>Ga0209643_1000039_pt1 | contig 381070 bp, 369 predicted proteins | sample AutmiccBRH37_all_FD_187383 | JGI IMG/M metagenome (GOLD analysis project Ga0209643, IMG submission 187383) | Deep subsurface microbial communities from Mt. Terri, Switzerland - Autotrophic microbial communities BRH/37_all (SPAdes) (version 2) | ecosystem: Environmental > Aquatic > Deep... | reverse complement strand
GAGGGGAGGCGGCCAGCCCCGGCCAGACTGACAAATATGCCGTCGGCGCCTGGTCCTATACCAGCCGGTTTGCAGATTTGGTGGACGTCGACGGGGTGGGCGACCCGCTGATGCGAAAGGGCAATCGAGGTTTTTATGTGCTGGCCGAGCGGACGCTTCATCGCGGAACGCGCAATCCCGACAGTCATGCCGATGGCTTCATCCGCTATGGCCGGGCCAATGCCGATTTCAACCAGTTTTCCAGCTATTTCCAGACCGGTCTGGTTTTCAGCGGAATGGTTGCCGGCCGCAGCGAAGACCAGTTTGCCGTGTCCTACAGTATTGCCCGCACCGGAGACAAGCACCGCCTGGCCGCTTCCATTTCCGGCGCGGAGGCTACGTCTCATGAATCGGTTTGGGAAGCGACCTACCGTGCGCACGTGGCGCCCTGGCTGAGCGTACAGCCGAATATTCAGTATGTGATCAATCCGGGAGCCGACGCACAGATCAAGAATGCGACGGTGCTGGGTGTTCGTTTCGAAATGTCCGGGGAGAAATAACCCATGCTTCAATGACCGGCGCGCTATTCAATATTCAGGCAGATTAGAAACACGGTACAACCACCAGGTCTCCTAGCTGGCGGCGGCGAACCTCCGGCCGCCGCATTTTTTTATGTTTGCCAGATCGTCAAACTCGCCACCACCCCGCCGCCCCTGCGCGGCCTGATGGAAAGCAACCAATCGTTGCTGTCCGCCAGCTGTTTGGCGATTGCCAAGCCCAGCCCGCTCCCGCCGGTCACGCTGCTGCGCGACTTGTCCACCCGGTAAAAAGGTTCAAATACCGCTTCCAGTTCATCAACCGGAATACCGGGACCACGGTCAGCGACACTCACGGTCGTGCGTCTGCCCTCGCATGTGCAGGCAATCTCAATTGTCCCGCCTTCTCCGTAGCGCACGGCATTATCAAGAAGGTTGGTCAAAATGCGACGCAGCGCCATCGGCGGCAGCAGGTGCACACGTGTTCGGCACGATTGCCATTGAATATCCGCGCCACTGCGTCGCGCATCCTCGACCAATTCCCCGATGAGTTCACCCACGTCCACTTCCTGGCTTGGGTTTTGCCCGACGCCGCGGCTGAATTCCAGCGACTGGTTCACCAGATGCGTCATATTATCCACAGCGCGCAGCATGCGCTCGACCAATTCCGGGTCGGCTGATGGGGGCAGCATTTCCAGGGCCAGTCGCATGCGTGCGATAGGCGAGCGCAAATCATGTGCAATACCGGCTAGCAGGATGGTGCGGTTGGCAAGCAGCGCCTTAACCTGGTGCGTTACCTGATTAAAAGTCCGCACCAAAGTAACGAGTTCGCTTGGCCCGTCTTCCGGCAAAGGTTCCGGGCTCCCGCCCTGCCCGATGCGCTCCGCCGCGGCCGCCAGTTGCGAAAGGGGTTGGGTCAGGCGCCTTACTATGACAAGTGTGGTGGCCAGGGTAAGCGCGGTGCCCAGCACAAGGATCAGAACAATAGCCAGCGGTGCGTGGATATTGATGCGCTGCCCGGAAAAACCGATACGCAGGCGGTTGCCATCGGACACAAAATCAAACCAGTACCAATCCACTCCATCTCTCTGATCCGTGCCAATCTGCACCGGCTGTTTGGTCTGCCTGGCAAGTGCCTTCTCCAGAAATAGTACGTATGGCAGATACACCGTGGAACCGGGCAAACTGTCATGTGCCGGTACCAGTATCAGGCCCGTTTTCTGCCGCAATTCCTCCTGGTATTCCGTTCGTCCTTCAGCCGGCAAGGCAACCCAGACACGCGAGGAAAGCAGCATGAAATCCACCAGATCACTCGCCGAGCGAACGACGACGGGGATCAGCAGGTAATAGGCAATCACCAGGGTGGTGAGTACCTGGAACAGCACCAGCACCACGGCAATGGTGAGCGCCGTCTTGCCGAACAGGGTGGTGGGTAAGCGAAGGAGCTTCACTTGAGCTTGTGGTCTGGCGTAAACAGATAACCTTCGCCTCTCACGGTGCGGATGAATTGTGGCGCACCGGGGTTGTCCTCGATCTTGCGCCGCAGCCGTGTAACAGCGACATCGATGCTGCGGTCGAACGGGGCACACTCGTAGCCCTTTAGCATGTTCATCAGCGTGTCACGGCTCAACAACTGGTTGGGGAGTCCAACAAACAGGCTCAGCAGCTTGAACTCCGCAGTGGTCAGCGGAACCTCCTGGTCATCCCGGGCCAACTGGTGTGCCTTCATATCGAGACGGAAGGGCCCGAACCGATGCACCTGCCCCGCGGCAGAGGGCGCATCTCCTGTCGCCTCCGCCATCCTGCGGCGCAACACGGCGCGGATGCGTGCCAGCAGTTCGCGCGGGTTGAATGGTTTGGACAAATAATCGTCGGCGCCCACTTCCAGTCCGATGATGCGGTCGATATCTTCGGCGCGTGCCGAAAGTATGATCACCGGCATGTTGCCGCTGCCGCGCAGTTCCCGTGCGATGGTCAAGCCATCCTTGCCGGGTAGCATCAGGTCGAGAACAACCAGATCTGCTGGCCGGCCGCGCAGGTGCTTTTCCATTGCAGCACCATCGCCGACTGCAAACACCTCGAATCCGTTGCTCTGCAGATAGCGCACCAGCAGATCGCACAATTCCGCATCGTCATCCACGATCAGCACGCTACATTGTCGCTCCATGCTGCAAACCGGTTGGTCCGCCTGCATATCGGGCACATCGAGTTCTGCATTCATGCTTTACCTCCATGGAAGCTCAGATTTATGCGCTCACCCACGCAAAAAAAACGGGAAAACCCCCTGCCTTCCTCAAACAAGGGGTTCTTCCCCCCAGCCGCAGCGCGCACGATCTCCCTTCCGCGTTTCGGCGCGCAGCCTGCGTCCGGGTAGTGCCATAGCCTTATTCTCTGTGAGTCATCGGCTGCCAATTCGGATGGGCAAAGTAAGTGCCGTAATTTTCCAGTCCCTTGTAAATCTTCACTGCACCGTCGTGGCGTCCGACTTGCTTGTTCTCGCTCGCCAGCGCGTCGACGCCTTCGACGACGTCGGCCAGCACCAGATGTAGCATGGCGTCGGCGTCCTTGTCCAATTTACAACTCTTCACGATGGCGGACAATTCGGTGTTGATCTCCCTGGCCAGGGTCTGGTATTGCGCGGACTTCAGTTTGTTGTTGTGGATCGCCGGTAGTTGCGGTTCGAGCAATTTCCGGATGTTTTTCATGCCCAGACGCAAGGGCGCATCGGTCTTCCATTTGGCGCCATTGTTGAGCGACAGTCCGGCTGATGCACCGCCGTCGTGATGGTGATGCGCATCATCCTTGGCCGTGGCCTGTGCCGTGGCCAGCGACAGAATGCCGGCGAACAAAAAGGTAATCAGGGTTTGTTTGCGGTGTTGCATGGTGCGCTCCTTCTCAGTGGTTGAAATAATCTTGAAATGGCTTACGAAACTCGTTGTGGCAGGCCAGACAGCTCATTTGCAGCCGCTCGAAAGCAGCAATGGTCGCCTCGCCATTCTGACTTCTGGCGGCTTTGGCCAGGGTGGCCGCCCGCTCCTTGGTATTTCCGTCCAGTTTCTTGAAGCGGCCAATGTCGGTGCCAAGAAAACCCATTAACTTGAGCTTTTCGCTCAGTGTCGATGATGGATGGGGAGGGTCGATCACGGCCAGAGATGCCTTCACCACTTGCTCGTAGTCTTCGCGCGCGATGCCGCCGGCGATTAGCTGCATATTTTTCGCCTGCTCCTTCATCACCTTCTCGAGCACCATTTTCTCAGCGGCAAAAACCGATGGTTGAATAACGATGGATATCATCGCGAAGGCCATGAGCCGATATCCTGCGTAGCGCATATCACGCCATCTTTGTTGAAAACAAAATGAACGGTTCGTTTCGATCACCGGCAAGAGGTCGCCGCGGCAGGCGTATGCCCACCGCATCGAACCCGGTCTTCCATGCTTCCCAAAACCTTCAAACAGTACGGGCTGCAAATCGTCCATGTTCACCATGTTTCCTGTTCTCGCGCAACGGTTCATGCCGGATCAGCCGCTCAGCGGTTTCCGGTATCCGTCCCGGGCGTAAGGCGGTCGTATACAAGATAAAACGTGGCCTCTTGCAGATTCGGATGCTCGGCCGCCGATGAGATCATGAGCCGTCCTGTTTCGGCGTCGATCCGGTATTGCTGAACCAGCCTTGAGCCATGGTTCATTCTTGATTCGACCACCAGCACGTCACCTTCCCAGCCCGCAACGGCCGCCTGCGGCTGGGCACCGCCGCTGGCGGAAACGCTGATGCCGCGGAAGTCGGTGAAAAAACGCTGATGCCGGTCGTTCTCGTCGACGATAAGCAGCATCGGGTCCTCATGGGTGATGTCGAGTGTTTTCGCAGTGGCGACCAGTGCGGCCCGGTCATCGAATGGCATCTCGCTGCGCCCGCCCATTTCCTCCTGCGATCCGCGCCCTTGGCGTTTGCCGCCCATGCCGCCGCCCCGCATCCCCTGTCCGCCGCTTCGGGCCTGCTTCATTGCTTGCTTGATCCTTTCCTGCGGGTCATCGCTGGCCTTGGCATCGAGGGTCCAATGGCCGGAAAAATCCGGTCTGGATTGCGGTTTCACAACAGGCGACGGCGGGGAGGCGGATACGTCGGTGATCAAGCCCGCAGCGCTGGCGGCCAATGCCAGATACATCCAGAGGGCGGCGGTGAAGCGCGCATGCATATTCATGGCTTGATCCCTTGTCGTCTGGCCTGCGCGTGCAACAGCCCACACCAGGCGATGGCCGCGATCGTCACCCACACCAGCGTTCGCAGGCTCATGGCGATCACCGTGCGCGGCTCGAAGGCGCCGCCGGCATAGACGTGCATGCCGAAAGCCGAAAAAGTGAACGCCGTTGCCGCGGCGATGGCGATGGCCAGCCACACCGCCCAGCGCTGCATCAACCACAGCCCGGCGCCGGCTGCGACATAAGCGAAGCCCGCCAGAAAATTGAACCAGAGCACGAACGGCACATAGTTGCCGGCCGCAGCACGCGCCGCCCCGTCACCGAACAGGATCATGCCGCCTTCCTTGACGGTCAGCAGGCCGAACCCGATTGCAACCAGGGAAATCGCCCAGATACTGAACCCGCGTCGGTGTTTGAATGTGGACATGGTGAACCTCCTCTTCACTGGTTTTGATAAAAAATCCTCTTCGCCTGATGTCATTTCGACGCAGAGACCATGCCTGCCCGATACAGGGAAAAATTCTCGAATGCTTCACGCAGCAGCAGTTCTCGCTGACGCAGATTGACATTGATTCTGAGGGCCAGACTCTGGATCATGCCGATGAAAATGCCCGCCGCTGCATGCGGGTCGATGTCGGCCCTGATGTACCCCTGGCGCCTGGCCCGATCGATCGTTCGGCAAATGCGTGATTCGTAGTGGCCGATGATCTTCTGGATACGCCGGCGAATACGGGTATCGCCGGCTTGCGATAGCCATCCCAGAAGACGCCCGGGAACGTCGGGGTGCCGCGCGATGAACGAAGCCTGAGAGTAGAAGGCGCACTCCAGTTCCTGCAGCGGGCTTCGAGCATGCCGTGCAGTGCGTTGTACAAGGCGCAGCAAACTCCCGCGCGCCCGGGAAATGTAGCGGTCCTGAGCGCCGTGGCTGTCCAGCCTCGGCTCAGGCAGCGCTTTCCCCGCAGCACCGGCGAGGCTTTCCCAGTCGGCAAACAAATAACGACGCGTGGTTTCCAGCCATTGGTCCAAATGCGCGTGTCCGAACGTATCGACGTCGCCAGTATTCACGATTGATCTCCTGCTCTGCCGGGGTGAAGAAGACATCCGCGTGGCGATGGCTCACTGAACGGCTTCTTCGTTGCCAAAAAATTGAAGACGGTATTGCGCGGGTTTTTCATGTCAGATCATCCTTTTCTTGAAGCGAAGCGAGCTGATGAGCAAAAGTGCTGTGCCGAGCACCGCCAGGGCGGCGAACTGGGGCCACAGGATTTCCAGGCCGCTGCCCTTGAGGAAGATGTCCCGGATGATGACCAGGAAATAGCGCAGCGGGTTGAGATAGGTGATCCACTGCGCCGGCTCCGGCATGTTCGAGATCGGGAACATGAAGCCGGACAGCAGCACCGCAGGCAGGTAGAAGAAGAACGACGACATCAGCGCCTGCTGCTGGGTCTGGGAGATGGTGGAAATGAACAGACCGATGCCGATGGTGGACATCAGATACAGCCCGGCGCCGAACAGCAGCAACCACAGGCTGCCGTGGATCGGCACGTCGAACCAGTTGACGCCGATGAAGGTCACCACCAGCACGTCGATGAAGCTGATCAGCACGAACGGCAGGGTCTTACCGAGGATCAGTTCCAGCGGCCGGATCGGCGTCACCATGAGCTGCTCCATGGTGCCGATCTCGCGTTCGCGCACGATCGCCATGGCGGTGAGCAGCAGGGAGATCAACAGCAGCACCACCGCGATCACGCCGGGGACGTTGTAATAGCGGCTCTTCAGGTCGGGGTTGAACCAGGCGCGCGAACGCAGCTCGATGGGATTGGCTTGCTCCTGCGCCAGCTGGGTCAGTTCGATCGGCGCGGCGCGTGCTTTGGAAAACGCCTGGGTGATGCGCTGGGCATAATCCATTGCCACCGTGCCAGTGTTGGAGTCGGTGCCGTCGACGATCGTCTGGATCGCCGCCTGCCTGCCCGAGCGGAGGTCGTCGGCAAAGCCGCGGTTGATCTGGATGCCGATGGTCGCCTTGCTGCGGTCGAGCAGTTCGCCCAGCCGTTCCGGCCGGTCGGTGCTGTCCACCACGGTGAAATAGCCGGAGGCGGTGAAGCGCTCGATCAGGACGCGGCTCTGCGGGCTCTTGTCGAGGTCGCATACCGCGGTCTTGATGTGGTCGACGTCGGTGGTCACGGCATAACCGAACATGATCAGCTGGATCACCGGCATGACGAAGATCAGCGCCTTCATGCGCGGATCGCGCAGCACCTGGATGAACTCCTTTACCAGCATGCGATAGATTCGTTCCCACATGGCGCGCCCCTCAGCTCAATTTTTTCTTGAACTTGCGCAGCGCGATGGCGAACACCACCGTTGCGAAAAGTCCGAGAAAGATCAGGTCGTCCGCCACGTAGGCGGGCGGGCTGGCCTTGAGAAAAATGTTCTTCAGCACCTCGACGAAATAGCGCGCCTGCACTACATGGGTGACCACCTGCAAAAAGCGCGGCATGTTGTCGATGGAATAAAGAAAGCCGGAAAGCAGGAAGGCCGGCAGGAAGGTGACCACCATCGCGAGCTGGCTCGCCACCAGCTGCGATTTGGCGATGGTGGAAACCATGATGCCGAGGCTCAGGCCGCCGATCAGGAACATCGTGGTGACGCCGAGCAGGAAGAGAAAGCTGCCCCTGAGCGGTACGTCGAACACCCATACCCCCATCGCCACCGAGAACAGCACGTCCAGAACGCCAATCACAAAATACGGCGCCATCTTGCCGAGGAAGAGCTCGATCGGCTGCACCGGCGTGGCGATCAGCTGCTCCATGGTGCCGCTTTCCCACTCGCGCGAGACGGTGAGCGAGGTGAGCAGGGCGGTGATCACGGTCATGATCACCGCAATCAGGCCGGGGATGATGAACCAGCGGCTTTTCAGCTCGGGGTTGTACCAGACCCGTAGGCGGTTATCCACGGCGAGCTCGATCTTGCTGCCCAGCTGCGCCGTGCTGAAGCGGTTGGTGACGGCCTCGGCGTAGCCCAGGGCGATGGTCGCGGTGTTGGCGTCCGAGCCGTCGGCGAGCAGCTGCACCTTCGTCGCCCGGCCCTGCTCCAGGTCGCGCGCGAAGTGCCGCGGGATCACCAGCGCCAGGTGTGCGCGGCCCTGGTCGAGCAGCGCGCGAACCTCAGCGTGACTTTCCGCCGCGGCGACCACGGAAAAATAGCTGGAGGCCGGGAAGCCTTCCAGGTAATTGCGGCTGGCGGCGCTTTTGTCCTGGTCGTAGACGGCCAGATTGAGCGTCTTGATGTCCATGGTGATGGCGTAGCCGAACAGGATCAGCAGGATCAGCGGCATCAGGAACGCCATTGCCAGGGAGCGCGGGTCGCGGATGATATGGATGAACTCCTTTTTCACCAGCGCCCACAACCGGATCCAGGAGAAACCAGGCTTTTTCATAATTTCCCGCCTTCTTCGCGCTGGCGGTCCTCGAGCTCGATCAGGGAGACGAACACGTCTTCCATCGAAGGAACAACCGGGATGATTTCTTCCACGGCAAGACCTTGTGCCGCAAGAAAATCGCGGATCGCTGCGCTTGCCTTGGCAGCATCGCCGACCACGGCGTGCAGGGCGCCGCCGAACAGCGCGACCTCCTGCACCAGGCCGGAGCCCTCCAACCGTTCCAGCGCCTCGAACGGGCGTTCGACGCGGATCTCCAGAATGTCCTCCGGGATGATGGTCTTGAGTTCGGCGGGCTTGCCCTTGGCGATCATCTTGCCGCGGTAGATCAGCGCCAGCTCATCGCAATACTCGGCTTCCTCCATGTAATGGGTGGTAACAAAAACGGTGGTGCCGCGGTGCGACATCTGCGCGATCAAATCCCAGAACTGGCGCCGCGAGAGCGGGTCCACGCCCGAGGTCGGCTCGTCGAGAAACAAGATCTGCGGCTCGTGCAGCACCGCGCAGCCCAGCGCCAGCCTTTGCTTCCAGCCGCCGGCCAGCGAGCCGGTGAGGTGATTGCGCTTGTCCGTGAGCGCCGCCATCTCCAGCACCCAGTCTTTGCGCGCCCTGCGTTTGGCCCTGGGCACGTTGTAGATGCCGGTGTAGAAGTCGATGTTTTCCTCCACGCTGAGGTCGTCGTAGAGGGAGAATTTCTGCGACATGTAGCCGATGTGGCGCTTGATGGTTTCGGACTCGGTCATGACGTCGAAGCCCGCCACGCGTCCTTCACCGGAACTCGGCAACAGCAGACCGCACAGCATGCGGATGGTGGTGGACTTGCCCGCGCCGTTGGGACCGAGAAAGCCGAACACCTGGCCCTTTTCCACGTTGAGCGAGATGCGGTCGACGGCGACGAAATCGCCGAACACCCGGGTCAGGTCGCGCACTTCCACGGCGAATTCCGCGCTCATGCCGCCGTCTCCTCGTTGCTTCGCGTGATCTGATGGATGAACACGTCCTCCAGCGACGGGGTGATGACGTTTTCGCCCAGCACCGGGATGTTGGCCTCGCGCAACGCTGTACGGGCCTGCTCCGCCTCCGCCTCGTCTGCGGCATAGAGGTGCAGTTTGCCGCCGAACAGGCTCACACGGTTGGAGCCCAGCCGGCTGGCGAGCGCCTCGCGTGCGACGCGCGGTTGCGCGGTTTCCAGTTCCAGCAGCAGGCCGGGGATGCCTTGCTTGAGTTTCTGCGGCGTATCGCACTGGATCAGCCGGCCGCGGTGCATCAGGCCGACGCGGGTGCAGCGCTCCGCTTCGTCGAGGTAGGCGGTGGAGACGAAGATCGTCACCCCTTCCTTGAGCATGGCGTAGAGAATGCGCCAGAAGTCGCGCCGCGACACCGGATCGACGCCGTTGGTGGGCTCGTCGAGGAACAGGATTTCCGGCTTGTGGATCAGGGCGCAGGCCAGGCCGAGCTTCTGTTTCATGCCGCCGGAAAGGTTGCGCGCCAGGCGCTTTTTGAACGGGGTAAGGTTGGAGAAGCCGAGCAGCCGCTCTTCCAGCGGCTCGCGCTCGCGCCGCGGCACTTCGTACAGGTCGGCGTAGAAGCGCAGGTTCTCTTCCACCGAGAGATCGCCGTACAGGCCGAAGCGCTGCGACATGTAGCTGATGCGGGACTTGATCTCTTCCTCGCCGCCCTGGATGGAAAATCCTGCCACGGTCGCACTGCCTTCGCTGGCGGCGAGAATGCCGGTCAGCAGGCGCATGGTGGTGGTCTTGCCCGCGCCGTCCGGGCCGACCAGGCCGAAGATTTCGCCGCGCCTCACTTCAAGATCGAGCCCGCGCACCGCCCACATGTCACCGAAGGCGCGTCCGAGGCCGCTAACCTGAATGGCGGCTTGGTTCATTTTGCCGTCTGCGGGGAAATCGTCACATCGGCCGGCATGCCGGGCTTGAGCGTGCCGTCGCGGTTGTCCAGGGTCACGTTCACCGCGAATACCAGCTTTACCCGTTCTTCCTGGGTCTGCACGTTCTTGGGGGTGAACTCCGCCTGGGACGAGACGTAGCTTACGCGGCCATCGAATTCCCGGTCGGGGAAGGTGTCGACCTTGATCTTGGCGACAGCGCCCAGTCGCACCTTGCCGATCTGGTTTTCCGGGATGTAGACCCGTACCCAGGGCCTGGAAATGTCGGTGACTGTCGCCACCGGACGCCCCGCGCCGAGGGTCTCGCCCACTTCCGCATGGGTGCGGGTGACCACGCCCTCCACTGGGCTTTTAACCTGCAAATCCTCCCAGGCGGCACGGGCGGCTTCGACTGCGGCCAGCGCTTCGTCGCGTTGCGCCCGCGCGACGTTGATGGTCTCGGGGCGATAGCCGCTTTGCAGCAGTTTCAATCGTTCCTGCGCCGCACCTAGCTGCTGGGCCGACACGGCGGCGGCGGTGCGGTCCCTGTCGCGCCGCTGCTCACTGGCGGCACCGCCAAGGAAGAGCGCTTCGGAACGCCTGGCTTCTTCTTCCAGATTGGCCCGGTTGGCGCGGGCCTGTTCGACCTGGGCGCGGGCTTCGGCGATTTCCTGCGGGCGGTAGCCCTGTTCCAGATCCTTGAGACGCGCCTGGGCGGCCTGCTGTGCGGCTTCCGCCTGATGCAGCCGGGCGATGGACTCGCGCTCGTCGAGCGCGGCCAGCAGTTCGCCCGGCTTGACGCGGCTGCCCTCATCCACCGGCCGTTTGTGGAGGATGCCAGGCATGCGGAAGGAGACTGCGATTTCGGTGGCATCCATCGTGCCCGAAGCGAACACCGTGCCGTCATCCGGCCGCGCGTCCCAGGGCGCAAGCTTCCACAGCACGGCGGCGCCGATGCCTGCGGCGAGAATGCCGACGATTACGATCTTTTTATTCATGGCCTTGCTCCTTGCTGAATAGAGTGCCCCGGAAGACCCGTAGCGGTAAGCCTTTGACGGGGGAAATGCCGACATCCGCGTTCAGACGATCAGCTCGCCGCCACAGCGCATTCCCTGGCGGTGCGGTGTCACGCGAGTGTGTAGGTCAATGCTGGATAACGCGGGCCACGGCGATTTTTTGCGGATGGGAACCCTGTTCCAGATCTTTGAGGTGGCTCCCTTCCTCCACCGGCCGGTTTCGCAGGATGTCGGGAACATGGATGGAGGCTGCGATTCCGGTGGGATCCATCGTGCCCGAGGCGAATAACGTGCTGTCATATGGCCGTGCGTTCCAACAAGGCGCAAGTTTCCACAGCACGGCGGCGCCGATGCCTGCGGCGAGGACGCCGACGATTACGATCTTTTTATTCATAGCCTTGCTCCTTGCTGGATAGAGCGCCCCGGAAGACCCGTTGCGGTGAGCCTTTGACGGGGGGGAATTCCGACATCCGCGTTCCGGACGATCGGCTCGCCGCCGCAGGCCATGTTGCAGCGGTGCCATAAGAGATATTGCGCGAGCGTGCGTGGGTCCATGCCGGATGGGGGATGCTCCGTGCCGGACTTTTTCCCCACGGCTGAGGGCTTGAAGCTGTCTGGCGCGAGCTCGCCGCTGACGCGTAGCAGTCGCGCCTGGCTCACGGTGATGTCGTACCCTGCCTGGAGGCGTCTCGCGGTGGCCGCCCAGAGGGCGGATTCGGCGCCGAGCAGGTCGGTGATGGTGTTATCGCCGCTGTGGTAGCGCAGGGTTTCGATGCGCAGCGCTTCGCTGGCCTCGATTTCGCCCTGGGTGGCCGCTTCCAGCCGGGCGCGGGATTCGGACAGGGCGCCGAACGCCTGTTCGATCTCGCTGGCGATGCGGTTGCGGGCGTCCTCCTGCTGCAAGGCATTTTGCCGCTGTTCGAGACCCGCCTGTTCCACCCGGCGCTTGCGGATGCCGCCGTCGAACACGGGCAGGGAAAGCTGCACGCCCATCTGCCAGTCGTCGTAGCCCTCCCAGTCGCCGCCGGTGCTTTCCTGCACCTTGGCCACCAAATTGATTTGCGGCAGCCGCTCGCCGCGTGCGATGGCGGTTTTCTGCTGTGCCGCGCGGCCCACGGCATCGAGCCTGAGAAGGTCCGGGCGCTGCTGCAAGGCGCGTCTCATCGCCTCTTCCGTCGAAACCGGCAGAACCGGGGCGCTTGCGCCCAACTCCACCAGGGCCGGGGCCGCGCCGCCCTCGCCCAGCAAGGCAGCCAGCAGCGACAGGGCATCCTTTTCACCCTGCGCGACGGACACCCTGTCGTAGCGTGCCTGGGACAACTGGGTCTGGAGGCGGATCAATTCAAACCGGGCGACACGTCCCTCCCGGAGGCGCAAGCCGATGTCCTTTTCTTCCTGCTGCAGCGCCTTGATGCGAGCATCCAGCACCTTTACCAGTTGGCGGAAATGCAGTGCCTTGGTGTAGGTGGTGGCGACATTGAACAGCAGGTCCTGCCCGCCGGCGCGCAGCGCCTGGACGGAAGCCTCCCGGTTGTGTGCGGCCAGCGCCTCACCGGCCACCAGCTTGCCGCCGCTGTAAAGCGGCAGATTCAGGGCCAGGCCGATATTGGCGATATCGCGGTCCATCGGTGGGAAAACGTTCGTCTCGCGGATCGGCGTAACGAAGGTGGGGTAGGCATAGCGGGTGTAAGCAGCGTTCAAGTCGACCTTGGGCAGATGCTGGCTGTGGGCGATGTCCTGCTCCAGGGTTTGCCTGTCGACCTCGACCTGCTGGCTTTTGATTGCCGGGTTGGATTGCGCGGCCCGTTCCATCGCCTCCCACAGGGACAGCGAATCCGCGGCAAGAGCCGCCTTCCCGATGAAAAGAAGGACGGTGAATAGCAGCAACCGTGGCAAGGGTTTCATAATCGTATCCATCCTGAGTTTGCTTTTGCCAAACTAAGTAAGTGATCAATTACTAATTTATATGCCAACAAATTGCATTTGTCAACAAAGTAAAATTTGATGACTTGTCTGTTATTTCTCTGTTATTTCAATGGCTGTTTTTAATGCGGCACGTAAGTAAACAAGTATTTGATTACTTACTAATTTGAGACGGGCTGGCATTGCCCGGTGGGCGGGATGTATCGTCGGTGCGACGGATGGGAATGGAAGCCCGGCGCGGTCAACCCTGTACTCGTGGCGTCGGTGCAGAAACCGCTGTAAGTTCTTTAGAGAGGCGCCGCCATCAGCGCGCGTCCTGCGAGCAGGCTTGCGGCAGCGAGGGACGGCTTCATGGTTCGCGGTCTTTGGGAATCAGGTGCGACGCTCACGCGATCTCCCGCCCTTCGCCCGCTTCTTCGTAGGTCTTGCCGTCGCGAATATGATAGATGCGCTTGAAAGTGGGAATGATCTTTTCGTCGTGGGTGACGACGATGATCGCGGTGTGGAATTCCTGTGCCAGGCGATTGAGGATTTTCACCACGGTGAGCGCGCGTTCGCTATCGAGCGGCGCGGTCGGCTCGTCGGCGAGGATGATCGGCGGCTTGTTGGCGAGCGCGCGCGCAATCGACACCCGCTGCTGCTCGCCGCCGGACAGTTCTGCAATGCGCGCCTGCGCACGGTGCTGCACGTCGAGCGCGGTGAGCATTTCCAGCGCGATGGCGCGCGCCTCGGCGTTGGGCACGCCGGCCAGCATCGGCAGCAGCGCGACGTTGTCGGTGGCGTCGAGAAACGGGATCAGATAGGGCGCCTGGAACACGAAACCGATGCGGTCGCGGCGCAGCGCGCGCAGGTCGTCAGTTTTCCAGCCGTTGTCGAAAATCACCTCGCCGCCGAGGGTGAATTTCCCGGCAGTCGGCTCGATCACCGCGCCCAGGCATTTCAGCAGCGTCGACTTGCCGGAGCCGGAGGGGCCGATCAGCCCGACCACTTCGCCGGGATAGACCGTCATGTCGACCCCCTTCAGCGCGTCGACTGCGGCGCTGCCGCTGCCATAGCGCTTGGTGATGCCTTCGATGAGGATTGCCGGAGATTCAGCCACCGATTGCCTCCGCCGGGTCGATCTTGAGCGCAGCACGGATCGCCAGCAGCGAGGCCAGCGCGCACACCACCAGGGTCAGCACGAAGGCGCGCGCGGCGTCACCGGTTTCAAGCAGGACGTATTTGGGGAAGGCCGGCGCCCACAGGGTGGCGGCGAACTTGCCGACGAAGAAGCCGATCACGCCGAGCCCCAGCGCCTCCTGCATGATCATCGCGGCGATGGTGCGGTCCCGCGACCCGATCAGCTTCAGCACGGCGATTTCCTTGATCTTGCCGAGCGTCATGGTGTAGATGATGAAGGCGACGATGGCCGCGCTCACCACTGCCAGGATCAGCAAAAACAGGCCGATCTGCTTGGCCGCGGTGGCGATCAGTTTGGCCACCAGGATCTCTTCCATGTCGTCACGCGTATAAGCCGTATAGCGCTGCCAGCGCGCGATGGTGTCGGCCACGGCGTGCCCGTCGACGCCGGGCGCAAGCCGCAGCAGCACCGCGTTGACCTTGTGGCTGGAGGTCTGGATCGCCTGCACCGCTTCCAGCACGCCGGGCTGGCCGGGGCGGTTCACCGCCGGGTTGGCTTCGAGCCGCTTGCGGTCCTCGATGATGGCGTCGTTGTCCTTGAGGAACTGCGCCTCCTGCGCGTCCTTCAGCGGGATGAACAGCATCGGGTCACCGCCGGACGACACCATGCGCCGGGTGAGTCCGACCACGGTGTAGTCGTTGCGGCGGATGCGCACCACGTCGCCGACCGCAAAGCCGGTCTTGGCGTCGGCCACTGCCTCGTAATGCGCGCGGGCGATGGGACGGCCGGCCACCAGGAAGGCCGGCCCACCCGGCTTGCCCGGCTCGAAGCCGGCGACCATCACACGCTGCGATTTTCCCTGGTGCGACACCTGCATGGTGAGGTAGGCAACGTTGCCGGTCTGCGCCACGCCTTCCAGCCCGAGCAGCGCGCGATAGAGGTCGTCCGGCACGGAGGACGGTTCGGCGAACGGCCCCAGGGTGTTCTGCTGCACCACCCAGACATCGGCGTCGACGGCATGCAGCAGCACCTTGGCGTCGTCGACCATGCCGCGATACACCCCGGCCATGGTCAGCGTCACCCCGATCAGCAGGCCCAGCCCCAGCCCGGTCAGCAGATAGCTTTTCAGGTGGTGGACGATGTCGCGTCGCGCGAGGTTGATCATGTCGGGGCAGCCCTTATCGCGGCGTCAGCTGCTTTTCGCGCACTCGCACGCCGTCGTCGAGCTGTTTCGCGCTGTAGACGATGAGCTGGTCGCCGGCCTGCAGGCCAGACACGATCTGCACCTGCTCCGCGGTCTGCATGCCGGGCTCTACCGGCCGGAAGCGCGCGCGGCCGTCTACCACTTGCCACACGCCGGTCTGGTCGCCGAATTGCGCCAGCGCGGCGCGCGGCACCGTCAGCACATCGCGCAGGCCGGGCAGGCGGATGGTCACTTCCGCCAGTTCGCCCAGATAAAGCTGCGCCGGCGCGGGATCGAATGCCACGTTGACGATGCGCTCCTCGGTCACCGCATCGCTTTGCAGGTCGATTCGGACCACTTTTCCGGGCAGACTCGCACCGGGCACGGAACGCAGCACGATATCCGCCGCCTGCCCGACCCGCACGCCCTGCGCGCGCGCCTGATCGACGCGTGCGTGCACCCACAGGCGGGCCGGATCGACCAGTCGCAATACGGCCTGGCCGGCGACCACGGTGGCGCCCGGCTCGGCTTCGCGCGCCGTCACCACGCCGTCGATCGGGCTCACCAGTTTGAGGCTTTGGCGCAGCTGATCGATGCCCTGCAATTCGGCCTCGGCGCGGCCGATCTCGCGCAGCGCCCCGGTGGCGTTGGCGCGCGCCGCGGCCAGGGCTGCCGTTGCGGCGGCCGCCTCGTGGCGGCGGCTTTCGGCCATTTCCTTGGCAACAAAATTCTGCCGGTATAGCGCCTGGTAACGCTCGCTGTTCGCCAGCGCCATCCGCGCGCGGCTCTCCGCCTCGGTCACCTGCGCCTGTGCCGCCTGTGCGGCCTGGCGCGCCCGCGCGGCCGAACTGCTTGCCGCTTCGGCACGCTGGCGCAGATCCACCGGATCGATTTCGGCCAGCAGCTGGCCGGCCTTGACCGGCTCGCCCTGGTCGACCAGCACCCGCAACAGCCGGCCGGCCTGGATCGGCCCCACCGAGTAATCGTGCTGCGCCTCCACCGTGCCGATGCCGTACACGGCGGGGCTGAGATCGGCGCGCGTGGCGGTGGCGGTTTCCACCCCCACCGGCGCCAGCGGCCCGCTTGTGGCGAGCAGCCAGACAAAGGCGGCGAGGAAGACCACCGCACCGGCAATCAGAAACAGGGTGCGTTTGGTGAATTTCAAGGCGCTGAGCTTCATGACGGGGCAGTGTTTGACGTCGCGCGAAGGCGCTTCGCCGGGCTCGGCACGGCGGCGGGGCGGACGTGGCGTGTTTTCATGGAGGGGTTCCTTGTGTCGAGGGTGGGCGGACAGCTTGCATGAAAACCGGGAAGGTGCGCGCAGCTTCCGCCGTCAGGGTGCGCGCCGTAAGGGTACTCTGGCCGCGCAGGATCGAGGTTTGCATCACCAGCCCCTGGATCATGCCGATATACAGCGTAGCAGCGGCGTGGACGTCGAGGTCGGCGCGCGCCATCCCCTGCGCCTGGGCGTCGGCCAGCAGTCCGGCGATTTTCGCCTCGTAGCCCAGCATGATTTCCGTCACCAGCCGCCGCAGTGCGGCGCTGCGGCCGTGCAGATGTTCGGACATCAGCACGCGCGGAATCGCGGGATGACTGGCAATGAAGCCGATTTGCGCGAAAAACATGCGCTGCAGCGCGTCCAGCGGGTCGCGCCCCTGTTCGGCGGCCCGACCCAGTACGCCCATCAGGCGGTCGCGCACCCACTGCATGACCGCCAACCAGATCGCGTCCTTGCTGAGAAAGTGGCGGAACACCGCGCCCTGCGTCACCCCCATCGCCTGCGCCATGTCCTGCGTGGTGACGTCGTCGACGCCCTTTTTGGCGGCGAGCTCCAGCGTCACGCGGATGATTTCCTCGCGCCGCTCGTCAGCGCCCAGCCGTTTGCGCTGGGGTTGGTCGGACTCGGCTTCGCCGGACATGGTTTGGCCCCGCTTAGATAGTAATTGAATACTACCTTAACGGCGCCGGGATTGGCTGTCAACCAGGCTGGGCCAATTCAGATTGCCGGGTTATCCAGGCAACGCAGCATCGCGCCCGCCAGGCCGCGCATGTCGTCGGTGCTCGTCACATAGGGTGGCATGACATAGACCGAATTACCGATCGGGCGCATGAACATCCCTAGCGCCAGCGCCGCCCGATGGAAGCGGGTTGAAAATCCGGGCGTGGCGTCTGCCACGTCGAACGCCCAGATCATCCCGAGATGGCGGAAATGGCACACCCGTGGGTGAGCGGCCACTTCCGCCAGCGCCCCTGTAAACTCGATGGACTTGGTCCGGTTGGCGGCGATCACCTGGTCGTGCTCGAAGATGTCCAGCACTGCCAGCGCGGCGCGGCAGGCAAGCGGGTTGCCGGTGTAGGAATGCGAGTGCAGGAAACCGCGCGCGGTGGCGTCGCCGTAGAACGCGGCATAGACGTCGTCGGTCGTCAGCACCGCGGACAAGGGCAGGTAGCCGCCGGTGATGCCCTTGGACAGGCAGATGAAGTCGGGGCGAACTGTATTAATGCCCGCTTCCGCTTGCGGGAGCGGGGGCGCCTGCTCAAACGCGAACATCGTGCCGGTTCGGCCGAAGCCGACGGCGATCTCGTCGGCGATCAGATGCACTTGATATCGGTCGCACAGTTCGCGCGCGCGGGTGAGATACGCCGGGTGATACATCGCCATGCCCGCCGCGCCCTGCACCAGCGGCTCGACGATGAAAGCGGCGGTGGTGGTGGCGTGTCCGGCAAGGTGGGCTTCCAGCGCGTCGGCGCAGCGCAGAGCGAACGCCTCGGCCGACTCCCCTGCCTCGGCCAGCCGCGCGTCGGGCGTCGCCATTTGCACCGAATGCCGCAGCAAAGGCGCGTAGGTGTCCTTGAACAGCGGAATATCGGTCACCGACAGCGCGCCGACCGTTTCGCCGTGGTAGCCGTTCTTGAGGCTGATGAAGCCGTTCTTCTCCGGCCGGCCCGAATTGCGCCAGTAGTGCGCGCTCATTTTCAGGGCGATTTCGGTGGCCGAGGCGCCGTCGGAGCCGTAAAACGCATGGCCCAGTCCTGTCAGCGCAGCCAGCCGCTCCGACAGTTCCACCACCGGGGCGTGGGTGGCGCCGGCCAGCATCACGTGCTCGATTTTGCCGAGCTGGTCGATGATCGCCGCGTTGATGCGCGGGTTGCAATGGCCGAACAGATTGACCCACCAGCTGGAAATCGCGTCCAGATAGCGGCGTCCGTCCGGGTCGATCAGCCAGGCCCCCTCGCCGCGCGCAATCGCCAGCGGCGGTGCGGCCTCCAGCTGCTTCATCTGGGTGCAGGGATGCCACACGGCGGCGCGGGTACGACTTAAAAGATCACTGTCGATCGCCATTAGATTTGATAGCCCTGCCACCCGCCTTGTAAGGGACTTTTACGACTATCGCCATTCGGCATTCCCCCAAAATTGACGCTAATTCCAATAGTCATCATGGTCTTCGACATTAAATAGTAGTCACTTGATGATAAGCATCGAATTTTAGCTGAGCGAACTCCCCGCCTCACCCAAAGCACCCAGAGTACGCGGCCGAATTCGAAGGAGGAGATCCCACGGTTTGATGCGAACGTCTCTTCCTCGGCCTGAGCAGCCGGAGGGTTCTGAGCCAACTTGGTCCGCTGTGCAAGTCTTGAGCAGTCATTGATCAAGAATTCTCGCCGAACGGCTGATTTTCAATACGGCGAACGCGTACATTCGCCCAGAGCGGAAATTCAGGCAGACTGCGTTGAGTATTTCTTGTTTGGGAACAAAACAGCCATTAAACCGCGGTCGTCTGATTGGTGGAAATGGCAAAAGGCGAGGCCTGACCCTCTGTCTTTTGGGGCGGCATTTCGGAGCCGAGCGACGGTTGTTGTCGAACCACGGACCCCATGAGCCAAACTCCCGTCAGCAAAAAATCGACGTTCATGGCTGGCGAGTGTCATCCACAAATTCGATGTAGACCCCCATTTTTTTGATCCAGCTTATCATTGCAGCACTTGGAGACAGTTCTGGAAGACTTTGAGCATACCTACCTATGACAACTGAACTCGCTGTTGCGGCAATTCCTGAACAGAAGGAGCCTACTCTTGGTCAGGAGATTGATCTGTTCACTAAGCACGTAGACGCTATCGGGGATGTTCTTCAACTACTCGTATTTGCTCTTCATGATGTCGCCAAACATACGCAGGAAAAACTGACTAAATTTGAGACTGAGAAGTGTGAAATATCTGAAATCAATGGGGAGCGGAGCATTAGAGTCCCCAACGATTCTTTTCGTGAGTGGAAGCGGTTGGCGCGTAGATATGAACATTACGCACTATCGAGAACCTTACTTCCGAGAAGCCTTTTGATTTCCCTGCTTGCGCAGTACGACGCATATTTGGGGCGCCTTCTAAGGACTATTTTTGTCCGCAAGCCTGAGATGCTCAATGGTTCGGATAAAAAGATTTCGTTTGAAACGCTTAGTCAATTCGCATCACTTGACGCAGCTCGTGAACATATTCTGGAAAAAGAGGTAGAGGCAATTCTTCGATCCAGTCATTCTGATCAATTCAAGTGGATGGAGAAATCATTCGACCTCACGCTCACAAAAGATCTACATAGTTGGCCCATATTTGTTGAGTTAACTGAACGTCGAAACCTATTCGTACACACGGATGGAGTTGTCTCATCCCAATACATCGCTGTGTGTAGGTTACACAAGTGTCAACTGGACGAATCCGTGAAGGAGGGCGAACGCCTTCACATCCCACCCTCATACTTTAATGCCTCCAATGAGTGTGTCTACGAAATTGGAGTCAAACTCGGACACGTTCTGTGGCGAAAACTCTTCCCTGAGGAACGTGCCAAGGCAGACTCCAACTTCATCCGACTGACATTCGAACTAATCGACAATGGAAAGTACGATCTGGCGATTCGTCTTCTAGACTTTGCGTGCAATGACTTTAAAAAATTCGCAAATGAGGCGAATCAACTTACGCTTGTGGTAAATCGGGCTCAAGCCTACAAGTGGAAGGGGGATGACGAGCGTTGCAAGAAGATCATGCGAGCAGTCGACTGGACGGCCAAGAATGACCAGTTTCGGCTAGCCGATGCTGTCCTCTCCGAAGATTGGACTCGGGCGTCTAAGGTGATGAAGCGAATTGGGCGTGAGGGTTCGGTTGATCAATTTGACTATCGCGACTGGCCCCTTTTCCGGAATCTCCGCACGCAAGAGTCCTTTCTATTAGCCTACGAAGAGATATTTGGGGAAGCTTTTTCAGCCAAGTCGGAGGTGAAGACTCCAGAGCCTCTCGCCCCTGAGCAAGGACTGGAAGGGGAGGATGTCAAGCCCGAGTCAGATGACACTTCTTCTTAACCCATTTTCTTCTCGAACAAAACAACAGGGGACAGACCACGGTTTCCGGTGCCCGCATTGAGGTGTGAGCCACCTGTGAGATTGCCGAAGCCAACGACTGTAACGGGCCACACTGCTGACGAAAGCAGCCATTCGGCGGCGTACTCCCTAAACGTCGGCAACCTGTACGACATCGGTCATTAAGCTGGGGCGACTCCACCGCCGCAATGGCCGAACAGAAGACGTTGGGCATACTTGATCTGCGATTTAATTGCTGAGAAATAGGACAGGCAGGATCAATCTGTCCAGAGCCTGCTCGCCACCATCCCTTTTTCGAGGAGGCTACCTTTCTTCGCTCGGTGGATCCGGTAGCGCTCCAGGTTCTCGCCCGAAAGTTTCAGCCTGCCGCTGCGTTTGCCCTTTACGGCGCCTTCCACCATAAGGGTCTGGCCGTCGAATACGGTCAGCGCCATCATCTTTTCACTCTCGTCGAGCTTGATCAGCTGCACGCCTTTGCCGCCAGTGCCTTCCTTTACTTCTTCGATGGGGAACACCAGGGCCTTGCCGTTGCTTGCCGCAACAGCAACCCAGTCGCCCGTTGTAGGGACCGGAGGCAGGGGAATTTGGCCGTCGTCGACCGTCATGAACGCCTTGCCAGCCCGTTGCCGGGACACCATATCGGCACACTTGGCAATGAATCCGTAGCCCACCGTGGTTGATACCAGCCAGCGGGATTCTGGAGGCGCCGAAAGGGCATGAATCAGCTTCGCGCCCTTGGCCAGATCAACGAGACTTGTGAACGGAACCCCATCGCCGCGACCGGAGGGCAAGTCGGAGATGCGAAGCGTATACGTGCGGCCGCTGCTGTCCATGAGGATGAGCGGATTCACCGTCCGGGTTTCGATGACCGCCATTTCTCCATCGCCCGCCTTGTACTGGATGGATGCCCGGTCGACACCATGGCCTTGCCGGGTGCGAAGCCAGCCATTCAGTGACACGATTACGGTCACCGGTTCGTCCACGATGGACTCTTCGCTCGTCGTTGAGGCGGTAACCGACTGCGCTGCCTCGATGCGGGTGCGGCGGTTATCGCCGTATTTCTTCATGTCAGCGCGGATCTCGTCGATGACACGAGACGTCAGGGCATTGCCGTCGCCAAGGATGCGGTTGAGTTCGTCGCGTTCGCCCATCAATTCCTTCAATTCCTTCTCGATCTTGATGGATTCAAGCCGGGCTAGCTGACGCAGGCGAATGTCCAGGATGTCATCGGCCTGCACCTCGGTGAGGTCAAAAGCGGCCATCAGGTCAGACTTCGGATCGTCCGACTCACGGATGACCCGGATCACCTCGTCGATGTTCAGGAGGATGGTCAGTCGTCCTTCCAGGATGTGGACGCGCCGGTTCACCACTTCGAGCCGATGCTGGCTGCGGCGGCGCACTGTGTCGACCCGGAAGCCCGACCATTCGGCGATCAACGCCACCAGACCCTTCTGGCCGGGACGACCATCCCGGCCGATCACCGTGAGGTTGACCGGCACATTGGTTTCCAGAGCGGTTTGGGCCAGGAAGAAACGCATGAAGGTCTCGGGATCATGGTTCCGTGAGCTGGGTTCCAGGACCAGGCGAACCGGATTTTTCTCGTCTGATTCGTCGCGTGTGCTGTCCAGCAGGGCGAGGATCGCCTGCTTGAGGTTCTTCTGTTCCGGCGACAGTTCCTTCTTGCCGGTCTTGGGTTGCGGGTTGGCCAGCGCCTCGATCTGGGTCAACACCTGGGCTGTGGAAACGCCAGGCGGCAGTTCGGTGACAACGATTCGCCATTGGCCTCGTGCAAGCTGCTCCACCGTCCATTGCGCACGAACGCGCACGCTGCCTCGACCCGATTCATATACCGCGCGAAGATCTGCGGAAGATGTGATGATCCGCCCGCCGCCGGGGAAATCGGGGCCGGGCACATGAGCAAGAATGCCGTCGAGGCTGATCTCGGGTTTTTTGAGGATGGCGATGGCCGCGGAACCGAGTTCGCGCAGGTTGTGGGAGGGAATCTCGGTGGCCATGCCGACGGCGATGCCGGACGCCCCGTTGGCCAGGAGCATGGGTAGCCGGGCCGGAAGCAGGGCGGGTTCCTTGAAGGCGCCGTCGTAGTTGGGCACGAAGTTCACTGTACCCATGTCGATCTCGGACAGCAGCAGTTCGGCGACGGGGGTGAGGCGGCTTTCCGTGTAGCGCATCGCTGCCGCGCCGTCGCCATCGCGCGACCCGAAGTTGCCCTGGCCGTCGATCAGCGGATAGCGCAGGGTGAAGCCCTGGGCCATGCGGACCATGGCGTCATAGACGGACTGGTCTCCGTGAGGATGGAGCTTGCCGATGACGTCGCCCACCACACGGGCAGACTTGACGTGCTTGGTGCTGGACGTCAGACCCATCTCGCGCATGGAGTAGAGGATGCGGCGTTGAACGGGCTTCATGCCGTCCTCGACGTAGGGCAGCGCACGGCCCTTCACCACGCTCATCGCGTATGCCAGGTAGCAGCGTTCAGCATAAATGCCCAGTGGGAGCCCTTCTTCACCACTCAAACCGTCGTCACCGGAAGACGGCGGGGGAGGTGGCGTGGACGGCGAAGAAGTTTCATCCGGGTTCTCGAAGAGGTCCAGGGTGTGGGTTTCAACCGCCTTGGTCATACGTCAGCCTCCACCAGATTGCCCTTCGCTTCCATCCAATCGCGCCGATCGGCGGCGGCGCTCTTGCCCATCAGCATGTCGAACAGCTTCAGCGCCTCGTGCATTTCGTCGGGTGTGGCGAGCACGGGAAGGACGCGCCGGGTGGCCGGGTCCATGGCGGTTTCACGAAGCTGGGACGGGTTCATCTCGCCCAAGCCCTTGAAGCGACCGACCTCAATCGCCTCAGGCTTGATTCCGTCCAAAGCGAGGCGGTCCTTGATAGCCGTCAGCTCGCCGTCATCGAGGGCGTACTGGCGCCGGGCGGGTTTCTTGCCCTTGGCCGGTGCATCCACCCGGTAGAGGGGCGGCTGTGCCACATAGATGTGCCCCTGTTCGACCAGTTTCGGGAAGTGACGGAAGAACAGGGTCAGCAGCAGGGTGGAAATGTGCGCCCCGTCGACGTCGGCATCGGTCATGATCACGACCTTGTGGTAGCGCAGGCCGGCGAGGTCCGGATGGTCGCCCAGGCGATGCCGCTCCACCCCGAGCGCGACCGCGATGTCGTGGATTTCCTTGTTGGCGTAGAGCGCGTTGGGGTCGGTTTCCCATGAGTTCATCACCTTGCCCCGCAAAGGCAGGATGGCCTGGGTTTCGCGGTCCCGTGCCTGTTTCGCACTGCCGCCGGCGGAATCCCCCTCGACGAGGAATATTTCACGAATCACCGGGTCGTCCGTGGCGGCGTCCGAAAGCTTGCCGGGCAGGACAGCGACGCCGGAGGTTTTTCTCTTCTCGGTTTTCTGGCTGGATTTGAGACGGTTCGCTGCTGCCTTGGCCGCCATCTCGGCGATGGCTTTGCCATACTCCACGTGGCCATTGAGCCAGACTTCGAAGGGATCGCGACTCATTGTCGAAACGAGCTTCACCGCCTCGCGTGAGTTGAGCTTTTCCTTCACCTGCCCCTGGAACTGGGGGTCAAGCAGCCGTGTGGAGAGAACGAAGGACATGCGCCCCGTGACATCCTCCTGGCGCAGCTGCACACCGCGCGGAAGGAGAGCGTGATGTTCTGCAAATGACTTCACCGCATCGAAGACGCCGGCGCGCAGGCCTGCCTCATGGGTACCGCCCTGCAGGGTCGGAATGAGGTTGACGTAGGATTCGGAGAAGCTACCGGATTCCGCCCAGGTCACCGCCCATGCCGCGCCTTCTCCTTTGGCAAACCCATCGGACCCGTCCGCGTAGGCCTCGCCAGCGAAGACAGGAACCAGGGCTTCGTCAGGGGGGACCTGTTCGGACAGGTAGTCGACCAGCCCGCCCTGGTAGCAATAGACTTGCTCCTCCACGGCGTCGCCACGTTCGATCTCCAGCCGGAAGGTGACGCCGGGCAGCAGTACGGCCTTGGCGCGCAGCAGACGAGCGAGTTCACGCTCGGGGATTTTGGGAGAGTCGAAGAAGACCGGGTCGGGCCAGACATGAATCGTTGTGCCCGACTCTTTCCTGGCGCACTTGCCGATGACAGCGAGCTTCTTGCTGACCCTTCCGCCATCCGCAAACACGACTTCGTTGATCTGGCCGTCTCGTTTCACCGTCACGGTTAGACGGGTGGAGAGGGCATTGGTCACAGAGACGCCAACACCGTGCAGACCTCCAGAGAAAGCGTAAGCCCCTTCGCCGGAGGTTTTGTCGAACTTGCCCCCGGCGTGCAGACGGGTCAGCACCACCACGACCGTGGGCTCTTTTTCTTGAGGATGGAGGTCTACAGGGATGCCTCGTCCATCATCGCTGACCCTGACCGAGCCATCCACACACAAGCGGACACCGATCTGGCTGGCATGCCCCGCTAAAGCTTCGTCTGCCGAGTTATCGATAACCTCCTGGATGACATGAAGTGGACTGTCGGTCCGTGTGTACATGCCGGGGCGAGCCCTGACGGGCTCAAGTCCTTTGAGAACCTTGATCGAATCTGCGTTGTAATCCTTGGCCATTCTTTGCTTATCTCATGAATCAAAAGGGTGCAGCAACTCACTTCAATGAAATCTTCACGGTGACCAGAAAAACATGCTCACGAGATCGTCTGCTGGCTGCTCACTCAGAAAGTCGCTGCTGGCGGGACGGCATTGAAGTGCCTCTTGGCCTCATCGTGCGCCTTGAGCAGCAGCAGCGAGCCGAAGCCGCAGGTCGGGTCGTAGAGGCTCTGGGTCGAGTTTTTGCCTGAGCCGCCAGCCGGTCACCCAAACCACCAAGCAATTACCGGGGGGAAGCTAATAAATCACGAAGGGGAAGGAATCACCGTACGGCTTTGGTCTTCCAGTGCCGCAGGCTAATCGGAGAAAACGGCAACTATTTGATTTATATGGACATTGGCATCCACGAGCGCCGTTCACCGCGTACCGACCAATCGACTTTAGTGGCGAAACTACCAACTTTATTGGCGACCGACAATCATTCATGGCTTGAAATTGTCACAATGCGCCCCTACTATTAGCACTCTATGGCGGCGAGTGCTATATGGCGGCGAGTGCTAACTGCATTCTTGCCGCTTCCTTATTTTCGGGCAGCCTTGGGCTGCCTTTATCAACGCTGACGCAATGGAGACTTTGCAATGAAAATCCGTCCTCTGCACGACCGAGTGATTGTCAAACGCATGGAAGAAGAGCGCAAGACCGCTTCCGGCATCGTGATCCCCGACACCGCCGCCGAAAAGCCCGATCAGGGCGAAATCATCGCCGTCGGCACCGGCAAGAAAGACGACCAGGGCAAGCTGATTCCGCTCGACGTGAAAGTCGGCGACCGCGTGCTGTTCGGCAAGTACGCCGGCCAGACCGTCAAGGTCGAAGGCGACGAGCTGCTGGTGATGCGCGAAGAAGACATCATGGGCGTGGTCGAGGCTTAAGCCCCTCACGCTTCTTCACTCTCTATCCCAAATTCAGGAGTAATAACACATGGCTGCAAAAGACGTACGTTTTGGCGATTCCGCCCGTCACCGCATGGTGGCTGGCGTCAACATCCTGGCTGACGCCGTCAAGGTGACCCTGGGCCCGAAAGGCCGCAACGTGGTGCTCGACCGTTCCTACGGCGCCCCCACCGTGACCAAGGATGGCGTGTCGGTCGCCAAGGAAATCGAGCTGAAGGACAAGCTGGAGAACATGGGCGCGCAGATGGTCAAGGAAGTCGCTTCCAAGACCTCCGACGTCGCCGGTGACGGCACCACCACGGCCACCGTGCTGGCGCAGTCCATCGTCAACGAAGGCATGAAGTACGTCGCTGCCGGCATGAACCCGATGGACCTTAAGCGCGGCATCGACAAGGCCGTGATCGCCATCACCGCTGAACTGAAGAAAATTTCGGTTCCCTGCACCAGCAGCAAGGAAATCGCCCAGGTCGGTTCCATTTCCGCCAACTCCGATTCCTCGATCGGCGACATCATCGCCTCCGCCATGGACAAGGTCGGCAAGGAAGGCGTCATCACGGTTGAAGACAGCTCGGGCCTGGATAACGAACTCGACGTCGTCGAAGGCATGCAGTTCGACCGCGGCTACCTGTCGCCCTACTTCATCAACAACCCCGACAAGCAGATGGCGATCCTGGAAGATCCCTTCATCCTGCTGTTCGACAAGAAGATCTCCAATATCCGCGACCTGCTGCCCGTACTGGAACAGGTGGCCAAGGCCGGCAAGCCGCTGATGATCGTCGCCGAAGACGTCGACGGCGAAGCGCTCGCCACCCTGGTGGTCAACAACATCCGCGGCATCCTGAAGACCTGCGCCGTCAAGGCCCCGGGCTTCGGCGACCGTCGCAAGGCGATGCTGGAAGACATGGCCATCCTCACCGGCGGCACCGTGATCGCCGAAGAAGTCGGCTTGAGCCTGGAAAAAGCCCAGCTGACCGATCTGGGCCGCGCCAAGCGCATCGAGATCGGCAAGGAAAACACCACCGTCATCGACGGCGCCGGCAATCACGACGCAATCAAGGGCCGCATCAGCCAGATCAACAAGCAGATCGACGAAGTCACCAGCGACTACGACAAAGAGAAGCTGCAGGAGCGCAAAGCCAAGCTGGCCGGTGGCGTCGCCATCATCAAAGTGGGCGCGGCGACCGAAGTCGAGATGAAAGAGAAGAAGGCCCGTGTCGAAGATGCGCTGCACGCCACCCGTGCGGCCGTTGAAGAAGGCGTCGTTCCCGGCGGCGGTGTTGCGCTGCTGCGCGCCAAGGCCGCTGCGGCCAAGGTGAAGGGCGACAACCACGACCAGGACGCCGGCGTGAAGATCGTGCTGCGCGCCATCGAAGAGCCGCTGCGCCAGATCGTCAAGAACTGCGGCGAAGAGCCCTCGGTCGTCGTCAACAAGGTGCTGGAAGGCAAGGGCAACTTTGGCTACAACGCCGGCACCGGCGAATACGGCGACATGATGGCGATGGGCGTGCTCGACCCGACCAAGGTCACCCGCATCGCCCTGCAAAACGCTGCGTCGATCGCCGGCCTGATGCTGACCACCGACTGCATGATCGCCGACCTGCCGGAAGACAAACAGTCTGCCGCGATGGGTGGTGGCGACATGGGTGGGATGGGCGGCATGGGCGGCATGGGCGGCATGATGTAAAAACCCGGCCCCGGCTGTTCACCGCCAACTAAAAGCCCCGCCTCGCGCGGGGCTTTTTTATTAAGGGGTGCCTTGCAGTGCCCCCTGGCTTCCTTCGGAGCGCGGTGTGTTCGGCGCCGGCAGGCCCGGGCGACCGGCTTGAACCTCACCCGGCCGGGCTTTCGCCCTTTACTTGAGCGATCTGAAGACAGGCCCCCACGCAGGGTGGCCCGATTCCGCGGGGGTCAATTTGAATTTCGGATCGAGCTCCAGCGCCTTGCGAAACGAATCGCGACAGGCCTTTTCCCGGGACTGGGAACAATGCATGAAAGCCAGGTACTTGTGCGCCGCCACCTTGTCGGAATCCAGGAACAGATCCGAGGCGAGCGCGCTCTGCAGCCGCCGCGTCGAGCTTCTGTAGTCTCCGTCCTCGTATGCGCGAATCCCCAGCGACAAGTCCTTTTCGGCCTTGCGCAGCGCGAGCCGGTCCAGGCCCGTGTCCCGCACGATGGGCGCAGCGCAGCCTGTCACGAGTAGCGCAGCGCAGAGCAGCGCGCTTATCTGCTTCATGGTCATGTCCTTGCTTACCTGAATTTGTGCCTGATCTTGAGCGACTGCCCCGGTTTCAGGTTCACGGTATCACGATAGGGCGCAAACCCCTGATTGCGCACTTCCACCTGGTGCTTCCCGGCCTCCAGCTGCAGCGAGGTGAACGGCGGAGACACGCCGACGCGCTTGCCATCGACGAAGATGTCGCCCCAGGGCGAAATCGCAAACGACACGGTGGCTTTCGCCTGCGCGACGGCAGCGGGCGCTGTTGCAGGTTTTGACGGTGCTGCAGGGAGCGCTGTTGCAGGCTTTGGCGGTGCCACAACGGGCGCCGCCGGCAGGGCCGGCTCGACCGCCGCTTGCGGCGGACCGACGCCTTCAAACCCCGGAACGGCCGGGGCGGGCACCCTGCCGGGCGCGGGATTGGGGCCCAGTACATACACCGCAAACGCGGCCACGGCCAGCAGCGAAAGCGCGAACAGAGCAGGCTTGTGACGCTGCAGCCCATTCCGCAGCGCTGACTTGCTCCCGGTTCCCGGCCCGCTGGCCGCCGACGCGGCTGCCATCACCCCCCGGGCCTTGTCAGGCGGCAGGAAAACCGTCGCGTCGTGCGGCCCCGCCTGCGTCCTGCCTGCCTTCCCCGGATTGCCCGGCGTGCCGCCGACGGCGGGCAGGCGTTCGACTTCGGGCGGAGCGCCATCCCTGATTCTCAAATCGCGGGCGAACTCGCCGGCAGTCTGATAGCGATCCTGCGGCCGCTTGGCCAGCGCACGACTGACGATCCGGTCGAAAAACGGCGGCACGCGGGGGTTGACCGTGCTGGGCGGAGCAGGGTCCTCGTTCAGAACCTTGTACATAATGGCGCTGAGGTTGTCGCCATTGAAAGGCGCCGCCCCGGTCAGCATTTCGTACAGCACCACGCCCAGCGCAAAAATATCGGTCCTGCCATCCGTGGCCTGGCCTGCCACCTGCTCCGGCGCCATGTATTTGGGCGACCCCAGCACGGTGCCCAGCTGCGTGCGCGAACCTGTGGGAATCTGGGCAATGCCGAAATCCATGATTTTGACGTCGCGGCCGGGCGTGATCATGATGTTCGCCGGCTTGATGTCGCGGTGCACCACATGGTTTTCGTGCGCGTAGTCCAGCGCACCGGCGATGCGCGCCGCGATTTTCCCAATCATGTCCACCGGCAGCACCACGCCGGAGTCGAGCATCTCGCGCAGCGATTCCCCGTCCAGGTATTCCATCGCGATATAGGCGATATCGTCGGCCTCGCCCACGTCATAAATGGTGACGATGTTGGGATGGTTCAGGCGGCCCGCCGATTTGGCTTCGCGGTAGAAACGCTCCTCGAACTCGGCACGTTCCTCTTTCGAGAGGTCGAGGTTGATCGTCTTGATGGCGACCGTGCGCTCGATCAACGGATCCACCGCCTTGTAGACCGTCCCCATCGCGCCCTGCCCCAGGGTGGCGACCACTTCGTAACGACCGATTATTGTTTGACTTGTCATGTGGAAGGCGTGGTGGACGGCTTGCTTCTGTGCGATTCAGGGTGAGAGAATCTTCGTGAAGAAAGTATAACAAACACAAAAGGGGACTCTCGCTTTGTCAACCACCGCACCCAATACCCCGCTTTCGCTCGAGATCGCCGCCAGAACGGATCCGGGCACGCTGCGAAGCCTGAACGAAGACAGCATCGCCACCGTCGGCGAACTGGGCCTGCTGGTGCTGTCGGATGGCATGGGCGGCTACCAGTCGGGCGATGTGGCCAGCCGCATCACCACCCAGGTCATCGTCGAGGGATTGACCCAAGCCCTGAAGGACAAAACGCACCAGGACGGCGGGGTGGCCGCCGTCGTGGAAGAGGTCGTCAAGCGCGCCAACCGCGCGATCTACCTGGAAGGCGAAAACCGCGCGCAGCGCGAGCACACCAGCCGGGAACAGGCCATGGGCTCAACCCTGGCGCTGCTGCTGCTTAAAAACAACCACGTCACCCTGGCGCACATCGGCGATTCCCGCATCTATCGGCTGCGCGCGAACCGGCTGGAATTGCTGACGCATGACCATTCCTTGCTGCAGGAGCAGATCGACCAGGGAATCCTTAGCGCGGAGGCTGCGGCCACCTCCCACAACCGCCATCTGGTGACGCGCGGACTGGGTCTGCAGGCCGAGGTGGACGTTGCGCTGGACACGTGCGAAGCCCTGCCGGGCGACCTCTACCTGCTCTGCTCGGATGGCCTGAACGACATGGTCGACAATGCGGACATCGAACTGGTGCTCAATTCGCTCCAGGCCAACCTGCCGCTTGCCGCCAGCCAGCTGGTCATGATCGCCAACGACAACGGCGGCGAAGACAACATCTCCGTCATTCTGGCGAAGGTCGGAACGCAAACCTCCCCAGTCGCGAAAAAGCACGGCTTTTTCGGCTGGCTCTTTGGACGCTAAAGCCCATGGCAAAACTCATCGTCAGTCAAAATGGAACGGTCACCGAAAACCGGTTTCTCAACGATGCCAGCTTCACGATCGGCAGCCTGCCCGACAGCGATCTGTGCCTGGCCATCGATGGCGTCAGCCGCTCGCATGCCCGCATCACCTCGATCGGCAACGATGACTTCCTGGAAGATCTGGGCAGCACCAATGGCACCGTGGTGAATGGCCAGTCCGTTACCCGGCACATCCTCCAGAACGACGACGTCATCGAGATTGCCGGCGTGCAGATTCGCTACCGGAACCACAAGGCAATCGATGGCCCCAGCTTCGACAGGACGATGATCATTCAGGCCTCGGTGCTGGAGCGCAACGCGCCCGCCCAGCCGGTCGGCGCCTATTCGCTGGCGACGGCAAAGAAGGCGTTTCGCCTCAAGAAAGGGGGGCGGCTGGGACTGATCCGCGCATTCGATGGCTCCCCATCAAGCCGGGAAATCGAATTGTCCGAGGTGTTGCATGTCTTCGGCATACCCGGCAAGCAGCTTGCGGTCATCAATTCCCGCCCGCACGGCTATTTCATCACTCATGTCGAGGGAAAACATCCGGCGCGCCTGAACGGGAAATCCATCGGCCATGAGCCCCGCCCCCTGTCGCCCAACGACACGATCGAAGTAGGCGACGAGAAGCTGCTCTTCCTGTTCAAATAGGGAAACCCGTTCGCTGCCGCAATCCAACGCACGCGGCGCGCCATACGCGTCTGCGCTATGTGGTTTGTGAGAGCAGGTCGTTGACCATGCGACGAAACATCCTTACCACTTCATCGCGGTCAATGTCCGGGTTGCGGATGGCGCGAATGCGCAGGCCCTCGAACATGGCCGCGATGGCCTCGGCCATGCCCGCGAGCGTTGCCTTGCTGTCACGGTGGCCGGCGGCCTGACGCAGGGTCCGGATCGTTTCGATCAGGCTGCCGATGCACTGCCGATCCGCCGCCTGAACGATGCCGGCAATATGCGGGTTGCGCGCCGCCTCGGCGACGATTTCAAGCTGCAGTCCAGCCGTGTCGGGATCAAGGTTGGCTTGCACGCCCTCGACCGCGCGCTCGATCATGGCTGCCTTGACGTCGCTCGCCGCGCGCATTTCGGCGGTCAGCGTCAGCAGGCGCTGCAGATCCTGGGCGACGATGTCGGCAATGATCGCTTCCTTGTTCTCGAAATAATGGTAGATGTGCCCGGTGCTCATGCCGGCCGCTTTCGATATTTGCGCGATGCTGGTGCCGTGGAAACCGTGCCGGCGGAAGCATTCCTCGGCGGCGGCGCGAATTTGCGTGCGGCGAGCTTCGGCACGCGGGGCTTCTGTGGCGGGGTTGATGACGGCTGACATGTCTACCTCCGGTCAGGGTGTCCAAGTGATGTTTGCAAGCAGCAAATCTTGCAATTGACCGAATTCTAATATAGATTGAACGTTCATTCTAGTTTGGATGTTCGATTCCGTTTATCGAACAGTTCTATATTCATGGCATTGGCCAGCCGCCCACGTCGGGTTGCTGGCCGTGCCATTTCAAAAGGTCAACCATGCAGACTCTTCGCAACCTGCCTTTCATCCCGTTGGGCCTCGCGCTGGCGGGTGCCTTCCTGCTTGCCGCCTGCGGGGGCAAGGAAACGCCGCCCGGACCGGGCGCTGGCGGGCCGGGCGCACCGGCCGTCACGGTGATGACGGTGCAGACCGAATCCGTTGCGGTGGCCTCCGAACTGCCTGGACGCACTTCACCTTATCAGATTGCCGAACTGCGTCCGCAGGTGACCGGCATCGTCAAGGAACGCCTGTTCAAGGAAGGCAGCGAGGTCAAAGCGGGGCAGGTGCTGTACCGGATCGACCCCGCCACCTATCAGGCGGCCTTCGACAGTGCGCAGGCCAATCTGGCGCGTGCCGAAGCGAATCGGTACGCGGCGCGGCTGAAGGCCGGGCGCTACGCCGAGCTGGTGAAGATCGAGGCGGTGAGCAAGCAGGTTAATGACGAAGCGGATGCTGCGCTGAAGCAGGCGCAGGCCGATGTCGGCGCCGCCAGGGCCGCGCTCGACAGGACGCGGATCGATCTCGGCTACACCCGCGTCACCTCGCCGATCGCGGGCCGCATCAGCCGCTCGGCGGTGACGCCGGGGGCGCTGGTCACCGCCAACCAGGCCGACGCACTGGCCACCGTGCAGAAGCTCGACCCGATCTATGTCGACCTTACCCAGTCCAGCGCCGACATGCTGCGCATGCGGCGCGATCTTGAGTCCGGCAAGCTGCAGCGCGCCGCCGGCTATGCCGTGCCGGTCCAGTTGGTGCTGGAAGACGGCAGCGTCTATGGTGCCGAGGGCAAGCTGGCTTTTTCCGAAGTGACGGTCGACGAAGGCACCGGCAGCGTCACGCTACGCGCGGTGTTCCCCAACCCCAAGGGCGAACTGCTGCCCGGCATGTACGTGCGGGCGCGCCTGACCCAGGGCACGCAGGACAATGCCATCCTGCTGCCGCACGCAGCGGTGAGCCGCGATCCGCGCGGCAATGCGACGGTGATGCTGGTGAATGCCGAAAACACGGTCGAGCCACGCGTCGTCAAGACCGGGCAATCGATCGGCGACAAGTGGGTGGTGAGCGAAGGGCTCGCCCCGGGCGACCGTGTCATCGTCGAAGGCCTGCAGAAGGCGCGCCCGGGCAGCCCGGTACAGGCGCAGGAGGCGGGTGCTGCGGCAGTCGCTCCCGCTCCCGCAGCACCCGCAGTGGCGAAGTGAGGTAGCGCACCATGGCCCGTTTCTTCATCGACCGACCCATCTTCGCGTGGGTCATCGCCATCGTCATCATGCTCGCCGGCGTGCTGTCCATCCTGGCGCTGCCGGTGTCGCAGTATCCGGCCATCGCGCCGCCCACCATCGCCATCAACGCCAGCTATCCCGGCGCCTCGGCGAAGACGGTGGAGGATTCGGTTACTCAGGTCATCGAGCAGAAGCTGACCGGCCTCGACAACCTGCTCTACATGAGCTCGCAGTCCGATTCCTACGGCCGCGCCACGGTGACGCTCACCTTCGACGCCGGCACTGATCCCGACATCGCGCAGGTGCAGACGCAGAACAAGCTGCAGCTCGCGCTGCCGCTGCTGCCGCTGGCGGTGCAGCAGCAGGGCGTGCAGGTGGTGAAGTCGACGCGCAACTTCCTGATGATCGTCGGCTTCGTCTCCAAGGACGGTTCCATGAGCCGGACCGACCTTGCCGACTTCCTCAACTCGACCGTGCAGGAGCCCTTGTCGCGCGTCACCGGCGTCGGTGAGGTGCAGGTGTTCGGCGCCCAGTACGCCATGCGCATCTGGCTCGATCCGGCCAAGCTGAACAACTACAGGCTCACGCCGGGTGACGTGCAGGCGGCGGTCCGCGTGCAGAACAACCAGATTTCGGCCGGCCAGCTGGGCGGCACGCCGGCGGTGGCGGGGCAGGGCTTCACCGCATCGATCACTGCGCAGAGCCGGCTGCAGACTGTCGAGGAGTTCGAGCGGATCCTGCTGCGGAGCTCGGCGCAGGGCGGGGAGGTGCGCCTGAAGGACGTCGCCCGCGTCGAGATCGGCGCGGAGAACTACGGCATCATCGGCCGCTTCAACGGCCAGCCCGCCTCGGGCATCGGCATCAAGCTCGCCGCGGGCGCCAACGCGCTCGACACCGCGGAAGCCGTGAAGGCCAGGATCGAGCAGATGAAGGCCTACTTCCCGCCCGGGGTCGAGACCGTCGTGCCGTACGACACCACGCCCTTCGTCAGGATCTCGATCATGAACGTGGTGCAGACCCTGGTCGAGGCGGTCATCCTGGTGTTCCTGGTGATGTACCTCTTCCTGCAGAATTTCCGCGCGACGCTGATCCCGACCATCGCCGTGCCGGTCGTCCTGCTCGGCACCTTCGGGGTGATGGCCGCCTTCGGCTTCTCGATCAACACGCTCACCATGTTCGGCCTGGTGCTCGCGATCGGCCTGCTGGTCGACGACGCCATCGTCGTGGTGGAGAACGTCGAGCGCATCATGACCGAGGAGGGCCTCTCGCCCAAGGAGGCGACCAAGAAGTCGATGGGCCAGATCACCGGGGCGCTGGTCGGCATCGGCCTGGTGCTGTCCGCCGTGTTCGTGCCGATGGCGTTCTTCGGCGGCGCGACCGGGGTGATCTACCGCCAGTTCTCGATCACCATCGTCTCGGCGATGGCGCTGTCGGTGCTGGTGGCGATCATCTTCACCCCGGCGCTGTGCGCGACGATGCTGAAGCCCGTATCCAAGGGGCACAGCCACGACGAGGGCGGCTGGCTGTCCGGCTTCTTCGGCTGGTTCAACCGCATGTTCGCCCGCAACAGCCAGCGCTACGAGTCGGCGGTAAGCAAGATCCTCGCGCGCAGCCTGCGCTTCCTGGTGATCTACCTCGTCATCATTGGCGTGCTGGTGCTGCTGTTCCTGCGCATGCCGACGTCCTTCCTGCCGGAGGAAGACCAGGGCGTGATGTTCACCCAGGTCATCCTGCCGGCCGGCGCGACCCAGGAACGCACCGTCGAGGTGCTGAAGAAGGTCGAGCACCAGTATCTCGAGAACGAGAAGGGCAACGTGCGCTCCATCTTCGCCGCCGCCGGCTTCAGTTTCGCCGGCCAGGGCCAGAACATGGGCATAGGATTCGTCAATCTCGAGCCGTGGGACCAGCGCCAGGCGCCAGGGCAGGACGTGAAGTCGATCGCCGGACGGGCCATGGGCGCGTTCTCGCAGATCAAGGAGGCGATGGTGTTCGCCTTCGTGCCGCCGGCCGTGCTCGAACTCGGCACCTCCAGCGGCTTCAGCGTGCAGCTGCAGGACCGTGCAGGCCTCGGCCACGACGCCCTGATCGCCGCGCGTAACCAGTTCCTCGGCATGGCTGCGCAGGACAAGCGTCTGGTCGGTGTACGGCCCAACGGGCAGGAGGACGTCCCCGAATACCAGCTCGACATCGACCACGCGAAGGCCGGGGCGCTCGGCGTTTCGGTGGCGGACATCAACGAGACGCTGGCCACCGCCTGGGGCGGCACCTATGTCAACGACTTCATCGACCGTGGGCGCATCAAGAAGGTGTATCTGCAGGCCGACGCCGACGCACGCATGAAGCCGGACGATCTGGCCAAATGGTACGCACGCAACAAACAGGGCGAGATGGTGCCGCTGTCGGCGTTCACCACCGCGCACTGGGCGTCTGGTTCGCCGCGCCTGGAACGCCACAACGGCCAGCCTTCGGTCGAACTGCTCGGCCAGGCAGCGCCGGGCCTGTCGTCGGGCGACGCCATGGCGGCAGTGGAAGAGATCATCGCCAAACTGCCGACCGGCATCGGCCATGAATGGATCGGATCTTCCTTCGAGGAGCGTCGCTCCGGGGCCCAGGCGCCAGCGCTCTATGCGCTGTCGCTGCTGGTGGTGTTCCTGTGCCTCGCCGCGCTCTACGAGAGCTGGTCGGTGCCGTTCGCGGTGATGCTGGTGGTGCCGCTTGGCGTGTTCGGTGCGGTGATTGCAGCCAGCGGGCGGGGTCTGTCGAACGACGTCTATTTCCAGGTCGCCTTGCTCGCCACCATCGGCCTGTCGTCGAAGAATGCGATCCTCATTGTCGAGTTCGCCAAGGCGCAGATGGAGCAGGAGGGCCGTGACCTGATCGCCGCCACGCTGACCGCGGTGCGCATGCGTTTGCGTCCCATCCTGATGACCTCGCTCGCCTTCGGCTTCGGCGTGCTGCCGCTGGCAATCGCCACCGGCGCCGGTTCCGGCGCCCAGAACGCCGTCGGCACCGGCGTGCTCGGCGGCACCATCGCCGGCACCGTGATCGGCATCTTCTTCATTCCGCTGTTCTACGTGGTGATCAAGCGCATTTTCAAGGGCAAACAGCAGGCGGAACCCGCGGTTCCTGCTGTCCCGCAGGAGCTCAAGTGATGACCCCGTTACGCACCCTGACCCTTGCACTGGCCGCCGCACTGGCGAGCGGCTGCACCATGATCCCGAGCTACGAGCGCCCGGCGGCGCCGGTAGCGGCCGGTTTCCCGAATGCGGCCCCGGCTGCGGCAGAGGCGACACCGGCCGACGCCATCGTCTGGCGCGATTACTTCGCCGACGATCGGCTGCGCGAGGTGATCGCGCTGGCGCTCGCCAACAACCGCGACCTGCGCGTCGCCGCGCTCAACATCGAGAAAGCGCGGGCGCAGTACCGCATCCAGCGTGCCGACCTGTTTCCTGCGGTCGGCGCCAGCGGCGGCATGAACGCACAGCACCTGCCGGCCGATCTCTCGCCGAGCGGCGATGCAGGCGTCAACCGGAGCTACAGTGCCACCATCGGCTTCTCCGCCTACGAACTGGATTTCTTCGGCCGCATCCGCAGCCTCAACGCCGAGGCGCTGGAAACCTATCTCGGCACCGAGGAGGCACGGCGCAGCGCGCAGATCAGCCTGGTGGCCGAAGTCGCCAACGCCTGGGTGACGCTCGCTGCCGACCGCGAGCGTTTGGCGCTGGCGAGCAGCACGTACGCAACGCGGCAGAAGTCCTCCGACCTGACTCGCCGCATTTTCGAAGCCGGTGCGGTTTCGGCACTCGACCTGCACCAGGCGGAGACCCTGCTGCACAATGCGCGCGCCGATGCCGCCCGCTATCGCAGCTTCGTTGCGCAGGACGAGAACGCGCTCGCCCTCATCGTCGGCGCCCCGGTGCCCGCAGAACTGCTGCCCGCCACGCTCACCGACAGCATCAGCGCGGTGGCCGAATTGCCGGCCGGCGTGCCGTCCGAGGTGCTCGTCCGCCGCCCCGACATCCTGCAGGCCGAACGCGCCCTGCGTGCCGCCAACGCCAGCATCGGCGCCGCACGCGCAGCCTTCTTCCCCAGCATCAGCCTGACCGCCGCCGCCGGCAGCGCGAGCAGCACGCTGGGCGGCCTGTTTGATGGTGGCTCCGGGACCTGGAGCTTCATTCCGCAGATCCGCATTCCGATCTTCGAGGCGGGTCGTCTGAAGGCGAGTCTTGAGGTGGCCGAGGTGCAACGCGACATCCACGTCGCGCAATACGAGAAGGCGATCCAGAGCGCGTTCCGCGAAGTGGCCGATGCGCTCGCCGAACGCGCCACGCTGGCCCAGCAACTCGATGCGCGCCGGCGGCTGGTCGAGGCCACCCAATCGGGCTTCCGCTTGTCGGAAGCCCGCTACAAGGGTGGGGTGGACAGCTACCTGGGCCTGCTCGATGCCCAGCGCACGCTGTATGCCGCCGAGCTTGACCTGATCGGCGTGCGCCTGGCCGATGCCGCCAATCGGGTGACGCTGTACAAGGTGCTGGGCGGCGGCTGGCAGTGAGGCGGAGTGGATTTTTCGGAAGCGGACTCGAGCACCGGCTTGCGGCACGCGTAAGCGCGACCCAAACGTGGCGGCGCTGCCCGAAATGAATTATTGCGGGTGGGTATCGCCAACCTTCAACGCTTCCGTCAGCTTCAGCCCGGCCAGCTCGCGCGTCGCCCGCGCAAGGTAGTAGAGCGCGCCCAGCATCATCAGCATCGAAGGCAGGGCGATCATCGGATAGCTCAACAGGGTCAGGCGGCCGAGTTCGGCATTGAATGCCTCGCTGCCGGCCGGGCTGGTGACGATCCAGGTGGCCAGGAAAAAATTCATCGCCGCGGAAAAGAAGAAGGTGCCGCCCAGCATGTAGGTGGCGTTCTGCAGGCGCGCCTCGAAATCCCGCGTCGTGCCGCGCGCGTCAAGATGCTGCTGCACCCGCGCCACATCGATCAGCGTCGGGTTGTAGAGCAGGGTTTTTACCAGCGGGTAGCGGGTGCGGGTGGAAACCAGCACGGCCACACCGATCAGCGCGGGAATCGCGGCTTCCTTCACCGCCAGCCACTGGGTGTCGAGCTGCAGCAGGCCGATGCCGCCGGTAAGCAGGATGCTGACCAGGCCCAGCACGGACAGGAAACTGACTTTGCTGCGCCCGAGCAGCTCGAACGTGCCCCAGCCAAGCGGAAATGCCAGTGCCACCAGCAGCCCGCCGACGGCGCCGAGATCCTGCTCGCCGCTGAACTTCATCAGGATGACGGAAGGAATAACGATGTTGATCAGGAGTTCGAGCAGCGGGTTGGATTTCTTGGTCGGGGTCATGAGCGGATGTGCAATCGGGTTTCAACGAGTATTGACCAGGCAATGAGGTTTTGGTTTCGGGGGTGCAGGCCGAAGCGTTCGGCCCCGGCAATTTTTGCATACGATGGCTGATGCGCTGTAAATTGCAGAATAACCGGTACTCCAGCTGCCCATGACTCATATTATTCCACTCGCCAACAGCCTGCACCGCGCAACCATTGACGCATTGCGGCTGCAGGCGCCGTTTTCGGCGATGGCGGAAGACGAGTTGTTATGGCTGGTGCAGCGCCTGTCGGTGGCTTATTTCGCGCGCGACGCGGTGCTGCTGCCGCCTGCCGACACGCCGCCTGACGCGCTGTTCATCGTCAAGCAGGGCACCGTGGCAGGCGCCACCGCCGAGGGGCATACGGTGCTGCAGCTGGCGACGGGCGAGATGTTTCCGCTGGGCGCGCTGCTCGCCGGGCGCGGCGCCGCCAACCGCTATAGCGCGGCAACCGATACCTTCTGCTACCTGCTGTCGGCTGCCGATTTTCATGCGCTGCTGGCAAAAAGCCCTGAATTCCATGATTTCTGCACGCGTCGCATCGCCAGCCTGCTGGAGGAATCGCAGCGCGCGGTGCAGTCGGAATACGCGCTAGCGCTCGACGACGAAAGCCGCTTTTCGCGCCCGCTCGAAAGTCTCGTCCGGCACACGCCGCTATCGGCCCTGCCCGCAACGCCGCTGGCCGACGCACTGGCGGCGCTGGTGGCCGCGCGAGTGGGCTCGGTGGTGGTGGCCGACGTAGCCGGGCAGCCGCTCGGCATTCTCACCCTGAAGGATGTGCTGGCGCGCGTGACCCTGGCCGGGGTGCCGCTGGGCACCCCGATTTCCGCCGTGATGACGCCGGATCCGGCGACTCTCTCAGTCGATGCGCCGGTGGCGGACGCGCTGGTGCTGATGGCGCGCCAGGGCATCCACCATATCCCGCTGGTCAGGGAGGGGAAGCTGGTCGGCGTGGTGTCGGAAAAGGATATATTCGCCTTGCGCCGCCTGTCGGTGGAAGGCATCACCTCCGCCATAGCACGCAGCGAGGACGCCGCCCGCCTGCCCGCGCTGGCACTCGACATCGGCGACCTGGCGCACAGCCTGCTGGCGCAGGGGATGGATGCGGAAAACCTCACCGCGATCATTTCCAGCCTCAACGACCGCCTCACCGAGCGCATCATCGCGCTGGAAAGCGAGGCCGATGCCGCGCTCGCCGGGCTGCGCTGGTGCTGGCTGGCGCTGGGTTCGGAAGGGCGCATGGAACAGACGCTCGCCACCGACCAGGACAACGCGCTGATCTTCACCGAGGCGGGCGAGGCCCAGCGCGATGCGCTGCTGGCGTTTGCGCTGCGCGTGAACCACCGGCTCGACGCCTGCGGGTTTCCGCTGTGCCGCGGCGGCATCATGGCGAGCAACCCGAAGTGGTGCCTGTCGGCAAGCGGCTGGCAGCAGCAGTTCACGCAATGGATCGATCACGGCAGCCCCGATGCGCTGCTCAACGCCAGCATCTTTTTCGACTTTCGCCCGCTCACCGGCGATGCCGCGCTGGCGCTCGACCTGCGCGCCTGGCTCAACCGCGCCGCGCAAAAGAACCTGCGCTTCCTGCACCAGATGGCGGGCAACGCCCTGCGCAACCGCCCGCCGCTGGGACTGGTGCGTGACTTCGTGCTGTCGGACGACAACGCCCACCCACGCACCATCGACCTCAAGCTCAACGGGGTGACGCCGTTTGTCGACGCCGCGCGCATTTTTGCGCTGGCGTCCGGCAGCTCGCAGACCAACACTGCCAAGCGCCTGCGCGCTGCCGCGCCCGCGCTGCGCATTCCCGACGCCGAGCTGGCCGACTGGAACCGTGCGTTCCACTTCCTGCAGCTGCTGCGGCTGCGCCACCAGCATGAGCAGCAGCGCATGCGGATTGCCCCCGACAACCATCTCGATCCCGATACGCTGAATCCGCTCGACCGTCGCATCCTGAAGGAAGCCCTGCGCCAGGCGCGCAAGGTGCAGGCGCGCCTGGCGCTGGATTACCAGCTGTGATCTGGCCGTTTGCCCGACCGGCGCTGCCGCCGCTGGATGTCGCCAGCGCCGCGCGGCGCGCGGCGCTGGCCCGCCAGGAAATCGACCTCAAACGGCCGCTCGCCGACATGCGTTGGTGCGTGGTCGACGTGGAAACAGGCGGCCTGGATGCGGCGCGCGATCCGCTGCTGGCGATCGGTGCAGTGGCGATCGAACGCGGCCGCATCGCACTCGATGCCAGCCTGGAAGTCGGGCTGACGCAGGCGCAATCGACCGCTGCCGCCAACATCCTGATCCATGGCATCGGCGGCAGCGAACAGCGCGCCGGCCAGGCGCCGCACGAGGCCCTGCTCGACTGGCTGGAATTTTCCCGGGTCGCGCCCCGGGTCGCCTTTCACGCGGCATTCGACCAGACGGTGCTGCAGCGCGCCGTGCGCGCGCAACTGGGCTTGGTGATCGACGCGCCGTGGTTCGATGCAGCTGTGGTGGCGCCGCTGCTGTTCCCCGGCGCGGCGGGGCACTGCCGCCACCTCGACGACTGGCTGGCGCACTTCGGCATTGCCGTGTACGCGCGTCATGGCGCGCTGGCCGATGCCTACGCCACCGCCGAGTTGTGGCTGATCCTGCTGCAGGCGGCGCAGCGCGACAACATCGCCACCGCGCATCAACTGCGCGGCCTGTTGCGCGCCCGGCGCTGGCTACCAGTATATTAGCGCCTACTAATACGTTTGTCGGCGGAATAACAAGTCCTTACACTCCGCGCACGCGCAATATCAATCAATAAAGCGCGTCCCCCACTCATGTTCACGGAGGAACTGCCATGGAATTGTCGGAAAGACATCAGGAGTACTGGCGCAAGAATCTGCGGCTCACCGCGGTCCTGCTTGCGATATGGTTCGTGGCGACGTTTGTCGTCATTTTTTTCGCCCCCCAGCTCAATGACATCGTCATCATGGGTTTCCCCTTCGCCTTCTATATGGCCGCCCAGGGTTCCCTCATCATCTACGTCGTGATCATCTGGTTCTACGCCCGGCGCATGAACCAGCTGGACAATGAATACGGCGTACAAGAGGGAGAGGAATAACATGACCACACAGACCCAGAGCCAGTTCTTCCAGCAGCTCAAGAAGTACTACACCTTCTACACCGGCGGTTTCATCGCCTTCGTCATCGTGCTTGCAATCCTGGAGCAGATGGGCCTTCCCCCTAGATGGATCGGCTACATTTTCCTCGCCGCCACCATTTCGCTGTATGCCGGCATCGGCATCATGTCGCGAACCGCCGACGTGTCGGAATACTACGTCGCCGGCCGCCGCGTGCCCGCCCTGTTCAACGGCATGGCAACCGGCGCCGACTGGATGTCGGCCGCGTCCTTCATCGGCATGGCAGGTACCCTGTATCTGGCCGGCTTTGACGGCCTCGCCTTCGTGATGGGCTGGACCGGCGGCTACGTGCTGGTGGCGCTGTTTCTCGCGCCCTACCTGCGCAAGTTCGGCCAGTTCACCATCCCGGACTTTCTCGGCACCCGCTACGGCGGCAACCTGCCGCGCACCATCGGCGTGATCGCAGCCATCATCTGCTCCTTCACGTACGTGGTCGCGCAGATCTACGGCGTCGGCATCATCACCGCGCGTCTCACCGGCCTGGAATTCCAGATCGGCGTGTTCGTCGGTCTCGCCGGCATCCTGGTGTGCTCCTTCCTCGGCGGCATGCGCGCGGTGACCTGGACCCAGGTGGCGCAGTACATCATCCTGATCATCGCCTACATGATCCCGGTGGTCTGGCTGTCGGTGTCCCACACCGGCAACCCGGTTCCGCAGATCGCTTACGGCCAGGTGCTGCAGCAGGTGACGCAGCTGGAAAACGAGTTCAACAGTGCCGACACTGCCAAGGGCGCAGCCGAAGCCTCCGCGCGCGCGGCATTCAAGGCACAGCAGGATTCGTTCGAAGCCAGGATCGTGGCGCTGGACGAAGCCGTGGCCGCGGGCAATGGCGACGCCTTTGTCGAAGCCCAGCGTGTCGAGGCCGACAGTCCCGCCGACTTTCCGGCTACGCCCGATGCGCTCAAGGCGCAGTGGAAGAAGTCGGCCGACGGCGCCAAGGCCAAGACCGGTCCGGTCTCGGCACATGCCGAGGCCTTCTCCGGCAAAGGTGCGGAGAAGAAGCTGCTGAACGACAATCCCGACGCGACCGCAGCGGAAATCGCCGCCGCGCAAGCCGAAGACCAGGAAGCTTCCAACATCAAGCGCCGCAATTTCATCGCGCTGGTGCTGTGCCTGATGGTCGGCACCGCCTCGCTGCCGCACATCCTGATGCGCTACTACACCACGCCGTCGGTGCGTGAAGCGCGCAAGTCGGTGTTCTGGTCGCTGCTGTTCATCTTCCTCTTGTACTTCACCGCGCCCGCGCTGGCGGTGTTGGTCAAGTTCACGGTCTACAACGACGTGGTCGGCTCGTCGTTCGCGTCGCTACCGGCGTGGGTGGCAAACTGGCAGGCAGTGGATGCGACGCTGATGAAGATCGTCGACATCAACCTGGACGGCATCGTGCAGCTCGCCGAGATCACCATCGGCGGCGACCTCATCGTGCTGGCGACGCCGGAGATCGCCGGCCTGCCCTACGTGATCTCGGGCATGGTGGCGGCGGGTGGCCTGGCTGCTGCGCTGTCGACCGCCGACGGCCTCTTGCTGACCATCGCCAACGCGCTGTCGCACGACGTCTACTACAAGATGATCGATCCGAAGGCCTCGACCATCCGTCGCCTGGCCATCTCCAGGAGCCTGCTGCTGGTGGTCGCCGTCTTCGCCGCCTACACCGCCTCGCTGAAACCGGGTGACATCCTGTTCCTGGTCGGCGCCGCGTTCTCGCTGGCGGCTTCGGCGTTCTTCCCGGCGCTGGTGCTCGGCGTGTTCTGGAAGCGCGCCAACTACCTCGGTGCGGTCGTCGGCATGCTGGCGGGCCTGGGCGTGTGCATGTACTACATGGTCATCACCTACCCGTTCTTCGGCGGCGTTCCCGCCAACGAATGGTTCGCCATCAAGCCCATCGCGGCCGGCGTGTTCGGCATGCCGATCGGCTTTATCGGCGTCATCATCGGCTCGCTGCTCTCCAAGGCACCGTCCAGGGAGATTCAGGAACTGGTCGACCACGTGCGCTATCCGAGCCTGGTGAACGACATCGAGACTCAGGCGGCCTGATCGCTGAATCCGGCGTGCCTTCGGGCGCGCAACAAAAAAGCCAGCCTTGCGGGGCTGGCTTTTTTACGTCTGTATTCTTCAATCCGGATCATTCATCCGGGCGCGATCGGTCAAGGCCGCTCCTGTCGGGTGCGCCCTGCGCACCGTTTGTCGGAATGCCGCGTGCGCAAAGCGCACCCTACAACTGCATTGAGCTCAGCCGATGCATAAAGTCGCTGCGGCCGGTGTCGCGGATCAGCCGCTGCGCCGTCTGCGGATCGTGTGACAGCGTGTGCTCGATCACCGCCGCCACCCGTTCCGGCTCGTTGCAATGCTGCCAGGCCATCCCCAGCGCATACCAGGCCAGCCCGTTCATCGGCTGCAGTCGGCCCGCCTCGGTCAGCGCGGCGGCAGCGTCAGCGTGCCGGCCGTGCCGCGCATACAGCATCCCCAACCCATACCAGGCGCGGTCGTTGTTCGGATTCAATTCGGTCGCCCGCCGCATCGCCGCGATCGCCGCCTCGTCCATGCCGCCGCGGTCGCGCACGTAGCCGAGGTTGAACCAGGTGTGGGCGTCGTCCGGTTCGATCCCGATCGCGCATTCAAACCAGGCTTCCGCCGCCCCCCAACGTTCCTGCTGCGCTTCCAGCCAGGCCATCGTGCGCAGCGTACCGACATGGGTGGGGTCGGCGCGATGGCTGTCGCGATACGCGGCCAGTGCGCGCTCCGACTGCCCCAGCATGTTGAAAAACATGCCCCGCAGGCCATGCCGCACACGGTCATAATTCATCGTGAAGCCGATACAGAGTGGAATCAGCGCCCATTGTCCCGGGCAAGCGGCGGCCTGACAAGCTGCGTTAGAATCATCGATTCGTTTCCGGAATATTCGCCATGCCGCTCGACATCCTGCTGGTTTTAATCCTGCGCACCCTGGTCGAGGTTGCCGGCTTCGCCCTGCTCGGGCAGGGGGTGCTGGCGCTGCTGGCCGGCAAATACCGCGAAGACAATATTTTCTACCGCACGCTACGCATCGTCGCCAGCCCCGCGGTGCGCGCCGTGCGTTTTATCACCCCGCGTTTCATCCTTGACGCCCACGTGCCGTTTCTCACTTTCTTCCTGCTGTTCTGGTTGTGGGTCGCGCTGGCGCTCGTCAAACGCCACCTGTGCGGCCTGCATGGGTTGGCATGCTGAGCTGAAACAGTACGGTTCGGCCCGGCGGGAAGAGGGCAAACCGGTTAACAAAAGGCGCCGCGGCAGGTGCCGGCCATCCCTCCAGCGCCTCGCAACGATGAATTAATCGGCGGTTCCATAGGGCGCTCCGGCAGCCCGGATGCGTCATCGCCCTGTCACATTCGTTCTTCAGGATGCGCGCATGACAAGCGTGCGTTCCATCTTCCTCTCCGATATCCACCTGGGAACCCGTGGCTGCAAGGCCGAGCGTCTGCTCGATTTTCTGCGCGAGCATGAAGCGGAGCATCTTTTCCTGATCGGCGACATCATCGACTTCTGGTCGATGAACCGGAGTATCCACTGGAGCCAGGCACAGAACACGGTGATCCAGAAGATCCTGCGCCGCGCCCGGCACGGCGAGAAGGTGGTGTTCATTCCCGGCAATCATGACGAGGCCATGCGCGAGCATCACGGCACCACGTTTGGCGACATCGTGGTGGTAAACGAATACGTTCATGACACCGCGGATGGGCGCCGCTTCCTGCTCGTCCACGGCGACGAGTTCGACCATGTCACGCGCTATCACAAATGGGTCGCGGTACTCGGCGACGCCGCCTACAACATCCTGGTGCGGGCCAACGGCGCCTGTTCCTGGGTTCGCCGCAGACTCGGGCGTCCGGGCTACTGGTCGCTGGCCGGCTACGCCAAGCGCAAGGTGAAAAAAGCCCTGGAGTTCATTTTCGATTTCGAGGATTCGGTCATCCACAGCGTTCGGGAACGGGGCCTCGATGGGGTGATCTGCGGCCACATCCATTGGGCGGCGATCAAGGAGGTCGGCGGGCTGACCTATGTCAATTGTGGTGACTGGGTCGACTCCTGCACGGCCATCGTCGAACACCACGACGGCCGTCTGGAACTGATCGATTGGGACGGCGAGATCGCGGAGCTGCCGCTTGAGTTGTTCCCCCCAATGCCGACGGAACAAAAAAGGAAGGTTGCCTGATGCGCGTGCTCATGGTTTCGGATGTCTATTTCCCTCGCGTCAACGGGGTTTCCACTTCCATCGAGACCTTTCGCCAGGCCCTGGCCGCCGAAGGCGTCGAGGTGCGTCTGGTGGCGCCGCGTTACGCCGACGAACCGGAGGTCGAGGGGGTCGTGCGCGTTCCCGGCCGTGCGGTCCCACGCGACCCCGAGGATCGGCTGGTCTCATGGACGGCGCTGCGCGACGCTGTGCGGCGAGAAGCGCTCGACTGCGACATCATCCATATCCACACCCCATTCCTTGCGCACTATGCCGGCTTGTCGGCGGCCCGGCATTTGGGCAAGCCGGTCATCGCCACCTACCACACCCTGTTCGAGGAGTACCTTCACCACTACGCGCCTTTTCTCCCCGCGGGATGGTTGCGCGGCCTCGCACGGCGGCTGTCGCGCAGCCAGTGCAACGCCCTCGATGCCGTGGTTGTCCCCTCGATGGCGATGCGCGAGCGGCTTGAGCAATATGGGGTGAGCGTGCCCATGAATGTCCTGCCCACCGGCATTCCGATGGGACGCTTTAGCGGTGGCGATGGCCTGCGTTTTCGTGAGCGCCATGGTCTTTCGGCGGAACAGCCCTGTGTCCTGTTCGTCGGTCGGGTGGCCTTCGAGAAGAACATCGATTTCCTGATCGAGTCCTTGTCCCTGGCGCGCCGCGAAGTGCCAAATCTGATTCTGCTGATTACCGGGGAAGGGCCGGCGAAACGGGCCTTGCACCGCCAGGCCGAGGCGCTGGGCCTAAGCGAAGCCGTGCGATTCATCGGCTACCTCGACCGCCGGCACGAGCTGCCGGATTGCTATGCCGCCGCCGATGGCTTTGTTTTTGCCTCGCGTACCGAGACCCAGGGCCTGGTCCTGCTTGAGGCCATGGCCATGGGGTTGCCGGTGGTGGCCCTGGCAGCGATGGGGACTTGCGACATCCTTTCGCCGGGGCGGGGTTGTCTGACGCCGGAGGACGATGTGGCTGCGTTCGCCGCAGCAATGGTCCGCTTGCTATGTGATCCGGCCCTGCGCAGCAGGCTCTCGCAAGAGGCGCGCGACTATGCCCGGGAGTGGGCGGATGATCGACTGGCGGCGAAGCTGGCCGAATGCTACCGCCGCATCCTTGAGACCGCGGATCGCCCCAATCCGGGCGCCTGCCCGGCGAGTAGCTGCCGGTAATCTTCGGGCGGCTTGTCGGGCACATTCCCACGCCAGCCCCAGGCGGCCTGCGCAGAATCATTTTTCTGCCCGGCGTTGGCAAGTCCGATCACCCTTTCGCCGCCGCCCTCGATCACGCCAAAACAGCCAGACCCGGTCCCGGGAAACGTAACCGTCACGAAACCGTAACACTCGATCCCTATCGTAGCGATCGCTGAACGACGAAAGTTAATCGTTCGTGCAGTTTTGCATTTGGAGAAAAGTCCAAGCCCCCGTTACTTCATTGGAGATTAAGCTCATGGTTCAGAACAAAATTGTTGCCGCCCTCGGCTTCCTGGCCTGCTCTTTGGTCAGCAACACCGCGCTTGCCCAGGCCGTCAAGGTCGATCCCGCGCTGCCCTTGTACGAGAAGGCCAGCGGCGTGTCCGGTAACTTCACCAGCGTCGGATCCGACACGCTGAACAACCTGATGACGCTGTGGGCCGAGACCTACAAGCGCAACTACCCCAACGTCAACATCCAGATCCAGGGCGCCGGTTCCTCGACTGCGCCCCCCGCGCTGATCGAAGGCGCCGCCAACTTCGGCCCGATGAGCCGCATGATGAACGCCAAGGAAATCGAGGCCTTCGAGAAAAAGTACGGTTACAAGCCCACCCCGGTGCCGGTCGCCATCGATGCGCTGGCCGTGTACGTCAACAAGGACAACCCCATCAAGGGACTGTCGATCACCCAGGTCGATGCGATCATGTCCGCCACCCGCAAGTGCGGCAGCGCGGCTGACTTCACCACCTGGGGCCAGGTCGGCATGACCGGCGAATGGGCCAGCCGCACCATCGCCCTGTACGGCCGCAATTCGGTGTCTGGCACCTACGGCTACTTCAAGGAAAAAGCGCTGTGCAAGGGCGATTTCAAGCGCAACGTCGCCGAGCAGCCGGGTTCCGCCTCGGTGGTGCAGAGCGTGACCGGTCAGATCGGCGCCATCGGTTACTCCGGCATCGGCTACAAGACTTCGGGCGTCCGTGCGCTGCCCCTGTCCAAGAAGGACGGCGAGCCCTTCATTGAGGCTGACGCGACCCACGCGATCGACGGCACCTACCCGCTGGCCCGTGTGTTGTACGTCTATGTGAACAAGCGCCCGAACCAGCCGCTGGCGCCGCTCGAGCGCGAGTTCGTCAAGCTGGTGCTGTCGAAGCAGGGCCAGGAAGTGGTGATCAAGGACGGTTTCGTTCCGATGCCTGCCGCCATGGCCGCCAAGGCGCTGGTCGATCTGGGCATCAAGTAAGCCTGTCGTTTATTCAGGCCGGACATTTCCACTGAAGGTGGCGGTGTCCGGCTCGATACACCCACGGAGACACAAATCATGCAGGAAAATAAACGTATCCTTTCTTACGCCCTGACGTCCGTGCTTGCGCTCGGCGTCATGAGCGGTTGCGCCACGAACACGGCCAAGGCGCCGGAGAGCAAACCGGCAACCGCCGCCACGGCAGCAGTTCAGCCGTCCACGGCCCCCACCCAGCATTACTTTCTGGTGTTCCATGAAAACGGCCGAATTTACCCGATTGCCGATGCCAAGAATTACCTGGCCTTCCTCGACGTCGACGAGCTGATCTACACCCGCACCCGTGTCGGTGCCGGACCCGCAGGCGAGACCGTCGTGTTCGGCATCCAGAAAAAGGAAGCCGACGATCTGGCCAAGCCCTCCGTCGCCGAGCAGCTCTATGACGGCAAGATGGAAGTCGCCGGCCCGTTTTACGGCGAGGTGGTCAAGGACGGCCGCTTCCATGTGTTCGGCACCTGGCAGGACTTCAAGGACTACCTCGTCAACAAGGAAATCACCTACACCTTCACCGAAGTTGGTAGCGGTCCCAAGGGTGAAACGGTGATCTATGCGATGAACAAGAAGACCAGCAAGGAAGGTCGGCCGGTTGCGCTGATCGAGGCCTTCAAGCAGTTCCATCAAGTGAAATAAGGCGCTTCGGGAAGGGTGGGTGCAAGGCCCCCCTTCTTGAGTGCGCCAGCTTTGCTGTTGCGGCGCAAACAAGTGATAACGCGGTGAATCATGGAAAAGATCGAGTCCAACATCAGCAAGGTCGGTGGCTATACCGGCCAGCGCATGGCCAAGGACAGGCTATTCAAGCATATCATGACCTTTGGCGGCTTGAGCGTGATCATCGCCATCAGCGCCATCTTTTTCTATCTCGCCAGCGTCGTCGTGCCGATTTTCATGCCGGCACAGATGGACGATCTGCAAAAATTTCTGGTTCCAAAAGTTGTGCCGGGAGCCACTGTCCACCTGACCTCGGAGGAACAGGCCGAAATCGGCGTGCGCATGTCGGATCGCGGCAATGTCACCTTTTTCGATTTGCGCGACGGCCGCATCATGGCTGAGGAAAAAGTCGCCCTGCCGGAGGGCGTGGACATCACCAGCTTCGCTGCAGGCGACGCCTCCCAGCAAGCCGTGGCTTATGGGCTGTCCGACGGACGCATGCTGGTCCTGGAGCAGGACTTCAAGGTGACCTTCAAGGTGGATCCCGACGATCACGAGAAGGATATCCGCACCATCACGCCGACCATCGCCTATCCAGCGGGGAGCGAACCGCTGCTGGTCGATGAGGCCGGTCGGGCGCTGAAGCGGCTGGCCGTGCAGCATAACGGCGAGAACACCACGGCGGTCGCGCTGACCGAGGATAACCGTCTGCTGATGGCGGCCTTCGAGGGCAGCAGCAACATGATCACGGGCGAAGTGACGACCGAGCGCTTCGGCATCGAATTGCCGCCGGTGCAGGGCGAGATCAGCAAGCTCCTGCTGGAGGTCAAGCAGCGCGATTTGTATGTGGTGCATGACGGCCGCTTTGTCAGCCATTACGACGTCATGGACAAGCAATCCCCGCAGCTGGTGCAGACGGTTGCGCTGGTGCCGGAGGGTGAAACCATCACCGCGGCGACGATCCTGAGCGGCGGCTTCTCGCTCATCATCGGCACCGACAAGGGCGCAGTGGCGCAGTGGTTCCAGGTGCGCGACACCGACAACGTCAATCACCTGACGCATATCCGCTCGTTCAAGCCGATGGCCGGCCGGGTGACGACGATGGCGCCGGAGCATTTCCGCAAGGGCTTCCTGGTCGGCGACGACAAGGGCAATATCGGCCTCTATTACGCGACATCCAACCGCCAACTGCTGACGCGCTCGACCGGCAGCGAGCCGGTGCGCGTGGTCGGCATCACGCCGCGCGCCAATGCCGTCATGGTCGAGAGCGCGGGCGATACGATCCAGGCCGCCCGGGTGGAGAACGATTTCCCCGAGATTTCCTTCTCGTCGCTATGGCAGAAGGTCTGGTACGAGAGCTACCAGGAACCGGAATACAACTGGCAGTCGTCCGCCGCGACATCCGATTTCGAGCCCAAGTTCAGCGTCGCGCCGCTCACCTTCGGCACCCTGAAGGCGGCCTTCTACGCCATGCTGGTGGCGGTTCCACTGGCGGTACTGGGCGCCATCTTCGCGGCCTATTTCATGTCGCCGAAGATGCGCAGCGTGGTCAAGCCGTCGATCGAGATCATGGAAGCGCTGCCGACCGTAATTCTGGGTTTTCTCGCCGGTCTGTGGCTGGCGCCCTGGGTTGACAATAATCTGGCCGGGACGCTGTTGGCGATCTTCGCGTTGCCGTTCAGTTTTGTCATTGCCGCGTATCTCTGGCATCTGCTGCCACAGCGAATCATCGGGGGCGTGGGTTCCGGCTGGGAAGCCGCCTTGCTGGTGCCGGTCATCCTCCTGGTGATCTATGCGGCGATCCAACTGGGGCACCCGATCGAAGCCGCCTTCTTCGGCGGCAACATGCCGCACTGGCTGTCCAACGAACTCGGCTGGACCTACGAACAGCGCAACTCGCTGGTGGTCGGCATCGCCATGGGCTTCGCGGTGATCCCAACCATCTTTTCGATTGCCGAGGATGCGGTGTTCAGCGTGCCCAAGCACCTCACCTCGGGATCGCTGGCCCTTGGCGCGACGCCGTGGCAGACGCTGTTTTACGTGGTGTTGCTGACCGCAAGCCCCGGCATCTTCTCCGCCATCATGGTCGGCATGGGGCGCGCGGTGGGCGAAACCATGATCGTGCTGATGGCCACCGGCAACACGGCGGTGATGGACCTTTCCATCTTTACCGGCTTCCGCACCCTGTCCGCCAACATCGGCGTGGAAATGCCCGAAGCGGCCGTCGGCACCACCCACTATCGCCTGCTGTTCTTCTCGGCGCTGGTCCTGTTCGTTTTCACCTTCGTGGTGAATACCCTGGCAGAGCTGGTGCGGCACCGCCTGCGCGAAAAATACAGCTCACTTTAAGAAAGCATTCCCATGCGTAACTGGTACAAGAGCGGAGAACCCTGGGTCTGGACGACAGCCGGCGCGGTCGCCCTGTCGCTGATCATGGTGTACGGCGTGGTATGGATGACTGCCGCACGCGGCCTGACCCATTTCTGGCCGAAGCCGATCACCGAGGTCACCTATCAGGAGCGGGATGGTTCCGCTTCGCGCCTGATCGGCGAGATTCGCGAGAAGGAGGAGGTGTCGCTCATCCGTTTGCGCGAGCAGGGCTACGAGGTCGACACCAAGGACCTGTTTGCCGAACGTTATCTGCTCAAGCTGGGTAACAAGGACCTCACCGGCGTCGATTTCAAATGGTATCCGGCGCCGTTGCTGGGTGAATTCACTTACCCCAAGGATATGCTTGCCATCGAACGGCGCGAATGGGGCAACTTCTACGGTCACCTGAAGGCGGTCAAGGAAGCGGGCAATCTGGTGGCGGAGGGGCCGGCAGCCTGGGCGGAGGTGGAAAAACGCCTGGCGCGCTCCAATAATCTGTTCAGGCAGGCGCTGAGCATCGAGAAGGGCGATATCGGCAAGATCAACTATGCCCTGGAAAAAGTGCGCCTGCGCGAGCGCGGACTGGAAATAGACGACAAACTGACCGATGAGGCGAAGGCGGAACTCGCCAGCGAGCGCGCAACGCATGAGGCCGCGTATGCGGTGCTGCAGGGGAAACTGGAGCAGATCCGCACCGACATCGAGCGCGACAGCGTCACGGTTGAAACGAGCGACGGCCAGTTGGTGGATATTCCGCTGGCCAAGGTGGCCGATATTTACATGCCCAACGCCATGAGTATGTGGGAGAAAATCCGCTTCTACGTCCACAAGTTCTACGAATTCGTCAGCGAGGATCCGCGCGAGGCCAACACCGAGGGCGGGATTTTCCCGGCCATCTTCGGCACGGTGATGATGGTGTTGTTGATGTCGGTGATGGTCACTCCGCTCGGCATCATGGCGGCGATCTACATGCGTGAATACGCCAAGCCGGGCCCGGTGATCCGCACCATCCGAATTTCGGTCAACAACCTCGCCGGGGTGCCCTCGATCGTTTATGGCGTTTTCGGCCTGGGCTTCTTTGTCTATGTGCTGGGGGGTTCGATCGACGAACTGTTCTTCGCAGCAGCGCTGCCGGCGCCGACCTTCGGCAGCCCGGGCCTCCTGTGGGCATCGCTGACGCTGGCGCTGCTCACCCTGCCAGTGGTCATTGTCGCCACCGAGGAAGGCCTGTCGCGGGTGCCGCGCACCATCCGCGAGGGCAGCCTCGCGCTGGGCGCCACCAAGGCCGAGACCCTGTGGCGCACGGTGCTGCCGATCGCCAGCCCGGCCATGATGACCGGCCTGATTCTCGCCGTGGCACGCGCCGCCGGCGAGGTGGCGCCGCTGATGTTGGTCGGCGTGGTGAAACTGGCGCCCAGCCTGCCGCTGGACGGCAACTTCCCCTTCCTGCACCTGGAGCGCAAGTTCATGCACCTGGGCTTCCACATCTACGACGTCGGCTTCCAGAGCCCCAACGTCGAAGCCGCGCGTCCGCTGGTCTACGCCACCGCGCTCCTGCTGGTGATCATCATCGTCGTGCTCAACCTGTTCGCGATCCGGTTGCGCAACCGGATGCGCGAGCGCTTGCGCGGCCTGGAAGGCGTTTGATCACCGGATTGCCAACATGAATGATTTAAGGAAAGTTGAAAAAATGAACGCTGCCTCCCAGCACACCCACGCGATGCAGATCGGCAATCTTGGCCGCGCGCAGAAGGAGGACACCGAGGAGGTGGCCATACGCGTCGAGAATCTTGATCTTTATTACGGCGAGGCCAAGGCGCTGAATCAGGTCAACATGACGATTCCCAAGAACCGGGTGACCGCTTTCATCGGCCCCAGCGGTTGCGGCAAATCGACGCTGCTGCGCTGCTTCAACCGCATGAACGACCTGGTCGATATCTGCCGTGTCGAAGGCAAGATCCTGCTCGACGACAAGAACATCTACGACAAGGACGTGAATGTCGCCCTGCTGCGACGTCGCGTCGGCATGGTGTTCCAGAAGCCCAACCCGTTCCCCAAGTCCATTTACGAGAATGTCGCCTACGGCCTCCGCATCATGGGGATCAACAACCGCGGCACCCTCGACGGCGCGGTGGAAAAGGCCCTGCGCGGCGCGGCGCTGTGGAACGAAGTCAAGGATCGCCTCAACGAGAATGGCATGAGCCTTTCCGGTGGACAGCAACAGCGCCTGGTGATCGCCCGCGCGATCGCCCTGGAACCCGATGTTCTGCTGCTGGATGAACCGGCCTCTGCACTTGACCCCATCTCGACTGCCAAGATCGAGGAACTGGTCAACGAGATGAAAGATAAGTACACGATCATCATCGTCACCCACAACATGCAGCAGGCCGCGCGGGTTTCCGACTACACCGCATTCATGTACATGGGCGAGCTGATCGAAATGGGCCGCACCAACGACGTGTTCCTCACGCCTACGGTCAAGCAGACCGAGGACTACATCACGGGCCGCTTCGGCTGATCACGGCCAGGGAATCCGCCGTGCATCAGGAAAAACCGGGTTCGCCGAAGAGCCCGCGATATTCCGGGCAGTCCAATTCTCCACGAGCTGACGCTGAAGCCGCGGCAGCGGCCATCTTTGCCCCGCGAATTTTTTTGCTCGATCCCGATCCGCTGACGCGGGCCCTGCTCGTGGATTATTTGCGCAGCAAAGGCTTTGACGTCGTCGCAGCAATGGACATGGAGGCCTCGCCCCCGCCGGCCGACGTGCTGATCCTTGCCCGGGATGGCATGGGACCGCGCGCGGACCGACCGAAGTGGCTTTCGGAAAAGCCGGAAATTCCCACGATCGTTCTGGACCGATCGCATGTGTTTCCAGGCCGTGCCGCCGCCCTCGGCTTCGAGCCCGATGCCCGGCTGGCCTTGCCCATCCAGCCACGCAAACTGGTGGCCACGATCAGGCGGGTTCTGAGTCTGGCGCGTATCGAGTCGGCCGATCCCCGCGAGGCGTCTGTTCGCGTATACCGTTTTTCCGGATGGACGCTTCATTGTCACGAGCGCCGACTGGAGTCGCGTGATGGAAAGTTGATCCTGCTCGACAAGCGGGAATTCGAGGTGCTGAGGGCGTTTTTAACCTTTCCCCGCCAGCTGCTGACCCGCCGGCAATTGATCGCCATCGTCTGGGGCGCCGACACGGACGTCGAGAACAGGACGCTGGATCGCCCCGTCACGCGTTTGCGGCGCCACCTCGGCGACGACGTCAAGTTCCCGGTGCTGCTCAAAACGGTCGTCGGGGTGGGGTATCGGCTCGACGTCGAAGTGGAAAAATCATTGTAGCCGGGCCCCTGGCTCAACCAGGCGCTCACCCAATCAGCGCCACCGCCTTGATCTGAACGTAAACCACCAGCCCGGGAGCGAGTTCGAGCGCATGCGCGGAGCGCCGGGTCAGGCGCGCCAGCAGCGGCGACTCGCCGACGCGCAGCTTGACCAGGGTGAGCGCCGGGTGGGCGTCGTCGACGCTGTCCACGACGACGGCGGGCAGGGTGTTGAGGATGCTGGTGCCGGTCGTCGGCGCGCGCGCCAGGCTGACGTCGCGGGCGAGGATGCGCACGCGGGCGCGGTGGCCGACCGGCAGGCCGTGGTCGCGCACCCACAGGCGGCCGCCGGCGAATTTCATGTGCGCCAGATGCCATTCCGCGTCGCGCGCCGCCACCACGGCATCCAGCACCACGCCGGCGTCATCGCCCAGCCTGATGGGCAGGTCGAGGCGGGCGAGGGTGTCGGTGAGCGGGCCGGAAGCCACCGCGCGGCCGCCTTCCATCACCACGATGTGATCGGCCAGGCGCGCCACTTCGTCGGGCGCGTGGCTGACGTAGAGCACGGGGATGTCGAGCTCGTCGTGCAGGCGTTCCAGGTAGGGCAGGATTTCCTGTTTCAGCGCGAAATCGAGCGCCGCCAGCGGTTCGTCCATCAGCAGCAGCCGCGGGCTGGTGGCGAGTGCGCGCGCGATGCTGACGCGCTGGCGTTCGCCGCCGGACAGCCGCGCCGGCTTACGGCCCAGCAGATGGCCGATGTCGAGCATGGCCACCGCCTGGTCGAGCGAGACCCGGCGCTGCGCCTGCGGCACGCGCTTCTGCCCGAATTCCAGATTGGCCCGCACGTCGAGATGCGGAAACAGGCTGGCTTCCTGGAACACGTAGCCCAGCGGGCGCTGGTGGGTCGGCCGGAACGTCGCGGCGTCCTGCCAGACGTCGCCGTTGATGGACAGCGTGCCGCCGGGCGCATGCTCCAGCCCGGCGACGGCGCGCAGCAGCGTGGTCTTGCCGGAACCGGAAGGGCCGAACAGGGCGGTGACGCCGCGCCCGGGCAGGTCGAGGTCGACGTCGAGCGAGAAGTTGGCATAGTCGAGCTTGAAGCGGGCAAGGATGCTCACGGATGCACCACCGTGTAACGTCGGTTGAGTAAATACACCGTGAACAGCAGCAGGAAGGAGGCCACCAGCAGGCCGCCGGCCAGAAGGTGTGCGCTGGCGTAGTCCATGGCCTCGGCATGATCGTAGATGGCGATGGACAGCACCCGTGTTTCGCCCGGGATGTTGCCGCCCACCATCAGTACCACACCGAATTCGCCCACCGTGTGCGCGAAGGTGAGGGTGATGGCGGTGAGGAAACCTCGCCGTGAGAGCGGCACGACGACGCTGAAAAAGCGGTCCCAGGGTCTGGCGCGGAGGGTGGCGGCCACCTCGATCATGCGATCACCAACGGCAGCGAAGGCATCCTTGAGTGGCTGCACCATGAACGGCAGGGAATACAAGGTCGAGGCCAGCACCAGGCCGGTGAAGGTGAAGGCCAGATGATGCAGGCCGAGGGATTCCAGCGTGCCGCCGATGGGTCCATTCGGCCCCAGCGCCACCAGCATGTAGAAGCCCAGCACTGTCGGCGGCAGTACCAGCGGCAGTGCAACCACGGCCTCCACCACTACCGACACCTTGTTTTTCGTTCGCGCCAGCCACCAGGCGATGGGGGTACCGAGAATCAGCAATACTATCGTGGTGACGGCCGACAACTTGAGTGTGGTGGTCAACGCCATCCAATCGGCCGAGGACATGTTATTTCCCTTTTTCGCCTGGCAGCACGAATCCGTAACGGCGCATCACCGCGCGAGCCGGCTCGCTTGCCATGTGGTTGGCGAAGTCCTTGGCCAGGGGGTTGCCGGCGGCGCGCTGGGTGATGGCGAAGCCCTGTTCCAGCGGCTCATGCCAGGCATCCGGGATCAACGTCCAGGCACCCTTGCCCTGCATGGTCGGCGACAATACCAGGGCCAGCGCGACGATGCCGGCATCAGCCGCGCCGGTGTCGATGAACTGGGCGGTGTGGGCGATGTTCTCACCCATCACCAGCCTGGGTTCCATGGCTGTCCAGACGCCCTGGTGCTGCAAGGCCTCCTTGCCACGCAGGCCATAGGGGGCGTGCTGGGGGTTGGCGATGGCGAACTTGCGGATGGAGCTGTTGGGCAAGTCCTTAAGTGCCATCTTCGCCAGTTCGGGCTTCAGACTCCACAAAACGATGCGCCCCACCGCGTAGGGCCGGGTGGAACCGGCCGTCAAACCCTCTTTCTCAAGCTTGCGCGGGTACTCGATGTCAGCGGAGAAATACATGTCGAAGGGCGCGCCATTCTTGATCTGGGTGAAGAACTTGCCTGAGGAACCGTAGATCACCTCGATCTTGTCGTCGGGTCGGGCAGCGCGGAATGTGTCCACCACCTCCGTCATGGCGAACTTGAGATCAGCGGCAGCGGCGATGGTGAGCGAGCCAGCCATGGCGGGCGAGAACGGGGCCATGACCAGGATCGCGAAGGCGAGGCGTTTCAGTTTTCTGAGCAGCTTCATGGAATAACCTTTCGATATGTACACGTGAATATAACGATGAGCGTAAAACAGCGCTGGAGATCCAATCGGATATGTATTCGCCTGCTTGTTATGCCAAGAGTTGGGTGAACTCGCGCATCTCGGCGGCCACACTGGCCGCCGCCTTCAATTCCATGGCCCTGTAGCGGGCCAGCACATCCAGTCCCTGCTCGGTGATACGCGCTCCGCCACCGCCCGAGCCCCCCTTACTGGCTTCCACCAGAGGCCTTTTGAAGCAGCGGTTCATGGTGTCCACCAAGAGCCAGGCGCGCCGGTAGGACATGCCCATCTCCCGCGCCGCCGCTGAAATGGATCCAGTGCGGGCCACAGCATCGAGCAGGTCCGCCTTGCCTGGACCGATAGCAATTTCTGCTCCCAGCAAGATGCGCAGTTTGGGGTTGATCCGTTTATCCAAAATCGATCCTTGCCAGATCCGTTATATCTTTGAATATATAACGCGTTGGTTTTTCTGGCAAGCGCTATGCAAACAGCGGGGGAGGGGTATGCAAGTCAACATTGCCGACGCCCCAACGCAAACAGATTCCCTGCCGTTTGTATGGGAAATTCCAATTGCCCCCTTGGGGCCGATAAACAGCCATTCGATACAACCATGATGGCTGACCGCACAGGGTCGGTGCGACCTTTGATGCCCAGGCGCCGGCAGCGGCTTCACAAAAGCGGACGTCTCGCTTATACTCGCCCGGCGTGCGAGCACGGAAAAATGTTTTCTGACGTTTTTTCTGACGCCCGCAACCCAGGACAAGTGCGTTGGGTTGCGGATGCCTGCGCCCAAGCGCTTGTTTTTTAATGCGGCGGCGTATAGCCGCAGATAGGCCAGTTAGCTCAGTTGGTAGAGCAGCGGATTGAAAATCCGCGTGTCCTTGGTTCGATTCCGAGACTGGCCACCAAATTCCCATCTCACACCGTCTCATGACGGCTCCGAAACCCAGCACTAGCGAGGGTTTCGGAACAATGTGTTGTCTCAAGTCATCTCATACGGTAGCCTGACATACCATTAATCATGATGGTATTTGTCGTGGTATCACGCCAATCGGCACTTCCGATACCATCAATTCGTGTGAGATCGACATGCCCACGCTTACCGATACGGCGGTTCGCAACGCCAAGCCGAGCGAAATACCGTACAAAATTTCTGATGGTGATGGTCTTTATTTGCTGGTCAACGCCATCGGGAAGTACTGGCGGTTCAACTACCGCTTCGCGGGTAAGCAAAAGACCCTCGCCCTAGGCGTCTATCCTGACCTGACCCTGAAGGCCGCGCGGGAAAAGCTGGCGGAAGCGCGAAGACTGCTGGCAAACGACGTTGATCCCAGCATGGCAAAGCGCGTCCAGAAAGCCGCCAGACGAGAAGCTGCTGCGAACAGCTTCGAGGCGGTGGCCAGGGAGTGGTTCGCGAAACATTCCCCAAGGTGGAAAGAAAGCCATGCCGGAAAGATCATCGCTAGACTCGAAAGAGACGTTTTCCCCTGGATGGGGCCGCGGCCGATCTCCGAAATCACCCCTCCCGAGTTATTGGCGGCAATGCGCCGCATCGAAGATCGCGGCGTCCTTGAGACGGCGCATCGCGCTATGCAGAATTGCAGCCAGATTTTCCGCTATGCCGTCGCAACCGGGCGGTGCGAGCGCGACCCCTCTCAAGACCTGAAGGGCGCATTGCCCCCGACAAAGACACGGCATTTCCCCGCGATCACCGACCCCCAAGCCATCGGCGTCCTGCTGCACGCCATTGCGGGTTACCAAGGATCAGCGCGTAGAGTTGGTACTGAGCAAGGCCGAGCGCGATCCGCTGCTGAGAAAGGCGGCATTAAAGGCACATGGCGCGGTGTGTGCCGACTGCGGCGACCTCGCCCTGCATCGCCTTGACGTCCATCACCTGAATCCTGTCAGCGAAGGTCAGCGCAGGACGACGGTCAAGGATGTTGTGGTGGTCTGCAAGAACTGCCACGCAGATCGGCATCATGCGATGCGTGACAACCTTGGCGAACTCGCCCCGGTATCTCTGTTGAATTGAACAGACATACGGCAGAGCGGAGCGGGTGAATCACGGCCCTGGTGCGACTGGCGTGACACGGTCGAGCAGTACGCTGAGATGATCTGGGGGAAGACGGTATATGCTTCTAGACTTTCGACGAACATGCCATCACCGTCTCATCAGGCCGATGACCTGTCTGCCATAAATGGGTTGTCGACTGTCGCATCCTCAGTCAGCGACAGGAACCTTTGGTATCTCACGGGTGAGCCTCAGCGGTGCAAGCAAAGGCGCCTGATGGTATTTGTGATGGTATCTTTAACAGGAAATCTAATAATTGCGCGCAAATAAACGCTTGCCGTTAATTATTAGGTGGAGAGACTGCCACCAGCATTCAAACGGCCCACAGCGATGTGGGCCGTTTTCATTTGGTACAGACTCAATCCGTGATGCAGCCGCTGCCAGGTGTTCCGTAGCAAACTTCGCATAACGATTCACCATGCTGCGGGTCTTCCAGCCGGGCAACACTTCCGTGCACTGGTCGAACGCGGTATCCCTTGCTGGTTGTATGGGCTACGCATCCAGGTGATGGGCGAGATGCCAAGCCGGGATGGCGTTTTGGAGGACGGGTTTGTCGTTCCCGGCCGGTGTCGGGTATGTTTGTGAAATATCCCCAATGCGGAATCCGTCATGTCGCTTGCCCTGCCTGCTGAACTCCAGACCCTGTTAGGGAACGGGCTTGCCGTCATCCGGGATCCCGGATTCTGGTGGGAGGTCGGGGTGCTGGTGCTGGCGGCGGCGGGTGCGCTGCTGGTGCATCGCACGTTGAGCCAAAGCCTGGCGGCGCGCACGCAAGACGGCGCGGAATACACGGTCCGCCATCTGGCGCTGAAGACCTTGCAGCGCATCCTGTTCCCCATCAGCATGCTGCTGGGGGTGCTGGCGGGACGGGCGCTGCTGCAGCAGCAGGGCAATTCGGCGAATCTGCTGAACCTGGCTGTGCCCCTGCTGATTTCGCTGGCCACGATCCGCATCTTCATCTATTTCCTGCGCAAGGCTTTCCGCCCGGGGCCGCTGGTCAAGGCCTGGGAAAACCTGATCGCCACCTCGGTCTGGATCGTCGTTGCGCTGTATCTGCTGGGCTGGCTGCCGGCCGTGCTGGAGGGACTGGACGGCATGGCCATGCAGGTGGGCGGCAGCCGGATTTCCGTATTGGCGACCCTCAAGCTGCTGCTGGCCGTGGCTTTGTTGTGGATGCTGGCGCAATGGCTGGGCCGCGCGATCGAGAATCGCATCAACCGCACCGAGTTCGCCAACGCCGGCATGCAGGTGGCGCTGGTCAAGCTCAGCAAGTTCATCCTGCTGGTGCTGGTTTTTCTGCTGGCGCTGGATGCGGTGGGGATCGACCTCACCGCGCTGACGGTGTTCGGCGGCGCGCTGGGCGTGGGCCTGGGCTTCGGCCTGCAGCGCATCGCCAGCAACTTCATCAGCGGTTTCATCGTGCTGTTCGACCGCTCGATCCGCCCCGGCGACGTCATCACCATCGGCGACAAGCTCGGCTGGGTACAGGAGCTGCATGCCCGCTACGTGGTAGTGAAGGACCGCGACGGGGTGGAGCGGCTGATTCCCAACGAGATGCTGATCACCAACGAGGTGATCAACTGGAGCTACAGCGACCGCAACGTGCGCCTGAAGATTCCGGTTTCCATCAGCTACGGCAACGACCCGGAACAGGCGCTGGCCCTGCTGGCGGCGGCGGCCAGGGCCAACCCCAGGGTGCTCGCCGAGCCGGCGCCCACCACCCGCCTGATGGCCTTCGGCGACAACGGCATCGAACTGGAGCTGCGGGTGTGGCTTCAGGACCCCGAGGCCGGCCTGGGAAGCGTGCGCTCGGATATCAACCTGGCGATCTGGCGCGCCTTCAAGGCCGCCGGCATCGTCATCCCCTATCCCCAGCGCGACCTGCATATCCGCAGCGGGCTGGAGGTGATGACGCAATCGGCGCCGCAGTCAGGGCGATAAGTTCGCGCCGTTGCCTCCCGACGTTCGGCTTCATGGCGGCGCGCATGCATCGCCATGAAAAGCGGAACCCATGCAAATCCGACAGGGTCGAAGGTCTATAAATAGACAAGCGGGGCGTGTGGAAAAGCGCGCTTCTGGCCGCGTGTATGGCTTAACCCTGAATGGGGAGGTTGCATGGACTACCTGAAACGAATCTGGCTGGCCCCCCTGCTGATCCTGTTTGCCTTTTCGGGCTCAGCCGCGCTGGCTGCGAACGATGACGAGGCATGGACGCCCACCCCGCCGCGGCTGAGCTTCATCGACGGCGAGGTGTCCTACTGGCGCGAAGGCGCCGACGACTGGGCCCGCGCGCGGCCCAACCTGGCGCTGGCGGAGGGCGATGCGCTCTATACCGGCAACGATGCCAACTTCGAGGTGCAGCTCGGCAGCCGCAGTTTCGTGCGCGCGGACGAGAACAGCCAGCTGTCGCTGGTGGAACAAGCGGAACGCCGCATCCAGTTCACGGTGACCAGCGGCCGGGTGTCGTTCGACCTGCGCAGCCTGGCGGAGGACGACACGCTGGAAGTGAGCACGCCGAATGCGGTATTCGTCATCGAACACCCCGGCTATTACCGGGTGGAGGTGGGCAGCCGCGATACCCATTTCATCACCCGCCGCGGCGGCGAAGCCACGGTGATTACCGCCGACGGGCGCTCCCTGAGCATTTATCCATCCGAGGACATTGTGGTTACAGCGGGCGATCCGGTGAAAGTGGCCACGTACGCCGCGCCGGCGCCCGACGCCTGGGATCGCTGGAACGACGCGCGCAGCGACCGCATCGGAGAATCAATCAGCGCGCGCTATCTGCCGCCGGACGTGTACGGCGCGGAAGAACTCGACCATTACGGCCGCTGGCGGGTGGTGCCGACCTACGGTTCGGTGTGGATTCCCTACGGTGTGAGTGCCGGCTGGGTGCCCTACAGTACCGGTTACTGGGTGTGGGATCCCTACTACGAATGGACCTGGATCGACGATGCACCGTGGGGCTGGGCGCCCTTCCACTACGGCCGCTGGGTCTTTATCGACGGCTTCTGGGCGTGGGCGCCGGGGCCGGTGGTGCGGCGGTCGGTGTATTCACCCGCCCTGGTGGCATTCATGATCCGTGATCATGACGTGTCGGGTCGGGTCAGCGTCGGCCTGCCCGGGTTGTGGTGGGTCGCGCTGAGCTGGGGCGAGCCGGTACTGCCGTGGTGGCGACATCATCGGTATCGTGGCCATCCGCGTTGGGACGGCTGGGGCGGGCCGCGCATCGTCAACAATGTGGTGATCAATCAGATCACGGTCATCAATGTGCGCGACATCCATTACCACAACGCCAGGCTGCCGCGCGCCGTCCTCACGGTGCCGCCCGACAAGTTCGGGCGCGAGCGGATCCGCGCCAGCGTGGAGACCCGTTACCGCCACACCGATTTCGCGCCGGTGCGCGGCGAATTGCCGCTCAAGCCTTCGCGCGCCAGCCTTCTCGGCGGGGCACCCAAGGGGATGCAGCCGCCACGCGAGATTGTTTCGCGCCCGGTGGTGTCGATGCGCACGCCACGCGAGCGGACGCCGACATTGCAGGACGAGCTACCGCGCGTCCGTCCCCAGACCATTCCCGAACCTCGCTATGTGATCCCGCCCGCGCGCCGTACCGAGGATGCGCGCACCCTGCCGCGGCCCGCCCGTGGTACCGAGGCCGGTCCTGAACGGGCGCCGCCGCCGCGGCCGCCGCGCTATGAAGAGGTGAGGAAGTCGATGCTCCCGCCGCCTGCGGTCATCCCGCGTGAGCAGGCCACCACGCGCGAGCAAAGCACCGAGCAGCGGGAGATAAGGCCTGCGCCTCGCCCTGCCCAGCCTGCCGTGCTTGCACCGCCGGCCACCCGCCCTGCTGTGTCAGGCAGTGTGCAATCGCCGCGTGTGGGTACCGAGTCGGTGCCAGCGCCTCCCGTCACCACGCGCGGCCAGACCATGCCACGCGAGCAAGGCCCCGGGCAACGGGAGATAAGGCCTGTGCCTCGCCCTGCCCAGCCTGCCGTGCTTGCGCCGCCGGCCAGCCGCCCTGCTGTGCCAGGCAGCGTGCAGCAGGCTCCGCGCGTGCCTGCCGTGGCCGCGCCGCCAAGGGGCGAAGTTCGCCAGGGCGGCAAGGAACGGCCGCTGCCGGGGCAACCCGCCAGCCAGACCTACCGGGGGGGCGACCGCGATAACCGCGACGCGCGTTGAACCCGCCCGGAAACGGCGGTTGGACGACTGCGGCTTGGGCGCTGTTCTAGTGCGAGGTTGCCGGCGACAAGCCCTCCCGTTGTTCAGGGGCCGGCTTGGCTTCGTCTGCGGCCGCTGCCTTGCGCGCGAGGACGGCCGTCAGTTCCTCCGGGGTGCGCCCATACAGGCAGTTTTCGTCGTGCTGGGTGTCACGCGTCTGCGCAACGCTGCCTTTAAAGCGCGGATCGGCCGGGCGTTCGTGGCTATTCATGAACAAGGCCACATCCCAGGCTTCCTGATCGCTCAGGGTGCCGCCGAGCCCATAGGGCATGTTGGCCTGGATGAAGCCCGCCGCCGTGTCCACCCGATGCATGCCGGCGCCCCAATTGAACGAATCCTTGCCCCATAAAGGCGGAAACGCATACTTGCCGCGCGCTTGGATGCCTTCACCGTTGGCGCCGTGGCAGATCGCGCAATTGTTCTCGAATACGCCGCGCCCGCGTGCCATGTCGGGTGTCAGTGCGGGCTTCGCCACTTTGAGATAGCCTTGGCCGGGCAATTTGACGCCGGTCGGTGCGCCCTTGGCGAGCCAGTAATGGTAGGTCACCAAAGCGGTCATTTCCTTGCTGTCCAGAGCGGGCGCCTTGCCGTTCATGCTGTAGAGGAAGCACCCCTGGATACGGCTCTGGATGGTATCGACCTGCCGGGTTTTCTGGCGGTATGCGGGATAGAGGACATAGGCGGCCCATAACGGTGCCGAATCGGCTTTGCGGCCATTGTCCAGGTGACAGTTGGCGCAGTTCATGCCGTTGCCGACGTACGCCTTGGCGTGTTGCTGGGTGTTCGCAAAAATATTCTTGCCCAGCAATACCATTTCGCCGTACTCGTTCTGTGGGATTTCGCTTTCGGCCGGGGGCGTGAACTGGGTTGGGGCAGGGGCAGCGGGAGCGGAAGCGGCAACGGGAGCGGCAGGTGCGACGTTTGCGGGCTCGGGTGGCAGCGGCTGCTTGTCGCATCCGATCATGCCGCCCAAGGCGAGTACACAGAGCGCATACCCTACAAATTTATTCATTTTCCTTCCCCCGGCTCCCGAGTGTTGCCAGATATTCGGCGACTGAACGTATATCGTCATCGCTGAGATTCTCCGCAACCGCCTTCATCAGCTTTTGCGGATCATTGTTTCGGGCGCCGGTTTTCCAGGCCTGCAATTGACTCACCGTGTAGGTGGCGTGTTGTCCCGCGATCGCTGGGAATGCCGGCGCTACGCCAAGGCCGTCCACGGCATGGCATTTGAAACACGGTGGCACCTGTCGGCCCCAGGCGCCGTTGATCGCCAGATCCTTGCCGCGCGCAATGACAGCGGGGTCCACCGTGCTTGCGCCGGCTTTCGGGCGCGGCTGACTCGAATAATGACGTGCCGCGGATTCGGCGTCTTCGGCGCTCATCGCCTGCGCGATGGGCGTCATGACCGGATGGGCGCGAGTGCCGGCCTTGAAGTCGGCGATCTGTTTGGCGAAGTATGCCGGCGGCAGTTGTGCCAGCACCGGGAACCCGGCTTGGGGATTGCCTGCTCCGTCCACCCCGTGACAGCTTGCACAGGCGAGCGCCGCCCCGTTGCCCTGGGTGACGATGGAAGGGGGCGCCGCCGCAGCGCTTGACGCTGCCATGACCACGACCGCTGTGAATGTGTGACTGATAAATGATCGCATCATGCGTTCCAGAAACTTGAGGAGAAAAAATCCGGCAAGCCCAGATTCTGGCATGCATGAAAACCAGTATAGATAAGGTGAGGCCGAAGGGCTCTAGCCCTTCCGGTGATGGTGCAGCAGGCGGTCGATCGCCTCCTTCAGTGGCCCTTCTTCAATTTCCGTGGTGAGGTGCGCCAGTTCGTTCAGCGCGGCCGGGGGCAGGCCGGTTTTTTCGACCGGGTGGACGTAGCGCGCGAGAAGCTCCGGATTGACGCTGATCCGCACCGTCGTCACCACGATTTCGCGCTTGCCGAGGCCGGCCATCAGCGCGTCGGTCTGCTGGCGCAGGCGGCTGGCGACGGCGCCGCTGTCGCAAGCGAGGCTCAGCAGGGCGTTTTCCAGTTGCATGACGCGAACGTGCCCGGCCAGCGCGGCGGGGAGGACGCGGTCGAGCGCGGCCTGGGTGCCCAGCAGGGCGCGGGCGCGCACGGCGAGGCCGTGCGGCAGCTGGCTGGCGAGCAGGTCGGCGAGACTGGCGGCGCTCATGGGCGTGGTGCCCAGGCGTCGCGGCAACCCGTCTCCGCTGTCGTGACAGCGTCATGGGAAGGCTGCATCCCTATGTTAAAATTCAGCGATTTACCGCGTCCTGCGGGCATTTCGGATTCCCCATGCTGCAATCCCTGTTCAAAAAAGTTTTCGGCAGCCGCAACGAGCGGCTGATCAAACAATACCTGCAAAAGGTGAAAGCGATCAATGCGCTGGAGCCGGCGATGGAGAAACTGTCCGACGCCGAGCTGGCCGGCAAGACCGCCGAGTTCAAGTCCAGGATGGAAAAAGGCGAGACCCTCGACAAGCTGCTGCCGGAAGCCTTCGCCGTGGTGCGCGAGGCGTCGCAGCGGGTGCTCGGCATGCGCCACTTCGACGTCCAGATGGTCGGCGGCATGGTGCTGCACGACGGCAAGATCGCCGAGATGCGCACCGGCGAGGGCAAGACGCTGATGGCGACGCTGGCCGCGTACCTCAACGCGCTGACCGGCAAGGGCGTGCACGTGGTGACGGTGAACGACTACCTCGCCAGCCGCGACGCCGAATGGATGGGCCGTCTGTATGGCTTTCTCGGGCTCACCACCGGGGTCAACCTGTCGCAGATGCCGCATGCCGAAAAGCAGGCCGCGTATGCCGCCGACATCACCTACGGCACCAACAACGAATACGGCTTCGACTATCTGCGTGACAACATGGTCTACCAGTTGGGCGAGAAAGTGCAGCGTCCGCTGGCCTACGGCATCATCGATGAAGTCGACTCGATCCTGATCGACGAGGCGCGCACGCCGCTGATCATTTCCGGGCAGTCGGAAGAAAACGTCGCGCAGTACCAGCAGATCAACGAGGTGCCGCCGCGCCTGATCCGGCAGAAGGACGAGGAATCCGAGGGCGATTACTCGGTCGACGAGAAAACGCGCCAGGTGCTGTTGTCCGAAGCCGGACATGAAAAGGTCGAGGCCATCCTCACCGAAATGGGCCTGTTGCCGCCCGGCGGCAGCCTCTATGACGCCGCCAACATCATGCTGATGCACCATGTGTACGCCGCGTTGCGCGCGCATGCACTGTTCTTCCGCGACCAGCATTACGTGGTGCAGAACGGCGAGGTCATCATCGTCGACGAATTCACCGGCCGCCTGATGAGCGGGCGCCGCTGGTCGGAAGGCCTGCACCAGGCGGTCGAGGCGAAGGAAGGCGTGGCGATCCAGAAGGAAAACCAGACGCTGGCGTCGATCACCTTCCAGAACTATTTCCGCATGTACGAAAAGCTGTCGGGCATGACCGGCACCGCGGACACCGAGGCTTTCGAGTTCCAGAGCATCTACGGCCTGGAAACCGTGGTCGTGCCGACCCACCGCCCGATGATCCGCAAGGACGAGCACGACCAGGTCTTCCGCACCGCGGGCGAACGCGACCAGGCGGTGATCAACGAGATCCGCGCCTGCCATGAGCGCGGCCAGCCGGTGCTGGTGGGCACCACCTCGATCGAGGCCAACGAGAATCTCTCCGCCGAGCTGAAAAAAGCCGGGCTGCCGCACAACGTGCTGAACGCCAAGCAGCACGAGCGCGAAGCCGAGGTGATCGCGCAGGCCGGGATGACCGGAGGGATCACCATCGCCACCAACATGGCGGGCCGCGGCACCGACATCGTGCTGGGCGGCAGCATCCAGAAGGAACTCGACGCCATCCGCACCGACGAAAGTCTGTCCGAGGCGGAGAAGGGCGCGCGCACCGCCGCGCTCAAAGCCGACTGGCAGGTGCGCCACGACGCCGTGCTGGCGGCCGGCGGCCTGCACATCATCGGCACCGAACGCCACGAGTCGCGCCGCGTCGACAACCAGCTGCGCGGCCGTTCCGGACGCCAGGGCGACCCCGGTTCCAGCCGCTTCTTCCTGTCGCTGGAAGATCCGCTCTTGCGCATCTTCGCTTCCGATCGCGTCGCCGCGATCATGAACCGCCTGAAGATGCCCGAGGGCGAGGCGATCGAGCATCCTTGGGTGACGCGCGCGATCGAGAACGCGCAGCGCAAGGTTGAACAGCGCAACTTCGACATCCGCAAGCAACTGCTGGAATACGACGACGTGTCAAACGACCAGCGCAAGGTGATCTACGAACAGCGCAACGAAATCCTGGCGAGCACCGACATTAGCGACACCATCCGCGCCATGCGCAACGACGTGTTGAACGACGCCATCGACCAGTACATTGCGCCGGGCAGCATGGACGAGCAGTGGGACGTGGCGGGCCTGGAAAGAACCCTGGCCGCGCAGTTCTCGCTCGACCTGCCGCTGCAGCAATGGTTGGATGAAGAAAAGACCCTGAACGAAGAAGGGCTGCGCCAGAAGATCACGGACGCCGCCGAGGCCGCCTACCGGGAGAAGGAAGCGCAGGTGGGGGCCGATGGCCTGTCCCAGTTCGAGCGTGCGGTGATGCTGCAGAGTATCGACAGCAACTGGCGCGAGCACCTGTCGGCGCTGGATCATCTGCGTCAGGGCATCCACCTGCGCGGCTATGCACAGAAGCAGCCGAAGCAGGAATACAAGCGCGAGGCGTTCGAACTGTTCTCCGGCATGCTGGCTGCGATCAAGGCCGAGGTCACCCAGATCACCACCTCGGTGCAGGTGCGTGCGCCCGAGGATGTGCAGGTCGAATTGCCCGAAGAGCCGTCCAACGTGCAATATCAGCATGCCGGCTACGACGAGGCCCAGGATTTCGCCGAGGCCGCTGCCGCCGAGGCCATGCCGGCTGACGCCTACCCCAAGGTCGGCCGCAACGACCTCTGTCCGTGCGGCTCGGGCAAGAAATACAAGCAGTGCCACGGCAAACTGAGCTGAGGTGGGACCATGCCTTACTACGTGTTTCGTCAGGGAATGTTCAAGGTGCTGGAAAAGCAGGGCGAGTGGGCGAGCTTCAAGGAGGCCAGGGCCCACGTCAACGAACTGCGCAAGACACTCGACCCCAAAACCGGCGACAAGTACAAGATGATCTTCGCCGACAACGAAATCGCCGCGCAGGAGACGCTCATGGCCGAGCGCGAACTGGATGCGAGCCTGTCCGGCGACGATTGGTAAAAGCGTTTTCTCCGTGAAGTGCGTGAAGAAAAATCTCATGATTCCCGGCAGTTACCCCGTGCACATGCGCCTGCAACGGCAAGTTGGCGTACATTGATAACCTGGGTGTAACCCGCGTTTCCGACCGATGGCCGAGTACAACGAAGGCGCTTACAAACTGGCCCGCCAGGCCTGCATCGAGTACAGCTGCCCGTTCGAGCGGGCCTTGCTGTCGTGCTGTGTACGCTGCGGTCGTTCGCGCAAGATCAACCTGGCCGAACGCGAAGCGATTGCCTGCGGCGATCCGGCGGTGCGCGAGCATTGTCTGGCGTTCCATCTGGCGCTGCATGAAAACGCGCAATTCGCGTTGAAAATCAGTCCCGATGCACCGTGGCCGTTCGGCAAGGAAATCCGCGCCCAGTGCGGCGGCGTGCGCGGACTGGCGATGGCGCTGAAAGACGCCGGCGATGAAGCCACCGATGTCGCAGCCACTGTGCTGCAGGCCAACGAGCACTTCGGTGGCAGCGCCAGTTATCCTTATTCCGAGATCATGCGCGCCGTGGTGCATTACGAGCCGCGCAAGCGGCGAACGTAGTGCAATAAGACCGGGTGGGGAACCTGAATGACCCTGCCGCTGTCTTTTGAACAGCCTTCCTTTTTTTAATTACACTCTCCGCGTGCGCACTCGCTTCCACCGATTCCTGTTGTTTCTGATGATGCTGGCCCTGCCGGTGCAGGCTTTTGCGTCTGCTGCCATGCTGGGCTGCGTGTTGTCGGATCGGGCGGCGGCGGCGCCGATGGCAATGGCCGGCGGGATGATGGCCGGCTGTCACGAGCCGGATCAGCCGGATACGCCTTCCACACAAGCCGATTGCGAACACTGCGTCACGTGTGCGCTGGCGTCGGTGCTCCCAGTCCCGGCCACCGATCGCGCTGCGGTCGTGCCGGTTTCAATCCATTTCCTGCCCCAGCCTGCCGCATCCTTCAGCGGCTTTGTCCCCAGCGGTCCCGAGCGACCGCCTCGAGCCTCCCTCGCCTGAATCCCGCGCCGGCTCACGGCGCGCCCTGCTGATTGATATTGAATCAGCCGATTCTGACTGCGGCGTTTGCCGCGTGGTTTGCGAGGTTCATCATGTTGAATGTTTTTTCCCGTCGTACGGCGCCGCCGTCGCGCGCCCGATTCCTTGGCGCGGCGGCGCTGGCATGCGCATGGCTGCTGGGGCTGCCCACGGCGCATGCTGCCGAAGCCGAGGTCGAGCCGGCCGCCCTTACCCTTTTCAAACAGTACCAGGGCTGGCGTGACGAACCGCTGCAGGACTGGCGCCAGGCCAACGAGCGGGTCGGCGAAATCGGCGGCTGGCGCACCTATCTGCGCGAATCGCAGCCAGCCGGCAATGGCGCAGACCAGGGCCAGCAAGGCCATCACGGACATTGAGGGGACGCCATGACCAGGACAGTTTTTTTTACCCCACGTATGCTCACGCTCGCCGCGCTGTCTGTCGTCCTGCTGGGCGGCTGCGCAAGCTTTTCGCCGGACGGCGGCTTCGATGCGGTTCAATCCGCAACCCGCTCGCATATCGAGAAAGACGTGGTCTGGGCGCGTGATGACGCCAGCCGCAGCCAGACGCAGGCGCGTGTCGACGCGCTACTCGAAAAACCGCTTTCCGCGGACGATGCGGTGCAGATTGCGCTCCTCAACAACCCCGGCCTGCAGGCGGCCTTCAACACGCTCGGCATTGCCGAGGCCGACCGGGTGGCGGCGCAGCGCCTGCCGAACCCGGGGTTTTCCATCGGCCGCATGACGCGCGGCAGCGAGGTGGAATGGGAGCGCAGCCTGCACCTCAATCTGGCGCGGCTGCTGACCATGCCGATGCGGATCGAGATCGAGCAGCGCCTGTTCGAGCAGACCCGGCAGACGCTGGTGCTGGAGGTGCTGCGACTGGCGGCGGAGACGCGCCGCGCCTGGGTCGCCGCCGTGGCCACCGGGCAGACGGCGCAATACCAGCAGCAGGCGATGGAGGCGGCCGAAGCTGGTGCCGAACTGGCGCGTCGTATGGCGCAGGTGGGCAACTGGAGCAAGCTTAAACAGGTGCGCGAGCAGTCGTTCTACGCCGATGCCGCGCTGGCGGTGGCGCGTGCCGAGCAGGCGAAGGGGCAGGCGCGCGAGCGCCTGGTGCGGCTGATGGGCCTCGATCATGGCGGCCGCGTGCAATGGCCCGAGCGCCTGCCGGATCTGCCCGAGGCCTTGCCCCGGCTGCCGGATATCGAGCAGCAGGCGATGGAGTCACGTCTGGATTTGCAGATGGTGAAGCTGCAGACCGAGGCGCTGGCGAAAAACCTGGGCCTTACCCGCAGCACGCGCTTTATCAACGTGCTGGAGCTCGGCATCCGCCACAACAGCTCGAACGAGGAACCCATACAACGCGGCTACGAAATCAGCTTCGAGCTGCCGCTATTCGACTGGGGGCAGACCCGCGTGGTGCAGGCCGAATCGCGCTACCGGCAGGCGCTTGAACGCGCGCGCGAAACCGCGGTCAACGCGCGTTCCGAAGTGCGCGAGGCCTACGCCATGCAGCAGAGCCAGTACGCCATCGCACGTCATCTGCGCGACGAGGTGGTGCCGCTGAAGCAGCGCATTTCCGAGGAAAACATGCTGCGTTACAACGGCATGCTGATTGGCGTATTCGAACTCCTGGCCGACGCGCGCTCGCAGATCGCGTCGGTCAACGCCGCCATCGAGGCGCAGCGCGACTTCTGGCTGGCCGATGCCGACCTTGCCATGGCGCTGATCGGCACGCCCGGCAAGACCGCCGTCGCTTCCGTCTCATCCGCCCCCGCCGAAGCGGCAGGCGGGCACTGAAAGGATCCCCCACATGACTTCAAGACGTGATTTTTTCAAGCTGACCGGCGCGGTTGCAGCCGCCAGCGTCAGTCCGGCAGCGCTGGCAGCGCTCCCGGAAATTGTCAGCATGGACACGCCCGACACCCAGCCGCCGCTGACGCCGCCGACGGGCCGCCCCTACAACCCGGTGGTGACACTCAACGGCTGGACCCTGCCATGGCGGATGAGGGACGGGGTGAAGGAGTTTCATCTGGTCGCCGAGCCGGTGGTGCGCGAGATCGCCCCCGGCATGAAGGCGCATCTATGGGGCTACAACGGCCAGTCGCCCGGCCCCACCATCGAGGTGGTGGAAGGCGACCGCGTGCGTATCTACGTCACCAACCGCCTGCCCGAGCACACCACCATCCACTGGCACGGCCAGCGCCTGCCCAACGGCATGGACGGCGTCGGCGGACTGACCCAGCCGCACATCAAGCCGGGCAAGACCTTTGTGTATGAATTCGTTGCGCGCCGCCCCGGAACCTTCATGTACCACCCGCATGCCGACGAGATGACGCAGATGGCGATGGGCATGATGGGATTCTGGGTGACGCACCCCAAGGGAAAGCACCCGCTGATCGATCCGGTCGACCGTGATTTCTGCTTCCTGTTGAACGCCTACGACATTGACCCCGGCAGCGCCACGCCGGCGGTCAACACCATGCTCGACTTCAACCTGTGGACCTGGAACAGCCGCGCCTTCCCCGGCATCGACAGCCTCAACGTGCGGCTCAACGACAAGGTCCGCATCCGCATCGGCAACCTCACCATGACCAACCACCCGATGCATCTGCACGGAGTGGAATTCGAGGTGACCGGCACCGACGGCGGCCCCACCCCCAAAGGCTCGCGCTGGCCGGAGGTCACCGCGGACGTTGCGGTCGGGCAGATGCGGCAGATCGAGTTCATCGCCGACGAGGAGGGCGACTGGGCCTTCCACTGCCACAAGAGCCACCACACCATGAATGCGATGGGCCATGCGGTGCCGACCATGATCGGCGTTGATCACACGGGCCTCGCCGGCAAGATCAGCAAGCTCATTCCCGACTACATGGTGATGGGTGAACGCGGCATGGCCGACATGGCGGAAATGGAAATGCCGCTACCCGACAACACGCTGCCGATGATGGCCGGCCAGGGCCAGTTTGGCCCGGTCGAAATGGGCGGCATGTTCACCACGATGAAAGTGCGGCGCGGACAGAAACGCGGCGACTACTCCGATCCCGGCTGGTACACGCACCCGCCCGGCACGGTGGCGCGCGAAGTCAGCGAGGCGGTGGCCGCGCCGGTGCGCGCGCCGCTGGCCGCCTCGCCCCAGGGCGGGCCGGGCGATATCGAAGTGAGCGTACGCAAACCCACCGGCCACACCGGCCATTGAACGAAAGGAAGCAAATGAAACCCTCCCTGTTGCTGATCGCCCTGCTGGCAGCGCCGCTGACCCACGTGCCAGCCCACGCCCACGGCGAAAAGAAACCAGTTCCGGCTGCGCAGACCGTCGCCGAGCAGACCGCCTGGGGCACCGCGGGCTTGCCCGCGCAGGCCACCCGCACGGTCACCCTCGATATGACCGACGCGATGCGCTTCACCCCCGACACGCTGACCGTGCAGGAAGGCGAAACCGTGCGTTTCGTCGTCCGCCACACGGGCCGCATGAAGCATGAAATGGTGATCGGCACGCCAGACGAACTGGCGAAGCACGCCGCCATGATGGCCCGGTTTCCCAACATGGAGCATGACGAGGCTTACATGGTCCACGTTGATCCAGGCAAGACAGGCGAAATCGTCTGGCATTTCAACCGCGCCGGAAGCTTCGAATTCGCCTGTCTGATTGCCGGGCATTACGAAGCCGGCATGCGCGGCACGATCACCGTCACCCCGAAACAAGGAGCTGCAAAATGAAAAGACTGATTCCCCTGCTGGCCGCACTGGCGCTCGCCCCCCCGCTTCACGCCGAGCCCATGACCCCGCCCACCGCCCAGGCCAGTGCGATGAGCGAAGGCGTGGTGCGCAAGATCGACGCGGCGAACGCCAAGATCACGCTCCGCCACGGCCCCCTCGCCAACCTCAACATGCCGCCCATGACCATGGTATTCCGGGCGCAGCCGCCCGGGCTGCTGAGCGGAATCAAGGTGGGCGACAAGGTGAAATTCCATGCCGAAGACATCAACGGTTCGTTCACCGTGACGGCGATTCAGGCTGCTCCATAGCGGCGCCTGGAGTAGGCGGAGTTTCTAGCTAGTTGCCGCGCACCTTGCGCACGCCCTCGTCGATGGCGGCTTCCAGGTAGCCGAAGTAGTAGTCCGCAATCAGCAGGCCGACGATCGCCTCGCTGGCCGCTACGCCGTGGGTGTCGAACACCATCACGGTGGGCACCATGAATACCTTGTTGGCAGCGGCGAACGCGCCTTCGGTGGTGGGCGCGCCGTCGAACCCGGTTAGCGGTGTGGTGGCGCCCATGGTCACTTCGCGGATGATGACGCGGCTGCGATAGGCCGGATCCTTGTGCATGGGCACCAGGTATTCGCGTTTGACGCGATCGCAATACGAGCAGGTGGGGCTGGTGAACACCACCAGGATTGGCACCTGGCGCTTGGCGCCAGCGTGCGCATCGGTCTGGAAATTCTTCGCACGGACCAGGCCGCTTGCCGCACCGGCAGCGCCGGACAGCGCCAGGCCCCATGCTAAAATCAAGGCCCACATTGCGATCAGTCGCATTGTCGATAGCGTCTCTTCGGGTGGGTGCGGATGCGTCATAGTTGTAAGTGTCGCGTCATCTTTTGCCAAATCAAACAGTCCATTTCTACCGCCATGCATACCTTGACAATCGCCTCCCGAGAAAGTGCCCTTGCCATGTGGCAGGCAGAGCATATCCGAGACCGCCTCTCCGCGCTGCATCCCGGCTGCACGGTGAGCATACTGGGCATGACCACGCGTGGCGACCAGATTCTCGACGTCACGCTGTCGAAAATCGGTGGCAAGGGCCTGTTCGTGAAGGAGCTCGAGCTTGCGCTGGAAGCCGGCCAGGCCGATCTGGCGGTGCATTCGATGAAGGATGTGCCGATGGAGCTGCCGCCGGGGTTCGAGCTGGCGGTGATCGGCGAGCGCGAGGACCCGCGCGACGCCTTCGTGTCGAACCGCTACGAGCGCCTGTCCGACCTGCCGCCCGGCGGCGTGGTCGGCACTTCCAGCCTGCGCCGCGAAGCGCAGCTGCGCGCGCGATACCCGCACCTGACGGTGAAGCCTCTGCGCGGCAACGTCGGGACGCGGCTGAAAAAACTCGACGAGGGCCAGTTCGACGCGATCCTGCTCGCCGCCGCCGGCTTGAAGCGGCTCGACCTCGGCGATCGCATCAAGAGCCTGCTTTCCGTGGAAGACAGCATCCCCGCTGCCGGCCAGGGCGCGCTCGGCATCGAGATCCGCAGCGACAATGCCGAAGTGGCGGCCATGCTGGGCGCGCTCAACCACCCCGAAACTGCCGCCTGCGTGCGCGCCGAACGCCAGGTCAGCCGGGTGCTCGGCGGCAGCTGCCAGGTGCCGCTGGGTGCGCATGCGGTGCTGCAGGATGGCCGCCTTGTGCTGAACGGCTTCGTGGCGAATCCGGACGGCAGCGACTTCATTCATGACGTTGCAACAGGCGACGCGAGCGATCCCGAAGCGGTCGGCCAGGCGCTGGCCGACAAGCTGCTGGCACTGGGCGCGCGCGCCATTCTCGACGCGCTGCCTTGACCTGGAAACCCTGGTTGACCGCTCATCAACTTAAGGAATATCACTTGATGCTGGCTTGTCTGCCTTCGCCACCGTTCGCTTGCCTGGTAAAACCGCTACGCACCCGCAGGTACGCCTGGTCAGGCGCCTGCTTTTGTCGCTCGTCGTTGCAGGCCCCGGCCTGCCGCCTTCTCGCTTCGCGGCAGGCGCCTGACCAGGCGTACCTGCGGGCGCGTCCAACCAGGGTTTCCAGGTTATGAGCGGACCTCTGGCCGGCCGCACGGTGCTGGTGACGCGGCCCGCCCGCCAGGCGGCGGCGCTGGCGCAGGCGATCCGCGGGGCGGGCGGCACGCCGTTCGAGTTTCCCGCGCTCGTTGTCGAAGCGGTGCCGTCGGACGAATTGAGCGTGCCGCTGGCGCGGCTGGCCGAGGCCGACATCGCGATTTTCATCAGTCCCAATGCGGCGCAATTCGGCATGGCGGCAATCCGTGCGGGCAGCGCGCTGCCTGGCGCCATCGTGGTTTTCGCCGTCGGCCCCGGCACCGCACGCGCGCTGCAGGCGCAGGGCGTCGGCGGCGTCATCATGCCGGACGGCCAGGATAGCGAAGCGCTGCTGGCGCTGCCGCAACTGCAGGAGGTGGCGGGCAAGCGGGTGACGATCGTGCGCGGCGTCGGCGGCCGCGCGCTGCTGGCCGAGACGCTGCGCCAGCGTGGCGCCCGGGTGGACTTCATGGAATGCTACCGGCGCCTGCGGCCGCAGGCCGATGTCGCACCGCTGCTGGTGCGCTGGCAGGCGGGCGGCATCGACGCGGTGACCGTCGCGAGCGCGGAAACGCTGCACAATCTGGCGGCGCTGCTGGGTGAGGCGGGTAGGCCGCTGCTGGCAGGCACGCCGCTTTTCGTGCCGCATGAGAAAATCGCCGGGGCGGCCCGCCGCCTCGGCATTGCACAGGTCATCGCCACGCCGGGCGGCGATGACGGACTGGTAGACGGCCTGGTTAACTGGTTCAGGAACCACCCATGAATGACACCCCCGAAGCTTCCGCCCCGCAACCCGCATCGCAGCCTGCCGCCTCGCCTGCTCAGGCGGGTGCGCGCACCCACGTTTCGGCGGTGGCGCTGGTCGCCCTGTTGATCGCCACGCTGGCGATGGCGGCTGCGGCCTGGTCGTGGTTCGACAGCAGCGAACGCATCCGCGACCTGAAGACCGAGCTGGGACGCCGGCTTGCCGAAACCGGAAAGGACGTCAGCGAAACCCGCCTGCTGGCGCGCAATGCCGACGACGCGATGCGACAGCTCAGCGAGAAGGTCGCTCACATCGACAGCCAGATGGCGATGTCGCAGCAACAGCAGCTTTCGCTCGAAGCGCTCTACAAGGATTTGTCGCAGGGGCGTGACCAGTGGACGCTGGCTGAAATCGAGCAGGTGCTGCTCACCGCCGCGCAGCAGTTGCAGCTGGCAGGCAACGTCAAGGCCGCGATCATTGCGCTGGAAGGCGCCGATAACCGCCTGCAACGCCTCGACAAGCCGCAGTTCACTGCGCTGCGCCGCGCGATTGCGGCCGACCTGGCCAATCTGCGTGCGGTGCCCTCGCTTGACAAAGTGGGGGTGAGCGTGCGCATCGAGGCGCTGGTGGCACGCCATGCCGGCTGGCCGTTGGCCAGCGCGCAGGTTTCCGAGGCGGCGCCGGCGCCGCGCAGCCGCGGCCGGGCCGGCGATATCGGCCAGGAACTGTGGACCGAGCTGAAGCGCCTGGCGCAGATCCGCCGTATCGATGGCAACGAAGCGGTGCTGCTGCCACCCGAGCAGGCTTACTTCCTGCGCGAGAATCTGCGCCTGCGCCTGCTGTCGGCACGGCTGGCGTTGATGTCGCAGGACCAGGCGGCGTTCCAGACCGATCTGCGCGCGGTGTCGGAATTGCTGAGCCGCTACTACAACACGCGTGACGCCGGTGTCGCCGCCGCGCTGAAGGAAATCAAGCGCCTGTCCGGTCTGCAGGTCGCCCAGGAACTGCCCGGTATCGACGCCAGCCTGGCCGCGCTCGACGCCTACAAGGGAGAGCACTGATGCGCTGGCTGATCTCGCTGATCATCGTCGCGGTGCTGGCCATCGCGCTGGCGATGGCCGGGCGCTACGATCCCGGCTATGTGGTGCTGGTCTATCCGCCGTGGCGGGTGGAGATTTCCTTCATCAGCTTCGTGCTGATGCTGGTCGGGCTGGTGGTGGGGGGGATCGTGCTGCTGCGCCTGGCCATGCTCACCCTCAATCTGCCCGGCATCGTGCGCGAACAGCGGGCGCGCCGTGCCGCCAGAAAGCGGGATGAAAACTTTGTCGGCGGTCTCAAGGCGTATACCGAATACCGCTATCAGGACGCCGAGCAATCGCTCGGGCAGTGGCAGGGCGACGACACCCGGATCGGGGTGGCGCGCGTGCTGGCGGCGCGCGCCGCGCAGGAAATGCGTGCCGTGCCGCAGCGCGAGCGCCATCTTCAGGAGGCTGCCGAGCACGGCGCCGAACTTGCCGCGCAGCTGTTCGAAGCCGAGGCGCGTCTCGACGCCAAGGACACGGCGGCAGCACTGATGGCGATCAGCCGGGCCAAGGCGATCGCGCCGCAGCACACCGCGCTGTTGCGGCTCGAACTCAAGGCGCGCCAGATGACGGGGCAGTGGGACGAAGTCGACAAATTGCTCGACGCGCTGATGCGCGGCAACGCGCTGGAGCCCGGCGTCGCCGCCCAGATGCGCCGCATGGCCTATGCCGGAAACTTCAAGCGCCGCGCCGAAGACGACCGTGGTCTGCTGGAATACTGGAAGAAGATTCCAGCCGATTTCAAGGTTGATCCCTGGGTGGCGCGCGCCGCCGCGCGTGCCTTCATGCAGCGCGGCAGCCACGACACCGCGCTCGACGTGCTGGAGGCCGCGCTCAACCGCGAGTGGCACGAAGACCTGGCGGCCTTGTACGGCGAAGTGCGCGGCAGCAGCCCGGCGCGGCAGATCGAGCAGGCCGAGAAATGGTTGCACGCCCACCCGCGCGACGCCCAGCTGCTGCTGACGCTGGCGCAGTTGTGCAGCGTGCAGGAATTGTGGGGCAAGGCGCAGAGTTATCTGGAAGCCAGCCTCGCCATCGCGCCCAGCGCCGAAGGCCACATCCGCATGGCCGAACTCAAGACCCAGAGCGGACAGCCGGGCGAAGCCTGCCGGCATTACCAGAAGGCGCTGGCGCTGTGCCGCGCGCAGTAGGCCCTTGGCGCATGGCTGTTGCCGTGCTTCCCGCCGGGGCCGTAAGCCAGGCTGGTCGTCAGCTGGCGGTTTCGGTCTCGGCGTCCGCCGCGTAGACGAAGGGGTCGGCGAAGAACTCGTCTTCGGGCAGATTTCGCATTTTCACGAAGCTGTCGCGCGCAGTGTCGACCATGACGGGTGCGCCGCAGGCGTACACCTGGTAGCCCGACAAATCGGCGAAGTCGGCCAGCACCGCCTGGTGCACGAAGCCGGTGCGGCCCTGCCACGCATCGCCCGGTTGCGGGTTGGACAGCACCGGGATGAAACTGAAATTCGGATGCTCGGCCATCCACTGCTGCGGCAGTTCGGCCATGTACAGGTCCTTCAGCGAACGCGCCCCCCAGTACAGCACCAGTTCGCGCCCGGTATGTTCGGCAAAGGCGTGCTCCAGCATGCTCTTGATCGGCGCAAAGCCGGTGCCTCCGGCGATGAAGATCATCGGCTTGTCGGAATCGTCGCGGATGAAGAAGCTGCCGAGTGGGCCTTTCAGGCGCAGGATGTCGCGTTCCTTCAACGTGGAAAACACCTGGTCGGTGAACAGCCCCCCCGGCACATGGCGAATATGAAGTTCCAGCAGCGCGTCGTCGTGCGGCGGATTGGCGAGCGAAAAGCTGCGCGCCTTGGCGTCCTTCAGCTGGAAATCGATGTACTGGCCGGCAAGAAACTGCAGCCGCTCGCTGGCCGGCAGCTTGATCTTCATCAGCATCACGTCGTCGGCGCGCTTCTCCAGTTTTTCCACCCGGCACGGCAGCGTCTTCACCACGATGTCCTTGGCGGCGCCGATTTCCCTGGCTTCGATGGTGAGGTCGGACAGCGGTTTGGCGCGGCAGAACAATGCGCGTCCATGCGCCTTTTCCTCGTCCTTCAGCGCGGCGGGAGAATGCTCGCCGTGATCGACCTGGCCGGACAGCACCTTGCCCTTGCAGGCCCCGCAGGCCCCGTTGCGGCAGCCGTAGGGTAGCGAGTGGCCCTCGCGCAGCGCGGCCTCGAGAATGGTTTCGTCATCCTCGACGCTGAACTGGTGCCCGCTGGGCTGGATGGTGACGTGATGCGGCATGATGTGAGCTTAAAATGCGGTGATGATTTGTTAAATTATCGCTTGAGTGCGCCGGGTTTTTACCCTTGCGCGGATAGGGTTACAGCGGCATGAAAAAAATATTGATCGTTGGTTTCGGCGATGTCGCCGAGCGGCTGGTGCGGCGCTACGCCGGGCAGGCGGAATTCATCGGCATGATCCGCCGCCCCGAACGCGCCGCCGAGCTGCGCGCCCTCGGCGTGACGCCGATTGTCGGCGACCTCGACGTGCCGGCCACGTTGAAGCGCCTGCCGCGCGTCGACGGCGTGTTCCACTTTGCGCCGCCGCCCAACGCCGGCAGTACCGATCTGCGCACCGCGCACCTGCTGCACGCGCTGGGGCGCCGCCCCCCGGGCGCGCTGGTCTACATCAGCACCAGCGGCGTGTACGGCGACTGCGGCGGTAACTGGGTCGCCGAAACGCGCCCGGTGGCCCCAGTGAACGGCCGTGCGGTGCGGCGGGTCGATGCCGAGCGCCGCTTGCGCGCCTGGGGTGAAACGCAGCGGGTGCAGGTGACGATCCTGCGCGCACCGGGAATCTATGCCGCCGATCGCCTGCCGCTGGAACGCATCCGGCGCGGCACCCCGGCGCTGGTTGCACGGGACGACAGCTACACCAACCACATCCATGCCGACGATCTGGCGCGGCTGGCGTGGGCGGCGCTGTTCCGCGGGCGCTCGCAACGCATCTATCATGCGGTCGATGCGCATCCCATGAAAATGGGCGACTGGTTCGACAGCTGCGCCGACGCGTTCGACCTGCCGCGGCCGCCGCGGGTCGAACGTGCCGAGGCGGAGAACGTGCTGTCCGCAGCCCTGCTGTCGTTCCTGCGCGAGTCGCGCCAGTTGACGAACGCGCGCGCCACGCGCGAACTGCGGCTGAAATACCGCTACCCGACTTCGGATGATTTGTTGCGCGAGATCAGACAGGCGCGCGGGCAGATGAAGCTGTTTTAACGCAGCCGGTCGTCCGGCTCGCGCTTGAACTCGCCATCGATCGTGGCCGGTGTTTCGCCCCGTGTGGGAGGGGGGTCGGGGAAGGGAACATCGTCATTCGCCGGCCGCAGCGGGTCTCGCTTGCGTCCGGCCCAGGTGCCCGGAATCAGCAGCAGCCCCAGCGCGATCGCATCGCTGAGGAAGCCGGGGAAGACAAGCAGGCCGCCGGCGAGCAAAATACGCCCGCTGGCAAACATCGCGCCCAGCGGATTTGCGCCGGACTGCACCGAAAACAGCAGGCGCGCGCCCCAGGCGGCGCGCTCGACGCGAATCAGCATGATCCCGGCGATGGCGGCCAGCAACAGCCACAGCAGCACCCAGCCGCCGATGGCACTGGCCATCCAGAAAATGCCGATGGCCTCCAGAACCGGAAACGACAGCAGCAGTAGCACGATCCAACCAGAGCGCATGTGATGGAACCTTTGTTAATCTTGACAAATTTACCCGATATCGCGAGCGCCGAAAAACTGGCGCTCGCGCTGATCGAACGGCGTGCGGCAGCATGCGTGAACGTTTTGGCCGCGTGCCGCTCCATTTATCGTTGGCAGGGCGCAGTGGAAGCGGCGGACGAAATCCCGCTGCTGATCAAGACCACCGCGGCAAACTACCCGCTGGTTGAAGAAATTGTTCGCGCGCAGCATCCTTACGACGTACCTGAACTGATTGCCCTACCCATAACGCACGGACTGCCTGCCTATCTCGGCTGGCTGGCCACGGAGACTGAAAAGCATGATCAAGAATAATAAGTGGATTCGTATGCTCGGCGCACTTGCCGCACTTTGGGGCGCGTTGGCGTTTTTTCCAGTGGCCCACGCCGAAGAATTTCTTGACCCGGAAGTCGCGTTCAAGTTCTCGGCGCGTGCGCTCGACGCCAACACGCTGGAAGCGCGCTGGCAGATTGCCGACGGCTATTACATGTACCGCGACAAGTTCCAGTTCGAGGCCGCCGGTGCCACGCTGGGCGCGCCGCAGCTGCCCGCCGGCAAGGTGAAGGACGACGAGTTCTTCGGCAAGGTCGAAACCTATAGCAAGGACGTGCGCATCGCGCTGCCGATCCAGCGCATCCCGGGCACCGATTCGGTCACCCTGAAAGCCGTTTCGCAGGGCTGCGCCGACGCCGGGCTGTGTTACATCCCGCAAACCGAGAGCATGACGATCAAGCTGCCCACGCAGGCGGCCGCCGTCGCGGCAGCGCCAGCCGCCCCCACCGCATCCCGTACCGCGCTGGATGGCCTGCGCAGCCTGTTGGGCGATGGGGGCATGCCGAAGCTGCTGCCGCCGGAAGAGGCCTTCCTGGTTGCCGCGGCGATGCCGGATGCGCAGACGGCCAGGCTCGATTACTCGCTGACTGCCGACACCTATCTGTATCGCGACAAGCTCGCCTATATCGTCAAGTCGCCCGCCGACGTGAAAGTGGCGAGCGTCGACACCCCGGCGGGCGAGGTCAAGGACGACCCGACCTTCGGCCGCACCGAGGTCTACCACCAGGGTTTTGCCGCCGGCGTGACGCTGTCGCGCGCGCTCGCCGCCGGCGAGCAACTGGTGCTGGAAGCCACCTGGCAGGGCTGCAACGAGGCGGTCGGCGTGTGCTACCCGCCGATCACGCGCGACTTTACGCTCACTGCGGGCCCGGCCGGCGCAGCCGTCATTGCCGGCGCACAGGCCGCGCCGGTCGAGCCCGCCAGCGAATCGGACACTTCGCGCATCGAGCGCGTGCTGAAGGGCGGCAGCTTCTGGCCGGTGGTCGCCACCTTCTTCGGCCTCGGCCTGCTGCTGGCGTTGACGCCCTGCGTGTTCCCGATGATTCCAATCCTGTCGGGCATCATCGCCGGGCAGAACACCAAAGTGACCAAGACCAGCGGTTTCCTGCTGTCGCTCGCCTACGTGCTGGGCATGGCGATCACCTATGCGGTGGCCGGCGTGGCGGCGGCGCTGTCCGGTACCCTGATTTCCAATGCCCTGCAGAACCCGTGGGCGCTCGGCGTCGGTGCGCTGATTTTCGTCGGCCTGGCGCTCTCCATGTTCGGCTTCTACGAACTGCAATTGCCGAGCGCGCTGCAGAGCAAGTTTTCCGAGCGCGCCAACAAAATGAAAGGCGGCAACTTTTTCGGCGTCTTCGCCATGGGCGCGCTGTCGGCCGTCATTCTCGGCCCCTGCGTCGCGCCGCCGCTGGCTGCCGCGCTGGCCTTCATTGCGCAGACCGGCAATACCGTGCTCGGCGGCGTCGCACTGTTCGTGCTGGCGCTGGGCATGGGGGTGCCGCTGCTGCTGATCGGCCTGTCCGCCGGCGCCCTGCTGCCGCGCGCCGGCGGCTGGATGAATGCGGTGAAGTATTTCTTCGGCGTGATGATGCTGGCCATCGCCATCTACTTGATTTCGCCGGTCGTTCCGGGTTGGGTCGGCATGCTGTTGTGGGCGCTGCTGCTGATCGCGTGCGCGATCTTCCTGCATGCGCTCGACCCGCTGCCCGCCCATGCGACCGGTTGGTCACGCTTGTGGAAGGGCCTCGGCGTGGTGCTGCTGATCGGTGGCCTGGCGATCCTCCTCGGTATGCTGGCGGGCAGCCGCAATCTGCTGCAGCCGCTTGAAGTGTATAAGGGCAGCGTCTTCAAGGGGGGCGCAGGCGGGGAAGCGATGGCGGCCGAGCAGAAGGGACTGGCGTTCGAGAAGGTGAAGGACGTGGCCGAACTCGACGCGCGCCTGGCCGCGGCCAAGGCCGACGGCCGCGCGGTGATGCTCGATTTCTATGCTGACTGGTGCGTGTCGTGCAAGGAAATGGAAAGCTTCACCTTCAGCGATGCCCGGGTGCAGGCGCGGCTGGCGGACGTGGTGTTGCTGAAGGCCGATGTCACCGCCAACAGCGACGCCGACAAGGCGCTGTTGAAACGCTTCAACCTGTTCGGCCCGCCCGGGATTATTTTCTGGAACACCGCAGGTGCGCAGTCGGATTTCAAGGTAATCGGCTTCGAGAAGGCCGACAAGTTCCTGGCGAGCATCGACTCGGCGCTGGGACGCTGACGCATCCAGGCCGGCCTACGGCATACGATTCCACAGGTGCTTTGGCACGTAGTGGATCGGAGTCCTTCAGGGCTGGCGCCGCAGCACCGTGATGCTGTCCAGCAGCGGCGTGACGACGGGCTGGATCTTGCGCCGCATCAGTGATCCGACCGCGGTGGTCTTGAGGAAAATCGGGCGCACGCTGTCGGCATCCACCGTGGCCAGTACGTCGAGCGCGGCACAATCCATTTCAAATTGCGGTGCAGTGCCGAGCAGGGCCGCGCGCGCCGCGTTGCGCGTGGCTTCGTCGGCCCGGCGCAAGGGCGCGCACCACTGCGCCAGCGCATCCAGGGTGTGGTTGACCACTTCCTGAATTTCCGGACGATCAAGAACCAGCGCGACGGTGGCGAGGAAGGTCTGCCCCTGCGCCGACAGCGCTTTTTCCAGTAGCGTGCCGTACGGGTTTCCGGCGAGATGCGGCACGCCGGCGTGATCGGCGCGCGCAGGACGCGGATTGGGCAGCTGGTCCGGCTGCAGCTCGAGGAAGGCCACGTAATACGAATTGCGACTGTTGCCGCGTTTCCAGATCGCCAGCCGCTCGGCATCGGTGAGCACGCCCGAAACCAGCATCACCGCGACGGTATCGAGAATGCCGACGTCGTCCTCGTGCAGGAACGCCAGGTGGTCGACCAGGAATTGGGCGAGCGTGCGTCCCATGCTGCCCCGGCACACCGCATCGCGCATCAGCATCAGCCGCGCGTTCTCGAGGGTCGGCATGCACCACCAGGCGTAGCGCGCGAGTTCGTCGGTGAGCGCGGGCGAGTGCACCACCGCCACCACCGCTTCTTCTTCGGCGATCAACAGCAGCTGCGCCAGATGCTGGATCGACAACCCTGCCTGCGACTGCCGGGTCCAGCGCGTCAGATGTACCGGGTAGCCACCGGGCGAACCGAGCGCGTGACCGGACAGCATCTCGCGCACCCGCTTCAGGTAGCGGTCGGCGCGCTCGTTGGGTTTCAGCGGCACGCTGGCCTCGCCCTGCGGGGTCAGCGCCCACAGCGTCATGTTCGATTCGTCGATGCGGACGGCCTTGAGTTCGGTGTTGAACAGGACGTTGAGGCGCAGCTCGTCTTCGGGGGAAAGTTCGTCGTTCATGCTGAAAACCTTTTTTCATCCGCGAAGGAACGCGAAGGGGAAACCGCTTCGTGAACTTTGCGCCCTTCGCGGACAAAGCGTTTAAAGACGCTTGAACACTTCACGTGCCGCGGCGATGGTGGCGTCGATGTCGGCGTCGCTGTGGGCGGCCGAGACGAAGCCCGCCTCGAACGCCGACGGCGCGAGGTAGATGCCGCGGTCGAGCATGGCGTGGAAGAAGCGGTTGAAGGCCTCCTTGTCGCACTGCATCACTTCGGCAAAGCTTGCCGGCGGCCTGGTCGCGAAGTAGAGGCCGAACATGCCGCCGACCGAGTCGGCGCAGAAGGTGACGCCGGCGTCCGCTGCGGCCAGGGTCAGCCCTTTCACCAGCCGCTCGGTGCTGGCGGCGAGGCGCGCGTGAAAGCCCGGTTCGGAAATCGCGGCGAGCGTGGCCAGCCCGGCGGCCACCGCGACCGGGTTGCCCGATAGTGTGCCGGCCTGGTATACCGGGCCGGTCGGCGCCAGCTTGTCCATGACGTCGGCGCGGCCGCCGAAGGCGCCCACCGGCATGCCGCCGCCGATGACCTTGCCGAGCGTGGTCAGATCAGGCTTGATGCCGAGCAGCTTCTGCGCGCAGCCGAGGTCGACGCGGAAGCCGGTCATCACCTCGTCGAAAATCAGCAGCGCACCGTGGGCATCGCACAGCCGGCGCATCGCGGCCATGAATTCTGCAGTCGGCTTGACCAGGTTCATGTTGCCGGCAAACGGCTCGACGATGATGCAGGCGATCTCGTTGCCGATTTCGGCGAAGGTGCGCTCGAGCCCGGCGACGTCGTTGTAGTCGAGCACGATCGTCTGCGCGGCGGTTTCGGGCGGCACCCCGGCCGAAGTGGGATTGCCGAAGGTGAGCGCGCCGGAGCCGGCTTTTACCAGCAGAAAATCGGCGTGGCCGTGGTAGCAGCCCTCGAACTTGATGAACTTGCTGCGCCCGGTAAATCCTCTGGCCAGGCGGATCGCGCTCATCGTCGCCTCGGTGCCGGACGACACCAGCCGCACTTTCTCGATGCTTGGCACGAGTTCGATGATGCGGCGGGCGATGGTGAGTTCGGCTTCGCTGGGCGCGCCGAACGACAGGCCGTTGGCGGCGGCGTCCTGTACCGCCTTCACCGTGCCGGGGTGGGCGTGGCCGAGGATCGCCGGGCCCCACGAGCCGACGTAGTCGATGTATTCGCGGCCGTCGGCGTCCCACGCGCGCGATCCCTTGGCGCGGCTGAAGAACACCGGGGTGCCGCCGACGCTCTTGAAGGCGCGCACCGGTGAATTCACGCCGCCGGGGATGACTTGTTGCGATTGTTCGAAAAGCTGTTCGTTGCGGGTCATTGTTCGGATTCCGTTTCAAATAAATGATTCAGGGCGCGCGCGGCTGCGCGGATGTCAGGAGTGTCGAACAGAGCCGACAGCACCGCGAGGCTGTCGGCGCCGGCGTCCAGCAACTGCGGTGCGTTTTCCAGCGTGATGCCGCCGATGGCGACCAGCGGCACGTGGATCCGCGGCGCCGCGTCGCGCAACAGGTCGAGGCCGGCGCGCCCGGCGGCCGGCTTGGTCGGCGACGCAAAGAAGCTGCCGAAGGCGACATAGTCGGCACCGGCGGCCTGCGCGGCCAACGCCTGTTCGAGGCTTTGGTAGCACGATGCACCGATGAGTTTGCGCTTGCCGAGAATGATGCGCGCCTCGCGCAGGCTGGCGTCGTAGCGTCCCAGGTGGATGCCGTCGGCGTCGCACAGGTCGGCCAGCCGCAGGTCGTCGTTGACGATCAGCGGCACGCCGAATGGGCGGCACAGCGCGACCAGTTCGCTCGCCTGTTCGTGGCGGCGCGCCACGTCGCTCGATTTGTCGCGGTATTGCACGGCGGCCACGCCGCCCGCCAGCGCCGCTTCGACCTGCGCCAGCAAATATCCGGTGTCCGCGGTTTCGGGGGTGATGGCGTACACGCCGCCGGGGAGTTTTGCCGAATCAGGCATTGCCTTCCGTCTGTCCATCCTGGGCCCAGAAGAAACGCTCGGGGATGTATTGCCCCATGCCGGGACGGAAGGCGGCCTTCAGCGTTTCATAGGTGAAGTGCTGGGCATCGCGCACCGCGGTCGGCACGTCCTGGCCATACGCCAGCGCGGCCGCGATGGCCGAGGCGAGCGTGCAGCCGGAACCGTGATAGCTGCCGGGCAGGCGGTCCCAGGCATCGGTCTGCACATGGCCGTTGGCGTCGTAGAGGCTGTTCAGTACGCGCGGCGTGGCTTCGTGGGTGCCGGTGATGAGCACGTATTCGCAGCCGAGATCGGTCAGGTGCGCGGCGCAGGCGGCGAGGTCCATGTCGTCCTCGTCCGACTCGAACAGTGCCAGCCGGCGCGCCTCGTGGCTGTTGGGCGTGAGGATGCTGGTCTGCGGGATCAGCAGGTCGCGCATGGCGGAGATCATGTCCTCGGTGGCGAGTTCGTCGCCGCGTCCGGACGCCAGCACCGGGTCGAGGATGACCGGGATGTCAGGGTAGTCGGCGAGGATTTCGGCAATGACCGCCATCGACTCGGGGCTGCCCAGCATGCCGAGCTTGAACGCCGCCACCGGCACGTCTTCAAGCAGCATGCGCGCCTGATCCATCACCCATTCGGCATCGATGGCGAGCACTTCGTCGACCCGGGCGGTGTCCTGCACCGTGATCGCGGTGATGACCGACAGCGGATGGCAGCCCATGCTGGCCAGCGTCAGCAGGTCGGCCTGGATGCCCGCGCCGCCGGTCGGATCGGACGCGGCAAAGCTGAGCACCAGCGGTGGCGTGGTTTTGGGGACGAAAATAGGGGGCATGGCGTCGCTGCTTTAGAATCAAGCGCTGATTTTAGCTGATTCCTTTACCTGCCATGTCTGACCCCGCCGAATACAAAAGCTGGATGTGCCTGATCTGTGGCTACATCTATCACGAGGAAACCGGTGCACCCGAGGACGGGATTGCGCCCGGTACCCGCTGGGAGGACGTGCCGATCAACTGGACCTGCCCGGATTGCGGGGCACGCAAGGACGATTTCGAAAGGGTTGTGTTTTGACGTTCGGCTTTTTGTGTCCAGCCGCTCAAGAAAGTGCGGGAACCGGCGATAGTGCATAGGTATACCGAGTATGTGGCCATAGAATGGCTCGCAGCCATGAATCGACCCTGTCAATGGTGCGGCAAGATAAAAGCCGGGGTAAATATCAATCAGGAGAAGACGATGATTTTGCGGTGGATGACAGCGTGGGTTTTGCTTGTTTTTTCGGCAAGCGCGTGGGCGGTTTCCCCTTATATTCAAGGGGATCCGGTTGCGGGCGGCACCGTGCAGGCGGTGGCGGCGGCGGTCGAGGCCAAGCTTAAGAGCGGCGGCTTTAAAGTGATCGGAAAATATTTCCCCAAAAGCCTGGCGGGGTATGGGGTGGTGATCGCCACCGACGATGCCATGCTCGGTGAAGTGGGTTCGGTGGGCGGTCCCGCCGTGCTGGGCGCGGCGATCCGGGTAGGGGTGAAAGCGGATGGCAGCGTCGCCTACACCAATCCGGATTACTGGTATCGCGCCTATTTTCGCAAGGCCTTTGACAATAAGGAGGGGGCAGTCAAGGCACTGCAGTCGCGTTTGCAGGGCGTGCTGGGCGCAGGCAAAGGACAGGGCGGGGATGAACTGCCCGGCAATCTGACCAACTACCGCTACATGATCGGCATGGAGCGCATCGACTCGTACAAGAACAAACTGGCCGAGTATGGCAGCTTTGCCGAGGCGGTGAAGACTGTTCGTGAGAACCTGGCCAAAGGGGTGAGCAAGACGACCAAGGTCTACGAAGTCGTGATGCCTGACCGCAAGCTGGCCGTGTTCGGGGTGGCGATGAACGACAGCGGCAACAGCGATGGCGAATGGATCAAGAAAATCGACATGCAGGACAGCATCGCGGGTCTGCCCTACGAGATTTACGTGATCGACAAGGTGGTGGGTTCGCCGCACGGCCGTTTCCGCATTGCCCTGGCTTTCCCCGATGTGGGGATGGGGCAGTTCATGCGCATTTCGGCCCTGCCGAACACCATCGTCGAGACCATGAGTGCCGTTGCCGGCGCCGAGAAAACGTCCAGCGGAGATTCCTGGCAGTAAGGCCGCGGCTTGCGCGGACACGAAGGGGGCGCTGCGTTGCAGCGCCCTTTTTCATTTGCGGATCGAAAAGCGCGCATGCGATGGCGTCGGCAGGGCGCTAAAGAAGCCGGAACCGATGCCGTAATGGTAAGCACACAGGGTGTGCGGCAGGTGCTGCGCGCCCGATGTTCTGGTGGAGAAAACGTGTGGATAACGAAGCATTGAAAGGCATCAAAGTGATGGTCATCGATGACAGCAATACCATACGCCGCAGCGCAGAAATATTTCTGAATCAGGCGGGCTGTGAAGTCATCCTGGCGCAGGATGGCTTCGATGCGCTGTCTAAAATTACCGACCATGAGCCGGATGTGGTGTTTGTCGACATCATGATGCCGCGACTCGACGGTTACCAGACTTGTTCGCTGATCAAGCGCAACGCCAAATATCGAGCCACCCCGGTCATCATGCTGTCGTCCAAGGACGGCCTGTTCGATCGTGCACGTGGCCGCATGGTGGGATCGGATCAGTATCTGACCAAGCCTTTCACCAAGGACACGCTGCTGACGGCGGTGCGCGAGCACGCGTGCGCCAGAACCTAACTGTTTTTCAAGGAGCATAGATATGGCGATCAGCCGAATTCTGGTTGTGGACGATTCCCCCACTGAACGTTTTTTCCTGTCCGAGCTGCTGGTCAAGAACGGCTACCTGGTCAGCATGGCCGAAAGCGGCGAAGAGGCCGTCGCGCAGGCCAAACAGACGCTGCCCGATCTGATTGTGATGGACGTCGTAATGCCCGGCATGAACGGCTATCAGGCAACCCGCATGATCGGCAAGGAGGAGGCAACCAAGCACATCCCCGTCATCATGTGCACCACCAAGGGCCAGGAAACCGACAAGGTGTGGGGCATGCGCCAGGGCGCGAAGGCCTATCTGGTGAAGCCGGTGAAGCCGGAAGATCTGCTGTCGCAAATCAAGGCGCTGGACTGAGCGGACCGCCATGGCCAAGAAATTCAACCTGCGCGAATTTCAGACCACGCTTTCGCAGAAATTGCAGGCCGCGGCCAGCCGCGACAACACCGGCTCCCGCCTGGGCTTCCGGGTGGGCGACGTGAACTGGCTGGTGAGTCTCTCCGACACCGAGGAAGTCATCCCGGTGCCGCCCATCGTCAAGGTGCCCGGCGGCTGCCGGTGGTTTCGCGGTGTTGCCAACATACGTGGCAACCTGTTCGCGGTGAGTGATTTTGCCGACTTCATGGGGCAGGGCGTGACACCCGAGCATGCCGATTGCCGCCTGCTGATTCCGCATCACGATTTTGGCGTGAACGCGGCGCTGCTGGTGCGCAGCACCCTGGGCCTGAAAAACATCAACCGTTACCAGTTGCACGGCGACCGCACGGCCCGTTATCCGTGGGTGGCGCGCCAGTACGCGGACGAAGCGGGTGCCGACTGGTGTGACATGGATTTCGGGCAATTGCTGGGCAATACCGATTTTCTCAAGGTTGAGGCGCAATTCGGCAACTGACTGGTTATTCAAAACGGGGCGCGCTGGCGCCGATAGTGGGGATTGGAGCAATGAACATGGCGATAACGATGAATGGCCTCAAAGGGCTGGCTGGCCGCATGACGGAAAAGGTTACCGGCAAGAGCGGGGGGGAGCACACCGCCCTGATCATGCAGGGGGTACGCAAGCTGGCCGACAGGGAGCCCGGCAAGTCTCCGCTGATCGGCCATTTGCCCGTCGAGAAACAGTATCTCTATACGGGCGGCGCCTTGATTGTTTCGCTCCTGCTGGGGGCCGGCTTCACTGTCTATGGATCGATCCAGCTCGGTAACCGTGCCGCGTACGAAAATCGGGCGGGCGAACTAAAGGTGTTGTCGCAGCGCCTGCCGCTGACGGCCCAGCAATCCGTTCTGGGAAATGCATCGGCCTTCAAGAAGCTGGCTGAAGGCAAAGCCGCATTTGAAGATACGCTAAGCGGGCTGGCCAAGGGCGACAGTGAAGTGCCTGCCACCGGCGGCGCGGCGCGCGACTCGCTGGAAAAAATCGGTGCGCAGTGGAAGACCTTCAACCCGCAGGTCGTACAGATCCTGTCGCAGCAGAAAAACCTGATGGCGCTGAACGAAAGCGTCAAGCGCATCAACGCCCTGAGTATCGATCTGCAGGAGGTTGCCGAACAGCTTGCCAGCCAGTTGGTTGACGCCAACGGCAGCGTGCGCGAGGTTTCGCGCGCCAACCACCTGACCATGCTGAGCCAGCGTTTGCCGAAGAACGCCAACCTGCTGCTGTCATCCGACCTGATCGACCCGGAAGTGGTGTTGCAGCTTGAAAAGGACACCACTTCGTTCCGCGACACTGTGCAGGCACTGATGGAAGGGGTGGCCAGCCGCAGCGAGGAGAGCATGCTGACCCTGGAAGATCTGGGCACCAACATGGCCGACATGGTCGAGGCGGTCGGCGCGGTGCTTGCCAACACGCAGCCGTTGTTGCAGGCCAAGATGGCTGCCAACAACCTGTTCACCGGCAGCGACGCGCTGCTCCAGGACACCGAGCGGCTGTCGCAGGACTACCGGGCCGTAGGCGGTGCCGGCTATTTGCTGGCCGCCCTGCTCAGCGGCCTGCTGACGATCGGCTCGCTGGTGATGCTGGGGATGGTGAATATCAATGAAACCAAATCCCGGGCACGCAAGAGCGAAGAGGAAAACAGCCGCAACCAGGAAGCGATTCTGCGTCTGATGGACGAACTGGGCGAACTGGCCGAAGGCAATCTCACGATCAACGCCAGCGTGACCGAGGACATCACCGGGGCGGTGGCCGACTCGATCAACTACACGGTGGAAGAACTTCGTAGCCTGGTGCGCGGCATCAACACCGCCACGGTGCAGATGGATCAGGCAGCGAGCCAGGCCGGCCAGGTTTCCGAATCCCTGCAGCAGGCCTCGCGCCGCCAGACCGAGGAAATTGAGGGAACCTCCGCTGCGGTGGTGAGCCTGGCGCAGTCGGTGCAACGGGTGTCGGGCAATGCCGCCGAGTCCGCCCGCGTGGCCGAACAGTCCCTGGCGGCAGCCGAAAAAGGCCAGCAGGCGGTGGCGAACGCCATTGCCAGCATGAACGGCCTGCGCGAGCAGATTCAGGAAACCTCGAAGCGAATCAAGCGCCTTGGTGAATCGTCGCAGGAGATTGGCGAAATCGTCGAGCTGATTTCCGACATTACCGAACAGACCAACGTGCTGGCGCTCAACGCGGCCATTCAGGCGGCGTCCGCGGGCGAAGCCGGGCGCGGCTTCTCGGTCGTGGCGGAAGAAGTGCAGCGGCTGGCGGAGCGTTCGGCCGATGCAACCAAGCAGATCGCGGCGATCGTGAAGACTATTCAGTCGGACACCCATGACACCGTGGCGGCGATGGAGATCTCGACCCAGGGCGTGGTCGAGGGTGCCAAGCTGTCCGACGCGGCGGGCCAGACGCTGGCCGAGATCGGCGACGTGTCGAAAACGCTGGCCGGACTGATTGCCGACATTTCTTCGGCCACGCAGAGCCAGGCGGAATCGACCGCCAAGGTGGCGGAAACCATGCAGGACATCAAGTCCATTTCGGCACAGACCAGCAGCGGCACGCAGCAGACGGCCGAATCGATTGGCGGCATGAAGCAGCTGGCGCAGGATCTGAAGAATTCGGTTGCGGGCTTCAAGCTCGCCTGACCGGACCGGCCGCAACGCGAAGCAAGCAGCCGCGAGCGGCCACTGCAATCAACCTCGGGAACAACATACGATGAGCGCCTTACTCGATTACGACACCGGCCCGTTGAACTGGGTGCGCGGGGACATCGATGCCGCCCTGCAGGCCGCCTTGGGCCGCATACAGGCTTACAGTGTCGACGTCGATCTCACCAATGCCCTGCGCCTGGCGCGCGACGATGCGCACCAGGTGACCGGTGCGTTGCGCATGGTTGGGCTGGAAGGCGCCGCCACGCTGGCGGGTGCGCTTGAGTCCTGCCTCGACGACATCAATGAAAACCGTTTGACGGCAAGTGATGAAATTTTGCGCGCCGTGCGCAATGCCATGGAAGGCCTGCAGCGCTGGGTCAAGGACCTGGCCGACGGGCGCGGCAGCGGTGAACTGGCGCTGTTCCCTCTGTACAAGCGCCTGCGCGAACTGCAAGGTGCCGAGCGGGTGTTCGAGGGTGAACTGTTTTTCCCCGATCTGCGCACCCGCACGCATGGCAAGAAAGGCAACGATGGCCTGACGCAGGAAGCGCTGAGTGCCGAAGTCAGAGCCCTGCGTGGCGCGTTCCAGCGCGGCCTGCTGTCTTTTTTGCGCAATGTCGAGGCGGATCAGGGGCTGCAGCGCATGCGCGATGCGCTGGCCGCCATCGAGCGCATCGCGCCGTCGCAAGCCTCGCAAACCTTCTGGTGGGCCTGCGTCGGCTTTGTCGACAGCCTGATCGCTCGCGGCGTCGAAGCCGATTTCCATGTCAAGCAGCTGCTTGCCCGCGTCGACCTGCAAATGCGCCGCCTGATGGAAGGCTCGCCACAGGTCGCAGAACGGCTGCTGCGCGATGCGCTTTACTTCGTGGCAAAAAGCCAGGCCCTGGAAGGCCGTGCTGCGGAAGTCCGCGAAACCTTCGGCCTCGACCGCTATCTGCCGGGCCGCGGCATGCTCGATCCCGAAGCGCTGGCGCGCATGCGCCCGGTGCTGGACGCCCTGCAAACCGGCCTGAAAGCCGCGCGCGATAGTTGGCATGCCTATGTGGAGGGCAATGACGCGCAGCAGGAACAGTTTCAGACCCAACTGGCGCGCATGCAGCCACAGGCGCAGATGCTCGAAAGCAGCGGTTTGATGCCCCTGCTGGACGAACTGGCGGCGGCAGCCATTGCCGCTGTCGGGCGCGAAGGCGAAGCGCGTGAACAGATGAACCTGGAAGTTGCTTCCACGTTGCTGTTCATGCAAAACGGCGTCGACCAGGAAGATGTTCTGCACGCCGATTTTGCAGTCCGCGCCGAAGGCCAGCGGGCGCGCCTGCGTGCCCTGATCGAAGGCCGCGAGATGCCGGCCAACGTCGTGGAAACCGCCAGCCAGCGTGAAGCCGAACGCGACATGCTGGTGCATATGGCGCAGGAGGTTGGCCAGAACCTGAGGCAGATGGAAGAAGCGCTGGATGCCTTCTTCCGCGATGTCAACGAGCGTGAAGCGCTGGCCAATCTGCCCGGTCTGGCGCAGCAGGCGCAGGGGGCGCTGACCATGCTGGAACTGCCTGATGCCGCCAGCCTGCTTGCCGCCGCCACGGCAATGGTGCAATCGTTTGCCGGCGACGGCTATCCCGACGAGGTCACCCAGCAGCGTCTGGCCACCGCCTTCTCCAGTCTCGGGCTGTTTGTCGAATCCTATTGCGCCGGGCGTGCCGACGCTGCCGGCGTCCTGCGTCCGGCCCTGATCGAGTTCGGCGTGATCGAAGCCGACAACGTGGACGACGGCGCCTTCGACGACACGGTTGAAGCCGGCCTTCCCGCACGCAAGGCCGCAGTGCAGGCTGGCTATCTGGATTGGCGCGAGCAACCCGACGCCGCCACAAAAAAAAAATTCCTTGATGCCCTGACCGAGCTCAGTCGTGACGCCGAACTGATCGACGACGCCACCCTGAAACAGCAGACGCGCGCCGCGCTCGACGCCAGCCGGGACGCTGCCGAAGCGCCGCTGGCGCTCGACGCTGACATCGCCGTCTTGACCGGTCTGGCTTTGCCCGAACGGGCTGTAGCTGAAATCCGGCCGGTGCCGGAAGGGGCGGAGCCACTTGCCTGGGAAATGTCCGCGTCGGCTGCCGCCGAACCGATTGAAGTCTTGCCTGCCGTCGATGCGCCTGAATTCAGTGCGGTTGTCGAAATTGCACAACCGGCACCCGCAACCGAAACGGCGATCGCCGAACCGGCAGCGGCCAGCGATCCCTCTTCTGCAGGAGACACGCTTGTGGCCGCGATCCCCGAAGGGGTCGAGCCGGAACTGCTGGAAATCTTCCTGGAAGAAGCCAACGAAGTGCTGGCGGCGATGGGCGAGTCCAGCGATGCCTGCCAGAGCAACCCCGATGACCAGGCTTCGCAGACGATCATCCGCCGCGGCTTTCACACGCTGAAGGGCAGCGGTCGCATGGTTGGCCTGAACGAACTGGGCGAAACGGCGTGGCGCCTCGAACAGCTGATGAACGGCTGGCTGGCCGAGAAAAAACCAGCCAGCAGCGAGCTGCTGCGTCTGATCGGACGCGCCCGCAGTGTGTTCCAGGATTGGGTTGGCGCGCTGCAGGCCAATCGTCCCGTGGCATTGCCGGTGTCCGCTTTGCTGGCCGCGGTTGAGCGCGTGGCACAAGGACAACCGCTGGATGCAGCACCGGTGCCGGTGGCTGCGGCGGCCGAGCGCCTTGCACCGGCTCCGGCCGCAACCGGGGCGGGGGGGGGTGAAACGGCGGCGGAGACCGACGTTGCAACCGAAGCTGCCGCTGAGCCGGAAACCGGGCTAGCAGCCGATGTGGAACCCGAGTGGCCGCCGCTGCCGGTTATCGAGGCCGAGCCGGACGCCGGGCATGACGATGCAATTATCGTGCAAGAACAAAACGAGCTTGCGGATGAGGCCGCAGTCGAGATGGCCGCAGCCGAGGTCGCAGTGGTTTGGGCGGACGATGTGCCGCCTGAAGCGGCGGTTCCGCCGTCCGAAGCGGTTGCGCTGGATGTGGGCGCCCTTATCGAATACGCAGTCGCGCCTGCCGCCACCGAATCCGCAGAATCGACTGGCCTGGAGAACACCGATCTACCGTGCACCGCAGCCCGTGTGGAATCGGATGCAACGGACGAAATCTGTATCGGTTCGATCAGCCTTTCCACGGGCCTGTACGAGATTTTCATGGCCGAAGCGCATCAGCGCCTGGCGGTGTTGCAGGAAGAAGCCGAACGTCACGCCGAGCTTGCCAACAGCACGGTCAGCGAGCATGCGCGCCGCGCCGTGCATACCCTGGGCGGTATCGCGGGCACCGCGGGCATCGCCGTGCTGAGCGAACTGTCGCAAGCGCTCGAACAGTACTGGAACCGTTTCGTGCAGGTTCCGCTGCCGCCCGCGCATCTGTCGCTGGTTCAGGATACGGTCGCGCGCCTGCACGAGATGATCGCGACCATCGAACGCGAACACCTGCCAGAGCCGGCGCACGATCTCATCGCGGCCCTGGGCGAACTGGAAGACGAGCAGGCCATGCCGGCCGCCGAATCCGGCTTCACGTCAGCAGCCGAAATCGCTGACGAAATCGCCCCGCACGCTGCGGAAATGCCAGCCGAAGCTGCGGTCGATGAAATACCCGCCAGCGTGCCCTCCGGCCTGCTGGACGTCAGCGCGCTGGTGCCGGACTTCAAGCCCACTGTAGCAGCGCCGGTATTCGAGCGCCGCGAAGTGACCGATGAAATCGATCGGCAACTGCTGCCGATTTTTCTCGAAGAAGCAGAGGTGCTGGTGCCGGGTGCCAGTGCGCAACTACGCGCCTGGCGTGCTGCACCGGGTGAAGCCGCAGCACGCGATGCGCTGCAGCGCAACCTGCATACCATCAAAGGCAGCGCGCGCATGGTTGGCGCGATGCGCCTGGGCGAATTGACGCACGTGATGGAGTCGCGCGTGATCGCGGTGATCGAGGGCCATCTGGGTGCGAGCGTCGACGTGTTCGACACGCTGGAAGCGCAGCTCGACCGTCTGGCCGATGCGGTGGAGCACTTGAAGCTGGGTGATCTTGCGCCGCTTGCCGAAGAGGCCGTCGCGCCGCTGCAAGCGCCGATCGAGCCGGTGCTGGCTGATGCCGGGGCTGCCCCCGCGGCGGCCGTTTTGATGTCCGATCCGTTTGCGCCTGCGCAGCCGGCCACGCGCGACAGCAATGCCCTGACCCTGCGGGTGCGCGCCGACTGGGTCGACCGCATGGTCAACCAGGCGGGCGAAGTGGCGATTGCGCGTTCGCGGATCGAGAGCGAAGTGTTTGCCTTCAAGCGTCACGTCAACGAATTGTCGGAAGCCCTGGTGCGTCTGCGCGGCCACATTCGCGAAGTCGAGATCCAGGCCGAGTCGCAGATGCAGGCGACCTTTCAGGCCCAGGAGGGGGGCGACGAGTTCGATCCGCTGGAGTTCGACCGCTTCACCCGCTTCCAGGAAGTCACCCGTTTCCTGGCCGAAAGCGTGAATGACATTTCGACCGTGCAGCACATTCTGCTGGCGCGCCTGGGCGAGGCGGACGCCGCGCTGATCCAGCAGATGCGCCTCAACCGCGAACTGCAGCAGGATCTGCTGCGGGTGCGCATGGTGCCGCTGTATTCGGTGGCCGAGCGGTTGTATCGCACGGTGCGCCAGACCGCACGCGATGTGGACAAGCGCGCCCAGCTCGACATTCAGGGCGGCGAGCTGGAAATCGACCGCTCGGTACTGGAAAAGGTCACCGCGCCGCTCGAGCACCTGCTGCGCAACGCACTGGCGCACGGCATCGAATCGGCCGAAGTCCGCCGCGCCGCAGGCAAGGCGGAATTCGGTGAAATCGTGCTCTCGGCGCGTCAGTCCGGCAACGAAATGGTGCTGACCGTGAAGGACGACGGCGCCGGCCTCAATTACGGGCGCATCCGCGAAAAGGCCGAAGCCAGCGGCCTGCTGCTGCCGGGCGTCGAACCGACCGAATCCCTGCTGGCGCAGATGATCTTTGCCACCGGCTTCTCCACCGCCGAGACCGTCAGTCAGGTCGCCGGGCGTGGCGTCGGCATGGACGTGGTGAAGAGCGAAATTTCCGCCTTGGGCGGCCGCATCGACATTACCTCTTCCCCGGGCGCCGGCACCTGCTTCAACATCTATCTTCCGCTCACCCTGGCGATGACCCAGGCGGTCATGATCCAGGCCGCCAGGCACGATTACGCCCTGCCGACGCCGCTGGTGCAGCAGGTGCTGGAACTCAAGCCACAGGAACTTGAAGAAGCGATGGCGGCGGGTGAAGTGGTGTGGCGCGGCGCGCACTATCCATTCTCCTATCTGCCGCATCTTTTGGGCGACACCGGAGCGGTACACGAAGTCCAGCGCTACAACCCGGTGGTGCTGCTTGCCAGCGGCGCCAGCCAGGCAGCCGTGCTGGTCGACCTGATCGAGGGCACGCGCGAAATCGTGGTCAAGAACATCGGTCCGCAGGTGGCGCGGATTACAGGCGTGGCAGGCGCCACCGTACGCGGTGACGGGCGCGTGATCCTGATCCTCAACCCGGTGCCGCTGGCGCTGCGCTGGGCCAGCCTGCCGCGCACCGCGGTGGAGCGCGCGGTCCCCGCCGAGGCGGTCGAAATCAGCGCCGTCCTGCAACCGCCGCTGGTGCTGGTGGTCGACGATTCGCTCACGGTGCGTAAGATCACTACGCGCCTGCTGACGCGCGAGGGCTTCCGGGTGGACAGCGCGAAGGACGGCGTCGATGCGCTGGAAAGAATGCACGACCTGATCCCCGACGTGGTGTTGCTCGATGTCGAAATGCCGCGCATGGATGGCTTCGAACTGGCCCGCGTGATGCGTAACGACGAGCGCCTGAAGTCGGTGCCGATCATCATGATCACCTCGCGGACGGCGGACAAGCACCGCAACCACGCGATGGAAATCGGCGTCAACGTGTACCTGGGCAAGCCCTATCAGGAACAGCAGCTGCTAGACAGCATTGCCGAGCAGTTGGAACAGCAGGCGGCGGTTCCGGCGTAAGCCAGACACCATTGGCAGCAGGGAAAACGGGCTTGATGCCCGTTTTTTTCGCCTAGAGTTTGAGGCCTGCGAGATCGCCGCCGGCCAGCGCATTAAGCTGCGCATCCCCCTGTTCCGGATCGCGGTGATAGGCCGCAGCCAGCTGCCGTGCCGCATTTAGCCAGTGCGTTTCGGCTGCTTTCACCACACGGGCCAGCCGGGCGGTATCGTGGCTGTCCAACCAGGCTTCATAGGCCTGCGGCAGCGCCGGGAACAGTGCGCGGCGCAGGCCGGAGAGGTTGGCCAGATAGAAATGCAGCGATCCGATGGCTTCGCGTTCGAGCAGGGTTGGCAGCGTCATCAGGCAGTCGGCCAGATGGTCGCGCACCGCGCGCGCCAGCAGCTCGGCGTGGCGGGAAGTGAGCTGGCCGAGCATGGTGTTCCAGGCTTCGCCCAGCAAGGACTCGGCGCGCGCCTCGCCGATCTCGTGCAGGATCATCGCCTCGCTTTCGGCCTCGGCCATGCGGTCGAGGCCGCGCTCGATGTCGCGCTCGAAGTCATAGTGGGCAAATGCGCGCCCCAGCGCGGTGTCCTTTTCCTTCCACTGCCACTCCTCGTACTTGTTCCACAGCAGGCGGCGCACCGCGTCCATGCGCAGGAAAATGGCGCCGTCGCGCATCGCCGCCGGCGGAGCGATCAGATCGCGTGCATATTCGCAGCCGGCCACCAGCACCTGCACGCCTTCGCGCACCTCGGCGCGCTTGAGCTCGGCCAGCACGAAATGCGGCTTGCGAAAATGTCCCAGCCCGCTGCTGTAGACCAGCCCCAGTGGAACCAGCGCGCGGTTGATGTCGTCGGCCTCGAACGGGTCGATGCCGGTTTCAGTGAGGGGAAGCGGCGCGAAATTTTCTTCTTCCACCGCATCCCACAGGCTTTCGCGTGCATTCAGCCAGTCGCCGAGTTCGTCCCTGGGCAGGCGCGCGCCGTAGGGGATTTCCATTTCCCAACGGTAGTACTCGCGCATTTCCAGCAGGAAGGTGCACATCGTCATGTCGCGCGCGTGGCGGGCATCGGCGATGGTGCAGTTCTTCTGTACCGTGTCGATGAGGGCGGAGAGATTGTCGACCATGGAGCGCTCCTGAAAACAGCTACGCCTCCAGTCTACAAGTAAAAACAGCCCGATCAACCGGGCTGTTTTCAAGGGTATTGCAGCGCGCCAATCGCTGGTCAGTGGCGGCGAGTGGAGCCGAAGTAATTGAGGTCGGCCCGCGAGCGGCGGGACAGTTCGAAGCGCGCCGCATCGGCGCCGCTGAACTGCCCGGCAAGCTGGCCATACACCTCGGTTGCCCAAGCCTTGTCGTTGAGCGCATCGGCAATGCCTTCGGCCCAGCGCAGCTTGTCGGCGGGTTTGCTGAGATGCGTGCCGCACTCGGTATACCATTTCTTCAGCGACTCTGCAGGCAGGGCAAAGCCCCTCAGGCGATCGATGAACTGGATGCAGGCATCGCCGCTGGGGCAGGCCGCTGCGGCTGCGGCAAAAAACTCATCGGCCTTGGCGCTGTTGCCCATGGAGGCGTACAGGCGGCCGATGTGGGTCAACGCAAAGTGATCGTTGGCTTTGGTGCGCGCGGCCTCCAGCAGACGGCTGGCTTCGGCCGCGTCCCGGGTCGCGGCAAAGCTTGCTTCCGCAAGTTTGGCGAGGTCGTACACCGTGGCGTCGGCATCCGCCGCCAGCGCCGCTTCGCGCATGGCGAGGTAGGCGCGCGCCTTCGATACGCCAAGATCGCGGTGCTTCAGCTGGGCGGCGGTGACGACCAGATCCTTGAAAGAGATGAAGTCGGTGGCGTTTTCCGCTGCACGATCGAGCAGGCGGGAGAGCCACTCGGTGTCATCCAGGTTCTTGTCCACGGCGAGGAGGATCGGCTTGTAGCGCGAGAACTGGTAGCCGGTACCGTCGAGCAGGGTCTCGGCCGCTTCGATCAGCTTGGCGGAATAGAACGGGTCTTCCAGTTCCAGCCGCACGCGTTCGGCCAGCGCGAGGAATTGCTTGACGCTGACGGCGTCCTTTTCCAGTTGCTGGAATTCCATATAACGAGCGTGGTTGGCCTGGCGCTTCTCCAGCTTGACCTTCACCCGGGCGAGTCGCTCGGCATCATCGGCCAGGTGTGCTTCCACCGCGGTTACAAGCCGGTGCATCTCGTCCAGTCCGGCCACCGCGTCCTCGGCCTTGTCCAGCAATGCCGTGGCGCCCGCCTTGTCGCCCACACCCGCCAGCCCCTCGGCCAGTTCGATGTATTCGCCGGTGGCCGTTGCCAGATCGCCCGCTTTCTTGAGCGCGGTTTGCATAAAGGCGGCATCCCCCGTCTGTTTGGCGGACTCGATCAATGTTTTTGCCGCGGCGAAGTCGGTCGCGCCTTCGAGCGCGCGCTGATAAAGCGCCTTTGCCTTTTGCGGGTCGCCCAGCGTCTTGGTCACTTCGCCCGCCAGCGCCAGCAGGTCGGGCACGCTGGAGAGCTTTTCCGCCGCCTTGTTGAAAATCGCTTCCGCGTACTCCTTGTCGAGCAGGTGTTCGGCCGAGGTGGCCGCCAGCTTGCTGTATTCCACCGCGCGCGAGATTTTCGCCTCGGCCTTTTCCAGCACCTTCTTGGCGAACGCGCTGTCGGCGATCACGCGCATTACGTCCTTCGCGAGGTCGATCAGCGGGTCGAGGTTATTGGTTTCCTTCAGTGCCTTTTCATAGGCGCCCACCGCTGCCGCCTTGTCGCCCAGCACCTTGAATTTGGCTTCCGCCAGCACGACCTGCTCCTCGCCCGACATGCAGTAGTCTTCCGCGGTCTGCAGCAGTTCCTCGGCGCGAGCCTGCTCGCCCAGCGCCTTGTAGGCGATGGCGCAGGCCGCCAGGTCCTTGGTGAACTGGCAGTCGTCCGCCACGCGGTCCATCAACTCCTTGGCGTAGGCGGCGTCTGCGGGTTCCTGCAGGGCTTCCAGCGCCAGCGCGGCGTACTCGGCGCCGCTGCTGCATTGGGCTTCTTTGGGTGTGAGGGTGTCGCGGGTGGCCATGGTGGGTCTCCAGGTAAACGTCATTCAATTTTCTGATTTTCCGCCTGTGGGCGGTGGCCAGCCAATAAGTAATGTCGATGGCGGTATTAGTGCATGATAGGGGCGTTTGACTCCGGCAGGCTACCCGCCACGGGGGACGATTGGGCGGAGCATAATCGGGGGTGGTCGTTTGTTGGTTCCGCATCGGGCGGAGGCGGTGCGGAATCTCGGCAGGCCTTGCATGCGGGCCAGGAGCCGCATAGCATATAAAAATATATTAATGTATTAATTTTGATATGATTTAGCTTCTCATGAATGGGGGGTAATTATGCTCACGCATCTAGTATTGGCAGCGACCCTGCTTGCCGGCCTCGGTATGTCTTCCGCCATGGCCGGATCGGACGGCGAGAGGCTATACGGGCGCCACTGTGCCGCCTGCCACGGCGAGAATGGTGACGGCGGCATCGGCATACCGCTTTCTTTACGCTCTTTTCAGGCCGGCGTTAGCGACGACTATTTGAGCAAGACCATACGCCATGGTCGGCCGGGCCGGGTCATGCCGGCATTTTCAAAGCTGGACGAATTCGAAATCAAGGCCATCGTGCGTCATGTGCGGGGCTGGAACAAGGGGGCTTCCCCCACCTATTCCGGGCAACACGTGAAGGGCGACCCGGTGCAAGGCAAGAAGCTGTTCGCGCAATACTGCGCCGCCTGCCATGGCGCGGAAGGCGAAGGGGGGAAGGGAACCGGCGTCACCTACTCGCGGCCACGGGACCTGCCGATCATGGCGCCTGCGCTGCACAACCCGGGTTTTCTCGCCGCGGCGCCCGACGCCATGATCAAGGCGACCTTGATGCACGGGCGGGAAGGCACGCCGATGATGTCGTTCCTCAAGCAGGGTCTGAAGGAAAAAGACATCGATGACATCGTCAGTTACGTGCGTGAATTCGAGAAGCAGCCATTGTCGGGAAGCGCAAAGATATTAAAGGTGGAAAACCCGGTGATTGTCAGGGATTCCCCCTACGATCTGGAGACCACCGTGGAAAACGCCAAGCGGGCGGTGAGCAACAACAATTTCTTCTACGGCCGGGTGCAGACGCTGGAGTATGGGCTGACCGCCCCGGCGGATGAAAATCCGAAACAGGTCATCGTCTATTTTTGCAACATCAGCCTGCTCAATCAGGCGCTGGCCATCGATCCGCGCGTCGGCATGTTCCTGCCCTGCCGCATCACCATTCTGGAGACGAATGGCAAGGTGCAGGTGATGTCAGTCAATCCCAATGTGCTGAGCCGGCTGTTCAACAACTCCGAACTGAACCGCCTGTGCGATGAAATGACCAAGAGCTATACCGCGATCGTCGAGGAGGCAACGCTATGAAACATTCGTTGAAGTGGGCGGGCGCCGTCTGGCTGGCCTTGCTGCTGTGCATGCCGGCTGCCGCGGATGACTTGTTGATGGCGCGCGCGAACCGGATGTTTCCGGAGGCGATGACCCTGCTGCAATCCGCCATTTCCTCGCGGGGCTATACCGTCACGCGCCTGCAGCAAGTGAACGAAAACCTGCAGCGGCGCGAATTCCAGAGCGATATGTATCGCGTGGTGTATTTCGGCAAGCTCGAGGAAGTCAGGCGGGCGACGGCAAAGAACCCGGATCTGATCCCGTTTTTGCCGCTTAATATCACGATCTTTGCGGAAGGCGATCAGAGTATTCTGGTGGCAAGCCATCCGCAAATGCTGCAGGAGTTCTTCCCCGATCCCGAACTGAAAGCGCTTTTCGAGCGATGGGAAAAAGACATGGTGGAAATCATGGACGAGGTACGCGAAGAAAAATAAGCCGCCGCGGGAATGCCGGTGGGCATCCCGCCGGTGCCTGTTTGCTTCAATGTTTCACCGGATGCGGCATCAGCTTGTCGATGTACGCGATCGCCACCGCCGATACGATGAAGGCCATGTGGATGACGGTCTGCCACAGCAGGACTTTTTCATCCAGGTTGGGGGCGTTGATGAAGGTCTTCAGCAGGTGGATGGACGAGATGCCGATGATGGCGGTGGCCAGCTTGACTTTCAGCACGTTGGCGTTGACGTGCGACAGCCATTCGGGCTCGTCGGGGTGGCCTTCCAGCCTCAAACGCGAGACGAAGGTTTCGTATCCGCCGACGATCACCATGATGAGCAGGTTGGAGATCATCACCACGTCGATCAGGCCCAAGACAATGAGCATGATGGCCTCTTCTCCGAGTTTGAAGGTGCCGGCGACGAGGTGTTGCAGCTCGACCATGAAGTGGATGACGTAGACCACTTGCGCGGCGATCAGGCCGAGATAGAGCGGTACCTGCAGCCAGCGGCTGCCGAACAGGATGGTGGAGAGGAATTTGCCGCGGGCTTCGATGGGTGGGGGGGGTTCGGGTTTCATTTGCTAGGGGCTAGGGGCAGGGAACGAGGAATTAGAGGACGTAGCGCGCCAGGTCTTCGCGGGCGGCCAGTGCCGCCAGGCGGGCGGTGACCACGTCGGCGTCGATCATGAAGTTGCCGGTGACGCTGCCGGCATCGAAGGAAATATCCTCCAGCAGTTTTTCCATCACGGTATGCAGGCGGCGCGCGCCGATGTTCTCGGTGCGCTCGTTCACCTCGAAGGCAATCTCGGCGATGCGGCGGATGCCGTCGTCGGTGAACTTGAGCGTGACCCCTTCGGTCGCCAGCAGGGCTTCATACTGGCGCGTCAGGCAGGCGTCGGTGGCGGTCAGGATGCGTTCGAAGTCCTCCACGTTCAGCGCCTGCAGTTCGACGCGGATCGGCAGCCGTCCCTGCAATTCTGGGATGAGATCGGACGGCTTCGACAGGTGGAACGCGCCGCTGGCGATGAACAGGATGTGATCGGTCTTCACCATGCCGTACTTGGTCGAGACGGTGGTGCCCTCGATCAGCGGCAGCAGGTCGCGCTGCACGCCCTGGCGCGAGACGTCGCTGCCGTGGGCGTCGCTGCGGGTGGCGACCTTGTCGATCTCGTCGAGGAAAACAATCCCGTTTTGCTCGACCGCTTCGAGCGCCTGCTGCTTGGTGTCCTCGTCGCTGATCAGCCGTCCGGCCTCTTCCTCGGTGAGCAGCTTGAATGCCTCGCGCACTTTCAGCTTGCGGGCCTGCCGGCGGCCTTGCCCGATGTTCTGGAACATGCCCTGCAGCTGCTGCGACAGGTCTTCCATACCCGGCGGGGTGAAAATTTCCATGCTGGGGTTGGCCGCAGCGACCTCGATCTCGATTTCCTTGTCGTCGAGCGCCCCTTCGCGCAGCATCTTGCGAAAACGCTGGCGCGCCGCGCCTTCCTCGCGTTGTGGTTCGGACTCTCCCAGGCCGACGCTGCGCGGCGGCGGCAGCAGCGCGTCGAGGATGCGATCTTCGGCGGCTTCTTCGGCGCGAAACTGAACCTTGGATGTGGCTTGTTCGCGCATCTGCTTGACCGCGGTTTCCATCAGGTCGCGGATGATGGTGTCGACATCGCGTCCGACGTAGCCGACTTCGGTGAACTTGGTCGCCTCAATCTTGATGAAGGGCGCGTTGGCGAGCCGCGCCAGTCGCCGCGCGATCTCGGTTTTGCCGACCCCGGTCGGCCCGATCATCAGGATGTTTTTTGGCGTGATTTCCTGCCGCAGCGGCTCATCGACCTGCTGGCGCCGCCAGCGGTTGCGCAGGGCGACCGCCACCGCGCGTTTGGCCGCGGCCTGACCGACGATGTGCTTGTCGAGTTCGTGGACGATTTCTTTGGGGGTCATGGTTGGGGGCTAGGAATTAGGAGTTAGGAGCTAGGAGAGGTCGCTTCGCGGCTATTTTCAAGTAGGCGCGGCCGAAGGCCGCACACCCCATAATTCCTAGCCCCTAGACCCTAATTCCTCAATCACGTGATTCTGGTTCGAATAAATGCAGATGTCCCCCGCAATGGTGAGGCTCTTTTTGACGATTTCAAGCGGGGACAGGTCGGTATTTTCTTGCAGCGCGCGGGCGGCGGACTGGGCAAAGGCGCCGCCGGAGCCGATGGCGGCGATGCCGAGTTCGGGCTCCAGCACGTCGCCGTTGCCGGTGATGATGAGCGAGTACTCGCGGTCGGCCACCACCAGCATGGCTTCGAGGCGGCGCAGCATGCGGTCGGTTCGCCAGTCCTTGGCGAGTTCGACCGCGCTTCTCAGCAGATGCCCGGAGTGCTTGTCGAGCTTGGCCTCGAAGCGCTCGAACAGGGTGAAGGCGTCGGCGGTGCCGCCGGCGAATCCGGCCAGAACCTTTTCCTGGTAGAGCCGGCGCACCTTGCGTGCGGTGGCCTTGATGACGATGTTGCCGAGGGTGACCTGGCCGTCGCCGCCGAGGGCGACTTCATTGCCCCGGCGGACGGAGAGAATGGTGGTGCCGCGATATTGTTCCATGAGCGGGATTGTCCTGAAAAAATGGAATGACCGCGAAGGGTGCAAAGGTGAAGGCTGCCCAGTCTTGCCTGCTCGCCGCCGCGCCCTGCGCCAAATCGGGGAGCAAACCGCGGGCAGGCGCCCCGGCCTGCGCGATCGGAGCCTCGGCGTCAGTTCGGGTGGTGCGGGACGAGTTGTGCCAGCTGATCGATGCCCATGACGCGAAAAAGTTCGTGGATAAGCGCGTTGTGGCCGCGCAGGGTGATGGTCTTGCCGCTGCCCAGGCACTGCATCAGCACGCTGATGAACTGGCTGACGCTGCCGTAGTCGACGCGGGTGACCTGGGTCAGGTCGACCAGCACGTCGTTGTGGGTGGCGGCATAGCTGCCGAACTGCTGCAGGGCGCTGTCGTTGGCGGGCGTGATTTCACCGGAGAGCTGCAGCGCATCGTCGCGGGGCTCGGCAGGCGCGGCCTGCACCACTTCGGCGGCTTGCACCTCGCTCCAGGACGGCGGCGAGACTTCAAAGCGCACGGCGTAGTCCACCGCCAGGTCTTCGAAGTTTTCCTCCTGCCCGAGCGTTTGATAAAGCTCCAGCAGCAGCAGCCAGTGCACCGCGCGGCTGTGGGTGGCGCGGTTGAGATCCTGCAGCAGCGCAATCAGGCGGTCGACGCCGCTGACCTGCAGCTTGCGCTTGGCTTTGCGTGCGGCGGCGAGGATGTGGGCGCATTCGTCTGCACCGGTTTCGTCGACCATCGCGATGCCCGAAAAGTCGATGCGCACCACGGCATTCTTGGCGGTGGCGGCAATGCCCTCGCGCAGGGTGGCTGTCGCTTTTTTGTCGAGCAGGCCGGGCAATTCCAGGCTGGTCGTCTGGGCTTGCTGTGGTTTGGCCGCGCCGTTGCCGCCTATTTTTTGCCAGACGGGAGGCGAGGTCTCGAAGCGCATCGCGTAATCCAGCGCCAGTTGCTCGAATTCCTTTTCGCGGTTCTGGATGCCGTATAGATCGAACAGCATAAGCCAGGCGCGGCGATCGCCCTTGGCCAGAATGTCTTTCAACAAACGCTCGGCCGTGTCGGCCTGGCCGCTGGCATACAGGATGGCGGCCTCGTCCACCAAGGACTGCGGCGAGCCGCTGGTTTCCTCCACCACGATGCCGCTGGCCCCCATGTCCATGGTAAACAGGCTTTCGGTGGGCTGGGCGTCCATGGCGTCAGGGGGCGCCGGCGCGGTTTTTTGCGCGGAGCCGGGTGTTTTGTCCTTGCTTTTTCTGAAAAACGGAAGGGCCACGGAATATGCGTGCTTTGGTCAGAGGTTTAGTGATGAATACTAGCGCTGTCCCCCGCTTGCAGCAAGCCGCAGCAGCGTGCGGGTGTGCAGGGCGAACCCGGCGAGCGCAATGACAATCGCGGGTCCGGCCGGCCAGTCGTGCAGCGCGGAGGCAGCCAGCACCCCCCCCCGTACGTCAGTGTGCCCATCGTCAGCGCAAACAGCCTGGAGAGTGGTGGCGCGGGAACATGAAGCGCATTTTATTCGCGCGGTTTAACTGGCGGCACTGGGTCGTAGCCGTGGCTGCAGCCGGGACGGCAGCGGCCGATGCGCTTGGTGGCGAGCCAGCCGCCCCTGAGTGCGCCATGTTTTTCGATCGCCTCCTTGCCGTATTCCGAGCAGGTCGGCAGGTAGCGGCACTGCCGCCCGAGCCAGGGCGAGAGCGCCAGCTGGTACACGCGAATTGCGCCGATCAGCAGCTTTTGCCCGAGGTTCATGGCGACACCGCGGCAGGGTTTTGCGCCGCGCCGGAGAAATCGGCCAGCAGTTTGGCGACGAATTCCGGGTCGAGGTCACGCACAATGAAGACGAAGCGGCTGCGGCGGTCGTCGTCCGGCCAGGCGTCGAGCTTTACTTCCGGATAGAGCACATGCTGCACGCCGTGCAGCACCGTGGGCTGCGGTTCGCCCTGCAGGTTGACGATGGCCTTGAAGCGCAGCAGGTTCTCGGCCCGGAACGAAGTGAGCATGGAAAGCGCCGACTGCAGGCCGTAGCGATCGAGCGGGGCGTCGAGGACCACCGAGAAGGCCTGGATGCGCGCATCGTGCAATGCGGCACGGGGCTTGCCGCCGAGCTTTCCGGCGCTGGCGGTCTGGTAGCGCTGCGGTTTCAGCCAGCGCGCCACTTCAAGCGAATGGGTTGCGGCGTTCCACAGCCCGAGGTTCTGGATCACGGCGGGATCGAGTTCGCCGTGCGTCACCGTCACGATATCGGCGGCCGGGTTCAGTGTCGCCAGACGTTCGCGCAGCGCGGCCACGAGCTCTGTCGATGCGAGATCGGTCTTGGTCAGCAGCAGCCGGTCGGCCACCGCGATCTGTTTCACCGCCTCGAAATGCTCGTCCAGCTGGCCCATGCCGAACAGGGCGTCGACCGTGGTGACCACGCCGTCGAGGCGGAAGCGCGCGCGTATCCAGTTGTCGTGCAGCAGGTTGTCGAGCACCGGGGCCGGGTCGGCGATGCCGGTGGTTTCGATGACGACACGCTCGAATGGCGGGATGTCGCCCTTCTGCCGCGCCATCCACAGGTTCTTCAGGGTCGGCGACAGGCTGCCCGAAATCGTGCAGCAGACGCAGCCGCCGGAGAGCAGCGCCAGCGGGCCTTCCATTTTTTGTAGCAGCTGGTGGTCGAGCGCGACCGCGCCGAACTCGTTCATCAGGATGGCGGTGCGCGGTAGCGTGCGCACCAGGTGGTTCAGAACCGTGGTCTTGCCGCTGCCCAGAAAGCCGGTGAGCAGGGTGACGGGAAGTGAGTCGGCGTCTTTCAGGGCGTCCATCCTGGGCGCTTCCGCAATATTCAGGCGCGCAGTTTTTCCATCATCTCGTGGCGCTCCTGCGCCTCGATCGAGTATTCGGCGGTGGGACGTGCCAGCAGGCGCGGCAGGCCGATCGGATCGCCGGTTTCCTCGCACCAGCCATATTCGCCGCTTTCGATGCGCTTCAGCGCGGAATTGATTTTTTTCAGCTGCTTGCGTTCACGATCGCGCACGCGCTGCTCCAGCATGTGCTCCTCTTCCATCGAGGCGCGGTCATTGGGGTCGGCAAAGTTCTCGTTTTCCTTCAGGGCCGCACCGGTGTTGGCGGCATTGCTGAGCATTTCGTCGCGCAGGGCTTCGAGGCGGCTACGAAAGAACGCCAGCTGGGCTGCATTCATATAGGCGGCAGCCGGCATTTTCAGCAGTTCGGCTTCGGTGAGGGGTTTGGATGAGGCGGGCATCGAGACGCTCCATGAGTCGAAATAATGGCAAATTTACCGTCCGGACGTGCCGGTGCGGAGGGGCGCAGTCTGAACGTCATACGCCAAAGGTGCAAGCCGCCAGCCTGGGCGCGGGTTGCCGGCTTGCGCTATGACGTCCGTGATTCCACAATGAAACGATACGCCGATTGTCGCATTGCCCGCAGTGATACCTTGCAAGGAGACGGGATGAAACGCATTGGAATTGGGCTGGTATTGCTGCTTGGGGGCTGTGCCGGGCTTGAGTCGCCGGATCCGGCCTCGCCGTACTACGCCTATTCATCGGGCTGGACGGTGCAGTTGAACCGGCCGCTGACGATCCCGCTGGACGCCGCCACCGTGCGCCTGCAATACGGCCGCATCGTGCCGCGCAACAGCGTGCAGGAGCACGATCCGTTCTGCGTGGTGGAACTGGACACGGTGCGGCCCGGGCCGCAGACCCTGCAGCCGGGGCGCTTCGAGGTGTGGCGGGTGACGCGTAGCGTGAACCCGATCGCGGTGGCGCGATCCTCGCCTTACATCCGGACCGGTTTGGTGCTGGATGACGGCAATCCGACCTTCCTCTACTTCATCACCGAATTCCGCCTGCGCGATGCCGCCCAGCCGGATCTTCGCAGCATGACCTGCGCCTGGAACCAGATGGCGCCGGGCAACCAGGGGCTGATGCGCCATCTCACGCTGGGCGAGATCCAGTCGGCGCTGGGCGACTGGATGACCCTGATTTCCCCGAAGGAGAGGATATGAAGCCTGCCGACACCCGTATTTCGCCCAAAACCCAGGTCAGGCTGTCCGACTGGGACGCCGACGACACCGACATCATCGGCAAGCCCAAATCCGATGCGCGCGCCCGGCTGGACGAATACCGCACACGGCTCGAAACCCTGCAGGAGCTGCTGTACGCCGAGGGCAAGAACAAGCTGCTGGTCGTATTGCAGGCGATGGACACTGCCGGCAAGGATTCCACCATCCGCCACGTATTCCAGGGCGTCGATCCTTTGGGGGTGAGGGTGGCCGGCTTCAAGGCGCCGACGCCGCACGAACTGGGGCGCGACTACCTGTGGCGGGTGCATCACCATGTGCCGGGCACCGGTGAAATCGCCATCTTCAACCGTTCGCACTACGAGGATGTGCTGATCACCCGCGTCAACGGCTGGATCGGCGCCGCCGAGTGCAAGCGCCGTTATCGCCAGATCAATGATTTCGAACGCATGCTGGCGGAAACCGGCACCACCATCCTCAAGTTCTATCTGCATATTTCCGGGGACGAGCAGAAGAAACGCCTGGAAGAGCGCCGCGACAACCCGGAAAAGCAATGGAAATTCCATCCGGGCGATCTTGCCGTGCGTGCGCAGTGGGACGATTACATGAATGCCTACGAAGCTGCGATGTCGGCCACCAGCACCGTGCATGCGCCTTGGCACGTGATCCCCGCCAACAGCAAGCTGGCGCGCAACCTGATGATTTCACACCTGTTGATCGAGTCGCTGGAAGGTCTGAAGATGCGCTATCCGGAGCCGGAGGAAGGGATTTCCGGCACCGTGATTGCCTGAAGGTTTATTTGACCAGCGTCCGCGCGGTCAATCTTTCTTGCGCGCGCGGGGATGCGCCTGGTCGTAGACCTTGGCCAGGTGTTGCCAGTCGAGGTGGGTGTAGACCTGGGTGGTGCTGATGCTGGCGTGGCCGAGCATTTCCTGCACCGCGCGCAGGTCGCCGGACGACTGCAGCACGTGGGTGGCAAAGGCGTGGCGCAGCATGTGCGGGTGAACGTGCTGCCCGAGTCCCGCCTGCAGCGCCCAGCGGTTGAGCCGCAGTTGCACGCTGCGCGGGGTGAGGCGTGCGCCGCGCTGGCTGATGAACAGCGCGGCGGTATGCTCGCGCGCCTTTCCAGAGATACCGTCCCCGAGGGACATAAGCGTCTGCCGCTGCGGCAGCCAGGCGGCAAGGGCGGCCAGTGCCTGCCGCCCCACCGGCACGATGCGGGTTTTGCGACCCTTGCCGGTGACCTGCGCTTCGCCCGATTGCAGGTTGACGTCGTCGAGATCGAGCCCGACCAGTTCGGCCAGACGCAACCCGGACGAATAGAACAGCTCGAACATGGCGCGGTCGCGCGCGGCCAGGGCGTCGTCGTTATCAGCGCGGCCGCCGAGCAGTTGGGCGCAGGTGTCGGGCGAGAGGATGTCCGGCAGCGTCTTGGCCGCCTTGGGCGGGCGCAGGCCGCTGCAGGGGTTGTTCGCATAGCCGAGGCGGCGGCAGGCAAAGGTGTAGAACCCGCGCCAGCTCGACAGTTGCCGTGCCACGCTGGTGGCCGCCAGGCCCTGACCGCGCAGTTTGACGATGGCGCCGCGGATGTCGGTGACGGTGAGTTCGGCCAGTGGCCTGCTGGCGGTCAGTTCGGAGAGATTGGCCAGATCGCGCTGGTAGGCCGCGACCGTATGCGGCGACAGCCGCCGCTCGGCGGCGAGGTGTTGCAGGTATTGCGCGACCACGTTCAAGCTAAAAACCTTTCACCACAGAGGCACAGAGAACACAGCGGAAAAAACAGGCTTTGCCCTGTTTGCCTTTCTCCGTGTCCCAAGGGATACCGTCCCTGCGGGACATATCTCTGTGGTGAGGCATTCAGGTTTACCCCTGCATCCGCACCAGCGCGGCGCCAATCAGCTGGCCCAGCCGTTCCAGATACAGCGTGCCCATGCCGGCATAGAAGCGCTTGGCCTCTTCCGAGGCCAGCACCAGCAGCCCGGCGGGCGCCGCAGCAGGCGTGGGCCGCAGCGGAATGCAGGCGAAGGAGCGCAGGTGCGGCGACACCTCGCCGAACCAGTCGTCGGCATCATTCACCACCAGCGCGCCGCACACCGGCTGCGCCATCGCGGCCACGCTGTCGCGCACGGCCGGCGATACCGGGTCGGTCAGGCCGGGCATGCTGTCTGCCGCAAGGTTCCATGCGCGCAGGGCATGGTGCGGCACCGCAAAGCCTTCGCGCAGATGCAGCGCCAGCGCCGCGACGACGTCCTGCGGCGTGCGCGCGGCCAGCAAGGCCAGCGTCAGCGCATGCAGCTTGTCCGAAATACCGTCGTTTTCCTCGCCGAACTGGATCAGCTCGGCCAGCTTGTTTTCCAGCATCCGCACCTTGTCGCGCATCGCGATCAGCTGGCGCTCGCTCATCGACACCGCGTGGGTGCCGTGCGGATGCGGGATGTGCAGCTCCGCCAGCAGGGTGGGGAAGTCGTTGAAGAAATTCGGGTGCCGGGTCAGGTACTCGGCGATGGCCTGTTCGTCCAGGGTGGTGGCGGGTTGCATGTTCATTAGAGTTCGATCTCCCCTTCAAATATTGTTTCAGCCGGCCCGGTCATGGTGACCGGCTGGCCCTTGCCCGCCCATTCGATCACGAGATCGCCGCCCTGCATGTGTACGCTGACCGGGCTTTGCAGCCAGCCCTGGCGGATGCCGGCAACCGCCGCCGCGCAGGCGCCCGTGCCGCAGGCCAGCGTCTCGCCGGCGCCGCGCTCGTACACGCGCAGGCGGATGTCGTGCGGGGTGAGCACCTGCATGAAGCCGGCGTTGACTCGTTGCGGAAAGCGCGCATGCGATTCGATCGCGGCGCCCAGGATGTCCACCGGCGCGCTGTCGAGGTCGTTCACCCGCAGCACCGCGTGCGGGTTGCCCATCGACAGCACCGCGATGTCGAGCACGTGCTGGCCGACCTTGAGCGCATAGGTCGGCGCCTCGGCCTCGGCCGCAAACGGAATCTCGGCCGGCGCAAAGTGCGGCGCGCCCATGCCCACTGTCACTTGGCCGTTGTCGAGCAGGCGCGGCTCGATCACGCCGGACGATGTTTCCACCCGGATGGCGGTCTTGTCAGTTAGACCCTTGTCGTGCACGAAGCGCACGAAGCAGCGTGCGCCGTTGCCGCATTGCTCGACCTCTCCGCCATCGGAATTGAAGATGCGGTAGCGGAAGTCGACGTCGTCGCGCGTGGGCGCCTCGACCAGCAGGATCTGGTCGCAACCGACGCCGAAGTGGCGGTCGGCGATGCGGCGGCATTGCTCGGGCGTGAGCGCGACGCTCTGGCGGATGCCGTCGAACACGACGAAGTCGTTGCCGAGGCCGTGCATTTTGGTGAAGCGCAGTCTTGTGCCCGTTTGGGTATTCATGCAGTAAATAACCTGACGTAATCCTTCAAGATGCAGCGGCCCATCACCACCGCCATGCCGCCGGCCTGCGCCGCGCGCGCGGCGGCCTCGGCGACGATGCCTTCCTGGATCCAGATGCCCGCTGGCAAATGATGCAGCGTCGAAAATGGTCGCTGCATGGAGTGTAGCGCCAGGCTTTGTTCGACGATAGCCGGCACGTGCTCGGCGGCGCGAAACACGTTGACCAGATCGACCGCAAACGGGATGTCGGCGAGGCTTGCGTAGGCCTTTTCGCCCAGCACTGCGTCGACCAGCGGGCGCACCGGAACGATGCGGTAGCCGTAATGCTGCAGCGCCTGCGCCACCCGGTAGCTCGGGCGCGCAGGCTGCGGCGACAGGCCGACCACGGCGATGGTCTTGACGCGTGTAAGCAGGGCGCGCAAGGCGTCGTCGTCGGGATTCACAAAATTCACAGCAGCTTCTCCATCAGGTGGTCGTCCATCACGAAGCCGCCGCCGATGTCGAACACGCGCGACTCGATGATTCGGAAGCCGTATTTCTGGTAGGCGGCAATCGCCTGCGTATTGCCGCGGTTGACCTGCAACCACACGCGTCCGGCTCGCTGCCGGCGCGCCCAGTCCTCGACCGTTTTTTCCAGCGCGGCACCGATGCCGTGGCGCTGGTGGTCCGGGTGGGCGTAAAGCTTGTCGAGCTTGCAGCCCGATTCATCGAGCATGGCGTGGGCAAAGCCGACCAGCGTGTGGTTCTGTTTTGCCGCCCACCATGCCTGGCGGGGGTCGTCCAGCTGTTCGCGGATGCGCTGCGGCGCATAGCGGTCTGCCAGCATGGCGTCGATCTGCGCTTGCGAAATCAGGGACGGGTAGGTGGCCTGCCACACCACGCGCGCCAGCGCACTGACGGCGTTGACGTCCGCTGCGGTCAACCGCTCTAGGCTGGGCTGCGCGTCATTCATAGAGACTGGCTTCACCCGCCGGGCGGGTCTTGAAGCGGCGGTGCAGCCACAAATACTGCGGCGGCATTTCGCGGACGCGCGCCTCGATGAAGGCGTTCATGCGCGCGACGTCGGCTTCCAGATCGCCGCCTGGATAGCTTTCCCAGGGCGGGTAGAACCGCACCGCGTAACCGCGCCCACACGGCAGTTGGCGCGTGACGACCGGGACGATCTGGGCATCGGTGAGCTTGGCCAGGCGCGGCAGCGCCGACAGGGTGGCCGCAGGCACACCGAAGAAAGGCACGAACACGGCGTTCTGCCTGCCCTGATCCTGATCCGGCAGGTAGTAGAACGGCAGGTGGTCCTTCAGCGCCCTCAGCACGGGCTTGATGCCGGCCGACTTGGCGATCAGGGTCGGTGAGGAAAAGCGCGAGCGCCCGTGCAGCATCATTTTGTTGGCGACCGGATTTTTGGCCGTGGCATACATGGATGCAGCGGTGAAATCCAGCGTCAGCCGTGTCCCTCCCATGTCGAGTCCGACGAAATGTGGCGCCAGCCAGATCACCGGACGCACGCCGTCGCCCAGCGCGGCCTCGGGGTTGTCGATGCGGATCAGGCGGCGCAACCGCGCTTCCGACCCCCACCACACCAGACCGTGCTCCAGGGTTGCGCGGGCCGACGCCTGAAACGTCTGCCGCAGCAGGCGCCGACGCCTGCCGGGGGAGAGGTCGGGAAAGCACAGCGCCAGGTTGGTCTTGACGATGCGCCGCCTTCTCCCGGGGAGCAGCGCCAACAACCCGCCCAAAGCATTGCCAAGGGCCGCCTGAAGCGGCAACGGCAGCCAGTGCAGCAGCCACAGGAGTCCAATGCCGAGCCAGACGGGCCACAGCGACGGGCGCAGCAGGGTGTCGGGGCTCATGTTTCGGCTTGGCCGTCAGGGAGCGCGACGCCGCCTGGGCGCTTGTGGCGGTTGTAGCTCCACATGTATTGCGCAGGAAAGCGTCGCACCATCTCTTCAACCCCCTGGTTGATGCGGACGGCGGCGGCGGTCTTGTCTGCCGGCAGCGCAGGGTCCACGGGCGTCACATGCAGGCGATAGCCGCGTCCCCAGCTCAGGCGTTCGGCGGCGACAAAAAACGCCGCTGCGCCGGTCTTGCGCTGCAGGCTGGCAACCAGCGTCGGCGTGTAGGCCGGGCGGCCGAAGAAGGGCGCCCATACGCCGTCGCCGCCGGTCGCCACCTGGTCGGGCAGGATGCCGATGCCCTCGTGGCGCTTCAATGCAGCCAACAGGGCGCGCACGCCCGACAGGTCGGCCGGCACCAGCGTCGCCTGCCCGCGCTGGCGCCCGGCCAGCATCAGCGCGTCCAGCACCGGCTTGCGCGGCGGTTTGTACATGGCGGTGAAGGGGTGCCGCGCGGCATAGTACTGGTTGATCATCTCGAAGCAGCCGATATGCGGCGCGATGACGATGATTCCTTTGCCGGCGGCGCGCGCGGCTTCGATGTGTTCCCAGCCGGAAGTGTCCTTGACCAGCTTCAGCACCTTGTCGTACGGGCGCAGCCACACCGCCAGCAGTTCGATGATGGCCTTGCCCGACTCGCTGATGGCGCGGCGGAGCAGGCGCCGGCAAACGCGGCTGGGCGAGCACAGACCGCTGTCGAGCAGGTTGCCGCGCATGCGTACGGAATGGCGGCCGGGCGCCCAGTAGATCAGCCAGCCCAGGGCGACGCCGAGGCCGTGCAGCACGGGCAGCGGCAGGCGGGCCAGCAGCTTCAGGAGGAACATCACGCGGGATTGACGGCCGGGGATGCGGCACGGCACAATGCCTCCCTGGATGTTTCACGAGACATCCGGACCAGAGCCGCCGCGTTAATCTTGACAACTTGCGGGCGGGATACAAATACAGCTAAAGCGTCACCGCTCTGTTGGTCCCCCGAGCCGGTTGCGCAGTCGGTAACCGGGACTACAACAGGAGCTGTCATGCAAAAGGATTTCATTTTCACGTCTGAGTCGGTGTCCGAAGGGCACCCCGACAAGATGGCGGACCAAGTGTCGGATGCGGTGCTCGACGCGATTCTAACCCAGGACAAACATGCGCGCGTGGCGTGCGAGACGCTCTTGACCACCGGTCTGTGCGTCATCGCCGGCGAAATCACCACCTCGGCGGTGATCGACTACAACCAGATCGCGCGCCAGACCATCAAGCGCATCGGCTACGACTCGTCCGAGATCGGTTTCGACTACAACACCTGCTCGGTGCTGGTCACCGTTGGCAAGCAGTCGCCCGACATCGCGCAGGGCGTGAACGAAGGCGAGGGCATGTTCCTCGACCAGGGCGCCGGCGACCAGGGTCTGATGTTCGGCTACGCCTGCAACGAAACCGCGGTGCTGATGCCGATGCCGATCCACCTCGCACACCGCCTGACCGAGCGCCAGTCCGAACTGCGCAAGGACGGCCGCCTGCCGTGGCTGCGCCCGGACGCCAAGTCGCAGGTGTCGATCCGCTATGTCGATGGCAAGCCGCATTCGGTCGATACCGTGGTGCTGTCGACCCAGCATCATCCCGAGGTCTCGCATGCCGTGCTGACCGAAGCGGTGATCGAGGAAATCATCAAGCCGGTGATCCCGAAGAACATGCTGACCGCCGACACGCGCTATCTGGTCAACCCCACCGGCCGCTTCGTGGTGGGCGGCCCGATGGGCGACGCTGGCCTCACCGGCCGCAAGATCATCGTCGACACCTACGGCGGTGCAGCCCCCCACGGTGGTGGCGCCTTCTCCGGCAAGGACCCGTCCAAGGTTGACCGTTCAGCGGCGTATGCCGGGCGCTACGTGGCGAAGAACATCGTCGCCGCGGGGCTGGCGGACAAGTGCCTGGTGCAGGTCAGCTACGCCATCGGCGTCGCCAAGCCGACCTCGCTGATGGTCGACACCTTCGGCACGAACAAGATTCCCGAAGCGAAGATCGTCGAACTGATCCAGAGCCATTTCGACCTGCGCCCCAAGGGCATTATCCAGATGCTCGACCTGCTGCGGCCGATCTACACTCGCACCGCGAGCTACGGTCACTTCGGCCGCGACGAGCCCGACTTCACCTGGGAAGTCACCGACAAGGCGGCCGAACTGAAAGCCGCCGCCGGGCTGTAACACCATGCTGATGCAGGTGCTGACGTTCGGGCTCGGGCTGGTGGCGCTGATCGCTGGCGCCGAGGCCATGGTGCGGGGCGCCTCGCGGCTGGCAGCATCGTGGGGCATTTCGCCGCTGGTGGTCGGCCTCACCGTGGTGGCCTTCGGCACCAGCGCGCCGGAAATGGCGGTGTCGGTCGGCGCCGCCCTGTCCGGCTCGTCCGATCTGGCGATCGGCAACGTGGTCGGCAGCAACATCGCCAATGTCCTGCTGATTCTGGGGATTTCCGCGCTGATTGCGCCCTTGCTGGTGCACGAACAGATCATCCGGCAGGAGATCCCGATCATGATCGGCGCCTCGCTGCTGGTGGTGGTGATGGCGCTCGATGGCGGCATCGGACGCGTCGAGGCGGCACTGTTGTTCGTGCTGGTGATTGCCTACACGGTATATCTTGTCGTGCAGTCGCGACGCGCTTCGCAGGCCGTAGAGGATGAGTTCGCCAGCGAAATTCCGACCAGTTCCTGGGACCGCCATTGGGGCGTACAGACGGCGCTGGTGCTCGGCGGTTTGGGACTTTTGGTGTTCGGGGCCGACTGGCTGGTGGGTGCGGCGGTGGTGTTTGCCAGGCACTTCGGGGTGAGCGATCTCGTCATCGGCCTCACCGTGGTGGCGGTGGGCACCTCAATGCCCGAGATCGCCACCTCGCTCATCGCCGCCCTGCGCGGCCAGCGCGACATCGCCGTCGGCAACGTCATCGGCAGCAACATTTTCAACCTGCTGGCGGTGCTGGGCGCGGCCGGAATGGTGTCGACGGGCGGCCTTGATGTGCCCGAGGCGGCGCGCAATTTCGACCTGTGGGTGATGCTGGCGGTCGCGTTTGCCTGCCTGCCGATCCTGTTTACCGGGCGCGAGATCGCGCGCTGGGAAGGCGCGGTCTTCCTCGGTTACTACGCCGCCTATACCCTGTATCTGGTGCTCGCCGCGCAGCAGCACGACAGCCTGCCGGCGTATTCCGGCGTCATGCTGAGCTATGTGATGCCGCTCACCGTGGTCACGCTGGCGGTCAGTTTCCTGCGGCGACGGCCAGCCGGCTAGGCTATAATCTTTCTTCCGAGGAGCGCTGCGAGGCAGATTCGTCTGTCCCCAGGCTCGGAAAGGCAACAACCGCGCTCCCCCTATTTTCTTAACCCTGCCGGGTTTGGGACGTTGGGTGAGCGACACCGTCGCCAGCCCGGGTTTAGCTTAAACCCCCGCCCTCCCGGCCACATGCAATGGAGCTTTACATGAACGCTGTGGCTGACAAGCAATTCACCGATTTTGTGGTCGCCGATAGGTCGCTTGCCGACTGGGGCCGCAAGGAAATCCGCATCGCCGAAACCGAAATGCCGGGCCTGATGGCCATCCGCGAGGAATTCGCCGCGGCGCAGCCCCTGAAGGGCGCGCGCATCACCGGTTCGCTGCACATGACCATCCAGACCGCGGTGCTGATCGAGACGCTGACCGCGCTGGGCGCCGTGGTGCGCTGGGCCTCGTGCAACATCTTCTCGACCCAGGACCACGCCGCCGCCGCGATTGCCGCCGACGGCATCCCGGTGTTCGCGGTCAAGGGCGAATCGCTGAAAGACTACTGGGATTACACCCATCGCATCTTCGAGTGGACCGACGGCGGTTATTCGAACATGATCCTCGACGACGGCGGCGACGCCACCCTGCTGCTGCATCTGGGCGCGCGCGCGGAGAAGGATATTTCCGTGGTGGCCAAGCCCACCAGCGAGGAAGAAGAGGTGCTCTACGCCGCGATCAAGGCCAAGCTGGCGGTGGATCCGACCTGGTATTCGGTGCGTCTGGCCGCCGTCAAGGGCGTCACCGAGGAAACCACCACCGGCGTGCACCGCCTGTACCAGATGCACGCGCGCGGCGAGCTCAAGTTTCCGGCGATCAACGTCAACGATTCGGTCACCAAGTCCAAGTTCGACAACCTGTACGGCTGCCGCGAATCGCTGGTCGACGGCATCAAGCGCGCCACCGACGTGATGATCGCCGGCAAGGTCGCCCTGATCGCCGGTTATGGCGACGTCGGCAAGGGTTCGGCACAGGCAATGCGTGCGCTGTCGGCACAGGTGTGGGTCACCGAGATCGATCCGATCTGCGCGCTGCAGGCGGCGATGGAAGGCTACCGCGTGGTGACCATGGAATATGCCGCCGACAAGGCCGACATCTTCGTCACCGCGACCGGCAACTTCCACGTCATCACCCACGACCACATGGCGAAGATGAAGGACCAGGCCATCGTCTGCAACATTGGCCACTTCGACAACGAGATCGACGTCGCCAGCATCGAGGGCTATGAGTGGGACGAGATCAAGCCGCAGGTCGATCACGTCATCTTCCCCGACGGCAAGCGGATTATTCTTCTGGCCAAGGGCCGCCTGGTGAACCTTGGCTGCGCCACCGGCCACCCGTCGTACGTGATGAGCTCCTCCTTCGCCAACCAGACCATCGCCCAGATGGAGCTGTGGCAGGAGCGCGATTCCGGCAAGTATCCGGTCGGTGTCTACACCCTGCCCAAGCATCTCGACGAGAAAGTCGCGCGCCTGCAACTGAAGAAGCTCAACGCGCAACTGTCCGAGCTGACCGACCAGCAGGCCGCCTATATCGGCGTGCCCAAGACCGGTCCGTACAAGGCCGAGATGTACCGCTACTGATCGACCTCACCTGAAGAAGGAGCGCGTCATGCGTCTGCTGCTGCTGTGGATTTTGAATGCTGTCGCCCTGCTGGCCGTGACCTGGCTGCTGCCGTCGATTCAGGTGTCGGGCTTCGGCACGGCGCTCATCGCCGCGCTGGTGCTGGGCTTCATCAATACGCTGGTGCGGCCGGTGCTAGCGCTGCTCACGCTGCCGATCACGGTGCTGACGCTGGGGATTTTCTACCTGGTGCTGAACGGTTTCCTGTTCTGGCTGGCCAGTGCGCTGCTGCCCGGATTCCGCGTCGAAGGCTTTGTTTCAGCGATGGTCGGCGCAATCCTCTACGGCGTCATCGCCTGGGCGCTGTCCGCGCTCATCCCCAATCAAAAAGGTTGAAGCATGACCGAACGTACATTCAGCTTCGAGTTCTTCCCGCCCAAGACGGCGGAGGGCGCCGAAAAACTGCGTGCAACCAGAAAACAGCTGGCGCAGCTCAACCCCAAGTTCTTCTCTGTTACTTTCGGCGCCGGCGGTTCCACCCGCGACCGCACCCTGGAAACCGTGCGCGAAATCCAGGCCGATGGCAGCGAGGCCGCGCCGCACCTGTCGTGCATCGGCTCGACCGAGGAGAACATCCGCGAGATCCTCGCCGAATACAAAAGCCAGGGCATCCGTCATCTGGTTGCGCTGCGTGGCGATTTGCCTTCGGGTAGCATGGACGCCGGCGCTTTCAACTACGCCAACGAACTGGTGGACTTCATCCGCCGCGAAACCGGCGACTGGTTCGAGATCGAGGTCGCCGCCTATCCGGAAATTCACCCGCAGGCGCGCTCCTACACGGAGGATCTGGCCAACTTCAAGCGCAAGGTTGACGCCGGCGCGAATGCAGCGATCACGCAGTACTTCTTCAACGCCGATGCCTACTTCAATTTCGTCGAAGACGCGCGCGCCCTGGGCGTCGCCATTCCCATCGTCCCCGGCATCATGCCCATCGGCAACTACGTGCAACTGGCGCGTTTCTCCGACGCCTGCGGCGCCGAAATTCCGCGCTGGCTGAGGAAAAAGCTGGAAACCTACGGCGACGACCTGCCGTCCCTGCGCGCGTTCGGGCTGGACGTGGTGACCGACCTGTGTGACCGCCTGCTCGCCGGCGGCGCCCCGGGGCTGCACTTTTACACCATGAACCAGGCCGGCCCCAGCACCACGATCTGGCAACGGCTGGGCTTGTAACGAGCCAGGCCGGGCAGACTGGGAAGCCAAAACGGCCTGAGTGTCGGAAAATTTTACATCTCGAAAAGATGTTGCCAGACTAAAACCATTTCCAACCCGAGTTGAATCCATCAGTTAATTGAAATTTAAAGAAATTTTTATCTTTTGTTTTTTCTGGCATACATGCTGCTTACTTGTGGGCGCGTTAACGGAAATGCACACTCAACATTTAATTTCTTAACCAGGGTGGAAAACATAATGAAAAACACGAAAAGCATTTTGATGGTTGCCATGCTCGCAACGGTAGCAACGGGCAGTGCCCAGGCAGGTCTGATCAATGCCGGGTTTGAAACCGGTGACATGACGGGCTGGGCTGGGGTTGGAGGGGTGGTATCCAGCCACGCTGGCGACAGCAGCACTTACAGTCCGATGACGGGCAACTACTTCCTTCGGATCCTTGCCGGCGGCGCCAATTCCTGGCAGACGGCGACCCAAACGGTAACTCTGGGGGCGGGTGAAACGCTTGAAGGCTGGGCAGCCTTCGACTGGAGGGATTACTATGGTTACGTGGACGGCGCACGGGTGCGTATCCTGGATGTCACCGGCGCAGAACTGGCCATGCCTTATTACAAGCAAGGCGTGTCGGGCGAGAACTATGCCGACTATCCTTGGACAGCATGGTCCTGGACAGCTGCTTCTGCCAGCACCTACATCGTGGAATATGGCAGCCGGAACACGTCTGACTCAGGTAATTCTGGCTATGGCCTCTTCGATGCAGCGGTAGGCAGCGTGCCCGAGCCCGCATCGCTGGCGCTGCTGGGTATCGGCCTCGCCGGTTTGGGTGCCATGCGCCGCAAGCAGCGCGCCTGACCTCTCCGCTTCAGGATAGAAAACGGCGGCTTCGAGCCGCCGTTTTCTATCCGGGTCAACCGCGTTCGCGCCTGACCCCCTCCCTCATATCTGGTGCTTCCGCTCACATTCAGGCTGCATCCCACAACGCATCGAATCAGGACAGGCAGGCCTTGAGCGCCTTCAGGCAGTAATCGACATTTACCTGCTTCGCTGAATAGCCCATCAAGCCGATGCGCCAGATCTTGCCGGCCATGTCGCCGAGGCCGGCGCCGATTTCCAGGTTGAATTCGTTGAGCAAACGGGCGCGCACCGCGGCCTCGTCGGCGCCTTCGGGGACGTAGATTGAGTTGAGTTGCGGCAGGCGCGCCGATTCCTCCACCACATAGCGCAGGCCCATGGCTTCGAGCCCGGTTTTCAGTTTTTCGTGCATTGCGCGGTGGCGCGCCCAGGCGTTTTCCAGGCCTTCCTCTTCCAGGATCACCAGCGCCTCATGCAGGCCGTACATTGGATTGATCGGCGCGGTGTGGTGATAGGTGCGCTTGCCGGCGGACTGCCAGTAGCCGAGCACCAGGTTGAGGTCGAGGAACCAGCTCTGCACCACGGTCGTGCGCGCCTTGATGCGGGCGATGGCGCGCTCGGAGAACGACACCGGTGACAGGCCCGGGGTGCACGACAGGCATTTTTGGCTGCCCGAATACGCCGCGTCGATGCCCCATTTGTCGAGGTGGACGGGTGTGCCGCCGAGGCTGGTGACGCAGTCCATGATGGTGAGGGCGCCGGCTTCCTGTGCGATCTTTGCGAGCGTTTCCGCATCCGACTGCGCGCCGGTCGAAGTCTCGGCATGTACGAAGGCGAGGATTTTCGCGTCGGGATTGGCCTTGAAGGCGTCGCGCACCTTCTGCGGATCGACCGGCGCGCCCCAGGCGTCGTCGACGATCACCGGCACGCCGCCGGTGCGCTTGACGTTTTCCAGCATGCGTCCGCCGAACACGCCGTTGCGGCAGACGATCACCTTGTCGCCCAGTTCCACCAGGTTGACGAAGCACATTTCCATTCCCGCCGAGCCGGGCGCCGAGACCGGGAAAGTCAGCGCGTTCTCGGTCTGGAACGCCATGCGCAGCATGGATTTGATCTGCTCCATCAGCTCGACGAAAGCGGGATCGAGGTGGCCGATGGTCGGGCGCGCCATGGCGTCGAGAATGCGCTGCGGTACGTCGGACGGGCCGGGGCCCATGAGCATGCGCTGGGGGGGAAGGAAGGAAGCCGTCATAAACCTTAGTCTCAGTGTTGAAATATCAATTAAAACAAAGGCTTGATTTTACGGGCAAACGGCGGCCCGCCATAATCAGGGGGGCGGCTCGCCCATCAGCGGGCGCATTGCCGTCAGCAGGCTGTTGAAGATGCGTGGATGGGTTTTCTCCTGCTCGGCCAGCATCTGCTTCATCGCGTAGCGCTGCTGCGGCTTGGCGAAACACGCCGGGCAGTTCTCGAAGATCACCGGCAGGCCTGAGTCCGTCGCAAACGCGCGGGTCTGGCGTTCGCGCGCATAGGCAAACGGCCGGATGATGCGCAGGTCGCCGGCGTCATTGAGATAGTGCGGCGACATGGTCCTCAGCTTGCCACCGAACAGCATCGACATCATCAGCGTCTCGGCCAGGTCGTCCAGATGATGGGCCATGGCAACGACGTTGCAGTTCTGTTCGCGTGCGACGCGGTAGAGGATGCCGCGCCGCATGCGCGAGCAGTAGGCGCAGTAGGAATCAGAGTCCTTGGTCAGGATCTTCTGCGCCTCGACCATGATCGGCTGCGACTCCAGAAAATAGGGCACGCCGAGTTCGGCCAGGTAGGGCGTGAGCGGAGACGGGTTGTACTGGTCGGACTGCGGGTCGACGGTGCACGCCAGCAGTTCGAACTTCACCGGCGCCTTCTGTTGCAGGTGGTGCAGCGTATGCAACAAGGAGAGCGAATCTTTGCCGCCCGACAAGCCCAGCAGGATGCGGTCGCCGTCGCGGATCATGCGGTAGTCGCCGATGGCGCGGCCGGCGGCGGTGACCAAAGAGCGTGCCGGCTTCACCCAGCCTGCCGTTGTTGCGTTCATGCGGAAAACTGCAGCGCGTGCAGCTGCGCGTAGCGGCCTTGTTTGGCGATCAAGTCGGCATGGCTGCCGATCTCGACGATGCGCCCGCCTTCCAGCACCACGATGCGGCTGGCGCGCTCGATGGTCGACAGCCGGTGGGCGATGACCAGAGTGGTGCGGTTGCTGATCAGGGTGTCGAGCGCGGCCTGCACGTGGCGTTCGGATTCGCTGTCGAGCGCCGAGGTGGCTTCGTCGAGAATCAGCAGCGGTGCGTTTTTCAGGATTGCGCGCGCGATGGCGATGCGCTGGCGCTGGCCGCCGGAAAGCCGCATGCCGTTTTCGCCGACCAGGGTGTCAAGGCCGTCGGGCATGGCCTGGATGAAGTCCCAGGCGTGGGCGGCGACGCAGGCGACGCGGATCTCGTCGGGGGTGGCGTCGCGCTTCGCGCCGTAGGCGATGTTGTGGCCCAGCGTGTCGTTGAACAGCACCACGTCCTGCGACACCAGCGCGATGTGGCTGCGCAGATTCTGCAGTCGGATGTCGCGGGTGTCGATGCCGTCGAGTTCGATCACCCCGACATCGGGGTCGTAGAAGCGCGGCACCAGATTGGCCAGCGTGGTCTTGCCCGATCCGGAGGCGCCGACCAGCGCGACCGTCTCGCCGGGCGCGATGTCGAGCGTGATGTTTTCAAGCGCGGGCAGGGTCTTGCCCGGGTAGGTGAGCGACACGCCACGGAAAGAAAGCCGGCCTTCGATGCGGTCGAGCGTGCGGGTGCCGCTGTCGCGTTCGGCGTCCTGGTCGAGCATGGTGAAAATGGTTTCGGCCGCGGCCAGCCCGCGCTGCAGCTGGTCGTTGACGGCGGTGAGCCTTTTGAGCGGCGCGAACAGCAGCAGCATGGCCATGAAGAAGGCGACGAAGCCGCCCACCGTGATGGCGTTGCTGGTCGCTTGGCCCGCCGCGATATAGACGATGGTCGCCAAGGCAACCGCGGCGATGAACTGGATGACCGGCTCGTACACCGCGTTGGCGGCGACGCGCTTCATCTCGAACAGGCGCGCCAGATTGGCGGCATGGCGGAAGCGCGTCTGCTCGTATTCCTCGCCGCCGAACAACTTGACCACGCGATGCCCGCCCACCGCTTCGTCGACCACCTGGGTGAGGTCGCCGATGTTCTGCTGCGCCTTGCGCGACAGTCCGCGCAAGCGTTTGCTCGCCATGCGCACGATCCACAGGGTGAGCGGAACCATGCCGAACACAATCAGGGTCAGCTGCCAGTTCAGCCAAAGCAGATAGCCGAGCAATCCCAGGATCGTGACGGTGTCGCGCACCAGGGTGGTGAGCGAACTGGTGGCCGACTGCGTGACCTGGGTGACGTTGAACGCCAGATGCGCAATCAGCTGGCCGCTCGGATTCTGGTCGAAGTAGCGCGTCGGCAGCGTCATCAGCTTGTCGAACATGGCGCCGCGCAGGTCCATCACCAGGCGGCTGCCCACCCACGCCATGCAGTAGGTGCTGACGAAGCTGGTGACGCCGCGCACCAGGAACAGCGCCAGCAGCAGAATCGGTATCCAGCGGATGAAATCCTGGTCCTTGGCGACGAAGCCCTGGTCCAGCAGCGGCTTGAACAGCGCCGGCAGCAGCGGCTCGGTGGCGGCGGTGAGCACCAGCGCGACGAGGGACAGCACGAACATGCGCCAGTACGGCTTCACATAGCCGAGCAGGCGCAGATACAGCGCTTTGCTATCCGGGGGCGGCGTCACAGCAGCAACAGGGTGGCGAGCCCGAGGAAAATGAAGAAGCCCATGCTGTCGGTGGTGAAGGTCAGCAGAACGGACGAGCCGACGGCGGGGTCACGCTTCATCCGTTCCAGCGTCATCGGAATGAAAATGCCGGCCAGAGCCGCGACGATCAGGTTGAGCAGCATCGCCAGCGCCATCACCCCGCCCAGCGCCAGGTTGTCGTACAGCAGCCAGGCGAATACGCCGACCACCGAGCCCCACAGCAGGCCGTTGAAGAGGGCGACGCCAAGCTCCTTCACCACCAGGCGGCGCGCGTTGGCCTGCGTGATCTGGCCCAGCGCGAGGCCGCGCACGATCAGCGCGATGGTCTGGTTGCCGGTGTTGCCGCCGATGCCGGCGATGATCGGCATCAGCGCCGCCAGCGCGGCGAGCTTTTCGATGCTGCCCTCGAAGGCGCCGATCACGCGCGAGGCGATGAAGGCGGTGGCGAGATTGATCGACAGCCACATCCAGCGGTTCTTCGCCGAACGCCACACGGTGGAGAACAGGTCTTCCTCCTCCTTCAGGCCGGCCATCGACAGCATGTCGGCGTCGGCCGATTCGCGGATGTAGTCGAGCACCGCGTCGACGGTGAGCCGCCCGATCAGCCGCCCCTGCGCATCCACCACCGGCGCCATCACCAGGTCGTAGCGCTCGAACGCCTGCGCCGCTTCCTGCGCCTCGTCCTCGGGGTGGAACTTGATGAAGTCCTCGACCATCACCGCCGCCACCGAGACCTCGGGATCGGTCGTCAGCAGGCGCTTCAGCGGCAGCACGCCGATGATCGCGTCCTCGCGGTCCACCACGAACAGCTTGTCCAGCTGGTCGGGCAGTTCGCCCAGCCGGCGCAGGTAGCGCAGTGCGACTTCCAGCGTGACATCGACGCGGATCGTCACCATCTCGAAATCCATCAGCGCCCCCACCGTGTCCTCGGGATAGGCCAGCGCGGATTGCAGGTGCGCACGTTTCTGCGCGTCGAGGCTGGTGAGCAGTTCCTGGATCACGTCATGCGGCAGGTCGGCCGCAATGTCGGCGATCTCGTCGGTGTCCAGCGATTCGGCGGCGGCCAGTAGCTCCGCCTTGTCCATCATCTCGATCAGCGATTCGCGAACCGAGTCGGACACCTCCAGCAGAATCTCGCCGTCCCGCTCGGCCTTGACCTGCCCCCACACCAGCCGCCGCTCGTCCAGCGGCAGCGCTTCCAGAATGTAGGCCACGTCGGCCGGGTGCAGCTCTTCCAGCTTGCGCTGCAACTCCGCCAGGTTCTGCTTGTGCACCAGGTTTTCGACCAGCGCCTGGCGCGGCCCGCCCTGCTTGTGGACGAGCTCCTCCACCAGCCGCATCTTGGCGAGCAGGGTTTGCACCTGCGCCAGGCTGGTTTCGAGATTGTCCTGCGACTGATTTTCGAGGTTTTCGGTCATTGGGCGGGTCGGCTAAAAGCCCCGCGATTGTAACGCGTCAGGGTTTGCCGGCGTGTCCCGGCTTGGCTTAAATGCTGCCAAAGTCGACCAGTTGCCGGCTTGCCCTGATGGGGATTTCTTTGGATCGCAAAGCCAAATCGACCCGCAATGGTCTTCAGGGATTTGCAGCGGACGTCTCATGTTCGGCCAAAGGCGACAGCCGCTCTTCGATTGACTGCGTCCGCTGTACTCTCAAGACCGGTCGTTGACTCGCCGCTCGTCTTATGTGGATGTCTGGAAGCTGATCTTAAGTAGCCATTAAACGTTCGAGCTCGTCGACTGTCGAAGACAGCCCCGTGCAACGCCGGGTTAAACGTCTCCAACACCAAGCCAGCGCTGCAATTCATTTATGAACTCCTGCTCAGTGAGCCAGGGTTGCTCACGAAAGATGCGTGCCTGAATGTTATTGAACTTCTCGCCGATCTCTCCGCCTGAAAGATACTTCCGCAGTGTCGCGGATGATAAAAATAGAAGCTTCTCGGGGTAATGCGTTTCGCTTGCCAACGCCCATCTAAGATTTGATTCAAAGTACTGCGGTTGATTGCTGAGGATCTCTGGTTGAAAGCCTCCACCTTTTCCACTACCAAACCCGAGGCGCCCATGATTCGCCTTGTGGTACTTAACCTCGATGAAGAACAGTTGTGGTGACGGACCGTCCTTACAGACGAGGATGTCTACTGCCTTTTTGTTTCGCATCGCATAGATGCTCGGTTGGCGGTGTGTAACATGCTCGGCAATTAGCTCTCTGATGCGTGACTCGAAGTGACTCTCGCTCCCGTAGGGCATGGGGTTCCTTGAGACCTCTTATGTTTGAAATGAGCGGACCGATGGAGGCCGCAGACCGGAGGAGGTCCGCTCAATGGAAGGGCTAGATTTCATTTGCGTCCGTCGTGCTCAATCTTTCGAAGGACGACATGGATAGTTGAGAGGTAGAAGTAGAACATCCAGCTGAGCCAAATGCTCGTGTCATACGCAGTGCGTTGCTTGTCGTTGTGATGGCGAACGCCGAAGTTGTTCGCAATATTGAACAGGTCCTTTTCGTCAGCACTAGTCAAGAGGGCCTTCACCTTCGGTCGGAGGTATTCCAGCACGTCAGCCAAGTCTCGGACGGCTTGGCGGCGGTCATCTATTGTCGAACCGTGTCGCCGGTACTGCAGCGTTGCGGCGCTTACGCGGGACAATACGTTCTTGTCGGTCGTCGGAAGGTCGGCCTCAAATATTGGCTCAAACCCAGCTTCAGGTCTGTGCAGCACTTCGCCATCGGCTGATAGCTCGTAACGATGCTCGTAGTGCGATAGCACGGTATTGACCTTCTCCCGAAATTCCTTGCGGCCGAAAAGTTGGTTGAATGTCTCCCAGTGCATGCCGCACTCCCCGTAGGAATGCATGGTTCCTTCGATCGGTTTGGAGACGTGCTGGTAGAGGAACTCAAGTACGTCGAATAAGTCATCTTCCTGGTAGAACGGCGCTTTATCAGGAATCGGCCAAAGTCCTTTTTTTCGAATGGTGAGAAGCATCTCGAGCTCTGGATCTCGGACCTTCCCTTCTAAATCGCCAGCATCCACGCAAATGAAACCGAAGGCTTCATCGAAGTAACCGTCGCTGCGAAGCTGATTGAACACTCGAATGAAGAGTTCAATAACGTCGTCAAGGGGAAGCCCCTTCATGTTCGGATTTGTACCGTTGCGCTGAGAGTAATACTGCCGGCTCATAGTTGGCTCTAAAACCTAACGTACAAATGAGGGCGCTGTATGACGCCTAATAGTTGTTCAAGAGACCCAGGGCCCCGGACATTTATAGTATCGAGACGGCCGTCATGGTGAAGTGATTCTTATGTATGTCGAGTGGATTATGCCCCAGTTTAGGTAGGTCAACTAAAGGGTGTGGGCTCGGGGATGTGGGCTACTGAATGATCGATTTTGCTACAGGAGCGGACCTTCAATGACAAGGCAATGGTCGTCTCAATTGGGCCGGGGCCAGCCGACTGACATTACCAAAGCAACCAGTCACGGTGCTCAGACCAGCCAGTGTCCGCAACCGCACTGCGGCCGGAATGTATCGAGAACCCTTCGTCGCCTTTGGCCGAACAAGAGACGGTCGGGCTCCCCGATTAGTGACACAAGCCAGGTCTTTACGTCACGCTTCACTCATTCAGGGCGGCAGTAAATGAGGAGCCTGAAAATAACTCGGCTCAGCGCGGCACCTGCGAGTAACCCATGTAGCGTTTGATGACCGCAACACGCCGCTGATACGTGCGCGAGCCGCGGTTGTGCTCATACAGGCGCGGGTTGGGCACCATCGCGGCCAGGCGGGCGGCCTGGTCGCGGTTGAGGTTGGCGGCGGATTTCTTGTAGTAGCGGCGGGCGGCGGCTTCGGCGCCGTAGATGCCGTTGCCCCACTCGATGACGTTGAGATACACCTCGAGGATGCGCCGCTTGCTCCAGGTGGCTTCGATCATCAGGGTGATGACCGCTTCCTGGCCCTTGCGGATGAAGCTGCGCTCGCCGGAGAGGAACAGGTTCTTGGCGAGTTGCTGGCTGATGGTGGAGCCGCCGGCAACGAGTTTTCCTTTTTTCAGGTTCTTTTCGACGGCGGCCTGGATGCCTTCGATGTCGAAGCCTTCGTGTTCGATGAATTTTGCGTCCTCGGCGGCGACGATGGCGCGCTTGAGGTGGATGGAAATGCGGTCGTAGGGCACCCATTTGTGGCGCAGTTCGGCGTCGGGGTTCTTGTCCTGCTGGCGTACCAGACCGGCCGCCATGAAGGCGGTGGAGGTGGGGTTGTGGTCGATCCACCACAGCACATGCGCGAAGATCCACAGCTGATACAGCAGCACCAGCGCGATCGCCAGGGCGATGCCCTTGCCGATCCAGCCAAACACTTTTTTCATCATGCTGCGCGCAGGCTCGCGATGACGGGGGCGGTGTCGGGGCGCACGCCGCGCCACAGATAAAACGCCTCAGCCGCCTGTTCGACCAGCATCCCGAGGCCGTCTGCGGTGGCCGAACCGTGCGTGCGCGCGAAGGCGAGGAAGGGGGTGTCGCGCCCGTACATCATGTCGTAGGCCAGGGTGTCGGCGGTGAACAGCCGCGGCGACAGCGGCGGCAATTCGCCGGCCAGGCTGGCGGCGGTGGCGTTGATGACGAGATCGAAGGGCGCGTCGAGGCCATCGAAGCCGCATGCGCGGATGCCGTGACCGAACTGTTCGGCGAGTTCCTGGGCGCGGCTGACGGTGCGGTTGGCGATGACGAGCGCTGCGGGTTGCTGGTCGAGCAGCGGCCCGATCACCCCGCGTGCCGCGCCGCCGGCCCCCACCAGCAGGATGCGTTTGCCGGCAAGCGGGCAGCGCAGGTTGCGGACGAGATCGGCCACCAGCCCGGCGCCGTCGGTGTTGTCGCCGAAAATGCCGTCGGCATCGAACGCCAGCGTGTTCACCGCACCCGCGTGTTCGGCGCGCGGGCTGAGACGGTTCGCCAGCGCAAAGGCCTGTTCCTTGAACGGCACGGTGACGTTGGCGCCGCGCCCGCCCGCCGCGATGAAAGCGGCCACGCTGTCGGCAAAGCCGTCGGTCGGCGCGAGGATCGCCTCGTACGTCATGTCCTGCTCGGTCTGACGGGAAAAGGCGGCGTGGATCAGCGGGGATTTGGAGTGGGCAATCGGGTGCCCGAATACGGCGTAGCGGTCGGTCATGGCGGCCGTATTTTAGCGGCTAAGCGGCCGCGTCGGGTTTTCCGTTCAGCTTTGGGTCCAGGGCAGGCCGCGATATTTCCAACCGTTGATCTCGTTGCGGCGGCCGGTGGCCTTGTTGAGGTCGCCTTCGAAGCCTTCCAGCACGTTGTAGCAATTGCCGCGTCCGGCTTCGGTGCAAGCGGAGGCGGCGCGATACGAGCGCGCGCCGGTGCGGCAGATGAAAATCAGCAGCGCTTCCGGATCGGTGGCCTGGGCGAGTTGTGTCAAAAAATGGGGATTTAGGACCCAGCCCGGCCAGAATTGCCATTCGACGTGCAGGGTGTCAGGTATGACGCCGTTCAGTTCGAGTTCCGCGCGCGAGCGCACGTCGATCAGGCGGGTCCCGGGTGCGAGTTGCCTCAATTCGTGCGCTTCGTGCGGCAGCATGGCGCCCGCAAAAGACCAGGAATGAACCCGGCTGCGGCTGTGGGCGGTGTCAAGCAGCTCGGTGATGCGTCCCATGGCGGATTCCTTATTATTAATCCCAGATTGTCCATTAGCCGATTTGTAGCTCGTAGGGTGCGCCGTGCGCACCGATCCATGCTCTATGGTGCGCACGGCGCACCCTACTGAACCACCTAGCCCTGGTCGCACCATCATCGTGTGTCTGTTAAACCCAGATTGTTCATTCGGGCGAGATGCTTTGCGTAGGGTGTCAAACGGTGCACGGAGTGCACCCTACGCGCCCCAACAATCGGGTTAATCCAGTATATGAAAATTTGAAATTCACTGCCTGGTTCAATTTGCACCAAGATGGTGCAATAAATGTCATTGATGCATGGTAATGGTGCGTAGACGAAAGCGGGGCCGTGCTATCCCGTGGTAGGGGCCTTGTGGCACAATGACTCAAATTCGATTTCATACATGGCACGGTTGCTGCTATGTACCAATAACGTTTTCAAAAAGTTTTAATAAATCATTGCGGCACACTACATCGTGGTGCCGTTATTTACTTCAGTTTGAGGAGATTCAGCATGGATGTGTTACACGTGATCAAGATGATTCAGGACAACGAAGTGAAATTCGCTGACCTGCGCTTTACCGATACCCGCGGCAAGGAGCAGCACGTGTCGATTCCTGCACGTCTTGTGACCGAGGAGTGGTTCGAGGATGGCCATCCCTTCGACGGCTCCTCGATTGCCGGCTGGAAAGGCATTCAAGCTTCCGACATGCTGCTGAAAGCCGATCCCGATACGGCCTATATGGACCCCTTCTTCGACGAGCCCACGATCATCCTGACCTGTGACGTGATCGAGCCGTCCGACGGCAAGGGCTACGAGCGCGACCCGCGCTCGGTGGCCCGCCGCGCCGAAGCGTATTTGAAATCCACCGGCATCGCCGACACCGCCTACTTCGGCCCCGAACCCGAATTCTTCATCTTCGATTCGATCACCTGGCACGAGGACATGTCGGGCTGCGGCGTGAAAATCAATTCCGAGGAAGCGGCCTGGTCGTCGGCTGAAAAATTCGAGGCCGGCAACATCGGCCACCGTCCCGGCGTCAAGGGCGGCTATTTCCCGGTGCCGCCGGTCGACAGCCTGCAGGACATCCGCGCCGCCATGGTGCTGGCGCTGGAAGAAGCCGGCGTTCCGGTGGAAGTGTTCCATCACGAAGTCGCCACCGCCGGCCAGTGCGAGATCGGCACCGTGTTCAACACCCTGACCAAGCGCGCAGATCAGACCCAGGTCCTGAAATACATCGTGCATAACGTCGCCCACGCCTACGGCAAGACCGCGACCTTCATGCCCAAGCCCATCGTCGGCGACAACGGCTCCGGCATGCACGTGCACATGTCCTTGTGGAAGGACGGCAAGAACCTGTTTGCCGGCAACGGTTATGCCGGCCTGTCCGAGCTGAGCCTGTACTTCATCGGCGGCATCATCAAGCACGCCAAGGCGCTGAACGCGATCACCAACCCGTCGACCAACTCGTACAAGCGTCTGGTGCCCGGCTTCGAGGCCCCCGTGATGCTGGCGTACTCGGCACGCAACCGCTCGGCGTCGATCCGCATTCCGATCGCAGCCAGCGAAAAGGCCCGCCGCATCGAAACCCGCTTCCCCGATCCCATGGCCAACCCCTATCTGTGCTTTGCCGCGCTGATGATGGCGGGCCTGGACGGCATCCAGAACAAGATTCACCCCGGCGACCCGTCGGACAAGAACCTGTACGATCTGCCGCCGGAAGAAGAGGCGCTGGTCCCGAAGGTCTGCCACAGCCTGGACATGGCGCTGGACGAGCTCGACAAGGATCGCGAGTTCCTGACCCGCGGCGGCGTGTTCACCAATGACATGATTGACGCCTACATCGAACTGAAGATGGAGGATGTCACCAAGTTCCGCATGACCACGCATCCGGCCGAGTTCGCGATGTATTACTCGCTGTAATCGCGGCGCATGCAACAGGCGGGGCGGCTTCGGCCGCCCTTTTTTGTTGCCGGCTTTCGGCGGTCAAGATTGCCGGCTTATTGCCGTTAACAAATGGGACGTTAAACTTGATTGATCCCATGCCAATCGCCCGCTTTTCCTTCCTGCTGTGTCTGATCCTGGCTGCGCCCGTGCAGGCGGAAATCTACAAGTACGTCGACGAAAGCGGCCGTGTGACGTTTACCGATGTCTACAGGAAGGGCGCCAAGCGCATCGAACTTCCAGGCGCCCCAGCACCGCTTCCGAACCGGGATAAAGCACCCCGGCGGGCGTCCTACAACCCCAGCCCGGCGGATTTTCCGCGCATCGATACCGGCACGCAGAAACGCCGCGACGATATCCGCCGCCAGGTGCTGCAGGACGAAATTGCCGACGAGCGCCGAAATGCCGACGAGGCGCGCCGCCAGTTGGCGCTGGGCGAGCGTCTGCAGCCCGGCGAGCGCGCGACCGACGCAACCTATCTCAATCGCGTGAAAAAATTGCACGCCACCGTGCAGCAGCACGAGCAGAACGTCACCTCGATCCAGCGCGAACTGGCCAGTTTGAAGTAAACGCCCGGCTCCACTTGCTCTGGCACAATCAGTGCTTCAGTGAGTGAATGAGCATGATGCCACCTTCTCCAAGCGAATTTTCCGGACTTGATTGCCTGTCCACCGGCGCCTTGGTGCTCGATGCGGACGACCGCATCCTGTACGTCAATCCGGCTGCCGAAACGCTGCTCGGCGTATCGGGCGCGCTGCTGGTTGGAGATGCCGCCGATCATGTGTTTGAACGCAGTCCCGAGCTGCGTGCGGCAATCCGGACCGCGCGCAGCGAGCAGGAAATTGTCATCGAATACGAACTCGAGGTGGCCGTGAGCAGCCATCCGCCGATTCGCCTGGGGTGCAGCATTTCGCCACTGGATACGCCGCTGCATGCGGTATTGATCGAGATGCGGGCAGTCGATCCCCACCTGCGCATCGCCCGGCTGGAGCAGGCGCGCCTGCAGCAGGAGGCCAACCGCGACCTGCTGCGCAACCTGGCGCACGAAATCAAGAATCCGCTCGGCGGCATCCGCGGCGCGGCGCAATTGCTGGAGTATGAACTGCCGCGCGAGAGCCTGCGCGAATACACCCAGGTCATCATCAAGGAATCGGACCGCCTGCAGTCGCTGATGGAGCGTCTGCTGACGCCGCACCGCACGCCCCGTTTTGGTGCGGTCAATATTCACGAAGTGCTGGAGCGCGTGCGCAGCCTGATCCTGGCCGAAACGCCGAGCGTGGCGCTGCGCCGCGACTACGACGTCAGCCTGCCGGAAATCCGCGCCGACGCCGAACAGCTGATCCAGGCCACGCTCAACATTGCGCGCAATGCGGTGCAGGCGATGCACGGTCAGGGTGAAATCGTCTTCAGGACCCGGGTGGCGCGCCAGATCACGCTGGAAAGCCGCCGCTACCGGCTGGGCCTGCGGGTCGAGATCATCGACAATGGCCCCGGCATTCCCGAAGAGATCCGCGAGCAGATCTTTTATCCGCTGGTATCCGGGCGCGAGGGCGGCAGCGGGCTCGGGCTTGCCGTCGCGCAGACGCTGGTTGCCCAGAACCACGGCACCATCGACTGCGAAATCCGCCCCGGCCATACTGTCTTTTCGATTTTTCTTCCGCTTCCCATCTGAACGCCATGACGAAACCAAGCTGCGTCTGGATCATCGACGATGACCGCTCCATCCGCTGGGTGCTGGAAAAAGCCCTGTTGCGCGAGGATATTCCGTGCATGACCTTCAGTTCGGCCAGCGATGCGCTGCGTGAACTGGAACGCAGCACGCCCGTCGCGGTGCTGTCCGACATCCGCATGCCCGGCGTGTCCGGTCTGGAGTTGCTGCAGGCGCTGAAGGAGCGCCTGCCCAAGGTGCCGGTCATCATCATGACCGCGTATTCCGACCTCGACAGCGCGGTGGCGGCGTTTCAGGGCGGCGCGTTCGAATATCTGCCGAAGCCGTTCGACGTCGATCAGGCGCTGGAGCTAGTGCGTCGCGCGCTGGCTGAAAATGCCAGCCGTGACACGCCGGCGCCGAGCGAGGCGCCGATGACCGAAATGCTCGGCCAGGCGCCTGCGATGCAGGAAGTGTTCCGCGCCATCGGACGCCTCGCCCAGTCGCATGCGACCGTGCTGATCACCGGCGAATCGGGCAGCGGCAAGGAGCTGGTCGCGCGTGCCCTGCACCGCCACAGTCCGCGTGCCACCGAGCCATTCATTGCGCTCAACACCGCGGCCATTCCTAGGGACTTGCTGGAATCCGAACTGTTCGGCCATGAGCGCGGCGCCTTCACCGGCGCGGCGGCGCAGCGTCGCGGCCGCTTCGAGCAGGCCCATGGCGGTACCTTGTTCCTGGATGAGATCGGCGACATGCCGGCTGAACTGCAGACCCGCTTGCTGCGGGTGTTGTCCGATGGCCAGTTCTATCGCGTCGGCGGGCACACGCCGATCAAGGTCAACGTGCGGGTGATCGCCGCCACCCACCAGGACCTGGAGGTGCGGGTGCGCGAAGGGCTGTTTCGCGAGGACCTGTTCCACCGCCTCAATGTCATCCGCCTGCGGCTGCCGGCGCTGCGCGAGCGGCGCGAGGACATCCCCCTGCTGGTGCGGCATTTCATGCAAAAAAGCGCGCGCGAGCTGGGGATGGAGGCCAAGGGGGTGTCGGAGGCCGCACTCAGGACGCTGGTCAACCTGCCGTGGAGGGGCAACGTGCGCCAGCTCGAAAACGTCTGCCATTACCTGACCGTGATGGCGCCCGGCCAGGTGGTCGAGGTCAGTGACCTGCCCGCCGATCTGATGCAGGGCAACGTCGTGCCGCAAGCGGGCGACTGGCTGCGAAGCTTGGCGGCCGAGGCGAGCGCACGGCTGGCGCGCGGCGAGGCGGCGATTCTCGACGATCTCACCCAGGCCTATGAAAAAACGCTGATCGAGGTGGCGCTGCGTCATACCGGCGGGCGGCGCATCGAGGCTGCGCATTTGCTCGGCTGGGGCCGCAACACCCTGACGCGCAAGATTCACGAACTGGGAATGGATGCCGTGCCCGAGGCGGATGAAGCCAGATGATCGTCCGGGAACGCTGACGGCGGGGCAACAAAAAAGCCGACACGCAGTCGGCTTTTGCATTCCGGGCGCGGCGTCAGGCGGCCTGCGCTTCTTCCAGCAATTTCTGGATTTCGCCCTTCTGGTACATCTCGATCATGATGTCGCAGCCGCCGACCAGCTCGCCCTTGACGTAGAGCTGGGGGAAGGTCGGCCAGTTGGCGTAGTACTTCAGGTTTTCGAAAATTTCCGGGTCGGCCAGCACATTGACCGCCAGAAAATCCTTCAGGCCGCAGGCCTGCAGCACTTGCGCCGCGCGCGACGAAAAGCCGCACTGCGGGAACTGGGGCGTGCCCTTCATGTACAGCACGACGGTGTTGGTGGTGACTTGGTCACGAATGCGGTCTAGCGCGGTCATCTCGGGGCTCCTGAATAATACTTGACTTGAATGCTCAAGAATTATACGCACGCTGCGGCCGGCGTCAAGTCGCTTTTGGGGTGCGCAGATAGGGGCTGACGAAGGCCTTGTGAAAAAGATGCGGAACCAGCAGGTGCGCGGGCATGCGCAGCCAGTGGGCGCGCACGAAGGCGGCCAGGCGCGCAGTCGGGGTGAAGGCGTCGGCGCAGCTTGCGTGGTCGGGGGCCAGCACGCGAGTGAAGATGCGGTCCATCAGCGCGAGCGTGGCGCGATTGGGCGCCGCGGCATTGAGGGCAGCCGTCACGCCGGCGGGAATCGGCGTCTCAAGAAAATGGCGCAGATAACGCAGGGCATAGAACAGCGAACGGCCCAGCTGCAATTCATCGGCGCGCGCAGTCAGGCGCGGCCAGAAATCGAGATCCACAGCAGCGTCGCGCAGCAGCAGGTCGAGGTCGGTCAGGTCGCGCAGGCCGTGCGGCAATTCGCCGTCATGGAACAAATGGGTGGCGGAATGCAGGATGCGGTCTTCCGCTGCCAGCACATGGATGCCGGGCAGGCCTTCCACCGCTACGGCGCGGCTGCGCAGCTTGGCGGGATCCGGATGGTAGCGCGCGGTGTCGGGCAAAATCGCGTGATGCACGTCAATCACGGTGGCGCGCTGGACGTGCTGCAGCGGGGGAATTTCGTGCATCCAGCGGCGGTAGTAGCGTTTGTCGTATTCGGACAGGCCGCCGGCGTGCCAGCCTGCCAGCATCAGCGCGGACTCGGCCTGCGGCAGTCGCTCGCGCGGCACCAGAATGTCGATGTCATTGAACATTCGCCCCGCCGCGGCGGGCAGGTCGGCAGCGACATAGGCCGCGCCCTTGAGCACGATCAGCGGACTGTCGAGATCGGCCAGCGCGGCGCGAAGCTGTTGCAGTTCCCAGTGCACCGCCGTGCGCTGCTTGTCGGCCAGCGTTTCGGCGGCATCAAAATGCCAGCGTGCCGCCTCCGGGATTGCGGCGGCCATCCCGTGCCGGTGAAAGCGGTGCGCCAGACGCGCCAGCAGCCCTGCCGCCCGCGCCTGCCGTACCAGCATGTCCCACTCACCCATGGAAAAGCGGACGACCGCCGCAGGCGTGCGCAGGGTGCGGATGAGCAGATCGCGGGTGCGGGCTTCCATGGCCTCAGGATCCCCGGCGCTCGGCCAGGCGATCGAATGCGGCGATGGCTTCGTTCAATTGGCTGTAGCGAAAATCGTAGCAGGCGGTCTGGTCGATCAACGCTGTGCCGACGCGGAAGCCGTCAACGCCCAGGTGGCTGTAGTTGAATGCGTTTTGCGCAAGGAACATGAAGGTCTGTGCCTGTGAGCGCGGCGTGAGGGTGGCCGGCGCGCCGGCTTCCCATTTGGGGAAAATCACCCAGCCGGGCCGTGCCGTTTCGTGCTGGCGCCGCACGCTGTCGCGGGGTGGGCGCATGTGCGCCACCGTGCCTTTGACCGTATCGTGCGAGGGGCGGTTGATGTAGGCGTCTGGAGCAAACTGGCGAATGACGTCGATCGACTGGTTTTTCAGGCTGACGGGCCGTGGCAGCGGTTGAATCAGGCCGGTTTTGCGGTCGATCAGGGTGAGCTCGTCGGATAGCAGGCGCCAGCCCGAGAGCGCCAGCCCGGCCGCCAGCGTGCTTTTGCCGGAACCGGGCGGGGCGGGCAGGATCGCCGCCAGGCCGTTCTTCTCCACCACGGCAGCATGGATGATCAGGTATTGATGCGCCTGGGTCGATACGCACCAGTTGAGCCCCCATTCCAGCATTGGGAACGCCTGGTCGCGCGGCAATGGCTTGAAGGGCTGCATGCCGTCAAACGAAAACGTGGCCTGGGGGCGCAGCCAGCGGCGCAGGCTGGCAGGCGGGTTTACCGAGACGTGGAAGTCGGCGAAGGCTTCATGTATGTTGCGCACCTCGAACTGGCCGTAGAGTTCGGCCAGGCCTTCGGCCACGAACGGAAAGCGTGACTGCAGCTTGAGCGAGAACGGCCCGGTGCGCAGCCACACTCCTGCGCCAGCCAATTGCCGCCGCAGCTCGGCGCGAGGCAGTTGGAGCAGTTTCATTTGGATTCCAGCAGGCCGATTTTGCGCAGGCCGACGAGCGTGTCTTCAATCAGTTCATGGAGTTGCGGCGTGTCCGCCACCCCGAGGCGGCTTGCCAGGGCGGCAACCAGCTCGTCCGGGCTATAGCCGGGATGGTCACGGCAGGTTTGATACAGCGCCAGGGTTAGCGGCTTCAGATAATGGGTGTCGCCCGACGCCGCATCGTAGGCGACCGCTTCATCGCCCCAGCTTTTCAACAGGCGTGATGGGCACGGCGACGCGTGTGTCATCGCGTCAGTTCAGCGGACTGTCGCGCTCGTTCAACATTTCGAGCGAGTTTTTCAACTTTTCCGAATTGGTCAGGTAGTTGCTTTGGAAAAGAGCGATTAACTCGCCCGAGGTGTAGCCGAAGTTAACCTCTGGATGTGCTGCATTCAGTAATGCGGCGACCGCATGGAAACCCAGATTGGTCGATATCGGGTCGCCATTGCCATTCAACTCCTGCATTACTTCAAGCAAGGTGTAAGCGCTGCCATCTTTCCTGACGTACTGGGTGACGCCGAAGACTTCATTGAATGTTTCGGCTGGATTGCCGGGCTTGCTGATGGGGGTGAAACCGGTCGGTCCCCAGGAGTCCAGGTGGACGGGCACCTTCCAGTATCCCGGCGTGCCCCCTCCGCATATCTCTTGGGGGGTGGACAGGTTGCCGGAAGCCATCCCGGAAATAGTGCACTGGCTGGCCCATACCGGGCGGCTGGCCAGCGTGAAAACCGCTGAAACCCCCAGCGCGGCGCCGGTCAGCCGGCGGCGGGATTGGTCGACCGAATCGCCTTGCGATGCCTCGGGCGGGGTGTCTGGCGTTTCGGGTGTGTGATCGGACATGGCAGGCCTCGAAAATCGTTTGGATATCGTTTGGATGCTGTCCCATATTAACAGCAAGAATCACACCAATATACATCCAACCGGCCAGGAATGACCATTGCATAATGCTTGCGGCGGTTCCGGGCTGCTCCCCGCACGCGACGAGTGTAAATTATTCCGACAGTTCGCCGCCGCTGACGCGCGGGATGCCCGCCAGGTCGGGCCAGCTTTGGGGGCGGGGGATGCCGTGCTCGCGCAACAGGGCCCGGACGGTGTCCGCTTGGTCGTAGCCGTGTTCCAGCAGCAGGACGCCGCCGGGCCTGAGGTGATTACGCGCAGCGGCGGTCAGCTGGCGCAGGTCGGCGAAGCCATCCCGGCCGGCGGCCAGCGCGGTCAAGGGCTCGAAACGCACGTCGCCGCGCGTCAGGTGGGGATCGGCGGCAGCGATATAGGGCGGGTTGCCGACGATGAGATCGAAACGCCGTCCGGCGAGCGCGGCGAACCAGTCGCTGGTCAAAAACTCGACATGGACGTTGAGGATGTCGGCATTGCGCTCGGCGATGGCCAGTGCCGCGGCGGAGCGATCCACCGCCGTGACGTGCGCGAGCGGGCGTTCCAGCGCCAGGGTGATGGCGATGCAGCCGCTGCCGGTACCCAGATCCAGCACGTCCATGGCCTGATCGGGCGGCATGCGCGCCAGCGCCAGTTCGACCAGTAGTTCGGTATCGGGACGCGGAATCAGGATGTCGGGCGAAACCTGGAACGGGTGGCCGTAGAACTCGCGCGTGCCGACAAGGTAGGCGATGGGCATGCCTTCCAGCCGTTGCGACAACAGGGATTCAAATACTGCGACATGCGTGTCGCTGAGCGGGTCGGTGTCATGCGCAATCAGCCAGGCGGTGTCCACCCCCAAAACATGCGCAGCGAGCACACGGGCGTCGAGCCGTGCGTCGCGGTGCGCAAGGCCGAGCGCGGCAGCGATGCGGGCAGTGGCGTCGTCGAGCAGGCCGGCAACTGTCGCCGCCTCACGCCTCACGCCTTACCCCTCACCCGAAAGTGTCGCCAGCAGTTCTGCCTGATGCTCGGCCGCCAAGGCATCCAGCAGTTCGGTGAGGTCGCCGTCCATCACCGCGTCGATCTTGTACAGCGTGAGGTTGATGCGGTGGTCGGTGATGCGGCCCTGCGGGAAGTTGTAGGTGCGGATGCGGTCGGAGCGGTCGCCACTGCCGACCAGCCCCTTGCGGGTGCTCGCCTCGGCAGCGTGCTGCGCCTGGATTTCGCGGTCTTTCAGGCGCGCCGCCAGGACGCTCATCGCCTGCGCGCGGTTGCGATGCTGCGAGCGGTCGTCCTGGCATTCGACCACCAGCCCGGTCGGCAGGTGGGTGATGCGCACCGCCGAATCGGTCTTGTTGATGTGCTGGCCGCCCGCGCCGGAGGCACGGTAGGTGTCGATGCGCAGGTCGGCCGGGTTGATGTCGACTTCGCCGACTTCGTCGGCTTCCGGCATCACCGCGACGGTGCAGGCCGAGGTGTGGATGCGGCCCTGCGATTCGGTTTCCGGCACGCGCTGGACGCGGTGGCCGCCGGATTCGAACTTCAGTCGCGAATACGCACCGTGACCGACGATGCGGAGGATGGCTTCCTTGTAGCCGCCGACCTCGCCGGGATTTTCCGACACCACTTCGACCTTCCAGCCCTGCCGCTCGGCATAGCGCGTGTACATGCGCAACAGGCTGCCGGCGAACAGCGCGGATTCGTCGCCGCCGGTGCCGGCGCGGATTTCAATAAAGATGTTGCGCTCGTCGTTGGGATCCGTCGGCAGCAGCGCGGTTTGCAGTTCGGTTTCCAGGTGCGCGATTTTCGCTTCGGTGGTGGCGATCTCGGCCTCAGCGAGCTCGCGCAGCTCCGGGTCGGCCAGCATTTCGCCTGCGGCTTCCCGGTCGGTCTCGGCTTGCCGGTAGTGGCGATACAGCACCACTACCGGGGTGAGGTCGGCATGTTCGCGGGTGAGCCTGCGGTAGCTGTCCATGTCGCTTGCGATTTCCGGCTGCGACAGCAGGGCGTCGAGTTCCTCCAGCCGCTCGTCGGCGCGAGCGAGCTTTTCCGCCAGCGTGGCTTTCATTCCTGATGCAGTCCGTAGAGCTGGCTGATGAGGCGAGCGAACTGGTCGCGCTCGTCGCGCGTGGCGTGGCTGAGCGCGTGGGTCGGTGCGTGCAGCAGCTTGTTGGCGAGCGCATGACTCATCGCGTCGAGCACCGCGCGCGGGTCGTCCCCGCGCGCCAGCGCCTTTTCCGCCTTTTCGATTTCGTGGCGGCGGTGGCGCTCGGCGGTGTCGCGCAAGCTCCGGATTACCGGCACCAGCTCGCGGCCTTCCATCCAGTGCACGAAGTTTTCAACGCTGGTCTCGATGATCGCCTCGGCCTGCGCCACCTGTGCCACGCGGTTGTCCATGCCTTCGCGCACCACCTGCCCCAGGTCGTCCACGCTGTACAGGAATACGTCGTTCATGTCGGCGACTTCGGCCTCGACGTCGCGCGGCACCGCCAGGTCGACGATGAAGATCGGGCGGTGGCGGCGCTGCTTGATTGCGCGCTCCAGCATGCCCTTGCCGAGGATCGGCAACGGACTCGCGGTGGAGGTGACGATGATGTCGTAGGCCGGCAGTTCGTCGGGCAGCGCGGTGAGCGGGATCACCCCGGCGCCGAAGCGTTCGGCCAGCGGGCGGGCGCGCTCGGCAGTGCGGTTGGCCACCGTCATGCGGCGCGGATGCTGCGCGGCGAAGTGGGTGATGCACAGCTCGATCATCTCGCCGGCACCGATGAACAGGCAGGCCTGGTCCTTGATGCTGGGGAAGATGCGCTCGGCCAGGCGCACCGCTGCAGCGGCCATCGATACCGAGTTGGCGCCGATTTCGGTGCTGCTGCGTACCTCCTTGGCGACCGAGAAGGTGCGCTGGAACAGCTTGTGTAGCAACAGGCCGAGGGTGCCGGCTTCCTTGGCGGCCTGCGCCGCCTGCTTCATCTGCCCGAGGATTTGCGTCTCCCCCAGCACCATCGAGTCGAGACCGGCGGCGACGCGGAAGGCATGCTGCGCGGCCTTTTCGCGCGGCAGCGCATACAGGTAGGGCGCGAGTTCGCGCTGCTCGATGTGATGGAAATCGGCCAGCCATTGCGCCACGTCGTCTGGCGAGGGCGTGTTGACGTACAGCTCGGTGCGGTTGCAGGTCGACAGGATGGCGACTTCGGAGGCGCGTCGGCTCTGCGTCAGTTCGTGCAGCGCCTGCACCAGCTTGTCGGGGCCGAACGCCACCTGCTCGCGGATGGCGAGCGGCGCGGTGTGATGGTTGACCCCGAGGGCGAGAAGCTGCATGACGGCAGATGGCCGAAAAATGAAGACTGTTATTTTACTTTACCCGCAGCCTAAGCTGCACGTGCGGGTAGATTCAAATCAAAGCGCAGGCGGTCGTAATAGCGCCCGCGATACAGCAGGCGGCGGTGTTGGGGGGAATCGGAAAACCCGTTGCGGGTGTGCAGTACATTGTTGCAGACGAGGCCCATGCCGGGGCGCAGGCGGGCGGTAAGGGTGTATTCCGAGCCGGCGAGGATGTCGGCCAGGGTTGTGACCGCGGCTTGGGTGACGGCGTCCTCTTTCCACACGATGGAGCGGGTGCGCGCGGTGTAGCGCATGGTAAGAAAGCCCTGCTCGGGGTCGATCGCAAACACCGGCCCGCGCTGCGCTGCCCGGGCAATGTTGCTCTCGTCCATGCGCGCGGGGATGGTCATCGCGTCAGGTTGCATCAGCGCGGCGACGTAATCGGGGCTGGCATCACGCAGCTGGATATAGGCGATTTCATGATCGAGCAGGGCGTTTTCGCCGCCTTCTTCGGCGTCTTGCGCGCAGTGCAGGGTCATGCCGAGGATGCGGCGGTCGGGCGCATTGTAGTAGCCGTCGGTGTGCCAGTTGATCGGCTTGTGGGTGTAGGGGATGAACTCGCCGCGCACGTCGCCCTCGTCGTCCGCCGGGGTGATGCTGGACAGCCCGTCCTCGTCGGCGAGGTAATTGCCTTCCAGGCGGACCAGGCCGAGCTGCTGCCCTAGCTGTTTGGGGATCGACTTGTCGGTGGCGGGCAGGTGCGGCGCGCTATAGATCGCCATGTTGGCGCGCGCGCAGCGGGTTTCGAGGGCGTCGATTTCATCCGGGGTGAGATGGCGTGGATCGGCCAGCGGCACGACCAGTTCGTCGACGCTGCGCGGGTAGGCGGCAAGCCGTGCAGCGCGCCAGGCGCGGTAGCCGCTCTCGTTGGCCAGATCGAACGGCGACGGCATTTGAAATTACTCTGGGGGCAGCATGTCGGGCGAGCCGAAACCGCGCTTGACTGGTGCGTCGGACAGGAGACCCTTGAAGCTCTTTCTCACCGTGCCCATCATCTCGGGCATTTCGATGTCCATGATCTGGTCCATGATCCAGGTCTTGTCGTCGTCGCCCATCTCCTCGCGGATTTGCAGGCTGAGGAAGCGCAGTGCGGGGAAGCTGGCCTTGTCGTCGTCGGGGAACTCGAACTCGGCGTAGTCGGCGAAGCGGCGGTTCAGGAAGTCGATGAATTCGGCCTTGAAGTTGCGGCTGGGATCGGGGCCGGCCGACTCGATGATGTTTTCCTCCATTACCTCGCCCAGCCGGTTGGCGATCGCCTGCAGTACTTCGACGCGGCGTTCGGGCGTCTGCGAGGTGTAGGCCATGCGGTCGCAGTAATGCGCCAGGAAGGCGACAAACTCGGCGATCAGCTTGAAGCCGCGCGCCGGCGTGATGATGTCGTAATTTTCGCGGCCGAGGTTGTCGACGGCCTTGTCGGCAACGCGCCAGATGGTCGAGGCAACCGCGCTGGCGATTTCCCCGGCGCTGCGTTCGCCGTCCTTCTTGAACCAGATGGTGCGGACTTTGACGGGTTTGACCATGAGCGTTTTCCTTTATTCGCCGGTGGCAACGGGGCGCGCTGGATCGGTGATCCACTCGCTCCATGAACCGGGGTAGAGCCGTGAACCGGGAAGGCCGGCGATCTCCATCGCCAGAATATTGTGGCAGGCGGTGACGCCGGAGCCGCACATGTGGATGACCTGCCAGGCCGGCTTGCCTTTCAGCAGCGCCTGATAATTCTCGCGCAACGCCTCGGGCGGCAGATAGGTGCCGTCCACGTCGAGGTTTTCGTCAAACGGCCAGTTGATGGCGCCGGGCACGTGCCCGGCCACCGGGTCGAGCGGCTCGAATTCGCCGGAGAAGCGGCGATCCGGACGCGCGTCGATAATGAGTTGCTCGCCGGTCTGCGATGCACGCAACACATCGTCCGCCGCCACGATCTGGGTGGGTTCGGGCAGGCAGGCGCAAGCCGCCTTGTGCGGTGTCGGCACTTCGGCATTGACCGGGCGTTTTTCACGCAGCCATTTCGGATAGCCGCCATCCAGCAACGCCACCCCGGGGTGACCGAGCCAGCGCATCATCCACCACAGCCGCACGGCCATGGAGCCATAACTGTCGTCGTACACCACCACCTGCTTGTTGACGCCGACCCCCCACGCGCAGAGCTTTTCTGCCAGCGCGCGGGGGTCGGGCAGCGGATGCCGCCCCGTGGTTTCGCCGACGGAGGCGGAAAGATCGCCGTCCAGATGAACATAGCGTGCGCCCGGGATATGGGCTTTCGTGTAGGCCTGGCGGCCGGCATCAGGGTCGGTCAGGGTGAAACGGCAATCCAGAATGACCCAGTTCGGGTCATCCAGATGCGCGGCCAGGTCTTCGGTGGTGACGAGGGTGTTGGAAAACATAGGTGGGGAACTAGGAAATAGGAATTAGGGGCTAGGGAGGGGGCGACGTGCGGAGCCCCTAGACCCTAGCCCCTAGATCCTAATCAGTAGCCGCCCTTGCCGAAAGGCTTGGGCAGGCCGGCGACGCGGCAACCCTGGCGAGCCGGCATGTTGGGGAACAGCTCATACAGCTTTTTCTTCCAGTCGGTGCCCGGATGGAGTTCCTGTATTTCGGTCAGCATGTTGCGGAAGTTGGGGGTTTGGCCGTCGTCCTTGTATTTTTCGCGCAGGTAGTTGATGACCTGCCAGTGCTCGTCGGTCAGCGTGATTTTTTCCGCCGCGGCGATGACCGGGGGAACATCGTCACTGAAATTGGCTTCCAGCAGAAAGTCCTCATCGCCGGTTTCGAGTTCTTCACCATTTACAACATAAGACATGTTTTCTCCTTTCGGTTGGTTTCAAAAATTCGCCTGAGCCACAGGCGCGATGGATTTGTGCGGGATGAAAATCCCGCAGCCTAACAGGCGGTTGCGCCCCAAGCCCTCGTCCTGCAGCTGCAGCGACTTGTGCGGCGGTACGTCGTGGAGCATCAGGCTGTAACCATGGAGGGAGCCGGATGCGGTTTGCAGCATTTGCGGCATGCCGCAGATAAACCCGCAACGCAGCTGGAAATGACCATCCAGTTCGCGCATCACGTCCTGCACGAATTGTTCTTCAGTGGCGCTGCCCGTGTCAACGAAATGGGCGTAGATGTTGCTGAACGGGCTGAATTCTCGGGCCTTGAAACTGCCGATATGCAGGGCGTGACCCGCCAGATCGAGCCTTTGCCCGACCAGTGTCTGCATGTCGGCCACCCGCGTCCTGGGCACGCGCACGAACAGTTTGGTGCGCCGGTTGATGTTAAGCGAGGCGTCGCCACTGTTGGTTTCCGCACCTTTCAGGTGCTGGATGCCGGTGCCGCTGTCCTCGTTCAGCCACGGCAGCAGGCCCTGCAGCGCATCCGCCAGCATCTGCGCATTGTCGGTCGGGATGGTCGTGCCGACCAGATCGAACTGCAGATCGATCATGTGGGGCGTGTAGGTCTCGGGTTTGTTTTCCGGCCAATCCCAGTTCATGGCGCGTCTCCCGCATGATCGCGGGCCCAGGCCTGCATGATGTCGGCCCATTTCTGCGCGCTGACCGGGTCGACGTCGAAAATGGTGAAGCGCTTGTTTTCGCGGATACGGATACGCAGGAAGGGCACGCCGCCCGACTCGTGGGTCAGGTGCTGGAACTCGACCTCCTGGCCGCCGAAGGGCAGGCGCATTTTGTCTAGGGGGGTGATTTCAGGCATGGGATTTCATCCGCGGTACTCCAAGTTTCATCGGTGTCCTGTTTTGCCTGGCGCACATTGTGTTTTAAAGACAGGTATGCGTTATGAGGGCAACGCATGGTATTTCAACCCTGTTTTTGGCAAGGGCTTGCCTTAACGATAATATTTTAATACTCTTATCGGTTCCGGTGGCAGGCGTGTAATGTCTCATTCTTTACCTGAATGGGGCATACCCGTGTTGGGGAAATCGCCATACCCCATGTGGGTAGGTGTCGACCTACCGCAATGGGGTAGGTGATTTACCCATGAGAATGATGGTGGCGCGGCTGCCCAGTCAATAAAATAATAGATATACCGTTGAGCCATCTGCTGAGCGGGCACTTCGAATTTTCTAGGAGAGAAGAGAATGGCAAAGCAAATGATTGATACGCCCAATCTGGACGAGCTCGAGAAAGGCCCCTGGCCCAGCTTCGTGACCGGCTTCAAGCGTCTGGCCAAGGATAACGACATGATGGTTGACCTGATGGGTCAGCTGGAAACGTCCTACCAGCATATGAAGGGGTACTGGAAGGGTGGTACGGTCGGTGTGTTCGGTTACGGCGGCGGCATCATTCCGCGCTTTACCGAGCTGAAGGACGAGAATCACAAGCCGCTGTTCCCCGAGGCGGCCGAATTCCATACGCTGCGCATCATGCCGCCGGCCGGCATGCATTACACCTCCAACCTGCTGCGCGAGATGTGCGACGCCTGGATGGAGACCGGTGGTTCGGGCATGATCGCGTTCCACGGCCAGTCCGGCGACATCATGCTGCAGGGCTGTAAGACGGAGGATGTCCAGAAGGCTTTCGACAGGTTCAACGACATGGGCTTCGACCTCGGTGGCGCCGGCCCTGCTCTGCGCACCTCGATGTCCTGCGTGGGCGCTGCCCGCTGCGAAATGTCCTGCTTCGATGAAGCCAAGGCCCTGCGTATCGTCATCAACAACAACATCGACGACATGCACCGCCCGTCCCTGCCGTACAAGTTCAAGTTCAAGTTCTCCGGCTGCCCGAACGACTGCGTCAACGCCATCCAGCGTTCCGACATGGCCACCATCGGCACCTGGCGCGACAACATCCGCGTCAACGAGGCGCAGGTTCAGGATTATTACAAGGCGCACGGCATGTCCGATCTCGTCAACGACGTGATCAGCAAGTGCCCGACCAAGGCCATCACCCTGGTTGCCGCTGACAAGGTTGTCGCCAGCGACACCGTGTCGGTTGCCAAGCTGGGCGACGGCAATGCCCTGTGCATCGACAACAAGAACTGCGTGCGCTGCATGCATTGCCTGAACGTCATTCCTGGCGGCCTGCTGCCCGGCAACGACAAGGGCGTGACCATCCTGGTGGGCGGCAAGAGCGTTCTGAAGATCGGCGCGACCATGGGTACCGTGGTGATCCCGTTCATGAAGATGGAGTCCGACGAGGACTTCGAAAAGCTGAACGAGCTGTCGCGCAATGTCATCGACTTCTTCGCGGAAAACGCGCTGGAGCACGAGCGCACCGGCGAAATGATCGAGCGTATCGGCTTGGCCAACTTCCTGGAAGGCCTGGATATTCCGGTCGATCCCAACATGATCAGCCAGCCGCGCTCCAACCCGTACTTCCGTGGCGACGACTGGGATGAGCAGGTCGAGAAGTGGAACGAGAACAAGCAGTCAGCCGCCTAATTTTTGCTTACCCCGGGTTTCGGCGCGAGCCGGGATCCGTGTATAAATCAAGTTGGAGATAAAACATGGCAGAACTACGTCCGCCTATCGAGTCCGGCGCACCGGATCCGATGCCCTACATGCACCCCGTGATGGTGAAGAATTATGGTAAGTGGGCTTTCCACAACCATCCGAAGCCAGGTGTCCTGTATCACCGCGCCGAGTCCGGCGACGAAATCTGGACCGTCAAGGCCGGCACCCAGCGCCAGATGGACCACTACACCATCCGCGAACTGGCCGACATCGCCGACCAGTATGGCGACGGTTTCGTGCGTTTCACCGCGCGTTCCAACATTGAGTACATGGTGGCCGATGGCTCCAAGGTCGAGCCGCTGATCAAGGCGCTCAACGAGAAGGGCTACCCCATCGGCGGCACCGCCAACTCGATCTCCATGATTGCGCATACCCAGGGTTTCCTGCATTGCGACATTCCCGCGACCGACGCTTCCGGCGTGGTCAAGGCGCTGATGGACGAGCTGTACGACGACTTCGTCAAGTGCGAGATGCCCAACCGCGTCAAGCTGTCCACCTCCTGCTGCGAAATCAACTGCGGCGGCCAGGCTGACCTCGCCATCATCGTGCAGCACACCAAGCCGCCGAAGATCAACCATGATCTGGTTGCCAACGTGTGTGAGCGTCCCTCCGTCGTGGCGCGCTGCCCGGTGGCGGCGATCCGTCCCGCTCTGGTGAATGGCAAGCCCTCGCTTGAAGTCGACGAGAAGAAGTGCATCTGCTGCGGCGCCTGCTTCCCGCCCTGCCCGCCAATGCAGATCAACGATCCCGTGCATTCCAAGATTGCGATCTGGGTGGGTGGCAAGAACTCCAATGCCCGCTCCAAGCCGACCTTCCACAAGCTGGTCGCTGCTGGCCTGCCGAACAATGCGCCGCGTTGGCCGGAAGTCGCCGAGGTGGTCAAGAAGATCCTCATGACCTACAAGGAAGACGGAAAGCCTTGGGAGCGCATGAATGACTGGATCGATCGGATTGGCTGGCCCGCATTCTTCGAGAAGACCGGTCTGCCCTTCACCAAGTATCACATTGATAACTGGCGCGGCAGCCGTTCAACGCTGAACGCTTCTGCTCACATCCGCTTCTAATCAAGCAGGTTGCCTCCGCGAGGGTTGCGGGGGCTAATCTGGATTTAAGAATCGATTTTTCGGAGTGGTTACATGCAATTCGGTATTCTTGTGAACGAAGGGCCCTACAGCCATCAGGCTAGTGACTCGGCCTTTCTTTTTGCGCGCACTGCGCTTGAAAAGGGCTACAAAGTCCCGCGCGTTTTTTTCTATCACGATGGCGTGTATAACGCTTCGCGTCTCGCAACCCCGCCGCAGGACGATCGCAACGTCGGTGCGCGCTGGTCCAAGCTGGCTGCGGATCATGGCGTGGACCTGGTTGTCTGCGTGGCGGCTGCGCAGCGTCGCGGCATCACGGACGGTGTGCTGGGCGATAACTTCCGCATCTCGGGCCTGGGCCAATTGGTTGAGATGGGCATTCAGTACGACCGTCTCGTGACGTTCGGAGATTAAGGAAACGAGATGAGCGATATGGATGAAATGGAAGACGGCTCCGGCATCGTCAAAAAATTCATGTTCCTGAACCGCAAGGCGCCGCACGGCACCGTGTACGCGTTGGAAGGGCTGGAAGTGGTGCTGATTACGGCTGCTTTCGATCAGGATGTGAGCATGGTGTTCACCGATGACGGTGTCTACCAGTTGATGAAGGGCATCGACAGCAAGGGCATCGAAGTCAAGGATTTCTCCAAGACCTACCGTGCGCTGGAAGGCTACGACATCGAGAAGCTCTATGTCGACCAGGCGTCGATGGATGCGCGTGGCTTGACCGAGGACGACCTGATTGTGGATGTGACGGTGCTCGCCGTCGATGAGATGGCAAATCTCATGGCTGAGCAAGACGTCGTGATCAGCTTCTAAGGGGATGGATATGCTGCATATTGTGAACAAATCGGCTACGGATCGCGGCTCGCTGGAAAGCTGCCTGCGCATGGCCACCAAAGGTTCTGCTGTACTGCTGATCGAGGACGCGGTGTACGCCGCGACAACCGGCAATGCGGCGGCAGCGAAAATCCAGGCAGCAGCGGCTGACCTCAAGATTTACGCACTCGGTCCTGATCTGGCGGCGCGCGGCATGGCCGGGCGCGTGCTGGACGGAGTCAATGTCGTGGATTACGGCGGTTTTGTGGATCTGGTCGCAGAGCACAGCAACTGTCAGTCTTGGCTGTAACTTTTAATTAAAGGAGTATTGCTATGCCCATGGTGAACATCGCCGGTAAAGAAGTCGAAGTCGACGAAGAAGGCTATCTGGTCGACCTGTCGCAGTGGAACGAAGACATTGCCAAATACATGGCTGTCGAAGAAAAGGTCGATCTGACCGACAGTCACTGGGAAGTTGTCAACTTCCTGCGTGAGTACTACGCCGAATACCAGATCGCACCCGCAGTGCGCGTTCTGACCAAGGCCATCGGCAAGAAGCTCGGGCCTGAAAAAGGCAACAACAAGTACCTGTACGAGTTGTTCCCCTACGGCCCCGCCAAGCAGGCTTGCAAAATCGCCGGCTTGCCCAAGCCGACTGGCTGTATTTAAGTTGTAACACCATCGGGTTGCCCCGGAGTTTTCCGGGGCGACTCCGATTTTCAAGCTGTGTTTCCCAATCGAATGCTGCCAGGCTGTGCCGGGGCTCGCGTTTGATTCGTAAACATAACGTTGTTGGGAGATGGGTTTGTCTACTGTGACGATGATTTATGCCGGGATGTTTTACATCGCCACCCTGTTGCTGGTGGTGAGCCTGGGCTACAAGATTTTTGATTACAGCCGCACACCCGCGCCGCTGAAGATCCCGACCACGCCCGCACCGACCACGCAAAAGGGTGTCGTGTACCGGATGGCGAAAGAAGTGGTGCTGTTCGAATCGCTGTTCAAATCCAACAAGTGGATCTGGGTATTCGGCTGGCTGTTCCACCTGGGACTGTTCCTGGTGCTGGTGCGCCATCTGCGCTATTTCACCGAGCCGGTCTGGTTCTGGGTCGACATCGTGCAGCCGTTCGGAAAATACGCCAGCATCATGATGGTGATCGGCCTGACCGGCCTGCTGGCGCGCCGTTTCTTGGTCGACCGGGTGCGCTACATTTCGACCCCGTCCGACTACCTGATGCTGGTGCTGCTCCTTGGCATCGGCCTGTCGGGCATGTTGATGACCTTCGTCGTGCATACCGACATCGTGGCGCTGAAGGGCTTCTTCATGGGCCTGATGTATCTTGACCTGCAGCCGGTGCCGCAGGATCCGATCCTGCTGGCCCACCTTGCCATGGTGGCGCTGCTGATGGTGATCTTCCCGATCAGCAAGCTGCTGCATGCGCCGGGCCTCTTCTTCAGCCCGACCCGCAACCAGGTGGACAATCCGCGTGAGCATCGCCATGTGGCGGCTTGGGCGGCCCGGCTCGAACAGAAAAACTGATTCGTTGACATCGATTGACGAACGCGTAAGTACGGACAAAGGACCCTCAAGTGGCTGCTGCTGAATTTGACATTCCGGTAATCAAGGACAACATCGAAGTTCCCAAACTGCGGGAAGGTACGATGGCGCATGCCAAGACCTTCCCGGCGGCCAAGCCGGTCCAGGACTCCATGGGCTACCCGCATGAACTGGGTGAGGACTGGAAAGAGCGTGCGCTCGACAAGATGGGCGACCTGCTGGGCAAGTACCGCTCGCTGAAAGTGTTCATGGATGCCTGCGTGCACTGTGGAGCATGCACGGACAAATGTCATTATTACCTCGGCACGTCCGACCCCAAGAATATGCCGGTGGCGCGTCAGGATCTGATGCGTCAGGTCTATCGCCGTTACTTCACCACGGCGGGCAAGTTGTTTCCCAGACTGGTGGGCGCCAAGGATCTGACCAAGGAAATCCTCGACGACTGGTACAGCTATTATTATCAGTGTTCGGAATGCCGTCGTTGCTCGGTGTTTTGTCCCTACGGCATCGACACCGCCGAAATCACCATGGCCGGCCGTGAAATCCTCAACCATGTCGGCATGGGGCAGAAGTATTCGAACGAGATTCTGACCAAGGTCCACAGGATCGGTAATAACCTCGGTCTGCCCGGCCCCGCGCTGGAAGACACCCTGGAAGGCCTGGAAGAAGATATCGAGGCCGATACCGGCGTGGCGGTGAAAATGCCGCTTGATGTGAAAGGCGCGGAAGTGCTGCTGGTCACGCCGTCGGCGGACTTCTTCTCCGAGCCGCACGTCGAATCCTTGATCGGTTACGCCAAGGTGTTTCACGCTGCCGGCATCAATTGGACCCTGTCCACCCACGCCTCGGAAGCCGGCAACTTCGGCCTCTTCAACGGCAACTACGAAAGCATGCGCAAGGTCGCCATGCGGATTCGCGATGCTGCGCTCGAACTCGGCGTCAAGCGCATCGTGGTCGGCGAATGCGGCCACGCCTGGCGCGTTGCCTACAGCTTCTGGAACACGCTGACGGGAATCGGATACGGCGGCAACGATCCGTTCTCGATCGAGCTGCAAAAGCAACTCGATCCGACCTATCCGCAGCCGCAGCACATTTGCGAACTGACCAACGACCTGATCAAGTCCGGCAGGATCAAGGTCGACCCGTCCGCCAACGACAATCTGGTCGTGACCTATCACGACTCGTGCAACGTGGCGCGGGCCTCGCGCATGGGTACGGAGCCCGGCGGCCAGTTCACCATTCCGCGCGAATTGATCAAGTCGGTGGTGAACAATTTTCACGACATGGCGGACGAAACCATCGGCGAGTCCACCTTCTGCTGCGGCGGCGGCGGCGGCCTGCTGACCGACGACCTCATGGAAGTCCGGGTCAAGGGCGCATTGCCGCGCGCCACCGCGCTGAACAATGTGGTCAAGGAACATCAAGTCAATTTCATGGCCATGATCTGCGCCATCTGCAAGGCGCAGTTCACCAAAGTATTGCCCAAGTATGGCTTCGACATGAGCATGGTGGGCGGAGTGCATCAATTGGTTAGCAAGGCGATCAAGCTGGACTGAAGTCGGCTGGCTGATTGCGTTTTATCTATTTTAGTTACACAGACATTAGGAGAACCACCATGGCTGTCACGACGAGCAAAGCAAAAACCGAAGGCGTTACATGGCGTCGTTATAAAGATGGCGAATCACTGGGTGACATTCGCTCTGCCCAGGACATGATTTTTCAGGCGGGCTGGACGCACAAATGTCCGGAGTACATGCTTTCCACGCCGCCCTGCCAGGGTTCCTGCCCGGCCGGTGAAGACATCCGTGGTTATCTCAACATCGCGCGCGGCATCGAGAAGCCGCCCGCAGGCATGACCTGGCAGGAATACGCTTTCCGCCGCGTGACCGAAGCCAACCCCTTCCCGGCCGTGATGGGCCGCGTCTGTCCTGCGCCGTGCGAATCCGGTTGTAACCGCAACATGGTTGAAGACCACGTCGGCATCAACTCGGTCGAGCACTTCATCGGCGACTGGGGCATCGAAAACAGCATGGCCTACACTTCCACGGCAGCCGAATCCGGCAAGAAGGTCGCCGTGATCGGCGCCGGCCCAGCCGGTCTGGCCGCCGCCTATCAGCTGCGCCTGCGTGGTCATGGCGTGACCATTTTCGACGAGCATGAAGAGCTCGGCGGCATGATGCGTTACGGCATTCCCGGTTTCCGCACCCCGCGCGAAATGCTCGATGCAGAAATCAAGCGCATCATCGACTTGGGTGTCGAAACCCGTCTGAAGACCCGCATCGGTTCCGACGTGACCTTCGACGAAATCGAGAAGGAATTTGACGCCATCTTCATGGCAATGGGCGCCCAGGCTGGCCGTCCGCTGCCGGTGCCCGGCGCCGAAGCGCCCAACTGCGTGACTGCCGTGGCGTTCCTGCGCGCGTTCAACGAAGGCCGTCTGCAGCACGTCGGCAACCGCGTGGTGGTCATCGGCGGTGGCGATACTTCGATCGACGTTGCGACCGTTGCTCGTCGTCTGGGCAATGTCACCAAATCGGGTACTGTGGATGAACGCCCTGAAGCCGTCATCGCCGGCCACATGGCATCCGACGTTGCCTCGATTTCCGCACGCGAAGGCGCCGAGGTGATGCTGGTGTCGCGCTCCACCATCGACAAGATGGCCGCCAACAAGCACGAAGTCGAGCAGGCGATGCAGGAAGGCATCGAAATCATCGGCGGCGTGACCCCGGTGGGCGTGGTCGTCGACGAAAAGGGCCGCGCAACGGCGTTGCGTGTCGCTGACTTCGTGATGGAAGGCAAGGAAACCAAAATCGTCGAAGGCACCGAGCGCGACCTGCCGGCCGACCTGATCGTCTCGGCCATCGGCCAGGGCGTTGACTTTACCGGACTAGAGCAATTCAACAACAACAACGGCCTGATGAAGGTCGACAAGAACTATCGCTTTCCCGGCAAGGAACACATCTTCGTCGGCGGCGACGTGCTGCGCCCGCACCTGCTGACCACCGCGATCGGCCATGCATCCATTGCCGTTGACGGCATTGATGCCTTCCTCAATGGCAAGGAACTCGACAAGCGTCCGAAAGTGGACGTTCACCATTTCGATGAAATTCGCAAATGGCTTGAAACCGGGCATGAATACAGCGAAGACCTGCATGGCGGGATCTGGGGTACGTCCGATCGCAAGGACATCCTGCACAACTTCGATGACCGTTCGGCGCGTCATATCATCCCGCATAACGACCTGTTCCTGGGGCATTTCCCCAACGTGCAGCGTCATGTCCGTGAAGTGATCACGCTGGACAAGGAAGGCGCACTGGGCAACTTCGAAGAGCGCCTGCGTGCGTTGTCCGAAAAGGACATCGTCGACGAAGCCAAGCGCTGCATGTCCTGCGGCCAGTGCTTCGAATGCGATAACTGCGTGGTCTATTGCCCGCAGGGCGCCGTGTTCAAGGTGAAGAAGAAAGACAACCCGACCGTTGGCCGTTACGTCGACACCGACTATGGCAAGTGCATCGGCTGCCACATTTGCGCCGATGTCTGCCCCACCGGTTACATCATCATGGGTATGGGTGACTAAGCGTGGCAGGCAAAATAAAAAGCCTCCTGGCGCTGGGTGCGGTCGTGCTGACGACGGTTGCCCTGGCCTGGGCCGGGGCGGACGCCCCGGCCCAGGCCAGCGGCGCCCCCAAGCCGGTAATCACCAAGGCCGTCAAGGGCGACCAGTGCGTGGAAGACACTGACTTCATGCGGCGCAATCACATGAAGTTGCTGAACCATCAGCGCGACAAAACCGTGATCGAAGGCATCCGCACCAAGAAGCATAGCCTCAAGGAATGCATCGAGTGCCACGCCAGCGAAAAGACGGGCAGCGTTGCTGCCGCCAAGGATGATTTTTGCGTGAGTTGCCACAGCTATGCCGCGGTGAAGATCGATTGCTTTGAATGTCATTCCACCAAGCCGCAAGGCCCGATGTCGATGCATCCGCTGAACGCTGAAACGGCGCACTACAAGCACAAACTGGCCGCCCGGACGACAAGTGAGGTCAGTGCAGAAGAGATGGCTGGGGTTGCCCAATGAGCGAACTGAATTCAATGTCAAACCAGGCACCTGAATCGCCCGAGCGTCGCCGCTTCGTCGGCGCCGCCACGGCCGCGGCTGGCCTGGCGATTGCCCCGGGCGTGATGCTGTATCAAGTGGCGCATGGCCGTCCGGACGACCAGCCGGCCAGCAGCGCCGTGCGCTGGGGCATGCTGGTCGATACGACCAAGTGTGCAACAGGCTGTGATGTCTGCGTCTCCGCGTGCAGCACCGAAAACGGCTGGACGCCGGTGGCCGAAAGCAAACATCCAAGGCAGGCGCCGCAGTGGATCCGCAAGCTCGAACTTGAGGATCCGCTGACGCAGATGGAAACCAATCTGCCGATGCTGTGCCAGCATTGCGCCGAGCCGCCCTGCGTGGATGTGTGCCCGACAGGGGCATCGTTCAAGCGCGCCGACGGCATCGTGCTGGTCAATCGCCATACCTGCATCGGCTGCCGTTACTGCATGATGGCGTGCCCTTACAAGGCGCGTTCGCTGGTGCACGAACCATTGAATGACACCCAGAAGCCGGATGTGCCGCGTGGAATGGGCTGCGTCGAGGCCTGTACCTTCTGCGTGCAGAAGGTGGATCGTGGCGACGGCAACACCGCATGTGCCGAGGCCTGCACTGCCGCCGGCCATAACGCCCTGCTGTTCGGCGACATGAATGACCCCGAAAGCGAGATTTCCCGGCGTCTGCGTGAACTGCCGACCAAGCAGGTGCGCGCCGACCTCAATCTCAACCTCGGCGTTCGCTATCACGGAATCTAAAACGATATGGCAAGCATTACCTTCCGCGAAGTAGAGGGCAGCAGCCTGAAATACTGGCTGTTATTCGGTTTTCTCGGCCTGTTTGTGCTGTTCGGCGCGCTGGCCTGGAACTACATGCACCACTACGGCCACGTCGTGACCGGAATGGACAACCAGATCGTCTGGGGCCTGCCGCACGTGTTCGCGGTGTTCCTCATCGTGGCGGCCTCCGGCGCCCTGAACGTCGCGTCGATCGCATCGGTGTTCAACAAGCCGATGTACAAGCCGCTGGCGCCGCTGTCGGCGATCCTGGCGCTGGCGCTGATGCTGGGTGGCCTGCTGGTGCTGGTGCTCGACCTGGGGCGTTCCGATCGCCTGATCGTGGCGATGACGAACTTCAACTTCAAGTCGATGTTCACCTGGAACGTGTTCCTGTATTCCGGCTTCTTCGGCCTGGTGGGCGTCTACCTGTGGACCATGCTGGACCGCAGCGTCAAGTCCTGGTCGAAGGCGGCGGGCACTGCGGCCTTCATCTGGCGCCTGATCCTGACGACCGGTACCGGCTCGCTGTTCGGCTTTTTGATTGCGCGTGAATTGTACGGCACCGCCATGCTGGCGCCGATGTTCATCATCATGTCGTTTGCCTATGGTCTGGCCATCTACCTGATGGTACTGACCGCGGCCTATGCCTGGACCGGCCGCACCCTGGGCGATGCCGTGATGACGCGCCTGAAGACCCTGCTCGTGGTGTTCGTCGCGGCCGTGCTGTATTTCGTCGTCGTCCACCACATGACCAATCTGTATTTCGCCAAGTATCATGCGGTTGAAGCGTTCATCCTGCGCGATGGCGGCATCTTCACCACGCTGTTCTGGGTGGGCCAGATCGTCATCGGCTGCGTGGTGCCGCTGGTGATCCTGCTGAGCGGCCTGGGCAAGCAGCGTGCATGGATCATGATTGCGTGTGCCCTCGTCATTCTGGGCGGTGTGGCGCAGATGTACGTCACCATCATCGGCGCACAGGCATTCCCCCTGGACATGTTTCCTGGCCTGATCGAGCAGAGCAGTTTCTTCGACGGCGAAGTGCACGGCTACATGCCCAGCATGCCCGAGCTCTTCCTCGGCCTGGGCGGGGTGGCGATCGCGTTGCTGGCGACCACCTTCGCAGTCAAGGTGCTGCGCCTGCTGCCAGTCAGCCTGGACGACGCCACCGTCGCCAAGCTGGAGCATTGATGCATCCCCTGCCAGGCGCAAGCCCGGCAGGGGGTCGTCCGGTATGAGCCAGCAAGCCACCACGAACGAACCAGCGAAGCGCGGGGCTCAATTGCCCCGCGTCTTCATTTCTGCTGCGCATAAATCATCCGGGAAAACAACGCTCACGCTTGGCCTGTGTGCGGCGCTGCATGCGCGCGGCCATCGGGTGCAGCCTTTCAAGAAAGGGCCCGACTACATCGATCCGCTGTGGCTTGGGATGGCGGCGCAACGCCCCTGCTACAACCTCGATTTCCACATGATGCGGCGCGATGAAATCGAGCGGCAGTTCGCCCGCGCCGCAGCGGACGCCCGCATCAGCCTGATCGAGGGAAACAAGGGCCTGTACGACGGGCTCGACCTCGACGGCAGCAACAGCAATGCGGCGCTCGCCAAGCTGCTTGGCGTGCCGGTGGTGCTGGTGATCGACGCGCGGGGCATGACCCGCGGGGTGGCGCCGCTGATTCTGGGCTACCAGGCGTTTGACCCGGATATCCGCATCGCCGGCGTCATCCTCAACAATCTCGGCGGCAGCCGCCACGAGTCGAAGCTGCGCGCGGTGATCGGGCATTACACCGATGTCGAGGTGATCGGTGCTGTCCAGCACGACCCGGGCATGCGGATCGCCGAGCGCCATCTGGGGCTGGTGCCGGCCAACGAACAGGATGCCGCACGCGCACGGATTCGGCATGTCGGCGAGCGCGTGGCGGCGCAGGTCGATCTGGATCGTTTGCTGGAAATTGGCGACAGCGCACCGGATCTGGACATCGAGCTGTCGCCTGAAACAGGAACCCCGGCCGAGCGGGTGCGTATCGGCATCGCGCACGACCAGGCCTTCGGCTTTTACTACAGCGAGGACCTCGACACGCTGCGTGCCGCCAACGTGGACCTGGTGGAAATCGATACCCTGCATGCGCAGGCCCTGCCCGAAGTCGATGGTCTCATCATCGGCGGCGGCTTCCCCGAAATGTTCATGGCGGAACTGGAAGCCAATACCGCCCTGCGGAAGCAGATTCGTGGCGCCATCGAGTCCGGTTTGCCCGCCTATGCCGAATGCGGCGGCCTGATGTATCTGTCGAAAAGCCTCAGCTGGCAGGGACAGACGCGCGATATGGTGGGCGTGGTGCCGGGCGACACCGTGATGCATGAGCGCCCCGTCGGCCGCGGTTATGCGCGCCTGCAGCCGACCGGAGACGACCGCTGGCGGGAGACTGCGAGCATTCCGGCACACGAATTTCACTATTCGAGCTTGGAAAACCTGCCTGACGACTCCATGTATGCCTACCGGGTGACGCGCGGCCATGGCATTGATGGTCGGCACGACGGTTATCAGCGATACAAGCTGCTGGCCGCGTACGTGCACCGTCGGGGCGCCGGGGCGCAGGGCTGGATCGCGCCGTTTTTGAACGAGGTGCGTGCGCACAAGGCGCGTGCCACGGATTAATTTTGGCAGCATAACTTTTGAAGGACATTCCATGATCAAGATTACCGACGCCGCTGCCGAACAGATTCGCGTCGCCTCCAACAATCCAGACGTCCACGGCATGGTGCTGCGCGTCGCTGCTTATCAGGAAGACGACGGCAGCGTGAACTTCGGCATGGGTTTCGACCAGGAGCGCGAAGCGGACGAGCAGTTGATCGTCAACGGCATCGAAGTGCTGATCGCCAGCTCCAGCACCCCCTACCTGCAGGGCGTCACGATCGATTTCGTCGAAATGAGCCCGGGCGACATGCGCTTCATTTTCATTCCGCCGTATTCCGCCGAGCCGGCGGACGAAGCTGCCTCCGCCGAGTAAACCGCATGAACTACCTGCCCATTTTCCTCGACCTGCGCGACCGCCATTGTCTGGTGGTGGGCGGATCCGAAACCGCCGCGCGCAAGGCCGAACTGCTGTTGCGCGCCGGCGCCCGGGTCGATGTCGCCGCCCCCGGCTTGCATGAAGGTTTCGCGCGCCTGCCGCATGCCGAGCATTTGAACCGGGTGGCCGATGCCTTCGCGCCCGCTCTGCTCGACGGCAAGGACGCGGTGATCGTGGTCGAGGAAGACGAATCCCTCGCCAAGGCGGTCGCGGACGCCGCGCGCGCGCGCCACATCCCGGTCAACGTGGCGGACAAGCCGGCGCTGTGCAGCTTCATCCTGCCCTCGATCATCGACCGTTCGCCGATCATGGTGGCGGTCTCCAGTGGCGGCGAATCGCCGGTGCTGGCCCGCATGCTGCGTGCGCGCCTGGAAACCCTGGTTCCTGCTGCCTACGGCCGCCTCTCCACCCTGGCCGGGCGTTACAAGGACCGCGTGCGCGCGGCGATCAAGCCGGAACAGCGGCGCGCCTTCTGGGAAAAGGTGTTCCTCTCGCCCGTTGCAGAAATGGTGTTTTCCGGGCGCGACGCCGAGGCAGAGTCACAGCTCGAAGCCATGATCCAGGATGGCGGAGAGCACGAGATCCGCCGCGGCGAGGTCTATCTGGTCGGCGCCGGTCCCGGCAATCCGGACCTTTTGACCTTCCGCGCGCTGCGGCTGATGCAGCAGGCCGACGTCATCGTGCACGACCGCCTCGTTTCGCAGCCGATCCTCGATATGTGCCGGCGCGACGCCGAGCGCATCTACGTCGGCAAGGAACGCGACGACCATGCGGTGCCGCAGGAGGAAATCAACCTCATGCTGGTGCGCCTGGCCCAGGAAGGCAAACGCGTGTTGCGCCTGAAGGGCGGCGACCCCTTCATCTTTGGCCGCGGCGGCGAGGAAATCGAGACCCTGGCCGAGCACGGCGTGCCGTTCCAGGTGGTGCCCGGCATCACCGCCGCTGCCGGCGTGGCGTCCTACGCAGGGATTCCGCTCACCCATCGCGACTACGCGCAGTCGGTCGCCTTCGTTACCGGACACCTGAAGGAAAATACCTTCAACATGAACTGGGAAGGCATCGCGCGGAAAGACCAGACCATCGTCATCTACATGGGGCTGAAAGGCCTGCCGCTGCTGTGTGAAGAACTGGTCAGGCACGGTCTGGCGCCCGACACCCCGGCCGCCATCGTGCAGCACGGCACGCTGCCGACCCAGCGCGTCATCACCGGCGACCTCGACACGCTGCCCGCGCTGGCGGTGGAGGCCGGACTCAAGGCGCCCACTCTCATCATCGTCGGCAACGTCGTCAAGCTGCGCGAAAAGCTCGGCTGGTTTCAGCCCGAGCTGCACGGCGGCCAGACACCTCGCACCCCGCTCGAAGCGCCGGACCACCTGCCCTGACCAAGGGATGGCGGCGTCGCGTAGCCGGTGTTGGCCAGGACCTGGCATCCACACCGAAGGCGGGAGGCAGCAGCGTGCTGTATCCCGCTGGCGTGCAAAACCGTAGCGTGCCTGCCATGGCCGGGCGTTGACGCGCTACTGCTGCAGCATACCCGCCGGGCCGATTCGCCGCTTTTGACTGGTCGATTCGCCGCGCAGGTCTAGAATGCAGGATGGATTTGTCCTGCAAGTACCTGCCATGACCACCACACTCCACCCGCAAGGGGTAGGCCGTGGTTCTAAAGACGCTGTCCCAAGGGATACCCCTTCGGATACAGCGTCAAGAACCACGCTCACCATCGACGGCAACGAGGCCGTTGCCCGCATCGCGTACCTCGGCAACGAGGTGATCGCCATTTATCCCATCACGCCGGCGTCCAGCATGGGCGAGTGGGCCGACGAGTGGGCCGCGCAGGGCCGTCCCAACCTGTGGGGCGCGGTGCCGAAAATCATCGAGATGCAGTCGGAAGGCGGCGCCGCCGGCGCACTGCACGGCGCGCTCACCGCCGGCGCGCTGGCGACCAGCTTCACCGCCAGCCAGGGCCTGCTCCTGATGATTCCCAACCTCTACAAGATCGCTGGCGAGTTGACGCCGTTCGTGCTGCACGTCGCAGCGCGTACGCTGGCGACCCATGCGCTGTCGATCTTCGGCGACCATTCCGACGTCATGGCGGCCAGGGCTACCGGCTGCGCCATGCTCGCCGCCAACTCGCCGCAGGAAGCACAGGATTTCGCCCTGATCGCGCAGGCGATCACGCTGGCCGGGCGCATCCCCGTCATCCATTTCTTCGATGGCTTCCGCACCTCGCACGAGGTAGCGAAGATCGTCGCGGTGGAAGCCGACACCGTGCGCGCCATGCTCGACGCCGGACTCATCGCCGCACACCGGGCGCGCGCGCTGTCGCCCGAGCATCCGGTGCTGCGCGGCACCTCGCAGAACCCGGATGTGTTCTTCCAGTCGCGCGAGCGCGCCAACCCTTTCTACGACGGGTTTCCGCAAATCGTGCAGGACGCGATGGACCGCTTCGGCGAGTTTACCGGGCGGCATTACAAGCTGTTCGAATACGTGGGCGCAGCGGATGCAGAGCGGGTGATCGTGCTGATGGGCTCCGGCGCCGAAACCGTGCACGAGACCGTCGAGCATCTCAACGCGCACGGTGAGCGGGTCGGCGTGCTCAAGGTGCGGCTGTACCGGCCGTTTTCGCCGGGCGCGCTGCTCGATGCGCTGCCGCCCACGGCGAAGTCCGTCGCCGTGCTCGACCGCAGCAAGGAGCCTGGCGCCGACGGCGAGCCGCTCTACAAGGACGTGGTGACCGCGCTGGCGCAGGCGGCGGCGGACGGCGCGCGTGCCATGCCCAGGGTCATCGGCGGCCGCTACGGCCTGGCGAGCAAGGAGTTCACCCCCGGCATGGTGAAGGCGGTGTTCGACGAACTGGCGCAGGCCGCGCCCAAACGCGCGTTCACCGTCGGCATCCACGACGACCTCACCCACCTGTCGCTGGCATGGGATACGGACTTTCGCACCGACGCCTCACGGCAGCTTCAGCACGCCGTGTTCTGGGGACTCGGCGCCGACGGCACGGTGTCGGCCAACAAGAACTCGATCAAGATCCTCGGCGAGACCACCACGCTGCAGGCGCAGGGCTACTTCGTCTACGATTCGAAGAAATCCGGCGCGGTGACGGTTTCGCACCTGCGCTTCGGCCCGGCGACGATCCGTTCCACCTACCTGGTGGAGGCGGGTATGGCCGGCTTCGTCGCCTGCCACCAGCCGGTGTTCGTCGAACGCTACGAGCTGCTGGAACACGCCGCGCCGGAAGGGGTTTTCCTGCTCAACACTCCGGCGCCGCCGGATCGGGTCTGGGACAGCTTGCCGCAGAAGATACGCGCACAGATTCGCGACAAGCGCCTGCGGCTGTGGGTGATCGACGCCTACGCCGTCGCCGCGGAAGCCGGCATGGGCCGGCGCATCAACACCATCATGCAGACCTGCTTCTTCGCCATCTCCGGCATCCTGCCGAAGGACGAGGCGATTGCCGCGATCAAGCACGCGGTCGACAAGACCTACGGCAAGAAGAGCCGTCGCCTGGTGGAACTGAACTACCGTGCCATCGATACGACGCTGGCGGAGCTGCACCAGGTCGCCATTCCACCGGCAGAAGCCATCGGAAGCGAGTCCGGGCTGGCACCGGACGATGCGACGGATGCGGGCATTCCCGACTTCGTGCGCGACCTCACCCTGCCGATCTACCGGGGTCATGGCGATCGCCTTTCGGTGTCTCGGATGCCCGCCGACGGCACCTATCCGCTTGGCACCGCGCAATACGAGAAGCGCAACATCGCGCTGGAAATTCCGGTTTGGGATGCGGATCTGTGCACCCAGTGCGGCAAGTGCGTGTTCGTCTGCCCGCATACCGCCATCCGCGCGCGCGCCTTCGACGCGGCGGCAGCCAAGGATGCGCCGCCGACCTTCAAGCATGTTCCGGCGAAGAGCAAGGACTTCCCCGCCGGCACTCACATCAGCTATCAGACGGCGCCGGAGGACTGCACCGGCTGCGGCGACTGCGTCGAAGCCTGCCCGATCCACGACAAATCGAACGTCAGCCGGCGCGCGGTGAACATGGCGCCGATCGCGCCGCTGCTGGATCAGGAACGTGACAACCTCGCCTTCTTCCTGCGCCTGCCCGAGTTCGACCGCGGCGCGATCAAGCACAACACCATCCCCAGCGCCATGCTGCTCGATCCGCTGTTCGAGTTTTCCGGCGCCTGCGCCGGCTGCGGCGAGACGCCCTACATCCGGCTGGCGACGCAACTCTTCGGCGACCGCATGCTGATCGCCAACGCCACCGGGTGCTCGTCGATCTACGGCGGCAACCTGCCCTCCACGCCCTATACGGTGAACGGCGCCGGCCGCGGCCCGGCGTGGAGCAATTCGCTGTTCGAGGACAATGCCGAATTCGGCCTTGGCATGCGCCTTGCCGCCGACCAGTTGATGGGCTACGCGCAGCAGCTGGTGAAAGAGATGGCCGGCGAAATCGGCGGCGACCTTGCCGAAGCGCTGGTCAAAGCGGACCAGCGCGAGGAGGCGGGGCTTTATGAGCAGCGCGGCCGCGTCGCCCTGCTGCTCGAAAAACTGGCAGCATCAAGCCATCCGCGCGCCGGGGAACTCGCCAGCGTCGCCGAGTGGCTGATCCGCCGCTCGGTGTGGATCATCGGCGGCGACGGCTGGGCCTACGACATCGGCTTCGGCGGCCTCGATCATGTGCTGGCGCTGCCGTACGACGTCAACATCCTGGTGCTCGACACCGAGGTGTACTCGAACACCGGCGGCCAGACCTCCAAGGCCACGCCGATCGGCGCGGTCGCCAAGTTCTCCGCCGGCGGCAAGGCCACGGCAAAGAAGGATCTCGCCAGGCTGGCGAGCAACTACAACCACGTCTATGTCGCCACCGTCGCCTACGGCGCCAAGGACACCCAGACCCTGCGCGTGTTCCGGGAGGCCGAAGCCTATCCCGGTCCCGCGCTCATCGTCGCCTACAGCCCGTGCATCGCCCACGGCTACGACATGCTTTACAACCAGCGCCAGCAGGAACTCGCGGTGAAGAGCGGGCACTGGCCGCTGTTCCGCTTCGACCCGCGGCTGGCGGAGACGGGCGGCAATCCCTTCAAGCTCGATTCCGCCGCGCCCAGCCAGCCGATCAAGGCCTTCATGGAATCGGAAACCCGCTTTGCCATGCTCGCGCGCAGCCATCCCGAAGCCGCGCAGCATTTCCTGGAAGAAGCGCAGAAGGAGGCTGAACGGCGCTTCAAGGCGTACCAGGACATGGCACAGGGCCATGCCGACGAATCCAAATCCGGAGCCTGACATGATCGACCTCTCCACCGACTACCTCGGCCTCAAGCTGAAGAACCCGCTGGTGCCCTCCGCCTCGCCGCTGTCGAAAGATATCGACACCGCGCTGCGGCTGGAGGACGCCGGCGCCGCCGCGCTGGTGATGTATTCGCTGTTCGAGGAGGAATTGCGGACGGAGGACGCGATGCTGGACCGCTTTCTGCTCCATGCCGGTCTCGGGCACAGCGAAGCGGATGGCTTTCTGCCCGGTCATGGTGAATTTCAGGGCGGGCTCGAACGCTATCTGGCGCACCTGCATCAGCTCAAACGCCGTCTCGAAATTCCCGTGGTGGCGAGCCTCAACGGCGTGTCCCTGTCCGGCTGGGTGGAGCTCGGCCGCGAACTGGAGAAAGCCGGGGCCGATGCGCTGGAGCTCAACGTCTACCACGTCGCCGCCAGTGCCCGGCATTCCGGCGTAACGGTGGAGGCGCGCTATCTCAGCCTGCTCATCGAATTGCGCCGTGCGGTGAGCCTGCCCATCGTGATGAAGCTGTCGCCCTATTTTTCCTCGCTGCCGCATTTCGTGCAGCAGCTCGAACATGCCGGTGCACAGGGCGTCGCCTTGTTCAACCGCTTCTACCAGCCGGACATCGACCTCGACGCGCTGCGCATGACCGATCAGCTGCATCTTTCCTCGGCCACCGAGGCGCTGCTGCGCATTCGCTGGATCGCCATCCTGCATGGCCGCACCCGACTGACGCTCGCCGCCACCGGCGGCGTCCACAGCGAGAGCGAGGCGCTCAAGCTTTTGTTGGCCGGCGCCGACGTCGTGCATCTCGCGTCCTGCCTGCTGCAGCACGGGCCGCACAAACTGACCGAAATCCTGGCTGCGATGCAGAACTGGATGGAGGAAAAGGAATACCAGTCGGTCGCCCAGATGAAGGGCAGCATGAGCCAGCAGAACCTGCCCGACCCCTCTATCGTCGCGCGCGCCAGCTACCTGCGGGTGCTGGACAATTTTTCACCCCGGCCGGGGGTGTGGTCGTAGGGAGGTACAGGGGGGGCACCCCATTTGTCATTCCGGCGAACGCCGGAATCCAGCCAAATTGGATGCCTGGACCCCGGCCTTCACCCGCAAGGAGCAAGGCCGCGGTTGTAACCAGCTAACGCTGTAACAACCGTGCACCGCCGGGGTGACGCGGATGCAGCGCGTCCCTACGCCTTCCTCACGAATTCCGACTTCAGTCCCATGGCGCCGATGCCGTCGATCTTGCAGTCGATATCGTGGTCACCCTCGACGAGGCGAATGTTCTTGACCTTGGTCCCGACCTTCACCATCGACGACGACCCCTTCACCTTCAGATCCTTGATCACGGTGACCGTGTCGCCGTCGTGCAGTTCGTTGCCGTTGGCGTCGCGCACCACGCGCGCCTGCTCGACGCGCTCTGCTGCGTTCTTCGGCCACTCCTGTGCGCATTCCGGGCAGACATACTGGTCGCCGTCTTCGTAGGTGAATTCGGAGCCGCATTTCGGGCATGGGGGGAGGCTGCTCATGATGATCCTTTGGCGTGTGCGCGAACGGCCATGTCCGCCGGGCGGACGCGCGCGGTGCGCCGGCTGGAAGCGATGGAGGGGGCACAATTCTAAAGCTGTAGCCGTGCCGCTCAAAATCGAGGAATTCGTAAAATGCATGCGCACGTTCCGTTTCAGGGCGGATGTCAGCGTCGCCTGTAGCGCAAGGAGGCGGAGAATGTCCGGCAGGTCTGCCTTGGAGGCCTTGCGGATAGTGATGGGAGAACGCATTGGATTGTGGGTCGAGCGGATTGCCCAGGCGGCAGGAAGATGGAAAACCGCGCGTCAACGTCCAGAATACATGCGTTCATCCCTACGCTTCAGAGGCCAGGCCTTGCTGGTTTTCTGCATGCCAGGCATGCCGCTTGGTACGCTTCTTCCACCGCTCCGCGGTCCTCGACTTCCGGTAAGCCATCGCGCGCCCCTCGGGCAATCATCTCAGCGTGCCGTAAAAGCGCAGCGCGTTCCGCTGGCCGATGCGCGAATTCCGCGATCACGGCAATCGTTTCCAGCATGCGGATGGTTACTGCGGCGCTGGAACGGCTATATTGTCGAATCTGATTGAACGCAGCGTCCGTAATTTCAGCAAACGTGACAGCGGGCGCGATCAACCGAAGCTGATCCTGCCTGTCATGGCGATAGGGCGACGGCAACTCTCGCTGAGCCAAGCGACACAATGCGGATCCCAGGTGATCCACACATGAAACTGCTGTAAACGGATCATTGACGCCGGGGGATAGGGCACGCACCGCGATCTCGACGAGTTGGTTGACTGAGAATTCAATGTCCTGGCCGGGGGTTCGTTGGCTTCCCAGGGCAAACGCGGTATTGATCCGTTTCTTGATCGTGTCGCTGAGCTGATTCTCTGACCAGACCATCGCCAGCGGGCAGTCGGCCACAATATAGTGGCCAGGTCGCCGCGCCAGCCGAATGACGAGATTCTCCTGCTCGCCAACACTGCCATGGATACTGACAGGTGCGGGATGAATGCGGCCTCCTCCGCACGGCGAACGGTTCGAAGGATGAGCAGGCAGTACAGGAAGGTGGAAACGAACGTGCCGAGCACCATTTGGGTGGTCGTATCGCTCATGAAATTGTGGAGCAGGCGCGGCCCGAGCTGTGATGATGTGAGCGACAGAGTGACCAGGGTCATGGAGAAAACCACCCCGGTGATGGTGATCATCGATCCGGCGACGGTCCCCCAGAATGGCGGTCGCTCCCTCGGCATCACCGGAGAAGATCCAGTTCAAGCCAAGCATCGACCAGTCCTTCACCGTCTCATCGAGCGTGACGCTTATGAAGGCCACCGCCACAGCGCCTGCGGCCATGATTGCAGGGACGAACCAGAAACTGGACCGGACGCGATCCCAGTACTTGAAAATCTGCGCTCTCACGACGCTGGAACCTCAGTCATTCGCACTATCCTCCTGCAGCCAACGTTTGCGTTGAGGGGCCATCGACGCGCGAAGCGCAGACCGAATCGTCCTGCTATCTTCCCTCGCCGCGCCCCCCCGGCGCCACCCGGTGCTCCACCGCGAATACCGCCGCTTCCACCCGCGACGACAGGTTCAGCTTGGCGAGGATGTGGCGTACGTGCAGCTTGACGGTGTCGTGGCTGATGTCCAGGTTGCGGGCAATGGCCTTGTTGCTTTCGCCGCGCGACAGATGGGAGAGGATTTCGCGTTCGCGCGGAGTCAGCGCGTCGAGCAGGGAAGTCGAGTCCTGGCCCTTCTGGTCGTACAGATTGACGAGCTTGGCGGTCATGGCGGGGGCGACGACAGTTTCGCCGCGCTGGGCGCGCAGGATGGCGTCGACCACTTCGTCGGGTTCCATGCTTTTCAACAGATAGCCGTTGGCACCGGCGCGCAGGGCTCGGGCGAGGTCGTCCTCGGCTTCGGAGAGGGTGAGGATCAGCACCGGCAGTTCGAAGCTGTCGGCGCGCAGCTGCTGCATCAGGGTGATGCCGTCGGTGCCGGGCATATTGAGGTCGAGGATCAGGACGTCGGGGCGATGCGCTCGCAGCAGCATCCCGACTTCGTCGGGATTGCCGGTGAAGGCGGTGACCTCGATCTCGCCGCTCTGCTCGAGCAGTTCGGCCAGGCCCTTGCGAAACAGGGTGTGATCGTCGACGAGGATGATGCGGGTGAGGCTCATGCGGTGGGCTCGCTGTGTTGGTGGGATGCGGCGCGCTGGGGGAAGACAAGGCGGATGACGGTGCCGCCGGCGGGACGGGACTCCACGATGAGCTTGCCGTTCAGCCGGGCGGCACGCTCGCGCATGATGGTGAGGCCGAAGCTCTTGCCCATGGTGGACGATTCGTCGTTCTTTTTCTGCACGCCGACGCCGTCGTCGGCGACGTTGACGATGTACTGGCCGTTTTCGAGGTCGAAGGTGATGACGACGTGGCGCGCGCGGGCGTGCTTGGCGATGTTGTAGAGCGATTCCTGGATGATGTGGAAGACTTGGATTTCCTCGTCGGGCGTGAGCGACACGTCTTGCACCAGATTGAGGAAGTCGACGTCGGCATTGGCCTTCTTGCGGAAGCTCTTGGCGAGTTCCTGGATCGCCGGCACCAGCCCGCGCGGGTTGATGCGGTCGCGGTACTGGGTGATGAGGTCGCGCAGATCGGCGTAGGCGAGGTCGACGGCTTCCTCGACATCGCCGAGGTAGCGGTTGGCCTTGGGGTAGTCCTCGTGACGCATCGCGTCGCTCAAAACGGTGAGCCGCATCTTGGCGTAGGCCAGCGTCTGCGCCAGCGAATCGTGGATCTGGTTGGCCAGCATCTGGCGTTCGTTCATCAGCGAGATGCGCATGTTTTCGCGGGTCAGCCGTGCATTTTCCAGCGCGATGCCGAGGTGCTCGCTGATCGAGCGGAACAGCAGGCGCACGTCCTCGGGTACGGCCTTGCCTTCCTCCATGAACAGGTTGTAGACCCCCATGACCTGGTTCTTGTGCATCAGCGGCACCGCCACCACGGTGTTGCAGGTGTCGCTGAAATAGGCGTCGTTGGCCTGGCGCTTGCAGTAGGCGACGTTGCTCCAGCTGCTTACCGTCACCTCGCGTGCGGCCTTGCCGCACACGCCGCAATCGACGCTGACGATGCTTTCGTGCTCGACCAGGTCGGGCGGCAGCCCCACCGAGCCGATCAGCCGCAGGTGGGTGCGATCGTCGGTGATGACGCGCACCGCACCCGCCTGCGCGCCGGCCAGGCGGATCATGGTCGACAGGAAACGCCCCAGCAGTTGTTCGACATTGGCGTCGGAGGAGAGGCTGGTGGTGATTTCCGACAGCACCCGCAACGCCGGGATGCTGTCATTGTCGGCGTCGGCGGGGGCGTGCCGGATCAGGGGGTGAATGTCATTCATGGCGCGGTGATAAGGAATCCGTCTTTCAGCATATCCGATTTGTATGCAATCTCCTGCCGGGCGTTACGGCGCCGGGGGGGCCGGTTCGGGCATAAGTGGGACCGGCAGCACCACGCTGGGTTCAAGATCCTCGGGAAATCCGCCCTGAGCCGGCGCGGGTTGCTTGACCGGAGGGTCGGCCTGGCTGGTCGAGCCGTCGGGTTTTTCCTGTGCCGGCGCTTGTGGCCTGGGTGGCACAACAACGGCGGACAGGGGCTCGGCTGCCGTGTCGGCGGCAACCCTGGGTGGCGCCGACGGCTGCAGATTCAGATGTGGCTTCAGCTGTGGCAACAGGGTTTTCAGGATCTGCGCGGTGAGCGAACTGGTGAAGCCGAACTGCCCGGCCTGCTTGCCTTGAACCAGTGCGGTCAGCGTGCCGAAGTGTTGGTCGCCCAGATAGAACACGAAAGTGGCGGTGCGGTTGACCACGCGCGATTCGAGCAGTTGGCCGGCCTTGCCGTAGCGCTCGAAGCGGTGGTCGCCGGTGCCGGTCTTGCCGCCCAGGGTGAGCGGCTGGCCGGCCGGGCCTTTGAGCGCGCCGGCCAGCCGGACGGCGGTTCCGGATTCCACCACCTGGGCCAGCACACGGCGCACCGTCTGCGCGACTTCGGCGGGCATCAGGCGTTCGCCCTTGGGCGGTTTGGGCGACAGCCGCGTGTCGTAGGGGGTGTCGGCGGCAAAGTGCAGGCCGCTGAGGCTCACCATCGGCACGCGCACGCCGTCGTTGACCAGGATGCCCATCAGTTCGGCCAGCGCGGCGGGACGGTCGCCAGAGCTGCCGATCGCGGTGGCGTAGGACGGCGTGATGTTGTCGAACGGGTAGCCCAGGCGCTTCCAGTCGGCCAGCAGGCTTTCAAAGGCCTCGACTTCGAGGAAGCTCTGGATGCGGATGTCCTGTGCATTCTTGCGGCTGGTCTTGAACAGCCATTCGTAGACTTCGAGGCGCACCCCGGTGCCGGATTCATACAGGGCTTTGAGGCCGGTGCCCGGCGCGGCGCGCAGGGTCTTCACCACCCACAGTTCCAGCGGATGAATCTGCGCAATGTAGCCGCGGTCGGTCAGGCTGTAGGCTTCGGGCGCATGGGTCTGATACAGCGATTTGAGCACTTCCTGGCTGAGGCTGGCACTGGCGGGAACATGCGTGCGCAAGGCGTCCACATAGGCATCAAGTTTCGCCTGCGGTTCAAGATAACGAAACACGGCTGAGAAGCGGCGCGGGTTGTGGCCGATGCGGGTGTACAGATCTTCCGCCATTTGTACCGGCGTGAGTGACTTGTGGCGCTGGTAGAAACGGTTGGTGAAAACGCGGCCTTCCTGGTCGACGAAGCGGGCGAGGTAGGTTTCCCGCATCGGGTTGCTGGCGTCATCCAGAATGCGCGCCCCCGCCCCCGGGGTGCTGCTGGCGTAATGGCGGACGATGTCGCGCATGATGCGGATGAACACCAGGTTGACCGAATTGCGGGTGGCCTCCCACACGTTCATCGTGCGGTCGTTGTCCTTGACGTCGAAGTTGGCGAAGTTGTGCAGGCCGCCGCCGGTGAAGAAGGTTTCCGGCGCGGCGGAGTACTGACGGCTCATTGCAGCGTCGAGCAGATCGCCCAGCTTGATGCCGGGCTGGCTCAGCAGGGTGGTCGCCACCCACTGCGCCAGCACGTCGCGCTGCGGCTGGGCTTTCTGCCTGAGCGCTTCGACGTCGAGTGGCCGGTATTCGGCATGCAGCCGCGCGATGGTTTCCAGATAGGTGACAAGGGTTCGCAGCTTGGCGGTGGAACCGAGGTCCAGGCGGGCCTGGCTGTTGATGTCGAACGGCTGGTTGAGGTTGTCGGCCTGGATGCGCAGCAGATTGCCGGACGGCGTTTTTTCATACAGGGTGAAGCTGTAGATCACGCTGGCCAGCGGGTTGCCGGGCTGCAGCAGGCGATGCCCGATCAGGCCCGAGGCCGCGGCAGCCTCGGGCTTGGCCAGACTTTGCAGATAGGCGCTGACGATTTTCTGCGCCGGCTGGTCAATGGTGGTGTCGACCCGCAGATCGAGACGGTCGAGGTCGTACAGGCGCGGTTCGCCCAGCAGCGCGGCGACGCGAATGCGCTGCGCATTGGCGGCTTTCTGGTCGACAAAATGCGGCGGCGGCGGGTCGACGCGCTGGCGGGGTGTACGCAACTCGATCTGCTTGGCCTGATCGGCCAGCTCGCGCGAAATCAGCCCGGCGCTGGCCAGCAGGTCGAGGTGGTCGTCGGTCAGCGCGTCGAGCGCCTTGCGGTTGGCGGCGAGGTAATACGAAGGACGGCGTTCGGCGACGATCAAGGACAGCGCGTGCTTCAGCATGCCGGCATAGGCGGCGTCCTTGCCGCGCGGCGGCTCGGCCAGGATGCGGTTGACCTCGTCGAAGTCGAGGCCGTACCACGCCCACATGCCGTCGCCGATGCCGTTGACCTCGCCGTAGCCCGGCGCCGCCGCCAGCGGCACGGTGTTGAGATAGGCGGTCACGGTTTCGCGCCGCATTTCCAGCGTGTTCGGTCCGTTCAGATAGGCGCGCAGGCTGGCGGTGCCCATCTGCCGCAGTTTCGCGCCCATGCTGGCGGTGAGGCCCTCGGGAGAGTGGCGGTATTTCTCGATCTGCGTCGGCAGGGTGCTGCCGCCCGGCACGTTGCGGTTGCGGTCGACCAGGCTGATGCCCTTTTCGAGCAAGGCCTGCGCCAGGCGATCCCATTCGACTGCCGGGTTGCGGGTGGGGAACTGTTCGCTCAGCAGCTCGCGGTTCTCGATGTGAAGCAGCGTGCTGACCAGAATGTCGGGAATATCCTCAAAGCGGCGATACCCCCGCTTCGGGTATTCCGCCTGGTACAGCGGCTTGCCGTCACGGCCGGCCAGGCTGAGGCCGGCCTGGTTTTTTTCGTGATACGGCAAAAACAGGCCAAGGTCGGCCGCTTGCGCCATCTGGCTGCTGATCCTGGCCTGGCGGTCGATCCGCCAGCCGGCCTGGTCGAGCCGCACCAGATAATCCGGCAGCTTGCTGTAGCCGAGACGCACGTCGTACGGGCCTTGGCCGGGGTAGCGGATGCGGTCGGATGGCCCCGGCCGGATTTGCCAAGTCATTTTCTGCGCGGTTTTGGTGAGATATTTTGCTTCCAGGGCCGACGACAGCAGTTCCCAGACGAGCAGTCCGACCAGGCCGGCTAGCAGAAGCAGAATACCTGTGCCGAGCAGAATGCGGCGGGATGTTCTGGACATGGATCAGACCCAGTCGCGCGCGTTGAGGAAGTCGCTGTACAGCCGCGCTTCCGGCGTGCCGGGTTCGGGGTGCCAGTCGTAGCGCCATTTCACGATCGGCGGCAGCGACATCAGGATCGATTCTGTGCGCCCGCCCGACTGCAGGCCGAACAGGGTGCCGCGGTCGAATACCAGGTTGAATTCGACGTAGCGTCCGCGCCGGTAGGCCTGGAAATCGCGCTCGCGCTCGCCGTAGGGCGTGTCCTTGCGGCGCGCCAGGATCGGCAGATAGGCATCCAGGAACGCATCGCCCACGCTTCGGGTCACGGCAAACGCGTGATCGAAGCCGCCTTCGGCGAAGTCGTCGAAGAATACGCCGCCGATGCCGCGCGGCTCGTTGCGGTGCTTGAGGAAAAAGTAGGTGTCGCACTCGTCCTTGAAGCGCGGATGCAGCCCGGCACCGAAGGGATCGAGCGCGTTTTTGCAGGTGGCGTGGAAATGCCGCGCGTCGTCCTCGAAGCCGTAGTAAGGCGTGAGATCCATGCCGCCGCCGAACCACCACACCGGCGCCTCGCCGTCCTTCATCGCGACGAAGCAGCGCACGTTCATGTGCACCGTCGGCGCGTAGGGGTTGCGCGGGTGCAGCACCAGCGACACCCCCATCGCCTCCCAGCGCCGCCCGGCGAGTTCCGGCCGATGCGCGCTGGCCGACGGCGGCAGCCGGTTGCCGAGCACGTGCGAGAAGTTTACCCCGCCGCGCTCCAGTACGCGGCCTTCTTCGATGAGGCGCGAAATGCCGCCGCCGCCTTCGGGGCGCTCCCAGGCATCGGTGCGAAAAGGCAGGCCGTCAGCGGTTTCGAGCGCGGCGACGATGCGCGCCTGCAGGTCGAGTAGCCAGGTTCTGACGATGGCGGTTTCGAAGGTGTTGGCAGGCATCAGGGGCGAAGGATGTTTCCGGTGGCAAGGTCGATCAGGGTGGACGGACGGCGGCGGCGGCCGATGCGGCCGGCGATCACGCGCACCCGCACACCGAATATTCTGCGGCATTCCGCTGCGGTTTTGGCGGGTTTTTTGCCGCTTTTGTTGGCGCTGGTGGAAACCAGCGCCATGTCGAGGCTGCGGCAGAGTTGCGCCGCAACGGGATGGGCGGTGACGCGCACCGCGATGGTGGGGCGCCCGCCGGTGAGCAGCGGCGGGCAGGCGTTTGAGGCCGGCGCCACCCAGGTGACGGGGCCGGGCCAGCTGTGCTGCATCCGCGCCAGGTCGGCCGCATGCAAAGGGCGAACAAAAGGCTTCAGTCGCTTGAAACGGTCGGCGATCAACAGCATGCCCCTGGCGGTGCTGCGGCCCTTGAGCCGGATAAGCCGTTGCAATGCGCGCGGGTTGCGCGGGTCGCAGCCGAGGCCGTAGCAGGATTCGGTCGGGTAGGCGATGATGCCGCCGCGCCGCAGCCAGGCCCGCAGGTCCGCCGCATCGTCCCTCACGCCTCACGCCTCACTTCTTGCTGCGATCCAGCGCGCGCCAGCCGATGTCGCGGCGAAATTGCATGCCGTCGAAGTGGATGGCGGCTACCGCTTCGTAGGCGCGTTTCTGCGCCATGCGCACGCTGTCGCCGAGCGCGGTCACCGCCAGCACGCGGCCGCCGCTGACCAAGGTCAGGCCGTCCTGTTCCGTGGTTCCGGCGTGGAAGACATGCAGGTCGTCGGCCGCGGCGGGCAGCGCGCTGAGGGCGGCGCCCTTTTTCGGTGCGTCGGGATAGCCGGCTGCAGCCAGCACCACCGCGAGTGCGGTGCGGCGGTCCCATTCGGCCTCGACCTGGTCGAGCCTGCCGTGGACGGCGGCTTCCAGCAGGGTCGCCAGGTCAGACTTCAGCCGCATCAAGATCGGCTGGGTTTCGGGGTCGCCCATGCGGCAGTTGAATTCGAGCACCCTGGGCGCGCCGTCCGCCCCGACCATGATGCCGGCGTAGAGAAAGCCGGTATAACGGATGCCGTCGGCTGCCATGCCTTCGACGCTGGGGTGGATGACCTCGCGCATGATGCGCGCGTGCAGTTCCGGGGTGACCACCGGTGCCGGCGAATACGCGCCCATGCCGCCGGTGTTGGGGCCGGTGTCGCCGTCGCCGAGGCGCTTGTGGTCCTGGCTGGAAGCCAGTGCCAGCACGTGCTCGCCGTCGACCATGACGATGAAGCTGGCTTCCTCGCCCATGAGGCATTCCTCGATCACCACCCGATGGCCGGCTTCGCCCATGCTGTTGCCGGCGAGCATGGCGTCGACCGCGGCGTGCGCCTCATCTGCGGTCGTCGCGACGATCACGCCCTTGCCGGCGGCCAGCCCGTCGGCCTTCACCACGATGGGAGCGCCGTGTGCGTCGATGTAGGCATGTGCCGCGGCGGCATCGGTGAAGGTGCCAAAGGCCGCGGTGGGAATGCCGTGACGCGCCATGAACTGCTTGGCAAAATCCTTCGAGCTCTCGAGCTGGGCGGCGGCCTGCGTGGGGCCGAATATCTTCAGTCCGGCGGCGCGGAAGGCGTCGACCACACCTGCCGCCAGCGGGGCTTCCGGACCGACCACGGTGAATGCAATGTCCGAGTCGCGGCGGACAAATTCAACCAGCGACGAAATCTCCGTCAAAGGCACATTGATGAGCCCGTCCTCAAACGCCGTGCCGCCGTTGCCGGGCGCAACAAAAACCTGCGAGACGCGGGGGGATTGCGCAAGCTTCCACGCCAGAGCGTGTTCGCGTCCGCCGGAGCCGATAACGAGGAGTTTCATAGTTTCGAGGGGCTAGGAGCTAGGAATTAGGGGATAGGGTCAGAGCCGGTAGATCGGGTCAGCGTGGCCGCAGGCCACACATTCCCTAACTCCTAGCCCCTCAAGTTTAGTGACGGAAATGCCGCGTTCCGGTAAACACCATCGCGATGCCGTGCTCGTTGGCCGCCGCAATGACTTCGTCGTCGCGCATCGAGCCGCCGGGCTGGATCACCGCCTTGATGCCGGCGGCGCCAGCCTGGTCGATGCCGTCGCGGAAGGGGAAGAAGGCGTCGCTTGCCATCACCGAGCCGGGCACCACGAGGCCGGCGTGCTCGGCCTTGATCGCGGCGATGCGTGCGGAGTTGATGCGGCTCATCTGTCCTGCGCCGACACCGACGGTCATGCGGTCTTTCGCGTAGACGATGGCGTTGGACTTGACGAATTTGGCGACGCGCCATGCGAACAGGAGGTCGTCCATTTCCTGTGGGGTCGGCGCGCGGTCGGTGACGGTCTTCAGCTCGCCGTGCAGCAGGACGTCGGCGTCCTGCACCAAGAGGCCACCGGCCACGCGTTTCATGTCGAGCTGGGCCACAGCGCCGCTCCACTTTCCGCATTCGAGCAGGCGCACGTTCTTCTTCGCGGCGACGGCGGCGGAGGCTTCGGGGCTCACTTCGGGCGCGATGATGACCTCGACGAACTGGCGCTCGACAATGGCGGCAGCAGTCGCGCCGTCGAGCCGGCCGTTGAAGGCGATGATGCCGCCGAAGGCCGATTCGGGGTCGGTCTGGTAGGCGCGGTTGTAGGCTTCCAGCAGACTGGTGCCGTAGGCGACGCCGCAGGGGTTGGCGTGCTTGACGATGACGCAGGCGGGCGCGGCGTCGAACAGCTTGACGCATTCGAGCGCAGCGTCGGTGTCGGCGATGTTGTTGTAGGACAGCTCCTTGCCCTGGATCTGCCGTGCCGTCGCAATGGTGCCGGCTGGAGCATTGGCCTCGACGTAGAAGGCGCCGGCCTGGTGCGGATTCTCACCATAGCGGCAGGTCTGCGCGCGGGAAAACTGTAGCGTCAGTTGTTCGCCGAAGGTCTCGCGCTCGCCGTTTTCGTTCAGCGCAGTGAGGTAGTTGCTGATGTGGCCGTCGTACTGCGCGGTGTGGGTGAAGGCCTTCTTCGCCAGGTTGAAGCGGGTGGCGTCGGTCAGTGCGCCGTCGTGGGCCTGCATCTCGGCAACCAGCGCCGGGTAGTCGGCGGGGTCGGTGACGATGGCGACATGGCGGTAGTTCTTGGCCGACGAGCGCACCATCGCCGGGCCGCCGATGTCGATGTTCTCGATGGCGTCGTCCAGCGTGTGCGGCTTCGATACCGTGGCGACGAAGGGATACAGGTTGACGCAAACCAGATCGATGTAAGGCATGCCGTGCGCGGCCATGGTGGCGACGTGATCCGCGAGGTCGCGCCGCGCCAGGATGCCGGCATGCACCTTGGGATGCAGGGTCTTGACGCGCCCGTCGAGCATTTCCGGAAAGCCAGTGTACTCGCTGACGTCGATCACGGGCAGGCCGGCATCGCGCAAGGCCTTGGCGGTGCCGCCGGTGGACAGCAGCTCGACGCCGGCATCGGCGAGCGCGCGGGCAAAATCGACAAGGCCGGTTTTATCCGACACGGAGAGGAGGGCACGCTGTATTTTCGAGGGGGCGAGGGTCATGATCGGTTTCAGTCGGAGAGGCCGTGTTCGCGCATTTTTTTGCGCAGGGTGTTGCGGTTGATGCCGAGCATGTCGGCGGCGCGGGTCTGGTTGCCCTCGGCGCGGTCGAGGATGTAGGCCAGCAGCGGTTTTTCCACCGCGCTTACCACCATGCCGTAGATCTCGTTCGGTGTTTCGCCGTCGAGATCCTTGAAATAGCGATTGAGCGACCGCCGCATGCAGGCGGCGATCTCGTTTTCTTCGATCATTTTGAAGCTCCCCTTATGCTGCGATCCGGGATGCCGGTGGCATGTCCTGCGCGCAATTATTTTCGTGGCTGATTTCGTAGCGCAGGCGGTTGTTGGCACGTGCCGCCTGGGCAAAGTATTCGTTGACGACGGCAAGCTGTTCGGCCACCGAATCAAGCCGGTTCATCGTATGACGGAAGGCGCTGCTGCCGACCAGGCCGCGGGTGTACCAGGAGATGTGCTTGCGCGCCACGCGCACCCCGGTGACGTCGCCGTAAAACGAGTATAGGTCGTGGATGTGTTCGAGCAGGATGGTGTGGATTTCGCCCACCTCGGGCTGCGGCAGATGCTCGCCGGTGGCCAGGAAATGCGCGATTTCGCGGAAGATCCACGGGCGGCCCTGTGCGGCGCGGCCGATCATCACGGCGTCGGCGCCGGTGTACTCGAGGACGTAGCGGGCCTTTTCCGGCGTGGTGATGTCGCCGTTGGCGATGACGGGAATGCGTGCGTCCGCCTTCACTGCGCGGATGGTGTCGTATTCGGCCTCGCCGGTGTAGCCGCAGGCACGGGTGCGGCCGTGCATCGCCAGCGCCTGCACGCCGGCGTTCTCGGCAATTTTCAGGATCTTCAGCGCATTGCGGTGTTCGCGATCCCAGCCGGTGCGGATTTTCAGCGTCACCGGCACTTCCGGCACCGCCTTCACCACCGCATCCAGAATCCGTCCGACCAGCGCTTCGTCCTGCAGCAGGGCGGAGCCGGCCATCACGTTGCACACCTTCTTGGCCGGGCAGCCCATGTTGATGTCGATGATCTGCGCGCCGCGATCGACGTTGTGGCGTGCAGCTTCGGCCAACATCGCAGGGTCCGCCCCGGCGATCTGCACGCTGATCGGGTCGACTTCGCCCTCGTGGTTGGCGCGCCGTGCAGTCTTGGCCGAGCCATACAGCAGCGAGTTCGAAGTCACCATTTCGGACACCGCCATGCCCGCGCCCAGTTTCTTGCAAAGCTGGCGGAAAGGCCGATCGGTCACCCCGGCCATGGGGGCGACGATCAGGCGGTTCTTGAGGAGGTGGCTGCCGATGCGCATAAGGGATGGCATTTTACCCTCCCCTCGGGCCCCCACCAAGCCGGGGAGAATTTACATTCAGTATTTGCGGTAGTCCTTTGCACGACCTACGATGACGCGGATACTTGATATCAATAGAAGGGAGGGAACATGAGCATTGTTTCGGAATTCAAGGAGTTCGCGGTCAAGGGTAACGCCATGGACCTGGCGGTGGGCGTCATCATCGGCGCGGCCTTCGGCAAGATCGTCGAATCGATCGTCAACGATCTCATCATGCCGATCGTCGGTGCGCTGTTCGGTGGCTTCGATTTTTCTAACCTGTTCATCGCACTGGGGACAGCGCCCGAAGGCGTGGCGATGACCCTGGCCGCGATGAAGGAAGCCAACGTCCCGGTGTTCGCCTACGGCAGCTTCCTCACCATCCTGCTCAACTTCATCATTCTGGCGTTCATCGTCTTCATCCTGGTGAAGCAGCTTAACCGGCTGAAGAAGGAAGCGCCGGTTGCCGTGCCCGCTGCACCGACGGAAGATGTCATGCTGTTGCGCGAAATCCGCGATAGCCTGAAAAAACAGTAAGCAAGGGGCGGAGGGCCGCCGCGGCCCGATGTTGTGGTGCTCGCAGGGGCGCGTTGTAGGAGCGGGTTTACCCGCGATTGACGCACATGTCGCGGGTAAACCCACTCCTACCAGGGGGCTGAACCGGAAGCTCCCTGTTGCTGTTGGTCGGCCGCAGGGGTCGGGATCAGTGCGCCGCTTCCCAGTTGTGGCCCGCGCCGACGCCGACGCGCAGCGGCACCTTGAGTTCAGCGACGTTGCACATGTGCGCGGGCAGTTCGTCGCGCACCCGGTCGAGTTCCCGCTCGGGCACTTCGAGGATGAGTTCGTCGTGCACCTGCAGCAGCAGGCGGCTTTCCAGCTTCTCCTCGTCGATCCATCCCTGCACCGCGATCATCGCCAGCTTGATGAGGTCGGCAGCGGTGCCCTGCATCGGCGCGTTGATGGCGGCGCGCTCGGCGCCCTGGCGGCGCTGACCGTTTTTGGCGTTGATCTCGGGCAGGTACAGGCGGCGGCCGAACACGGTCTCGACGTAACCCTGGCTGCGCGCCGCCTCGCGCGTGCGCTGCATGTAGTCGGCCACCCCGGGATAGCGCGCGAAGTAGCGGTCGATGTAGGCCTGCGCGGCGGCGCGCTCGAGACTCAGTTGCGACGCCAAGCCGAAGGCTGACATGCCGTAGATGAGGCCAAAGTTGATTACCTTGGCCATACGCCGCTGATCGTTGCTCACCTCGTCCAGCGGCATGCCGAATACCTCGGCGGCGGTGGCGGTGTGGATGTCGCGGTCCTCGGCAAAAGCCTTCAAGAGGCCGGGATCGTCCGACAGGTGCGCCATGATGCGCAGCTCGATCTGCGAATAATCGGCCGACACCAGCGCGTGCCCCGGCGGTGCGATGAAGGCCTCGCGGATGCGGCGGCCCTCGGCGGTGCGCGCGGGAATGTTCTGCAGGTTGGGTTCGGCGCTCGACAGCCGTCCGGTGACGGCAGTCGCCTGCGAATAGCTGGTATGCAGGCGCCCGGTGACCGGGTGGACCATCTGCGGCAGCTTGTCGGTGTAGGTCGACTTCAGCTTGGCCATCCCGCGGTAGTCGAGAATCGCCCGCGCGATGGGGTGGTCGAGCGCCAGCAGCGCCAGCGTTTCCTCGTCGGTGGACGGCGCGCCGCCAGGGGTTTTCCTGACCACCGGTAAACCTTTTTGGGTGAACAGGATGTCGCCGATCTGCTTGGGCGAGCCGAGGTTGAACGGCTGCCCGGCCTCCTGGTAGGCGCGCTGTTCCAGTTCCAGCATCTTCCTGCCGAGCTCGCCGCTTTGCACCGCGAGCAGGTTGCGGTCGAGCAGCACGCCGGCGCGCTCCATGCGGAACAGGATCTCCGCCACCGGCAGTTCGATGTTGCGATAAACGAAGGCGAGCTTGTCGGAGGCGGCGATCTGCGGCGCCAGCGCATCGCGCACGCGCAGCGTGACGTCGGCGTCTTCCGCCGCATACTCGCTGGCGCGCTCGATGTCGACCTGCTCGAAGCCGATGCGCGACGCACCCTTGCCGGTGACGTCGTCGTAGCTGATCGTCGCCAGGCCCAGGTGGCGTGCCGCCAGGTTGCCGAGCTCATGCGACTGGTGGGCTTCGAGCACGTAGGACTGCAGCAGGGTGTCGTCGACCACGCCGCCGAGCGCGATGCTGTAGTTGGCAAAGATGTGGCGGTCGTACTTGAGGTGCTGGCCGACGATCCTGGGTGCCGGGTTTTCCAGCAGCGGCTTCAGCCTCGCCAGCGCGGCCGCGCGGTCCAGCTGCGCGGGCGCGCCGGCGTAGTGGTGCGCCAGCGGCAGGTAGGCCGCTTCGCCGTGGGCAATGGCGAACGAGATGCCGACCAGTTCGGCCTGCATCGGGTTGAGGCCGGTGGTTTCGGTGTCGAGCGCGAACGCCGGCGCCGCGTCCAGCCTGGCGATCCAGGCGTCGAGCTGGGCCTCGCTGAGGATCGTTTCGTAGTGGGCGCGATGGTCGCCGCTGCAGTCCTGTTCCGGCAAGGCCGGCGCATCCGGTTCCGTTCCGCCTTGCGCAATCCTGGCGCGGGATGGGGTGGCGTCCTTTTGGGCTGCCGGGGCGCCGGCGGTATCGAGCTCGCGCAGCCAGGCGCGGAACTCGTAGCGCTCGAAAAGCGCCCGCAACGCATCGGTGTCGCGCGGCTTCAGTACCAGGTCGTCGAAATCGAACGGCAGCGCTACATCCATCTTGATGGTAAGCAGCGCGCGCGCCTGCGGCAGCCAGTCGCGGGCGGCGCGCAGGTTGTCGCCGACCACGCCCTTGATCTCGTCAGCGTGCGCCATCAAGTTGTCGAGAGTGCCGTATTCGGCCAGCCACTTGACGGCAGTTTTCGGTCCAACCTTGGCGACGCCGGGCACATTGTCGACGGCGTCTCCGATCAGCGTGAGGTAATCGATGATGCGTTCCGGCGGCACGCCGAACTTGGCGGCCACCCCGGCCGCGTCGAGCGTCTCTTCGCTCATGGTGTTGACCAGCGTCACCCGGTCGTTGACCAGTTGCGCCATGTCCTTGTCGCCGGTGGAGACGATGCTGTGGATCCCTTTTTGCGTCGCATGCTGCACCAGGGTGCCAATGACGTCGTCGGCCTCGACCCCGTCGATGATGACGAGCGGCCAGCCCTCGGCGCGGATCAGCGCGTGCAGCGGCTCGATCTGGCAACGCAGATCGTCCGGCATCGCGGGACGGTTGGCCTTGTAGTCGGGATAAAGATCGTCGCGGAAGGTCTTGCCCTTCGCGTCGAACACGCAGGCGATATAATCGGCCGCATGGTCGCGGCGCAGTTTGTGGAGCATGGACAGCACGCCCTTGATCGCATTGGTCGGCTCGCCCGCCTGGTTGCGAAAATCGGGCAGCGCATGAAATGCGCGATACAGGTAGGACGAACCGTCCACCAGCAGCAGGTTTTTTCCGGCTTGACTTACACTAGATTCGTTCACGAGGCGCTCGAAAATGCACTTTGATAAATTGCCTGCCGCCGCCGACCCGCGGCGCACCGCCGAGATCGACTATTCGGCGCGCGAGTCGTGGCGGATGCTGGGGATTATGGCAGAGTTCGTCGAGGCAACCGAACGGCTGGCATCGATCCGCCCGGCGGTCTCGATCTTCGGCAGCGCCCGCACACCGCCCGACCATGCGAATTACATGCTCACCGAAGAGATCGCGCGCAAGCTTTCCGACGCGGGATTCTCGGTCATTTCCGGCGGCGGCCCCGGCGTCATGGAAGCCGCCAACAAGGGCGCGTATTTCGGCAAGTCGCCCAGCGTCGGCCTCAACATCCAGCTGCCGCACGAGCAGAGCGCCAATACGTATCAGGACATCAGCCAGACCTTCCGGCATTTTTTTGCGCGCAAGGTCATGTTCGTCAAGTTTGCCGCCGCCTATGTGGTCATGCCCGGCGGCTTCGGTACGCTGGACGAGCTGTTCGAGGCGCTGACCCTGGTGCAGACCGGGAAAATCGCGCCCATCCCCATCATCCTGGTCGGCTCGGCGTACTGGGCGGGACTGGCCGACTGGGTGAAGACCAGGATGGTGGATGACGGCATGATTTCGCCTGAGGACATCAACCTCATGCGTATCATCGACAAACCCGAAGAGGTGGTCGATGCCATCTTCAGCCATTATGAGAAACGCGGCTTCATGCCGTCGCCTGCCGAGCGCGAAATCCAGTTCAGTCTGTAGCGTGCCCGAATGCCTGTGATCCAAGTGTCATTATTCTTTCCTGGAGCCTGTCATGCGTACCCCTGTTTTGCTGTTGACCCTGTTGCTCAGTGGCCTCGCCGTTGCCGCCTCGCCGTCCGACCGTCCGCCCGATCTGAAGCCGGTCCCCGATGGCGCACCGGACTCCGATGATGCCCCGCCGGTGACGATCAAGCCGAGCAGCGCGGGGCGCGTCGTCGAATACCGCGCCAACGGTAAGCTCTACATGCTGAAAGTCATCCCCAAGTACGGCAAGCCGTATTACCTGATCGACCAGCGGGGCGACGGCCAGTTTGCGCGTCAGGACAGCCTCGATTCCGGCATGCGGCCGCCGATGTGGGTGGTCAAGGAGTTCTGAATCTTTGCTTGTGCGTCGGGTAAAATCCGCCGCATGACTTCCGCATCCAATCAAGACATCCCGCGCAAGGTCGCGGCCAGCCAGGGTTTCCAGTGGGTGGCCGCAGGCTTCCGCCTGTATCGCAAGACCCCCCTGCTGCTGTCCGCCGCCTTCGCCATGCTGTTCGGCGTGGTGATGGCGCTCGGCCTGATTCCCATGGTGGGGGGCGCGCTGTCGGAACTGGCTTCGCCGCTGATGGTGGCCGGCTTCCTGGCGGCGTATCGCGCGCTCGACGGCGGCGGCGAGCTCGAACTGCCGAATTTTCTGGCCGGCGTGCAGGGCCCCGCGATCCCGTTGATGGCGGTCGGCGCGGTGCAGTTGCTCGGCACCTTGCTGATTGGCAAGATCATGCTTGGCATGGGTTTTGATCCGCAGGCCGTCATCACGGCGGCGCAATCGCAAAAAGACCCGGCCGAAATGCAGGCGATCCTGAACCAGGCCATGCCGGCGGTGCTCACCGGGCTGGTGCTGTTCACCCCGCTGATCATGGCCACCTGGTTTGCCCCCGCGCTGATCCTGTTCGGCGGCGCCCGTCCGGCCACCGCGCTGGGCGTGAGCCTCAAGGCCGTCGCCAAAAACTGGGCGGCGATGGCGGTGAACGGCATTACGCTTGGCCTGCTGCTGTTCCTCGCCGCGCTGGTGCCGATGCTGCTCGGCCTGCTGGTGGCGATGCCGGTGCTGTTCGGTTCGCTGTATGCCTCGTATCAGGCGATATTCGCGGTGTGGGCGGACGACAGCCCGCCGCCTCCCGATAACGTGGTGTCCCTCTGAAAGCGGTTCAGGCCGCAGACAGCTTGGCGTACGCCAGCGCCAGCCACTTGCTCCCGACCTCGCGGAATTTCACCTGCACCCGCGCATCGCTGCCGCGTCCTTCGAAGTCGATGATGATGCCGGTGCCGAACTTGGCATGGACGACGCTCTGCCCCACCTTGTAGCCGGTATCGTTGCCCGTCTGAGGACTGCGCGGGGCTGCCGGTGCGCTGTAGCCGCCTGACGGATAGACCTGCTCGCTGCGGCGGTTGAGGTTCAGCAACACCTGCTCCGGCAGTTCGTCGAGGAAGCGCGACGGCAGGCTGTATCGGGTCTGCCCGTGCAACATGCGCGACTGCGCGTGCGACAGGTATAGCCGCCGCCGCGCGCGGGTGATCGCCACGTACATCAGCCGCCGTTCTTCCTCCAGACCGCTTTCCTCGTTCGCACTCTGCTCGTGCGGAAACAGCCCTTCTTCCAGCCCGGTGATGAACACCGCGTGAAACTCCAGCCCCTTGGCGGCATGCACCGTCATTAGTTGCAGCGCGTCGTGGCCGGCGCCGGCCTGGTGCTCGCCGGCTTCCAATGCGGCGTGGGCGAGAAAGGTGTCGAGCGCCCGGAAAGACTCCGCTCCGGCAGGCGCTGAAGCATCGGCGGCGTCGTAGGTTGCCGCCTCGGATTCCTCGGCAAACAGCGCGGCGGCGTTGATCAGTTCGTTGAGGTTCTCCAGCCGGTCGGCGCCTTCCTTGTCGGCGCGGTAATAATCCGCCAGCCCGCTGGCCTCGATCACATGGTCGATCGCCTCGGCAAGCGGCAGGTCGGCGGTGACCTGCTTGATGTCCTCGATCAATTTGGCGAAGCCGGCCACCTTGCCGCCGCCGGTGCAGGCCGCCTGCCACAGGCTCGCGCCCGCCCGCGCAGCCCCGTCGGCCAGCTGTTCCAGGGTGCGCGCGCCGATGCCGCGCGCGGGGAAATTCACCACCCGCAGAAACGCACCGTCGTCTTCCGGGTTGGTCAAGAGGCGCAGGTAGGCCAGCGCGTGCTTGACTTCCTGGCGCTCGAAAAAGCGCAGCCCGCCATACACCCGATACGGCACGCTGGCCGAGAACAGTGCGTGCTCCAGCACCCGCGACTGCGCGTTGGAGCGGTACAACAGCGCCATGTCGGACAGGTTCATTCCCTCGCGGTTGAGCGCGCGCACCTCGTCGACCACGAAGCTTGCCTCCTCCTGGTCGGAATAGGCGTGGAACACGCGGATCGGTTCGCCTTCGCCTTCCGCCGTCCACAGGTTCTTGCCGAGGCGGTGCGCATTCTGCGAGATCAGCGTGTTGGCGGCGGTGAGGATGTTGCCGTGGCTGCGGTAGTTCTGCTCCAGCTTGATCACGTTGCCGTGCGCGAACTCGCGCTCGAACTCGGCCATGTTGGCGGTGTTGGCGCCCCGGAAGGCGTAGATCGACTGGTCGTCGTCGCCCACCGCGAACAGCGCCGTGCGTGGGCCGGCAAACAATTTGAGCCAGCGGTACTGCAGCGTGTTGGTGTCCTGGAACTCGTCGATCAGGATGTGGCGGAAGCGGTCCTGGTAATGCTGCCGTAGCGGCTCGTTGCGATACAGCAGTTCGTAGGCGCGCAGCAGCAGTTCGGGGAAATCGGCCACCCCCTCGCGCTGGCATTGCGCGTCGTAGGCCTCGTAGAGTTCCACCATGCGCATTGAGTATTCGTCGAACGCCTCGACGTCGCGTGCGCGCAGCCCGGCTTCCTTGTGGCCGTTGATAAAGCGCTGCACCTTCTTCGGCTCGTATTTCTCGGTATCGACGTTCATCGCCTTCATCAGCCGCTTGATCGCCGACAGCTGGTCCTGCGAATCGAGGATCTGGAACGACTGCGGCAGCCCCGCCTCGCGGTAGTGCGTGCGCAGCAGGCGGTTGGCCAGCCCATGGAAAGTGCCGACCCACATGCCGTGCGTGTTGATCGGCAGCATCGCCGAAACGCGCGTCATCATTTCCTTTGCCGCCTTGTTGGTGAAGGTCACCGCCAGCACCCCCAGCGGCGATACCTGCCCGGTCTGGATTAGCCACACCATGCGTGTGGTCAGCACCCGCGTTTTGCCCGAGCCGGCGCCCGCCAGGATCAGCGCGGACTCGTGCGGCAGCGTCACCGCGGCGCGCTGTTCGGGGTTGAGGTTTTCCAGCAGGGAGGCAGACATACGGGGGTAGAATCGGGCGATCGAATGCAGATTATAAAGGGCTGGGGATGGTGAAGATTTTGTTTTTCGGCGACCTGGTGGACACGCTCGGCATGGCCGCCGACGAAATCGCCCTGCCGCCGGACGTGACCGACGTCGAGCGCCTGCTGTTCGTGCTGTCCAGGCGCGGCGAGATGTGGAAAAAAATGCTGCTCGGCAACCCCAAGCTCAATATCACCATCAACAAGCAGTTTGCAGAAAAATCCGCACCCATCCAGGATGGCGACGAGATCGCCCTGGTGGGGTTTTCGGTGGTCTGACCCGCAGGCAGGCCCGGCGCAGGCCAGCACCCACCGGCAAAACAAACCATATTCGCCTTGGGGATCTGACGGAGTTTCTCTTTCGCGAAAACAAAGCGGCAACCTATTCGTCCCGCCATCCTGCGACAACCGGTACACGCAATGGCTGCATCAAACACCCGTAACCCAATCGTTCCGCTGATGGTGGGGCGGCTCGTTTTTCTGGTTGCTGCCATCCTGTCGGGATTGCTTGTCTGGCAGCTGGATCAGCATGCCCGCCTACACGAGCGCGAGCACGTTGCCCGGGTGGCCGGCTACCATGCCCATGAGGTTGAACGCAGCCTCCAGCATGCGCTGTCTGCAGCGCATGCCCTGGCAGCGCTGGTGCGGCAGGGCAACGGCAGCGTCCCCCAATTTGAAGCGATTGCCGGCGCCATGTTGCCGTATTTCCCGGGCGCATCCCAGTTGGCACTGGCGCCCGGCGGGGTTGTCCGGAATGTTGCGCCGGTGACCGGCAACGAGATGGCAGTCGGCCTGAACCTGCTGAACGATCCGGCGCAACGCGGCGAGTCCTTGCTCGCCCGCGACAGCGGCAGGTTCACCCTGGCAGGACCGCTTGAACTGGTGCAGGGCGGAACGGCGGTGATCGGACGCTTGCCGGTGTTTCTCGACGACAGCCAGGGCAAGCCCTTTTTCTGGGGCTTTACCCTGGTTGTCATACGCCTGCCCGAGGGCCTGGACTTGGCCCATATGTCCCGTCTGGACGAGCAAGGCCTGGCCTATGAACTCTGGCGTATCCAGCCCGACAGCGGTCAAAAACAGGTGATTGCCCGCGCCGCGCCCGCATCCCTGATCGAACCGGTGGAACAGGCCCTGCAATTATCCAATACAAGCTGGACGCTGAGTATCGCGCCGGCCAAAGGCTGGGGACGGCCTCTCACGCTTTCGCTGCAGGGCTTGCTGGGCTTGTTGTTCAGCCTGATGCTGGGCTATCTGGCACGGCGTTTTGTCGAAGCAAGAGTCGCCCGGCGTACTACCGAAATATTCAAGACTCAGCACAAACTGAAAGCCACGCTCGACGCCCTCCCCGATCCGGTCTGGTTGAAGGATGCGGGTGGCGTCTATCTAAGTTGCAACCTGGGGTTTGAATGGTTCTTTGGCGCCCGAGAGACTGAAATCGTCGGCAAAACCGACTATGACTTTGTCGAGCGGGAGCAGGCGGATCTCTTCCGCGAGCATGACCGCAAGGCGATGCTAGCCTGCAAACCCAGCATCAATGAAGAATGGCTGACCTTCGCCATCGACGGCAAACGGCGACGCTTCGAAACCATCAAGACACCCATGTTCGACGAGGACGGCAACATCATCGGCGTGCTGGGCATTGCCCGTGACATCACCCAGCGCACCCTGACGGAACACGCACTGCTGCAATCCCAGCAACAGACGCAGCAGTATCTGGCTATCGTCGGCGTGATGCTGGTTGCACTCGATGCGGAAGGCCGGGTGCAGCTCGTCAACCAAAAGGGCTGTGAAATGCTCGGTGCTTCCGAGGCGGACATCGTGGGCAAAGACTGGATCGAATGTTTTCTACCCGAGCGCTTACGAAAAGAGGTCAGGGAAAATGTCACCCAGATGATGAAGGGCAACATCGCGCCGGTCGAGTACATGGAAAATGCCATCTTGACCCGCAGCGGAGAGGAGCGTGACGTTGCATGGCATAACACGGTCTTGCGGGACGAGTCCGGCAGGATTAACGGCGTGCTTGCTTCGGGAGAGGACATCACCGAGCGCAAGCGGGCGGAGCAGGCCTTGCGCGATTCTCGCGAGAACCTGCATCTTCTGCTTGACTCAATGGCCGAAGCGGCATATGGGGTGGACGTTGACGGCAACTGCACCTTCGTTAACCGCGCATTCCTGAAAATACTGGGCTATCAGGATGAAAATGAGGTGCTGGGCAAGAGTTCCCACGCGCTGCTTCACCATTCGCATGCCGATGGCAGCGCCTATCCGGAAAGCGAATGCAAAATGCATCGGGCTTACCTGACGAATCAGGCAATCAACGTGTCCGACGAGGTGTTCTGGCGCAAGGACGGCGTGGCGATCCCGGTCGAGTCCTGGTCGAACCCCATCGTCGCCGACGGCATCGTGGTCGGTGCGATCGCCACGTTCGTCGACATCACCGAACGCAAGCGGGTTGAGGCGCAACTCGGCCTCGCTGCCCAAGTGTTCGAGCAAAGCGGCGAAGGGATCATGATTACCGATGCCCAGTGCAACATTGTCATGACTAACCAGGCTTTCACCGCCGTCACCGGTTACAGCGAAGCCGAGGTCATGGGGCAGAACCCCCGCATGCGGGCCTCAGGGCGTCATGACCGGGCGTTCTACAGCGCGATGTGGGAAGCCATCGCCACGCAGGGGCGCTGGCAGGGCGAGGTATGGAATCGCCGCAAGGACGGCAGCGTGTATCCAGAATTGATCTCGATCATCCGGGTGTTCGACAAAAAGGGCGAAGTGAGCCACTACATCGGCATTTCAAGCGACATTACCCAGCATAAGGCCGCCCAGGAGCGTATCCAGCGACTGGCGCATTTCGACCCGCTTACCGGGCTGCCCAACCGGGTCTTGCTCAATGATCGTGTGAGCCACGATCTCAGCGCCGCCCAGCGCCACCACACCCAAGTGGTCGTCATGTTCGTCGACCTCGATCATTTCAAGAACGTCAACGACACGCTGGGACACCGCATCGGTGACGAGTTGTTGATCGCGGTTGCAACCCGCCTGAAATCCACCGTGCGCGATGTGGACACGGTTTCACGCCAGGGAGGAGATGAGTTCGTCCTGATTCTGCCCGACACGGATGCTGACGGTGCAGCGCATGTGGCTGGAAAGTTGCTGGAAGCCGTCGCGCAACCGTACCAGATCGAGAGTTTTGAGCTGACCGTGACACTGTCCATCGGCATTGCCATCTATCCGGGCGATGGCGAGACTTTCGAAGTGCTCGCCAAATGTGCGGACGCCGCCATGTACCGTTCCAAGCACGATGGCCGCAATACCTACCGCTTCTTTACGACGGAAATGCAGGCACGTTCGGCCCCAAACCTGCATATGGAAAATGCCCTGCGCCGCGCGCTGGAGCGCAAGCAGCTGCTGTTGCACTATCAGCCGCAAATCTCATTGCGCGACGGGCGCCTCATCGGTGTGGAAGCGCTGCTGCGCTGGCAGCATCCGGAGCTGGGCATGATCCCACCGGCCGACTTTATCTCCCTCGCAGAAGAAAGCGGCCAGATTCTACTGATCGGTGAATGGGTGCTGCGCAGTGCGGTCAGGCAGATGAAAGCGTGGATGGACGCTGGTCTCGCACCGATGGTGATCGCAGTAAACCTGTCCGCCGTCCAGTTCCGTCATCCGCACCTGCCGGAACTGGTTACACAGATTCTCGATGAAGAAAAGCTGGCACCGCAGTATCTGGAGCTGGAACTGACCGAAGGCGTCGCCATGGACGATGCGCCAGCGGCCATCGCGTTGATAGACCGTCTGCACGCGCGCGGCATCCGCATGTCGATCGACGATTTCGGCACCGGCTATTCCTCGCTAAGCTATCTCAAGCGCTTCAAGGTTTACAAGCTCAAGATCGACCAGTCGTTTGTGCGAGATATCAGTAAAGATCCGGAAGACCGGGCGATCGTCGTCGCCATCATCAGCCTGGCGAACAGCCTGGGCCTGCAAACCATCGCAGAGGGCGTCGAAACTGAAGGACAGCTGGCGTTCCTGCGCGAACAGGGATGTAACGAGGTGCAGGGTTATTACTTCAGCAAACCGTTGCCGGCCGACGAGTTCCTGATGTTCGCTCGGGCAGGGTGTTCGGCTGACAGGCTGCCGTGATGATTGCCGCTCCGGAACCAAAGTTCTGTTCAAGCCAGATCACGTTGCCGTTCGCGAACTCGGTCCGGTGCAGGTTAGTAAGCGGTCGGTCGTGAAATTGGCGCATACTTGGATTGTTCGGACAAGGCAGACGCACAAGCTTTGCACGCGTACCTAACAACGAAATTTTTTAAAGAAATTGGAGTCATCGAATGAAAAAAATTATTGTTTCTCTTAGCGCCGTGGCATTTGGCCTCAGCGGTCTTTCCGGTTGCGCCAACATGACCGAATCTCAAAAAACCACCGGCACAGGCGCGGGGATTGGTGCAGTTGCCGGAGCGGTAATTGGCGCCGCGACAGCTGGCGGCAACAAGGGCAAAAGCGCCGCAACCGGCGCAGCGATCGGCGCGGCAGTGGGTGCGGGTGGTGGCTACATGTGGTCGAAGCACATGGAGAAACAGAAGGCTGAGATGGAGCAGGCCACCGAGGGAACCGGCGTGAGCGTGAGCCAGACCGCCGACAACCAGCTCAAGCTGGACATCCCGAGCGATGTTTCCTTTGACACCAACCGCTATGAAATCAAATCGAACCTGCGTCCGATCCTCGATCGCTTCGCCACCACCCTGAATCAAAACCCGGTGACGATGGTGACCATCATCGGCCACACAGACAGCACCGGCACGGATGCGATCAATAATCCGCTTTCGGTCAATCGCGCCGCCTCGACGCGCGATTACCTCGTTGCCCGCGGGGTGGCGACAAACCGCATCGCCATCGATGGTCGCGGTTCGCGCGAGCCCATCGCTGACAACAACACGCTAGACGGCCGTGCGAAGAACCGCCGCGTCGAGATTTTTGTGGCAGAACCCGCACGCTGACGATCGCTTGTTCAGGCAATCTGGCTTTATTGACGTCGGATTGCCCGTTTGCAACGCGGCTTTGCCGACGAATGATGGATTTCTTTGCCTGGCTGTTTTGCACGCAGTCAGCGGACAGCGCTTTCATTTGGCATTAGGCAGATTGGGCCGAATTCAGGCATACGCAAAACAAAAACGGAGCCTGCGGGCTCCGTTTTTCATTCGAGCAAACCTTCTTTCTTACTTGCCCTTGCCGGCGATCATGTCCTGGATGATCGGTGCCAGGATCAATTCCATGGCGAAGCCCATTTTGGCGCCCGGCACCACGATGGTGTTACGGCGCGACATGAAGGAGTTCGGGATCATGTTCAGCAGGTAGGGAAAATCGACGCCCTTGGGCTCGCGGAAGCGAATCACGATGAAGCTCTCGTCTGGCGTGGGGATGTCGCGCGAGATGAAGGGGTTGGAGGTGTCGACGGTGGAGACGCGCTGGAAGTTGATATCGGTTCGCGAGAACTGCGGGGTGATGTAGTTCACGTAGTCCGGCATGCGGCGCAGGATGGTGTCGACGATGACGTCGGCTGAATAGCCGCGCTCGGCGCCGTCACGGTGGATTTTCTGGATCCATTCGAGGTTGACGATGGGCACCACGCCGATGCCGAGGTCGACGTGCTTCGAGACGTCGATGTCGTCGGTCTTCACCAGGCCGTGCAGGCCTTCGTAAAACAGCACGTCGGAGCCGGCCGGCACGTCTTCCCACGGGGTAAATTCACCGGGATTGAGACTGGTGCTGAGGCGCTTGTTGTGCTCGGCGGCTTCTTCGTCGCTGTGGATGTAGTAGCGCTTCTTGCCGCTGCCGGTTTTGCCATAGGTTTCGAACAGTTCGGCCAGCTTGTCGAAGCGGTTGGACTGCGGGCCGAAGTGGCTGAACGACACGTTGCCTTCGGCTTCGGCTTTCTTCACGGCTTCCTTGAATTCGACGCGCGACAGGCTGTGGAAGCTGTCGCCTTCGATCACGGCGGCGTTGATTTTTTCGCGGAAGAAGATGTGCTCGAACGCGCGCTTGACGGTGGTGGTGCCGGCGCCGGACGAACCCGTGACCGCAATGACGGGATGCTTCTTGGACATGATGTTGGGACTCCCTGAAGGATGGGTAAAATTAGGCGAAAACGCCGCATTTTACCCGTGCGAGGCAGGGCTTGTCACCCGCATGCGAAAGCCCGGCTGGCCGGTCCTACAGGGCGAACTCCAGCCTTTCCTCGACTTTTTTCAGCGCGGCGGCGGCGCAAGCGGCGTCTTTTTCGCCGCCGGGCGCCCCCGATACCCCGACGGCGCCGATCAGGCCGCCGGCGGCACGGATTGGCAACGCGCCGTCCATGACGATGAGGCCGTCGATGTGGTTGAGCTCGGGGCGGATGTCGCCGCGGGCGGCGCGGAATTCGCCGGAGCCGCTACCGGACATGATGCTCATGCCGGCCTTGCGCTCGGCGATTTCCAGGGTGTGGCGCGCCGCCAGGGTGTCGCGCAACGCCACCTGGAGGTTGCCGGCGCGGTCGAGCACCACGGCGGCAACGTTGTAGCCGTCCTGGCGGCAGGCCTCGACCGCGGCCATGGCAATGTCGCGCGCCAGTTCCAGTCCGATCTGCCTGACCGGCAGCACGTCGGGCTGGGCGGCCATGGCAGGCAGGGAGGCGGCAAGCAGGGCAAGCGGAAGCAGCGTTTTCATGAGGGACTCCTGTGGGGGATGAAAGCAAGCCGTCCGGGCACGGTTGGGAGGGCGCCCGGGGATGATAAATGCCCCGTGTAACGGGCGCCAGATGGCGCGGCCCGTCGCGCGCGTTCGGGCGATGCGGCCGGGCGGGCGGGTATAATCGCCGCCTTGATTCCATGCGGTTGTTGCGATGCAAGAAAAATACCTTCCTTCGGAAATCGAACACGCCGCCCAGGCGCGGTGGACGGCCAGCCAGACCTACCGCGCCCGCGACGACTCCGATCGCCCCAAATACTATTGCCTGTCGATGTTCCCCTACCCGTCGGGCAGGCTGCACATGGGCCACGTGCGCAACTACACCATCGGCGACGTGCTGGCGCGCTACCACGCGATGCGCGGCTTCAACGTGATGCAGCCGATGGGCTGGGATGCCTTCGGCCTGCCGGCGGAGAATGCGGCGATCGCCAACAATGTGCCGCCCGCCGCCTGGACCTACGCCAACATCGACCACATGCGCACGCAGCTCAAGGCGCTGGGCTTTGCCATCGACTGGTCGCGCGAGTTGGCCACCTGCAAGCCGGACTACTACCGCTGGGAGCAGTGGCTGTTCACCCGCCTGTTCGAGAAGGGCGTGATCTACAAGAAGATGGCCACGGTGAACTGGGATCCCGTCGACCAGACGGTGCTCGCCAACGAGCAGGTGATCGAGGGGCGCGGCTGGCGCTCCGGCGCGCTGGTGGAAAAGCGCGACATCCCGATGTACTTCTTCCGCATCACCCAGTACGCCGACGAGCTGCTCTCCGGCCTCGACAACCTGCCGGGCTGGCCCGAGCGGGTGAAGACCATGCAGGCCAACTGGATCGGCAAGAGCGTGGGGGTGCGACTGGCGTTCAAAATTCCCGCCGCCCCCCCTTTGTCAAAGGGGGGAGAGTCGTTGCTGTGGGTGTTCACCACCCGCGCCGACACCCTCTTGGGCGTGACCTTCGTTGCCGTCGCTGCCGAGCACCCACTCGCCACCCGTGCCGCCGAAAACAACCCCGAGCTTGCCGCTTTCATCCATGAATGCAAGCAGGGCAGCGTCGCCGAAGCCGACATGGCGACGATGGAAAAGAAGGGCATGGACACCGGCCTCAAAGTGACCCATCCGCTCACTGGCGAATCCATCCCGGTGTGGGTCGGCAACTACGTGCTGATGAGCTACGGCGAAGGCGCGGTGATGGCGGTGCCGGCGCACGATGAGCGCGATTTCCATTTTGCGAAAAAATACGATTTACCGATAAAACCCGTCATCGTTCCAGAAAGCTGGAAAGGCGCCGCGATTGATCCAGATAGGCTTACTCACAGACGAGACCAAATTGACCCGTCTTCAGGCAAGCCCATGCACAGAGAATCGCCTGTACTGGTAAATGAAGAAACAAATGAAGCTCTTGCTTGGGTTACATGGTTTGAACAGCATGCTAACGCTGGTGTGTGCGCAAACTCCGGCAAATACAATGGCATGACGCAGGGTGAGGCAGTCGATGCCATCGCCGCCGATCTCGCCGCCAAGGGTCTCGGCGAAAAGAAAACCCAGTTCCGCCTGCGCGATTGGGGCATCTCGCGCCAGCGCTACTGGGGCTGCCCGATACCGATCGTCCACTGCGAGGCCTGCGGCGACGTACCGGTGCCGGCCGAGCAGCTGCCGGTGGTGCTGCCGGAGGACGTGGTGCCGGACGGTTCGGGCAATCCGCTCAACAAACGCGCCGATTTCGTGAATTGCGCGTGTCCCAAATGCGGCGGTGCGGCGCGCCGCGAGACCGACACCATGGACACCTTCGTCGAGTCGTCGTGGTACTACGCGCGCTACGCCTGTCCCGATTTCGACGGTGGCATGCTCGACGCGCGCGCGAACAAGTGGCTCCCGGTCGACCAGTACATCGGCGGCATCGAGCACGCGATCCTGCACCTGCTGTACGCCCGTTTCTTCCACAAGCTGATACGCGACGAGGGCCTGGTTTCCAGCGACGAGCCCTTCGTCAATCTGCTGACGCAGGGCATGGTGATCGCCGACACCTATTACCGCGACTCGGCCGACGGCAAGAAGACCTGGTTCAACCCGGCCGACGTCGAGACGCGCGACGACGTCACCGTGCTGAAGGCCGACGGCCAGCCGGTGGTCGCCGGCGGCATCGAAAAGATGGCGAAGTCGAAGAACAACGGCGTCGACCCGCAGGCGCTGATCGACCAGTACGGCGCCGATACCGCGCGCCTGTTCACCATGTTTGCCGCGCCGCCGGAGCAGAGCCTGGAATGGTCGGACGCCGGTGTCGAGGGCGCGCATCGCTTCCTCAAGCGGCTGTGGAAGCTGGCGTTCGAGCATGTTCAGGGCGGCACGGTGGCGGCGTTTGCCGGCGGCGAACTGCCGGATGCGGCCAAAACCCTGCGCCGCCAGCTGCACCAGACCATCCACAAGGTCAGCGACGACATCGAGCGCCGCAAGCAGTTCAACACCGCGATTGCCGCGGTGATGGAACTGATGAACGCGCTGGCCAAACTGGAGGGCATGGATGCCACAACACGCAGCGTGCGTCAGGAAGTGCTGGAAGCCGCGGTCGCCATGCTCGCGCCCATCGTGCCGCACATCAGCGAGGCGTTGTACGCCGCGTTGAAGCCGGACGCCGTGATGGCCTGGCCGACGGTCGACGAGGCTGCGCTGGTGCAGGACGAAATCGAGCTGATGCTGCAGGTCAACGGCAAGCTGCGCGGGCAGATCCGCGTGGCGGCGACGACGACGCGCGAGGCGGTCGAGGCGGCCGCGCTGGCGAGTGAGGTCGCGCAGAAATACCTGGAAGGCAAACCGCCGAAAAAAGTGGTGGTGGTGCCGGGGCGTTTGGTTAATATCGTCGTATGAACCGCCGATTTTTCCTTGCCGTCGTGCCGGCGCTGCTTGCAGCGGGATGCGGCTTCCAGCTGCGCCGTCTGGATGAGGTCCCGTTTGCCAGCCTGCATGTCGACGCGCCGCACAACGGTGCGGTGGCGCAGCGCATCCGTCGTGCGCTGACTGCGAGCAAACAGACCCGCCTGGCCGCGAGTGCCGCCGAAGCCGAGGCCGTGCTGGTTCTCGGCCAGGAAACGCGCAGCAAAACCATCCTTTCGCTGTCCGGCGCCGGACGCGTCACCGAATACCGACTCGGCCTGCAGCTTACCTACGGCATCAACGACAAGGACGGGCGCACGCTGGCCGCGGCCGAGACCATCGAGCTCACCCGCGACATCACGTACGACGACGCGCAGGTGCTGGCCAAGTCGGCCGAGGAGCAGCTGCTGTATCGCGACATGGACGACATCGCTGCACGGCGGATCATGCGCCGCCTGCAAAGCATTGGTCCCGGCAGTTGAACATCGCGGCCGACCGTCTGCCCGACCAGCTTGCGCGTGGCCTCGCCGCGCTCTACGTGGTGGTCGGCGACGAGCCGCTGGCGGCGCAGGAAGCGTGTGACGCCATCCGCGTGGCGGCGCGTGCGGCCGGGCACAGCGAGCGCAACGTCTACACCGTGCAGGGGCGCTACAACTGGCAGAGCATTTTTGCCGGCGGCGACAACCTCTCGCTGTTCGCCGAGCACCGCCTGACCGAAATCCGCGTTCCTTCCGGCAAGCCCGGCATCGATGGCGCCAAGGCGCTGGAGGCCTATGCCGCCAGGCTGCCGGCCGATACGCTCACCCTGATCAGTCTGCCGGGTCTGGACTGGAAAGCCATGAAAAGCCGCTGGTTCACCACGCTGGCGGCTGCTGGCGTGGTGGTCGAGGCGCGGCCGATCGAACGCGCCCAGCTGCCCGCCTGGATCGATCGCCGCCTCGCCAGGCAGGGCCTGCGCGCCGACCGCGCCGCGCTGGAATTTCTGGTCGACCAGGTTGAGGGCAATCTGCTGGCGGCGCAGCAGGAAATCGACAAGCTCGCGCTGCTGCTGCCGCCGGGAGTGGTAACGCTGGCCGACGTCGAGCATGCCGTGGTCGACGTCAGCCGGCTGGAAGCCGACGCCCTCGCGGATGCGCTGTATGCGGGCGACTGCGCGCGCTTTGCGCAGATCGTGACCGATCTCAAGGATGCGGGCGAGGCCGTGCCGGCGATCCTGTGGCAGGTGACGTCGGCGGTGGGCCTGCTGCTCAGGCTAAAATTGGCGGTGACACAGGGGGAAAGCCTGTCCGGCCTGATGCGGACGCTGTGGGGTCGCGACAAGCAGCGCGCGCCGCAGATCGAGCGGGCAGTGAAGCGCCTGGGGCTGGCGCAGATCGAAACCGCGCTGACCGATCTGGCGCTGATCGACCGCCAGGCCAAGGGGCTGGAGCGGGTGGGCGATCCCTGGGACACGCTGTTGCGTGTGGGCATGAACCTGGCTCAACCGGTAGGGAATGGAAAAAGATGATGGACGTTAAAACTTACATGCAGACGGTCGGCCGGCAGGCGCGCGAAGCCTCGCGTGCGATTGCCCGCGCCGACACCAACCAGAAGAACCGCGCCCTGCTGGCGATGGCCGCGGCGATCCGGCGCGATGCCGCCAAACTGCTGGAGGCCAACGCGCGCGATATGGAGCAGGCGCGCGCCGGCGGGCTCGACGCTGCGCTGCTCGACCGCCTGCAGATTAACGAAAAAGCGGTGGCCGGCATGGCCGAAGGCTTGGAGCAGATCGCCGCGCTGCCCGACCCGGTCGGCGAAATCGACGGCCTCAAATACCGCCCGTCCGGCATCCAGGTCGGCAAGATGCGGGTGCCGCTCGGCGTCATCGGCATCATTTACGAAGCGCGCCCCAACGTGACGGCGGATGCCGCCGGGCTGTGCCTGAAATCCGGCAACGCGGCGATTCTGCGCGGCGGCTCCGAGGCGCTGCACTCCAACCAGGCGATCGCTGCCTGCGTGCGCGAAGGGCTGGAGGCCGCCGGGCTGCCCGCCACCGTGGTGCAGGTGATCGAGACCACCGACCGCGCGGCGGTGGGCGAGCTCATCACCATGAAGGACTACGTCGACGTTATTGTGCCGCGCGGCGGCAAGGGCCTGATCGAGCGCATCACCGGCGAGGCGCGGGTGCCGGTGATCAAGCACCTGCACGGCAACTGCCACGTTTATATCGACGACCGCGCCGACCTCGCCAAGGCGGTGAAGATCGTCGAGAACGCCAAGACCCAGCGCTACGGCACCTGCAACACTACCGAGTCGCTGCTGGTGGCGCGCGGCATTGCCAATGCGGCGCTGCCCGAAATCGGCCGCATGCTCGCCGGCAAGGGCGTCGAGATGCGCGGCTGCTCGGAAGCGCTGGCGATCCTCAAGGGCGCCGGCGTCGCAGCGGACAAATTGAAAGCCGCGGTCGAGGCCGACTGGACCGAGGAATACCTGGGCCCCATCATCGCGGTCAAGGTGGTCGACGACCTCGACGCCGCAATGGCCCACATCAACACCCACGGCTCGCAGCACACCGACGCCATCGTCACCGAGGACTACGGCCGCGCGCGCCGCTTCCTGCGCGAGGTCGATTCGGCCAGTGTCGTGGTCAATGCATCGACCCGCTTCGCCGACGGTTTCGAATACGGCCTCGGCGCCGAGATCGGCATCTCCACCGACAAGATCCACGCCCGTGGTCCGGTCGGCCTGGAAGGGCTGACCAGCCAGAAATGGGTGGTGCTGGGGGATGGCCACGTGCGCGGATAATCGATGCAGCCTATCGGCGTCTTCGGCGGCACCTTCGATCCCATTCATTTCGGCCATCTGCGGCTGGCCGAGGAAATGGCCGATGCGCTGGACCTCGAACGGGTGCGGTTCATTCCCGCCGGGCAGCCGCCGCACCGCGGCGCGCCGCGCACCGCGGCCGGCCATCGGCTGGAAATGGTGCGCCGCGCGATTGCCGGCAATCCGCGCTTCGTGCTGGATGCGCGAGAGGTGGAAAGCTCGCGCCCGAGCTACACGGTCGACACGCTGACGGCCTTGCGCGCCGAACTGGGTTTTGAGCGGCCGCTGTGGCTGTTGCTGGGGGGGGACGCATTTCTCGGTCTGCCCGGCTGGCATGAATGGCGGCAGCTGTTCGGGCTGGCGCATATTGCGGTGGCCACGCGCCCCGGCGCGCGGCTGCTGCAGTCCGATGCCATGCCGGAGAGTTTGAAAAAGGAAGTATCGCAACGGCCGCCAACCGACGGCCCGGTCTCCGGTCCGGCTGGCTCGGTGCTGTTGCGGCAGACGCCGCCGCTGGATATTTCGGCAACCGCCATCCGTGACACCCTGGCACGGCACGGCAGCGCACGTTATCTGCTGCCCGACGCCGTGCTCGACTATATTTACGAACACCAACTTTACCTATCCCTATGAAAATCGAAGACAAAATCAAACTGATCGTCGCCGCCCTTGAAGACGTCAAGGCGCAAGACATCACCGTGCTCGACACCGGCAAGCTCACCGCGCTGTTCGAGCGCATGGTGATCGCCAGCGGCACGTCCAATCGTCAAACCCGCGCACTCGCCGACAATGTGCGCGTCAAGATGAAGGAAGCCGACGAATACGTCGGCAACATGGAAGGCGAAGACACCGGCGAGTGGGTGCTGCTCGATCTCGGTGACGTGATCGTCCATGTCATGCTGCCTGCCACGCGCGCGCATTACAATCTGGAAGAGCTGTGGGGTGCGGCCGAAGCGGCACGTGCCCGACATATACAAACAGACCATTAATTGAAACTGCACCTGATCGCAGTCGGCCACAAGATGCCCGGCTGGATCGACGCGGGCTGCGACGACTATTTTCGCCGCATGCCGCCCGATCTGCCGCTTATGCTGACCGAAATCAAGCCGGGGCATCGGGTGGCGGGAGAAGACGGCGCGCGGGCGCGGCAGCTGGAGGCCGAACGCATCCTGGCGGCGCTGCCTGCCGGCTGTGTGCCGGTGGTGCTTGACGAGCGCGGCGCGCAGGCGACCACTCGTGAACTGGCCGCCTGGCTGCAGGGCTGGATGGCCGAGGGGGTCTCGCCAGCGTTCGTGATTGGCGGGGCGGATGGCCTCGCCGACAGCGTGAAAGCGCGCGCCGGCAAATTGCTGGGGCTGTCGAAACTGACCTTGCCGCATGCGCTGGCGCGGGTGCTGCTGGTCGAGCAGTTATATCGTGCCGTATGCATCATCAAGGGGCATCCCTACCATCGGGATTGAGGGGAGATAACTAGAACATGCTGGTTGATAAACGGATTTATCTGGCTTCGCAATCGTCGCGTCGGCGAGATCTGCTGAAGCAGATCGGGGTGGCCTTCGACGTGCTGCCGCTGCGCGCCGTGCGTGGCCGCATGGATGTTATCGAAATCCCGCACGCCGGCGAGGCTGCGCCCGAATTCGTGCAGCGCATGGCGACCGAAAAGGCCGCCTGCGGCTGGCACGCGGTGGATGTGCGCCACCTGCTGCGCTTTCCAGTGCTGGGTGCGGATACAGTGGTTGAAGTGGACGGCGCCATTCTCGGCAAGCCGGCCATCCGCACCGAGGCCGAGGCCATGCTGAGGCGCCTGTCCGGTCGCGAACACCAGGTGCACACCGCGGTGGCGGTGCAGCATGGCGAGAGGATGGAGCAGCGCCTGTCGTCCAGCCGGGTCAGGTTCGCCGCGCTCGATGCCGTGACCATCGCGCGCTACCTGGAAACCGGCGAATATCTCGGCAAGGCCGGCGCCTATGCCATCCAGGGGCGCGCCGGCGCATTTGTCGAACATGTCGACGGCAGCTACAGCGGCATCATGGGTTTGCCGTTATACGACACTGCCATTTTATTGAGAGCCTTCGGCCTTGCTATCTGAAGTATTGTGGGCCATTCCGTCATGAGCGAAGAAATCCTTGTCAACGTCACCCCGCAGGAGACCCGCGTCGCCGTGCTGCACCTGGGATCGGTGCAGGAACTACACATCGAGCGCGCGCAGTGCCGCGGGCTGGTGAGCAACCTCTACATGGGGCGCGTGGTGCGCGTGCTGCCGGGCATGCAGTCGGCCTTCATCGACATCGGCCTGGAACGTGCAGCCTTCCTGCATGTGGCCGACATCTGGGAAGAGCGCCACGGCGCCGAACCCGAGCGCCCGATCGAGCAGATTCTGCATGAGGGCCAGAGCCTGATGGTGCAGGTGATCAAGGACCCGCTCGGCACCAAGGGTGCGCGGCTGTCTACCCAGATCAGTTTCGCCGGGCGCTATCTGGTGTATCTGCCGCAGGAAAGCCACATCGGTATTTCGCAGAAGATCGAAGGCGAGGAAGAGCGCGAGCAGTTGCGCCAGAAACTGCATCGGCTGATGCCGGAAGACGCCACCGGCGGCTTCATCGTGCGCACCATGGCCGAGACCGCGGAAGACGCCGAAATGCAGGCCGACATCGACTACCTGCGGCGGCTGTGGAGCAGCATCCAGTCGCGCGGCAACTGCGAGGCGCCGTGCCTGCTGTATCAGGATCTCGACCTGTCGCTGCGTGTGCTGCGCGATTTCGTCAATCGCGACACCGGCCGCATTCTCATCGATTCGCGCGAAACCTATCAGCGTATGGTCGAATTCGCGCAGAACTATACGGCCGCCGTACTCGACAAGCTTCAGCATTACGGCGCCGACCGGCCGCTGTTCGACCTGCACGCCATCGAGGACGAAATCGCCAAGGCGCTGGGGCGACGCGTCGACCTCAAATCAGGTGGCTACCTCATCATCGACCAGACCGAGGCGCTGACCACCGTCGACGTCAACACTGGCGGCTTTGTCGGCGCGCGCAACTTCGACGACACCATCTTCAAGACCAACCTCGAAGCCGCGCAATCCATCGCGCGCCAGCTGCGCTTGCGCAACCTCGGCGGTATCATCATCATCGACTTCATCGACATGGACAATGCCGGGCACCAGGAAGCGGTGTTGACCGAGCTAAAAAAAACCTTGGCGCGCGACCCAACCCGCACCACCGTCAGTGGCTTCTCTGCGCTGGGACTGGTGGAAATGACGCGCAAGCGCACCCGCGAGTCCCTGGCGCACATCCTGTGCGAACCCTGCCCCACCTGCGCCGGACGCGGAGAAATCCGGACCGCGCAGACCGTGTGCTACGACGTGCTGCGCGAGATCCTGCGCGAGGCGCGCCAGTTCGACGCGCGCGAATACCGCATCGTCGCCTCGCAGAGCGTGATCGACCTGTTCCTTGACGAGGAATCCGACAGTCTTGCCCAACTTATCGATTTCATCGGCAAGCCGGTGTCGATGCAGGTCGAGACCACCTATCCGCAGGAGCAGTACGACATTATTTTGTTGTGAAAACGCTGGCAGCACCCAAGTATTGGCAACAAGCCTGCGTAGAACTCGCCGCAGACGACCCTGTGATGGCCGCGCTCATCGCGCGCTATCCCGATTGCGTGCTCGGCAACCGCGGCGACCCGTTCCAGACCCTGGCGCGCGCCATCGTCGGCCAGCAGATCTCGGTCAAGGCCGCCGACAGCGTGTGGGGACGCTTCGCCGGCTACGTGCAGACCGTCAGCCCCGAACGCATCGCCACGCTGGAGCTGGATGCGCTTGCCGCCTGCGGTCTGTCGCGCCGCAAGGCGGAATACCTTGTCGACCTCGCCGGGCATTTCGCCGACGGCCGTATCGAGCCGGCACGCTGGAAAGAAATGGAAGACGAGGCCGTGATTGCCGAACTCGTCGACGTGCGCGGCATCGGCCGCTGGACCGCCGAGATGTTCCTCATCTTCAGCCTGCGTCGCCCCGACGTCTGGCCGGTCGACGACATCGGCCTGCAAAAGGCCGTCGCCCTCCATTACCTGAACGGCGAACGCCCCACCCCCAAAATCCTGCGCCAGCACGGCGAACGCCACGCGCCCTGGCGCACCGTCGCCACCTGGTATCTGTGGCGCAGCCTGGATCCTGCGGTGGTGCAGTACTGATCGATGCACTCAGCCGTGGGGCGCATCAATTTGGCAGCGGTCGTGCGGGCTTGATGTCGGGTCGGCCTTGCTTAGCCCGCAACGCCGAGTTCTGCGCACAACTTGCCCACCAGCCCTTTCAGCGCGTCGACCTCAGCCTCCAGTCGCGCCACGTTGGCCTTGAGCGCGGCGATCTCACCCACGGTGACGTTGGCGGTGGAAGCGGCCATCGAGGGCGCCGCGACCGGGGTTTCCTCGACGGCGGGGGCGCCGGAAAGCAGGTGGGCCCAGCGGTTCTCGCGCGCGCCGGGCTGGCGCGGCAGTTCGACCACCATGGCGCCTTCCGGGCGTTCGGCCAACTCCTGCAGGAAGCCCTCCACCGCCGAGATGTCGGCGAAGCGGTGCAGGCGCTCGCTGTTGGTGCGCAACTCGCCCGAGGTCTGCGGGCCGCGCAGCATGAGCGCGGTGAGCAGGGCGATGGACTGCGAGGGCAGGCGCAGGCCCCGCTCCATGTTGTGGGCGTAACGGGTGACGCGGCCGCCGCTGGTTTCGACGATCAGGGCCGGGCCCTTGAGGCTGTCGATGGCGGACAGCACCTCGGCCTCGCTCACTTCGATGACGGGGTGGCGGCTGGTCTTCTGGTTGCAGCCGGCCACCATGGCGTTGAGCGACAGCGGATAGGTGTCGGGCACGGTGTGCTGCTTCTCGCACAGCACGCCGAGGACGCGGGTTTCGAGCAGGGACAGGATGGGCAGGCGCGGGGCGGTCATGGCGGTGTTGGGTGAGGGGGTGCGGCCCTATTATGGGGGCAACGCGCTGCGGTTTAGCGCTTCCTCTGCATCGCCTGCTCCAGGGCTGGCTTCGCCATTGCAGCGGGAAAACCCTCATACTCAATGTAGACCCGCGGCCACACGGAACAAGCCCGCTATCCGGCTGCATGCGCCGGCCTTTTTAATTGCACGGCTTTTAGGTAGGCTTCGCGCTGATTCCATGAAAACGCCTTCCATGCACTTCACCCCCGATTCCTTCCGCGCCTGGCCGACCAAGCGCATTACCCTGCTTGGCATGTCCGGCGTCGGCAAGACACACATCTCGCGCATGCTGCGCGGCCACGACTGGTTTCACTTTTCCGGCGACTACCGCATCGGCACACGCTACCTCGACGAGCCGATCCTGGACCTCATCAAGCATCAGGCGATGCAGGTGCCGTTTTTGCGCGACCTGCTGCGGCGCGACTGGATCGACATCAAGAACAACATCAAGATCCACGACCTCGGGCCGGTGCTCACTTTCGTCGGCAAGCTCGGCGGGCCACAGTGGGACGGGTTGCCGCTGGACGAGTTCTCGCGCCGGCAGGCCGCCTATCGCGACGCCGAGATCGCCGCCATGCGCGACGTCCCGGGCTTCATCCGCAAGGGGCAGGAAGTCTACGGCTACCCGCACTTCGTCAACGACGTCGGCGGCAGCCTGTGCGAGCTGGACGAGCCCGGTGTGGTCGAATTGCTGGCCGAACACACGCTGATCCTCTACATTCAGACCACCACGCGCGAGGAAGAGGACACGCTGATCCGCCGCGCGCAGTCCGATCCCAAGCCGCTGTATTTCCGTCCGGCCTTCCTCGCAGAGCAACTGCCGGTCTACCTGCGGGAAAAAGGCCTCGAATACGTCGCCCAGGTCGAGCCGGACGATTTTGCGCGCTGGGTGTTCCCGCGCCTGTTCCACTCGCGTATCCCGCGCTACGAGGCGATCGCCGGCCCGCACGGCTACACCGTGACTTCGCAGGAGGTGGCGCAGGTGCGCGACGAGCGCGATTTCCTGGCGCTGCTGGAAATAGCCATTGCGCGCAAGGAGTCAGGGGCCAGGGGTCAGGGGTCAGGGGAAGCACATGCCGCTGGTCGCGCATAACGCCCTGCCCACCTTCGACCGCCTGCGCCGCGACGGCATCACGGTGCTGTCGACCGAGCGCGCGGCCAACCAGGAAATCCGCGAACTGCATGTCGGCCTCCTGAACATGATGCCGGATGCGGCGCTGGAGGCGACCGAACGGCAGTTCTACCGGCTGGTCGGCGAATCCAACCCGATCGCGCAGTTCTACATGCACCCCTTCACCTTGCCGACGCTGCCGCGCGGCGAGGCGGCGCAGGCGCACATCGCACAGTATTACGAACCCTTCGACGCCATTCGCGAGAAGGGGCTGGATGCGCTCATCATCACCGGCGCCAACGTCAGCCACCCCGGTCTTGCCGACGAGCCGTTCTGGGAGCCGCTGATCGAGGTGATCGATTGGGCCTGGGACCACGTCACCTCGACCTTGTGCTCGTGCCTCGCCACCCATGCGGTGATGCAGTTCCGTCACGGCCAGACGCGGGTGAAGCAGCCCCGCAAGATATGGGGCGTGTTCGAGCACCGCGTCACCGACGGCCGCCATCCGCTGGTGGCCGACGTCAACACCCGCTTCGACGTGCCGCATTCGCGCTGGAACGATGTCTCGCATGCGCAGTTCGAGGCGGCGGGGCTCAAGGTGCTGGTCGAAAGCGCGGATGCCGGCGTGCATCTTGCGGTCAGCCGCGACGGCCTGCGCACTGTGTTTTTCCAGGGCCATCCCGAATACGACACGGTGTCGCTGCTGAAGGAATACAAGCGCGACCTGCTGCTGGCCGCGGCCGGCAAGCTGGCTTCGGTTCCGCCGTTTCCGGCGCGCTACTTCGACCGCCAGGCGCAGGCGCTGCTGGCTGAATTCGGCAGCCGCACGCAGGCGGGCGAGACGCTGGCCTTTCCCGAACCCCTGCTGCTGCCGCTGCTCGATAACACCTGGCACGATACCGCCGAGGCGGTGATCGGCAACTGGATCGGCTGCGTCTATCAGGTCACCCACCGCGAGCGTGGCCTGCCCTTCATGCCGGGCGTCGACCCCGGCAATCCGCTCAATCTCGCATGACGGCGGCAAGCGCGCACTTCGACGAGGCGCAGGGCACGTTGATCGCCAGCGGCGCCTGGCAGGCCGATGCCGCGTCCGCGCTGCCGAAATTGACCGGCAAGTCGGTGCGCATTCTCGACGGCGCCGGCGTCACCCGGCTTGATACCAACGGCGCGTGGCTGCTGCTGACCGCCACGCGCCCGCAGGCCAGCGACCCGATGCCCGAACTGCGCGGCTTCCAGCCGCGGCATCTGGCGATGTTCAAGCTGGTGGCGCAGCACAGTGCGGCCACCGCTGCGCAACCCGAACCGCGCAGCGAAGGCTTGCTCGCCCTTACCGGGCGCGGCAGCATCGCCGTGTGGGGCCATGTGGTCGGACTGCTCGACTTCGTCGGCCGCCTGTTCATCGAATTGATGGCGTTGCTGCCGCGTCCCGGGCGCTGGCGCTGGCGCGAATTCGGCGCCCAGGTGCGCACGGTGTTCGTCGGCGCGATTCCCATCGTGATCGGCATGCTGTTTCTGCTCGGCGTGGTGTTCGCCTACCTGCTCGGCTCGCAGGCGCAGCAATACGGCGCCAACATCTTTGTCGTCGACGGCCTGCTGCTGGCGATCCTGCGCGAGATCTCGCCGGTCATCGTCGCCGTCCTGGTGGCCGGACGCAGTGGCGCCGCTATCACCGCGCAGATCGGCACCATGAAGGTGACCGAGGAAATCGACGCCATCACCACGCTCGGCCTGTCACCGCTGGCGGTGCTGGTGATCCCGCGCATCCTGGCCCTGCTGCTGGCCCTGCCGCTGCTGGTCTTCATCGGCGACATCGCCGGGATGGCCGGCGGCATGCTGGTGACCCAGCAGCAGCTGGATATCTCCTATTACATGTTCATGGATCGGGTGGCGGACGTGCTCGATCTGAAAACCCTGCTGGTGGGGCTGGGCAAGGCGCCGGTGTTCGCTATTTTCATCGCGCTGATCGCCTGCCGCATGGGGCTCACGGTCACCCGCGATGCGCGCAGCGTCGGCGCCAACACCACGTCCACCGTGGTGCAGAGCCTGGTCGCCATCATCATCCTCAACGCCATTTTTGCCATCATGTTCGTGAAGCTGGGGATCTGATGACAGACGCCGTCATCGACGTTTGCGGCCTCGTCACCACGCTGGGCGGGAACAGCATTCATCGCGATCTGGATCTTTCCGTTGCGCGCGGCGAAGTGGTCGCGCTGATCGGCGGCAGCGGCTCCGGCAAGTCGGTGCTGCTGCGCGAAATCATCGGCCTGCTGAAGCCGCAGGCCGGTCGCATCGAGCTGTTTGGACAGCCGGTCCTGGATTGCAGGCCCGAGCAGATGAACCAGCTGCGCCAGCGCTTTGGCGTGCTGTTCCAGGATGGCGCGCTGTTTTCCTCGATGAATGTGGAAGACAACGTCGCCACCCCCCTGTTCGAGCACACCGAGCTGCCGCACGCCACCTGCCGCCGATTGGCGCGGCTGAAGCTCGCGCTGGCCGGGCTGCCGCCGGACGCCGCAAAAAAGCGCCCGAGCGAGCTCTCCGGCGGCATGCGCAAGCGGGTGGCGCTGGCGCGCGCGCTGGCGTTGGACCCTGAGCTGTTGTTCCTGGACGAGCCGACCTCGGGTCTCGACCCGGCATCGGCGCGCGCTTTCGATGCGCTGATCCGGCTGCTGGCCGACAGCCTCGGCCTCACCGTATTCCTCGTCACCCACGACTTGGATACACTGTTTTCGATTATCGACCGCATCATCGTGCTGTCGGACGGCCGTGTGCTGGGCAGCGGCACGGTGGCTGAACTGAAAACCATCGACGACCCGTGGCTGCGCGAGTACTTCGCCGCACGGGTGTCGAAAGAGGAAACCACGCATGGAAACTGAAGGTCGTTATACCCTGGTGGGCACTCTGGTGCTGGCGGTGATTGCGCTGTTGACCGTGGTTGTCATATGGCTGTCGGGCGCGGCCGATCGCGTCGCCTATCAGAACTACACGCTTTACTTCAAGCAGCAGTCGCTCGACGGCTTGGCGGTCGGCAGCCCGGTGAAAATCCGCGGGATCAAGGTCGGCGTGGTCGACAGCTACCGTTTCGCCACGGGCAACGACGAAGCCGTCAGCGTCACCGCCCGCATCGACGAGGGCGTGCCGGTGCATGTTGGCGCCGAGGCCTACATCAAGCGCAATCTGGTGACCGGCATCGCATCGGTTGAAATCAACAACGGCCCGAGCGACGCGCCTTTGCTGGATGTGGTGCCCGAGGGCGAGCGCTACCCGGTGATCGCTGAGGGCAGCTCCGACATCGACAAGGTCGCCACTGCGGTGTCCCGGATGGCGGAAAACGGTGCCCAGGTGCTGGAACGCATGAACACGCTGCTGTCGGACGAAAACCAGCGTGCCATCAGCCAGACGCTCGCCAACCTCGACGAATTGTCCAGCCACCTGGCCGCCAACAAGCAGGGCCTCGACGCCGTTGTGCAGGGCATCCGCGACGCCTCCGACGAATTCCGCTTTGCCGGCGCCAGCATCAGCCAGGCGGCCACCCGTGCCGAGGGCAGCATTACCAGCATCGGTGAGAACGCCGACATCGCGCTGAAGGAAGCGACCGTCGCCATGGAAAAACTGCAGCACGAAGCCAGCCTGATTTCCGGGCAAATTCTGCAACTCACCGAAACCAGCACGCTGGAGTTGACCAACATCAGCCGCGACGTGCGCACCAGCGCCGAAACCCTCAACACCGCCGGACAGCGCCTGTCCAACCCGCGCGACATCCTGTTCGGCCCGGGCCAGCAGCGGCTCGGCCCTGGAGAAAAAATGCCATGAAATCCGCCCTTTTCCTTGCCGCGCTGAGCCTGTTGCTTACCGGCTGCGTCAATTTTGGCGAAAAGACCAAAATCCCCACCGTGGTGTATTACGTGCTGAACGACCCCGTGTCCGCCGCCGATCCCGCCCCGCTGCGCGCCGACGCCAAAACTTTGCTGGTGCTCGACACCACCACCGGCAGCTTTTACGACACCGACCAGCTCGTCTTCAGCCGCAGCGCCGGCACCCGCGGCCAATACCAGTTCGCACGCTGGACCGAGCGTCCCGGCAAGCGCTTCGCCGACCTCATGCGCACCCGGCTCGACCGCCAGGGGGCCTGGAATGTCAGTGCCGCCGGCGGCTATGTGCGCGGCGACATGCTGCTGGACACCGAACTGGTCGAGTTCTATCACGACGCTGCCAGCGAGCCGGGGAAGATGCGCCTGGTGCTGCGCGCCGAGCTGGTCGACCTGAGGCAGCGTGCCCTGCTGGGGCGCCGCGTGTTCGAACAGCAGGTGCCGTTGACGACCTATGATGCGGCCGGTGCCGCGCAGGCGGCCAATTTGGCGGTCAGTCGCGCACTCGACGAACTGAGCGCCTGGCTCGCCACGCTGCAATAAATGCCTACAATTAACCCAGATGGTTCATTAGACGGTTTATGGCGCGTAGGGTGCACTCCGTGCACCGATGGACGCCCGAAGGTGCATGGAGTGCACCCTACGAAAGCATCACGCCCGAATGAACCATCCGGGATTACAACAACATCGTCCGCAACAAGGAGAGAGACCATGAAGCGCCTGCTTGCCACCCTGTTCCTATGCGCAGTCACGGCAGTTGCCCACGCCGAAATCTCGCAAAAATTCGGTACGCTCGAAATTCACTACAACGCCCTGATCACCGACGAGCTGCTGCCCGAGGTCGCACGCGCCTACAAGATCGAGCGCAGCAAGACGCGCGGACTGGTTACGATATCGGTACTGAAGCAGAACCAAGTCGGCGTGCAGTTGCCGGTACCGGCCAAGGTCACCGTCTACGCCACCAATCCCAGCCAGCAGCTGGCCAACATCCCCCTGCGCGAAGTCAGGGAGGGCAGCGCGATTTACTACCTGGGCGAATTCCGCGTCACCCCGCCTGACACCCTGAAATTTACCGCCACGGTCGAAGTGGAAGGCGAGCCGAAGCGCGAGATGGTATTCAGCCAGAAGTTCTACAAATAAACCAGCCTCAGCAGGCCCCATGCGCCGAAGCCGGCCACCATCAGTCCTGCCGCGCGGCGCACCCACAACTGCTGCATGAAGGGCTGGATCTGCCGCGCGAACAGGCCCATTCCCAGCAGGTTCGGCAGCGTACCGAGGCCGAATGCCAGCATCAGTGCCGCACCTGAGGCCGGGCTGCCCGCCGCCAGCGCCGACACCAGCACCGAATACACCAGCCCGCACGGCAGCCATCCCCAGGCCATCCCTGCCAGCACGGCCTGCGGCAGCGACTTCACCGGCAGCAGCTTCTGGAACAACGGCTTCACCCGGCGCCACACGGCACCGCCAGCGCGCTCGAAAATCAGCACCCATTGGTTGAACCCGGCCAGATATAGGCCGAGCAGGATCATCACGGCCTGCGCCAGCACGTACAGCAGCGTCTGTACCGGCGCGAAGTCCGCCAGCTTGAGCGAGGCGCCGAGCGCGCCGGCCAGCGCGCCGAACAGCGTATACGACGACACCCGTCCCAGGTTGTAGGCCAGATGCAGGCGAAACGGTGGCGTGCTGCCATCGGCGCGGAAGGAAAACGCCGCAACAATGCCACCGCACATGCCGACGCAATGCACCCCGCCGAGGAGGCCAGCGAGGAGGGCGGCGAGGAGGGAAAACTCGATCATGTTTTTTTATCCGCGAAGGACGCGAAGGGACGCGAAGAAAAACCAGGGTGAAATCATTGGGATTTTACAAGGCGTCGCCATTCCAGCTTTCCGTGGAAGCCGAAATTGATTAGCAGGCCCACGGACACGCGTTCATCCATTTCTTGTCCTTCCTCGTTTTTTCCTTTGCGCCCCTTCGCGCCCTTCGCGGACAAAAATGTTTTCAGCTTTTTTGTCGCCCCACCAGCCAGACCAGCAGCAAAACCGGCACCCCGATCAGCGCCGTGCCGGTGAAGAAATTCGCCCAGCCATACGCATCGACGAATTCGCCGGAAAAGCCGGCGATGAACTTGGGCAGCAGCAGCATCACCGAGGTGAACAGCGCGTACTGCGTGGCCGAATACGCCTGGTTGACCAGGCTGGACAGGTAGGCGACGAAGGCGCTTGAGGCAATGCCAGCCGAGAGATTGTCCGCCGACACCGTGAACACCAGCGCGCCGACGTCGTGGCCGCGCCCGGCCAGCCACACGAACAGCAGGTTGGTCGCCGCGGACAGCACCGCGCCGAGGAACAGCGTGCGCATCACGCCCATGCGCATCACCAGCAGGCCACCCAGCCCGGCGCCGAGGATGGTCATGATCACGCCGTACACCTTGGACACGGTTGCCACCTCGTCCTTGGTGAAGCCCATTTCCTGGTAGAAGGGATTGCTCATCACGCCCATCACCACGTCGGAGATGCGGTAGACGGCGATCAGTGCCAGCATGAGCACGGCCTGCCATTTGTAGCGCTGGATGAAGTCGATGAAGGGCGCCAGCACCGCGCTGTGGAACCACGCCGTGGCGGTCAGCAGCCAGCCGCGCAGTCCGGCGGCGGCAAAGCGTTCCCGCGTGTGCGCCTCGCGCTCGGTGGTGACGGTGGAGATTTTCTTTTCCGGCTCGCGGATGGTCAGCGTGGTGAGAATGCCAACCGCCATCAGTGCCGCCATCACCGTGTACGCCACCTGCCAGGGGCGGAAGTCGTAGGTCGCCTCGGACGGGTCGAACGCCGCCGCAATCCACAGCACCCCCGCACCAGCGGTGATCATCGCGATGCGGTAGCCCGCCTGATAGGTCGCCGCCATCGCGCCCTGTTTCTCGATTTCCACCGCCTCGATGCGGTAGGCGTCGAGCGCGATGTCCTGCGTCGCCGAGGCGAACGCCACCGCCAGCGCCAGGTACACCATGTGCGTCAGGTTCTGCGCCGGGTCGGTGTTCGCCATCCCCAGCAGCGCGGCGGCGATACAGACCTGCGACAGCAGCAGCCACGCCCGCCGCTTGCCGAGCCGGGCGGTGAGGAAGGGCAGCGGCAGCCGGTCCACCAGCGGCGACCACAAAAACTTGAAGCCATACGCCAGCCCCACCCAGCTCAAGTGCCCGATGGTCGCGCGCGCGATGCCCGCCTCCGACAGCCAGAACGACAGCGTGCCCAGCACCAAGAGCAGCGGCAGCCCGGCGGAAAAGCCGAGGAACAGCATGCCGACGACGCGCGGGTGGGTGTAGACCGCAAGGGTGGCAAGCCAGGGGTGGGCGCGTAGGGTCATGGAGCGTAATCGTAATCGACGATCAGCGGCGCGTGGTCGGAAAAGCGCTGGTCCTTGTAGACGCTGGCGGAGGTTGCTTTGGCCGCGATGCCGGGCGTGGCAATCTGGTAGTCGATGCGCCAGCCGACATTCTTGGCATACGCCTGGCCGCGGTTGCTCCACCAGGTGTAGGCCTCTCCGGTGTGCTCGGGGTAGAGGCTGCGGTAGACGTCGACCCAGCCGAGTTCGTCGAACAGGCGGGTCATCCAGGCGCGCTCCTCGGGCAGGAAGCCGGAGTTTTTCTGGTTGGATTTCCAGTTCTTCAGGTCGATCTCGCGGTGGGCGATGTTCCAGTCGCCGCAGATGACGATCTCGCGACCGGATTTGATCAAGGCTTCGAGATGCGGGAAGAAGGCGTCCAGGAAGCGGTACTTGGCCTGCTGGCGCTCCTCGCTGCTGGAGCCGGAGGGTTGGTAGAGCGAAATGACGGCCAGATTTCCGTAGTCGGCCTCGATATAGCGGCCTTCGGCATCGAACTCTGGCACGCCGAGGCCTTCGATTATTTTCTGTGGCTGTGTGCGGGTATAGACGCCGACGCCGCTGTAACCTTTTTTCTCGGCGTAATGGAAGGCGCCGGCGAGTCCGCCGCACTGGATGAACTCGGGCTTGAGGTCGGCGGCCTGCGCCTTGAGCTCCTGCACGCAGACGACATCGGCGCCCTGCGTGGGCAGCCAGTCGAAGAAGCCCTTGGTGGCGGCGGAGCGGATGCCGTTGAGGTTGGCCGATATAATTCGCATCAAGATTGATTCAAGAAATTAACAAAATGTCCGATTACAAAGCCGAGTTTGTGGAATTCGCCATTGCCTCGAATGTGTTGTGTTTTGGCGAATTCAAGACCAAGGCGGGGCGCATGAGCCCCTATTTTTTCAACGCGGGGCTGTTCAACGACGGCGACAAGCTGCGTCGGCTGGGCGAATTTTACGCGAAAGCCATTGTCGACTCGGGCATCGCGTTCGACGTGCTGTTCGGCCCGGCCTACAAGGGTATTCCGCTGGCGGCGAGCATCGCGATCGCGCTGGCAGGCATGGGCAGAAACGTGCCGTTTGCGTACAACCGCAAGGAGGCCAAGGATCACGGCGAGGGCGGCACGGTGGTCGGCGCGAAACTGCAGGGCCGCGTGCTGATCGTCGACGATGTGATTTCGGCGGGGACTTCGGTGCGCGAGTCGGTGGGCCTGATCCGCCACGCGGGTGCCGAGCCGGCCGGGGTGGCGATCGCGCTGGATCGCATGGAGCGCGGCAGCGGCGACAAGTCGGCAGTGCAGGAAGTGCGCGAGCAATATGACATTCCGGTGGTGGCTGTGGTCACGCTGGACAATCTGGTGGAGTTTCTGGAACGCGATGCAGACAGACAACAAGAATTGCAGGCCGTGGCAGACTACCGTGCGAGGTATGGCGTATAGCGTGCTGGCAGCCGCTCTGCTGCTGACCGCGGGCATGGCGCAGGCGACCATGTACCGCTGGGTGGACGGCAACGGCCGCGTGCATTACAGCGATACGCCGCCGACGACCTTTCAGAAAAGCGGCGGCGCCGAGTTGAGCAAACAGGGCAACGTCATCCGGCGCACGCAATCCGAGACCGAGCGTCGCGCCGAGGCCGAGCGTCGGGCCGAGCAGAAACGCATCGAGGTGGAACAGGGCAAGCAGGCACAGCTCGATCGCGCGCTGACCCAGACCTACACCACCGAAGCGGAAATCGACCTGGCGCGCGACCGGGCGCTGGAGCATCACAAACTGGCGATCAAGGGGGCTGAAATCCGCGGCAAGGCGGTGGAAGCGAACCTGGCGGAATTGAAGGCGCGTATCGCAAATATTGAAAAGACGGGCCGCCCGGTTTCGCCCAACCTGAAGGAACAACTGGATCAGGCCAGCCGGGAAAGCCTGGACTTGAAGCGCACCATCCTCAACAACGAAGAGGCGATGGTGCAGGTGGGCGAGAAATATGCGGCCGACAAGGCGCGCTTCCGCGAGCTGACGGGCAAGCCTTAGATCGCGCCAAGCCTCGCTGCAGGGGCATCGCCTTGAATTGGGGAGCGGGGTTGAAGCGGACGGGCCGGTCATTCGGCCCGTCCGTTTTTTACTGCAGCCGGGCTTTCAGCAACTCATTGACCTGTGCCGGGTTGGCCTTGCCGCGGCTGGCCTTCATCACCTGTCCCACCAGGGCGTTGAAGGCCTTTTCCTTGCCCGAGCGAAATTCCTCGACCGATTTCGGGTTGGCGGCGAGCACGTCGTCGACGATCTTTTCCAGTTCGCCGGAATCGGACATCTGCTTCAAGCCGCGCGTCTCGATGATGGCGTCGACTTCGCCGGCGCCTTCCCACAGCCCTTCGAACACCTGCTTGGCGAGCTTGCCGGACAGGGTGCCGTCCTGGATGCGGGCGATCAGCGTGCCGAGCTGCGCTGCCGAGACCGGACTTTGCGCGATATCGAGCTCGGCCTTGTTCAGCGCGGCCGAGAGTTCGCCCATCACCCAGTTGGCGGCGAGCTTGCCCTGGCCGCAGGCGCGGGCGGCTGCCTCGAAGAAATCGGCGAGCGCACGCGAACCCGTCAGCACCGCCGCGTCGTAGGCCGATACGCCATAGTCGGCCTGAAAGCGTGCCTGCATTGCGGCCGGAAGTTCGGGCAGGCCGGCGCGCACCGCTTCGATCCAGTCCTCGTCGAGCTTCACCGGCAGCAGGTCGGGGTCGGGGAAGTAGCGGTAGTCGTGCGCGTCTTCCTTGCTGCGCATCATGCGCGTCTCGCCGGTGTCGGGGTCGAACAGCACCGTGGCCTGCTCGATGCGGCCGCCGTCTTCCAGCGTTTCGATTTGCCAGCGGACTTCGTAGTCGATCGCCTGCTGCAGAAACTTGAAGGAGTTGAGGTTCTTGATCTCGCGGCGGGTGCCGAATTCCGTTTGGCCGACCGGGCGCACCGAGACGTTGGCGTCGACGCGGAAGCTGCCTTCCTGCATGTTGCCGTCGCAGATGCCGATCCAGGTCACCAGCGTGTGCAGCGCGCGGGCGTAGGCCACAGCCTCGGCACTGGAGCGCATTTCCGGCTCGGAGACAATTTCCAGCAGCGGGGTGCCGGCGCGGTTGAGGTCGATTCCGGTCATGCCGTGGAAATCCTCGTGCAGCGATTTGCCGGCGTCCTCTTCCATGTGGGCGCGGGTGAGGTGGATGGTCCTTTCTTCACCCTCGACCACGATCTTCAGCGTCCCACCCTCGACGATGGGCTTGGCCAGCTGGCTGATCTGGTAGCCCTTGGGGAGGTCGGGGTAGAAGTAGTTCTTGCGGTCGAACACGTTGACGCGGTTGAGCGTGGCGTCGACCGCCAGGCCGAACCGGATCGCGCATTCCACCGCTTTCTTGTTCAGCACCGGCAGCACGCCGGGCAGCGCGACGTCGACCGCGCTCGCCTGGGTGTTGGGCGCGGCGCCGAAGGCGGTGCTGCTGCCCGAGAAAATCTTCGAGCGGGTGGCGAGCTGGGTATGGACTTCCAGCCCGATGACCGTTTCCCAGTTATCGTGGCCCCGCTTCATTTCAGATCCTCCGGTTGGCGGCTGTGCCAGTCGGTGGCGCGCTGGTACTGGTGGGCGACGTTGAGCATTTTCGCCTCGGAAAAATAGTTGCCGACCAGCTGCAGGCCGATCGGCAGGCCTTTGGCATCGAAGCCGCACGGCAGCGACATGCCGGGCAGGCCGGCGAGGTTGGCGGGAATGGTGTAGAGGTCGTTGAGATACATTTCGACCGGGTCGTCCGATTTTTCGCCGAGCTTGAACGCGGTGCCCGGTGCGGTGGGGCCGAGGATGATGTCGCAGGCCTTGAAGGCCTGGTTGAAGTCGTCGGCGATCAGGCGGCGGATCTTCTGCGCCTGCAGGTAATAGGCGTCGTAGTAGCCGTGCGAGAGCACATAGGCGCCGATCAGGATGCGGCGCTTCACCTCGGCGCCGAAGCCCTGCGCGCGGGTCTTGCAGTACATGTCGTCGAGGCTGGCGTACTCCGGCGCACGGTAACCGTAGCGCACGCCGTCGAAGCGCGACAGGTTGCTGGACGCTTCGGCGGGCGCCAGCACGTAGTACACCGGGATCGCGAGTTTCGAGTTGGCGAGCGAGATATCAACAGTCGTGGCGCCGAGTTTTTTCAGCTCGGTGACCGCGGCTTCGACGGCGGCAGCGACGTCGCTGTTGAGGCCCTCGGCGAAGAACTCGCGCGGCAGGCCGACGCGCAGGCCGGCAAGCGGCTGGTCGAGGTCGCGCGTGTAGTCCTCTTTTTCGCGCTCCAGGCTGGTCGAGTCGTTGGGGTCGAAGCCGGTCATCACGTTCAGGAGCAGCGCGCAGTCCTCGGCCGACGGCGCCATCGGCCCGGCCTGGTCGAGGCTGGAGGCGAACGCGATCATGCCGTAGCGCGACACCAGGCCGTAGGTGGGCTTCAAGCCGGTGATGCCGCACAGCGCGGCGGGCTGGCGGATCGAGCCGCCGGTGTCGGTGCCGGTGGCGGCGGGCGCCATGCGCGCGGCGACGCAGGCCGCTGCGCCACCCGAGGAGCCGCCGGGCACGCAGGTGGTGTTCCAGGGGTTTTTCACCGCGCCGAAATAGCTGGTCTCGTTGGAAGAGCCCATGGCGAACTCGTCCATGTTGGTCTTGCCCAGACTGGGCATGCCGGCGGCCTTGAAACGCTGGATCACGTGGGCGTCGTACGGCGCGACGAAGTTGTGCAGCATCTTCGAGCCGCAGGTGGTGCGCCAGCCGTCGGTGCAGAAGATATCCTTGTGGGCGATTGGCACGCCGGTGAGCGGGCCGGCCTGGCCCGCGGCGATGCGCGCGTCGGCGGCGGTGGCTTCGAGCAGGGTCTTCTCGGCGTCCACCGTGATGAAGGCGTTGATGGCCGGATTCAGCGCGGCGATACGGTCGAGGTACTGCCGGGCAAGTTCGCGGCTGGAAATCTGTTTTGCGGCGAGCTGCGCGGCGAGCGCGGAAAGGCTGGCGTCTGGCATGGTTTATTCGATGACTTTAGGGACGAGGTAGAGGCCGTTCTCGACCGCGGGGGCGACGGCCTGGAACGCGGCATGGCGGTCGGTTTCGGTCACCACGTCGTCGCGCAGGCGCTGATACACCTCCTGCGCATGCGCCATCGGGGCGATCCCGGCGGTATCCACCGCCTGCATGGTGGCGATCAGGTCGAAAATGGTGTTGAGCTGGGCTTGCGTGGCCTGTGCCTGCACGTCATCGATTTCGATGCGGGCAAGGCGGGCGATGCGCTTGACGTCGTCCGGGGTGAGGGACATGGAAGCACCTGATGGCTTACGGGAACGGAGCGCGTTAGGGTATCATAGCTCCCTTGTTTTTTATGCCCTTTCGCCCCGCCTGACGCGGGCGTTGCCGCCACCATGTTCAAGTTCCTGACCAGCTATTTTTCCACCGATCTCGCGATCGATCTCGGTACCGCCAACACGCTGATTTATGTGCGCGGCCGCGGCATTGTGCTGGACGAGCCCTCGGTGGTGTCGATCCGCACCGAAATGGTGGGCGGCAAGCGCACGGTGCAGGCGGTGGGTGTGGAAGCCAAGCAGATGCTGGGCCGCACCCCGGGCAACCTGCAGGCGATCCGGCCGATGAAGGACGGCGTGATTGCCGATTTCACCGTCACCGAGCAGATGCTCAAATACTTCATCAAGAAGGTGCACGACACCCGCATGCTGCGCCCCAGTCCGCGCATCATCATCTGCGTGCCGTGCGGCTCGACCCAGGTGGAGCGCCGGGCGATCCGCGAATCGGCGATCGGCGCTGGCGCGCGCCAGGTCTATCTGATCGAGGAGCCGATGGCGGCGGCGATCGGCGCCGGCTTGCCGGTGGCCGAGGCCACCGGTTCGATGGTGGTCGACATCGGCGGCGGCACCACGGAGGTCGGCGTGATTTCGCTCGGCGGCGTGGTGTATGCCAACTCGGTGCGCGTCGGCGGCGACCGCATGGACGAGGCCATCATCAACTACATTCGCCGCAACTACGGCATGCTGATCGGCGAGGCGACCGCCGAGCAGATCAAGAAGAAAATGGGCTCGGCCTTTCCCGGTGCCGAGGTGCTGGAGATGGAAGTCAAGGGCCGCAGCCTGGCCGAGGGCGTGCCGCGCAGCTTCAATGTGTCGTCCAACGAAATCCTTGAAGCGCTGACCGAGCCGCTGAACGCAATCGTCAGCGCAGTGAGAATGGCGCTGGAGCAGACGCCGCCGGAACTGGGCGCAGATATCGCCGAAAAGGGCATGGTGCTGACCGGCGGCGGTGCGCTGCTGCGTGACCTCGACCGTCTGCTGATGGAGGAAACCGGGCTGCCGGTGATTGTCGCCGATGATCCGCTGACCTGCGTGGTGCGCGGTTGCGGGCGCGCCCTCGAAGACATGGACAAACTGGCATCGGTGTTTACCAACGAGTGAGTGTAGCTCCGCGCGGCACGGCTGACGGGAACGACTGATGGCGATGCCAGGCCAGCTCATGTTCGCCCGCCGGCTGGGGCCGACGGCACGCCTGTTGATCTGGCTCCTGGTCGGCGCATTTTGTGTGGCGATCGATGCCCGCTATCACGCGCTCGACGGTTTGCGCAGCGGATTTTCGCTGGTGCTGCAGCCCGCCCGCGCGATCATGCGCACCCCCTTCGACATCGCTTCCGAAATCGGCGGTTTCTTCGTCCGCCATCGCCTTCTGCAAAAAGAGCGCGATGCCCTTCTGACCGAACGTGCGCGGCTTCTGGTCGATGTGAGCACCGCGCAAGAACTGGTTCGCGAAAATGCCGAATTGCGTACCTTGCTGCAACTGCAATCGCGCCCCGGCCAAAGAGTGGTCCATGCCGCCCTGCTGTATCGGGGGCACGACTGGTTCGCCCAGCGCATCACCCTCGACCAGGGCGGCGGCGCAGGGCTGCGCCGCGGCCTGCCGGTGGTCGATGCCAGCGGTCTGGTGGGGCAGGTGAGCCGGGTGTATCCGGGATCGAGCGAAGTCATGCTGGTGAGCAGTCCGGGGCAGTTGACCCCGGTGCTGGTCGAGCGCACCGGCCAGCGCGGACTGGCCGCCGGCAACGGGCACAGCCAGATGGATCTGCGTTACATGCCGGCGCAGACCGATATCCGGCCGGGTGACCGTCTGCTGACGTCGGGCATTGACCGGCTATATCCGGCCGGCATTCCGGTGGCGCGCGTCAGCCGGGTTTCCCGTTCGCAATCCAGCCCTTATTTGCGGGTGGAATGCCTGCCGCTGGCGGGCCTCGACCGTTCCCGTGCCGTCTTGGTGCTGATCGCCGATCCGCAGGTGACCCAGCCATGAACGTGGCTACCCATACGGTAGGCAGCTGGCGCCGCATCCTCGGCACCCTGACCCTGGCGGTGCTGCTGGAGCAGCTGCCGTGGTCGGACCTGGCACTGGCCCTGCGGCCGGACTTCGTGCTGGTCGGCGTGCTGTTCTGGACCCTGCATCAGCCCGCGCGGATCAGCTTCGGCGCGGCGTTTTTTCTTGGCCTGCTGACCGATTTCCAGGATGGCGCAGTGTTCGGGCAGCATGCCATCGCCTATGTGGCCGGCGTCTATCTGGTGCTGTTTCTGCGCCTGCGGTTGCTGCAGTTCGATCCGCTCCGCCAGGCTGCGCAGCTGTTCCCCATTCTGCTGACGGTGCAGCTGCTGGTGCTGCTGATCGGCTGGTTGGCGGTCAATCCGCCGACCGGCCTGGCCATGCTGCTGCCGGTGTTGAGCAGCACCGTGCTGTGGTATCTGATTGCCCTGTTTGTGCGTCTGTGGCACGGCAAGGGGATGCAGGATCGGGCCTGATTCCAAATGGGTTTCGCCACGCAACTGAAAAACCTGGATCGTGAGCTGGCCCGTTTTCATGGGCGGCTGAAAGCGGGCGCGGCCCTTGTCGCGCTGCTGGCGGCCGCGCTGCTGGCGCGCGGGTTTTATCTGCAGGTTGTGCAGCACGAGCACTATATCCAGCGCGCCGAAAGCAACCGTATTTCGCGGGTGCCCACCGCGCCCAATCGCGGGCTGATCCTCGATCGTACCGATCGCATCCTGGCGGAAAACTATTCAGCCTACACGCTGGAGCTGACGCGGGCGCGGACCGACAACCTGGAGGCCACGCTGGCCGAGGTGGGCACGCTGATCGAGATCACGCCGGGGCAACTGCGGCGTTTTCGTCGTTTGCTGAGCGAGTCGCACGAGTTTGAAACCGTGCCGCTGAAAAGCAAGCTGACCGACGAGGAGGTGGCGATCGTCGCCGCCAACCGCTATCGCCTGCCGGGGGTGGAAGTGAAGGCGCGGCTGTTCCGCAACTACCAGGCCGGACCAGGCATGGCGCACGTGCTGGGGTTTGTCGGCCGCATCAACGATCGCGACCTGCAGCAGCTGCGCGACGACGGCCGCGAGCAGAACTACAAGGGCAGCGCCCATATCGGCAAGACCGGGCTGGAGCAGAGCTACGAAACCCTGTTGCACGGCCGCACCGGCTTCGACCAGATGGAGACCGACGCCAGCGGTCGGGCGGTGCGCATGCTGTCGCGGATTCCGCCGGTCCCGGGCAAGGATTTGCGCCTGCATCTCGATGTGGCGCTGCAGGCGGTGGCCGAACATGCCTTCGGCGATTACCTCGGCGGGCTGGTGGCGCTCGACCCCAACACCGGCGGGGTGCTGGCGCTGGTCTCCCGGCCCGGATTCGACCCCAACCTGTTCGTCGACGGCATCGACCCGGAAACCTGGAAGTCGCTCAACGAATCGTCGGAGCGGCCGATGGTGAACCGTGCCCTGCGCGGTATCTACCCTCCCGGTTCGACGATCAAGCCGCTGATGGCGCTGGCCGGTCTCGAGCTGGGGCTGCGCAAGTCGTCGGACAGCATCAACGATCCCGGCTTTTTCAGCCTGCCCAACAGCAGCCATCAGTTCCGTGACTGGAAACGCGGCGGGCATGGGGTCGTCGATCTGCGCCGATCCATCTCCCAGTCGTGCGATGTCTACTATTACCGCCTGGCGGTGGACATGGGGATCGATCGGATGCACGACTACCTGGCGCAGTTCGGCCTGGGCGAAAAAACCGGCATCGACCTGGACGGCGAGTCGGCCGGCCTGCTGCCCTCGCGCGACTGGAAGCAGCGCCGCTTCAAGCAGCCCTGGTATCCCGGCGAGACGGTGATTGCCGGCATTGGCCAGGGCTATCACCTGACCACCCCGCTGCAACTGGCGGTGGCGGCGGCCATGCTTGCCAACGGCGGCGTGCGGATCGAGCCGCGCCTGGTGCAGGCGGTACGCGACCCGCTTACCCATACCTGGCAGCCGCAGCCGGGTGGCGCGCGCGTCCAACTGGCGATCACGCCGAAACACCTGGAGGTTGTACGCGATGGCATGATGGACGTGATGCGCCCGGGCGGCACCGCGGCCAGATCGGCAGCCGGCGCGCCCTACACCATCGCCGGCAAGACCGGCACCGCGCAGGTGGTCGGCATCAAGCAGGGCGCGCGCTACGACGCCAACCGGCTGGCGCGGGAGCATCGCGACCATGCGCTGTTCATTGCCTATGCCCCGGCCGAGAACCCCACCATCGCGGTGGCGGTGATGGTCGAAAACGGCGGCTCTGGCAGCGGCGTCGCGGCACCGATCGCGCGCGCGGTGTTCGATTACTACCTGACCGGGAAGCGATCCGGCGAAATGAAACTGGAGGCGGAAAATGCCGCGGACTAGCCACTGGATCGTGCGCAGGCTGAGCCATCTGGACGGCATTCTGCTGACCCTTGTGATCGTGTTGCTGGGAATCAGCCTGGCGGTGGTGGCGAGCGCCTCGGGGCAGAGCCCGGCGCGCATCAGCGGCCACCTGATCAACATCGGACTGGCGCTGGGGGTGATGGTGGTGATGGCCAATGTGCCGCCGCATCTGCTGTCGAAGGTGGGACCGCCCTTGTTTGTCGCGGGGGTGGTGCTGCTGATCGGGGTGGCGCTGTTCGGCGAGGTTCGCAACGGCTCGCGGCGCTGGCTGAACCTGGGTGTCATGGCGTTCCAGCCGTCGGAACTGCTGAAGCTGGCGCTGCCCTTGACGCTGGCCTGGTATTTCCAGCGCAACGAGGCGGTGCTGCGCCCGAAGCACTTCCTGGTCGCCGGCGTACTGCTGCTGGTGCCGTTTCTGCTGATCCTGCGTCAGCCCGATCTCGGTACGGCGCTGATGATCGGCGCCTCGGGTTTCTATCTGCTGTTCTTTGCCGGCCTGCCGTGGAAGGTGATCCTCGGCGGCGGGGTGCTCGGCGCGGCCAGCCTGCCTGTGGTGTGGGGCTTGATGCACGACTACCAGCAGCGCCGCGTGCTGACCCTGCTCGATCCCACGTCCGACCCGCTGGGCGCCGGCTATCACATCATTCAGTCCACCATCGCGATCGGCTCGGGCGGGATGTTCGGCAAGGGCTGGATGCGGGGCTCGCAAAGCCAGCTCGATTTCATTCCGGAGCGGACAACCGATTTTGTGTTTGCCGTGTTCGGCGAGGAATTCGGCTACGTCGGGGCGATTTTCCTGGTGGGGCTGTATCTGGCCATTGTCGCGCGCGGCCTGGTCATCGCAGCGCGGGCGCCGACGCTGTTTGGCCGGCTGATGGCGGCCACGCTGAGCCTCAATCTGTTCACCTACGCATTCGTCAACATGGGCATGGTGTCGGGCATTCTGCCGGTGGTTGGCGTGCCATTGCCGCTGATGAGCTACGGCGGCACCGCGCTCATCACGCTGTTGCTGGGGATGGGCATCCTGATGAGCGTGGCGACGCATCGCCAGCTCAACAAATCGTGACGCGATAAAATACCGCCATGAACAAGATATCGATACCGATCCTGGGCATGCTTGCCGTCGTGCTGGCGCTCGCCGGCTGCGGCAGCGGCCCATCCGTTTCAGCAAAGCCCGCGCCCGCCACGACGGCCAAAAGCGGCGGCTATTACCTCGACGACGGTCCCGAGGCCCAACCGCCGGCCAATCTGGATGCCGTTCCCGACGCGGTGCCCCGCGACGAACCGGTACACCGCTTCGCCAATCGCACCTATGCAGTGCTGGGCAACACTTACACGCCGCAGGCCACGCGTCGCGAGCACCGCGAGGAAGGCCTGGCCTCGTGGTACGGCAAACGCTTCCATGGCAGAAAAACTGCGTCGGGCGAGGTCTACGACATGTATGCCATGACCGCTGCGCATCCCACCCTGCCGATCCCGAGTTACGCGCGGGTCACTGCGCTCGACAACGGCAAGTCCGTGGTGGTGCGCATCAACGACCGCGGCCCGTTTCACAGCAAGCGCGTCATCGATCTGTCGTACACCGCCGCCCACAAGCTCGGCTATTTGAAGCGCGGCAGTACGCGAGTGCGGGTGGAAAGTCTCGACCCCGCCGCCTATGACACGCGGGGCGAGGCGTTGCAAGAGGGCGTTTACCTGCAGGTGGGCGCGTTTTCGCACGCCGGCCATGCGCAGCAACTGCTCAACCGCCTGACGCAGACACTCGAACTCGACCCCGGCAGTAGCCGCGTGGTATTCAGCGACAAACTGCACCGCGTGCGGCTCGGACCCTATCCAGGCGACGACGCTGCGCATGCGGACCGGACGCGGGTGCGGGAACGTCTCGACCTCAATGCGGTCTTGGTCAGACGCGATTGATTAAAGGGTTAGGGATGAAGATTTTCTGGTTGGGGCTGGCGCTCCTGCTTTCCGCATCGGCCTGGGCGGCGCCTGCCGGCATCATGGCGCGTGCCTGGGTGGTGATCGACCAGACCAGCGGACGCGAGCTGGCTTCGTATCAGGCCGATCTGCCGCTGGCGCCGGCCTCGCTGACGCAGTTGATGACGGCCTACGTGCTGTTGGGCGATATCCGCAAGAACAAGTTGAGCCTGGGCGAGGCGCTGACCGTGCCGGAATCCGCCACCGAGGCCGATGGCGCACGTGTGTTTCTCAAGGCGGGTGAGCAGGTGAGCGTCGACATCCTGTTGCAGGCGATGCTGGTGCAATCGGCCAGCGATGCCACGCTTGCACTGGTGATCGCGACCGACGGTAGTGAGGCGGCATTTGTTGAGCGTATGAACCGCGAAGCCAAGCGGCTTGGCATGACCAAAACCCGCTTCATGAACGCCACCGGATTGACCGAACCGGGGCACGAATCGAGCGCCCGTGACCTCGCCTTGCTGTCGCGCGCGCTGTTGCGCGATTTTCCCGAGCAGAAGGATTTATTCACGCAAAAGGAACTGGCCTTCGAGGGCATCACGTACTACAACGGCAATCGCCTGTTGTGGCGCGACAGCACGGTGACCGGACTCAAGGTCGGGCGCACCGTCCAGGCCGGTTTCTGCATGGCGGCGTCGGCCCGGCGTGGCGACCAGCGCCGCATCGCCGTGGTGCTGGGTGGGCGGTCCGACGCCCAGCGCACCCAGGATGCCCTGCGCTTGCTCAATTACGGCTTCGAGAATTTCGAAAGCGTGCAGCTTTACCGCGCGCAGCAGCCGGTCAAGGTGGTGCCCCTCTACCGCGGCGCGCGCTCGACGGTGAGCATGGGGTTTGCACAGGATTTTCATTTGCTGGTGCCCGCGGGCGGAGCCGTTCGCGTCAAGGCCGAAGTCATCACCCAGCAACCGATCGTGGCGCCGGTGCGAAGAGGCCAGCGCATCGGGACGCTGCGGCTGGTGCTCGACGGCAAGCCGGTCGGCGACTATCCCCTGGTCGCGTTGCACGATGTCGCCGTGGCCGGCATCTTCGGTCGCGGCTGGGATTCGATCCGGCTCTTCTTCGGCAAATGAGCGCTTATCTGAACGGCCGGTTCCTGCCGCTTGCCGACGCGAAGGTTTCGGCGCTCGACCGCGGCTTCGTCTTCGGCGATGGCGTCTACGAAATGGTTCCGGTGTACTCGAAAAAGCCGTTCCGACTCGATGAACACCTGCGCCGCCTGCAGGGCAGCCTAGACGGTATCCGCCTGGCCAACCCGCACGGAATGGCCGAGTGGCGCGAACGGATTCTGCAGCTGGTCGAACTGCAGGACTTCGCCGACCAGTCGGTCTACATCCAGATTACGCGGGGTGTCGCGCCGCGCGACCATGCCTTTCCCGAAGGCGTGGCGCCGACGGTGTTCATGTTTGTGCAGCCGCTGGTGACCGCCTCTGACGCACAGAAGGCCGCCGGGGTGTGCGCCGTCACCGCCGCCGACAACCGCTGGCTGCGCTGCGACATCAAGGCCATCTCGCTGCTCGCCAACATCCTGCTGCGGCAGCAGGCGGTTGACGCCGGCTGCGCCGAAACGGTGATGCTGCGCGACGGCTTCCTCACCGAAGGCGCGGCAAGCAATATCTTCGTGGTGAAGGACGGCGTGCTACGGGTGCCGCCGCCGTCCAGCCTGATGTTGAGTGGCGTCACCTACGACGTGGTGCTGGAGCTCGCCGCCGCGCACGGCACACCGCATGAGGTACGGGCGGTTTCCGAGGCCGAGGTGCGCAGTGCCGATGAGCTGTGGATGACCTCGTCCACGAAGGAAATCATGGCCATCGTGAAACTCGACGGCGTGCCGGTCGGCGCCGGCGTGCCGGGACCGCTGGCGCAGCGGATGGATGGCTTGTATCAAACTTTCAAGCAGCAGGTCATGCGCGCATGAGCGAAGAAGAGACGCTGCTGAAATTCCCCACCGATTTCCCGGTCAAGATCATGGGCGAGCGGCGCGACGACTTCGCGCAGGCCATGGTCGAACTGGTGCTGCGCCACGCCCCCGATTTCAAAGCCGAAACCATCGAGATGCGGGCGTCCAGCGGGGGCAACTACCTGTCGGTGACCTGTGTGGTGCGTGCCACCTCGAAGGCGCAGCTCGATGCGCTGTATCGCGAAATCACCGCGCATCCGTGGGTGAAGATGGCGTTGTGAGTGCCAGGGATCGGGGAGGCGTGGCGGTCGTGCGCAGCCTGGGGCACGTGGCGTACGAGCCGACCTGGCGCGCGATGCAGGATTTCACTGCGCGGCGTGCGGCCGTCACGCCGGACGAGCTGTGGCTGCTGGAGCATCCGCCGGTCTATACCCAGGGGCAGGCCGGCCGTGCCGAGCATCTGATCGCCGCAACGGATATCCCCGTGGTGCCGATCGACCGCGGCGGCCAGATCACCTACCACGGGCCGGGTCAGGTGGTGGTCTATGTGCTGGTCGACCTGCGGCGGCGCGGCTACGGCATCCGCGAACTGGTGACGCGCATGGAGCAGGCGGTGATCAACGTGCTGGCGGGGCAGGGCGTGACTGCCGCACGGCTGGCCGGCGCCCCCGGCATCTATGTCGACGGCGCCAAAATCGCCGCGCTCGGTCTGCGCGTCAAGCATGGCTGCACCTATCACGGGCTGGCATTCAACGTCGACATGGACCTGGCGCCCTTCGCCGCGATCAATCCGTGCGGCTACGCCGGGATGCCGGTGACGCAATGCCGCGATCTTGGCGTGAAGCTGTCCCCGCTACAGGCCGGGCAGGCGCTCGCCCAGGCCTTGCGGGACACGATTTATTCCTGACTGATTTTCCGGGGCAAGAGGTTCTTGGGCTTCAGGTTGCGTGTTCATTGGAGTGCGAGAGACCTGGAGTAGGGTGCACTCCGCGCACCTTCGGGCGTCAACCGGTGCACGGAGTGCACCCTACTCGCTACAAATCGCCGAATGGACAATATCGGTTCATGTGGTCTTCCCTGACCCCTACTTCCCCAGCAACTCCCGGATCGTCCGGATCATTTCCGGGTGATCGAATTCGCGCCCGCCGATGGCGCTGGCGACGATGCGCCCCTGCTTGTCGACCAGGAAGGTGGTTGGCAGTCCCGCCACTTTCCACGCCTGCATGGTGCGGCTGCGGGTGTCGAGCAGGATGGGGAAGGTCAGGGTGGTGTCGAGCTGGCCGGTGAAGGTCTCGATGGTGTCGGCATTCTCGCCGACATCCACCGCCAGCACGCTGAAGGCCTCGCCCTTGAGCGTCTGCGACAGGCGTTCCATCGACGGCATTTCGCGCCGGCACGGTGGACACCAGGTGGCCCAGAAATTGATCAGAACGACCTTGCCTTTGAGTTGCGCGAGGTCGTACGGCTGGCCATCGAGGTCTTTGAGCTTGAGCGCCGGGGCGGGCTTGGGCGCCTGCCTGGTCAGGCTGTGGGACAGGGGCGGCAGGTCGGCCGCAATGGCGGTCGCCACCGGCACGCCCGGCAAACAAAGCACGGCAAACGCCATGCTCGCCAATCGATTACGCATTTTCATCGGTACACCTCACCTGTTCGAGTTTTCCTGAATGTTGTTTGCCGTCGGCGCGCCAGACGAAGCGCAGCGTGAACGCGCCGCCGCGCGGCACGCTGTAGCTCGTCATGCCCTGGTTCCAGTCGCCCGGCGCATACGTTTGCGTGGCGGGGATCTGCGCCCAGGCGAAGGCGATGCGCGCCGATTCCGGGACGCCCTGCCGTTTCCAGATGCGCTCCCACTGGGCCTTGCTGCGGATGGCGCGCGGCGGCTGCCCGGCCGGTTCATAGCGCCAGTCGGCCAGCCGGTACCGGATCGGCGCGTCGCCGACATTGCGCACCACGGTCATGAAGACGCACTCGGCGGCGTAGCGTTCCGCCGCCTCGGGCGAGAATCCGCGCGCCTGATAAAAACCGCGTGCCTGGTCCGGACTGATCTGGGTCAGGCGCACCTGGATGCCGGCGGTTTCGGTTTGCCAGGTGGCGAGCCCGGTTTCAGTATCCATGCTGGTCTCGGTGCCGGCAAGAGATGCAGCACTCCACATGGCCAGCAGGGTCAGGGGCAGTCGTCGCATAGGATAAAATTCGAACTCAATGTTGTTCCGAGCAGATTATGGCAGATCCCATCCAGCACAAAGGCGCGGCGAAGACCGCGCGCATTCCGATCAAGATCGTGCCGCAACCCCGGATGAGGTTGCCGTCGTGGATTCGTGCCAAATCGTCCAACGTGCCCAATGTCGGACGCCTGAAGGACATTCTGCGCGAGGCGAAGCTGCATACCGTGTGCGAGGAAGCCTCATGCCCCAATCTGGGCGAATGCTTCGGCCACGGCATCGCCACCTTCATGATCCTCGGCGACCTGTGCACGCGGCGCTGCCCGTTCTGCGACGTCGGCCACGGCACCCCGCTGCCGCCGGACGTGGATGAGCCGCGCCATCTGGCCGAGACAATCGCGCTGATGGCGCTGAAATACGTGGTGATCACCAGCGTCGACCGCGACGACCTGCGCGATGGCGGGGCCGAGCATTTTGCGCTGTGCATCGCGGCGGTGCGCGAAGCCTCGCCTGCCACCCGCATCGAAATCCTCACCCCGGATTTCCGCGGCCGGCTCGACAAGGCGCTCGCCATGCTCGATCGCGCGCCGCCCGACGTGATGAACCACAATCTGGAAACCGTGCCGCGCCTGTACAAGGCTGCGCGCCCCGGCGCCGACTATGCGCACTCGCTGAAGCTGCTGCAGGACTTCAAGGCGCGCCATCCCGCCATCCCGACCAAGTCGGGCCTGATGCTGGGGCTGGGCGAAGAGGACGACGAGATCCTGCAGGTGATGCGCGATCTGCGCGCGCACGGCGTCGACATGCTCACTTTGGGGCAGTATCTGCAGCCTTCGCAGCACCATTTGCCGGTGCTGCGCTTCGTCACGCCCGAGCGCTTTACGCAGTTCGAGCAGGAAGCGCTGGCGATGGGCTTCAAGCATGCCGCCTGCGGCCCGATGGTGCGGTCAAGTTACCACGCCGACCAGCAGGCGGCGGGTATCGCCGGCTAGGCGCGTCGCGCGGGGGTTAGCCGACGGCGCCCCGTCCAGCCCAATGCGGCTAAACCCAGCAGTATCAAGGCGATCACCGAAGGCTCCGGCACGGCAGCCGCGATTTGCGGCAGCGACTGGTCATCGACTGGCGACAATGTGAGCAGTGGCCCGGTTTTGTTGGAGAGCAGGATCGACGGGTCGAGTGGATCGTCCGTCATCAAGCCGATCACCGAAGGCTCCGGTACGGCAGCCGCGATTTGCGGCAGCGACTGGTCGTCGACTGGCGACGACGTGAGCAGTGGCTCGGTCTCGGAGAGCAGGATCGACGGGTTGAGTGGATCGTCCGTCCCGGTTGGGAACTCAGATTCCGGAGGCTCGAGCGGTTGGTTTTTGGGCGCGCCTGCCTCGTTTTCCGGTGGGAGCTGCAATCCCGGCGCTTCGGACGGGCTCCCGGGGACGTTGCCGGACGATTCACGCGACTCGTTTCGGCGTTCGCCCTGCGGCGGGGGCAAGCCCGCGTCGCTCGACTCGTTATCGGCAGGATCACCGGAACTGGCGAGGTGTGCCAGTGGTATATGGCCGGTCGTGGGCGGGGGCGCTGGGGTAGCGTCCGGCTGCGAAGCTTTGGGCGGAAGTCCGCCGGGACCAGGGCTCGGCGAGCCTGGGCGAGGGCCGGAATGTGACGAACCCGCTCCCGGTCCGCGCCCGCCGCCGCCAGATGGGTAGATAGAAGGCGAGGCAGACGCCGACCCGCGCCCGCCGCCGCCAGATAGCCCGAGAGAAGGCGTGGCAGACGCCGGCCCGTGTCCGACTGAACCGTTACTTGTCGGGTTTTCGGTTAGCACCACGGGTAGCGTCTGTCCATCGACTTCGATGTAGGTGAAAACGGGCGCAGATGACCCGCTGTGGGCCAGGTGGGTGGGCACGACAGGGGTTGGTGCGGGGGCTTGGGTGGCGGGCGGGGAAGGTGGACGCAGTTGCGTCACGAGTCCGCCTACCAGCAGGGTGGCCGCAGCTGCGCCGGAGATGATTTTTCCGGATGGGCTGAGCAAGGCATAAAACGCAACGCCCAGCACGCCGAGACGTTGTGCGCGTGGGGGGGTGGGTGGTGTCGTCATGATCAGGTGTCTCCATTGTTATTGTTCATGCGCGCAGGCTGCGCTTAAGAACCAAACTTAGAACCTGGATGAGCTTCATTGCCAAGCATGGTCATAAGAGCATGATCTGTTCCAGAAAGGAGGCATTGGATTCAACTAATTGATTTGTATGGCTGGTATATTAATTTCGACGAGTCAGACGTGCCGTCGATTTGGGAAGTGTAAAATTTTCCGACACATCAAGATGTGGATTGGCCGTTAATCCATTTTCAGCATCCGCACAGGTTTCTACCCGGCGGCCGGGAAGGACTTGCTAGCCCATCCTGGTGGCATCAAAGCACTGGGTTGCCGGCCCGATACTTACTTCAGCAGTCGCCGCCGCGTCAGCGCCAGCGCGATGATGTAGCCCAGGCTGCCGTAAATCAGCAGTGCGACGACGTGGAGCGCGATGTTGCCGGGCACGATGCCGACGACCAGCGGGCGCGCCAGGTCGATGGCGTGGGTGAGCGGCAGCCAGGCCGATACCGTCTGCACCGGCAGCGGCAGTTGCGACACCGGGAAGAACACGCCGCACAGCAGCACCATTGGCGTGATTACCAGGCTGAAGTAGTAGAGGAAGAAGTCATAGCTGGGCGACACCGCGTTCATCACCAGTCCCAGGCCGCCGAAGCAGAAGCCAACCAGCGCCACCACCGGGATGATCCACAGTGTCATCCAGAAGTTGCCGTAGAGGCCCAGCCCCCAGATCACCGCCAGAATCGCCACTCCGGAGAGCAGGCTCTTGGCTACCGCCCAGGTGAGTTCGCCCAGCATCACGTCGTCGAGCGTGAGCGGCGCGTTCATGATGGCGTCCCAGGTGCGCTGCACGTGCATGCGCGAGAAGCTCGAATACAGCACCTCGAAGGTGGCGGCGTTCATCGTGCTGTAGGCCACCGTGCCGGCGGCGAGGAAGGTGAGGTAGGGCATGCCGCCGACGTCGGGCAAGAGGCTGCCGAGGCCGTAACCCAGGCCGAGCATGTAGAGCATTGGGTCGGCCAGGTTGCCGAGGATGGACGGAATGGCGAGCTTCTTCCACACCAGGTAGTTGCGCTGCCACACCGGGATGAAGCGCCAGGACAGGCGGGGGAGTCGCAGGTAGGAACGCATTTTCATCATCTAATCCCGCAGATCCCGTCCGGTGAGCTTGAGGAACACGTCCTCCAGGTTCGACGGCCGGTGCAGGTAGCGCAGCGCGGGCGCCCGCTTCAGCGCGTCGATCACCTGCTCGGCATTACAGGTGTAGCAGAACAGGGTTTCGCCGACGGTCTCGAAGCGCTGGCAGACCCCGCCAGCGTGATCGCGCCTCCAGGCGTCCAGCCCCTCGCCGTAGACCTCGACCACGGCCGGCTCGATGTGCGATTCGATCAGCGCACGCGGCGCGCCTTCGGCCACCAGACTGCCATGGTCGAGGATGGCCAACCGGTCGGTGAGGCGTTCGGCTTCCTCCATGAAATGCGTGGTCAGCACGATGGTCTTGCCGTCCGCGATCAGCCGCCTCAGGCCCTGCCAGATGAGGTGGCGCGCCTGCGGGTCGAGGCCGGTGGTGGGCTCGTCGAGAAACAGGATGTCGGGGTCGTGCACCAGCGCGCGCGCCAGCGTCAGCCGTCGCTTCATGCCGCCCGACAGCTGGGCGATCTGCGCGTCGGCCTTGCTGGCGAGCCCGGCGAATTCCAGCAGTTCGGGCAATCGCGCGGCAATGGCGGCCTTGTCCATGCCGAAATAGCGGCCGTAGGCAAGCAGGTTTTCGCGTACCGAAAAGTCCGGGTCGAGGTTGTCCATCTGCGGCACCACGCCGACCTTCATGCGCGCCTCGCGCGCATGCTGCGGCACCGCGATGCCGGCCAGTTCGATGCTGCCGGCGTCAGGCTCGATCAGCCCCAGCATCAACCTCAGCGTGGTGGTCTTGCCGGCGCCGTTGGGGCCTAAAAGGCCAAAGCATTCGCCGCGCCGCACGCTCAGGTCGAGGCCGCGCACCACCTCGATGTCGCCGTATCTTTTCGTCAGGCCGCGCACCTTCAACACGGGCATGCCTCCAGAAACGCCTGCTTCAGCTCCTTCAGCTTGCCGTGGAAAAAATGGCCGGCATCGGGGATCGATTTCACGGTTAATTTTTGCTGCTCGGCCCACAGGCGGATCGCGGCGGGCGGGATCAGCTCGTCGGCGTCGCCATAGATCACCACTGTGTCCGCCGGTACCGGGTCGAACTCGTACATGGTGACCGCCGGCGCGACCAGGATCAGCCGCTTGGCGTGCAGCTCCTGGCGCAGCCGGTGCTGCACGAAGGCACCGAAGGAAAAGCCGGCCAGCGCCCACGGCAGGCCGGGGTAGCTCGCTTCGACGAAGCGGGCGACCGCCAGCAGGTCGTCGGTTTCGCCCACCCCTGCGTCGAATGCGCCGTCGCTCATGCCGACGCCGCGAAAGTTCGGCCGCACGCTGACCCAGCCGGCCTCGTTGGCTGCGCGGGCCAGGGTGGTGACGACCTTGTTGTCAAGGCTGCCGCCGTGCAGCGGATGCGGATGGGCCACCAGCAGCAGGCCGCGGCGATCGGTCTCGGGGTCGTCGATCACGGTCTCCAGCTTGCCGACTGAAACCGGAATGCGCAGCTTGTAGCGTTTTATTTTGGCCGCTTCGCCCGGCCGCTTCACTTCAGTTGCAGACGCTCGACAATACGCCCCTGCTTGAGGTGAACCTCGAAGATTTCGTCGATGTCGGTCTCGTCCACATAGGTGTACCAGACGCCTTCCGGATACACCACCAGCAGCGGGCCCTCGTCGCAGCGGTCGAGGCATCCGGCGCTATTGATGCGGCATTTGCCCTCGCCGTTGAGGTCGGCCTGTTTGACCTTCTTCTTCAGGTAGTCGCGCATGTGCTGGCCGCCCGAGGCGCCGCAGCATTTGGCGCCGTCCTCGCGCAGGTTGGTGCAGAAAAAGACGTGGGTTTTGTAATACAGGTCAGTCATTTCTCGAATTCCGAATATTTGAGGGCATTGCCGTGCGATTTTTCGACCGGGTATTTTCGCGCATTGAGCGCCAGCTTGTCGGCGGCGGCATCGAGCAGGTCGATGTCCAGCAGATCGGCCAGCCGGGTCAGGTAGATCAGCACGTCGGCGATTTCCTGGCGCACCGCCTCGTGCTGTTCGGCGTTCAGGTGCTGGCTTTGCTCCGGGGTCAGCCACTGGAAGGGTTCCAGCAGTTCGGCCGCTTCAACGGAGAGCGCCATGACCAGGTTCTTGGGCGTATGGTAGCTTTCCCATGCGCGCGCGCGGGCGAATTCGCGGATGCGCAGACGCAGGGTGTCGAGGCTGTCGATTTCGTGAGGGCTCATGGGGCGGCATGATACCGCGACAGGCGGCGGGCTTACGACACCCGTGTCGGGTTGCCGACGGCCAGGACGGCGTGCGGCCCTTGCTTAACAAGCCGGACGGAGCGTCTATAGTTTGGCCTGAGGCTTGCTTATAGTCTCTAGCGTCACGAACCGGAAATAACGAAACACGAAACAGCGTCTTTTTCCGCCATGCGTCGTTGCAGCCCCTTGACGTATACCCCATACGGCTGCGGGTCTGCGCCTAGCCTGGCGAAAAAATCCATTTGTTTCATTTGTTCCGCTATTCCCGGTTCGCAAACTAGCGATGTAACCGGATGTAACTCGCTCAGGCATAATGCCAGCGGATTAACTGCATAATTAAAGGGAGTGTGGACATGTTTTCGATCAACAAGCATATCGCACGCGCCGGCGTGGTGCTGGCCGTTGCTGCCATGGCGGGCTGCGCCGGCACGCCGACCTATCCGCCTGCGCCCGAACGCACCGGACAGTTCGACTGGAATTACCTGGTCGGCCCGGGCGACTCGGTCAGTGTGTTTGTCTGGCGCAATCCCGAGGTGTCCGGCAGCTTCCCGGTGCGCCCCGACGGCAAGATGACCATGAACCTGATCGAGGACCTGCAGGCCTCCGGCAAGACCCCCACCCAGCTGGCACGCGACATTGAAAAAGCGCTGGCCAAATACATCCAGGAACCGATCGTCACCGTCATCGTCGGCGGCGGCGTCGGTCCGTTCGACCAGCAGCTCCGCGTGGTCGGCGAGGCGGCCAAGCCGCAAGCGCTCAACTATCGTGAAAAGATGAGCCTGATCGACCTGATGATCGCGGTCGGCGGCCTCACCGATTTTGCCGCGGGCAACAAGGCCTACATCCTGCGCACCGAAAACGGCAAGCAGGAACGTCTCGGCGTGCGTCTGGAAGACCTGCTGCGAGGCGGCGACATTTCCGCCAACGTCGACATGCGCCCGGGCGATGTGCTGGTGGTGCCTGAAAGCCTGTTTTAAGGTTGTCTGCGCCGCATTTTGCGGCGCTTCTTGATGGAACGCCTTTATGGATCAAATACTTCAACAAATATTGGGTTATGCCAAGGCTACCTGGCGGCGGCGCTGGTGGGGCGTGGTGGTGGCCTGGCTGGTGTGCATCGTCGGCTGGACCTGGGTGATGACGATCCCCGACCGCTATCAGGCGTCGGCACGCGTCTATGTGGATACCCAAACCTTGTTGAAGCCGCTGTTGGCGGGGCTGGCGGCTGAGCCCAATGTGCAGCAGCAGATCAAGATGATGACGCGCCAGCTGGTCAGCCGGCCGACCCTGGAAAAGGTCGCGCGCATGACCGACCTCGACGTGAGGGCCAAAACACCCGAGCAGACCGAGGCATTGCTGAATGGCATGGCCAGCCGAATTGGCATCGCCGACGCCGGGCGCGAAAACCTCTACACCATCAGCTATCAGGATCCCGATGGCGAGCTGGCCAAGAAGGTCGTGCAGTCGCTGCTGACCATTTTTGTGGAAACCAGCCTCGGCAAGACCCGCCAGGACATTTCCAGCTCGCAGCGCTTCATCGAGGACCAGCTGCAGCAATACCAGCAGAAGCTCACCGACTCCGAAACCGCGCTCACGGAATTCAAGCGGACACACATCGGCATGATGCCGGGGCAGGGCGGCGACTACTACGCCAAGCTGGCCGAAGCCACGGCGCTGCTGCGCCAGGCGCAGCTGGACCAGCAGGAAGCCGTCAACCGCCGCAACCAGCTCAAGCGCCAACTGGAAGACGAAGAGCCCGAGCTCACCGCTGCAGCGATGGCATCGGGCAACAGCGAGATCGACGGCCGCATTCAGGCGCTTGAACAGCAGATAGACCAGCTGCGCATGCAATACACCGACCTGCATCCCGATATCCAGTCGACCAAGCGCCTGATTGAACGGCTGGAAGAACAGAAGAAAATTGATCTGGCCGGGCGTAAGGCCGATCCGGCCAGGGCCCGAATCCAGAATCCGGTTTATCAGCAGCTGACCATCGCCATCGCCGAGGCGGATGCCACAGTGTCTTCGCTGGGTGCCCGGGTGGCCGAATATCAGCGCCGCTACAGCGATCTGCGCAATGCGTCCAACATGATTCCGCAGGTGGAGCAGGATTACACCCAGCTGATGCGTGACTACGACGTCTACCGGCAAAACTACGATGCGCTGCTGAAGCGCCGCGAATCGATCACCATGTCGGGCGAGGTCGAAAGCAAGACCGACACCGTCGACTTCCGCGTGATCGACCCGCCCTTCGTGCCGAGTCAGCCGGCGGGGCCGAATCGTCCGCTGTTGCTGTCGCTGGTGACGCTGGGGGGGCTCGGTGCCGGTATCGCGGTGGCTTTCCTGCTGAGCCAGCTTCGCCGCACCGTGACCGACCGCCGCGCCCTGCGTGAACTGACCGGGTTGCCGCTGCTGGGCGCAGTATCGCGGGTGGAAACCGATGAAACCCGCCGCCGCAAGCGCAAGGGTTTGCTGGCCTATCTGGCCGCGCTGGGCGGCCTGATCGGCGCGTATGGCGCCGTGATGGCCCTGCAGTTGCTTGTGTCGCGCGCAGGCTAGGAGAAATCATGAGCATTATTGAAAAAGCAGCCGGCAAGATTGGCGCAGGCGCGCCCCGCCCCGTGCCCCCTGGCGACAACAGCGATTCCGGCCATGACGCCAGTCTGATCGAGAATGCGTTCAACAAGCAGCGCAGCGGCCACGCTTCACCCTTTGTCGCCACCCCGGTCGAGCCGATGTTCAATGCGCCGGACGCCGAAGATGTGCTGGAGGGAAACAGCCAGGTGCAGTCGATCAATCTGGCGCGCCTGCATCGCATGGGCGTGGTGTCGCCGGACGCCGAGAAAAGCCAGATCGCCGAAGAGTTTCGCATCATCAAGCGTCCGCTCATCGCCAACGCCTTCGGCCAGGGCGCCGCGCGGGTCAAGAACGGCAACCTCATCATGATCACCAGTTCGCTGCCGGGGGAGGGCAAGAGCTTCTGCGCCATCAACCTGGCCATTTCGATGGCGATGGAAATGGACCGCACCGTGCTGCTGATCGACGCCGACGTCGCCAAGCCGCGCATCCCCGAGTATCTCGGCATCCACGCCGACAAGGGCTTGCTCGACGTGCTGCAGGACAAGGACCTGAAGCTGTCCGACGTGCTGATCCGCACCGACATCGCCAAGCTGACCGTGCTGCCCGCCGGCCGTACCTACAAGCGCGCCACCGAGCTGCTGGCGAGCGCCGCCATGACGCGCCTGATCGAGGATATCGGCAACCGCTACCCGGACCGCATCATTCTTTTCGATTCGCCACCGCTGCTGGCGACCAGCGAGTCGAGCGTACTGGCCACCCACATGGGACAGATCGTCATGGTGGTGGAAGCCGAGCGGACCTCGCAGGAGGCCGTTCGCGAAGCCTTGAGCCACATCCAGTCATGCGAAGTGGTGGGCATGTTGCTGAACAAGACCACGCCGACCCCAGGCGCAGATTATTACTATGGCTACTATGGCAGTTACGGCAAATAAGTCGCGCCCGCGTAGCCCGGCTTTCCCGGCAGGCGCGGGCTTTATTTTCATGGCGATGGTTTTTGCAATGCCCGCGCACGCCCTCGACTGGCGCCTTGAGCGCAGCGTCGGCGCGTCGGCCAGCTTTACCGACAATGCCAATCAAAGCGCAACGGACCCGGAAAATGCGCTGATCCTCAGCGTGACCCCGAGTTTCACGCTGCTCTCCGAGGGATCGCGGCGGGTGCGAGCCACCCTGCAATATGGCCTGACAGGGGTGGCACGCTTCGGCGAGGACGATAGCTCCGACCTCTATCACAACCTCAACGCCATGGGCAAAGCCGAATTGATCGATGACTTCCTGTTCATCGACGGCAGCGCCCGCATCTCGCAGGAACTGATTTCGTTGCTGGGTTCGCCGGCCGACGCCGAGATCAACGACAGCAACCGCGCCACCGTCGGCACCTATACCATCAGTCCCTACATCCAGCAGCGCATCGGCACCTTCGCCAATGCACAGGCGCGCTACACCCATTCCGGCGCCATTTTCGAAAACGATGTAGCGTCCGATGCGGCCAGCAATGCGTTCAGTGCCTCGCTCAACAGCGGCACCCGCTTCACCGACCTGAGCTGGGGGCTGAACTACTCGATCCGTGAGGTCAACAACCGCGACCAGAATGTCGGCGATTCGACCTTCGAGCGCGCGACCGCCTCGGTGGGTTATGTCCTGAACCGCAAGTTTCGCGTATTCGGCAGCGTCGGGCAGGAATGGAACGATTTCCTGAGCACCACCGAAACCGACGGCTCTTCCTGGAGCGTGGGCGCCGGCTGGGCGCCCACGCGCCGCACCAGCCTCGAAGCCTCGGTCGGCGAGCGCTTCTTCGGCAATACTTACAGCGCGACGGCACGTCACCGCACCCGCGCCTCGAACTGGAATCTGGGTTATGTCGAAGATGTCAGCGACATCAGCCAGTTCCTGGGAACGACCGGCACGATGTATGACTACCAGTGTCTTGTGGATGGAGAGATTCAAATCTTCGAGGATTGGCCATTCAGTTTTCCGCCTGCCCCGACGAACTGCGTGAGTTTCAATGCAAAGCCCGGTCTGCTGTTCGATTTGCGCAACGGCGTCTTCGTCTCAAAAACCCTGCGCGCAGGGGTGAGTTGGGGGAAAGGCAAGCTCAACTATTCGCTGAGTGCCTTCGACACCCGCCGCGACTACCAGCTGATCGACAGCGAGGATCGCAGCCGCGGCGTCACCGGCGCGGTGAATTACCGCTACGCCCCCAAGACCAACGTCATCGGCAGCGTCGGTTTGACCCGCAACGAAGTGCCTGCCACCCTCTCCGGCACCTCCGATCGGGAGGACGACCTGCTCACTCTTTCGCTTGGCATCAACCATCAATTCGCCACCGATTTGAGCGGCGCATTGACCTTCCGCCACACCCGGCGGGATTCGAACGTGGCGGATGCCGACTACGAAGAAAACCGCCTCATGGCCTCGGTCAACATGCGCTTCTGACCAGTCTTCCGGTATGGCACAGCCGTTGCTTCGCATCCTGCGTGCACACGGGCTGTGCCACCCTCAGAAAACGGACCGTTCATGTACGAAGATTACTACCGCTTCAGCGCCAAACCCTTTCAGCTCAACCCCGATCCGCGTTTTTTCTACGGTTCCAAGGGGCACAGGCGGGCGATGGCGTATCTCGATTACGGCCTGTCGCTCGGTGAGGGCTTCATTGTCATCACCGGCGAAGTCGGTGCCGGCAAGACCACGCTGGTGCGCAATCTGTTTCGCCAGCTCGAGGCCCATAACCTGATCGCCGCGCAGCTGGTGTCGACCCAGCTGGATGCCGAGGACACGCTGCGCAGCGTCGCCGCCTCGTTCGGGCTGGAGCACGAGGGCCTCACCAAATCGGCGCTGCTGAAGAACCTGGAAGAGTTTCTGATCGCGGCCACCCGCCAGGGCAAGCGTGCGCTGCTCGTGGTCGATGAGGCGCAGAACCTCACCCCGCGCGCGGTCGAGGAGCTGCGCATGCTGTCCAACTACCAGAACAACGAGCGCTCGCTGATCCAGACCTTTCTGCTGGGCCAGCCCGAGTTCCGCGGCATTCTGCAAAGCCCCAACATGCAGCAACTGCGCCAGCGCGTGGTGGCCTCCTACCACCTGGGGCCGATCGATGCGGACGAGACTCGCGGCTACATCGAACACCGCCTGCGCACCGTCGGCTGGCAGGGCACCCCCAGCTTCGATGCGGAAGCCTTTGCCGCGCTGCACCGTTTTACCGGCGGCATCCCGCGCCGCATCAACACCACCTGCGACCGCCTGCTGCTGTTCGGCTTTCTCGAAGAGAAGACCCATTTCGGCGAGGTCGAGGTCAACGAGGTCATCGCCGACCTGAAGAACGAAGTCGCGCACCAGGATTTTCATGGCGCCACCGGCATCAACGGCGGTGCGCCCAGCGGCGGCATGCTGCACAACGAAGATGCCGCGCTTTTGACCCAACGGGTCGAGCAGATGGAGCGCTCGGTCAACCGCATCCTGCCCATCGTACGCAAGATTCTCTATACCGTGAGCGAGCGCAACGCGGCGGCGGATGAAACTGTGCTGCCAGACAACCAAGACAGCACACACTAAATCATGACCCAGGTCTTATGCGTTGCGGGCGCGCGCCCGAATTTCATGAAAATCGCCCCGGTGATGGCCGCGCTGGCCGAGACCGGGATCACCGCCCAGCTGCTGCACACCGGCCAGCATTACGACGCGGCGATGAGCGACAGCTTCTTTGCCGACCTCGGCATCCCGCGTCCCGACCATCACCTGGAAGTGGGTTCTGGCAGCCACGCGGTGCAGACCGCCGAGGTGATGAAGCGCTTCGAGCCGGTGCTCGAAAGCGTGCAGCCGCAGGCGATTCTGGTGGTGGGCGATGTCAATTCCACCCTCGCCTGTGCCCTGGTGGCAGCCAAGCGCGGGGTGCGGGTGATCCATGTCGAAGCCGGCCTCAGGAGCTACGACCGCGGCATGCCGGAAGAAATCAACCGCGTGCTCACCGACCAGATTTCCGACTTGCTGTTCATCACCGAAAAGAGCGCGCTGGCCAACCTCGTGCGCGAAGGCATCGACCCCGCGCGTGTCGAGTTCGTCGGCAACGTGATGATCGACACCCTGTATCGCAATCTCGAACATGCGGTGCCGGCCAGCCGGACCCTTGGCACGAAGCTGCCGCAGTATGCGGTGCTGACGCTGCATCGGCCGTCCAACGTCGACGATCCCGCCACGCTTGCCGGCCTGCTCGACGCGATCGGTGAAATCAACCGCAGCCTGCCGGTGGTGATGCCGCTGCATCCGCGTACCCGCGGCAACATCGAAAAGTTTGGCTTCACCGCCAGGCTCGATGGCCTGCACATCCTGCCGCCGGTGGGGTATCTCGAAATGCTCGGCCTGATGCGCGACGCCAAGCTGGTGCTCACCGATTCCGGCGGGATCCAGGAAGAGACCACCGCGCTGGGCGTGCCCTGCCTCACCTTGCGCGAGAACACCGAACGTCCGATCACCCTCGACGAAGGCACCAACACCCTGGTTGGCGCCGATCCCGCTGCGATCCGGGCGGCGTTCAACGACGTCATGACCCACGGCGGCAAGGCGGGGCGCATTCCCGAATACTGGGACGGCCGCGCGGCCATGCGCATTGCCTATACGCTGAAAGGCTGGCTGCCGCAGCGGAAGGGCGCCAGCGCCATTTCGGGCATCAAGGCGGCATAAATGGCAGGCATCAAAAATGCCATGTCGGTCGACGTCGAGGACTATTTCCAGGTCTCGGCGTTCGCCCCGCACATTCGCCGCGAAGACTGGGACAGCCTGCCGTGCCGGGTCGAGCGCAACGTCGACGTGATCCTCGGCCTGCTCGACGAGGCCGACACCAGCGCGACCTTCTTCACCCTCGGCTGGATCGCTGAGCGCTACCCGCAGGTGGTGCGGCGCATCGTTGATGGCGGCCACGAACTCGCCAGCCACGGTTATGGCCACCAGCGCGTGTCCGACCTCACGCCGGCCGAATTCCGCGACGACATCACCCACGCCAAGCGCCTCCTCGAAGATCTCGGCGGCGTCGCCATCCGCGGCTACCGCGCGCCGAGCTTTTCAATCAACCAGAACAACTGGTGGGCGGTCGAGGAACTGGAAAATGCCGGTTACGTATACAGTTCCAGCATCTATCCGGTCAAACACGATCACTACGGCATGCCCGACGCGCCGCGCTTTCCGCACCGGCCTAATGGCGAGGCCGGCATCCTCGAACTGCCGCCGACCACGCTGCCGTTGATGGGCCGCAACCTGCCCGCTGCCGGCGGCGGCTGGTTCCGCCTGCTGCCATACGAGGTGTCGCGCTGGATGCTGCGGCGCGTCAACGCACAGGATCAGGCGCCGTGCATGTTCTATTTCCATCCCTGGGAACTCGACGCCGGGCAGCCGCGTCAGCACGGCATTTCTGCCAAAACGCGCTTTCGCCATTACGTCAATCTGCAACGCATGCCGGGCAGACTACGAAAATTACTGAACGACTTTGAATGGGACCGCGTCGACCGCGTGTTCCTCGCTGAACAATGAATCTGGCCGAACAATCTTGTAGGAGCGGCGTCCTCGCCGCGAATGCGGGTGTCAATCGCGGCGAGGAAGCCGCGCCTACGGAAGCGAATGTCACAGTGCGCGCGCTGCAGGCGAATGATCTCGCGCGTTGGGACGCCTACGTCAACACGCATCCGGACGCGACGTTTTTCCACCGCGCCGGCTGGAAGCGCGTGATCGAGGAGGCGTTCGGCCATCGCACACATTTTCTGCTGGCCGAGCGCGGCGGCGAGGTGGTGGGCGTACTGCCGCTGGCCGAAATCAACAGCCGTCTGTTCGGCCACAGCCTGGGATCGCTGCCGTTCTGCGCTTACGGCGGCATCCTCGCCGACCACGATGCGGCGTATCGCGCGCTCGACGAAGCGGCCCAGGCGCTCGCCAAAAAGCTCGGCGTCGGTGCGCTCGAATACCGCAACCAGGCCGCACAGCACGCGCATTGGCCGACCAAGGACCTGTACGTCACCTTCAAGAAGGCCATCGAACCTGAAATCGAGGCCAACATGAACGCCATTCCCCGCAAGCAGCGGGCGATGGTGAGGAAGGGCATCAAGGCCGGGCTGACTGGCGAAATCGATGCCGACACCACGCGATTCTTTCAGGCCTATTCGGCAAGCGTGCATCGCCTCGGCACGCCGGTTTTCTCACGCCGGTTTTTTCGCTTGCTGAAGGATGAGTTCGGCGACGATTGCGAAGTGCTGACCATCACGCTCGGTGGCAAGGTGATCTCCAGCGTGATGTCGTTCTATTTCCGCGACGAGGTGTTGCCGTATTACGGCGGCGGGGTGGATGCCGCGCGCGCGGTGGCCGGCAACGACTTCATGTACTGGGACCTGATGCGGCGCGCCTGCGAGCGCGGGCTGCGCGTGTTCGACTTCGGCCGCAGCAAGCGCGGCACCGGCTCATTCGACTTCAAGAAGAACTGGGGCTTCGAGCCGACGCCGCTGTATTACGAGTATTTTCTGGTGACCGGCCAGGACGTCCCGGAAATCAATCCGCTCAACCCCAAGTACCGCCTGTTCATCCTGGCCTGGAAAAAAATGCCGCTGGCGCTCGCCAACGTGATCGGGCCGCATATCGTCAAGAATCTGGGCTGACGCATGGAAGGCCTGCTGTTTCTCGTCCATCGCATTCCGTTTCCGCCCAACAAGGGTGACAAGATCCGCTCGTTTCACTTGCTGCGGCATCTCTCCACACGCTATGCCATTCACCTCGGCGCCTTCGTCGACGATCCCGACGACTGGCAGTATCGGGACGCGCTGAAACCGTATTGCGCATCGATCAAGCTGCTGCCGCTGCACCCGCGCCGCGCCAAACTGGCAAGCCTGGTCGGCCTGCTGACCGGCGAGGCACTGACCCTGCCGTATTACCGCAACCGCGAACTTACCCGCTGGGCGCATGAACTCGCCGCCTCCGGCGCGGTGACGCGGGGGCTGGCGTTCTCTTCGGCGATGGCGCAGTTCATACCGGCCGGCCTCGCGCGCCGCGTGCTCGACATGGTCGATGTCGATTCCGACAAGTGGACCCAATACGCGCCGACCCAGCGCTGGCCGCTGTCGTGGGTGTACGCCCGCGAAGGCCGCAAGCTGGCGGCATGGGAGGCGAGGGTGGCGCAGGATTTCGACGCCACCCTGCTGGTGTCGAGCGCCGAGGCGGCGCTGCTGCAGCAGCGCGCGCCGCACGCACGCGACAAAATCAGCGCCTTCGAGAACGGCGTCGATGCCGATTATTTCTCGCCCGCGCGCGACTACCCGAATCCCTATCCGTCCGATGTGCAGGGCGTGGTGTTCACCGGTGCCATGGACTACTGGCCGAACGTCGACGCCGTCAGCTGGTTTGCCGAACGGATTTTTCCCGCCGTCCGCGCGGCGGTGCCGGGTGCGCAATTCACCATCGTCGGCAGCCACCCCGCGGAAGCCGTCCTGGCACTGGCGCGCCAGCCGGGGGTCGTCGTCACCGGCGGCGTGCCCGACGTGCGGCCCTGGCTGGCCCATGCCGCCTGCGCGGTCGCCCCGCTGCGCATCGCGCGCGGCGTGCAGAACAAGGTGCTCGAAGCGATGGCGATGGCGCGTCCCGTCGTCGCCAGCGCCCAGGCCGCCGAAGGCATCCGCGCCGAGGCCGGGCGCGACTTCGTCCTGGCGCAGGGAGAGGCCGAATTCGCGCACACCGTCGTGGCCCAATTGCAGACCCCCGCTTCCGCCGCGCCCGCGCGCGACTGTATCCTCGCCCACTACGACTGGGCGCGCAATCTGGGCACGATTGATCCGCTGTTTGAAGCCGCGTCCGCCGCGGCCCCCGTTCTGGAGACTTGCCCCGCATGAGTGCTTTGCCCGACGCCCTCCCCGCCGTTCCCCCGCGCAGCAACTGGCTGCTGCCGGGTGCGCTGACCTTCGGCGTCCTGCTGATCCTGGCCGGCGTATTCTGGCCGACGCTCTACTCGATGGTCGAAATATGGGAGCGCTCGGAGACCTTCACCCACGGCTATCTCATTTTCCCCATCAGCGCCTGGCTCCTCTGGCGCCAGCGCCATGAGTTGGCCCAGGTGCAGCCGCGGACCGACCTGCGCGGGCTGATTCTGCTGGTGGCTGCCGGCGCCGGCTGGCTGCTGGCCGACGCCGGCAGCGTCAACGTCGTCGCGCAATACGCGTTCATTGCCATGCTGATTGCCGCAGTGTGGACGCTGCTCGGCTGGCGCTTTGTGTGGGCCGCATTTTTTCCCCTGATGTTCCTGTTCTTCGCGGTGCCGGTGGGCGAGTTCCTGATCCAGCCGCTGATGGGGGTGACGGCCGATTTCACCGTGGCGATGCTGCAGGCAACCGGCATCCCTGTGTACCGCGAGGGCATGTTCTTCAGCATTCCCAGCGGCGACTGGTCGGTGGTCGAGGGCTGCTCCGGGTTGCGCTATCTGATCGCATCGGTCACGCTCGGCGTGCTCTACGCCTACCTCACCTACCGCTCGTGGAAACGGCGGCTGCTGTTCTCGATCGCCGCCATCGTCGTGCCGATCTTCGCCAACAGCGGTCGCGCCTACATGATCGTAATGATCGCCCACCTGTCCGACATGGAACTGGCGCTCGGCGTCGACCACTACATTTACGGCTGGGTGTTCTTCGGTCTGGTCATGCTGCTGCTGTTCTGGATCGGCAGCTTCTGGCGCGAGGACGACCAGCCCGAGCCCGGCCAGTCTCAATCGGGTGTCGCATCGCCCGTTGCAGCACCGGCAGACCGGCCGGCGCTGCCGCGCCTGCCGGTGGCGATCGCAGTCCTGCTGGTTGCGGGGCTGTGGCCGGTCTACGCCAGCTGGCTCACCGCGCGTCCGCTGCCGGCCATGCCGGAATTGCAGGTCGAGTCGCAGGGCGGCTGGCAGCCGGCCGCGACATTCACCAGCTGGACGCCGCACTGGGTTGGTGCCGACCGTCAACTGCGCCAGTCGTATGCCCAGGCCAGGCGCAGCGTGCTGCTGGAGCTCAATTACTACGTCACCCAGCGGCAGGATGCCGAACTCATCAACTCGCAGAATTTCATGATCCGGCAGAAGGATCCGGCCTGGTCGAACGTTGGCGAAGCCCTCACCACCGTGCAGATCGGCGGCAAATCGCGTCAGGTACGCCAGGCCAAAATGCGCGGCAGTGATGGCCAGCGCCTGCTGGTATGGCAGTGGAATCTGATCAACCAGCACCCCACCGTCAATGACCATGCCGCCAAGCTGAACCTGGCGTTCGACCGGGTGCGGCTGCAGCGCGACGATGGCCTGTCGGTGCTGATCGCCACCCCGTACGACGCGGCGGAACACGCGACTGCGGTCGCCACCCTCGCGCGCTTTGCCGCTGACATGGAGCCTGCAATCGGGCGCGCGCTCGATCAGGTCGACGGGAAGTGACCGCACATATCGTGCATATCGTCCATCGCTTCGATACCGGTGGCATGGAAAACGGCATGGTCAACCTGTTCAACACCCTGTCGCCGGACCGTTACCGGCACACTGTGGTGGCGCTCACCGACTACGGCGATTTCCGCCAGCGAATTACCGCGCAGCCAGTCGAATTCCATGCGCTGCACCGCGCCCCCGGGCATGGCTTCGGCTGGACGGTGCGCTTATGGAAGCTGTTGCGAAGCCTCAAGCCCGATCTGGTGCACACCCGCAACCTGGCAGCGCTGGAGGCGCAGTTCGTCGCCGCGGCTGCCGGCATCCGCGCCACCGTGCACGGCGAGCATGGGCGCGATGTGTTCGATCTGTATGGCCAGAACTGGAAATACAACCTGCTGCGCCGCGCCGCCAAGCCCTTTGTGTCGAACTACATTGCCGTGAGCCAGGACCTTGAGACGTGGCTGCGCCTGGCCATTCGCGTGCCGCCGCGCAAGTTGCACCATATCTACAACGGCGTCGACAGCGAAAAATTCCATCCGCGCGAAGGTGCGCGGCCAGCGTTCGCCCATCCTGACAGCATCGTGTTCGGCTCGGTGGGGCGCATGGTCGCGGTCAAGGATTACCCCACGCTCACGCGGGCCTTCATCCAGCTGGTGCGCCAGCAGCCCGAACGTGCCGCGCGCGCGCGCCTGGTCATCGTCGGCGAGGGCCCGGCCCGCAAGATCTGCCTCGACCTGCTGCAGGCCGCCGGCCTGGCGCACCTGGCCTGGATGCCAGGCGTGCGCGACGACATTGCGGACATCATGCAGGTGCTCGACGTGTTCGTGCTGCCGTCCAAAAACGAGGGGATTTCCAATACCATTCTGGAAGCGCTGGCGAGCGGCCTGCCGGTGATTGCCACCGCGGTGGGCGGCAACCTCGAACTGGTGGAAGAGGGCGTCAACGGCATGCTGGTTCAACCGGGCGATGTGGGTGGCATGGCACAGGCCTTGCTCGCTTATCTGGACGCGCCGGCGCGCATTGCCGAACACGGGGCGCATGCGCGGCAGCACGCCGTGCAGCGCTTCAGTATTCCGGTCATGGCCGAGGCCTACAGCCTGGTCTACGAACTGACATTGGGTAGAAAGCATTGATGGGACACCGCCAACTGAACCGCCATGTCGACATGCCCCACCCGGGTAGGAGCACCCGCAAGGGGCAGGCCGTGGTTGTAAAGCCGACAAGTCGGCAACAACCACGCACCGGCGCCCCCGCCCCGATCGCCCGCACCGCGCCGTCGCCCGCAATCGGCCCGAGGGCGGGCGAGCAATGCGGCCCCCCCCTTGCGGGGACAAACACGGCCTACCCCTTGCGGATGTTCCTAAAACCCAACCCAAACCGAATCCTATGTGCGGCATAACCGGCATTTTTGATACCCGCGGCGTGGACGAGATTTCACGCGAACTGCTGCATCGCATGAATGAGAGCCAGTTCCATCGCGGTCCCGACGAGGGCGGCCTGCATCTGGAGCCTGGCGTGGGCCTGGGGCACCGGCGCTTGTCGATCATCGACCTGTCCAGCGGCCAGCAACCGCTGTTCAACGAGGACGGCAGCGTCGTCGTCGTGTTCAACGGCGAGATCTACAATTTCCAGGAACTGGTGCCCGAGCTCGAGTCACTCGGCCACACCTTCCGCACCCACTCCGACACCGAAGTCATCGTCCACGCCTGGGAAGCCTGGGGCGAAGCCTGTGTCGCGCGCTTTCGCGGCATGTTCGCGTTTGCGCTGTGGGACCGCAAGCAGGAAACCCTGTTCGTGGTGCGCGACCGCTTTGGCGTCAAGCCGCTGTATTACGCCTTCCTCGACACCGGTGAATTCATTTTCGGCTCCGAGCTGAAGTCGCTGATGGTGCATCCCAGCCTCACGCGCGACATCGATCCGCTGGCGGTCGAGGAATATTTCGCCTACGGCTACGTACCCGAGCCGCGCACCATTTTCAAGCGCGCCTGCAAGCTGCCGCCGGGCTTCACGCTCACCCTCAAGCGCGGCGAGGCGCGCGCGCTGCCGAAGCAGTACTGGGACATGCCTTTTACCCCGGTAAAGGTTACGGACGAGGCCGGGGCGATGGACGAACTGGTCGAGCGCATGCAGGAATCGATCCGCCTGCGCATGATTGCCGACGTGCCGCTGGGCGCGTTCCTGTCGGGTGGCGTCGATTCCAGCGCGGTGGTGGCGATGATGGCGACGCAGTCGGCCACGCCGGTGAACACCTGCTCGATCGGCTTCGACGACCCGGCCTTCAACGAAATCGAATTCGCACAGAAGGTCGCCGACCGCTACAAGACGAATCACCACATCGAGACCGTCGCCGCCAACGACTTCAGCCTGGTCGACAAGCTCGCCGGCGTGTACGACGAACCCTACGCGGATTCGTCCGCACTGCCGACCTACCGGGTGTGCGAACTTGCGCGCAAGCACGTCAAGGTTGCGCTGTCGGGCGACGGGGGCGACGAGCATTTCGCCGGTTACCGGCGCTACCGCTGGTTCCGCTACGAGGAGCGGATGCGCGCGGTGATGCCGCTCGCGTTGCGCCGTCCGTTGTTTGGCGCGCTTGGCAAGCTGTACCCCAAGGCCGACTGGGCGCCCAAGGTATTCCGCGCCAAGACCACCTTTGAGGCGCTGGCGCGCGACACGGTCGAAGGTTATTTTCATGGCGTCTCGCTGCTGTCCGACGCGCAGCGTCGCCAGCTGTTCTCGCCGGCCTTCAAGCGCGATCTGCAGGGTTACCAGGCGGTGGAAGTGCTGCGCCGCCATGCCGCCGTGGCGCCCACCGAAGACCCGCTGTCGCTGGTGCAGTATCTCGACATTAAAACCTACCTGGTCGGCGACATCCTCACCAAGGTCGACCGCGCCAGCATGGCGCATGCGCTCGAAGTGCGCGAACCGCTGCTCGATCATGAGCTGATGGGCTGGGTCTCCGGCCTGCCGGTCGATCTCAAGCTGCGCGGCACCGAAGGCAAATACCTGCTGAAAAAGGCGATGGAACCCTATCTGCCGAACGACGTGTTGTACCGCAAGAAAATGGGCTTTTCGGTGCCGCTCGCCGCCTGGTTCCGCGGCCCGCTCGCCGCCATCATCCGCAGCGTCGTGCTGGGCGAACGGCTTGCGTCCACCGGCATGTTCAACCAGGATTTCCTGCGCGAAGTGGTCGAGACCCACCAGTCCGGCCGCCGCGACTACTCCGTCATCCTGTGGACCGTGCTGATGTTCGACGCCTTCCTCGGTCAGGTGCTGGATATTGGTGAGCATGAACGCCAGGCTGCTTAGGAAATAACGTGACCTCGCCGTTAGGAATTGGCATTTCTAACGGCACCTAAACTATGAATGACACCCGAATTGAATCCTTCGACTATCTGCGTTTGCTAGCCATGGCTTTGGTAACAATTCAGCATGCGCTGGCGGTTCACGGTTATTACGATCAAACGACGTGGGGGGGCGTTAACGTTGGCCAGACTGGTGTCGCTATCTTTTGTGCTCTTAGCGGATATCTCGCTTTTCGGCTCGATTTGAATAAGCCATTGGTTTGGTTCAGGCGCAGACTAGTGCAGATTTTTCCCGCTTACTGGATAGTTACCATTGTGAGTTTCGCTCTGACATTAATTGCTGGATCGAAAGATGTAACGTGGTCTCTATTTGTCTCGCAAATGTTAGGAACAGGCTTCTTTACTCACGGTTGGGAACTGGTCAACGTAGTCTCATGGTTCGTTTCATTGATTCTGCTTTGTTATGTAATTGCTTTGGTTGCCTATATGTCTGGCCACGTTAGTCCAATATTGCTCGTGGTCATTGGTGTTTGTGGCGGACTTCTGTATGCGAAGGGAGAAGTCGATCTCAGCCGCCATGTTGTCACGTTTGCGTTGGCTGGGCTGATTGCAACTCAGCGAATTCCAGCAGCAATGATTGCCATACTGGGGGCTGCTGGATTTGCATTGGCCGTTTTTGTGTCGATCCAATTTGTATACGTGTCATTTGCACTGGTGTTTCTATGTTTGGCTCTGGTGTGGAAGGCGCGGGGGTATCCTTTGACCAGGATAGCTAATACTTACACATACGAGTTTTTCCTGGTACATGGGGTGTTTTTGGTTGTGTTCTCTCGCCTTATCGCTGGCGCGGCTGTGGCAAGTGTGTTCGTTGCTTTATGTGTGGCCGTTGTTGCTGCAGTAATACTCGGACATTTCGTAAGTTATCTTTCCAAGGTTGTGCCTGTTTACACTCGATTCAGGGCATCCTGAAGCGTATAGCCATGAAAATCCTCCACGTCTTCGACCACACCCTGCCGCTGCACTCCGGCTACACCTTCCGCAGCGCGGCGATCCTGCGCAACCAGCGGAAAATGGGCTGGGACACCTATCATCTGTCCGGTCCCAAGCAACTCAACTGCAACGCGATGGAAGAAGACGCCGACGGTCTGCACTTCTACCGCACCCTCAGGCCCACCGGCCTGCTCGCCAGGCTGCCCGGCGGCGACCCCTTCGCGGTGATGCGTGCAATCGAAAAACGCCTGCTGGGCCTGGCGAAGGAACTGCAACCCGACATCATCCATGCCCATTCGCCGGTTCTCGACGCGGTGCCGGCGATCCGCGTCGGCCGCAAGCTCGGCATCCCCGTCGTCTATGAAATCCGTGCCTTCTGGGAAGACGCCGCGGTCGACCACGGCAGCACCCAGGAAGGCAGCCTGCGCTACAAGCTCACCCGCGCGCTGGAAACCTGGGCGGTGAAAAACGCCGACGCCGTCACCGTCATCTGCGAAGGCCTGCGCCGCGATCTCGTCGCGCGCGGCATCCCGCCCGGCAAGATCACCGTCATTCCCAATGCCGTCGATGTCGACCAGTTCGCCGTCGGCGGCAAGCCCGATGCCGAACTGAAAATGAAGCTTGGCCTCGGCAGCAGCCGCGTGCTCGGCTTCATCGGTTCGTTCTACGCCTATGAAGGCCTCGATCTGCTGATTGCCGCGCTGCCTGCCATCACGAAGCAGATGCCCGACGTCAAGCTGCTGCTGGTCGGCGGCGGGCCGCAGGATGCCGCGCTGAAGCAGCAGGTGATGGCGCTCGACCTGAAGGACCGCGTGGTGTTCACCGGGCGCGTGCCGCACGCCGAAGTCAACCGCTATTACGACCTGGTCGACGTGCTGGTCTACGCGCGCCACCCGATGCGGCTGACCGAACTGGTGACCCCGCTGAAGCCGCTGGAAGCGATGGCGCAGGGCCGGCTGATGGTGGCGTCCGACGTCGGCGGCCACAAGGAGTTGATCCAGGACGGCAAGACCGGCGTGCTGTTCCGCGCCGGCAACGCGGGCGACCTCGCCAGCAAGGTGGTGGGCCTGCTGAAATACGAGCAGGGCTGGGATAGCTTGAAGAAAAACGGCCGCCAGTTCGTCGAGTCCGAGCGCACCTGGGCTGCCAGCGTGGCACGCTACCGCGGCGTGTACGGCAGCCTCGTCAAACCCGGGATGGAGGCCGCGCTTGGCTGAAGAGCGCACATCCGGCCGCATCGACCTGGTCGTGTTCAGCGCGCTCTTCCCCAGCGCGACGCGCCCCGGCGCCGGCCTGTTCATCCGCGAGCGCATGTTCCGCGTCGCCCAGCATCGGCCGCTCGCCGTTGTCTCGCCGCAACCGTGGTTTCCCGGGCAGTCGCTGATCCGCCTGCTGCGCCCCGGCTACCGCCCACAGGCCCCGGCACTGGAAATCCAGCAGGGCATCCGCGTCTATCACCCGCGCTATCTGTCGGTTCCCGGCCTGCTGCGCCAGTTCGACGGCTGGTCGATGGCGCTGGCGAGTTTCGGTCTGATGCGAAAACTGAAGCGCCAGGGCGCGCAACTGATCGACGCCCATTTCACCTACCCCGACGGCGAAGCCGCCACCCGGCTCGGGCGCTGGCTGGACCTGCCAGCGACGATCACTCTGCGCGGCACCGAAGTGCCGCACAGCAGGAACCCCGTGCTGCGCCCACGGCTGTCGCGCACCCTGAAATCCGCTGCCCGGGTGTTCTCCGTCTCCGATTCCCTGCGCCGGCTGGCGATTGAACTGGGCGCAGCCGTTGATAAAACCGAAGTCGTCGGCAATGGCATCGACACCGAGCGCTTTCAGCCGGTGGCCCGCGCCGCCGCCCGCGCCCGCTTCGGCCTGCCGGACAGCGCGAAGGTGCTGATCTCGGTGGGTGGACTGGTCGAGCGCAAGGGCATGCACCGCGTCATCGAGGTCCTGCCGGCGCTGCTCACACATCACCCTGATCTGCACTATCTCATCGTCGGCGGCGCCAGCCCGGAAGGCGACAACCGCACCGAGCTCACCGCCCAGGTGGCGCGGCTGGGGCTGTCCAATCGCGTGCATTTCCTCGGCTCGCTGCCGCCGGACGAACTCAAATGGCCGTTGTCGGCTGCCGACGTCTTTGTGCTCGCCACCCGCAACGAAGGCTGGGCGAATGTCTTCCTGGAAGCCATGGCCTGCGGCCTGCCGGTAATTTCAACCGATGTCGGCGGCAACGCCGAAGTAGTGTGCCGCGAGGAGCTCGGCAGCATCGTCCCGTTCGGCGACAGCGCCGCCTTGCAGCAGGCGCTGGATGCCGCGCTCGACAAGGATTGGGATCGTGCCGCAATCCTCGATTACGCCCGCGACAACCATTGGGACAAGCGCGTGGCGCAGCTGCTGCGGGCCTATGAGCCCTTGCTCGCCATCGCCCCCCGTCCTGAACAGTCTGTTCCGGCAGCCGCCAAGCGATGAGCCAAGCCAAACCCGCCACCGGACACGATGCACGCGGCCTGCCAACGCGCATTCGCCATGCAATCTGGCGCCAGGGCAAGGTCTTGCGCCAGCGCATCCTGCCGCGACCTGTCGATCAGCATGTGTTCGTCGCTGGCATGCAGCGTTCAGGAACAAACCTCTTGATGGAGGTGCTGGATGCCAGTGCGGATACCCAGGTGTTCCACGAAACCGACCCCCGCGCCTTCGAGCGTTACGAAATGCGTGATCTGGCCATAATCCGGCAGCTTGCGCAGCAATGTCCGGCACCGGTGTTCGTGATCAAGGCGCTGTGCGAGCTCGACCGCATCAAGCCCTTGATGAATACCTTTGCGCCCGCAAAAACGCTGTGGGTCGTGCGGGACTGGCGCGACAGCGTCCATTCGGCGATCAAGTCCTTCGGCAACTTCGTGCCGCAATGGGAGCGGCTGGTGCACGGGGATTCGAGCGACTGGCGCGGACGCGGCATGTCAGCCGCCACGCGCGAATTGCTCGCTGCGCTGTATCACCCGGACGCCAGTGAAGCAGAAGGCGCAGCGGTCATGTGGTTTTATCGCAATGCGCTGTTTTTCGAGCAGCAGCTGGCCGCCGATCCGCGCGTGCGCGTGGTGTTCTACGAAGACCTGGTGCGGCATCCCCTGCGCGAAGTGGCGGCGGTCTACGATTTCCTTGGCTTGCAGGGTTTCAGTCGGCAGGTTGCCGGGCGCATTCATGCGCGCTCGGTCAAGCATCGCAGCCCGCCGGACATCGCGCCTGCCGTGGCGGCTTTATGTGATGAACTGCTGGCACGTTTCCGGGCGTTGCCCCGTCAGGTATCGGCATGAGCATCCCGGCCTGGTTCGCACGCAGCGTCTTCCGCGCGCAGGAAGCGGCCATGCACCGCCCCACCTTCGCGATGCTCGCTGAACTTGAGCGCACCCAATGGCTGTCGCACGATGCAATGCGCAGCTATCAGACAGGCCACCTCAACGCACTGCTGCAAAGCGCGCTGACGCACAGCCCCTGGCACGCCAACCGCCTGCGTGCAGTATCGCTGGATGATGCGGTACATGCGGGCCGTGCGACGCTGGCTGACCTGGCCCGCTTGCCCACCATGAACAAGCGCGACGCCCGCGACAACGTCGAGCAGCTGGTGTGGCGCGAGGTGCCAGGCGGCGTCTTCAAATACACCACCGGCGGCTCCAGCGGCGAGCCGCTGATCTTCTATTTCGGCCGTGCACGTCAGGCTGCCGATGCCGCCGGCCGCTTGCGTGCACGCCGCTGGTGGGGCGTGCAGCCGGGCGAGCGCGAGGTGTACCTGTGGGGCGCGCCAGTGGAACTGAACAAGACCGACCGCATCAAGACCCTGCGCGACCGCCTGGTGAATCAGCTGCTTCTGAATGCGTTTGAAATGTCGCCTGCGCGCATGGACGACTATCTGGAGGCGATGCAAACCTGGAACCCGAAGGCGATCTACGGCTATGCCAGCAGTCTGGCGCTGCTTGCGGCGCATGCCGAATCACGCGGCATCCGCCCCAGGCTGCCTGCATTGCGCGTGGTGAGCACCACCGGCGAGCCGCTGTTTCCGCATCAGCGCGAACTGATCGAACGGGTATTCGGCGTGCCGGTCTCGGTCGAATACGGCGCGCGAGATGCCGGCCTGATGGCGCTGCAATCGCCGGATGGCACCCTGCTGCAAATGAGCGAAACGCATATCATCGAAGTGCTCGATGCCGCCGGCAATCCGGTGGAAGAAGGCGAGGCGGTGATCACCAGCCTGGTATCCGAGGCGCAGCCCTTCATTCGCTATCGCACCGGAGACGTGGTCCGGCGTGCGGGCAAGACCGATCCCGGTGGGCGCGGCCTCGACGTGCTGGATGCCGTCGTTGGGCGGCAGACCGATTTCATCGTCGCCGCCGACGGCCGCATCATGCATGCGCTGGCGGTGATTTATGTGCTGCGTGCGATCCCTGGTGTCGGCCAGTTCAAGCTGATCCAGCACACGGTCGACCGGCTGGAAGTGCAGGTGGTGCCGGACGCGCGCTGGAACGACGCCGCGCGCGAAGCGGTCAGTCAGGGCCTGCGTGCGCGTCTGGGCGCAACGGTGGCTGTCGAACTGAAACTGCTGAATGCCATTGCCCCCGAAGCCTCGGGCAAGCATCGTTATGTCGTCAGTCACGTCCCCCTGCAGAACGGGCTGGCGCAGGCTGTTGTATGAAAAATGCTTTTATTCATTCCGGGTTCGTCATTGCCGGGAAATCCGGAATCCAGTCAAGCCAGGCACCTGGATTCCGGGTCAAGCCCGGATTGACAATTGTGGGCAGTTCCCTGAATACCCATGGCAGGAAACCGTCCATGGCCAAGAAAGTTGAGTCCGCATGAGAGACATCTTTGTTACCGCAGTTGTGTTCGGGGTGCTGCCCTTCATCTTCAAGCGCCCCTGGATCGGCATCCTGCTGTGGTGCTGGCTCGGCTACATGAACCCGCACCGGCAGGCCTGGGGCTTTGCCTACGATATGCCGTTTGCTTTCATCACGGGCATCGTCACCATCACAGCCTTCATATTCTCGAAAGAGAAGAAGGAAATGATCTGGACGCGCGAGACGATATTGCTGTTGATGTTCATTGGCTGGATGTTCATCACCACATTTTTTTCGTTCTACCCTGATGCAGCCTGGCTCCAGTGGAACAAGGTCTGGAAAATCCAGCTCATGGTGTTTCTCACCATCATGATCATCAAGGAACGCCAGCATCTGCACTGGATGATCTGGGTCATTGCGCTGTCATTGGGGTACTACGGGGTCAAGGGCGGCATTTTCACCATCATTCACGGCGGCCAGTTCAGGGTGCAGGGTCCAACTGGCACCTTCTTTGCCGGCAACAACGAAATGGCGCTGGTGCTGGCGATGCTGGTTCCCCTTATCCGCTATCTGCATTTGCAGGCTACGCAGCAATGGGTGCGTTTTGGCCTGGCGTCCGCCATGGTGTTATCCGGAATCGCTGCGATCGGCAGTCAATCACGTGGCGGGCTGTTGGCAATGGCTGCCATGGGCTTGTTCCTGTGGTTCAAGAGCCGCCACAAGTTTGTCATGACGATCTACATGGTGATCGCGGTCGCGATCATGGCATCGGTGATGCCGCAGGAATGGTATGACCGCATGAATACGATCAAGACCTACGAGGAAGACACTTCTGCCCTGGGGCGCATCAATGCCTGGCATACCGCATTCAATGTGGCGAAGGACCGGGTCACCGGCGGCGGGTTCGAAATGTTCAGGGCGCCGACCTTCCGCCAGTACGCACCCGAGCCCTTCAGGGTGCACGACGTGCACAGTATCTACTTCGAGGTGATGGGAGAGCACGGCCTCATCGGGTTCGGCATGTTCATCCTGCTGGCGGTGTTCGCCTGGTTGCGCGCCAATCAGGTCATCCGTGCGTGCAAAAATGACCCCGAGAGAAAATGGGCGGCCGACCTGGCCGCGATGATCCAGGTCAGTCTGGTCGGATACGGGGTGGGGGGTGTATTCCTGGGGCTGGCCTATTTCGACCTGACGTATCACCTGATGATTATTCTTGTTATGGTAGCCAAGTTCTCGGGTGTGCTTGACAAGACCCAGGCCACGCCCACGATGGCCCCGGCGAAAAACCCGCCGCCGCATCCGTCCAGCAGGTTTGGCCATGAAGGTGCTGGGCGGCGCATATAGGCCGGCAGGCGGGGCGCCCTCGCCGCGATTTTCGCCCCGTCGCAATCACCACTTCATCGGGCCGGGGGCGGCCCTCCCACAACCGCACGGATCTGCCGCATTCAGCGGAGGGGCGGCTTCGGCCGCGATCGGATTTCAGCTATCGGGGCTGAAGCCCCTCCACAGGTACAGCGGCAGTCCGGTTTTGAAGAGGTTGCAGGTTTTTTGTGGGAGGGGCTTCAGCCCCGATAGCCTACCGATCGCGGCTGAAACCGCTTGCATGGAGACATGGAATCTCCCACAACAGCAACCGTAGTTGGGCTGACAAGCCCAACGCCTCAACCTCAGTGCTCGTTCGCTGCCAGCCACTGCTCCAGCATCATCACCACCCAGATCATCACCCCGTAATAACTGGCATGCTGGCCGCGCTGCATGGATAGCATGTGGTCCAGATACGCCGGCTGGATCAAGCCGCGCTTTTTGAAGTCCGACAGGCTGTCGCCGACGAGGTCGCCGAGCGGAGCGTATTGCGTGCTCCACACGCCGAACGGCAGGCCGAAGCCGTGCTTGGTCTTGTTGATGATCTTTTCCGGCAGCAGGTCGTCCAGGGCCTTCTTGAAGAACCAGCGCAGCGTTTGTCCGCGCACCTTGTAATCCACCGGCAGATGATTGGCAAACGCCACCAGGCGGTCGTCGAGCAGCGGGTAGTGCACCTCGATCCCCGCCGCCTCGGTCATGGTGCCGACCTTGCGCAGGTCGTTGTCGGCCAGGGTGAACTTCAGGTCCAGGTGCATCAGGCGGTTGATGTAATGGTCGGAGCTGGTGCGGTCGTAGGCTTCGCTGAGGGCGGCATCCGTCGAGGAGGGGTCGACGGCACGAATGAAATCCGCAGAAAAAATCTGGTCGAGCGGGGTGCGGTGCAGGAAGTTGTAGCTTTCCAGGCGCAGCGGCAGCCTGACATGGGCCTGGGCGACGTAGCTTTTCAGCTTGGACAGTGGAAACCGGTTCGACAGCCCCGGCGCGTTTGCAACCGGCTCGATCAGCCCGCGCCGCAGCGCGGCGGGCAGGTGGGCATAGGCCTCGAACAGGCGCTGCTTGGCGTAGCGTGCATTGCCGCCGAAGATTTCATCGCCGCCGTCGCCGGCAAACATGTTCTCGAACCCCGCCTCGCGCGCGGCCTTGGCGCAGAAATAGGTCGGTACCGCCGAGTTATTGCCGAACGGCTCGTCGTATTCCTGCGCGATGATGGGAATCGCGGTCACGATGTCGGCGGGCTTCAGGTAATACTCCTGGCTACGGCTGCCGTAGCGCTCGGCGGCGCAGCGCGCGTATTCCATTTCATCGAAGCCGTCGGCGTCGAAGCCGATGGAAAAGGTGTCGACCGGCGCGCCGCGCGCCGCGGTGAGGGCGCCGACGATGGTCGAGCTGTCCGTGCCGCCGGACAGAAACGCCGCGGTGGTCGGCGCATCGGCATCGCGCACCGCTTGGTCCAGCACGTTGCGGAAATCGCGGCGGTGGAGGTCGAAGCCGGCATCGACCGGGGTGTAGTCGGCCTGCCAGTAGAACGCGGTGCTGACGTGGCCGTTCTTCAGGGTGAGGGTTTGTCCCGGCAGCAGCTTGTGCACGCCCTGATAGAGGCTGCGCGGTGCAGGAATCGCGTGGAAATAGAGATAGTCGTAGATCGCCTGCGGGTCGATGACGCGGCCCACGGTGGGGTGGGCCGCCACGCTTTGCACGCTGCTGCCGAACACCAGCTGGTTGCCGTGCTTGGCATAACACAGGCGCTCAGCGCCGACGCGGTCGAGCGCCAGAAAGGCTTTTTTCTTCAAGGGTTCAAGCACGGCGAAGGCGAAATTGCCCTGCATCAGCGTGGGCAGTACTTCGCCGAAGCGGACCCAGCCGTGCGCCACTGCCATGGCCGGATTCTGGTCGCGGGCAATGAAGGCCAGATCCGCATCGAGAAAGCGCGGTCGCCCGTACAAGGCCGCGGCCAGCCCGTTCTCAACGTGGATATCGGCCTTGCCGAGGCGCGAGCAGCCCGCCACCCCCAGCACCTGGCTGCTGTGCGCGTTCAGCGCGCCTTCCGGCGACAGGCGTGCCGCCTGCCCCATATGCTTGATCAAGTCCTGATGCGCGCCGTGGTCGCCTAGCCAGCCAAAAATGCCATCCATGGTGTCGTGTGCCAGAGTGATGCAGGATAATGTCCGCCAATATAAACGAGCCTGCTGCTTGGCACGAATCCTGTATGTTGAGTTATGTTGAGTTCGCGATGTGGCACGGATGATTTCGTCATTCCGGCCTGCGCCGGAATCGAGTTAACCGAGATTGTTCATTCGGCAATTTATAGCGAGTAGGGTGCACTTCGTGCACCGATTGCCCGAAGGTGCACGGAGTGCACCCTACTCCAAGCACCTCGCGCCCTAATGAACAGTCGGGGTTACACCCGATTCCTGGACCCCGGCTCCGTATTTGATGCAGCCATACCCGTTGCCCTATTGTCAGAAAGCCCAAGTCGTTGAATGAATTCCTGATCAAAGTAAGCAAAACACTGGCCTACCATGCGCGGCGCGCTCAACGTGGCGTGCGCAGTTTGCGCTGGGCGCTTGCGCGGCGACCTGCGCAGCGCCCGATCATCGTGGTCGGCTGCTCGCGCGCCGGCACCACCCTGGTCTACAAGACCCTGTCCGAATCGCACGAGATCGGCAGCCTGCAGCGTGAAACCCACGATTACTGGACCGACCTGCATCCGCCGGCCGACAAAAACTGGGACACCCATGCGCTGGATGCCGGCGACGCCAGCCCGGCGGATCGCGATACCGTCAGCCGTTATTTCTACACATGGACCGGGCAGCATCGCTGGGTCGACAAGAACAATCAGAACGGCCTGTGCGTGCCCTATCTGCAGGCGTTGTTTCCCGATGCCGTGTTCGTCTTCATCAAGCGTAGCCCGGGCGACAACCTCAATTCGCTGATCGAGGGCTGGCGCAAACCTGACGAATTCGCCACCTGGTCGAACGACCTGCCGGCGACGGTGGCGGTGGAAAACGGTACCCTGACCCAGTGGTGCTTCTTCCTCGCCGACGGCTGGCGCGAGTATGTGAATGCGCCGGTCGAAGACGTCGCCGCCTTCCAGTACACCGCCATCAACCAGGCCATCCTCGACGCCCGCGCCAGCGTGCCCCCCGGGCAATGGGTCGATGTGTTCTACGAGGATTTCCTGCGCGACCCGGTGGCCACCTTCCGCCAGGTGTTCGAAGGCTGTGGCCTGGCATTCGATGCCCGCCTGCAGGCGCACTGCGCCGACGTGCTCGACATCCCCTACAACGCCTTCTCCGAAATTCGCCTGGACAAGTGGAAAGACGGCCGCAACCGGGAAAAGATCGAACGCGTGCTGCCGCAGGTGGCGGATGTGGCAGCGAGGATGGGGTATTGATGAGCTTCATAGATTTGCCCACTTCCATGCCGCCGAAATTCGGGGCGAGGGCGCCCCTCCCACAATGGGCGGCTGTTGTGGGAGGCTGTTGTGGGAAGCCCGCCCCCGGGCCGAATGTGGGAGGCCCGCCCCCGGGCCGAATGTGGCGGTGGCTACGGAATGGCTCATGGCAAGACCAGGGGAATTTCGTCGAAATCCAGCGCAGGTACGACCAGCGTTCAGAGGCCCCCTTGTGACGGTGCCAGCCCTCGCCCTCGTCGCCATCCTCCTGTTATGGGTCGCCGTCCTGCTCGCCTTCGCAACCCCGCTCGCTGCCCGCTGGCGTGAACCCGTTCTGCGCCACCCCGTCCTCATCATCGAAAGCGACGACTGGGGCGCAGGCCCGGTGGCGCAGGCCGACGCGCTGACGCGTCTGACCGGCACCCTGCAAGGCATCCGCGATCACAGCGGCCGGCCAGTAGTCATGACTCTCGGCGTCATCCTGGAAGTCCCCGACGGCCCCCGCATCGCCGCCACCCACTGCACCGAATACCACGCACTGCCCCTGGCCGATCCCCGCTTCGACGCCGTGCGCGCAGCCATCCAGGCCGGCATCCGATGCGGCGTATTCGCCCCGCAGTTGCACGGACAGTGCCATTACTGGCCGCCCACGCTGCTGGCGGCAGCGCAGGACAACCCCGTCGTGCGCGACTGGCTCACCGCCCCCGACCCTGCGCCCACCGAAAACCTGCCTTCGCCCCTGCAAAGCCGCTGGGTCGATGCGTCCTGCCTGCCGTCGCACGCGCTGACGCCCGACGCGATCCGCCAAGCCGCCGCTGCCGAAGCACACGAATACCAAGCCCTGTTCGGCAGCGCGCCGCAGGTGGCCGTCGCCACCACCTTCATCTGGAATGACGCCGTCGAAGCCGCCTGGGCGCAGGCTGGCGTCGAGGCCATCATCACCCCGGGCCGCCGTGCCACCTGCCGCAATGGCGCCGGCCAACCGGGCTGCGTGGATGCCACCATGCTGACAGGCGAGCGTTCACTCGCAGGTCAAACCTGGCTGGTGCGCGATGTGTATTTCGAGCCGGCGCTGGGGCATATGCCGCAGCGTCTGGTTGACGGCCTTCAGGCGCGCACCCGGCAGGGACGCGCCTGCCTGGTCGAGACCCACCGCTTCAATTTCCTGCAGGCGCCGGATGCCAGCCTTGCCGCCCTCGAAACCGGCCTGCGCGAAGCCCTCGCAAACTGTCCCGACCTGCGCTTTGCCGCCCCGATCGAACTGGCGCGCGCGATCCGGCAGCGCGACCCGGCCTGGATCGAGACCCGGCTCAGGCCGCGGCTCGCCGCCTGGCGCGCGCGGCTGGACGAAATCCCGCGCTTTCGCCGCCTGTCGCAATTAAGCGGCCTGGCCTTGCCGCTGGCTTTGCTGGGAGGCCGCGCATGAACCCGCGCTTCTCGGTCGTCATCCCCGCCTTCAATTCCGCCGCCACGCTGGCGCGCGCCATCGAATCGGTGCGCGCACAAAACTGGCCGGCGCACGAAATCATCGTCGTCGATGACGGCTCGACCGATGCCACCGCGGAAATCGCGGCCGGCTTCGACGGCGTGCGCCTGATCCGGCAAAAAAACAGCGGCGTCTCGGTCGCCCGTAACGCCGGCGCGGCGGCGGCCCGCGGCGACTGGCTGGCGTTTCTCGACGCCGACGACTGGTATGCCTCCGACCGTATCAAGCTGCATGCCGAGTGGATCGCCGAAGATGCGGCGCTCGATTGCCTGACCGGCGATTACGAATACCGCGACGAAGCCGGCGCCCTGCTCGGCACCTCGATGGCGCAGCACGAATCGGGCCGCATGATGCTGAACAAGGCTGCGGGCACGGCGCGGGTGGTGATCGAAACCCCCGCCGAGATCGCCGCCTTCGTCGCCGACCATTTCGGCGACACCCACACGCTGTCGGTGCCGCGCGCACGCTTCATCGAACTGGGCGGTTATCCCACAGGCTACAAGGTGTGCGAAGACGTGCACTTTCTGACCCGGTTGGTGGCGAAGAGCCGCCGCATCGGCGTGGTCTGTCAAAGCCTCGGCACCTACGTGATCCACGGCGGCAGCGCCACCCGCCGCGACCCGGTGGCGGCGCAACGCGAGAACGTCCGCACCTTGACCGATCTTTCCCGGCTGGCGAACAACTTTCCGGCCCCCGTGAGGCAAGGCGTGGCCGCGCGGATGCAGAGCGCCCGCTACAACCTGGGCTGCGCCTTGAGCAAAAGCGGCCAGCGCATCGCCGCAGTCAAGGCCGTGTTGCCCACACTGGCAGCGCGCCCCGGCTGGAGCAGCCTGCGTGAGCTCCTCTCGATGATCAGGGGATAACCAGTGGACACCTGCATTCATCCCGAACGGTCCCGCAACAACATCACCGGGCTTGCCTGTGGGAGGGGCGCCCTCGCCCCGAATGGTGCAAACACCGCACCACCCCGGCATTCGGCCCGAGGGCGGGCCTCCCACAGCAGCCTCGGACCCGCCTGTGGGAGGGGCGCCCTCGCCCCGAATGGTGCAACACCGCACCACCGCAGCAATCGGCCCGAGGGCGGGCCTCCCACAACAGCTTCTGCTTGTTGCTCCGCCCTTGCCGCGATCCGTCATTGCGAGCATCCAGATGGCATCAGCTCGCGCGGCAATCCAGTCAAATAAAATAGCGCCTTCCTCATGAACCGCCTGCTCGTCCTCACCGAACTCTTCCTTCCCACCAAGGGCGGCACCGCCGTATGGGCGGCCGAGGTCTACAAGCGCCTGGGCGGCAAGGAAATTCACATCGTCACCGCCGACGTCCCAGGCGCGGCAGAAGTCGATGCCACCCACCCCAACACCATCCACCGCCTCAACCTCAAGCGCATTCCCTGGCTGCGCCCAGAATCCCTGGCGATGTACGCGCGCTTCTTCTTCAAGTCGCTGGCGCTGGCGCTCACCCACCGCTTCGACGCCATCCACGCCTTCCGCGCCCTGCCCGAAGGCTTGGTTGCATGGGCCGTGGCGCGGCTGACGTTTCGTCCGGTGGTGATCTATGCTCATGGAGAGGAGCTCACCACTTGGGGACATGGTGGAAAATTCAAGGCCATGCGTTTCGCCCTGCGCCATGCCGACAGGGTGGTCGCCAACAGCGAGCATACGCGCGACACATTACTGGAAATGGGCATCGATCCGGCACGCATCACCATCATCTACCCGGGCGTCGACGTGTCGGTCTTCCGTCCTGGCCTCGACACCACCGGTCTGCGCGAAAGCCTCGGCATCCGCCCCGATGAAAAACTGGTCTTCTCGGTCGGCCGCCTGTCGCGCCGCAAGGGCTTCGACCAGATGATCCGTGCCGTCGCGCAATTGCACGCCGAAGGCATCCCGCTGCGCTATGTCATCGCCGGCATCGGTGAAGACGCCGACTACCTCGACAGCCTGATCGCGGAACATAATGCACAAGGCATCGTCCATCGCATAGGTGCGGTGAGCGAGGCCGACCTGCCGCGCTGGATGAATGCCTGCGATGTTTTTGCCATGCCCAACCGCGACATCAATGGCGACAATGAAGGTTTTGGTATGGTGTTTATCGAGGCGGCTGCCTGTGGCAAACCCAGCTTGGCTGGAGAGGCAGGCGGAACCGGGTCGGCGGTAATCGATGGCGAGACGGGACTACGGGTTGACGGTACCTCGGTCAAGACCGTGGCAACTGGTTTAATCCGATTGCTGTCTGGAAAAGACGATGCCATGAAAATTGGGCAAAGCGGCTGGAAGCGCGTACAGATGGAATTTGCATGGGAAAGGGTAGCGAAAAAGACGCTTGCTCTATCCCGAAAAATGACGAGGTGTGACAAAACATGAAGAATTACGTGATCGGGGCGCTGCTGCTGACAGCCATGCCTGCTTGGGCAGTAGAGCCGTTTGGAGCGACTCCGGCTGAGGAGGCAATGTGCCAAGCCCGGGTTTATTCCCGGCTGGGAGAACGTGACGAAAACACAATGCACATGCACCACTATTGCTCTGGCCTACGTTTTCTGAATCGAGCCTATTCCGCTATGGGTAATAAGCCGGATATGAATTATAAATTAGGTGTTGCCATCAATAACTTTAATTATGTGTTGAGTCATACCAAGGAAGATTACGTTATGCGTGGTGAGGTACACGTAGACAAAGCACGGGCCTTGAAATTACTGGGGAAAAAAGCTGAAGCTGTTGCCGAATTCAACAAGGCACTTCGTTATGAAATTGGTTCTCCGGATGTTTATCAAGCATTGTCAGACCATTATCTGGAGGTAAACAACAAGGCAAAGGCGTTAGAAATGGCCACTGAAGGTATGCGACGCTATCCTGACTCAAGAGGGCTAAAACGCCGCTACACGGAATCGGGCGGCAAACTGCCGTATCCAGAGCCCATCGAACCAACGCTGGCAGTAGAAGCCGAGGCTGCAAAACCGGAAGAGCCACCTGCTGCCCCCACCCCAGGTTCGGTTGAGCCTACAGCAAGCCCAACGACAGCTCCGCCTGCGCCGGTAGAGCCTATCTCCGAACCCACAATCGGTTCGCCAACCAATCCGTACTGCCGATTCTGTCCGGATTAGGAAAACAATCCAGGATGTGCTGTGAGAGTTCCATGGAAAATAAAGAATGCGTATAGGTTGATGCGCAATGTACTTGCCTTCATTCGAGGCAAAATAGCTGTCAAATTCAAGGCAATGCCAGATGGGAAAGAAATAGTTTTTTGTTGTGGTTTTCATGGAACCACAGGTGCATCAATTGCCATTTCTGGGATCGCCAACTTATTGGCGAATCAATACAGGGTTAGTTTCGTTGCAGACCCCTTTAGCGATTACAACGCCATGCTCGGGAAAAGGGTGACGATCGTTCCTCCCAGGTATCTGGAGGAGCAGGAGTTCAGTTTGTATATTTGTGACGGGCACATGGATCTCTCTTTTTTTAAATGGTTGGCAGAACGTGAGAAGAGATCGTTGCTTACCATACACGGTGTGCTAAGCAAGAAAAACAAGCTGGAGAAAGTGCATTTGGCGACCAAGTCGCATCTTGTGGGTGAAGTTCAGTTCGTGCATCACGAAGTCGATAAATCACGCTACTTCATTATTCCGAATTACTGCGAAAAAATCAGCAAGAAAAGTCATGCCAACAATGTCGGGATTGTTGGTCGTTTGGACGACCCCAAAAAAAATGTCTCTGCGGCGTTGGCCATTGCAAAGTTATCCGATGCCAGAGAGATTCATTTATGGGGTGGCGTCGATACACGCACCTCTGACAGCAGGGAGAAATATCACGCATGGACCCGTGACAAGAACAGAATCTACAATTCCTTCGATGTACTGATTTCAATGTCCAAAGAAGAGTCGATGGGGCTGACGGTCATTGAAGCGATGTCTTGCGGGATACCGTGTGTCTTGGCGGATATTCCAGGGTTTCAGATTTACAAGGACTGCCCAGGTATAGCCCTCGTGCCGCTGGGAGACTTGGGCATGGCTATTCAGCATGTCAATCGTTTTCTGAAAACACAACCCGAACTAAAATCCAAACTGGTTGAGTATTGGGAAGGGCACTATTCTCAGCGCGCCGTCGCTGAAAAGTGGTTCATGGAAATCGAAGCGCTCACCTCGTGAGGCAACCTCGGCATATTCACGAGGAGTGGGCGATACCTGGCGGTTGCGTGCACCGGATTTCGGTAAGTCGTTCTTCAACCTGCTCGGGCGGCCGGGTCAGCCATTACAATCTATAAAGTCCGGGCATCGAAATGCAAAAACCCTTGTAGCTTTGCCCAAAGTTCCGATTTAACTTCTGGATATTTATCCGACACGTTCTGCTGGCAGGTGGGATCACTTTCCAAGTCGAACAGGCGTAATAAGTAATTAGATTCAAGCGGCTGATACACCAGTTTCCATTTCCCGCGCCGGATCATTCTGTCCTTGGCGGCATGGGTGGCATCGCGGTATTCCGGCTTGATCGCCAGCGTGCCGCTGGCTCTATCCGGCACTTCGATCAATTCCAGCAAGCCCGGGTAGCGCAGATGATCGTCTGGCAGGCCGGGAATGTCGGCGATCCAGATGCCGGTTTCGTTAAAGGCATCGAGTTCTGGACAGGTATTCCCCGTCAGGCATTCCGCAAGCGATACCCCGTCCATTGTCGTGGCCGATGGCTGGCCGGCGAGCTCCAGAAGGGTGGGCGCCAGGTCGATCGAACGCACCACCTGGTCTATTTTTCCCTTAGGCGCCAGGCGCGGATCGCGGATGACCAGCGGAATGCGCGGGCTGGCTTCGCCAACAGCCGAATTGCCCTGGCCCCACGTGTCGTGCTCGAAGAACTCCATGCCGTGATCGGAATAGGCGACCACGATGGTGTTGTCGGCCAGGCCGCAGGTTTCAAGATGCGCCAGCATTTTTCCCACTTCATCGTCGAATTCCGCCACGCAGCCGTCGTACAGATCAATGATCTGATCGAGATCGAATTCTTTCCTGGGCGCGCCCTGGCGGCGAATGATGTCGAACGGGTCGGTGAGGCGTGCCATGGCGAACTTGGATTCGCCCGCATACCCCGGGTCGGCAAAGCGCGTGTACCACGGCCATTCGGAAGCAAAGGGTGGATGCGTGGTGGAATAGAACACGTTCAGAAAAAACGGCTGTGGGTTTTCTGCCAGGCGCGACACCAGCCGTCGCGCGCGCTTGCCCATAGGCTGCGTCAACGGCACACCGCCCAGGTAATACAGTTCGGGCAGCATCAGCCGCCCCAGGCGGTTGTGGGTGAACAGGGACAGGTACAGGCGCAGGTCCTTGGGACCCTGACGGATCAGGTACTTCAGGTTCCATTGGTCTTCCGGCAGGTCGGTGTAGTCAAAACCGAAGGAAAATTTTCCCATGTCGCCACCGCACCAGTCCGACAGTGCAGCGGTGCGATAGCCCCCCTGTTTCAGCAGCGTGGGCAGGGCATCGACCTTCAGCCGCGTGCTCTCGTCATTGACGAAGTTGTCGCGGATGCCATGCGTGTGGGGCCAGGTGCCGGTCAGCATCGAGATCAGGCTGGGGGCGGTACGCGCGCATGGCACGTAGCAGTTGGCAAACAGGGCACCGGCTGCGGCCAGCGCATCGATGTTCGGTGTCAGCGCGCGATGGTAGCCCAGCGCACCCAGCCGGTCGGCACGCAACGTGTCGGAGCCGATCATCAGGATGTTGGGTGGGGCATCGGCTGCGCGCACCGGCTGTCTGCGCGGCGCGTGTGCCTGCGGCTGCCAGCCTGTCCAGGTGATCGTCCCCGCAAAAAACAGTGTGGCCGCCCACAACGCCATCAGGTCTCCGATGCGCCCCTCCTTCGACAACTGCCAGTTGGCGGCCGCGAACAGCAGCCCGACCAGGCCCATGGCGCTCCATTGCAGGGCCGTGATAAAGGCCGGGGTCATCCACTGCCAGAGTCTGTATAGCCGGCTCATGCGGTAGTGCATCGATGCCACCAGCAGGCCGGGGTTGAAGCGCAGCTTGCGGATGAATTGCAGCGAGAACGCGCCCAGCACGCCCAGGATGGCGGCAATGAAGGCCAGGCCCGTCGACCACGGCGCGCCGAGCACGGTGTTGAGCATGAAGTACAGCAACACCCCCGCGCCGCCGGTGAACAGCATCAGCGCGAACGCCCAGGCGGTCAGGCGTGCCAGTGCAAACAGGGTGTAGCGCCGGTAATGGGTGAGCACTTCCTCACGCATGCGCGGCCCGGTCTGGGAAAAATCAATCAGCGATTTGGCGAGCAACGCTGCGGCCCCGACGCCTGCGACGCCTAGTGCAGGGAGGATGCCGGCCCAGCGTGCGTCGCCGGCGACAATCCAGGCGATGAGGCCGCTGGCGCCGGTGAGCAGTGCCAGGGCCTCAACGCCCAGCATGCCGAGGTCCGGGGGCAGGGCGAGCCCCCGTCCACGGAAGCCAGATTCGCGGCGACCCTGAACCTCGCCCAATGCAGCGGCTGTCCGCATCCAGTAGAAGCGGCGCCTGGCCCATGACAGGCTGAACAGGCTGTGAAAACCATATTCAGCAAGCTTGCGCCACATGAAAAGCGGCACCCGGCCGTTGCCGTGAATGCGTGAAGTGGAGCGGGTGCGCTGATAGCTTTTTTTCAGCAGGTAACCGAGCCGGAGTCGCTCGCTGTCGACGTAATGGTGCTGCACCATGTCCGGGGTGTATTGGCATCGCACGCCGCGATTCATGGCGCGCAGCACATATTCGCTGTCCTCGCCGCCGCCCAGGTCATGCCCATGCGGCCCCAGTTCGGTGGAGAACTCCCCGGCCAGTTCAAATACGTGACGGCGGACCACCAGGTTTCCGCCGCCGGGAATGGGCCCTTCCTCGGCGGTGATCGTCTTGGGTTGGTCCGCCTGGTCATAGCGCGGAATGGGAAGCGGATAAATCCGGTAGGGCCCATTGTCATGCACCCATTCGGGTTCGCTGCCGTCCCAGTCGGGCAGGATGCGGCCGCAATACAGTCCGGCATCTGGCCAGGTTTGCGCTGCCTGTTCGATGGCGACCAGATAGTTTTCATCGACCCGGTGATCGTCATCGACAAATGCGGTGAGTTCGGTGTCGATTTCCGGGATCGCGCGATTGAGCGCATGTGACTTGCCGGGGGTGGGCACTTCGATCAGCCGTAACGGCAACCAGCCGCGACCGACCTGTTGCGACTGATATGCCTGCATTCTTGCAACCGTATCGTCGCTGCAGGCATTCGCAGCCACCAGGATTTGTACCGGGATGGCGGGCCGTTTTGCAGCATTGATCGAAGCCAGCACTCGTTCGAGTAGGCTGGCGCGGTCATGGGTGCAGATCAGGAGTGTGAGGGCGGCGTCCATGGCTTCTTTTTTGGGCCAAACGCGCGATACCAGCTTTTGGCTAATGTGCGATGCCAGCGGAATATTGCGCGCAGAGGTAAAGGCAGGCGTTTGGCCGGGGTGGTCAAGGTGTAACCGAATTTCCTAAGAGTCGATGCCGCAGCAGATTCAAAAATTCGAATCTGCCAGGAGGTCATTCCGCTTTTCCACTTGTCCTGGTTGTCTTTCTGAATGGATTGTTGAAGCAATGGAGTCTTTCCGGCTATGCCGGCTTTTTTGTATTCCAGCAGATCGTCGGAGTACAGCTCCCCGAGGAATGCACAAATAGTCTGCAAAGCAGTTTTCTGGTCGCTGATCATGTCTTCATAACGCAGTTCCAGGTATTGTCCTTTTGGCATTGCCTGGCCCAAGGCATGCCCTGTCTCGACATAGTGTTCCCACTCGCGGGCGGCATGATAGGTGTTATAGGCGCCAAAATCGTGGCGGCGAGCAAACATCGACAAAGCCACATCGCGGCCGTCGCGGACAATATGGATGACCTGTGCATCCGGCCACCAATCCAGCAGCTTGGGGAGGTGCAAGACGTAATAGGGCGTTTTGTCGCCCCAGCGAGGCTTGCCCTCGCCGGCTGCATTTTTCTCGAACAGCCCGCCAATAATGTCGCGCATGTTGTCGCGCCCCTCGTCAACGAACTCCCGTGTCAGGGTTTCCACGTCAAACTGCAAACCATGCAAGTCTGTGTAGAGAAACTCCGCACTTTGGGCTTCCATTGCCCGCAGCACGCGCCTCACGTTGTCGGCTTGCGACAGATCACCGTATTGCGATGCGTTGCGATAGAGTGGAATAAAAAAATGCGACTCCCCTGTCGGCAGGGAGAGCGCCGGGTGAGAGCGAAGCATGTATTGCAGTAGGGTCGTGCCGGAACGTGGTGCACCGACGATGAAGAAAGGGCCTTTGGGTGACGAAACGTTCATGATGATAAAAAATCAGGCCTAACAAATAGAGGGAATCTGCACATTTTCAAGAGCGCTTTATTGATGGTGAGGTCTGTAATTGCCAATCATGCCTGGTCTGCTGATTTCTCCGGATCATGCCGCGTCCTTGATCCAGCCCAATAAGTAGCCAGTGAAATACGCTGCGTTCATTTCCAGCCGCAGCGACTGGTCGCCTCCTTGCCGCAAGCGCAAGGCCAGGGCACGGCCGAATGCACGTGCCACTTGTGGATACACATATCGTGGGGGGATGCGCGATCCAGACCCGCGTTTGCGGACGCCTTCCATGCGGCCCTGACGGAAGTGCAGTTGTAAAAAATAGGTGCGGTGCAATTTCCAGGGTTCGATACGGTGGTGGATCAGGGCCTTGGGTACCCAAAGGATGGTTTTCCCCTGCGAGGCGAGGCGGCGGTAAAGTTCGGTGTCCTCGCCCCCAGATTGAATACTTCCACGCCGTCCCAGATTGCGGTCAAAGCCGCCGGAAGCAAGTGCTGTCTGCCGGTGAAAGGCCGCATTGCCAGTGAATATAGGGGTGGACGGCTCGGTAAGTTTTTGCATTTCCGGGCCGTAATCAAGTTCACCCAAAAAACCTAGAAGCTCATTGCTAAGCCAGTCAGGGCGCGGCCCCGGTAGTTTGGCGCGGATGCGCCCACCGATAGCAGCAGGATGATGTGTGTCGATGACCTCCTCGATCTGCTGTAGCCAATCTGGTTCCGGTGTTTCGTCGTCATCCAAAAACACGACATATTCACCCGCCGCTTCATGCAGCGCGCGGTTGCGGGCATTGGCAACGCCCAAGGCGCTTTCACGCACGCTGCGGCAGTCGGCATGGGGAATTTGCCACGTACTTTGTGTCAGCCACTTAGCCGTGCCGTCCGTGCTGGCGTTATCCACTAACAGGAGTTCCCACGTGCCGGTGGGTGAATAAAGTGTGGCCAGATCAGCGAGCGTCTCTTTCAGCGCGGCGTGGTGGTTGTGTGTACAGATGGCCAGGGTAAGCTTCATCACAACCCTGCTCGAGAACCCAACTGCTTCACGTAGTATCTTGCCCATGCAGTCAGCCGCCCGTCGTTGCTGCCGAGAGTAATTTTGCGCAGGAGCATGGCTGGGCTGTCGGTTCCAAAAATATCCAGACGGCGAATCCGGTAGGGATCAACGCCAAGGCGGTTAAAGCCCGGCTGCACCGAAAAGGCTGCGGTGAAGCCAGCGGCTGCCACAGCACGTGCTTCGCGTTCTTCAAAGCGGCCGTAAGGGTAGGCGTAGTAACTGATGGTCAGTCCCAGCGATTCGAGTTCGGTCTTGCAGCCTGAGGTCTCATCGGCAAGTTCGGATTCGGTCAGCGTGGTTAGATCGCGATGGCAGCGTGAGTGAGCGTGAAAGCTGAAGCCACTGATGGCCATAGACTTGATTTCGTCAATTGAAAGCAGGGGATAGGTGCGCCCACTTGGGTTCTCGGTTCTGGACCAGGCATCTGTATCACCAAGCAAATGACTCACCAGGAACATGACGGCTGGCCAGCCATGTTTTTGTAGCACGGGCCATGCGTGGTCGTGTACACCCTTAAAACCATCGTCAAAGCTCAGTACAAAAGACTTATCGGGAAGTTGGGCTGTGCCTTTAAGCCAACTCATGAAATCATCAACGGTGACCGCCTGCCACCCGGCTTTACTGAGTGCCGCCATATGGGCGGCAAAGTTCTCCGGTCTGATGCAGTATTTCCGTTCCCAGGCATCACGGGCTTCGCCCACGCGGTGATACATCAGAACAGGTACACGCACGGCGCTCATGTGCGTTTCTCCTTCAAGCGGTCTGATTTGGTAACCAGCCACCGGAACCATGAAGCAGGAAGCAGGGCAGGGAGGAGATATTTCAGGTCGCCTGCTTTCCACAAGCCTCGGATGAAGGCACGCCGGAAGAGTTTTTGAGCGTCCATCAGGTTGCGCTGCCAGTAGGCACGATAGGCCTCGTGCAGCAAAAAACCATCAGACAACTCGACAACCCTGTCCTTGGGTAAATGGGCGACATGCTCGGGATGATGCGCGACGAAATCGTGCCGTACCTGAAATGCATCCAGAACCTGCTTCCATTTGGTTTTGGAAATCTGCCCTTTGTCGTGCCAGCGATAAAAGGCCATCACTTCGGGCACCCGCACAAGCTTCTGGGTGTGCGCATAGAGCCGCAACCAGAGGTCGTAATCCATCGCGGAGAAGCGCCGCTCCGAAAACCCCTTGATCGCATCAATGGCTTCCCGGCGTACCAATGCTGCATGGATGGGCCAGGGGCAGGTACGCAGAAATTCCGCCGCCGTATCCATCAGGCTGTAATCCGGCGGGATGTAAGGATCGGTACCGGGCGCGCCTTCGCCCACGTTCTGCCAGCCGCAGTAGGCAACGTCGGCCGACTGGGCATTCAGTGATGCTGCGAGTTTTTCCAGGGCATCCAACGTCCAGTAATCGTCGGCATCCAGAAATGCCACATAGCCGCCATGCGCGTTCCTTAATGCGATATTGCGTGCGGGAAAGGGGCCTTGCCGATCCTGAAAATGCAGCTGGATGCGCGGTGCGTATCGCGCAGTGAGCTCTTGCAGAATGTTCGCGCTACCATCGGTTGAGCCGTCGTCCACCACGACCAGCTCCACGTCTGGGTAGGTCTGGTTCATGACGCAATTCACAGCCTCCTCAACAAAGGCAGCGGCGTTGTAGCACGGCATGATGACGCTGATGCGGGACGGGACGAAGGTTTCGCTCATGGACGAAATTCTCGCACAGGCACATTACGATAGGCGTTTTCGCACACATCGGCGATGCGCTTCCAGTCGAAACCATGGGCAAAGTCGCGGCAGACATCAGCATTGAAGCGAATTTCCCCTGCCAGAAAACGGGCCAGCGCGTTGCTTAGGGAAGCGACATCGGGTGTGTCGACGAAAAAGCCAGAACGGCCCTCAGCCACTGCCTCGGCTGCACCTGCCAGCCGTGCGGCCAGGCTGGGTACACCGCTTGCGGCTGCTTCAAGATATACGATGCCGAAACCTTCATGGCTGCCGGGTACGATGGATGCGGTCAGCACAAAAAGGTCGGCGCTTCCATACAGATTGCGCAACGCCGCATCGCTGACCCGCCCGACAAAGCGCACGCGCTCGCCGAGTCCAAGCGAATCGGCCAGTCGTTCCAGTTCGGGCCGCAACCCGCCTTCGCCAGCGACCGTGTACTCGAATTCAAAGCGGTCTTTCAAACTTGCCAGGGCATGCAGAACCAGATCGACATTTTTACGGGGTTCCGAAAGTCGGCTGACAGTGAGCAGTTGTGGCACGTTGTTTCTTGGCGCACGCGACACGCCAAAAAAGGTCGGATCAACGCCCACCCAGGCGACGTGTGTTTTGTCCGCACAAGCGGGATGCTGTTTTAACAATACCTCGGCGGTATAGCGGCTGTTGGCGAGGATGGCTGTGGCGCGCGGCAGGGCGCGGGCCAGCATTTTATGCGTCACACGCTGCCAAAAGGGGCGCAGCCGGCGCCACAAGAGCGGCCGCAATGCGTACAGACCAGGCAGAGTGAGCGCTGGGCGCATGGTGAGCGGGTAGGGCGCCAGAAAATCGTTACCGTGCACCGAAACCACCGTTGGACGGCTTTTTTCTGCGATCCAGGCGTGGCAGGCGGACATTGCATGCCAGACATCAATGGGCTCGTCCTTGAGCCTGGGCCAGTCCAGGCCCATGCAGCTCTTGAGAACCGGCTTGATCGTGATTCCGGGTGGGGCGGCGATGCTTGCGGAGTTGGGCGGGGCATACACCGTCACCTGCATGTCGGGGCGCTGCCCCAGTTCTTTTGCCAGTTGCCAGGCATAGGTCTCAACCCCGCCGTGGTCGGGGGGGAATTCTGAGGTGATAAGACCGATTCGCAACGTCATGCCTCGATCCGTGCCCAGCCGCCCGGCCGCAATTCATCCGTAGGGATCGTCCAGCCGTCTGGCACGGCACACAGCGCGATATCCAGCTTGGTGGGGTGTTGGCCGGCATTCACCACCAGGCAGGCGGCGTGTTCAGCACGAGAGAGGTTTGCCACGATGATATCGGCGTGGGCGGGCTGGGGCACACGATGTGAGGCGCCCTGCGCTTCGGCATTACCGCCGTTGATCGATGGCGGCAAGCCGAGGCCCTGGCGAACGCACAAATGCAGCGCATCGGCCAACATGGCGTCGGTCCCGGGACGCGGCGCAGCGAGGCTGAGCAAAACCAGTGCTTCGGCGTAAAACCCGACGGCATACGCGCGGCCCTTGTGTTCCAGCCAGCGGCGCGCAATGCCGGTGCGTGTGCAATGTTCGAGGATGCCGTCGATGTAAGGCATGAAATCCGACCGGCGCGGACCGTTCGCCGCGCGCACCAAATCCATCAGGTTCACAGCCAGATAGTCGAACGCCCAGGTCTGCAAGCTCAGTTCGCGATCGACATAGCCGCCTGGCATGGCCAGGCGAGGGAAGCGGGTTTTGATGCGGGGCAGCCGCGGAATGAAAACCTGCCAGCCGATGCGCTTCCATAAGCGCTTCAGAAGCGGCAAACGCGCCGCCTGTTCAGTCGGCAGCAGTGTCAGGTCAATGGCGGAAAACAGCAGCCGGTAAAGCCATTCCATCGGGCGCAGTAACAGTACCGCACGAGCCGCCTTGTACCCTGACGCGACCAAAGGAACGTATTGCGTATCTCCGGTGAGTGCCCCGTAACGATCCAGCGCCACCAGCGTGTCGAGTTGCGTATTCAGCACCAGCATGTTCTGCGGAGACTTGCCCAAGGCCGTGCCGGGCCACCATTTGAACGGTGCGCGGCGCATCCCGGCCTCGCTTGTTTCCAACTCGTCGTGATAAAACCATGCACCGACTTCGGTGGCATCGCGCTTGTCGGAAATGAAAGCCATGCCGTGCGCAAGCGCTGAACGCACAACCGGGTCGTCATCCTCGCTCAGCGCATCCATCATCAGATGCATGGCTGAACAGTGCAGCCGGTAGTGCGACTCCATATCGCCTGTCCACTCGCCATGGCGGAATTCGCCGTCCTCGCCCTGGCGCGACAGCACCGAAAGCAGCAATTGGGCTTTGAAAAGCCCGTAAATTCGCTTGCCGGTGGCGCGCTGCAAACCACTGAAAACCAAGTGCAACGCATGTGCGTCATTCTCCGAGCAGATGCGGCGCTTGTGCGGCCAGGCATAGCGGTCTTCGTACACCCAGCCGTGGATCAGGTGGCGGTACAGATCGGCGGGTTGGGCATAGCGCGTGTGCGAGCCGAGCAGGAACCAGCCCTGGGTCTCGACAGGCGCCAGCGCCATCAACTCCTCAATGAGTGCCGCATCGTCGAGTTTCCAGATCACAGCATCGAGCGCCCAGCCTTCGGGGATTGAAGCGAAGGAGATATTCACGCCGCCCGTATCCAGATCGAGTTCGTCCAGATCTGCCGCGTGTTCTTCCAGGATGTGACCATGGGCGCTGATGCGTCGCAGCGTCGCCGGCATGGGCAGCCAATAGCTCGATGCAGCAGAGTCACGGTTGTGCAGCAGCCAGCCGCCCGCTGGGCAGCGCAGCAGCGCGTAGTTGCCGTCCAATCGCAAAGGGGTGGCGGCAGCTGAGCGCAAAAAAAGGCAGTCTGCCCCTTCAAAGGCATCCTGTATGCATTGCAATCCATCCGCCTCGACATCGCTTCGCGACCCGCGGCCAAGCTGAATACGTGATCCGGTCCCTATGAAAGCTTGGGCGAGATTCAATTGGAGCAAGGCCTGATCATCCATGGTGTTGTCTGGCCGCCCACGCCTTGCTCCAGGCGCGCACTTCGTCCGGGCAATCGCCAAAGCGTCGATGCACATAATCCAGTATCGCTCGCCGGGCAGCGAGATATTCCAGCCGGTTGCCACGCCCCAACCACGCGCGGAAATAGTCTTGCACCGCCCATAACAGGCGACTGATCCACGGCGACCGACCACGGCCAATGGAGAACTTCGGGGTCAGCCGACGCAGATTCTTCAACCACAGCCGCAGGCGTGCACTCAGAGGCGCATGCCGGCTGAACCACAGTAATTCATTGCGAATACTGAAGTAGGTGCGCAAGGGAGAGGATTCACTGCCGAACGACACGCCGATCTTGTGCCAGACCTTTGCAGCAGGAGCAACGAGGTTGCGCCACCCCGCGTTGCGCACCCGGAAGCCCCAGTCCACTTCTTCCCACACCAGAAAGAACGATTCATCCAGCAGTCCGATCTGACGCGCCACCTCGGAACGGAAAAAAAGCGCTGCACCACAAGCGTAGTCCGTGTCGTGGTCGGCTGTGCCAAGGCTGGATTCTTCCTCGCCTTGTCCCGGCCATTCCAGCTGCAGGTTGGACGGACTCCAGCGCGCGCCATCAAACCATACCTTCTCAGGTTCATCGAAATACATGATCCGGGCACTGAATGCCCCCGCATCCGGATGGCGCTGCGCAGATTCCAGCAGGCGGTCTAGCAAGTCCGGTGCAACTGTAGTGTCGTTGTTCAGAACTAGAACGAAGTCCGCGCCGTGTTCCAGCGCATGCTTTGTTCCAACATTGTTGCCGCCGGCATAGCCCAGGTTGCGGCCTGTTTCGAGCAGCGTCAGGGGATACGGCGCGGCATAGGGACGCAGGCGCGCCAGCGAATCGTCGGTCGAGCCATTGTCGACCATGATCACATCGAAGTTGGGATAGGTCAGCGCGGCCAGCGAATCCAGGCAGGCGAGGGTGTCTTTGGCACCATTCCAGTTGAGGACAACGACTGAAATGAGTGGCCAGGGCTTTTCATTCAAAGTCTTTGTATCCATATGCTGCCGCCGGGGTTCTTCAAGCACAGGGGCATGTGCTCTTCAAAGAAAGCCCGATGAAAGTGTTCCAGATAGGTGTTGAAAAAGACGATCCTGAAGGCGCTATTGAATTGCAGGAATGCCCGAAGGGCGTAAGCCTCGTTCCATGCGCGCCCCTCATAGACCCATTTCTTCGGGTATTCGAAAGGATAGAAGACGTCGTGGAAATGCACATAGACCCCACTTTTCAAGGCGGGAAGAATTTCAAACAGAATCCTGTTTACATCGCTGTTGATCCGGCTTACATGCGTTGAATCGACGAACAGAATGTCGTTAGCTTCCAGTGATTGGAAAACCTCGGGATCTACATCCTGGAGCTTATTAGGAAGGAGTTGAATGGATTCGTTATCGGACGGTTTGATCAAGGAAAGAAACAGTTCGGGATAGGGCTCGATGAACGTCGTCTTGATTTCACCTGAGAAAAAGAGTTCGTTCGTATCCAAAGTGACACAGGATGAATGGCCGGATCCGATTTCAATGATTCTATTGGGCCTAGCATGCCTGATCATGCAGTACAGGGTGATCGCATCCGAGTAGGAATAGGACGAGTTTTCAAAAAAGTAACGAAGCCCGGGAGTCTTGTTGGCCGTGAATGGCAGCTCTGCGTAGTAGGTCTTGAACTCATCCAAAAGCTGCAGTTGTGATGCTTCGGCAAGGCCTACCCCGGGTATGGCTTTTGGTGCTTTGCCAAAGATGGTGGCTTCATTTTCTCTAACTTCATCCAGATTGGGGATAGGGGAGTAGAAATGGCCGGGTGGTACGTAACGTAGGTGCCGTTTCCAGGCTGTCACCAAGTTATGTAATTGATTCCTTTCCTCGACAAGAGATCGTATGAAAGGCAGTTTCTTGATTGCGCTGTTAAACATATTAATGGTTCCTCTAGACTGCCTTTGTAGAGTTTTATCTTTGGTCTCGACTGCTTTACTGATTACGCTAGTAGTTCTCCAGATACTGAACAATTAGTTCGGGAACTTCAAGTTTTCGAGCGTGTGGATAAAGCTAATGCATGTTGAGGCTGCATTATTGGTGTCGTTGTGCGGCATTATGTTTGCCTTGTTTCTATTGTATTACATAGCTGATTCAATGCTAATCTTGTCTTTTTAATAAGTTCATTGCTTAAAATTTCCAGTTTGTCTTTTGGTATTTCAAGCCTGCTTAGCGCGGCTTCACATATATCGGAAAATTCTTCGCAGTTGCGTTGCTCAATGAGGTCCCAGGTATCCAGATATGCCGGGATTTTTTTATCCTTTTTGGTTAAGGCTAGATGTGGGATACAAAAAGATATTGCGGTAATTGCGCCATGCAGGCTCGTGCCAATAAATAACTTGGAATTTGCAATTAACCACATGGTGTCAAAAACTGTATTATTTTCAGGAAATATCACAGGTTGTTTTAATAAAGACATGATCTTTGTTAGCGCCACCTGATCATCATGGCCAGATGCTCGACCAATTGGTAGCAGCACAATGCTGTAGCTAGTAGCCTCGGATAGCATGTTTAATTGGTTGGCGATAATCTCAATATCTGTATTGTTTTTTACAAAATTGATTCCGATTTGGAAGGTTAAAAATGATTTATTTAGAAGTCTTTTTTTAATCTCACTTGTCTCATTGCTTATTCTGCTGTTAAGTGTGTCGGGTGGAAATAAGTCAGAAATCACGGTCGCGCTATCAGGCGCAAGGGCAAGTCCGGGCAAACTAATTCCGGTATCTTTTAATATTTTAATTGTAGTTTGATCACGTACAGTTAAATAATCAGCGCCCGTCAGGACGGAGGCGATAGATTCATGAATTAATTTATCTTTTGATTCAAGGTTGGCGCCCCCTACCGCGTTGTAGATGACCGTAACTGCTTTTGAAAAATCAGATTTGTGGAAAAGATATGGAAATTTATTGCGGCATCCAAGAAATCGTCTTATCAGCCACAGTTCTGCATGCGGCCCACTAACTTTATTGGCTAGTCGTTGCCACCATGTCTTCTTGCCCAGTAAGTTGTAAAGGGTACTTTTCCAATTTGCGCCAAGCACCTCTCCACCAGCAATCACAACAACACTTCCCCTGGGTAGCTCTTTTGGCCGGAAGAGATTTCGCATGGGCTTCGTTCTGAAACCACCGAAGGCTGTTAAGTCCGAGCTGCGATGCCCATAAAAGGTTATTTCCGTAGAAGATCCGAAGCGCTCACGAAAAAACTCATTCAGAACAATTGGAAACAATAGATCACCGTAGTTCATTCTGTCAAAGGCGCCAACAATTGCGATTCGCATAGTTAAAGATATAAATTCTAATTTGGAATGCTTGTGTTTATATTAGGGCGCGAAAAAGACCAACCCGTGGCAACGTCAATTAATCCAATTTCTGGGAGGCGTGTTACATCATAAGAGCCGGGACTTACCTTGACAGGTAAGATATTTTCCGCATACCAAAGTGTTTGACGATATTGATCAAGAAAAACTAGTCGTAAGCTATAAGAGAATGGCCGTAATGGAATGTCTGACAATCGGCAAAGTACTTGATGTAAGCCTTTGTCAAGATTGGGACGAATGTCTGGTAAGGCATTGCTAACTGAAATCACATGGACAAAATCAGAGGTGTGTAACCCTATGACGATCTCCGGGCGCACCAAGGGTTTATTACATTCAAATGACACTCGGACAATGAGTGGTTCATGTAAGCCAACTCCTTCTACTAATTCATCTTTGTCATTGAAAAGCTCAATTTTCTTTACCCGGATGGTGCCTGAACCCTGTTGCGGTGTTATTTCTCCTTCGTAATCAATGTGCCTAGCAATGTTACGTTCTTGGGCTTCACGATAGAAGGCCCCGCATACTTCACTTGATCCGCCATCAAGGGATATTCTGCCGTGGTCCAAGAGTATGACCCTGGAGCAAATCCGTTGTAGTTGTCTGATGTTGTGGCCGACAATGAGGACGGTTCTACCATCACGCTTAATAAGGCTTTCCATTCGCTCAATACACTTTTGCTGGAACGCCAGGTCACCAACAGCCAGCACTTCGTCCACAATCAGGATTTCTGAATCCATGCTGGTTGCAACTGCGAAGGCGAGTTTTACTTGCATGCCTGAGCTATAGCGCTTGACGGGTGTGTCGATGAACTCGGCCATCTCGGCGAAATCGACGATTTCGTCGAACTTCTTTTCGATTTCCTGCTTCGACATTCCGAGGATGGCGCCGTTGAGGTAGACGTTCTCGCGCCCGGTGAAATCGGGCACGAAGCCGGCACCCACTTCGATCAGCGGGGCGATGCGGCCATCAACCTTGACCGAACCACGGGTGGGCGTGCTGATCTTCGCTAGCATCTTGAGCAGGGTGGATTTGCCGGCGCCGTTGTGCCCGATGATGCCGACGACCTCGCCCTGCTCGATGGAGAAGCTGACATCGTCCAAGGCTTTGAAGAGCGGGCGTTCTTCAACCTTCTTGCCGAACAGGCGGGCGGCCGTGTTGAGCAGGGTCTGCTTGAGGCCCTGCATGGCGCCAAGGCGGTATTCCTTGGTGAGGTGGCTGACTTCGATGACGGGCATGGGGTTAGTTGTCGGTGGGTAGCGGGCGGTCAGTTGGCAGGATTTGCGATACGTTTGCGCCAATATCCTGGCTCGCGGTGGCTGTGCATGAGCGAGATGATTAGGATGTAATCGGTTTCAACCGAGTAGAGCACTGCGTAAGGAAAGACGCGGGTAAGGCATCGCCGAATATCCTCTTCCAGCACCGGCCAACGCTCGGGCGATTCGATAATCTGCTGGATGACATGTTCAACCGCCGCAATGAACCGAAGCTCCAGCCCTTTCTGACACCCCGCGTAATAATGGGCGGCATCTTCGTATTCAGCTAGCGCCTCCGGGTGAAACTCGAATCTCATCGTGTGACCGATTTCCGAACGCGTTCCAGCGCTTCCTGACCTGGAACTGTTTTAACCAGGCCAGTTCGGACGTCATCACGGCGCGTGCGCGCTTCAGCAATCCAAAGCTGCCGCATATAGCCGTCCTCCAGGGGGTCAAGGCTTTCTACAAGGCGATCGGCAAGCAAAGCCCGCGCCTCGCTAGGGAGAGAAAGCGCTTCCTCGGCGATTTGTTCAATTGTGAGGCTCATTTTCAGGGCTCCTTGATGTTAGACAATATTCCTTGGTGAGTTGTCGACTTCAATAATGGCCATGATTGGGGGTTCATATTACGTCGGCAAAGTAGCTCTCCGCCCGCTTGAAATACAGATAGCTCAGCGGCAGCAGAATGGCGATCATGATGGCGCCGGGGATCATGGCGTTCAGGTCCGGTGGCGTGCCGCGCAGGACGACGCTCTGGAAGGCGTCGATGATGCCGGCCAGCGGGTTGAGGGTGTACAGGGTGTAGAGCGCATTGGACCACTCGCCCGCTGCCTGCTGGGTGAGCAGTTTGTCCTTGACCAGTTGCAGCGGGTAGATGACAGGGGAAACGTACATCAGCAGGGAGAGCATCACCGGCAGGGCGGCGCCCACGTCGCGGTAGTAGACGTTGATGGCGGCGCCGGCGAAGGCGATGGTGAGCGCCGCGAGGATGGTGTAGGCGATGATGAGGGGCACCCACAGCATGTAGATGCTGGGCATCATCTGGTACCACACCATCAGCCCGGCCAGGATGACGAAGTTGATGCCCAGTTCCACCAGCTTGGTGAGCACCGAGGTGATGGGGAAAATCTCGCGCGGGAAGTAGATTTTCTTGATCAGCGCCGTGTTGCCGACGACGCTGGTTACCCCCTCGGAAGTGGATTCCTGAAAGAAGGTCCAGGGCATGAGCGCGGCGAACACCAGGATGGGGTAGGGAATGTCGCCGCTGTCGATGCCGACAAAGCTCTTCACCAGGGTAAAGATCAACATGAGCATGATCGGCTTGAGGATGGCCCAGGCGATGCCCAGGTACGCCTGCTTGTAGCGCAGGGTGACGTTCTTCCACGCGAGCGTGGCCATCAGTTCGCGGTAGTCGTAGAGGTTTTTGGCGATGGTGAGCATGGGGTCAGGAATGGGCCGACTTCGGCGTACAGGGCTGTCGGGTATTTGTCGACGGTGACGAGATTGTATACGCCCGCATCAAGCTTGCCCGACTGGGGAGGATGGCCTCAACCCGGTATGGGTTGGTCAGGTAATGCTTTGCGGAAAGCGGGGTAGGGATCTTGGGTTGCATGGGAGTCATTCTATGTGCCGAAGGTGACAGCAAAGGGTGTGCCAGTGAGGATGGCCCATTGCATCAGGCTCTTTCACCGTTATTTGTTGGTGTCGGCCAGCCTTGCAGGAGCGGCTTCAGCCGCGATGCGCCGCAAGGCGCAAAGAGCAAATGCTCGCCAGGGTCTTGCCGCGCCATCTTTGCGGGCTACCGCCCGCATCGCGGCTGAAGTCGCTCCTACGCGGGGCCGCCTCGGGATGCTGCAGGGTAGGAGGGGGCAAGACATAACTTCAACAGTGACATGGCCTTGCATTGTGGGGGTAACACGCCAGATGTATTGGACTGCACTCGCAGCGCCGTCTCAGATGCGGACGCTGCGCCGCCGCGTGACGAAATCCACCAGGTTGCGATAGAGCGGCGCCGGCAGCAGGCTGGCGATGAGGTGCTTGAGGTCGCCGGCCTTCCAGTCGGCCTTGCGGAATGCGCGGCGGAACAGGCGGCGCGCGGATTCGGTGTCGTTGTGCCAATGGCAGCGATAGGCCTCGCGCAGCAGGGGGTCGTAGAGCAGTTCGTTGAGGCGGGCGGGGGTGATGGGAGCGATCAGTTCGGGATGGTTCCGGGCAAAGTCCTGGCGCACGGCGACGGCATCGAACACCTGTCGCCAGCGCGGGATGTGGGAATGGCTGTGCGGATGGCGGCGATGCAACGCCAGCACGTCGGGCACGCGCACGAGGCGGGGCTGGCGCGCCAGCACCCGCAGCCACAGGTCGTGGTCCATTGCGGTGGGCGCGCGCTCGGAAAACCCCCGCAGCTCGTCGATGAGGGGGCGGCGGATCAGTATATTGTTGATCGGCCAGGGCTCGTGCTCGAGGAAGTGGCTGGCGGCTTCACGGGCATCGAGGATGGGCGGGATCTGCGGGTTCGGGTCGATTGCGGCGACACCGATCTCCTGCCAGCCGCAATAGGCGACATCGGCAGGAACCGTTTCGAGCGCGTCGTGCATCAGGCGCAGCGTGTCGGGGTGCCAGGCGTCGTCGGCGTCGAGAAAGGCGATGTAGTTGCCGTTGGCGCGGGCGAGCGCTGCATTGCGCGCGGCAAAAGGGCCACTGCGGTTCTGGTAGATGAGGGTGATGCGTTCGGGGTTTTCTGTAGCCAGACGCTGCAGGATTTCGGCCGAGCCATCGGTTGAGCCGTCGTCCACCACGATGAGTTCCACCTGCGGGTAGCTCTGCCCGAGCACGCTGGCAACCGCTTCTTCCACATAGGGCGCGGCATTGCGGCAGGGCATGATGACGGAGATCAGCGTGGGGTCGAAGTGGTCCATGAGCGGATTGAGTTTGAGTCGCCGGGTTCGGACAGATCGATGGCCAGGCGGCCGGCTGTCTCGCGTATGGCCGCCTTCAAGGCAGGCAGGTTTTGGTCGACGATATTCCAGATCAGGTTGAGGTCAACGCCAAGATATTGGTGGGCCAGAACGTTTCTGGCGCCTGCAATTTGTGTCCATGGAATGTCAGGCTGCTCTGTGCTTAAACGGTCGGTCCCCAGGTCTTTTATGGCCTGTCCGATTACTTCCAGGTTGCGTATGACGGCATCTTGGGTTTTGTGATCATTGAAAAAAGCAGCGCGGCCTTCTTCTACATAGGCTTCTATGCGGAGGATGCAGTCATGGATGTGCCGGATGTAAACGGCCGGGTCTTTTTTCACAGCGTGACAGCCTCGTCGAGTATGCGTTTACGCAGATAGGGATTGATGCCTCTTTCGGTCAGGACATCTGTCGGTCGATTAAGCATAGCTTCCAGATCTTGTTTGAAGCCGATCAAATCGAGAAGGCTGCAGGATTCTTCCATGTCGATCAGGAAATCGATATCGCTATCCGATGTGTCCTCGGCTCTTGCAACGGAGCCGAATACACGAATATTGCGTGCGCCATGAATCTTGGCCAGATGCTCGATCTCATCCTTGTGGGCGCGTAGCGTTTCCAGTGTATTCATGTCTGAGAGCCTTCGAAAACCTCATGCAGGTGGGGCTGGCAGTATTCTAAGCATTCAGGGTCAAGATCGCTGTGGAACGCCGTGCCGGTTTCCTGGGAGCCGAACAGGATCGCAAGGCGCACGCCACCGTGTTCGCTCAGGATTTGCCTGAAGCCATGACTCAGATCGGATGGGGCGGGCATTTCCATGGGCGAATTATGGGTTGAGTCGGCCCAGATGCAAAGCGGCGTCAAGTGTTGATTCACTATAGGCAGGCTTCGAATCTCTGAGCCTGCTTTCAAATTCATTTGTGCTTTCGCAGGATTTTCTGGACGACATAAAGGATGCCCAATGAATAAATTGCATAGTGAGGATCAACCTGCCAAGGCTGCGCTGGCAGTGGTTCGATGTGATGGCTGAGCCACACCGGTAGCTTTGGTTACAATCGACACAAATATTTATTTTCCCCGGCTTCTCTATGCAAACCCTCAGTGTCAATCTCGGCGACCGCTCCTATCCCATCCATATCGGTTCCGGCCTCTTGTCCCAGGCCGGGTTGATCCTGCCGCATCTGGCGCAAAAGCGTGTGATGGTGGTGACCAACACCACGGTGGCGCCGTTGTACCTGGCGCAACTGACGGCAACGCTGGAGAGCGGCGGGGTGAAGGTGGCGCAGGTGGTGCTGCCGGACGGCGAGGCCTACAAGAACTGGGAAACGCTGAACCTGATTTTCGATGCGCTCCTGACCGACCGCGCCGAGCGCAAGACTACGCTGATCGCGCTGGGCGGCGGGGTGGTCGGTGACATGACCGGGTTTGCGGCGGCGAGCTACCAGCGCGGTGTGCCTTTCATCCAGATTCCGACCACGCTGTTGTCGCAGGTCGATTCGTCGGTGGGCGGCAAGACCGGGATCAATCATCCGCTCGGCAAGAACATGATCGGCGCGTTCTATCAGCCGAAGGTGGTGCTGGCCGATACCGACACGCTGAAGACGCTGCCGCCGCGCGAACTGTCGGCGGGGCTGGCCGAAGTCATCAAATATGGCCTGATCTGGGACGTGGAATTTCTGGCTTGGCTGGAAGCCAGCATGGAGCGGCTGCGCGCACTCGACCCAGCGGCGATCACCCATGCGATCTACCGTTCGTGCGAAATCAAGGCGCAGGTGGTGGGGCAGGACGAGCGCGAAGGCGGCATCCGCGCCATTCTCAATCTGGGACACACCTTCGGCCACGCGATCGAGACTGGCATGGGGTACGGCAACTGGCTGCACGGCGAGGCGGTGGCCGCGGGCATGGTGATGGCGGCGCAAACTTCGCGGCGCATGGGCTGGCTGACTGAGGCGGACGTCGCGCGCACCTGCGCGCTGATCCGTGCCGCCGGGCTGCCGGACGTGGCGCCGGACCTGGGCGTCGACACCTATCTGGAATACATGGGCCACGACAAGAAGGTCGAAGGCGGGAAAATGCGCTTCGTGCTGCTCAAGAAGCTCGGCGAGGCGGTGGTTACCGGCGATGTCCCTGAGGCGATGCTGTGCGACACGTTGACGCACTGCGTGGTGACCTGACCGGCCGGTTCTGGCAAAACGCTGCCCCGATCGACTGCCGCACTGCGCGGCGAACCCAGCGACGATGCGGCGGCCATGGCCGCCCAGATGTTTGTCGTCGATGTTGGGCCGGGCAGGTGGAATCCGGCATTGGACGAAAGCGGGTCTGCGCGCGAGGCACGGAAAAAATACAGCAAGGCAGCCTTGACACGTGCCGAAAACAGGCCTAGATTTGGAACCAATTGATCCACCCGGTTAGTCCTTATTGGACTATCAAGCCGGTGTGTATTAATACTTTCGGATCTTAAATTGAGAATGTCGTATGATCTTGATTTGGGTTATTTGGGTCAAGGGCTGCCACAGCACGTGCGCATGATTTTGGCTTAACGGGGGAGACCCTGCCGGTGTTCATCGAGCGAACTCTTGAAAGGGAATGTGAAATGAAGAGAAGGGGAAGTCAAGTGAAGGGTCTTTATCAAGCCGCATCGTCAATTCTGGCCATGGCCGTGGTCGGGGCTTTCGCCCCGGCCTTTGCCACGGACGCGCCAACCCTGTCGGCGGAGCAGAAGGCGTCGGCATCCAAGCTCTATTTCGAACGCTGCGCCGGCTGCCACGGCATTCTGCGCAAGGGGGCGACGGGCAAGAATCTGGAACCAGTCAACACGCTCAAGCTGAATCAGTCACGGCTGGAGAACATCATCAGCTACGGGACCGATGGCGGGATGGTCAACTTCGACGACATCCTGACCAAGGAAGAAATCTCGATGATGGCGAAATACATCCAGATTACGCCGGATGCGCCGCCCGAGTGGGGAATGAAAGACATGATGGACAGCTGGAAGCTGGTCATCAAGCCGGAAGACCGGCCCAAGAAGCAGATGAACAAGATCAACCTGAAGAACGTGTTCTCGGTGACCTTGCGTGATTCCGGCGAAGTGGCGCTGATCGACGGCGACACCAAGCAGATCTGGGGCATTGTGAAAACCGGATATGCCGTGCACATTTCGCGCGTGTCCAAGTCCGGCCGCTATGTCTATGTGATCGGCCGCGACGGCAAGCTCGACCTGATCGACATGTGGTACGAGAAACCCACCGTGGTGGCTACCATCAAGATCGGCATCGAGGCGCGTTCGGTGGAAACCTCCAAGTTCAAGGGCTACGAGGACAAGTACGCGATCGCCGGCTCCTACTGGCCGCCGCAGTACGTGATCACCGAGGGCGATACGCTCAAGCCGCTGAAGATCATGTCGACCCGCGGTCAGGATGTGGATGGCGAGTATCACCCCGAACCGCGCGTGGCCTCCATCGTGGCGACCGAGGATAAGCCGGAGTGGGTGGTCAACATCAAGGAAACCGGCATGATCAGGCTGGTGGATTACTCCGATATCAAGAACCTCAAGGAAACCACCATCGAGTCCGCCAAGTTCCTGCATGACGGCGGCTGGGATTCGACCAAGCGCTACTTCCTGGTGGCGGCCAATGCTTCCGACAAGGTGGCGGTGGTCGATACCAAGACCGGCAAGCTGGCCGCGCTGGTGAACACCAAACCCAAGCCGCACCCCGGCCGTGGCGCCAACTTCAAGCATCCCAAGTATGGTCCGGTGTGGGCGACCTCCCACCTTGGCGCGGACGTGATTTCCCTGATCGGCACCGATCCGGCCAAGCACAAGCAGTATGCCTGGAAGGTCGTGGCCGAGCTGAAGAACCACGGCTCGGGGTCGCTGTTTGTCAAGACCCATCCCAAGTCCAACAACTTGTGGGCGGATGCGCCGCTGAATCCGGATCAGGAATTGGCCGAGTCGGTGACGGTGTACGACATCAGGAATCTGGACAAGGCGCCCGAGGTGATCAACATCGCCAAGCTGGCCAATCTGCCCGAATCCAAGGCGATCAAGCGCGCAGTCCACGCCGAGTACAACGCGACGGGAGACGAGGTGTGGTTCTCGCTGTGGGCGGGCAAGACCGAGCCGTCCGCGATCGTGATCATGGATGACAAGACCCGCAAGCTGAAACACGTGATCAAGGATCCGAGGCTGATCACGCCGACCGGCAAGTTCAACATCCTGAACACTCAGCACGACATTTACTAAAAGCCGAACCGGCGGGCGGAGGTTTCGGCTTCCGTCCGCCGCATCAATTTCAGCCGAGGGGAAACGTATGGCGGCAAAGCAAGGGTGGTGGGCGAAGTTGCGTTCGCCGAGCGTTAAATTTTCACTTCTGACCCTGTTGGGGGGCGGCTTCATCGCCGGCATCCTGTTCTGGGGCGGCTTCAACACCGGCATGGAAGCCACCAATACGCTTCCCTTCTGCATTTCCTGTCACGAAATGCGCAACACGGTCTATCAAGAATACAAACAGACTATTCACTATTCCAATCGCACCGGCGTGCGCGCGGAGTGCTCCGACTGCCACGTGCCCCAGGACTGGACCCACAAGATGATCCGCAAGATCCAGGCCAGCAAGGAGTTGTATGGCAAGGTAATGGGCACCATCGACACCGTGGAAAAATTCGAGGCCAAGCGGCTCACGCTCGCCAGGCGCGAGTGGGCGCGGATGAAGGCTTCGGACTCGCGCGAGTGCCGTAATTGCCACACATTCGAAGGCATGGACGTGGAAAAACAGAAGAGCAGGGCGGCAAAACAGCATGAAAATGCAAAGAATGACAATATGACCTGTATCGATTGTCACAAGGGTATCGCCCACAAGAAACCAGAGGGAATGACGGAAGAAGAGGCTGGCGGTTAAGCGATACGGGACTACAGTAGGCACGGCTTTGCACAACATATTTCGACAGGAGATGAACATGAACAAAACTTCGATTGCAGCTTCCGTACTGGGCTTGGCGTTGGCCGGCATAGCCGGGGGCGCCATGGCGGCGCCGGACTGGAGCAAGGCGCAAGCGCGCAAGGTGACGGTATTTCACCCCGGCGCCTCGGGCCTCGAGTGGATCATGAAGGGGACCGAGCACGGCGGCGCCAGGGGCTTGTCGAGAGGCGAGACCTGCATCGGCTGCCATGAGGATGAAAAAACCCAGAAGATCGATATTGACACCGACAAGATACTGAAAGGGGTGAAGCTCGAGCCCAAGCCGCTTGCCAATCATGCCGGCAGCATCCCGGTGAGCGTGCAGGCGGCCAACGATGGCACCAACCTCTACCTGCGTTTCAGCTGGAAAGAGCCCAAGGGCGGCGCCGAGAAAATGGACAAGGACAATCCGGTCAAGCTTGCCGTGATGCTGGAAGACAGCAAGGTGATGGTCAAGGATTCCAAGGGCAAGGACGTGAAAATCGGCGTGGCGGCGGGCTGTTGGGGTACGTGCCACACCGATGCGCGCACCATGCCGGGGGCGGACGACAAGAAAACCAAGTATGTCAAAGGGGGTACTCTGGCGAATGGACAGTATTACGATCTGATGCAGTGGAAGAGCGGCAAGGGCGCCAAGCCGGTGGATGGCCATGTGGCCGACAAGCGCGTGATGGAAGGCGGCAAAGCACTGGTGAGCGCGGAAGGCAAAAAGGACGGCGACACCTGGACCGTAACCCTCACGCGCAAGCTGACCGGCGGCGAGGGCGATATCGCGCTGGTTTCCGGCAAGACCTACAACATGGGCTTTGCCATCCATAACGACCATTCTGCGGGCCGTTTCCATCTTGTTTCGTTTGGCTACAGCCTGGGGATCGACGCCAAGGCCGACATTACGGCGGCGAAGCAGTAATTGGGGGGAAACATGTCGAATCTTCGCGACAATTGGGTCTCGACGCGACAGCAAAAACGGGGGGGCGGGCCGCACGCCACCCGGTTTTTTGCCGCGCCGCTGTTGGCGGCCAGCCTCTGCCTGGGCGTCATCCTGCCGGCCGCTGGCGCAGAACTGGCCGAGGTAGTGGTGGAAAAAATGCAGTTTGTCCCGCAGGTTCTTAGAATCAAACCCGGCACGACCGTGACCTGGGTGAACCGGGAAAAACGCAGCAATCATTCCATTTTGTTCGAGCAGGAGAACCTCGAGTCCGATCGGTTTTTTCCTGGCGAGACCTATCAACGCGCCTTCGATAAGCCCGGCACCTATCCCTATCGATGCGGTCCTCACCCCGAGATGCTCGGGGTAATTGAAGTGGTTGAGTAGGGCGGGGAGGGGCGGTTGAAATTTATCGTGGCGCTGCTGTTGATTACGCCTGCCGGACTGGCGCTGGCGGATGAACCGTCCGAAGCGCGGCAGAAGGAAATCAGCCATCTGGTGCGGCAGGATTGTGGCTCGTGTCATGGCATGAGCTTGGCGGGCGGGCTGGGATTGCCATTACGGCCCGAAACGCTGCGTGACAAGCCGAAAGAAAGTCTGGTCGCCACCATCCTGTACGGCCGGCCGGGCACCGCGATGCCCCCATGGAATCCGTTTCTGACTGAAGCCGAGGCTGAATGGATTGTCGATATGTTGTTGAAAGGGCAATTTTGATGCGACTGCTATCCAGCCTGTTTGCAGCACTGCTTCTCCTGCAAGGCTGCGCCAATGCGCCGTTGCGCGGAACCGGCGACCTGGGTGTCGTGATCGAGCGCGCCGCCGGGCGGGTGAGTATTGTCGAAACCAGCGGACGCTCGGTGCTGGGGCAGGTGGAGGGCCTGGGCGACCTCTCGCATGCCTCGCTGAATTATTCCCGCGATGGCCGCTACGCTTACGTGTTCGGCCGCGATGGCGGCCTCACCAAGGTGGACCTGCTGGCCATGCGCATCGTCGGGCGGGTGATGCAGTCCGGCAACAGCATCGGTGGCGCGATCTCCCAGGACGGCCGGCTGGTGGCGGTGGCGAATTACATGCCTGGAGGCATCAAGGTGTTCGATGCCGTCACGCTTGCGCTGGTGGCCGACGTTCCGGCGCTGGACGAGGCCGGCAGGCCGTCCAAGGTGGTCGGACTGGTGGACGCGCCGGGCAACCGCTTCGTGTGGAGCCTGTTCGAGGCGGGGGAAATCTGGGTGGGCGATTTCCGGACGCCCGCCCGGCCTGCACTGCGCAAGTACAGGCATGTCGGCAAGGAACCCTATGACGCCATGATCACCGCCGACGGGCGCTATTACCTGGCGGGCCTGTTCGGCGAGGATGGCCTCGCCATGCTCGATCTGTGGAACCTGGATACCGGTGTGACGCGGGTGCTGGATGGCTATGGCCGCGGCGAGCAGAAGCTGCCGGTCTACAAGATGCCTCACCTGGAAGGCTGGGCGGCCACCGGCAACGAATTGCTGGTGCCGGCGGTGGGGCGCCACGAAGTGCTGGTGGTGGACCAGGGAAGCTGGAAGGAAGCCGGGCGTATCCCGGTGCACGGCCAGCCGGTATTCGTGGTGGCGCGGCCGGACAACCGCCAGGTGTGGGTCAATTTCGCGTTTCCCCACAACGACACGGTGCAGGTGATCGATGTGCCCAGCCGCAAGGTCGTGCATACCTTCAAGCCTGGCCGCGCGGTGCTGCACATCGAATTCACCCCGCGCGGCGAGCACGCCTGGCTGTCGGCGCGCGACGACCACAAGGTTTTGATCTACGACAGCGAGCGCTTCGACCTGCTGGGCGAGCTGCCAGCGGACAGCCCGAGCGGCATTTTCTTCACCCATCGCGCCCACCGGACCGGACTATGAACCCAGACCTGGAGTTTCGCCTGTTGAATGACTACCAGCACGATTTTCCGCTGGTGGCCGCGCCCTTCGCCGCCATGGCCGCGGCGCTGGGCGTCTCCGAAACGGACGTGCTGGCCACCCTGGCCCGCCTGCAGGAGCGGGGCACGGTGAGCCGGGTCGGCGCAGTGGTCCGGCCGCGCAGCATCGGCGCCAGCACCCTGGCGGCGCTGGCGGTGCCGGAGGGCGAACTGGAGCGCGTGGCGCAGATGGTGAGCGCGTACCCCGAGGTCAATCACAACTACCAGCGCGAGCATCATTACAACCTCTGGTTCGTGGTGGCCGCACCGAATGAGCTGGCATTGCAGCGGGTGCTGCGGGAAATCGAGGAACGCTCCGGCTGCCGCGTGCTGTACCTGCCGCTGGTGGAGGATTACCACATCGACCTGGGCTTCGACCTCACTGGCGTGCGCGGCAAGCGCGCGCTCCATGTCGAGACCCACGCCGGAGGCGCCCCCCGGACTTACGTGCCGACGCCGGCAGAGCGTCACCTGCTTGCGGCGATCCAGTCCGGACTGCCTCTGGTGGCGCGGCCCTTTGCAGCGGCCGGCGCGCAGGCCGGAATGCCCGAAGCGGAAGCGCTCGCCGCCCTGCAGAACCTGCTCGACTGCGGCGTGATCAAGCGGATGGGGGTGGTGGTGCGCCACCATGAACTCGGCTATCGCGCTAACGCCATGGTGGTGTGGGACATTCCCGACGAGGACGTGGGCAGCGTGGGGACCTGCCTGGGCGGCATCGAATACGTCACCCTGTGCTACCGCCGCCCACGCCGCCTGCCGGGCTGGCGCTACAACCTGTTCTGCATGATTCACGGCCATGATCGCGCCGAAGTGCTGGCGCGCGTCGAGGCCATGCGCCAGGGCTGCGGCCTGCAGCACGTCGCCAGCGAAGTGCTGTTCAGCACACGTCGCTTCAAGCAGTGCGGCGCGCGATACGTCCGCGCGGCGGCCTGATGGACGCGCTGGACCGCGCCATCATCAACCAGCTGCAGGGCGATTTCCCGCTGTGCGAACGCCCCTACGCGGCGGTTGCCGAACAGCTCGGCAGCAGCGAGGATGAGGTGCTGGCGCGGGTCGAAAGACTGCTCCGGGACAGGGTGCTGACCCGCTTCGGCCCGATGTTCCATGCCGAGCGCCTGGGCGGCGGGCTCAGCCTGGTGGCGATGAAAATCCCGCCCGGCGATTTCGAGCGGGTGGCGGAAATCGTCAATGCCATGCCCGAGGTGGCGCACAATTACGCCCGCGAACACGCACTCAACATGTGGTTCGTGCTTGCCACCGAGACCCCGGAAGGGCAGCGCGAAGCCCTGGACAGGATCGAGCGCGAGACCGGTTTCCCGGTGTATGCCATGCCGAAAATCCGGGAGTATTTCGTCGAACTGAAGTTACATGCCTGAGCGCGATCGGCAGGATTGTTTCGCCGAACGAGAAAATGGCCGCAAGGAAGAACCGATGTCGTCCCCCGCTTTCCCGCTCGACCCGCTCGACCGCCTGATCGTCCTGGCCACCCAGGACGGCCTGCCGCGGGTGGCGCGCCCCTATCACGCCGTCGCCGAACAGGTGGGCGCCGCGCCCGCCGAGGTGATGGCGCGGCTGCAGCGGATGCTGGAAAACGGCATCATCCGCCGTATCGGCGCCGTGCCCAACCACTATGCCCTGGGCTACAAGGCCAACGGCATGACCGTGTGGGACGTGGCGGACGAACGCGTCGACGTGCTGGGCGAGTGTGTCGGCCAGCTCGAATCGGTCAGCCACTGCTACCAGCGCCCACGCTATCTGCCGGACTGGCCCTACAACCTGTTTGCCATGGTGCATGGTCATGATCGCGCCGAGGTGGAACAAAAAGCACGCCAGATTGCCGAATTGCTGGGCGATGCCTGCCGCGGACACGAAATTCTTTACAGTACGAAGATATTAAAAAAAACCGGTTTGCGGATAATCTGACTGTTATGAATAATATTGATAATTGGAGGCTGCATGTTCGAGTTTTTGTGGAAAAGAAAAAAACAGGCGACACAGGAAGTGGCAAGGGAGCCAGCAAAGACCGCAACACCTGCCGAATCCAGAGCTGCAACCGGAACTCAGCTGCATTACGACCCCAATCTGGTGCCCAATCTGGTGTCGGATCATCGCATGTTGCTTGGAATCTTTGGCGAAATTACCGCCGCGATGGAGCAGAAAAACATGATCCGCACCAAGGAAAAGCTGGGCGAATTCGGTGATGCCCTGCGTGGCCACTTGCTCAAGGAGAATGTACGCTTCTATGTCTACCTTCAGCACAGCCTGGAAGGCGATGCCGAGAATGCCGCGATCATGGACGAATTTCGCAGGGAAATGCAGCATATCGGTAAGGCGGTGGCTGATTTCCTGCACAAATACACTGCCGAGGACGAATGGGATGGGAGCATGTGGCAGAGCTTCCAGCAGGAGGCGGGAGGGATTGGCAAGGTTCTGACCAAGCGCATAGATACCGAGGAAAACAGTCTCTACCCGCTCTACCTGCCGCAGCAGGATTATCGCTAGTTTTTTTGCATAAGCCGGGTGTCTTTGATCTAAATCATTTCCGGCACGAATTGGGCCGGGTACATTCGTCCCAATATTTTTTTCGAGACTCCGGAGTGTTTCATGTTTCGCATTTCCCAGTTCATGCAGGAAATCGCCCAGCCCACCCCGCTTGGGCCGAAGCGCAATCCCCCGGGCCCGGTGCTGATCTGGAACCTGATCCGCCGCTGCAACCTGACCTGCAAGCATTGCTACTCGATTTCCGCCGACAAGGATTTCCCCGGCGAGCTGTCCACCGAGGAGGTGTTCGGGGTGATGGACGATCTCAAGCGCTTTCGCGTGCCGGTGCTGATTCTTTCCGGCGGCGAGCCATTGTTGCGCCCCGACATCTACGACGTCGCCCGCCGCGCCAAAGAGATGGGTTTCTACGTGGGACTGTCCACCAACGGCACGCTGATCGATGAAAGCAATATCAGCCAGATTGCCGCCATCGGTTTCGATTATGTCGGCGTCAGCCTGGACGGCATTGCGGCGACCCATGACAAATTTCGCCGCATGGATGGCGCTTTCGACAAGTCCATGCACGGCATCCGCCTGTGCAAGGCGCGCGGCATCAAGGTCGGCATCCGCTTCACCCTGACCCAGGATAACGCGCACGACCTGCCGGCGCTGCTGCAACTGATGGAGGACGAGGGGCTGGACAAGTTCTATCTGTCCCATCTCAACTACGCCGGGCGCGGCAACCGGAACCGCAGGGATGATGCCTTCCACCAGACCACGCGCGCGGCGATGGACCTGCTTTTCGATACCTGCTGGCGCGACCAGCAGGCGGGCAGGCCGAAAGAGTTCGTCACCGGAAACAACGATGCCGATGGCGTGTACCTGCTGCTGTGGGTAAGGAAAAATTTCCCGCAACTGGAAAAGCATATCCGGGCCAAACTGGAACAATGGGGCGGCAATTCCTCCGGCGTCAACGTGGCAAACATCGACAATCTGGGCAACGTCCACCCCGACACCATGTGGTGGAACTACACCTTGGGCAACGTGCGCGAGCGGTCCTTCTCGGACATCTGGATGGACACCTCCGACCCCATCATGGCCGGCCTGAAGGCGCAGCCGAGAAAGGTGGGCGGCCGCTGCGGCGCATGCACGCACTTTGCCATCTGCGGCGGAAATACCCGGGTGCGGGCATGGCAGGTGACGGGCGACCCGTGGGCGGAGGATCCCGCCTGTTATCTGGACGACGAGGAAATCGGTCTGGTGCAAGTTGCCGAGGTGGAGAAATGAACATGAGAGGAATGCTTGCAGCCTGCTGCCTGTTTTTGGTTTCGGGCGCCCTGGCCGACGTGCCGGTAGAGAAAACGTACGCCGAGCATTGTGCTTCCTGCCATGGCGCCGACCGCCTGGGGGGCACCGGCCCGGCGCTGTTGCCGGAGAATCTGGCGCGCCTGCGCCGTCCGGACGCAATCAAGGTGATCGCCGACGGGCGCCCCGCCAGCCAGATGGCAGGGTTTTCCGACAAGCTCGGCAAGGCGGAGATCGAGGCGCTGACGGGCTTCATCTACACCAAGCTGCCGCAGGTGCCGGTATGGGGCAGGAATGAAATCGTCGCCTCCCACATTCGGCACGTGCCTGCCGGCAGCCTGCCGAACAAGCCGGTATTCAGCGTCGCTGATCCGCTCAACCTGTTCGTGGTGGTGGAGCTGGGCGACCATCACGCCACCATTCTCGATGGTGACAAACTGGAGCCGGTTCACCGCTTTGCCACCCGCTTCGCGCTGCATGGCGGGCCGAAATTTTCACCCGATGGGCGCTTTGTCTATTTCGCCTCGCGTGACGGTTGGGTGAGCAAGTTCGATATCTACAACCTGAAGACCGTGGCCGAAGTGCGTGCCGGCATCAATGCCCGCAACCTGGCGGTTTCTGGCGATGGCAAGACGGTGCTGGTGGGCAATTACCTGCCGCACAGCCTCGTTCTGCTGGACGCGAACGACCTCTCGCTGCTCAAGGTGATTCCGGCCGTGGGCGCGGACGGCAAGAGCTCGCGGGTATCCGCGGTGTACCAGGCGGAGCCGCGCGGCAGCTTCGTGGCTGCGCTGAAAGACACTCGCGAGGTGTGGGAGATTGCCTATGGCGACAAGGCTTTTCCGATCCGCCGCATCGCGGCGGACGATTATCTCGACGATTTCTTTTTCGACCAGGACTACAAGCTTTTGATCGGCACTGCGCGCGACAGCCACAAAGGTCAGGTCATCGACCTCGATACGGGCAAAAAACTGGCGGAACTGGATCTTCCCGGCATGCCGCATCTTGGTTCAGGCATTACCTGGGACTATCGGGGGCGGCAGGTGATGGCCACGCCCAACATGAAGGACGGCGTGGTGAGCGTGATCGACATGCAAAGCTGGAAAACCATCAAGGAGATCAAAACCCCGGGGCCGGGGTTTTTCATGCGCAGTCATGAGAACACGCCCTATGCCTGGACGGATGGCTTTGCCACCGGCAATCCGGCGAGTAATGACACGATGACTCTGATCGACAAGAAAACCCTGGAAGTGGCCCACATCCTGCGTCCTGAGCCGGGCAAGACCGCGGCCCATGTGGAATTCTCGCGCGACGGAAAATACGCGCTGGTGAGCATCTGGGAGATGGACGGCGCGCTGGTGATCTACGACACGGCGACACTGAAGGAAGTGAAGCGCATCCCGATGCGGAAGCCGTCGGGAAAATACAACGTCTACAACAAGACCACCCGCTCCGCCGGCACCAGCCACTGAGAGGAGCCGTCGGCGCCGGCTCGCTCGCCGGCGGGCTGGCCGCGCCGATTACACGCCCGATTGCCGCCCGGGCGTGTTGACCTCGCCGTGATGGCGGGATTCCTGCTGTTGCGGCAGGCTTCAGTGTGCTGCACACTGGCCGCGTTCGCTTCGCCCGACATCGACCACGCATCCCGACCATGACCCCACTCGCACCCTACGCCGCGCATTCCGACCAGTCCCGCGGGCGGCTGCATTCCGAACCCGCCGCCACGCCGCGCTCCGAATTCCAGCGCGACCGCGACCGCATCGTTCATTGCGCCGCGTTCCGGCGGCTGGAATACAAAACCCAGGTGTTCGTCAACCACGAGGGCGACCTGTTTCGCACCCGCCTCACCCACAGCCTCGAAGTGGCGCAGATCGCCCGCACCATTGCCCGCTTACTAAACCTCAACGAGGACCTGGTGGAGGCGGTGGCGCTGGCGCACGACCTCGGTCACACGCCCTTCGGCCACGCCGGGCAGGATGCGCTGAACGCCTGCATGCGCGAGCACGGCGGCTTCGAGCACAACCTGCAGTCGCTGCGCGTGGTCGATTTGCTGGAAGAGCGCTACGCCGAGTTCGACGGCCTGAACCTTACTTTCGAGGCGCGCGAGGGCATCCTCAAGCATTGCTCGCTCACCAATGCCGAAAAGCTCGGGGATGTCGGCGAGCGCTTTCTGGACAGGCAGCAGCCCTCGCTGGAAGCGCAGATTTCCAACCTGGCCGACGAGATCGCCTACAACAACCATGACGTTGACGACGGCCTGCGTTCCGGCCTGATCACGTTGGAGCAGCTGTCCGGCGTGCAGATCTTCGCCCGCCACCTGAATGAGGTCCGCGCCAGATATCCGACGCTGAATGGCCGCCGTGAGGTGACCGAAACCGTGCGCCGCATCATCAACACGCTGGTTCTCGACCTGGTGAATACCACGCGCACCAACATCGAGCTCAGCGGCGTCACCAGCATCGATGCCGTGCGTGCCGCGCCGCCGCTGGCGGCGTTCAGCCCGGCGCTGTTGGACGAGCACCGTGAACTCAAGCGCTTCCTGCTGCATCACCTGTACCGCCATTACAAGGTGGCGCGCATGAGCAGCAAGGCAGGGCGCATCGTCACCGATCTCTACACCGCATTCATCGGCGATGCGCGCCTGCTGCCGCCCGAATACCAGGCGCGCGAATCGCTGGAAGGCGCACGTGCCGTAGCCGATTACATCGCCGGCATGACCGACCGCTACGCCATGCGCGAACATCGGCGGATTTTCGCGGTGGAAGAGATCTACGACTGAGCGTATCTGCACGATAGCCGTTCCCGGCGGGCGGAGCTCCCGCAAGGGGGCTCCGCACCAAGCCGCCAAAGCGGCAACAACTCACGCATCGGCGCCCTTTCCGAGAGTTTTCCACTCGATTATGAGGCTTCAGGCGGCGTCGCCCGGCGGCAGGGTTCGCGCCACCACCCAGGTTTCCACTTCCAGCGCGCCAGCCTGTTTCAGTGTTTTTGCCAGCTCGTCGAGACTGGTTCCGGTGGTCATCACGTCGTCGATCAGGGCGATGCGCCGCCCGCGAACGTCGCCGGTGCAGACGAACGCGCCGCGCACGTTGCGTCGTCGCGCATCGTGTTTCAGGCCCATCTGCGGCGGGGTGTCGCGGATGCGCCGGCAGCTGTCGGTGTCGAGCGGGAGATCGAGCCGCTTCGCCACGTCGCGCGCGATCTCGGTGGCGTGGTTGAAGCCGCGTTCGCGGATGCGTTTTGCATGCAGCGGCATCGGGATCAGGCAGTCCGGTCCGGGGCCGGGGGCCACGCTCGCCGCAAGACATTCGCCCAGAGCCGGAGCGATGGCGAGCCGGCCGTTGTATTTCAGGCGCGGGATCAGGCGGTCGAGCGGAAACGCATAGGCCAGCGCGGCGCGGCTGCGGTCGAACGCGGGCGGGTGCTTGAGGCAGGCGCCGCATACCTGGCCGTCGGGCGTGGGAATGGCGCAGCGCGGGCACTGCGGCTGCCTGTGCCAAGGCAGGTCGGCCAGGCAGGCGCCGCACAGGGGGCCGGTTCCCGATGTCGCACCGCACAGCAGGCAGGTGGACGGGACGAGCTGCCTAAAAATTGATCGGATGTTCAATTTCGGGGTCTCTCCAATTTGACAGGGGCGATGCCTCCCGCGAAAATCCGGGCCATGAATGAAAAACGCGTCATCTCCGCTTCGTCCTCCCGTTTTGCCGCACAGCTGTTCAACCTCATCACCGTCGCGGTGATGCTGATTTCGCTGACCGCGTTGCTGCTGGGCAAGCTGCTCGCCAGCCAGAAAGTCGGTTTTTTGCCCGTCGTGATGTCGCTGCCGCCGGTGATGATCTGGCTGGCCGGATCGATTTTTGTCTATGCCGGCATCGCCCATCACCCCAACCCGCGTGCGGTGCATTTCAACAAGTGGGCAGGCTACCGGTTTTATGGCGTGATGGGCAGCCTGGTGGTGATCGGCCCGGCGATCTACAGCCTGCTTGATGGCTGGCTGGGGCTGATGCTGGTGCTGGGGCTGGCAGTGGCGATTATCGTGCCGTGGGCGCTGTTTGATATTTACAAGGCCGCGCGCGAACCGTGGCAGGACATGACTATCGAGGTGGAAAAAAATGAATGATATGACTCAGCCCGTTGCGCGGCTGTCGATGGCCGGGATCGAGGCGCTATTCGCCTTGCCGTTTGCCGACCTGATGTACCAGGCGCAGAACGTGCATCGTGACCGCTTCGACCCCAACAAGATTCAGCTCTCCACCCTGCTGTCGATCAAGACCGGAGGCTGTTCCGAGAATTGCGGCTACTGCCCGCAGTCGGCGCACCACGACGCCGGGGTGGACAAGCAGCCGATGATGAAGCTGGACGACGTGCGGGCGGCTGCCCGCGCCGCCAGGGACGCCGGCGCTTCGCGCTTCTGCATGGGCGCGGCCTGGCGCGGACCGAAACCGCGCGACCTCGAATCGGTGGTCGAAATGGTGCGCGAGGTGAAGGCGCTGGGGCTGGAGACCTGCGCCACGCTGGGGATGCTGAAGGACGGCCAGGCCGAGCAGTTGAAGGCGGCCGGCCTCGACTACTACAACCACAACCTCGACACCGCGCCCGATTTCTATGGCGACGTCATCACCACCCGCGACTACCAGGATCGGCTCGACACGCTTGAACGCGTGCGTCAGGCCGGCCTCAACGTGTGCTGCGGCGGGATCGTCGGCATGGGCGAGTCGCGCACCCAGCGCGCCGGCCTGATCGCGCAGCTGGCCGCGCTCGACCCGCAGCCGGAGTCGGTTCCGATCAACCTGCTGGTGCGGGTCGAGGGCACGCCGCTCGCCGATGCCGAGGCGCTCGAGCCGCTGGAGTTCGTGCGCACCATCGCGGTGGCACGCATCGCCCTGCCGAAAAGCCTGGTGCGACTGTCCGCCGGGCGCCAGCAGATGAGCGACGTGATGCAGGCGCTGTGCTTCCTCGCCGGCGCCAATTCGATCTTCTACGGCGACAAGCTGCTCACCACCGGCAACCCGGAGTGGGAGCGCGACCAACGCCTGTTCGACGCGCTCGGACTGACGCCGTTGTGAGCTTCGCCGCGCTGAGCCGCCTGCAGCAGGGGCTGGCGTCGCTGCAGGCCGATCATCTCGAACGGCGGCGCTCGGTGCTCGACGGCACGCAGGGCGTGCACGTCACGATCAACGGCCAGCACGTCATTTCTTTCTGCAGCAACGACTACCTCGGCCTGGCCGCCGATGCGGCGCTGCTTGCCGCCGCGCACGCCGCGCTCGATGCGTGCGGCGTCGGCGCGGGCGCGGCGCATCTCATCACCGGTCACCACCGTTTCCACCACGACTTCGAGGCCGCATTTGCGCGCTTCGTCGGCAAGCCTGCGGCGCTCTTGCTTTCCACCGGCTACCTGGCCAATCTGGGCGTGCTGACCGCACTGGTCGGCCGCCATGGCGAAGTGTTCGGCGACAAGCTCAATCACGCCTCGCTGGTCGATGCCGCACAGCTGTCCGGCGCGAACTTCACCCGCTACCGCCACAACGACCTGGCGCAACTCGAGGGCCAGCTGGCGGCAAGCCGGGCGCAGGACAAAGTCATCGTGTCGGACCTGGTATTTAGCATGGACGGCGATATCGCGCAGGTCGACGCGCTGCTCGACCTGGCCGAGCGCTTCGATGCCTGGCTGTATCTCGACGACGCGCACGGCTTCGGCGTGCTGAACGACGGACGCGGCGGACTCACCGAGCGCGCCCGTTCCAGCGACCGCGTGATCTATCTGGCCACGCTCGGCAAGGCGGCCGGCGTGGCGGGTGCGGCGGTGTCGGCGCATGAAAATGTGATCGACTGGCTGATCCAGAAGGCGCGTCCCTATATCTACACCACCGCCTCGCCGCCGCTGCTGGCCGCGTGTCTGGCCGAGAGCCTGCGCCAGATCGAGGCAGGCGCAGCGCGGCGCGAGCGCCTGCGCAGCCGCATCGTGCAGCTACGCGAAGGGCTTGCCGGCTTGAAGCACGGCTCGCTGATGCCGTCGGATACGCCGATCCAGCCGCTGCTGATCGGCGCCAATGCCGACGCGGTGCGGCTGTCGCAGGCCCTGCGCGCGCGCGGCCTGCTGGTGCCCGCGATCCGCACGCCGACGGTGCCGGCCGACACGGCGCGGCTGCGCATCACCCTGTCGGCCGCGCACAGCGCCGGCGATGTCGATCAATTGATCGGGGCGCTGCATGCCATCGCCTAAACCCATCCTCGCACTGGTGCACGGCTGGGGCATGAATGCCCGCGTGTTCGACGCGCTGACCGCGCGGCTGGCGGCCGATTTCGAAGTGCGTGCACTCGACCTGCCCGGCCACGGCGGATGCGATGACGTGGCCGACAACACCCTGCAGGGCTGGGCCGACGACCTGGCACAACGGTTGCCAGATGGCGCCACGCTGCTCGGCTGGTCGCTCGGCGGCCAGGTGGCGATGCGCGTGGCGCTCGACCATCCGCACAAGATCGCCCGCCTGGTGCTGCTGGCATCGACCCCGAAATTCGTTGCGGCGGAGGACTGGACGTGCGGCATGGCGCCTGCCGACCTGCAGGATTTCGGCGCTGCGCTGTTGGCCGATCCGCAGGCCACGCTGCTGCGCTTCCTGAGCCTGCAGACGCGCGGCATGAACGGGCAGAAGACGCTGCTGCAGCAATTGCGGCAGTCGCTTCTGGCCGCGCCCGCCGCCAGCCGCGAGGCACTGGCGGGCGGACTGGCGATCCTGCGCGACACCGATCTGCGCGTGGAACTGCCACTGCTGATGCTGCCGACACTGGTGCTGCACGGCGCACTCGATACCCTGACCCCGCCGGCGGCCGGCGCCTGGCTGGCCGAAGCCTTGCCCACCGCGCAGCACGTCGGATTTTCTCGTGCCGCGCATGCGCCGCACCTGTCGCACGGCGAAGAGGTGGCGGCTGCGATCGGACGCTTTGCCCATGGTTGATCCAAACGAAATGCCCAAACCGGCAGGCGAACTCGATTTCGCCGAAGTACGGCGCGCCTTCGGCCATGCCGCCGCCAGCTACGATACGCATGCGGTTCTGCAACGCGAAGTATGCGACCGCCTGCTTGAGCGGCTTGATTACATGACCCTGCAGCCGGGCCGCGTGCTCGATGTCGGCAGCGGCACCGGCTATGGCCTGGCACATCTGCGGTCGCGCTATGCGGAGGCCGAATGCTGCGCCCTCGACATCGCCCCGGCCATGCTTTCCGCGACGCGTGCGCGCCTGCCGCAACCGACCTGGGCGCAGCGCACCCTGCAACGCCTGACCCCCAATCCCTCAAGCCTCACCCACCTGCTGTGCGCCGACATGGAACGACTTCCGCTGGCGCCCAACAGCATGAACCTTGTCTGGTCGAGCCTGGCGCTGCAGTGGGCGCACGATCTTGAGGCCACCCTCAAGGGCTTCCATCAGGTGCTGGCGCCGGGCGGCCTGCTGATCTTCGCCACCTTCGGCCCCGACACGCTGAAGGAATTGCGCGCGGCATTCACGGCCATCGACGATGCGCCGCACGTCAATCGCTTCGTCGACCTGCACGATATCGGCGACATGCTGATCCACGCTGGCTTCGCCAGCCCGGTGATGGAAATGGACATGCTGACGCTGACCTACGCCGACCTCAAAAGCCTGATGCGCGACCTCAAGGGCATCGGCGCGCACAATGCCGCGGCGGCGCGGCGGCGCGGCCTGTTCGGTAAATCGGCGTGGGCGCGGCTGGAGCAGGCGTATGAATCGCAACGGCTGGAAGGCCGCCTGCCGGCCACCTTCGAAGTGGTCTACGGCCACGCCTGGGCAGGCGACAAGACGCGGCGCGAAGACGGACGCCAGGTGATCGAGTTCGCCATCGGCGAGCGCAAGAAGAAATTGGGCCGGGTATGAAAGGCCTGTTCGTCACCGGCACCGATACCGGCGTCGGCAAGACGCGGGTGGCGGTGGCGCTGATTCATGCCCTGCGCGCGCGGGGCCTGCGCGTGGCGGCGATGAAGCCGGTGTCGGCAGGGAGCGCGCCGGGCGAACTGAACGGGGATGTGACGGCGTTGCTGCACGCGGCCAACGTCGATGCCGACCTGCACGATGTCAATCCCTATGCCTTTGCCGAACCGGTTGCGCCGCATATCGCCGCAGAGCGGGCCGGTGTGCGGATCGAACTGGATGTCATCGAGGCGGCGTATGGGCGGCTTGCTGCTGCGGCAGACGTGGTGGTGGTCGAAGGTGCGGGCGGCTGGCGGGTGCCCTTGAACGAGCGCGACGACATGGCGGACCTGGCGCAGCGCTTGGGCCTGCCGGTCGTGCTGGTGGTGGGCCTGCGCCTGGGCGGCCTCAACCATGCGCTGCTGACCGCGGAGTCGATTGCCCGGCGGCAGCTGCCATGGGCCGGCTGGGTGGGCAACCACATCGACCCGGCAATGGCCCGTCAGGCCGAGAATATTGCCGCGCTGCGCGTGCGGATGCCCGATCCGTGCCTGGGTGTGCAGCGCTTTCTTCATGAAGAAAGCGTTTCAGGGGCGGCGCTGCAATGGCTGAGCTTGCCTGATTGGCCGACGATGACCCGAACCTGATTCGGGCTGCATGGGGTCTCGTGCCGCTGGCCGTCCGCGCGCGCCGCGGCGGGGGTAGGCGATGGGCACGAAGTCATTTGCCCGTGCAGTCCTGCCAATATCCATTTGATTTATATGGGAAATAAGGTCACTAACTGGATATTCGGACAGGATTGTTTTATATTGAGTTAATTCATTCGCAAGAGCACGAGATGATCCTTTCCCGAACCAGTCAATATGCCGTGCAGGCGCTGATCTATATGGCCACCCAGTCGAGCACCACGCCCGTGCTGAACAAGGATGTCGCCGCGCAACTCGGCGTGCCCGCGCCGTATCTCGCCAAAATCCTGCAGGGACTGGCCAAGGGCAACCTGCTGATTTCCTCCCGTGGTCGTCTGGGTGGTTTCTGTCTGCGCGAGAATGGCGACAACATCACACTCATGCAAATCCTGCTGCTGACCGAAGGCCCGACGTTCACCGAAAATTGCATGCTGGGGCTCAAGAAATGTAGTGATGAAACCGCCTGCCCGCTGCATTTCCGCTGGGTGCCGGTGAAGATGAAGATCATCGAAATGCTGCAGGACACCACGCTGGGAAAACTGGCCAAGGCGGTCGAAACCGGTAAGTACCGCCTCGCCGACGTTCCCGGGATGCTGTTCGAGCAGGCCAACATATGAAAGGCCAACGCATGAAAAGCTGGCTCCTTGCCGCCTGCGTCACGGCGGCCTTCGCCCTGGCCGGCTGCCAGCCCGCCCCGCAGCCCCCGTCATTCCTGGCGACCGACATCACCGGTGCTACCTTCGCGCGGGACTTCAGGCTGACCGACCATTATGGGCAGGTGCGGACTCTGGCGGATTTCAAAGGAAAGGCGGTGGCCGTTTTCTTTGGCTACATCCATTGCCCCGACGTCTGCCCCACCACGCTGTCGGACTTTGCGGTAGCACTGCAGCAACTCGGGCCGCAGGCCGAACAGGTGCAGGTGATTTTTGTTACGGTGGACCCGCAGCGCGACACCCCGGAACTGCTGAAGCAGTTCGTGCCGGCCTTCAATCCGGACTTCCTGGGGATGTATGCTGATGAGGCGGTGCTGAAACAGCTGGTGAAAGAATACAAAGTGGTCTACCAAAAGACTGCGGTGAAGGCTGAGGACGACTATTTGATCGACCACAGTGCAGGCACCTATGTTTATGATCAGAAAGGGAATTTACGGCTGCTCATGCCTTATGGCAGCAGCCCTGACGCCATCGCCCAGGATTTGAGGACCTTGCTGGCGGCGTCCTGATCCGTGCCGACCTGCTTGCAGGCGGAGAGTGGCTTCCTTATAATGCGGCGCTTTCGCGATTTATACCAAGTACATTTGCTGGTTTAAAGACAAGCACTATTTCGGGTACAACAGGAGCGGTCGATGGCGGTCACAGCATATTCCGGTGCAGAGCAATACAACTTTGACATCGTTAAAAAGTTTGCCGTCATGTCGCTTGTCTGGGCGGTCATCGGCATGTCTGTCGGCGTATACATCGCCTCCGAACTGGCCTGGCCGTTTCTGAATTTCGACAGCCCGTATTTCTCGTTCGGGCGCTTCCGTCCGGTACACACCACCTCGGTGATCTTCGGCTTCGGCGGATCGGCGCTGTTTGCCACCTCCTATTACGTCGTCCAGCGCACCTGCCAGACCCGCCTGATTTCGGACGGCATGGCCAGTTTCACTTTCTGGGGCTGGATGGCGATCATCGTGCTGGCCGACCTCAGCTACATGCTGGGCTATACCCAGGCGCGCGAATATGCCGAAATGGAATGGCCGATCGACCTCCTGATCGAGGTGGTGTGGGTGACCTACCTGATCCTGTTCGTCGGCACCATCATGCGCCGCAAGCAACCGCACATCTACGTCGCCAACTGGTTCTACCTGTCCTTCATCCTGGCGACCGCGCTGCTGCATACCTTCAACAACCTGGCGATGCCGATCGACCTGTTCTCGATGAAGTCCTACAGCCTGTTTGCCGGCACCCAGGACGCGATGACCCAGTGGTGGTATGGCCACAACGCGGTGGGATTCTTCCTCACCGCCGCCTTCCTCGGCATGATGTACTACTTCGTGCCGAAGCAGGCTGGCCGCCCGATCTACTCCTACCGCCTGTCGATCGTCCACTTCTGGGCACTGGCCTTCATGTACATGTGGGTGGGCGCGCACCACCTGCACTGGACGGCGCTGCCGGACTGGACCTCGTCGCTGGCCGCCGCCTTCTCCATCCTGCTCCTGATGCCCTCGTGGGGCGGCATGATCAACGGCATCATGACCCTGTCGGGCGCCTGGGACAAACTGCGCACTGATGCGGTGATGCGCTTCATGATCGTCGCGCTGTCGTTCTACGGCATGTCGACCTTCGAAGGTCCGATGATGTCGCTGAAAGAAGTCAACGCGCTGTCGCACTACACCGACTGGACGGTGGGCCACGTGCATTCAGGCGCGCTGGGCTGGGTGGCGATGATTTCCTTCGGCTCGCTGTACCACATGATTCCGCGCTTGTGGGGCACCCGGATCTATAGCAACAAGCTGGTTGAGGCGCACTTCTGGCTCGCCACCATCGGCATCGTCCTGTACATCGTTGCGATGTGGATTTCCGGCATTACCCAGGGCCTGATGTGGCGCGCATTCGACGAGTTCGGCAACCTGCAATACTCGTTTGTCGAATCCGTGGTAGCGATGATGCCCTTCTACGCGATGCGCGCCATTGGCGGCATGTTCTTCCTCACCGGCACCGTGCTGATGTTGGTCAACATGTTCATGACCATCCGCCAAGGCAAGCGCGAAAGCGCTGTGTTGGATGCCGGGCTGGCCGTCAGGATGGCACAAGCCTGATTCGGGGACGATTAAAAATGAACATCAACTTCAAACACGAATGGATTGAAACCAACATCGGCCTGATGGCGGTGTTGACCATGCTGGCGATCAGCGTCGGCGGTCTGGTGGAAATCGCACCGCTGTTCTTCATCGACAAGACCATCGAGAAGGTCGAGGGCGTGCGTCCCTACACGCCGCTGGAGCAGCGCGGCCGCGACATTTATACGCGTGAAGGCTGCTATACCTGCCATTCGCAAATGATTCGACCGTTCCGCGACGAAAAACTGCGTTACGGCCATTATTCGCTGGCGGCGGAATCGCAATACGACCATCCCTTCCAGTGGGGCTCCAAGCGCACCGGTCCCGACCTGGCGCGGGTTGGCGGCAAGTACTCGAACGAGTGGCACGTGCAGCACCTGGTGGCGCCGCGTTCGATGGTGCCCGAATCGGTGATGCCGAATTACCCGTGGCTGCTGTCGACGCAGCTGGATATTTCCGATACGGCGGCCCGCATGAAGGCGCTGCGCAAGGTCGGCGTGCCGTATTCGCTGTCGCAGGCCGAGTACGACGCCAACGTGACCAAGTTCGGCGAAACCGTCGCCAAGCAGCTCCACATTCCCGCTGCGCAGAAGAACCTGGTCGAGCAGGCCAACTTCGGCAACTATGACGGCGATCGTTCCGGAATTTCTGAAATGGATGCCTTGGTGGCCTATCTGCAAATGCTGGGCACCATGGTCGATTTCAGCAAATATGCCGACGACGCGTTCGTCGAAACCCGCTGAGCGACTGAGGTCAGGCAATGGAATGGTTGATGTGGTTTTCCAAATCCGAAAACACCAAGCCCCTGGCCTTGATCATTTTTTTCGTCACCTTTATCGGCATCGTGATTTACGTCTACGGTAGCAAAAAGCGAAGCGCGCAACTGGAGTCCTACCGCGACATTCCGTTTCTCGACGACCAGCCAGGCGATCAAGACGACACGAAGGACAAGCAATGAGCGAGCAAAAGCCACAAACGGTTCCGACCACGGGTCATGTCTGGGACGGCGACCTGCAGGAATACAACAATCCGCTGCCGGTATGGTGGGTCTACACGTTCTACGCTACGGTGATCTTCGCCCTCGTGTACTGGACGATCTATCCATCGTGGCCGTTTGGCAAAGGCTGGATCGGCGGAGTTTCGAAAATCGCCTATGTCAACAGCGAAGGCGAAGCCAAAACGCACAGCTGGAACACCCGCGCACTGTTGCTGGCCGATCTGAACAAGGCCGCGATCGCGCAAAAGCCCTACTTCGACAAGGTGGAGGCGATGTCCTATGAGCAGATTGCCAAAGATCCGGAAATGAGCGGTTTTATTCTTTCCGCGGGCAAGTCGCTGTTTGCGGACAACTGTGCACCCTGCCACCAGGCAGGCGGCCAGGGCATGATCGGTTTCTTCCCCAACCTGACCGACGACGACTGGCTGTACGGCGGATCGTACGAAAAGGTTCATGAAACCTTGATGGACGGCCGTCGCGGCTACATGCCTGCCTTCAGCGAAGTGTTGAATGGCGAGCAGATCGACCAGCTGGCGAATTACGTGGCCAGCCTGTCGGGCATTGACCATGACTCCGCCAAGGCTACTTCCGGCGATGCGCTGTTCCATGGCGAAGCCGCGGGCTGTTACGTCTGCCACGGCGGCGGTGCCAAGGGACGCCAGGAACTGGGCGCCCCCAACCTGACCGACAACATCTGGCTGTGGGCCAACGTGCCGGCGGCCGGTTCTGCCGAGGGCAAGGTCGCTGCAATACGCGGCGTCATTGCCAGCGGCCTCAACAAGGGCGTGATGCCAGCGTGGTCTGCTCGACTGACACCCGAACAAATCAAGGTTTTGACAGTCTACGTTCATGAGCTGGGCGGCGGGCAGTAGCCTTCGGATGACGGGATGAGCAAAGCCCCCGCTCGCGGGGGCTTTTGTTTCCCATCCATTTAAGCGGTCGCACCATGCAAACAGGTCAAAAAGACCAGTCCGAGCTTTACCAGAAGCGCATTCCCATCTTCACCCGTTCGGTGAAGGGACGTTTTCGGCGTTTCAAGACTTCGGTTCTGGTGCTGGCCTATGCGATTTACTTTCTGCTGCCGTGGCTGCCATGGCAGCGCCTGGATGCCCCGGCACAGGCAGTCCTGTTCGATCTGCCGGGGCGCCGGTTTTTGATCTTCGGGCTGACGGTCTATCCGCAGGATGTCATCTGGCTGGCACTGCTGCTGTTCATCGCCGCCATTCTGCTGTTCTTCGTCACTGGACTGGTCGGTCGTGCGTTCTGCGGCTACTTCTGCTTCCAGACCTTGTGGACCGACTTCTTCATCTGGATCGAGCACCTGGTTCAGGGTGAGCGCCCGGCACGGACGCGGCTCCACCGTCAGCCGTGGAATTCCGAAAAGCTGGTCAAGGTCGGCGGCACCCATGCCTTGTGGATGTTGGCTTCGTTCTGGACGGGCCTCACCTTTGTCGCCTATTTCACCTATGCGCCGCAGCTGGTGCTGGATTTCTTCAGCGGCCAGGCCGCACCCGCCGCCTACATCACGACGGGTGTGCTGACCCTGTCGACCTACGTCGCGGCCGGCCTGATGCGCGAGCAGATCTGCACCTATGTCTGCCCGTATGGCCGCTTCCAGAGCGTGATGTACGAGCCCGAGACCCTGGCCGTTCATTACGACGCCCGGCGCGGCGAAGCGGCGCACGGACGGGCCCCCGCGCGCGCCGGCCAGCGCACCCTGGCCGAGCGCCACGAAAAGGGGCTGGGCGATTGCGTCGATTGCGGCCTGTGCGTGCAGGTCTGTCCGGTCGGCATCGATATCCGCGAGGGCCTGCAATACAAGTGCATCTCGTGCGGGCTGTGCATCGACGCCTGCAATAACGTCATGGACTCGTTCAGTTTTCCGCGCGGCCTGATCCGCTACGATTCGGAAAAGAATCTGGCTTCACCCGTGCCGGCTGTGCCGAAGCTGCAATGGAGAAGCCTGAAAACCATCGGCTACGGCTTGGCACTGGTGCTGATGACCACCTACCTCGCTTACAGCGTGGCCACTCGCGGCAGCTTCGAACGTGCGGTCAACCAGATCCGCCAGCCGCTTTATGTCGTGCTGTCGAATGGCGACATCCGCAACCGCTACCAGATCCGCATCACCAACAAGGCGGCGCATGACCAGACCTATGTCATCAGCGCGCGCGGCATTCCGGCGGATGCGATCGACCTCGGCAATTTCCGCGAAGTCACCATCAAGTCGGGTCATAGCGGGCTGGTGCAAGCAAGCGTGCGGCTGTCGCCAACCGTTGCGGCACAAACGCAGCACTTCGAACTGGTCATCACGCCGCAGGGCAAGCCTGAAGAGGCACGAACCGAAAGCGTCCGCTTCGACGTTCCCGGAAAACGTCCATGAATACGATGACCTCCCTGCTTGGCGGCCTGGCCGCGGTGTTTGTCCTCTACCTGGCGGGGGGCACCATCCGTAACCTGCCGCCGATCCTGCGCGCACTGCTGGCGGGGCTGATCCCGCTGCTTGCGTATTTCGTTCTCATCGTCGGGCGCTGGCCGGGGCTGGACGTGGTGGCCATGCACATCTCGGTATTTCTCGCGGCGGGGCTGGTGCTGTTTGCGGTGACCCAGTTTCGCCGGCACAGCGTCGGACGCATGCACTGGGCACCCAAGCTCCTGACGGCATTTTTCCTCGGCCTCGTCGTGGTCAACGGCAGCCTGCTCTACATTGCCGGCAAAGGGCTGCCTGAACCGCTTGCGCGCTGGTGGCTGGGCAGCAAAGGGAATGCGGTCTACAGCGGTTTTTCCGGCGTGGTCGCGCATGGCCAGGCGGCAGCGAAAGCGGTTTCGTCCGAGCTCTCCCAGACGCAGCGCGAGTCGGAACTCGGCTGGCAGGTCGAAGTAAGCGGCCTCGACGGCAATGCCCCCGTGCGTGCGATCCAGGTTCGCGTCAAGGACCGCACCGGCCTGCCAGTTGATCGCATCGAGGGCGAATTGCGCCTGCTGCGGCCCGGTGCCGCCCAGGCCGCGCTCACGCTTCCGCTCGTCGCACTCGATGCCGGCACTTATGGCGGAGTGCTGCGCCTGCCCGCCAGCGGACGCTGGCTGGCCGAACTGCGCCTGCTGCGTGAACACAAGCTGCATTATCAGAATACGCAGGAACTGGTCGCGCCATGAGCGGCATCATGGGGTTTTTATTCCTGCTGTCCGGCCTATTCGTGCTGCTGATAGTCGTGGGCGTGTTCTGGTCGATCAAAAGCGGCCAGTTCGACGATCTGGAAGGGCCGGCCGAACGCATCCTGATGGATGACGATGATCCCTTGTTGCCGACCCGCCGCCCGGGCGGTCAGAGCGAATACCGGGACGGGCGCCAGTATCCAAATGGCCGCAAGTAAACTAGAATTTATCAACTTTTATGGAGTCCGTACGATGAAACAGCTTTTCACTTTTCAGGGTTTCCCCATGGTGGTGGTGGTCGCGCTGGTCGTCTGGTCATGGATCAGCATTCTCTCGGTTTTGATCGCCGCTTTTTTCTGATCCGGCTGCCCCAAACGACAAAGCCCCGCAATGCGGGGCTTTGTCGTTTGGGGGTTGTATGGCTTACGCCGGAATCAGGGCGCGCATTTTCTGCAGGGCGCGCGCTTCGATCTGACGAATGCGTTCGGCGGAGATGCCGTATTGGGCGGCCAGTTCATGCAGGGTCGCCGCTTCGCCTTCGGTCAGCCAGCGCGCCTTGATGATGTGGCGGCTGCGCTCGTCGAGGTTTTCCAGTGCGGTGGCCAGGCCGGTATGGCGCAGGCGTTCAGTCTGCACGCGTTCCAGCAGTTGGGCCGGGTTTTCGTCCGGGCTCGCCAGAAAAGCCAGCGGGCTGTAGCTTTCCTCGCCGTCGTCCACCGTCGGGTCGATGGAAACGTCATGGCCCGACATGCGGGTTTCCATTTCCAGCACGTCCTTGCGGCTGACGTTAAGCTCGCTTGCCATGGCGTCGGCTTCCTTGAACGTCAGGGCGTTGAGCGACTGCTTCAGGCTGCGCAGGTTGAAGAACAGCTTGCGCTGCGCCTTGGTGGTGGCGACCTTGACCAGGCGCCAGTTCTTCAGCACATATTCATGGATTTCGGCGCGGATCCAGTGCAGCGCGAACGATACCAGGCGCACGCCCCGCTCCGGGTCGAAACGCTTCACGGCCTTCATCAGGCCGACATTGCCTTCCTGGATGAGGTCGGCCTGGGGCAGGCCATAGCCCACATAATGGCGCGCCACGCTAACCACCACGCGCAGGTGCGACACCACCAGCTGACGCGCGGACTCGACGTCCTGCTTGTCGTGCCAGTCGCGTGCCAGTCGCTGCTCCTCTTCCAGTGTGAGCATGGGGTAGCGGTTGACGGTCTGGATATAGCTATCCAGGCTATATGCCGCCGGGACGGGTAAAGATATCGTTTGGTTCATGCTTGTAAAAATCCCCTTTGAAACACATTTTAACATTAGCACTCATGAAGTAAGAGTGCCAAGGCAATGCAGGGTTCCCCGATGGTTTTTATAAAGCCGGGACAAATCAGCGCGTCGCCTCGACCTGCCGCAGCGCCCGCATCACCGAGAGCCAGGCGCCGAGCCAGCCGAACAGAGCGGTCAGGCCGAGTACGGTGACGATCTCGATCGTGGCCGGTGGCAGCAGGTGGAAGGCCGATCCGTACAAGCCGGCCAGCTGCTCGACTGGTGCGCGCAATATCACGCCGGCGATGGCCAGCACGCCGCCCGCCGCCAGTCCGCCCAGCAGGCCCTGCAGCGCGCCCACGTAGAGGAAGGGGCGGCGGATGTAGCGGTCGGTGGCGCCGATCAGCCGGCTGACCAGGATTTCGTCGCGCCGCACCAGTACCTGCGCGCGAATGGCGTTGCCCGAGATGGCGACGAGCGCGATGGCAAACAGCCCGGCCAGCAGCCAGACGCCGGTGCGTCCGATGGCGAGGGCGGCCTGCAGACGGTCTGCCCACTGACTGTCGAGGTGGGTTTCCGCCACGCCCGGCAGTTTGCCCAGAGCGCCCGCGACCCGTACCAGTTCCTCGCGTGACATCGTTTGCGGCCGCACCACCCAGGCGTCGGGCAGCGGGTTCTGCGTCAGGCCGGCGGTGATGTCGGCCAGATCCTGCGCGCTGCCGAGCGTCGCCAGCGCCTCGTCTTTGGGCACGTAGCGGGTCTCGGCGATGTCAGTCTGCCGGAGGCGTTCGGCAATGGCCTGTTTCTGCGCGGCCGACGCCCCGGCGTCGAGAAATACACTGATTTCCGGCTGCGCGGGCAGGTCGCCCGCCAGTCGGTCGAGATTGCCGAGCGCCAGGAAGAGCCCGCCCGGCAGGCTGATCGCCACCCCCATCGCCAGCGCGGTGAGGAGGGACGCGACCGGTTGCGCGCCGAGGCGGCGCAGTGCGGCAGTGAGCGCATGCTTCTGGTGACGTAGCCAGCCGATCATGCCGAGCCCTCCTGGACCTTGCCATGATCCAGATGCAGCGTGCGGCCGCCCAGCGCGGCGATGGCGCGGTCGTCGTGGGTGGCGATCACCAGCGTGGTGCCGACCTGATGGAAGTCGCGGAACATCGCCATGATGTCGGCGGCGTAGCCGGCATCGAGGTTGCCGGTGGGCTCGTCGGCCAGCAAGAGGGCGGGGCGACTGACCAGCGCGCGCGCGATGCACAGGCGTTGCTGTTCGCCGCCGGAGAGGCTGATGGGGTTGGCTTTTTCGCGTTTCAGCAGGCCAACCTTGTCGATCACCGCGCGTGCGCGTTTCAGCGATTCGCGGCGGTCCAATCCGGCGATGTCGAGCGGCAGCACCACGTTTTCGATCACGTTGCGGTCGAACAGCAGCTTGTGATCCTGGAAAATGAGGCCGATGTTGCGGCGCAGATAGGGAATGGCGCGTTGCGGCAGGCGCCCGACGTTCTGGCCGCTGACCGACACCACCCCGCTGGTGGGGCGCTCGATGGCGGCGACGAGTTTCAAGAGGGTGCTCTTGCCGGCGCCGGAATGTCCGGTCAGGAAAACCAGTTCGCCTTTTTCGATGGAAAGATCGACGCCGGACAGGGCTTCGTGCCCGCCGGGATAGCGCTTGGTGACCTGGCTGAAGCTGATCATGCGCTGAAAATGGCTTCGACGAACTCGCGCGCATCGAACGGCCGCAGGTCGTCGACGGTTTCGCCGACGCCGATGTAGCGCACCGGGATCGGCCGCGCCTTCGCGATCGCCGCGACGGCGCCGCCCTTGGCGGTGCCGTCGAGCTTGGTCAGCACCAGCCCGGTGACGCCGAGCGCGTCGTCGAAGGCCTTGACCTGAGCGACGGCGTTCTGCCCGGTGTTGGCGTCGAGCACCAGCAGCACCTCATGCGGCGCACCGGGGATCGCCTTCTCGATCACCCGCTTGACCTTCCTGATCTCTTCCATCAGGTGCAGCTGGGTCGGCAGGCGGCCGGCGGTGTCAGCCAGCACCACGTCGATGCCGCGCGCCTGTGCGGCCTGGATGGCGTCGTAGATCACCGCGGCCGAATCGCCCTTTTCCTGGCTGATCACCGTCACGTTGTTGCGCTCGCCCCAGACCTGCAGCTGCTCGCGCGCCGCTGCGCGGAAGGTGTCGCCCGCTGCCAGCAGCACCGACAGGCCCTGCGCCTGGTATAGCTTGGCGAGCTTGCCGATGGTGGTGGTCTTGCCGGCGCCGTTGACGCCGGCCAGCATCAGGATGAAGGGCTTTTGCGGGGTGACGTCGAGCGGCGCCTGCAGCGGCGCCAGCAGATCGACCAGCGCCTGTTTCAATGCTTCCTGCAGGTCGGATGCCTCGGTGAGATTCTCGCGCCGCACTTTTTTCTGCAGGGTGTCGAGCAGAGACTGGGTCGCGTCGACGCCGACGTCTGCGGTGATGAGGATGGTTTCGAGCTCCTCGAACAGCTCGGCGTCGATCTTGCGGCCGACGCCGAACAGGCCGGACAGCTGGCCGCCGAGCCGGTCGCGGGTTTTGGCGAGCCCCTGCTTCAGCCGTTGCGCCCAGCCCGGACGCGGCTGGGCAGCAGCCGGTTCGGCGGGCGGCGGGGGCGTGACGGCTTGCGCCGCCGGCTGTTCGGGCGTGGGCGGTTCCGGTGCGGGAGCGGGTTTGGACTTGAAGAAACTAAACACGGATTGGGGCAGTCAGCACAACTGTTTGACGGACGCTGTATCTTATCATCCTGAAAACCGCAGTCGACCGCTTGCGGTTTGCGGAACTACAAACTCATGCAATCAGAGGTGAACACCATGCGCAAGCTATGGGCAATCGGTTTGGCGCTGCTGGCGGGCAGCGCACAGGCAGCTTTGACGGACGTCACGCTGGACAATGGAATGCGGGTGATCGTGCACGAGGATCACCGCGCGCCGGTGATGGTGTCGCAGGTGTGGTACCGCGTCGGCTCGATGGATGAGTTCAACGGCGCCAGCGGGGTGGCGCATGTGCTGGAGCACATGATGTTCAAGGGGACGGAAACGGTGCCGCCGGGCGAGTTTTCAAAACGCATCGCCGCCGCCGGCGGGCGCGAAAATGCCTTTACCAGCCGCGACTACACGGCGTATTTCCAGCAGATGCAGAAGGACCGGCTGGCCTTGTCGATGCAGTTGGAGGCCGACCGTATGGCCAATCTCGTCATCAGCGACGAACTGTTCGCCAAGGAGGTCCAGGTGGTGATGGAAGAGCGCCGGCTGCGCACTGACGACCAGCCGCAGTCGGTCGTCTACGAACGCCTGATGGCGACGGCTTTGCAGGTGCACCCGTACCGCCGCCCCATTATCGGCTGGATGGACGATCTGCAGAACATGACCACGCAGGATGCGCGCGACTGGTATGCGCGGTGGTATGCGCCGAACAACGCCACCCTGGTGGTGGCGGGCGACGTCAAGGCCGACGAGGTGGTCGCATTGGCCAAACGCCATTTCGGCGCGCTGCCGGCGCGCGCCCTGCCGGAACGCAAGCCGCAGGCCGAGCCCGTGCAACTCGGCGAGAAGCGCATCGTGGTGAAGGCGCCGGCGCAGCTGCCCTATCTGCTGATGGTCTGGCATGCACCCACGCTCAGGGACTGGGCGCAGGACACCACGCCGTACGCGCTGCAGATCCTGGCCGGGGTGCTCTCGGGCAACGACTCGGCGCGACTGCAGAAAACGCTGGTCAAGACGCAGCAGATCGCGGTGGACGCGAGCGCCGGCTACGACGCCGTCGCGCGCGGGCCGGGCCTGTTCATGGTCGACGCGACGCCCGCACCGGGCAAATCGGTGGCCGCGCTGGAAAAAGCCATCCGCGGCGAACTCGAACGTCTCCGGCGCGAAGGCATCAGCGAGGCGGAACTCGCGCGGGTCAAGGCGCAGGTGATCGCGGCCGACGTCTACCAGCGCGATTCGCTGTTCTACCAGGCCATGCAGCTGGGCGAATACGTGACAGCCGGACTGCCGCCCGAGGCGCTGGCGGGCCGGGTCGACAAGCTGCGCGCGGTGACCGCCAAAGAGGTGCAGGCCGCCGCCCAGCAATGGCTGCAGGATGAGCGGCTGAGCGTGGCCGAACTCGACCCGCAACCGCTGGACGCGCAGCCGGCTCGTGCCAAGGTACCCGGGGTGCGTCATGCCAATTAAAGCCTTTTCAAATAAAACCATGTCAATCAAGTCCTGCCTTGTCCTTCTGTTGCTGAGCCTGCCGCTGTCGGCGCAGGCCGCGCTCGCCATCCAGCACTGGCAAACGCCGCAGGGCGCGCGGGTGTTCTTTGTCGAAAGCCATGAACTGCCGATGCTGGATGTCGCGGTGGACTTTTCCGCCGGCAGTGCCCGCGATCCCGCCGGCAAGGCCGGCCTCGCCCGGCTGGCCCACGGCCTGCTCGACCAGGGTGCGGGCGGCCTTTCGGACACCGCCATCGCACATCGCCTGGCCGATGTCGGCGCGGTGCTGTCGGGTCGCTTCGACCGCGACCGTGCCGGGGTGACGCTGCGCACCCTGTCGTCGGTCGCCGAAAAGGACAAGGCGCTCGATATCCTCGCACGCGTGCTGCAGCGCCCCGATTTCCCGCAGGCGGTGGTCAAGCGCGAAAAGCAGCGCCTGATCTCGTCGATCCGCGAGGCCGAAGCCGATCCCGGAGAGGTCGCCAGCAAGGCGTTTTACCGCGCGTTGTATGGCGTGCACCCCTATGCGCACGATGAAGCGGGCGATCCCGCTGCCATCGCGCGGCTGACGCGGGGCGACCTGCAGGCGTTTTATCGCACGCATTACAGCGTGCCCAACGTGGTGATTTCACTGATGGGCGACGTCACACGCGCCGAGGCCGAAGCCATCGCAGTGCAGCTGACGGCCGGTTTGTCGCGGGCGGCTGCGTTGCCGGCGCTGCCGAAGCCCGTGCCAGCGGCGGCCTCCGACACACGCATCGCCCATCCCTCCACGCAAAGCCACGTGCTGATGGGAACGGTGGGCATGGCGCGCAACGACCCCGATTTCTTTCCGCTGTTTGTCGGCAACTATGTGCTGGGCGGCGGCGGCTTCGATTCGCAGTTGATGCGCGAGGTGCGCGACAAACGCGGCTACGCCTATAGCGTCTACAGCTATTTCCTGCCGATGCGGGAGGCCGGGCCGTTCCAGCTGGGGCTGCAGACCAAGCTGGAGCAGACCGAAGACGCATTGAAAGTGGCGCAGGCGACGCTGCGGCAGTTCATTGCCGACGGTCCCACCGAGGCCGAGCTCACCCAGGCCAAATCCAATCTCACTGGCGGGTTCCCGCTACGGATTGACAGCAACCGGAAAATCCTCGATTACCTGTCGCTGATCGGTTTCTACAACTTGCCGCTGGACTATCTGGACACCTGGATCGATCAGGTGAACGCGGTCGATGTTGCAACGGTGAAGCAGGCATTTGCCCGCCGCATCGATCCCGACAGGCTGGTGACCGTGGTGGTGGGGGGCGGCCATGCTCGCTAAGCGCGCGGCGCCCGGGCGGGCGCACGGTGCGGCCAACCGCGTGCGCATCATCGGCGGCCAGTATCGCCGCCGGCTGCTGGACTTTCCCGACAGCGCCGGCCTGCGCCCCACGCCCGACCGCGTGCGCGAGACATTGTTCAACTGGCTGGGGCAGGACCTGCCGGGCTGGGTTTGCCTCGACCTGTTTGCCGGCAGCGGCGCGCTCGGCTTCGAGGCCGCCTCGCGCGGCGGCGGGCGCGTCATCATGATCGAACGCGATCGCGCCGCGCTCGACGCGCTGGAAAAAAACCGTGCTGTGCTCGGCGCAAACCAGGTCGACGTCCGTCGTGCTGACGCGCTGGCCTGGCTGGCGAACAGCCGCGAGACCTTCGACCTGATTTTTGTCGATCCGCCGTTCGACAGCGGCCTGGCCGCGGCGGTGCTCGCCGACCTCGCCCGCCATCTCAAGTCCGGCGGCCAGGCTTATGTCGAGCAGGGCTCGGAAGTGCTGCCCCCTCCCGGGTTTATCATCCACCGCAGCGGACGCGCAGGGCGCTCGCACTTTGCACTGCTGATAAAGGAATAAGCGATGCTGACCGCTGTCTATCCCGGCACCTTCGACCCCATCACCCGCGGCCACGAGGACTTGGTGCGGCGCGCGGTGCGGCTGTTCGATCACGTCATCGTCGCGGTGGCGGCGTCGCGCAACAAGCAGCCGTTTTTCAGCATGGAGGAGCGGGTGGTGATGACGCGCGACGTGCTGGCCGATGTGCCGACGGTGCGGGTGGAAGGATTCTCCGGCCTGCTGATCGACTTCGTCGCCGAGCAGGGCGCGATCGCCGTGCTGCGGGGGTTGCGCGCGGCGTCTGACTTCGAATACGAATTCCAGCTGGCGGGGATGAACCGCAACCTTAAGCCCGATATCGAAACCCTGTTTCTCACGCCCTCGGATCAATACATGTTCATTTCCGCCAGCATGATCCGCGAAATCGCGCAGTTGGGCGGCAACGTGACGCCCTTTGTCCACCCATTGGTGGCGCAGCGATTAAGTGAGAAAATAAGTAAAAACTGATGTGACCCGGAGAACCCCATGGCCCTGATGATCACGGACGAATGCATCAATTGCGACGTCTGCCTGCCCGAATGCCCCAACGAAGCCATTTCCCAGGGCGACGAGATTTACATCATCGACCCCAACAAGTGCACCGAATGCGTCGGCCACTTCGATACGCCGCAGTGCGTGGAAGTGTGCCCGGTCGACTGCATTCCGCTTAATCCGGACTACCCGGAAACCCGTGAACAACTACAGGAAAAATTCCTGCGCCTGTCGGCCAACAAATAATCGTTCAGGCCGTTTTGGCCAGCCGCGCCCCGGTCAGATCGTCGGACAGGGCATCGATGATGTGCGTGTTGATGCGCGCCAGCTGGTCCAGCTGGTCGCTCACGCTTCCGATTGACGCATCGAGTTCGTCGATGCGGTCATCCAGCGTTTCGGTCGCGGCATGGATGCGGCTGACGCTTTCCAGCCGGCGCTTCAGCTGGATCTTGTGCTCGCGCACCTGGGTTTCCATCGGCGCGATCAGCGCTTTCAGCCAGGCTTCGGTTTCGCTGTTGGCGAGCTCGAATACCTGCACCACCTTGCTGGCCAGCGTTTCAAAAAAACGCGCAGTCAGCTGGTGCTGGCCCAGCGTCAGCATCTTGAAAACCGTGTTGAAGCGCTCATCGAAAATTTGTTCCAGTCGCGCCATTTCCTTGCGGTACTTGTTCAGGCTGTGATCGGGCGGGTTGACTGCCGCCAGTCCGTGTTCGTCGCTGAACTTCTGGTACATCGCCGTCATCATGGAGCGAATTTCCTGGGTGATCGCCGCCGAAGCCTTCAGATTGCCGTCAATTTCGCGGAAGAAGCTCCCCATCGCCTCGCGCAAACCGACGCTGAAGCGGCTTTTTTCCATCGCCTGCCGGGTCTGGCGCACTTCGCTGTGCAGCGCCTGCATCCCCAACCGCCGGCGCAGCGTCTCGACCTGTGAGGCGAACACGTTGCGCAGCGCATTGAACTGCTGCAGGCCGCGTTCGAACTGCTGCTTGTCCTCGTTGGCCTTGACCATCATGTGCTGGATGACGTCGCGGTTCTTGCCGCGCAGCCCCTGCAGTTCGTCGACCTGATCCTGGATGTTGGCGAGCCGGGTTTCCAGCAGTTCGGTGGTTTTGATCACCACGTCCTCCACGCTGGTCTGCGCCGATTCGCTGACCAGCGCCTGCTTACAGGGAATCAGTTCCTGTGTCAGCGCGGCTTCCAGCTCGAGCAGGCGGCTTCTTGCCAGCAGGGCGGGGTCATTCTTCACCTTGGCGACCAGCGCTTTTTGCGCCGATACCGGGTAGACCTGGCTGGTCGGCAGGTCGAGTAATGCCGCGCTGCTGGCGGCCTGCTTGGCGATTTCGGCGTCGATTTCGGTGGGCGACTTGAGGTCGTCCCACAGGCCGTCGATCTTGTTCAGCACCACCAGCCGCGCCCGGCTGGCGCCCTGCACCGGCGCGATGTGCTGACGCCAGATCTCGATGTCGGACTTGGTAACGCCGGTGTCGGCGGCCAGCAGAAACAGCACCGCATGTGCGCTGGGCAGCATGTTGAGCGTCAGCTCCGGTTCGGTGCCGATGGCGTTGAGGCCCGGTGTGTCGAGGATGACCAGGCCCTGCTTCAGCAGAGGATGCGGAAAATTGATCAGCGCATGGCGCCAGCGCGGAATCGTGATGCCGCCGTCGCGCGCCAGGCTGCGCGCGGTTTCCTCGTCATTGGGGTTGATCAGGCCGTAGGCTTCGGCGGTGGCGACATCGACCTGCATGGTGTCGGCCAGTCGCATCAGCGTCGCGCTCATCTCGTCGGCGGAATCGAGGTTGAGGGGGAATTCGGTCCAGGCGTCCGCGTCGCGCTTAAAGTCGGCAATGCTGCCCTCGCGGGTTTTGGTGTCGATCGGCAGCAGGCGCAGCGAAGGGTGCCGGGTGGGGGTGTAATACAGCTCGGTGGGGCACATGGTGGTTCGCCCGGCGGACGACGGCAGCACGCGCTGGCGGTAATCCGAAAAGAAAATCGCGTTGATCAGTTCGGACTTGCCGCGTGAAAATTCGGCGACAAAAGCCACGTTCAGCGTGTCTTCCTGCAGCCGCCCCAGCAGCTGGTTCAGCCGCAATCCGGATTCGGCGTCGCCCAGTTCCTGCGTGGCGAGCCAGTCGCGTAGCGCCTCGACGCGCACGTATACGGCGTCGCGCCAGGCACTGTAGTGTTCGAACTCGTCAACCAGGGTCATGGGTTTCATCGGGGCGATCCATCAGATAAGGCGCTGTAATGTAACGACATGGTAATGACAAACTTGATGCGGGCGGCAGCTGCGCATCAACGCTGGCAGGTCGGGCAGTAAAAGCTCGCTCGCTGCCCCTGCACGATGCGGCGAATCGGCGTGGCGCAGGCCTTGCAGGGCAGGCCGGCGCGATCGTACACCCGTGTCTGCAACTGGAAGTAGCCCAACTCGCCGTCGCTTGCGACGTAATCGCGCAGCGAGCTGCCGCCGGCGGCAATCGCCGCCGTCAGCACTTGCCGGATCGCCTCCGCCAGCCGGGCGCAGGCCGGGCGGCTGAGGCGGCGGGCGGCGGTGGCGGGGCGAATGCCGGCATGGAACAGGGACTCGGAGGCATAGATGTTGCCGACGCCGACCACCACCTGCCCATCCATGATGACCTGCTTGATCGCAGCGCTGCGGCGCTGGCACTGCGCGTGCAGATAGGCCGCATCGAATGCCGGCGTCAGCGGCTCCGGCCCCAGGTGGGCCAGCAGCGGATGCTGCGCCACGTCATCGGTCCACAGCACCGCGCCGAAACGGCGTGGGTCGCGCAGCCTGAGCGTGATGCCGTCGTCGAATAGCCAGTCGACATGGTCGTGCAGGGCGGCGGGTTCGCCGGGTTCGGCAAAGCGCAGGCTGCCCGACATGCCGAGATGCACGATTTGCGTGACGCTGCCGAAGTCGAACAGCAGGTATTTGCCGCGCCGGACGAGTGAATTCAGCGTCAGTCCCGCCAGCCGGGCTTCCAGATCATCCGGCACCGGCCAGCGCAGGCGCGGGTTGCGCACCACGATGCGCCTGAGCGCACGGCCCCGCAGGCGCGGCAACAGGCCCAGGCGGGTGGTTTCGACTTCGGGTAATTCGGGCATGGCGTGGGGCCGGACTGCTGGGTTGAAATAAACGGACGTCAGCCATTTACGCGACGCCCTACAATGTTTTAGCTCCCGCAAGCGGGAACCGAACCGATACACTGCGATTCTATATCCCGCACTTCACCCTGTAGCCTTCCCCGTTTCGGATTATGCGACTTTCCTTGCTGCGTGTGATGCGGCTCGGCGAGGGCTGGAACATCAAACAACGCTGCGTACCTGAACCTAACTTGCAGGCAGGCCTCGAACGCTTAGAATCGTGACAGGCACCCCCCATCTACAAGGCATAACATGGCACACCTCAAAATCCTTCCCCTCTGCGCAGCGCTGTTGTTCGCGGCTGCGTGCAGCCAGCCCGGCGTCAAGGCATCGCAGCCCGTGGCTGTGGAAACGCAAGCGCAGCAAGCTGTTGAGGCGGCGGCCGAAGTCGCCGCCGATCCCGAGGAGGAGGCCGAAGTCCGGGCCCGTGCTGCCCTGCCCAGGCAGCCGCTCACGCCCGAAATCCTGTTCAAATTCCTGATGGCCGAGGTGGCCGGCCAGCGCGGAGCGATTGGCATTTCCCAGTCGGCCTACCTTGACCTGGCGCGGCAAACGCAGGATCCGCGCATTGCCCGTCGTGCCGTCGAGGTTTCGATGTTTGCGCGTAACCAGGCCGGCGCATTGGAGGCCGCCCGCCTGTGGGCAGCAGCCGAGCAGGACTCGGAACGTGCGCAGCAGACGCTGGCAGCGCTGCTGCTGAGCGAGGGCAAGTTCGGGGAGGCCGAACCGATTCTGCGCGCCCTGCTGAAAGAGGGTGGCGCCAACGGCTTCCTGCATCTGTCGGCGCTGATGGGCAAGCTGCGCGATACCCAGGCCGCACTGGAACTGGTCGAGCGTCTGGCAGCCGACCATCCGGCCTTGCCGGAGGCGCGCCTGGCGGTTGCCCAGGCCGCGGCCAGTGCCGGGCATTTCGATGCGGCGGTTGCGGCCTTGCAGCAGGCCGACAGCCTGCGCCCGGGCTGGGAGCCCGGCGCGCTGTTGCATGCGCAGATCCTGGCAAAAACATCGCGCCCCGATGCGCTGGCCTTCATGCGCGATTTCCTGGCGCGCCATCCCGGATCGCGCGAAGTGCGGCTGGCCTATGCGCGCACCCTGGTCACTGCCAATCAGTTCGCCGAGGCACGCGTCGAATTCGCCCGCCTGACGGGCGATTTTCCGCGCAATGCCGAAGTCAGCTTTGCCGCCGGCCTGCTTTCGCTGCAGATGGGTGATCTCGAGGTGGCGCGCGATTTGCTGACCCAGACTCTCGGCTACAGCCCGGGCGACCCCGATATGGTGCATTACTACCTCGGCCAGGTGGCCGAACAGATGAAGCAGCCGGACGCGGCCAATGCCCATTACGCCGAAGTCGAATCGGGTAATTACCTGGTGCCGGCGCGCGCGCGCCAGGCGGCGCTGCTGGCGCGCGCGGGCAAACTGGATGAGGCACGCACGCTGCTGGCGTTCACGCGCGGCGAAAACGACGCGCAAAACGTGCGGCTGATCCAGGCGCAGGCCGAACTTCTGCGCGACAACAAGGAATACGCGGCGGCTTTCGAGGTGCTGTCGGAAGGGCTCAAGCGCTTTCCCGATTCGGCGGACTTGCTATACGACCGCGCCATGGTGGCGGAAAAGCTGGACAAGCTCGATGCGGTGGAAGCCGACCTGCGCCGCGTGATCGTGCTGCGCCCCGACGATGCGCAGGCCTACAATGCGCTGGGCTACACGCTGGCCGACCGCACCGATCGTCTGGCCGAGGCCATCGTGCTGCTCGACAAGGCGCTGGCGCTGGCGCCGGAAGACCCCTTCATTCTCGATAGCGTGGGCTGGGCGCAATACCGCTCGGGCAATCTGGCGCGCGCGCGGGAATATCTGGAACGCGCCTACAAGGTGCGTCCGGATCCCGAAATCGCGGCGCATCTGGGCGAGGTGCTGTGGGTGGGCGGTTTGCGTGAGGCGGCCGGAGAACTCTGGCAGACCAGCCTGCAAGCCCATCCGCAGAACGAATTGCTGCTCGAAACCCTGCGCCGGCTGAAGCCTTGATGTTGCGCCTGGCCGCAGCATTGCTGCTGGCGCTGACGACTGCTTGTGCGACCGCGCCGTCGCGTGTTCCGGCCGATGTCGTCGTTCCCCTGTCCGCCAACTGGACGCTGCAGGGCCGCATCGGCATCCAGGCGGGCGAGCAGAGCCTGTCGGGCCAGATCCGCTGGCAGCACAGCATGCAAGCAGACGATGTGTTGCTGACCTCGCCGCTGGGGCAGGGGGTGGCGCGTATCGTGCGCAACGCCGACGGCGTTGCGCTCGAGGTGCCTAACCAGCCCACGCGCCGTGCGCCCGATGCCGAATCCCTGACGCGCGAGGCGCTCGGTTATACGCTGCCGGTGGCGGGCCTGGGGTGGTGGATGCAGGCGCGTCCCGACCCGAACGGAATGTTCGAGGCGACACGCAATGGCGCCGGGCGCCTCGTGCAACTCAAACAGCAGGGCTGGGTGATCGATTACCTGCAATATGCCGCCGACGGGCGTCCGCGCAAACTGACGGTGACGCGCGAGGGGCTGGAAATCCGCCTGGTGGCGGACAGCTGGGAGGCCGAATGATCTACGCCTACCCCGCCCCCGCCAAGCTTAACCTGTTCCTGCACGTCGTCGGCCGGCGCGCCGACGGTTATCACCTGCTGCAGAGCGTGTTTCGCCTGATCGACCGCGCCGACACCGTGCACCTTGAACTGCGCGCCGACAGCCGGGTGGTGCGCGACGGTGACCTGCCGGGGGTGCCGGAAGACCGTGATCTGACGGTGCGCGCCGCGCGCCTGCTACAGGCGCATGCGCCTGCCGGCGCCGGGGTGAGCATCCGGCTCGACAAGGTGTTGCCGATGGGGGGCGGGCTCGGCGGCGGCAGTTCGGATGCCGCTACCGTGCTGTTGGCCCTGAACTGCCTGTGGCAGGTCAATCTGCCGCGCGAAACCCTGCAACAGATGGCTCTGCAATTGGGGGCCGACGTGCCGGTCTTCGTGTTCGGCCAGACGGCGTTCGCCGAGGGGGTGGGCGAAATCCTGCGCCCGCTGAGTGCGCCGCCGGCGTGGTATGTGGTGCTGATGCCGCCGGTGCAGGTACCGACCGCTGCAATTTTTGCAGCGCCGGAATTGACACGCAACTCGCCACCCTTCAAAATAGCGCGCTTTTCCGCAGGCATGGGTCATAACGACCTGCAGCCGGTGGTCGTCAGCCGCTATCCTGAAGTCGCCCGCCATCTCGAATGGCTGGGGCAATTCGGCGAGGCGCGGATGACCGGTTCGGGGGCCTGTGTGTTTGCATCGTTTGGAACGGAAAGCGCGGCGCGTGACGTGCTGCGCCAGTTGCCCCAAACGATGCAGGGTTTTGTGGCGCAGGGTCTCGACAGGCATCCCTTGCATGACTTTTGCGCCTGAGTAGCACCCATTGGGGAGTCGCCAAGTGGTAAGGCATCGGATTTTGATTCCGACATTCGTAGGTTCGATCCCTACCTCCCCAGCCAGATAAAGCGAACAGCCGCCGTGGCGGCTGTTTTTGTTCTTGTGTCGGTCCAGCCGTATCGCCGGAGACTCGTGTGTCCATAGACAACCTGATGGTGTTCAGCGGAAATGCCAACCCGCGTCTTGCCAGCGATGTGGTGCGCCATCTCAATATCCATCTCGGCCGCGCCACCGTGTCGCGTTTTTCCGACGGTGAAGTGATGGTCGAGCTTCTGGAAAACGTTCGCGGCAAGGACGTGTTCGTGCTGCAGTCGACCTGCCAGCCGACCAACGACACCCTGATGGAAGTGATGGTGATGGTCGATGCGCTGAAGCGCGCTTCGGCCGGCCGCATTACCGCCGCCATCCCGTATTACGGCTATGCGCGCCAGGATCGCCGGACACGTTCGGCGCGGGTGGCGATTACCGCCAAGGTGGTGGCCAACATGCTGCAGGGCGTGGGGGTCGACCGGGTGCTGACGATGGATCTGCATTCGGATCAGATCCAGGGCTTTTTCGACATTCCGGTCGACAACATTTATTCCAGCCCGATCCTGCTGGGCGACATCTGGAAGCGCGACCACCCGAATCTGGTGGTGGTGTCGCCCGACGTGGGCGGGGTGGTGCGGGCGCGGGCGATTGCCAAGCGCCTCGAGTGCGATCTTGCGATCATCGACAAGCGCCGCCCGAAACCGAATGTGGCGAAGGTGATGCACATCATTGGTGATGTGAAGGATCGAACCTGCATCATCATGGACGACATGGTCGACACTGCCAATACGCTCTGCGAGGCGGCCAATGCGCTGAAGGAGCACGGCGCAAGGAAGGTGATGGCCTATTGCACCCATGCCGTGCTATCCGGCAGCGCCGCCGAACGCGTGACGAATTCCGCGCTCGACGAACTGGTGGTAACCGACACCATTCCGCTGCGCGACGATGCGCGCGCATGCACCAAAATCCGGCAATTGTCGGTGGCTGAACTGCTGGCGGAAACCATCCGCCGCATCAGCAACGAAGATTCCGTCAGCTCGCTCTTTATCGAGTAGGGCCGGCCGAATGCCCCTGGTCGCGGGGGCTTTAACCATGCATTGACCATTTTCGGCAATGCATCATCAAGCCATGCATTGACCATTTTTGGCGATGCATCATAAGGTAGTTATTTAGGAGAAGTTTCATGGAAATCGAAGTCATCGCCGCCAAGCGTGAATTGCAAGGTACGGGTGCGAGCCGCCGTCTGCGTCACGCGGGCAAGGTCCCCGGCATCGTCTACGGCGGCACCGCTGCCCCGGTGCAGATCGAACTGGACCACAACACGCTGTATCACGCGCTGCGCAAGGAAGCGTTCCACGCCTCCGTGCTGACGCTGAATGTCGATGGTGCCAAGGAGTCCGTACTGCTGCGCGACGCGCAATGGCATCCCTTCAAGCAGCAAGTGCTGCACATCGATTTCCAGCGCGTCGACAAGGATCACAAGATTCACGTCAAGGTGCCGCTGCACTTCATCAATGCTGACAGCGCGCCGGGTGTCAAGACCGGCGGCGGCAAGCCGCACCACATCGTGACCGAGCTTGACGTCCAGTGCCTTCCCGGCAGCCTGCCCGAGTTCATCGAAGTAGACATGGGCAATCTCGAGATCGGCCATTCCATTCATGCGAATGACCTGACGCTGCCCGCGGGCGTCGAGCTGGTTGCGCACCTGCAGACGGAAAACCCCTCTGTGGCGTCAATCAGTGCGCCCAAGGTCGGTGCGGCTACCGAAGAAGCGCCTGCTGCTCCGGCTGCCCCTGCGGCGTAAGCCGGGCGTGCAATCCGCGGTGGATTGCACGCCGTGTGCGGCATGACAGCGCCCCGTCTGATTGTCGGCCTCGGCAACCCCGGGCGCGACTACGAAGAAACCCGGCACAATGCCGGGTTTTGGTTTTGCGCGCGGCTGGCGCAGACGTGGGGCGTGTTGCTCGCGCATGAATCGCGCTTTCACGGCGTCGTCGGGCGCAGTCCAGGCAACGTGTGGATGCTGCTGCCGCAGACCTTCATGAACCGTTCCGGTCAGGCAGTCGGTGCGTTTGCACGCTTCCATCGCATTGCACCAGCCGAGATCCTGGTGGTGCACGACGAACTCGACATTCCGCCTGGCCAGATGCGCCTCAAGTTCGGCGGCGGCATGGGCGGCCATAACGGCCTGAAGGATATCGCCGCGCATCTGGGCACCCAGGACTATTGGCGGCTGCGCATCGGCATCGGTCATCCGGGCGACCGCAACGAAGTCGTAAACTACGTCCTGAAACCGCCGCGTCGCGAGGAGCAGGCCGACATCGACGCCACCATCGAGCGCGCGCTCGATTTTTGGCCACTCATTGAAAAGGGCGAGTGGAACGCGGCTATCCAGCGCGCCAACACCAAACCCGGTTCCATCAATCTTCAGGAAAAACCATGAGTCTCAAATGCGGCATCGTTGGCTTGCCCAACGTCGGAAAATCCACCCTGTTCAACGCGCTGACCCAGGCGGGCATCGCGGCGGAAAACTATCCCTTCTGCACCATCGAGCCGAACACCGGCATCGTCGAGGTGCCGGATCCGCGCCTGGCGCAACTGGCCGAGATTGCCAAGCCGCAGAGAGTCGTGCCGGCGATTGTCGAATTCGTCGACATCGCCGGCCTGGTGGCGGGCGCCTCCAAAGGGGAGGGCCTGGGTAACCAGTTCCTCGCCAACATTCGCGAGACCGATGCGATCTGCCACGTGGTGCGCTGTTTTCAGGACGACAACGTGATCCACGTTGCGGGCAAGATCGACCCGCTGTCGGATGTGGAAACCATTGCCACGGAGTTGGCGCTCGCTGATTTGTCCAGCGCCGAAAAGGCATTGATACGATATGAAAAAGCTGCACGTGGGGGCGACAAGGATGCGAAAGTCATCGCGGAGGCATTGAAGCCGGTGCTGGCCGCGCTGAACGAAGGCCGTCCTGCGCGCGCTGCCGGACTCGACGCTGAGGGGTTGGAGGCGATCAAACCGCTGTGTCTGTTGACGGTGAAGCCCACGCTGTATGTCGCCAACGTCAGTGAAGACGGCTTTCACGACAACCCCATGCTCGATGCGCTGCGAGCCTTTGCCGACAAGGAGGGCGCGCCGGTGGTGGCGGTGTGCGCGGCGCTGGAGGCAGAACTGCAGGAACTGTCGCCGGAAGACCGCATGGAGTACCTGCAGGAACTCGGCTGGGACGAGCCGGGCCTCAATCGCCTGGTTCGCGCCACCTATGATTTGCTCGGCCTGCAGACCTATTTCACCGTCGGGGTGAAGGAGGTGCGGGCGTGGACCATCCACAAGGGTGATACCGCCCCGCAGGCGGCGGGTGTCATTCACACCGATTTCGAGCGCGGCTTCATTCGCGCGCAGACCATCTCGTACGAGGATTTCATTGCCTGCAAGGGCGAACAGGGCGCCAAAGAAGCGGGCAAGATGCGCGCCGAAGGCAAGGAATACGTGGTCAAGGATGGCGATGTCCTGAATTTCCTGTTCAATGTGTGAGCGAGGCAATTTACTCAGGGGATAATTGACACACTATTCCGAAAAGCCCTATAATCTCGCGCTTCGTTTGGGTGGGGTTCCCGAGCGGTCAAAGGGATCAGACTGTAAATCTGACGGCTCTGCCTTCGAAGGTTCGAATCCTTCCCCCACCACCAGATTTTTGCAGTTTTCGAGCAGGGCGAAGCGGGTGTAGCTCAATGGTAGAGCAGAAGTTTTCCAAACTTATGACGAGGGTTCGATTCCCTTCTCCCGCTCCAGTTTGTAAGGGTTTTTGTGTTTTGACGTGCTGTGGGTCAAAACCTTGCGCCCGCGTAGCTCAGAGGTAGAGCACTCCCTTGGTAAGGGAGAGGTCGACAGTTCGATTCTGTCCGCGGGCACCAGTTTTTAGGCGCTGCCGAATGTAAGGTGGCGCAGCGGTATTTGAAAAGCGGTAGTCGGGTTGTTGATCGTGATTGACCGCATTGTTGCGTGTGCAAATTGAGGATACTGAAATGGCTAAGGAAAAATTCCAGCGGACCAAACCGCACGTAAACGTTGGCACGATTGGTCACGTTGACCACGGCAAGACCACCTTGACCGCGGCGATCACCACCATTTTGTCGAAGAAGTTTGGCGGTGCGGCCAAGAAATACGATGAGATTGACAGCTCGCCCGAAGAGAAGGCGCGCGGCATCACCATCAACACCGCACACGTCGAGTACGAGACCGAGAAGCGTCACTACGCGCACGTCGACTGCCCGGGTCACGCCGACTACATCAAGAACATGATTACCGGCGCTGCGCAGATGGACGGCGCCATCCTGGTCGTGTCCTCCGCCGACGGCCCCATGCCGCAGACCCGCGAGCACATCCTGCTTGCCCGTCAGGTTGGCGTGCCCTACATCATCGTCTACATGAACAAGGCCGACATGGTCGACGACCCTGAGTTGCTCGAACTTGTTGAAATGGAAGTTCGCGAACTGCTCAGCAAGTACGACTTCCCCGGCGACGACACCCCCATCATCATTGGCAGCGCCCTCAAGGCCCTCGAAGGCGACCAGAGCGACATCGGCGAGGCCAGCATCCTCAAGCTGGCCGACGCGCTCGACTCCTACATTCCCGAGCCCGAGCGCGCCGTTGATCGCCCCTTCCTGATGCCTGTTGAAGACGTCTTCTCCATCTCCGGTCGCGGCACCGTCGTCACCGGTCGTGTCGAGCGCGGCGTCGTCAAGGTTGGCGAAGAAATCGAAATCGTCGGCATCGTCCCCACCGTCAAGACCACCTGCACCGGCGTCGAGATGTTCAGGAAGCTGCTGGACCAGGGTCAGGCGGGCGACAACGTCGGCGTCCTGCTGCGCGGCACCAAGCGTGAAGAAGTCCAGCGTGGCCAGGTACTGGCCAAGCCCGGCTCCATCAAGCCGCACACCAAGTTTTCCGCCGAGATCTACGTGTTGTCCAAGGACGAAGGCGGTCGCCACACCCCGTTCTTCAACGGCTACCGTCCGCAGTTCTACTTCCGCACCACCGACGTCACCGGCAGCATCGAATTGCCGGCCGGCACCGAGATGGTGATGCCTGGCGACAACGTCAGCATCAAGGTGTCGCTGATCCAGCCGATCGCCATGGACGAAGGTCTGCGTTTTGCCATCCGCGAAGGCGGCCGCACCGTCGGTGCCGGTGTTGTTGCCAAGATCGAAGAATAAGGCGGGCAGTTGAAATCAAGGCCGGGTTCGGTGCGGCGGGTGCGCACTGAATGCCGGCCTTTAAGAATACAGGCCAATAGCTCAATTGGTAGAGCGTCGGTCTCCAAAACCGAAGGTTGGGGGTTCGAGACCCTCTTGGCCTGCCACAGGATAAGCCGTAAGGCGCACAGCATTCATGGCTGACAAACTCAAGCTGCTGGTAGCAGTGTTGCTGGTCATCGCAGGGGTGGCCGGCTTTTATTTTTTTGCGGACGCGCCCACTGTGGTGCGTGTGCTGTCCGTGATCGCGGGCGTCGTGCTGGCTGGCGCCGTTGCCGGCATGTCGAGTCCGGGCAGGCAGTTTTTCCGCTTCGCGCTCGATGCGCGTGACGAGGCCAAGAAGGTTGTCTGGCCGACGCGCAAGGAAACCATCCAGATGACGGGTGTGGTCATGTTGTTCGTGATTGTGATGGCGCTGTTTCTTTGGGCGGTTGACAGTATTTTGATGTGGCTGGTCAAACTGGCCATGGGACAGGGGAGTTGAGTATGCGGTGGTACGTGGTTCATGCCTACTCCGGCTTCGAGAAAAGCGTCGCGCGCAATCTGATTGAACGCATCGAGCGTGCGGGCATGAAGGATCGTTTCGGCGAAATCCTGGTGCCTGTGGAAGAAGTGGTTGAGATGAAGGGCGGTCAGAAAAAGACCGCCGAGCGCAAGTTCTTCCCCGGATACGTCCTGGTGCAGATGGAGATGGATGACGACACCTGGCATCTGGTGAAAAGCACGCCCAAGGTGACGGGCTTTGTCGGTGGAACGGCAACCAAGCCCGCGCCGATTACCGAGAAAGAGGTTCAGTCCATCCTCGACCAGATGCGCGAAGGCGTTGAAAAGCCTAAGCCCAAGGTGCTGTTCGAGGTGGGCGAGGCGGTGCGTGTCATCGACGGCCCGTTCACCGACTTCAGTGGAAATGTGGAAGAAGTGAATTACGACAAGAGCAAATTGCGCGTGTCGGTGATGATTTTTGGCCGGGCGACGCCTGTGGAACTGGGCTTCGGTCAGGTCGAAAAAGCCTGAATTCCGGCTTCGGCCGTGAAGGGCAAAAATCCGGTTCGCCGGAGAGGAGCGCGAGTAGGGTTACCCAAAGCGCGTTGGTACTCACTTATCAGGAGCCATCATGGCAAAGAAAATTGTCGGCTATATCAAGCTGCAAGTCCCGGCGGGCAAGGCGAATCCTTCGCCGCCCATCGGCCCCGCGCTCGGTCAGCGCGGTCTGAATATCATGGAGTTCTGCAAGGCGTTCAACGCCAAGACGCAGAGCATGGAGCCCGGTCTGCCGATTCCGGTCGTGATCACCGCGTTTGCGGACAAGAGCTTCACTTTCGTGATGAAGACGCCGCCCGCAACGGTGCTGATCAAGAAGGCGATCAAGCTCGACAAAGGCAGCGCCAAGCCGAATCTCGACAAGGTTGGCACGATCAATCGCGCCCAGCTGGAAGAGATCGCCAAGGCCAAGGAGCCCGACCTGACCGCGTCCAACATGGATGCGGCAGTGCGCACCATTGCCGGCACAGCCCGTTCCATGGGCATCATCGTGGAGGGAGTCTGAGATGGCTAACGTATCCAAGCGCTTGCGCGCGCTCAAAGAAAAAATCGACCGTAACCGCAATTACCCGGTGGCCGATGCGCTGCAGCTGGTCAAGGACGCCGCCACCGCCAAGTTCAACGAGTCGATCGACATTGCGGTGAACCTCGGCGTTGACGCCCGTAAATCCGACCAGATGGTTCGTGGTGCCGTGGTGCTGCCGAAGGGTATTGGCAAGACGGTTCGTGTCGCCGTGTTCGCCCAGGGCGACAACGTGCAGAAGGCAAAAGACGCAGGCGCCGATATCGTCGGTTTCGACGACCTGGCAGCCGAAATCAAGGCCGGAAAAATGGATTTTGACGTGGTGATCGCAACCCCCGACGCTATGCGCGTCGTCGGTCAGCTCGGCCAGATCCTGGGCCCGCGCGGCCTGATGCCGAACCCCAAGGTGGGCACGGTGTCGGCCGACGTGGCGGGTGCGGTGAAAAACGCCAAGGCCGGCCAGGTGCAGTACCGCACCGACAAGGGCGGCATCGTGCATTGCACCATTGGCCGCGCCTCGTTCAGCGTTGAAGACCTGAAAGAGAACCTGGCTGCACTGCTGGATGCGCTTCAGCGCGCCAAACCGGCCAGTTCCAAGGGCGCCTATTTCAAGCGCCTGTCGGTGTCTTCCACCATGGGCGTGGGCGTTCGCGTAGACCAGGCCAGCGTCAGCGCATAACTTTAATTGTGGGCCTCTCTGGAAAGGGAGCCTGAATGAACTTTGGGCCGTCATCCGGTGGTTTCGGTTGACGGGTTGTCAAAGACCGTAGGGATCCGCAAGGACTTAATTCCCGGTGGATGGCAGATGGGCGATGATTTTCTGTCCTCTGTTTGTCTTCGCCGGACCCCACGCAGATGGCGTTCCCCAGCAGGATTTTCCTGTCAAGGTCGCCAGCCGGAGCGGGCAACGCTCCGTAACTGAGAAGGAGGTAAGACCTTGAGTCTGAATCTTGAAGAAAAGAAAGCCGTCGTTGCCGAGGTTGCTGCGCAGGTCGCGGCCGCCCAGACGGTTGTTGTTGCCGAATACCGTGGCATCAAGGTGGAAGATCTGACCCGGTTGCGCGCGCAAGCGCGCAAGGAAGGCGTCTATCTGCGCGTGTTGAAAAACACGCTGGTACGCCGCGCGTTTGCGGATACGCCGTTTGCAGGGCTTGCCGACCAGCTGGTCGGCCCGCTCGCCTACGGCATGTCCAAAGACCCGGTGGCTGCCGCCAAGGTGATGCACGAATTTGCCAAGACCAACGACAAGTTTGTCGTCAAGGCCGGTGCCATGCCCAACTTCCTCATGTCCGCCAAGGATGTGGGGAATCTGGCCAGCATGCCCAGCCGTGACGAACTGCTGTCCAAGCTCTTGGGCACCATGCAGGCCCCGATCGCGCAATTCGTTCGCACGCTGAACGAAGTGCCGACCAAGTTCGTTCGCGGACTGGCTGCGGTGCGCGACAAGCAGGCCGCGTAAGCAGCCTGCCGACATCCGAATCGACGATATTGTTTTTAAATCTGAAGCACATTGACAGGAGTAACACAAATGGCTGTTTCTAAAGCTGAAATTCTCGACGCCATCGCCGGCATGACGGTTCTGGATCTGTCCGAGCTGATCAAAGAGATGGAAGAAAAGTTTGGCGTGTCGGCTGCTGCCGCTGCCGTTGCCGTGGCAGCCCCCGCTGCCGGCGGCGCCGCCGCTGCTGAAGAGCAGACCGAGTTCACCGTGATGCTGAATTCCTGTGGCGAAAAGAAAGTGGAAGTCATCAAGGTGGTGCGTGCTGCGACCGGCCTGGGCCTGAAAGAAGCCAAGGATCTGGTCGACGGCGCTCCCAAGGCGGTGAAAGAAGGCGCCACCAAGGCCGATGCCGACGCGCTGAAAAAGCAGTTGGAAGAAGCAGGCGCTACCGTCGAAGTCAAATAAGTCAACGGTCCCCAGGTCGGTGCGTGCAAGCGTGCCGCCTGCTTCCGGTGACGCATTTATTTCGATCGTATGCAGCGGGGCAACCCGCGGCAGACGCAAGCAGCAAATACCCGGAACCCGGAATCGGCTTCCGGGTCGTTTGCTTTTTGCGTGTGCCCTACAAAGCATTGGCCGTACCCCACGCGCCAGCGCGCCCCTGATCGTCAAGGAGACCCCATGGCTTATACCTTTACCGAGAAAAAACGTCTGCGCAAGAGCTTCGCCAGCCGTACCAACACCCTTCCGGTGCCTTTCCTTCTGGCGACTCAGCTTGAGTCCTACCGCGCTTTCCTGCAAGAGGGCCGTACCCGCGAGGAGCGCCTGAACGAAGGCCTGCAGGCGGCGTTCACCTCGATTTTCCCGATTGAGAGCCACTCCAAGAACGCACGGCTGGAATACGTCAGCTATATGCTGGGCGAGCCGGTGTTCGATATCAGCGAATGCCAGCAGCGCGGCCTGACCTATTGCGCCCCGCTGCGTGCCAAGGTGCGCCTGGTGATCATGGACAAGGAAGCGTCCAAGCCGACCATCAAGGAAGTCAAGGAGCAGGAGGTCTACATGGGCGAGATCCCGCTGATGACGCCGACCGGCTCCTTCGTCATCAACGGGACCGAGCGCGTGATCGTGTCGCAGCTGCACCGCTCGCCCGGCGTGTTCTTCGAGCATGACCGCGGCAAAACGCATAGCTCGGGCAAGCTCCTGTTCTCGGCGCGCGTGATTCCCTACCGCGGCTCGTGGCTGGACTTCGAGTTCGACGCCAAGGATATCCTGTTCTTCCGCGTCGACCGCCGCCGCAAGATGCCGGTCACCATTCTGCTGAAGGCGCTGGGCTACACCCCGGCCACTATTCTGGACGACTTCTTCAGCAAGGACACCTTCTACGTCAACACCCAGGGCGTGCAGTTCGAACTGGTGCCCGAGCGCCTGCGCGGCGAACTGGCGCGTTTCGATATCTGTGGCAAGGATGACCATGTCATCGTTGCCAAGGACAAACGCATCACCGCCAAGCACATTCGTGAGCTCGACGCCGCAGGCGTCAAGAAATGGGCGGTGCCGGCCGAGTTCGTGGTGGGCCGCGTGCTGTCGCACGATGTGGTCGACACCAACACCGGCGAACTGGTGGCGCGCGCCAACGACGAGATCACCGAAGAGCTGCTGGTTGTGCTGGCCGCGGCGGGTGTCGAGAAATTCAACACGCTCTACACCAACGATCTCGATCACGGCGCCTTTATTTCGCAGACGCTGCGCGCCGACGATGCCGCCGACGATTACGCCGCCAAGGTGGCGATCTACCGCATGATGCGTCCGGGCGAGCCGCCCACCGAAGATGCGGTGAACACCCTGTTTACCAACCTGTTCTTCAACGAAGACCGCTACGACCTGTCGGCCGTGGGCCGGATGAAGTTCAACCGCCGCATCGGCCGCGAAGAACTGACCGGCACCGGAACGCTGTCGACTGAAGACATCGTTGCCGTCATCAAGATCCTGGTCGAGCTGCGCAATGGTCGCGGCGAAATCGACGACATCGACCACCTCGGCAACCGCCGCGTGCGCAGCGTGGGCGAACTGGCCGAGAACCAGTTCCGCGCCGGCCTGGTGCGGGTCGAGCGTGCGGTGCGTGAGCGTTTGAGCCAGGCCGAATCCGACAACCTGATGCCGCACGACCTGATCAACGCAAAGCCGGTGTCGGCGGCGATCAAGGAGTTCTTCGGCTCCAGCCAGTTGTCGCAGTTCATGGACCAGACCAACCCGCTGTCCGAGATCACCCACAAGCGCCGCGTTTCCGCACTGGGCCCGGGCGGCCTGACCCGCGAGCGCGCCGGCTTCGAGGTGCGCGACGTGCACCCGACCCACTACGGCCGGGTGTGCCCGATCGAAACGCCGGAAGGCCCGAACATCGGTCTGATCAACTCGCTGGCCCTGTTCGCCCGCACCAACTGGTATGGCTTCATCGAAACGCCCTACCGCAAGGTGGTGAACCACAAGGTGACCGACGAAATCGAATACCTGTCGGCGATCGAAGAGAGCAAATTCGTGATCGCGCAGGCCAATGCCGAGCTCGATGCCAAGGGCAAGTTCATCGATGAGCTGGTGTCATGCCGTTTCAAGAACGAATTCACGCTGTCGGCCCCCGACAAGATCGAATTCATGGACGTCGCGCCGGCGCAGATCGTCTCGGTGGCAGCCTCGCTGATCCCCTTCCTCGAGCACGACGACGCCAACCGCGCGTTGATGGGCTCCAACATGCAGCGTCAGGCAGTGCCTTGCCTGCGCCCGGAAAAGCCTTTTGTCGGCACCGGCATCGAGCGCACCGCTGCGGTTGACTCCGGCACGGTGGTGACCGCGCATCGCGGCGGCATCGTCGATTACATCGACGCCGGCCGCATCGTGATCCGGGTGCACGACGAGGAGGCGCGCGAAGGCGAGGTGGGCGTGGATATCTACTCGCTGATCAAGTACACGCGCTCCAACCAGAACACCAACATCAACCAGCGTCCGCTGGTGAAGGTGGGCGACGTCATCGCCCGTGGCGACGTCATCGCCGATGGCGCCTCGACCGACATGGGCGAGTTGGCGCTGGGCCAGAACATGCTGGTCGCCTTCATGCCGTGGAACGGCTACAACTTCGAAGACTCGATCCTGATCAACGAGAATGTCGTCGCCGAAGACCGCTACACCTCGATCCACATCGAGGAATTGTCGGTGGTGGCGCGCGATACCAAGCTCGGTCCGGAAGAAATCACGCGTGATATTTCCAACCTGGCCGAGCGCCAACTGGGGCGTCTGGATGACTCCGGCATTATCGCTGTCGGCGCGGAAGTCGAATCGGGCGACGTGCTGGTCGGCAAGGTCACGCCCAAGGGCGAAACCCAGCTGACGCCGGAAGAAAAGCTGTTGCGTGCCATTTTCGGCGAAAAAGCCAGCGATGTGAAAGACACCAGCCTCAAGGTGCCGTCCGGCATGTCGGGCGTGGTGATCGACGTCCACGTGTTCACTCGCGAAGGCATTGAACGCGACGGCCGCGCGCAGTCGATCATCGATACGCAACTGGTTGAATACAAAAAGGACGTGACCGACCGCATGCGCATCGTCGAAGGCGACACCTTTGCGCGTCTGGAAAAGCTGCTGCACCTGAAGGTCGCCAATGGCGGCCCCAAGAAGCTCGCCAAAGGCAGCAAGGTCACCCGGGAATACCTGGAGTCTGTGAATCGCCATGACTGGTTCGACATCCGTCTGGCCGACGACGACGCCAGCCGCCAGGTCGAGTCGCTGAAAGACAGTCTGACGCAGAAGCGCATCGAGTTCGACGCGATGTTCGAGGAGAAGAAGAAAAAGCTTACCGCGGGCGACGAACTGCCGCCCGGCGTGCAGAAGATGGTCAAGGTCTACATCGCGGTCAAGCGCCGCCTGCAGCCCGGCGACAAGATGGCCGGTCGTCACGGCAACAAGGGCGTGGTGTCGAAGATCGTTCCGGTCGAAGACATGCCTTTCATGGCTGACGGCCGCCCGGTCGACATCGTGCTGAACCCGCTCGGCGTGCCGTCGCGGATGAACATCGGCCAGATTCTGGAAACCCACCTCGGCTGGGCCGCCAAAGGTCTTGGCGAGCGCATCGGCGAAATGCTGGCCGCACAGACCAAGACGCTGGTTAAGGATCTGCGCACCTTCCTGAAGAAAATTTATAACCAGTCAGGCAAGACCGAAGACATCGATGGCTTCACCGATGACGAAATCCTCGAGCTTGCGCGCAACCTCAAGAAGGGGGTGCCGTTTGCCTCGCCGGTATTCGATGGCGCTTCGGAAGACGAAATCCGTCAGATGCTGACGCTGGCCGGCTTGCCCGAGGGCGGTCAGGTCACGCTGTACGACGGCCAGACCGGCGAAGCCTTCGATCGCCAGGTGACGGTGGGCTACAAGCACGTGCTGAAGCTGCACCACCTGGTCGACGACAAGATGCACGCGCGCTCCACCGGTCCGTACTCGCTGGTCACCCAGCAGCCGCTGGGCGGCAAGGCGCAGTTTGGCGGCCAGCGCTTCGGCGAAATGGAAGTGTGGGCGCTGGAAGCCTACGGTGCATCCTATGTGCTGCAGGAAATGCTGACGGTGAAGTCGGACGATGTGAACGGCCGTACCAAGGTGTACGAGAGCATCGTCAAGGGCGAGCACAAGATCGAGGCGGGCATGCCGGAGTCCTTCAACGTGCTGGTGAAGGAAATCCGTTCGCTGGGCATCGACATCGATCTGGAACGTTATTAATTTAGGGGTGAGGACACAGCCATGAAAGCACTGTTAGATCTATTCAAGCAGGCCACCCACGAGGAAGAGTTCGACGCCATCAAGATTGGCCTGGCGTCGCCGGAGAAAATCCGCTCCTGGTCGTACGGCGAAGTGAAGAAGCCGGAGACCATCAACTACCGCACCTTCAAGCCGGAGCGCGATGGCCTGTTCTGCGCCAAGATTTTCGGTCCGGTCAAGGACTACGAATGCCTGTGCGGCAAGTACAAGCGCCTGAAGCACCGTGGCGTGATCTGCGAAAAGTGCGGCGTCGAAGTCACGCTGTCCAAGGTGCGCCGCGAGCGCATGGGCCACATCGAGCTGGCATCGCCGGTCGCCCACATCTGGTTCCTGAAGTCGCTGCCCAGCCGTCTCGGCATGGTGCTCGACATGACGCTGCGCGACATCGAGCGCGTGCTCTATTTTGAAGGCTTCATGGTGGTCGAGCCCGGCATGACGCCGCTCAATCGCGGCCAACTGCTGACCGAGGAAGACTACCTCGCCAAGCTGGAAGAATACGGCGATGAATTCAAGGCGCTGATGGGTGCGGAAGCCGTGCGCGAATTGCTGCGCTCGCTCGATCTGCATACCACCGTGGAAAGCCTGCATGCGGAAATCAATAAAACCGGTTCCGACACCAAGCTGAAGAAGCTGTCCAAGCGGCTGAAGATCCTCGAAGGTTTCCAGAAGTCCGGCATCAAGCCCGAGTGGATGATCCTCGAAGTGCTGCCGGTGCTGCCGCCCGAACTGCGTCCGCTGGTGCCGCTGGACGGCGGCCGTTTCGCGACCTCCGACCTCAACGACCTCTACCGCCGCGTTATCAACCGCAACAACCGGCTCAAAAGGCTGCTTGAACTGAAGGCGCCCGAAATCATCGTGCGCAATGAAAAACGCATGCTGCAGGAAGCGGTCGATTCGCTGCTCGACAACGGCCGTCGCGGCAAGGCGATGACCGGCGCCAACAAGCGCCCGCTGAAATCGCTGGCCGACATGATCAAGGGCAAAAGCGGCCGCTTCCGCCAGAACCTGCTTGGCAAGCGCGTCGACTACTCCGGCCGCTCCGTCATCGTGGTGGGCCCTACGCTGAAGCTGCATCAGTGCGGTCTGCCCAAGAAGATGGCGCTGGAACTGTTCAAGCCCTTCATTTTTCACCGTCTCGAAGTGCTGGGGCTGGCGACCACGATCAAGGCTTCCAAGAAGATGGTGGAAGACGAAGAACCGATCGTGTGGGATCTGCTGGAAGAAGTCATCCGCGAACATCCCGTGATGCTGAACCGCGCACCGACGCTGCACCGCCTGGGCATCCAGGCGTTCGAGCCGGTGCTGATCGAAGGCAAGGCGATCCAGCTGCACCCGCTGGTGTGCGCGGCCTTCAACGCCGACTTCGACGGCGACCAGATGGCCGTCCACGTGCCGCTGTCGCTGGAAGCGCAGACCGAAGCGCGCACCTTGATGCTGGCATCGAACAACGTGCTGTCGCCTGCCAACGGGGAGCCGATCATCGTGCCGTCACAGGACATCGTGCTGGGCCTGTATTACATGACGCGCGAGAAGATCAACGCCAAGGGCGAGGGCATGCTGCTTGCCGACGTCACCGAGGCGCGCCGCGCCTACGATACCCGCGAGGCGGAACTGCACGCCCGTGTCACGGTGCGCATCAAGGAAGTGACCCTGGACGAGAACAAGAATCGGGTCGAGACCGTCAAGCGGGTGGAAACCACGCTCGGTCGGGCGCTGCTGTCCGAAATCCTGCCGCCGGGTCTGCCGTTCAGTTTCATCGACAAGGCGCTGAAGAAAAAGGAAATTTCCAAGCTGATCAACGCCAGCTTCCGCCGCTGCGGCCTGCGCGAGACGGTGATTTTCGCCGACAAGCTGATGTACACCGGCTTCACCTTCGCCACCCGTTCGGGTATGTCGATTGCGGTCAAAGACATGCTGATCCCCGGTGAAAAGGGCCAGATTCTGGGCGCTGCAGAAGCCGAGGTGAAGGAGATCGAGTCGCAGTACACCTCGGGTCTGGTGACCCAGGGCGAACGCTACAACAAGGTGGTCGACATCTGGGGCCGTGCGGGGGATGCCGTGGCCAAGGCGATGATGGGACAACTAGGCGGCGAGAAGGTCATCGACCGTAACGGCAAGGAAGTCACCCAGGAGTCGTTCAACTCGATTTACATGATGGCCGACTCAGGGGCGCGCGGCTCCGCGGCACAGATTCGCCAGCTGGCCGGCATGCGCGGCCTGATGGCGAAACCGGACGGCTCCATCATCGAGACCCCGATCACGGCGAACTTCCGCGAAGGTCTGAACATGCTTCAGTACTTCATCTCGACCCACGGCGCTCGCAAGGGCCTCGCCGATACCGCGCTGAAAACCGCGAACTCCGGCTATCTCACGCGCCGTCTGGTCGATGTGACGCAGGATCTGGTGGTGACCGAGAACGATTGCGGCACCAAGAACGGCCTGGCGGTGAAGGCGCTGGTCGAGGGCGGTGAAGTCGTGGAAGCGTTGCGCGAGCGGATTCTCGGCCGCGTGGCTGCCAGCGATATCATCCATCCCGACACCCAGGAAACCGTGTTCGAGGCCGGTACGCTGCTGGTGGAAGACGTTGTCGACACCATCGAATCGCTTGGTCTCGACGAAGTCAAGGTGCGCACCCCGCTGACCTGCGAAACGCGTTACGGCCTGTGCGTCAAATGCTATGGCCGCGACCTCGGCCGCGGTTATCTGGTCAACGTCGGCGAAGCGGTCGGTGTGATCGCCGCGCAGTCGATCGGCGAGCCGGGCACCCAGCTCACCATGCGGACCTTCCATATCGGCGGCGCCGCTTCGCGTGCTGCGGCGGCGAGCCAGCTCGAGGCCAAGTCGAACGGCACGGTGCAGTACACCGCCACCATGCGCTACGTGACCAACGCGCGCAAGGAGCCGGTGGCGATTTCGCGCAGCGGTGAAATCATCATTGCGGATGACAGCGGTCGCGAACGTGAGCGTCAGAAGGTGCCCTACGGCGCCACGCTGATGGTGACCGACGGCGCCAAGATCAAGGCCGGTACCGTGCTGGCGACCTGGGATCCGCATACCCGTCCGATCATTACCGAGTACGCCGGGCGCATCCGCTTCGAGAACATCGAGGAAGGCGTCACCGTGGCCAAGCAGCTCGACGACGTCACCGGCCTGTCGACGCTGGTGGTGATCGATCCCAAGCGCAAGGCCAGCAGCGCCGCCAAGGGCCTGCGCCCGCAGGTCAAGCTGTTGGACGAGACCGGGAATGAAGTCAAGATCGCGGGCACCGAGACGCTGGTCAATATCACCTTCCAGATCGGCTCCATCATTACCGTGAAGGATGGCCAGGACGTGGCGGTGGGCGACGTGATCGCGCGTATTCCGCAGGAAACGTCGAAGACCCGTGACATTACCGGTGGTCTGCCGCGCGTGGCCGAGCTGTTCGAGGCGCGTTCGCCGAAAGACGCCGGTGTGCTGGCAGAAGTCACCGGAACCGTATCGTTCGGCAAGGACACCAAGGGCAAGCAGCGTCTGGTGATCACCGACCCGGACGGAGAACCGCATGAATACCTGATCACCAAGGAAAAACATGTGACGGCGCACGACGGCCAGATCGTGCAGAAGGGTGAAATCATCGTCGACGGCCCGGTTGACCCGCATGACATCCTGCGCCTGCGCGGGGTGGAAGCGCTGGCGCGTTACATCACCGACGAAGTGCAGGACGTCTACCGCCTGCAGGGGGTGAAGATCAACGACAAGCACATCGAGGTCATCGTGCGTCAGATGCTGCGTCGCGTCACGGTCACCGATCCGGGCAGCACCGGTCTCATCCCCGGCGAGCAGGTCGAGCGCTCGGAAGTGCTGCAGATCAACGACGATATGGTGGCGGCGGGCAAGGAGCCGGCAGTCTACGATCCGATTTTGCTCGGTATCACCAAAGCATCGCTGTCGACCGACTCGTTCATTTCAGCGGCTTCCTTCCAGGAAACCACGCGTGTGCTGACCGAAGCGGCCATCATGGGCAAACGGGACGAACTGCGCGGGCTGAAGGAAAACGTGATCGTCGGACGCCTGATCCCTGCGGGCACGGGCCTGGCCTACCACAACACCCGGCGCCGCCAAGCAGCCGGGGAAGACCTGGGGGCCGAGCACCTGATCGAAGACGGTGGCGTGAATCCCGCCGAGAATCAGGAAGTTGCTTGACAGGGGGGAGGCTCTCCCATAGAATCACGCGTCTTTTTCCGGCCATAGGTTTGCCGGGAAGCGCAGGACTGTAGCCCGGGACGGCGCCGCGTTTAAAAAATGCGGTTGGCGCCGTCCCGCTTGTTTTAGAAACGATACGCTTACTTAATTTTTCGGAATTTTTGACATGCCAACGATTAACCAGCTGATCCGCAAGCCGCGCCAGGCGCCGGTGGAAAAGAGCAAGGTTCCGGCCTTGAAGGCCTGCCCGCAGCGTCGCGGTGTGTGCACCCGTGTGTACACCACGACGCCCAAGAAACCGAACTCCGCCTTGCGCAAGGTGTGCAAGGTCAAGCTTACCAGCGGCTTCGAGGTCATCAGCTACATCGGTGGTGAAGGCCATAACCTGCAGGAGCACTCGGTGGTGCTGGTGCGCGGCGGCCGGGTCAAGGATTTGCCGGGTGTGCGTTACCACACCGTTCGCGGCAGCCTGGATACCGCCGGCGTGAAGGATCGCAAGCAGTCGCGTTCGAAGTACGGCGCCAAGCGCCCGAAAAAAGCCTGATTCAAAAGCGTCCAACCAGCTTAACTAGATAGAGAGACAGGAATATGCCCCGTCGTCGCGAAGTCCCCAAACGTGAAATCCTGCCTGATCCGAAATTCGGCAATCAGGAGGTTTCGAAATTCATGAACGTCGTCATGTCCAGCGGCAAGAAGTCGGTCGCTGAGCGCATCGTCTACGGCGCATTCGAGCAGATCGTCCAGAAGTCCGGCAAGGACCCTCTGGAGGTGTTCGGGATTGCGCTGAACAACGCGCGTCCCATGGTCGAGGTGAAGAGCCGCCGTGTCGGTGGCGCCAACTACCAGGTTCCGGTCGAGGTGCGTTCGAGCCGCCGTACCGCGCTGGCCATGCGCTGGCTGAAGGATGCGGCGCGCAAGCGTGGCGAAAAATCCATGGGCGCCCGCTTGGCAGGCGAATTGCTGGATGCGGCTGAAGGTCGTGGCGGCGCAGTGAAGAAGCGTGAGGAAGTGCACCGTATGGCTGAAGCCAACAAAGCCTTCTCGCATTTCCGCTTCTAATCTCAACGCATATCAACGCATAAATTGGCAGGTAATTAACGTGGCACGCATTACTCCTATTGAGCGCTATCGCAATATCGGCATTTCGGCCCATATTGACGCCGGCAAGACCACCACCACCGAACGCGTCCTGTTTTACACGGGCGTGTCGCATAAAATCGGCGAAGTCCATGATGGCGCAGCCACCATGGATTGGATGGAGCAGGAGCAGGAGCGTGGCATTACGATTACATCGGCTGCGACCACATGCTTCTGGAAGGGGATGGACGGCAATTTCCCCGAGCATCGCATCAACATCATCGACACGCCGGGACACGTCGACTTCACCATCGAGGTGGAGCGTTCCATGCGGGTTCTGGATGGCGCCTGCATGGTGTACTGCGCAGTGGGCGGCGTTCAGCCGCAGTCTGAGACCGTGTGGCGTCAGGCCAACAAATACCGCGTGCCGCGTCTGGCCTTCGTCAACAAGATGGACCGCTCGGGTGCGGACTTCTTCAAGGTCTATGACCAGATGCGTTTGCGCCTGAAGGCCAATCCGATTCCACTTCAGGTGCCGATCGGTGCGGAAGAGAAGTTCGAGGGCGTGGTCGATCTGATTCGCATGAAGGCGATTTACTGGGATGAGGCCAGCCTGGGCATGAAGTTCGACCTGCGCGAGATTCCCGCGGATTTGGTTGAAACGTGCAAAAAATGGCGTGAGACCATGGTTGAGGCGGCTGCGGAATCATCCGAAGAGATGATGAACAAGTATCTCGAAGAGGGAGATCTGTCCGAGGCCGAGATTATCCTGGGCTTGCGCACGCGCACGATCGCCAGCGAAATCGTGCCGATGATGTGCGGCAGCGCGTTCAAGAACAAGGGCGTGCAGGCGATGCTCGACAAGGTGATCGAGTTGATGCCGGCACCAACCGACGTCCCCCCGGTGAAGGGCGAACTGGATGATGGCAGTGAGGGCGAGCGCCGTCCGTCTGACGACGAGAAGTTTTCTGCGCTGGCGTTCAAGGTCGCGACCGATCCCTATGTGGGCCAGTTGATTTTCTTCCGGGTGTATTCCGGCGTGGTCAAATCGGGCGATACGATTTACAACCCGGTCAAGGGCCGCAAGGAGCGTCTGGGGCGGATTCTGCAGATGCACGCCAACCAGCGGGAAGAAATCAAGGAAGTGCGCGCGGGCGACATCGCCGCTGCGGTCGGCCTCAAGGATGTCACGACGGGCGACACGCTGTGCGATCTGGGCGACCCGATTACGCTAGAGCGGATGATTTTCCCCGAGCCGGTTATTCACGTGGCGGTCGAGCCGAAAACCAAGGCTGACCAGGAAAAAATGGGCGTTGCCTTGGGCCGCCTGGCGCAGGAGGACCCGTCTTTCCGCGTTCGTACGGATGAAGAGACAGGCCAGACGATCATGTCCGGCATGGGTGAATTGCACCTGGAAATTCTGGTTGATCGCATGCGCCGCGAGTTTGGCGTCGAGGCCAACGTTGGTGCGCCGCAAGTGGCCTACCGCGAAGCGATCAAAAAAGAAGTCGAGCAGGAAGGCAAGCACGTCAAGCAGTCGGGTGGTAAAGGTCAGTACGGCCATGTCTGGATCAAGATGGGGCCGAATGAAGCGGGCAAAGGCTTTGAATTCATCGACGCCATCAAGGGCGGCACGGTGCCGCGGGAATACATTCCGGCAGTGGAAAAAGGCTTGCGTGAAGCCCTGAACAGCGGCGTGCTGGCCGGTTTCCCGGTGGTCGACGTCAAGGTCACGTTGTTTGATGGCTCCTACCACGATGTCGACTCGTCCGAGCTGGCATTCAAGCTGGCAGCGATCATGGCTTTCAAGGATGGTATGCGCAAGGCGAGCCCGATCCTGCTGGAGCCGATGATGGCGGTGGAAGTGGAAACGCCGGAAGACTACATGGGTGACGTGATGGGCGACTTGAACCGTCGTCGCGGCATCATCCAGGGTATGGACGATGTCGGCGGCGTCAAGGCGATCAAGGCCGAAGTGCCGCTGGCCGAGATGTTCGGCTACTCCACCGATCTGCGTTCGATGTCGCAAGGTCGTGCGACCTATTCGATGGAGTTCAAGCATTACACCGAAGCGCCGAAAAGCGTCGCAGAAGCTGTCATTGCCAAGAAGTGATCTGGCGCCACGAAATAATTTTGATCTCATAGGGTACTGAAATGGCTAAGGAAAAATTCCAGCGGACCAAACCGCACGTAAACGTTGGCACGATTGGTCACGTTGACCACGGCAAGACCACCTTGACCGCGGCGATCACCACCATTTTGTCGAAGAAGTTTGGCGGTGCGGCCAAGAAATACGATGAGATTGACAGCTCGCCCGAAGAGAAGGCGCGCGGCATCACCATCAACACCGCACACGTCGAGTACGAGACCGAGAAGCGTCACTACGCGCACGTCGACTGCCCGGGTCACGCCGACTACATCAAGAACATGATTACCGGCGCTGCGCAGATGGACGGCGCCATCCTGGTCGTGTCCTCCGCCGACGGCCCCATGCCGCAGACCCGCGAGCACATCCTGCTTGCCCGTCAGGTTGGCGTGCCCTACATCATCGTCTACATGAACAAGGCCGACATGGTCGACGACCCTGAGTTGCTCGAACTTGTTGAAATGGAAGTTCGCGAACTGCTCAGCAAGTACGACTTCCCCGGCGACGACACCCCCATCATCATTGGCAGCGCCCTCAAGGCCCTCGAAGGCGACCAGAGCGACATCGGCGAGGCCAGCATCCTCAAGCTGGCCGACGCGCTCGACTCCTACATTCCCGAGCCCGAGCGCGCCGTTGATCGCCCCTTCCTGATGCCTGTTGAAGACGTCTTCTCCATCTCCGGTCGCGGCACCGTCGTCACCGGTCGTGTCGAGCGCGGCGTCGTCAAGGTTGGCGAAGAAATCGAAATCGTCGGCATCGTCCCCACCGTCAAGACCACCTGCACCGGCGTCGAGATGTTCAGGAAGCTGCTGGACCAGGGTCAGGCGGGCGACAACGTCGGCGTCCTGCTGCGCGGCACCAAGCGTGAAGAAGTCCAGCGTGGCCAGGTACTGGCCAAGCCCGGCTCCATCAAGCCGCACACCAAGTTTTCCGCCGAGATCTACGTGTTGTCCAAGGACGAAGGCGGTCGCCACACCCCGTTCTTCAACGGCTACCGTCCGCAGTTCTACTTCCGCACCACCGACGTCACCGGCAGCATCGAATTGCCGGCCGGCACCGAGATGGTGATGCCTGGCGACAACGTCAGCATCAAGGTGTCGCTGATCCAGCCGATCGCCATGGACGAAGGTCTGCGTTTTGCCATCCGCGAAGGCGGCCGCACCGTCGGTGCCGGCGTTGTTGCCAAGATCGAAGAATAAGGTTCAAACCATGCAAAGCCAGAAAATCCGCATCCGCCTGAAGGCGTTTGACTACAAATTGATCGACCAGTCTGCGCTCGAAATCGTGGAAACGGCCAAGCGTACCGGCGCCGTGGTCAAGGGCCCGGTTCCGCTGCCGACCTCGATCGAGCGTTTTGACGTGCTGCGTTCGCCGCACGTCAACAAGACGTCGCGCGACCAGTTCGAAATCCGCACCCATCGCCGTCTGATGGACATCATGGATCCCACCGATAAAACGGTTGATGCCCTGATGAAGCTGGATCTGCCTGCCGGCGTCGACGTCGAAATCAAGTTGTAAAAAGTGGGCGGCATGGTTATAATGCCGCCCCTTCAGCTGTATCAATAGTCGCCGGTCAATTGTAATCGGCACCTACAACCCTTGTCAGCGGCTCCGGCTGCCGGCTTGAGATAGGAAATATAAAATGAGTATCGGGCTCGTTGGCCGCAAGGTCGGCATGACCCGCATTTTCACTGAGAACGGTGCGTCCGTTCCGGTGACAGTGCTGGAAATGTCCAACAATCGTGTGACGCAGGTGCGCACGCCAGAAAATGACGGTTATTCCGCCGTGCAGCTCGCTTATGGCAGCCGCCGCAATAGCCGTGTCAATAAATCACAGGCTGGTCACTTCGCCAAGGCGGGCGTCGATGCGGGTGAGCTCATGCGTGAGTTCCGCGTCTCCGCCGAGGAGGCCGCGCAATATCAGATGGGTGCTGCCGTTTCGGTCGAGCTGTTCCAGGCCGGGCAAAAAGTCGATGTGACCGGGGTAACCCAGGGCAAGGGCTTTGCGGGCACCATCAAGCGCCACAACTTCAAGTCGCAGCGTGCCACGCACGGCAACTCGCGTTCGCACAATGTGCCGGGTTCCATTGGTATGAACCAGGATCCGGGCCGGGTATTTCCGGGCAAGCGCATGTCGGGCCATATGGGCGCGGTGACCTGTACCAAGCAGAATCTTGAAGTCGTGCGCGTCGATGCGGAGCGCGGGCTGGTGTTGTTGAAGGGGGCCGTTCCGGGTTCCAAGGGTGGTCATGTGGTGGTGCGCCCGGCAGTGAAGGGAGGTGCCTAATGGATTTGACCGTCATTAATGAGCAGGGCCAGCAGATTTCCAGTCTGGCTGCCGCTGATGAAACCTTTGGTCGCGACTACAATGAGGCGCTGGTACACCAGGTGGTGACCGCGTTCCAGGCGAATGCGCGCAGCGGTAACCGTGCCCAGCAAACGCGTGCCGAAGTGAGCGCGTCCACCCATAAGCCGTGGCGTCAAAAAGGCACCGGCCGTGCACGTTCCGGCCGTACCTCGAGCCCGATCTGGCGCGGGGGTGGCGTCACCTTCCCGAACAAGCCAAACGAAAACTTCACCCACAAGGTCAATCGCAAGATGTATCGCGCCGGCCTGGCGGCCATCCTGTCGCAGCTGGCTCGCGACGGCAAGATCAAAGTGGTGGAAAGCCTGGGCATCGATTCGCCCAAGACCCGGCTGCTTGCCGACAAGCTGAAGTCGATGGGTTACGGCAAGGTCATGATTATTGCGGACAGCGTGGATGACAACCTGTGGCTGTCGTCGCGCAATCTGCCGAATGTCTATGTGGTCGAACCGCATCAGGCCGATCCGTGGAGCCTGGTCAAATTCGGTAACGTATTGATCACCAAGGCGGCGGTCAAGCAGTTTGAGGAGATGGTGTAATGGGTGCGATCAGTCAAGAGCGTTTGCTCAAAGTCATTCTCGCGCCGGTGATCTCCGAAAAGAGTACGCGCATGGCCGACAAGCTGAATCAGGTTGTTTTTCGTGTGTTGCCCGATGCCACCAAGCAGGAAATTGGCGCAGCCGTTGCCAGCCTGTTCAAGGTCGAGGTTACGGGTGTGCAAGTGCTGAACGTCAAGGGCAAGGTCAAGCGCTCCGGCCGTGTCACGGGTCGCCGTGACAACTGGAAGAAAGCGTATGTCACCCTGAAGCCGGGTCAGGACATCGACTTCGCGTCCGGTCTGTAAGGGAGAAAAAACCATGGCACTGATTAAAGTTAAACCTACCTCTGCCGGGCGCCGTGCGCTCGTCAAGGTTGTTACCGCCGGCCTGCATAAAGGCGCGCCGTTCGCAGCACTGCTCGAGCCGAAAAAGCGTGGTTCGGGCCGCAACAACAATGGCCATATCACGGTGCGCCACAAGGGTGGCGGCCACAAGCAGCATTACCGCGTGGTGGACTTCCGCCGCAACAAGGATGGCATCCCCGCCAAGGTCGAGCACATCGAATATGACCCCAACCGTTCGGCACATCTGGCATTGCTGTGCTATGCCGATGGCGAGCGGCGCTACATCATTGCACCGCGCGGCATTGCGGTGGGTGCGCAGCTGGTGAATGGTATCGAAGCGCCGATCAAGGCGGGCAACTGCCTGCCGCTGCGCAGCATCCCGGTCGGCAGCACGGTGCATTGCGTCGAGATGATGCCTGGCAAGGGTGCGCAGATCGCGCGTTCCGCCGGTACCTCGGTGCAGTTGCTGGCGCGTGAGGGCAGTTATGCACAGTTGCGTCTGCGCTCGGGTGAGATCCGCAAGGTGCACGTTGACTGTCGCGCAACGCTTGGCGAGGTGGGCAACGAGGAGCACAGCCTGCGTTCGATTGGCAAGGCGGGGGCAAACCGCTGGCGTGGCATCCGTCCCACCGTGCGCGGTGTGGTGATGAACCCGTGCGATCACCCGCATGGCGGCGGCGAAGGCCGCACCGCGGCCGGTCGTCATCCGGTCAGCCCATGGGGCACGCCGACCAAGGGCTATCGTACCCGCAGCAACAAGCGCACCTCCAACATGATCGTCCGCCGCCGCAACGCGCGCTGATAGAGGTAGAAAGATATGGCACGTTCAATTAAAAAAGGCCCCTTCGTCGACGGGCATCTGCTGAAGAGAATTGAAGCCGCTCGCGGCACCAACGACAAGCGCCCGATCAAGACCTGGTCGCGCCGTTCCACCGTGTTGCCCGACTTTATCGGTCTGACAATTGCGGTGCATAACGGGCGTCAGCATATGCCGGTATTCGTGACCGAGAACATGGTCGGTCACAAGCTGGGTGAGTTTTCCCTGACGCGGACCTTCAAAGGCCACGTTGCGGACAAGAAGGCGAAGAGATAAGGAGCGCATGATGGAAGTTTCTGCAATTTTGCGTGGTACGCGTCTGTCCGCACAGAAGGGCCGCCTGGTCGCCGATCAGATTCGTGGCCTGCGCGTGGAGAAGGCGTTGAATCTCCTGGCCTTCAGTCCTAAAAAAGGTGCTGGCATCATCAAGAAAGTGCTTGAGTCGGCGATTGCCAACGCCGAGCACAATGAAGGCGCCGACATCGATACCCTTAAGGTCAAGACGATTCTTGTCGACCAGGGTACGGTGCTGAAGCGTTTTACTGCACGCGCCAAAGGCCGTGGCAACCGTATTACTAAGCCAACCTGTCACATCAGTGTGACGGTTGGGGATTAAGGAAGCGCCATGGGACAAAAAATACATCCGATTGGGTTCCGTCTTGGCGTTCAGCGCATCTGGACGGCAAAATGGTACGGTTCGAATCGCAACTTCTCCAGCACCCTGCTTGAGGACATCAAGGTCCGCGATTATCTGAAGAAGAAGCTCGCGCATGCGTCGGTTTCCAAGGTGGTGATCGAGCGTCCGGCCAAGAATGCACGCATCACGATCTTCAGTGGTCGCCCTGGCGTGGTCATTGGCAAAAAAGGCGAGGACATCGAAGTGCTGCGCAGTGAGTTGGCGCGCCTGATGTCGGTGCCGGTGCATGTCAATATCGAAGAAGTGCGCAAGCCCGAGACCGATGCTCAGATCATTGCTGACGGCATTGCCCAGCAACTTGAAAAGCGCGTGATGTTCCGTCGCGCGATGAAGCGTTCCATGCAGAATGCCATGCGCCTGGGTGCGCAGGGCATCAAGATCATGAGTTCCGGGCGTTTGAACGGCGCTGAAATCGCCCGCACCGAATGGTATCGCGAAGGCCGTGTGCCGCTGCACACCCTGCGCGCCATCATTGATTATGGCTTTGCCGAAGCGAAGACCACCTACGGCATCATCGGTGTCAAGGTATGGGTTTACAAGGGCGACACGCTCGGCCGTGGCGAGACGCCTGCGGTGGCCGAACAGGAAAAGCGCGGCAAGAAACCAGGAGTGAAACATGCTGCAGCCAGCTAGAAGAAAATTCCGCAAGGAACAGAAGGGCCGTAACACCGGTCTGGCCACCCGTGGCGCCAGCGTAAGTTTTGGCGACTTTGGCCTGAAGGCGGTTGGCCGCGGTCGCTTGACTGCGCGTCAGATTGAAGCCGCACGTCGCGCCATGACCCGTCACATCAAGCGCGGCGGGCGTATCTGGATTCGTATTTTTCCGGACAAGCCGATTTCGCGTAAGCCAGCCGAAGTCCGGATGGGTAACGGCAAGGGCGCGCCGGAATACTACGTGGCTGAAATCCAGCCGGGCAAGGTGTTGTACGAGATGGATGGCGTGAACGAAGTGCTGGCACGCGAGGCGTTTCGCCTGGCGGCTGCCAAGTTGCCGATCGCGACCACCTTCGTGACCCGCATGATCGGGAGTTGAGTGATGAATACAATTGAAATGCGCGGCAAGAATGCCGCAGAACTGCAGCAGGAACTGGAGTTGCTGTTGCGTGCCCACTTTGCGCTGCGTATGCAGGTGGCCACCCAGCAGTCGAATAAAACTGCCGACCTGGGCAAGTTGCGTCGCGATATCGCCCGGGTCAAGACAATTATGCGCGAAAAGGCGGGTCAAGCATGACTGAAGACAAGAAGATGGTGCGCACGCTGACTGGGCGTGTGTTGAGCGACAAGATGAACAAGACGGTCACCGTGCTGGTCGAGCGTCGTGTCAAGCATCCGGTTATTGGCAAGTTCATTCGTCTGTCCAAGAAATACCATGCCCACGATGAAAACAATGAGTTTCACGAGGGTGACATGGTGCAGATCGAAGAGTCGCGCAAGATGTCGCGTACCAAGGCGTGGACAGTGAGCAAGCTGATTGAGCGCGCACGCGTTTAAAGCTTGCACCAATTGTAAACACCCAGTATAATTTCGCGTTTTCCGGTAGTGAGCCGGTTGGTTTTAGTCCGGTTCGCTGGCTCAAGTAGTTCCGCACATGGCGGAATTTTCTCCCGAACGGGATCCAAAACTAGCCGCCGCTCTTTTGTTTGATTAAAGCGTGGTGGATTAAGTTGGAGGCAATTAAATGATTCAGATGCAGTCCGTATTGGATGTGGCGGACAACACAGGTGCGCGCTCGGTCATGTGCATCAAAGTGTTGGGTGGTAGCCGCCGGCGCTATGCAAGTGTGGGCGACATCATCAAGGTCAGCATCAAGGATGCTGCACCGCGCGGTCGCGTGAAAAAAGGCGACGTCTACAACGCTGTTGTGGTTCGCACCGCCAAAGGCGTGCGGCGACCAGACGGTTCGCTGGTGCGTTTTGATGGCAATGCTGCGGTGTTGTTGAATGCCAAATTAGAGCCGATCGGCACCCGTATCTTTGGGCCGGTTACCCGTGAGTTGCGTACCGAGAAGTTCATGAAGATCGTCTCGTTGGCGCCCGAGGTTCTGTAAGGGGGAGTCATGGCACGAATTCGTAGAAGTGATCAGGTTGTTGTCCTGACTGGAAAAGACAAGGGCAAGCGCAGCGTGGTGCTCAAGGTGTTTGATAATGATCATCTGCTGGTTGAGGGCGTGAATCGCGCCAAGAAGCATCAGAAGCCGAATCCCATGCGCAACATCCAGGGTGGGATCGTCGAAAAGGAGATGCCGATTCAGGCTTCCAATGTCGCATTGTTTAATGTCGGCACACAGAAGGCTGATCGTGTGGGGTACAAGGTGCTGGAGGACGGCCGCAAGGTGCGCGTTTACAAGTCCAATGGCGAAATGGTTGACGCACAGGGGTGATCATGGCGCGTTTTCAAGAGTTTTATCGTGAGACGGTGGTGCCTAAGCTGATTGAGCAGTTTGGCTACACGTCTGTCATGCAGGTTCCGCGCATTCAGAAGATCACCCTTAACATGGGTGTCGGCGAGGCTGTTGCGGACAAGAAGGTGATGGATCATGCGGTGGCTGACATGCGCAAGATCGCCGGCCAGAAGCCGGTCGTCACCAAGTCCAAGAAATCGATCGCGGGTTTCAAGATCCGTGAAAACTACCCCGTTGGCTGCATGGTGACCCTGCGTCGCGTGCGGATGTACGAATTTCTGGATCGTCTGGTGACGGTGGCAATTCCCCGTATCCGCGATTTCCGGGGGGTTTCGGGCAAGTCCTTTGATGGCCGTGGTAACTACAACATGGGCGTCAAAGAGCAGATTATTTTCCCTGAAATCGAATACGACAAGATTGACGTGTTGCGTGGCATGAACATTACGATCACCACCACCGCCAAGACTGATGATGAAGCGCGAGCCTTGCTTGCCGCCTTCAGTTTCCCGTTCAAGAGTTGAGGTAGGCATGGCCAAGTTATCCTTGATTAACCGCGAAGAAAAGCGCGCGCGCATGGTGAAGAAATATGCTGCCAAGCGTGCTGACCTCAAAGCTGCGATCGCCAGCGTACGGACCAGCGATGAAGATCGCATGGCTGCGTACAAGGCATTGCAAGAGCTGCCACGCAACTCCAGCCCGGTGCGCCAGCGCAACCGTTGCCAGTTGACGGGGCGCCCGCGCGGCGTGTTCAGCAAGTTTGGCCTGGCGCGCGGCAAGCTGCGTGAGTATGCGATGCGGGGCGAAATCCCGGGCATCGTCAAGGCAAGCTGGTAAGGGGTAAACGATATGAGTATGAGTGATCCCATCGCGGACATGCTGACCCGCATCCGCAATGCGCAAGCGGTCGAAAAGATGGCTGTTACGATGCCTTCTTCCAAGGTCAAAGTGGCTATCGCCAAGGTGCTGAAGGACGAGGGCTACATCGACGATTTTGCCATTCGTGGCGAGGCCGGCAAGCCCGAGCTTGAGTTGCAGCTTAAATATTATGCCGGCCGTCCGGTCATCGAGCGCATCGAGCGAGTTAGCCGGCCTGGTCTGCGCATCTACAAGGGTGCCGAGGACCTGCCGCGGGTGATGAATGGCTTGGGTGTGGCCATTGTGTCGACCTCGAGCGGTGTGATGACCGATCGCCATGCCCGCGCCAAGGGCGTGGGTGGTGAAGTCCTGTGCGTGGTTGCGTAAGAGAGAGCGGATATGTCACGTGTAGCCAATAATCCTATTACATTGCCGAAAGGCGTCGAGGTCGCGCTGGGAAGTGTGATCTCGGTTAAGGGCCCGCTCGGTTCGATGAGTCGGGCGGCATCAAGCGATGTCTCGGTCGCGCTCAAAGAGGGTGTGCTGACTTTTGCGCCTGTCGGTGGAAGCATCCAGGCGAATGCCATGGCGGGAACCCTGCGTGCGCTGGTCAATAACATGGTACAGGGTGTTACCAAGGGTTTCGAGAAGAAGCTGTTGCTGGTCGGAGTCGGTTACCGCGCTCAGGCTCAGGGCGACGCGCTCAACCTGACGCTGGGTTTTTCGCATCCCGTCGTGCACAAGATGCCTGCCGGCATCAAGGTCGAGACGCCGACGCAGACTGAAATCCTGATCAAGGGTATTGATCGCCAGGTTGTTGGGCAGGTGGCCGCCGATGTGCGCTCATACCGTCCGCCTGAGCCTTACAAAGGCAAGGGCGTGCGCTATAGCGACGAAGTGGTTATCAAGAAAGAGACCAAGAAGAAGTAAGGCTTAAGGACAGAAAATGAACACCAAGCAATCACGGATTCGCCGAGCGCGCAAAACCCGCGCCAAGATCGCGGCCGTCAAGGCGACTCGCCTGGCAATTCACCGCACCAACAGCCATGTCTACGCCCAGATTATTTCTGCGGATGGGGGCACGGTGATGTGCAGCGTGTCTTCCAACGACAAGGCGCTGCGTGCCGAGTTGCCCAATGGCGGTACCGTTGCCGCGGCGACAGTAGTCGGCAAGCACCTGGCTGAAAAGGCCAAAAGTTTGGGTATTGAAAAAGTGGCTTTCGACCGTTCGGGTTTCAAGTTCCATGGGCGTGTGAAGGCCTTGGCAGATGCCGCGCGTGAAGGCGGTTTGGTTTTTTAACGAGGCAGAATCAAGATGGCCCGTACAGCACCTAGTAGTAACGAAGAGCGCGGCGACGGCTTGCGCGAAAAAATGATCTCGATCAACCGGGTCACCAAAGTGGTGAAGGGCGGTCGGATCATGGGCTTTGCCGCGCTGACCGTGGTCGGCGATGGCGACGGCGGCATCGGCATGGGCAAGGGCAAGTCCCGTGAAGTGCCGGTGGCCGTGCAGAAGGCAATGGAAGAGGCCCGCCGCAAACTGGTCAAGATCAGCCTGAAGAATGGCACTTTCCACCATACGGTGGTGGGCCAGCATGGCGCCTCGCGCGTGCTGATCCAGCCGGCATCCGAAGGTACCGGCATTATCGCCGGCGGTGCGATGCGTGCCGTTTTCGAGGTGATGGGCGTGCAGAACGTTCTCGCCAAGTGCCTGGGGTCGACCAATCCCTACAACGTCGTGCGTGCGACGCTTGACGGCCTGTTGAAAATGTCCACGCCGTCCGAGATTGCGGCCAAGCGTGGCAAGTCACTCGAAGACATCACGGGGTAAGCCATGAGCGAGCAGAAAAAAATTAAGGTGACGCAGATTAAAAGTCTGATTGGCACCAAGGAAGCACATCGCGCCTGTGTCCGTGGCCTGGGTCTGCGCCGGATGCACCACACGGTGGAGGTGCTCGACACCCCGGAAAACCGCGGGATGATGACGAAGGCCGCCTATTTGTTGAAGTGCGAGGCTTAAATGGAACTGAATACGATTAAACCGGCAGACGGCGCCAAGAAAGACAAGCGTCGCCCTGGTCGCGGTATTGGCTCAGGCCTGGGTAAAACCGCGGGGCGTGGCCACAAAGGCCAGAAATCCCGCTCGGGTGGTTTCCACAAGGTGGGTTTCGAAGGCGGTCAAATGCCGATGCAGCGCCGCCTGCCCAAGCGTGGGTTTGTTTCGCTGACCAAGGCGAACACGGCACACGTTCGCCTGTATGAACTGGCGACGGTGGGTGTGGACGAGATCGATTTGCTGGTTCTGAAACAGGCCGGACTGGTCAGTTCCGCAGTCAAGGCGGCAAAGGTCTACCTGGCTGGTGAAATCGACCGGGCGATCAAGTTGAGCGGCATTGCCGTGACCAAGGGTGCGCGCGCTGCGATTGAGGCGGCGGGCGGCACCATCGCCGACTGATCCTGCGAGGACACATACCTTGGCCACGCCAAAAACCGGCTTGAACAAATTCGGCGACCTGAAGCGCCGCTTGCTATTCCTGCTCGGCGCATTGATCGTCTACCGTATCGGCACCTTTATTCCGGTGCCGGGGATCGATCCGCTGGTGCTCGACCAGTTGTTCAAGTCGCAGCAGGGCGGCATCCTGGGCATGTTCAACATGTTCTCCGGTGGCGCACTGTCGCGTTTCAGCCTGTTTGCGCTGGGGATCATGCCGTATATCTCGGCATCGATCATCGTGCAGCTGATGACAACGGTGTCGCCGCATCTGGAAGCATTGAAAAAAGAGGGCGAGTCCGGGCGCCGCAAAATTACGCAGTACACCCGCTACGGAACTCTGTTCCTGGCTGTGTTTCAGGCGCTGGGCATTTCCATTGCGCTGGAATCGCAGGCAGGCCTGGTGCTGGATCCAGGTATGGCATTTCGTTTGATTACGGTGGTCACCCTGACCGCCGGCACGATGTTCCTGATGTGGTTGGGCGAACAGATTACCGAGCGTGGTCTGGGCAACGGCATTTCGATCATTATTTTCGCGGGCATTGTGGCTGGGTTGCCGTCCGCGATCGGCGGCACGCTGGAATTGACGCGAACCGGCGCATTCCCGATCCCGCTGGTGCTGATGTTGTTTGTCGGTGTGCTGCTGGTTACCGCGTTGGTGGTGTTTGTCGAACGAGGCCAGCGCAAGATTCTGGTCAACTACGCCAAACGACAGGTCGGCAAGGTGGTGGTGGGCGGCCAGAGTTCGCATTTGCCGCTCAAGCTGAATATGGCTGGGGTGATTCCGCCGATTTTTGCTTCCAGCATCATTTTGTTCCCGGCCACGCTGGCGGGCTGGTTTGGTAGCGGCGACGGCATGGGTTGGTTGCGAGACATTGGCTCATCCTTGTCCCCAGGACAACCGGTGTACGTTCTGGTATATGCGCTGGCGATCATCTTCTTCTGCTTTTTCTATACGGCCCTGGTGTTCAACCCCAAGGAAACGGCGGACAACCTGAAGAAGAGCGGTGCGTTTGTCCCGGGAATTCGTCCGGGTGATCAAACCGCCCGCTACATCGACAAGATCCTGACCCGGTTGACGCTGGTGGGGGCGATCTACATCACCCTGGTGTGTTTGTTGCCCGAGTTTTTGATTCTGAAATGGAATGTTCCGTTCTACTTTGGTGGAACATCCTTGCTGATTATCGTGGTGGTGACGATGGATTTCATGGCCCAGGTTCAGGCTTATGTCATGTCTCACCAGTATGAAGGCTTGCTCAAGAAAGCCAATTTCAAGAATGGCTTGGTAGGACGATGACATGTCCAAGGATAAGGAAGATGTCATCCAGATGCAGGGTGAGGTGATTGAAAACCTGCCGAACGCAACGTTTCGGGTCAAGCTTGAAAATGGCCATGTTTTACTGGGTTATATCTCGGGAAAGATGCGTATGCACTACATCCGCATTCTTCCAGGTGACAAAGTAACGGTTGAACTCACGCCGTACGATTTGAGCAAAGGCCGGATCGTTTTTCGAGCCAAATGATGATTTTTGGCCGGCAAAATGCCGCCGGCAAGTGAATGGAGAAAACCATGAGAGTACAAGCTTCAGTCAAAAAGATGTGCCGCAAGTGCAAGGTTGTACGCCGGAAGGGTGTTGTGCGCGTGATCTGTGATGATCCGCGGCATAAGCAGCGCCAGGGATGAGTGGGCAATTGTCGGTAAGTTTTAATCCGGGTCAACCTGAATGTGGGTTGACGTGTTATAATTTTTTGTTCTGCATTTGGGGCTCTGCGAATGGCTCGTATTGCTGGGGTTAATATCCCGAATCATCAACACGCGATTATTGCGTTGACCGCCATTTATGGCATTGGCAGGACCTCGTCCGGCAAGATTTGCGAAGCGGCTGGCATTGCCCAGAATTCGAAAATCAAGGATTTGTCGGAGGCTGAGGTGGAGCGCATACGTGAGATCGTGGCCAAGTTCACGATCGAAGGCGACCTGCGCCGTGAGACCACCATGAACATCAAGCGTTTGATGGATCTTGGCTGCTATCGCGGCTTGCGCCATCGTAAAGGCTTGCCTGTGCGTGGTCAGCGTACTCGCACCAACGCGCGAACCCGCAAGGGGCCGCGCAAGGCCATCAGGAAATAAAGGTTAACCATGGCAACGAAACCAGCTACGCGCGTCCGTAAAAAGGTCAAGAAGAATGTCGCAGAAGGTATTGCGCACATTCACGCATCGTTTAACAACACCATCGTGACGATCACCGATCGTCAGGGCAACGCTCTGTCGTGGGCAACGGCCGGTGGTGCGGGCTTCAAAGGCTCGCGCAAGTCGACTCCGTTCGCGGCGCAGGTTGCGGCGGAAAATGCCGGCAAAATGGCGCAGGAATGCGGCGTCAAGAACCTGGAAGTGCGGATCAAGGGCCCCGGCCCTGGTCGCGATTCCACCGTACGTGCGTTGAATGCGCTGGGCTTCAAGATCGTGACGATCTCTGATGTCACCCCGATTCCGCATAACGGTTGCCGTCCCTCCAAAAAGCGTCGTATCTAATACTAGGCAAAATCATGGCTCGTAATCTTGATCCCAAATGCCGTCAGTGCCGCCGCGAAGGCGAAAAGCTTTTCCTGAAAGGCGAGAAGTGTTTCACTGACAAGTGCGCAATCGAGCGCCGTCCTTATGCACCTGGCCAGCATGGCCAGAAGAGCGGGGCTCGCCTGTCCGGCTATGGCGTGCAGCTGCGCGAGAAACAAAAAATTCGCCGTATCTACGGCGTGCTGGAAGGCCAGTTCCGCCTGACGTACAAGCGTGCGGACAGTCGCAAGGGCGTGACCGGTGAAAACCTGCTGTCGATGCTTGAGTCGCGGCTGGATTCGGTGTGCTATCGCATGGGCTTTGGTGCATCGCGCACCGAAGCACGCCAAGTGCTGCGTCACAACGGCATTATGGTGAACGGTCGCCGGGTCAATATTCCGTCCTATCAGGTTCGCGCTGGTGATGTGGTTGAGGTGGCAGAAAAAGCGAAAGCGCATCTGCGCATCAAGGCGGCTTCAGAAGCGGCGGCGGCACGTGGTTACCCGGAGTGGGTCGAAGTTGACGCCAAGATGCTCAAGGGGACCTACAAGGCCGCACCGCAACGCTCGGAGCTGCCGTCGACCATCAATGAATCGCTGGTCATCGAACTGTACTCCAAATAAGTTGGCCTGGTCTCTGTGACCCGGTCTTAAGGGCTGGTTTTAAGGAATTGCACTCTATGCAAAGCGCTACGGAATTTCTCAAGCCGCGTATTGTGGAGGTGGATCGCTCATCCCCGCTGCACGCCAAGGTCATCATGGAGCCCTTCGAGCGCGGCTACGGCCACACGCTCGGCAACGCGTTGCGTCGTATTCTGCTGTCCTCCATGGTTGGCTATGCGCCCACCGAAGTGTCCATCAGCGGTGTCGTTCACGAGTATTCGACCATCGAAGGCGTGCAGGAGGATGTCGTCGACATTTTGCTGAACCTCAAGGGCATTGCTTTCAAGATGCATGGCAAGTCCGAGGCCATCCTGAAGGTCTCCAAAGCCGGTGAAGGCGTTGTGACCGCGGGTGACATCGAAGTTGGCCACGATATCGAAGTGCTGAATCCGGATCATGTGATTGCCCACCTGACCAAGGGCGGCAAGCTTGATATGGAAATCAAGATCGAGAGCGGCCGCGGCTATCAGCCGGCTACCGCGCGCAAGGTTTCGGAAGAAACCCGTGCCGTGGGTTCGATCCTGGTCGATGCATCGTTCAGCCCGGTTCGGCGCGTCGCCTACACGGTGGAGAGCGCGCGTGTCGAGCAGCGCACCGACCTTGACCGTCTGGTGATCGACATCGAGACCAATGGTGTGGTTGAACCGGAAGAGGCCGTGCGCACTGCTGCCCGCATCCTGGTGAACCAGCTCTCCGTGTTTGCCGATCTGGAAGGCACGCCGGCCGAGTCCGAGTCGCCGCGTTCGCCGCAGATCGATCCCCTGTTGCTGCGCCCGGTCGATGACCTTGAACTGACCGTGCGTTCGGCCAATTGTTTGAAGGCCGAAAATATTTATTTTATCGGCGACCTGATTCAGCGTTCCGAAACCGAGCTGCTGCGCACCCCCAACCTAGGCCGCAAGTCGCTGAACGAAATCAAGGATGTGCTGGCTTCCAAGAGCCTGTCCTTGGGGATGAAGCTGGAAAACTGGCCCCCCGCCGGTCTCGAGCGTCCCTGAAAAATACACCGCAACCGAAATCAAACAATAAAGTGCGGGTCGCCGTGGCTGGCGACCTAGCCCAAGAATACTGACTGAAAGGAATCGCCATGCGTCATCGTCAATCCAACCGCAAACTGAATCGCACCACCAGCCATCGTCTGGCCATGTTCCGCAACATGACCGTGTCGCTGCTGAAGCATGAAGTCATCAAAACCACGCTGCCGAAAGCCAAGGAACTGCGCCGCTTTGTCGAGCCGCTGATCACCCTGGGCAAGGAACCCAGCCTGGCGAACCATCGTCTGGCGTTCGATCGCCTGCGTGACCGCGACATCGTCGTCAAACTGTTCGGTGAACTGGGCCCGCGTTACAAGGCTCGTCCCGGCGGCTACCTGCGCATTCTGAAGTATGGTTTCCGCAAAGGCGACAATGCGCCGATGGCGCTGGTCGAACTGGTTGACCGTCCCGAGACGGACGCCGAGGTGGTCGAGGCCGAGTAAAGCCAGATCATATCGAGTTCATGAAAAAAGCCGGGTGATCCCGGCTTTTTTCATGCCTGTTTTCCGGGGCGCTCCGCAGGCGTGGCACGTCCCGGGCGGGCCTACCGATGCAATTGCCGCAAGCCCGCCATGTCAGGCATAGTGCCCTTACCCTCAAGCCAGGAAAAACCTGTGATCGTACTTTTCACCGATTTTGGCGTGCGCGATCCCTACGTGGGGCAGATGAAGGCGCGCCTCGCCGAACACGCACCCACACAGTTGGTGGTGGATCTGCTGCACGAGGTGCCCGACTTCAATCCGCATGCCGGCGCGCATTTGCTGGCGGCACTCGCATCCGGCTTTCCGTCCGGCAGCGTGTTTCTGGCGGTGGTCGATCCGGGCGTCGGCACGCCGCGCGACGCCGTGGTGGTCATGGCTGGCGGCCGCTGGTTCGTCGGGCCGGACAACGGGCTGCTGTCGGTCGTAGCCGCGCGCCATGCCGACATCCGGTTGTGGCGCATTGTCTGGCAACCCGAGGGCCTCTCGTCCACTTTTCATGGGCGCGACCTGTTTGCCCCGATTGCGGCCGACATCGCGCACGGCGAATTTCCCGCCGACAAGTTGATCCCGATAGACAAGCTGAATGTTGAATTCGACGCTGGCGATCTGGCGCGGGTGATTTATATCGATCATTACGGCAACGCCTGGACTGGCGTGCGCGGGGTGCCGCAGGATGCGCGCGTCAGCGCCGCGGGCGAACGGTTCAGGCACGGCGAGAGCTTCGGTTTCGCCGGCAAGGGCGAGGGCCTCTGGTTCAATAACAGCGTCGGCCTGCTGGAGCTTGCAGTCAACCGTGGCAGCGCCGCAGCCACATTTGGTCTGAAGGTGGGCGATCCGGTGCAGGTGCAGCGGTTGAATTGAACGCAATCAATCCAGACCAAGCAGCAGCGCCCGGTAGTCGTTGACATTGGTGCGGGTGGGGCCGCTGACGATGAGGTCGCCCAGTGCGGCAAAAAATCCGTGACTGTCGTGGGCGGCCAGGGAGTTCACCGCATCGAGACCGCGCGCATGTGCGCGCCGCAGCGTGTCCGGGCCGATCAATGCCCCGGCGTTGTCCTCGCTGCCGTCGATGCCGTCGGTGTCGCAGGCGATCGCCCACGCTGGCGTGTCATTCAATTCAAGCGCCAGGGCCAGCAGGAACTCGGTGTTGCGCCCGCCACGCCCGTGCTGCGGGCGCAGGGTGACCGTGGTCTCGCCGCCTGAAATCAATGCGATGGGACGCGATTTCACGGTGCGCGCCAGCGCGGCGTGCTGTTTGGCCACCGCCTGCGCATCCCCGTTGACGCTGTCCGACAACACCACGGCGGGAATGCCGTGATGCTCGAAATACGCGCTCGCGGCCTGGAGGCTGGTCTGTGCGCTGGCGATGACGCGGTTTTCCGTATTGGCGAAACAGGGGTCGCCCGGCTTCGGCGTGTCGGTCTTCGGCACCGTCTGTTCCAGATGGCGGCGTACGCCGGCGGGCAGGGTAATCCGGAAGCGCAGCAGCCGTTCGAGCGCATCGGCGCAGCTGGTGGGGTCGGGCGCGCAGGGGCCGGATGCGATATGGGTCGGGTCGTCGCCGACGACGTCGGAAATGATCAGCGCCAGCGTGTGCGCGCCATTCGCCGCCAGCGCCAGGCGCCCGCCCGACAAGCGGGTGAGGTGCTTGCGCACGGTGTTGATGTCGTGGATGGCCGCGCCGGCATGGAGCAGCGCCTTGGTCACCTGGCGCAGTTCCTTCAGCGTCACCCCCTCGACCGGCGCGGCGAGCAGGCTGGAGCCGCCGCCCGAAATCAACGCCAGCAGCAGGTCGCTCGGCCCCAGCTGGCCCGCCATCTCCAGCATGCGCAAGGCGGCTTCCTCCCCGCGGCCGTCGGGCAGCGGGTGACTCGCCTCGACGACTTCGATGCGGCGCGTGGGCAGGCCATGCTGGTAGCGGGTGACCACCAGCCCGGACAGCGGCGCATCCGCCGGCCAGTGGGCTTCCACCGCAGCGGCCATGCTGGCGGCCGCCTTGCCGCCCCCGACCACCAGGGTGCGGCCGCGCGGCGGCGCGGGCAGGTGTGGCGGCAGAATGCGTGCGGGGTCGGCGGCGGCCACCGCGGCACGGAAGGATTCCAGCAGCAGTTCGCGTGGGTTCATTCCATATCCCGGGTCAGGCGGCGGCCGGGCGGCGCAGCCTGCGCGAGACACCGCCGCGCAGCCCTGGGCCGATCTGCATCGCCAACCGGAACAGGATCGGCATGGTGAACAGCGTGAGCGTGGTGGCAACCAGCAGGCCCCACACCAGGCTCGCTGCCATCGGCCCCCAGATCAGCGACTTGCCGCCGAGCCCGACCGCGAGCGAGAACAGGCCGCCGATGGTGGTGGTGGTGGTGATGAGGATGGGCACGACGCGGCGCCGCGCGGCATACAGTGTGGCGTGCAGGAGGCTCATGCCGGAGGCGAGCCGGGCGTTGGCGGCGTCGATCAGCACGATCGCCGAGTTGACCGCGATGCCGGTCAGCGCGATGACGCCGTACAGCGTGTACAGGGAAAGCGGGTTCTGCGTGATGAAGAGGCCGAACACCACGCCGGTGAAGGCCATCGGCACGGTCAGCAGGATCAGCAGCGGCTGCCAGTAGGAGCGGAACTGGGTGGCGAGGATGAGATAGATCAGGCCGAGCCCGAGCAGGAACAGCATCTTCATCGCATCAAGGCTCTCGTTGATGTCGTCGAGCTCGCCGCTGAAGTCGATGCGGGTGTTCGGGTAGCGCGCTTCGATCGCGTCCCATTGCGCGGCAATCTGCGCGTTCGCTTCTACCGTGTCGATGCGGGTCTTGTCGAGGTCCGACTCGATGGTGATCGCGCGCTTGAGGTTGTAGTGCTTGATGCCGCCCGAGCCGATGCGGGTGTCGGCATGGACCAGCGCGCCCAGGGTGGTGGTGCTGCCATCGGGCAATGCCACCGGGTCGGCCAGCAGTTGCTGGATGTCGGCAAGACCGTTCGGGTTGGCGCCGCTTTGCTGGTCCCCGCGTTGATTGGCAGTGGCGCCGCGCACCCGCACTTCGATCCGGTCGCCGCTGTCGCGCATCTCGGTGACGATTTCGCCTTCGGTGTGCAGGCGGATCAGGCGCGCTGCGGTGGCGGGGTCGAGGCCGGCGTTTTTCAGCGCTTCGGCGTCGAGCTGCAGCACCAGTTGCGGACGGCCCGGCAGGTCGTCGTCGGTGACATCGCGGGTTCCATCGATCCGCATCACCGCCTGCTTCAATTCCTGTGCGGCGGCGCGCAATTCGTCGACATCGTCGCCCCGCAGTCGCAGCTTGATTGCCTTGGCCGCCGGCGGACCACCCGACAGCTGGGTGAAGGAAAGCTTGCCGGGGCCGGGCAGGGCTTCGATCTCGCTGCGCATCGCGGCCACCACCTCGCCGACCTCGCGCATGCCTTCGCCGCGCGGGTTGAGCGACACGCTGACCTGGCCGTAGGATTCGCCGTACAGCGGCTCGGTGTCGGTCCATTTCACCCCGGCGTAGCTCGTCACCCCGCGCGCTTCGCCTTCGTTCAGATGGCGGCGCACCACCGCTTCTACCTTCGTGGCCTCGCGCAGGGTGACGTCGATAGCGCTGCCGCTCGGCATGTCGAGGTTGACGTAGAACAGCCGGATTGGATCGAAGGCGAAGAACTGCGTGCGCACCGCGCCGGTCGCCACCAGCGCCACCGCGCCGGCGAACAGCGCCAGCACGATCACTCCGCTGATCCACGGATAACGCATCAGCTTGATCAGCAGCCGGGTGTATTTCACCCGCAGGGTGTGGGTGGCGCGCTCCCGCCGCGGCTGCATGCGGGTGGGCTGATGGAAGTTGAGCCCGAGCCCGACCACGTGCGCCGGCATGATCCAGTAGGCTTCGGCGAGGCTCATCAACAGCGCCAGCGTCACCACCAGCGGCACCAGCAGCATGAACTTGCCGACGATTCCGGGCATCAGCATCAATGGCATAAATGCGGCGATGGTGGTGGACACCGCCGCCAGCACCGGCAGCCCGACTTCGCCGATGGCGCCGAGCGTCGCGGGCAGGGCCTCGGCGCCGCGCACGATGCGGTAATAGATGGCCTCGGTGATGACCACCGCGTCATCCACCAGCATGCCCAGTGCGATGACGATGCCGAGCAGCACCGGAATGCTGAGGGTGAAATCGAAGGCATACAGGATGGCGAATGCGCCCGCCAGCGAAAACGGAATCCCGAGGCTGACCAGCAGCGCCAGCCGGGTGCCGAGGAACAGCCAGCACAGCCCCAGCACGACTAGCAGGCCGATCAGCGCATTGGTTTCCATCACGCCGATGGCATGCCTGGTCGGCACGGTCTGGTCGTCGAACAGCATCAGCGAAAAGCCGCCCGCTTTCAGCGCGGGCTCGCGTTCGGCGATGGCGCGGTTGATGTCGGCCACCAGGTTCAGCGTGTTGACCTTGCTCTTCTTGGTCACCGCCAGGATCACCGCCGCCTGGCCGTTGGAGGACGCCAGGCTACCGGGACGCGCGCGCGCGGTTTCGACGGTGGCCACTGCAGACAGTGGAACTGGCGTGCCCAGTTGCGGCGACAGCACCGAAAGCCGCGCCAGGTAGTCGGCGTCGGCCTGCTGGCCGATTACCCTTACCAGCCAGTCGTCCTCGCCCACCCGCGCGCGGCCGGCAAAGGTGTCGCGGAACCAGGCGCGCACCGCGTCGGCAATCTGCGCGGCGGTGAGGCCGCGCGCGGCCGCTTCGGCCGGGGAAAACTCCACCCGCAGCTCGGGTTCGCCCTGGCCGGTGGCCATCACCCGGTCAACGCCGGGCAGGCGCTCGATGTCGTCCTTGATCTGCCGGGCGGTGCGGCGCAGGCGCTCGTCGTTGGCGGGGCCGGTCAGCAGCACCATCGCCGTTGGGAAGCCGTTCGACGTGGTGATTTCCTGCACGTCGGGCTCCCGCGCGTCGTCCGGTAGGTCGCTGTTGTACTTGTTCTGCACCAGCCGCCGCAGATCGGTGACGTGCTTGTCGAACTGGCGTTCCGACACCTCGCGGAAGCGCACCAGGATGATCGACGAATTGTCGCGGCTGGTGGAGGAGACGAAGCGGATGTCGGGCAGCGTGCGGATCGCCTCTTCCAGCGGGTCGGTGACCTTCTTCTCGACGTCCTCGGCCGAAGCGCCCGGCAGCACCGTGTTCACCACCAGCCAGTTGAAGTTGATTTCCGGGTCCTGCTCACGCGGCATGCCGAGATAGGCCAGCACGCCGAGCAGCAGGATCACCACGAAAGACACATTCGCCAGCGGGTGGTTGGTGATGAAGCGCGCATACAGGCTCATGGCTTCAGCGCCGGGTGACGGCCATGCCGTCCTGCAGGGCGAAGCGGCCGTCGGTGACGAGCGCGGCGTCGCCCGGCAATCCTGTGGCAGCGACCGGACGCCCCTCCTGCGCGCCGGGCAGGGGCACGAAGCGCGCGTGCTGGCCGTCGACGACAAACACGCCGAGCGTGCTGTTGCGCCGGATCAGATAATCCGCCGGCATGAAGGCGCGCGGGTCGCGCCAGCGCAGCACGCCGTTGCTGCCGGGCGCGGGCACGCTCCGGGCAAAGCTGAAGCGCGCCTCGCGGGTGCGGCTGGCGGGATTCATCGCCGGCGACACGCGCAGCAGCTTCACCGCATATTCGCGGCCCTGGCTGACGAACACGGGTTTTGCCTGTGCCAACCGGTCGGCGTCGTCGGCCTGCACTTGCACCGCCAGTTGCAGGCGTGAGGTGTCCCACAGTTGCACGATGGGGGTGCCGGGGCTGGCCAGTTCACCCACCTGCGCCAGCCGCGCCTCGACGATCGCGGGGAAGGGGCTGCGCAGCGTGCACTTGCCGATCTCGCGCTGGGCTGCGGTGCGCGCGGCGGTGTCGAGCCTGACTTCGGCCATCACCACGGCGACCTCGGTTTTTTTGGCGTCGAGCGCGTCGCCGGAAATGAAGTTCTTGGTGGCCAGTTCCGTGCTGCGCTGCAGTTGCAGCTGGGCGAGCTTCTGGCGGGCCTGCGACGACTCCAGCGCGGCCTGCGCGCGTTGCGCTGCGATTTTCGCATCCGCGCAGTCGAGTTGCGCCACCATCGTACCTTTGGCGATGCGCTGGCCCGGTTCCACAGGGATCCGCTCAATGCGCGCCGCCAGTTCAGAAGAGAGCTTGGCGAGGTTAAGTGAAACGACCTCGGCCGATGCTTCGCGAACCGGATGGATGGCCAGCTCGGCCAGCGGGCGGCTCTTGATGGGAACGGGCGGCGCGGCCAGCGCGGGCGCGCACAAAAGGGCGAGTAAGCAGATAGCGAGGCGCATGACGGGAGCGGGAAGTGGAATGGCTGGATTGTAGCGGCTGGCCTCCCGGGCCGGTTGCGGCAAACAAAAACGGCCAGGAGAAACCTGGCCGTCCGTGCTGCATGAGGCGGAATTACTGTGCCGCGTCCTTGGCCTTGTCGGCCATGTCCTGGGCCGCGTCGGCGGTGTCCTGGGCGGCTTCGGCCGCCGCATCTTTGGTTGCGTCAGCAGCTGCGGCGGCTGCCTCAGCGGCGGAGTCTGCGGCTTCGGCGGCGGAGTCCGCGGCATCGCCGGAAGCTTCCTGGGCCTGCTCCATGGCGGGGGCTGCGGCTTCTTCGGATTTTTTGCAGGCGGTCAATGCAAGGGCAGCGAACAGTGCGACGAGAAGTTTGGATTGCATGGGTATCTCCCTGATGTCAATTAAAAAAGATGCAGGTTTATCAACCTACATTTATCATTGATAGTGCAAAAGAGCGATGAAGCAAGCGGCGTGCGCAACCCGATTTTTACGGTGTTTTGTCTCAGAACGTCTCGTCGTCGTGCAGGTAGCGCCATTGCCCCAGCGGCAGTTCGCCCAGCCGTATGCGGCCGATGCGCACGCGTTTCAGCCCCGCCACTTTCAGCCCCACCAGTTCACACATGCGGCGGATCTGGCGCTTGCGGCCCTCCTTCAGAATAAAGCGCAGCTGGTCGGCGTTCTGCCAGCCGACCCGGGCCGGACGCAGTTTGCGGCCGTCGAGCGAGAGGCCGTGATTGAGCAGGGCAAGGCCTTTGTCGTCCAGTCGGCCCTCGACCCGCACCAGATATTCCTTCTCGACGCCGGAATCTTCGCCGATCAGCTGTTTGGCAATGCGTCCGTCCTGCGTCAGCACCAAGAGGCCGGTTGAATCGATGTCAAGCCGTCCCGCCGGCGCCAGCCCTTTCAGGTGTGTCGGATGAAACGCCCGCCCCGCGCGCCCGTCCTGCCACAGGGTGTCGGGGCGGATCAGCACCACCGCCGGCTGATAGCCCGGCTCCGGCTGCCCCGATACATAGCCCACCGGCTTGTGCAGCAGGACGGTGACGCGGCGTTGCTGCTGGGCGCTGGCCTGCGTGTCCAGCCGGATCGCGCAGGCCGGGTCGACCTTGGTGCCCAGCTCGCTCACCCGGCGGCCGTCGACGAACACCAGCCCGCGTTCGATGTAGCTGTCGGCTTCGCGGCGCGAGCACAGCCCGCGTTCGGACATCAGTTTGGAGAGGCGGACGGGTTCGGCCATTTCAATGCCTCGACAGCACCGGTTGCAGGTACTGGCCGGTATGGCTGGCCGGATTGTCGGCCACCGCTTCGGGCGTGCCTTCGGCGACGATCATCCCGCCGCCGCCGCCGCCTTCGGGGCCGAGGTCGATCAGCCAGTCGGCGGTCTTGATCACATCCAGGTTGTGTTCGATGACGACCACGCTGTTGCCGGCGTCGGACAGCCGTTGCAGCACCTTCAGCAGCAGGTCGATGTCGGCGAAATGCAGGCCAGTGGTGGGTTCGTCGAGGATGTACAGCGTGCGCCCGGTGTCGCGCTTGGACAGTTCGAGCGCGAGCTTGACCCGCTGCGCCTCGCCGCCCGACAGCGTGGTGGCGGACTGGCCGAGGCGGATGTAGCCGAGGCCGACGTCGAGCAGGGTCTGCAGCTTGCGCCGGACCACCGGCACCGCGGCGAAGAATTCGTGTGCCTGCTCGATGGTCATTTCCAGCACGTCGCGGATGGTCTTGCCCTTGTACTGGATTTCCAGCGTCTCGCGGTTGTAGCGCGCGCCGTGGCAGACGTCGCACGGCACGTAGATGTCGGGCAGGAAATGCATCTCGACCTTGATCACGCCGTCGCCCTGGCAGGCCTCGCAGCGTCCGCCCTTGACGTTGAAGCTGAAGCGGCCCGGCCCGTAGCCGCGCATGCGTGCTTCGGGCACCCCGGCGAAGAGTTCGCGGATCGGCGTGAAGAGACCCGTATAGGTAGCCGGGTTGGAACGCGGGGTGCGGCCGATCGGCGACTGGTCGACGTTGATCACCTTGTCGAAGAATTCCAGACCGCGGATCTCGCCGTGCGGCGCAGGTTCGGCGGACGAGCCGTACAGATGGCGCGCGACGGCGGTGTAGAGCGTGTCGTTGATCAGGGTCGACTTGCCCGACCCCGACACCCCGGTGATGCAGACGAACAGCCCGACCGGCAGGTTGAGCGTCACGTTTTTGAGGTTGTTGCCGCTGGCGTCGGTGACTACCAGTTGCCGTTCGGGGTCGGGCTGGCGGCGTGTTTTCGGAATGGCGATGCGGCGCCTGCCCGACAGGTATTGCCCGGTGAGCGAGTGTTCGCTCAGGCGGATCGCTTCGGGCGTGCCTTCTGCCACCACTTCGCCGCCGTGCACGCCGGCACCGGGGCCCATGTCGACCACGTAATCGGCGGCGCGGATCGCGTCCTCGTCATGCTCGACCACCAGCACCGAGTTGCCGATGTCGCGCAGGTGTTTCAGCGTACCCAGCAGGCGGTCGTTGTCGCGCTGGTGCAGGCCGATCGACGGCTCGTCCAGCACGTACATCACGCCGGTCAGCCCCGAGCCGATCTGCGACGCCAGGCGGATGCGCTGCGATTCGCCGCCGGAGAGCGTATCGGCGGAACGGTCGAGCGACAGGTAATCCAGCCCGACGTTATTCAGGAAGCCGACGCGGGCGATGATCTCCTTGACGATCCGGTCGGCGATCTGCGCGCGGTGGCCGTCGAGCGTCAGCGTCTCGAAAAATACCAGCGCCTGTTTCAGCGGCATCGCGCTGACGACGTAAATCGGCACGCTGCCCACCATCACGTGGCGCGCTTCCTCGCGCAGCCGGGTGCCGTTGCAGGCGGGGCAGGGCTTGTTGTTCTGGTATTTAGCGAGTTCCTCGCGCACCGCCGTCGAGTCCGACTCGTGGTAGCGCCGCGCCATGCTGGCGAGCACGCCCTCGAACGGATAGCTTTTCGTCGTGTAGCCGCCGCGCGGCGCCAGCGTCTGGAATGCGATCGCCTCGCTGCCGGAGCCGTTCAGAATCACGTCACGGGTGCGTTCGGGCAGCGATTCCCACGACGTGTCGAGGTCGAAGCCGTAATGCATCGCCAGGCTCTGCAGCATCATGAAAAAGAACTGGTTGCGCTTGTCCCAGCCCTTGATTGCGCCGGAGGCCAGCGACAGGTGCGGGAAAGCGACCACGCGCGCCGGGTCGAAGAAGGTGATCTGGCCAAGGCCGTCGCAGCTCGGGCAGGCGCCCATCGGGTTGTTGAACGAAAACAGGCGCGGCTCCAGTTCGGGCAGCGCGTAGCTGCACACCGGGCAGGCGAATTTGGCGGAGAACAGATGTTCCTTGCCGGCGTCCATTTCCATCGCCAGCGCGCGGCCGTCGGCATGGCGCAACGCGGTCTCGAAACTTTCGGCCAGCCGCTGCTTGGCATCGGCGCGCACCTTCAGGCGGTCGACCACCACCTCGATGGTATGCTTCTTGTTCTTGTCGAGCTTGGGAATGGCATCGATTTCGTGCACCTTGCCGTCGACCCGCACCCGCACGAAGCCCTGCGCGCGCAACTCGGAAAACAGTTCGAGGTTTTCGCCCTTGCGTCCCACCACCAGCGGCGCCAGGATCATCAGCTTGGTATCTTCCGGCAGCGCCAGCACCGCGTCGACCATCTGCGACACCGTCTGCGCGGCGAGCGTGATGCCGTGTTCCGGGCACTGCGGGTCGCCGACGCGAGCATACAAAAGGCGCAGGTAGTCGTGGATTTCGGTGACCGTGCCGACGGTCGAGCGCGGGTTGTGGCTGGTCGCCTTCTGCTCGATCGAGATCGCCGGGCTCAGGCCCTCGATCAGGTCGACGTCCGGCTTTTCCATCAACTGCAGGAACTGCCGTGCGTAGGCCGACAGCGACTCGACGTAGCGGCGCTGGCCCTCGGCATAGAGCGTGTCGAAGGCGAGCGAGGACTTGCCCGAACCCGACAGCCCCGTGATCACCACCAGCTTGTTGCGCGGCAGGTCGAGGTTGATGTTCTTCAGGTTGTGGGTGCGGGCGCCACGGATGCGGATGAATTCCATTGTTTGACGGCTATCGGTTAAGGCGGCGAGCGTAATTCGCAACCTGCTAATATAGCGGACTTCCCGCAATCGCCTAACCCCGGTTAGAACATCCCGCAGTGGCCAACATCGACCTGACCGAAAGCATGAACCGCGCCGAAAAGCGCGCGGCTTCGGGTCTGGCGGCGATTTTCGGCCTGCGCATGCTCGGCATGTTCTTGATCCTGCCGGTGTTCGCGCTGTATGCCGAAGACCTGCCGGGCGGCGACAACCACACCCTGGTCGGCCTCGCGCTCGGCATGTACGGCCTGACCCAGGCCATTCTCATGCTTCCCTTCGGCATGGCGTCCGACCGCATCGGGCGCAAGAAGGTCATTATCTTCGGCCTTGTCGTGTTCGCCCTCGGCAGTTTTATTGCCATGGCGGCTACCGATATCTACTGGACCATCGCCGGCCGCGCCTTGCAGGGCGCGGGCGCAATTTCTGCCGCGGTCACCGCCATGCTGGCCGACCTCACCCGCGAGGAACACCGCACCAAAGCAATGGCGTTCGTCGGCTCCACCATCGGCATCGCCTTTGCCGTTTCGCTGGTGGCGGGGCCGGCGCTCAACCGCGTGATCGGCGTGCCGGGGCTTTTTGCGCTGACCGGCATCCTGGCGCTGGCCGCCATCTGGGTGGTCAAGGTGTGGGTGCCCGACCCCGTGGACAGCCACTATCACGCCGACGCCCAGGCCAATCCGGCGAAACTGATCGACGTGCTGAAAAACGGCCAGCTCGCCCGGCTCGATTTCGGCATCTTCGCGCTGCATGCGGCGCAGATGGCGATGTTCGTGGTGGTGCCGGTGGCGCTCAAGAACAGCGGCCTCGCCGTCGACGACCACTGGGCGGTGTACCTGCCGGTGCTGCTGGGCTCCTTCGCGCTGATGGTGCCGGCCATCATTGTTGGCGAAAAGCGCGGCTGGATGAAGCCGGTGTTCATTGGCGCGGTAGCGCTGATGCTGCTGGCGCAACTGGGATTCGCGTTCGGCATCGACCATTTCTGGGGCATCGTGTGGGCGCTGTTCTTTTACTTCGTCGCCTTCAACCTGCTCGAAGCCAGCCTGCCTTCGCTGATTTCCAAGCTCGCCCCGGTGTCGGCCAAAGGCACCGCGATGGGCGTCTACAATACCGCGCAGGCGCTGGGACTGTTTTTCGGCGGCGTGTTCGGCGGCTGGCTGGCGCAGCATCATGGCTTTCAGGCCGTGTTCATCTTTTGCGTGATCCTGATGGGCGCCTGGCTGGTCGCGAGCCTGTCGATGGCGCCGCCGCCCGCGATCAAGACCCGCATGTTTCGCGTCGGCGCGATGCCTGCTGACCAGGCCGCGCTGCTGAAGATGCAGTTGGCCGGGGTGGCGGGCGTGGTCGAGGCAGTGGTGCTGGCCGAAGAAGGCGTGGCCATGCTCAAGGTCAGCATCAAGGGCTGGGACGAGGATGGCGTACGCCGCCTGCTGGATACGGCAGCTGCCTGATAGAATCAGCAGCAGTTCAAGCTCGGACCATTCCATGATTCTGCCGCTGAACCATTTTCGGGCGTAGGGCGGGAATACTTTCCCGCCGCTGCGGCAGCGGGTCGGCAAAGCATTGCCGACCTACGGCCAACTGGAATTTGAATAGGGCGTAATGGCCAGCGGTCTGCAAGCGGTTTGGGGGCATCTTCCAATTTCAATACAGGGGAAAATATGGCATCCGTCAACAAAGTCATTCTGGTCGGCAACCTGGGGCGTGATCCCGAAATGCGCTATCTGCCGAGCGGCGAAGCAATTGCCAACCTCGCCATTGCCACGAGCCGCAAGTACAAAAACAAGGCAGGCGAAATGGTCGAGGAGACCGAGTGGCATCGCGTCACGTTCTTCGGAAAGCTTGCCGAGATTGCGGGGCAGTATTTGAAGAAAGGCCGCTCTGTGTATGTCGAGGGCCGTATCAAGACCGACAAGTACACCGACAAGGAAGGAGTGGAAAAGTTTTCCACCCAAATCATCGCCAGCGAAATGCAGATGCTCGGCGGTCGTGAGGGCATGGGTGAGTCGTCGGATGACGGAAATGAGGGGAGAGGCTATTCGCGGTCCGCAGCACCTGCTCGCGCCGAGCCGGCATCGCGTCCCGCACCGGCGACAAAATCCGGCAGCGGGTTCGACGACATGGACGACGACATTCCGTTCTAGGATGGAATAAGCATTTGCGGATGTGGGCCACGTGAATCACACGAGCTCGTAACATAATAAAAAGCGGGGAGAAGGGTGCGCTTAGCACCGGCAGCCAAGTGAGCAGAAATCGACACACTGTATTTCGCGTGGCGGGTATGGCGCTCCTGCTGGAGGGCACTTTCGCCCCCGGCCAGGTGCTGGCCGGAATTACCGAATCCGATTTTTTCGACGACCTCCCGGTTGTGCTGTCGCCGTCGCGCCTCTCGCAGCCTCTGGCGGATTCCCCGTCCTCGGTTACCGTGATCGACCGCGACATGATTCGTGCCTCGGGCTTTACCCAGGTGGCGGATGTGTTCCGGCTGGTGCCGGGATTTTCCGTCGCCTACAGCAGCAGTCTGCTTCCGACCCTCACGTATCACGGTCTGGGTGACGGCTATGCGCGCCGCTTTCAGGTGCTCATCGACGGGCGCTCGGTCTACAGCCCGGATTTTGGCCAGGTGTCCTGGCGCAACCTGCCGCTGGCGCTCGATGACATCGATCACATCGAGGTCATTCGCGGTCCGGCGGGCGCAAGCTACGGCGCAAATGCCTTCATGGGCGTCGTCAACATCCACACGCGATCGGGCGACTACGGCGCGCCCTATGTGGAAGCCGGACTCGGCGACCATGGGCAGAAACAGTTGCACGCCAGAGTTGGCGGCGGGGCGCGCGCATTCAACTGGCGCCTCTCTGCTGGAACCCGGCTCGACGATGGCCTCCAGCTAGACACGCCGGACAATGTGCGCGAGCGCTTTGTTGACGGGAAGAGCGAACTGCAACTAAATGCGAGGCAGGCGTTGACCCTGCAGGCGGGGATCGCGCATACCCGCCAGGAGACCGACTTCACCCCTTACAACCAGCATCATGGCTATGCCAGCCTGGGCTGGAAATTCGTGCAGGATGCAGACAGCGAATTTTCCGCCGCGTACAGCCTGACCGAGGAAAGCTTCGGCGACAAGCCGGGCATCGATCTCGGCTATCGCACGGCAAGACATAACGTCGGCGCGCAGTGGCAGGGCAGCGTCAGCAGCGCGCTGCGTGCGTCGCTCGGCGCGGAATACCGGCGCGACAGCGCACAGTCGGATTTCTACTATTCCACGCCGGACACGATCACCGAGGACTCGTGGCGCGCATACGGCAACGGCGAGTGGAAGCTGGATCCGCAATGGCTGGTCAACTTCGGCGGCATGGCGGAGCGCACCCACACTGGTGACAAGCAGTTCTCGCCGCGCCTGACGCTCAACTACAAGCCCAGCCGCCAACAGTCTTTCCGGCTGGAGTACAACCGGGCTTACCGCGCCCCGACTTTCTACGAGTTGCTCGCGCAGAATTACTACCTGGATCCTGACGAAGATGTCGTTTACCAGACCCTGCGGGCGCAGAACCTGCAGCCCGAACAGGTAATGTCGCGTGCACTGGGCTGGCTGCTGCAGCTGCCGAAACAGGGCTTGCAGGTCGACGCGCGCCTGTTCTGCGACCGCTATGAAAATCTGATCGACGTGGCATTCGTCTCGGATGGTGACGGCAACGACTTCATTTACCAGTTCGTGAACCGGCCCGAGACGGTGACCCTGCGGGGCGTCGAGTTTCAGATCGAATGGCGCCCGGACCCCTCTACGCGCATTTTTCTGACCCCCGCCTGGGCACGGATCCACAGCCATGACAGCAACATCGAGGATTCTGCGCCGCCGTTCTCCTTCAGCCTGTTGCTGGACCGGAAAATTGATGTCCGCTGGCGCGCCAGCGCAGGGTATTACCACAGCGGGGCAATGACCTGGCTTGGCGGCGGAAGCCGGGTGCCGGCATCCGACCGGCTCGATGCACGCCTGGCGTATCAGACCCGGGTGAACGGCCGGGCCCTCGAGTTCTGGTTGACCGGCCAGAGTCTGCTTGGCGGACAGACGGAATTTAAGCAATTCCAGGAAGCCGAGCGCCGCTTCCTAGCGGGAGGCAGGCTGGAATGGTGATGCGGGCTGGAAGGCCGGCTTTGTTTTGTCTGCAACCGGCGCCCTTGAAATCCGGCGTCCCCGCCCCGATTGGGGTCTTGTGCCCTTGCGGGTATAATTGCGCAACTTGTTGATTTGTCGGAGCGAATTATGCCGATTTACACGTATAAATGTGCGTCCTGCGGCTTTGCCCAGGATGAAATGCAAAAGATGTCCGATGCGCTGCTGACTGTGTGCCCGTCGTGCGGCAAGGCCGATTACGCCAAGCAGGTGACGGCGGCCGGCTTTGCGCTGAAGGGGACCGGATGGTATGCCACCGATTTCAAAGACAGCGGCAGCAAGCCCGCCGCAGCCAACCCCGAAGCCCCTTCGTCCGCCTGCGGCACGGGTGCGTGTCCGGCGTGTAACTGACGGCGGTGGTCGTGCCGGGAAGCGGGCGGTGCGAGCCGTCCGCTTCTTTGTTTCCGGCGGGCTGATGGGGATCGATCCGCCCGCTGGCCGACCGCGCGTTGAAAAAAATCGCCTCGATGGGCGCCGCTTCGGGTGAAGCGCGCCCCGGTATTTAAAATTAGGAAGAACATGCGTACTCATTACTGCGGTGCCGTCACCGCCGCCGACATTGGCAACAGCGTCACCCTGTGCGGCTGGGCGCATCGCCGGCGCGACCACGGTGGCGTCATCTTTATCGACCTGCGCGACCGCGAGGGCATGATGCAGGTGGTAATCGACCCCGACACCCCGGAAGCTTTCAAACTGGCCGAGGATGTGCGTTCGGAATTCGTGCTGAAGATCGAGGGGCTGGTGCGGTCGCGTCCCGCCGGCACCGAGAATCCCAACATGCCGACCGGCATGGTCGAACTGCTGACCAAAAACCTGGAAGTGCTGAACCCCTCGCTGACACCACCGTTCCAGATCGACGACGACAACATCAACGAGAACATCCGCCTGCAGTATCGCTACCTCGACCTGCGCCGCGAGCCGATGCAGAAGAACCTTAAGCTGCGCTACCGCGTATCCAAGATCATGCGCGACTACCTCGATGCGCACGGCTTCATGGAAGTCGAAACGCCGATGCTGACGCGCTCCACCCCGGAAGGCGCGCGCGACTATCTGGTGCCGAGCCGCGTGCATGACGGCATGTTCTATGCGCTGCCGCAGTCGCCGCAGCTGTTCAAGCAGCTCTTGATGGTGGCCGGCGTTGACCGTTACTTCCAGATCACCCGCTGCTTCCGCGACGAAGACCTGCGCGCCGACCGCCAGCCCGAGTTCACCCAGGTCGACCTCGAAACCTCGTTCATGGGCGAGGAGGCGATCATGAATCTCGTCGAGGGCATGATTCGCGACATGATGAAGCGCGCGCAGGACACCGACCTGCCCGCCGCCTTCCCGCGCATCAGCTATGCCGAGGCGATGAGCCGCTACGGATCCGACAAGCCCGACATGCGGGTGACACTGGAAATCGTCGACGTTGGCGATGTGATGAAGGACGTCGCATTCAAGGTTTTTGCCGGCCCGGCCAACGATCCGAAGGGCCGCGTCGCCGCACTGCGCATCCCCGACGGCGCCGCACTCTCGCGCAGCGAAATCGACGGCTATACCGAATTCGTCAAAATCTACGGTGCCCGCGGCCTCGCCTACATCAAGGTCAACGATGTCACGCAGCTCAACGAATCCGGCCTGCAATCGCCCATCGTCAAGAACCTCTCCGAAGCGGCGCTCGCAGCCGTGATTGAACGCACCGGCGCGCAAAACGGCGACCTGATTTTCTTCGGTGCTGACAAGACAAAAGTAGTGAACGACGCCCTCGGCGCACTGCGCCTGAAAGTCGGCCATGAAAAAAACCATCTCGACGGCCGCGCCTGGGCGCCGCTGTGGGTGGTCGATTTCCCCATGTTTGAGTTCAACGAGGGCGAGAACCGCTGGGACGCGCTGCACCATCCCTTCACCGCGCCCAAGGACGGCCATGAGGAGTGGCTCGCCACCGATCCCGGCCGCTGCCTGTCGAAAGCCTACGACATGGTGCTGAATGGCTGGGAAGTCGGCGGCGGCTCGGTGCGCATCCACCAGCAGGACGTGCAGGAAAAAGTGTTCGCCGCGTTGAACATCGGCGAGGAAGAGCGCCGCGAGAAATTCGGTTTCCTGCTCGACGCCCTGCAATACGGCGCGCCGCCCCACGGCGGCCTGGCGTTCGGGCTGGATCGTCTGGTTACGCTGATGACCGGCGCCGAATCCATCCGCGACGTCATCGCCTTCCCCAAGACCCAGCGCGCCTCCTGCCTGATGACCAACGCCCCCAACGTGGTCGACGACAAGCAGCTGCGCGAGCTGCACATCCGTCTGCGCAATGCGCCGGCGGACAAGGCGGCTTAAAACCTTTTTGCTGGATGGCTTCACTGCGTTCGCCATGACGGGCAAGGGGCTGGTTTTGTTTCCCTTCGCGTTTCTTCGCGTCCTTCGCGGACAAAGGATCTTGAAATGAACTTCGCCGGCACCCTCAAAACCCTGCCCGAATTCACCGGCGACAAGATCGTGCTGACCGACGCCACCGGCGCCGAAGTGGCGGCCATCGCCAACGCGCCCGGCACCGCCGGATCGTTCCGGGTGTATGCCTATCTCGCGCGGCAATACGGCGCGATCGACGCCGAGGCCGCGGCCGAAGGCCTGGCGATTTTTGCCGAGCACACCGAGGACGCCAGCCTGCATCCCGGCAGGCACCCGAACATCGATCGCCTGATCGCCATTCTGGCGACGGGTGCTCCGCTCTCTGCCCGCGTCGTTTGATCACACACAAGATCCCCGTCTCGGTTCTGGTCGTTGTCCACACGGCCGATGGCCAGGTATTGCTGTTGGAGCGCGCCGACGCACCGGGATTCTGGCAGTCGGTCACCGGCTCGCAGGAGGCGGGCGAAACGCTCGAGCAGACTGCGATCCGCGAAGTGCGCGAGGAAACCGGGCTCGATGCCCGCGAGTTCGGGCTGACCCCGTGGGGGATCGAAACCCGCTACGAGATTTACGAACGCTGGCGCCACCGCTACGCGTCTGGCGTGACCCACAACACCGAGCACGTGTTCGGCCTCAAGCTGCCCGCGCCGTTGCCCGTCATGTGCGCGCCGCGCGAACATCTGCGCTATGCGTGGCTGCCGTGGGATGAAGCCGCCGAACGCTGCTTTTCGCCCAGCAACGCAGCGGCCATCCGCCAGCTGCCCGCGCGCTTATAATTTCCTAATGACCGCTCCGCTCCATATCGCCAGCTACAACATCCACAAGGGTCTGTCGCAATTCAACCGGCGGCTGACCGTGCACGAACTGCGCGACCGCCTCGGCACCTTGGGAACCGACATCGTGTTCCTGCAGGAAGTGCAGGGCGGCCACGGCCTGCGCGCCCGTCGTTTCCATCACCAAGCATGCTGGCCGCAGACCGAGTTCCTGGCGGGCCACATCTACACCGATTTTGCCTATGGCAAGAACTGCGTCTACGACACCGGCCACCACGGCAACGCTATCCTGTCGCGCTACAAGATTCTGTCCTGGGAAAACGAGGATATCTCCGCCCACGCCTACGAAAGCCGCGGCATGCTGCATTGCGAAATTGAGGTGCCCGGCATGGCCGTGCCGGTGCACTGCATCAACGTCCACCTCGGGCTGACCGAAGGCGGGCGCAAGCGCCAGCTGGCGATGATTGCCGCGCGCGTGCGCGCCATGGTGCCAGACGGCGCCCCGCTGATTCTGGCCGGCGATTTCAACGACTGGCAGATGCGCGTCGGCCGCTATTTCCAGGATGAACTCGGGCTGGCCGAAGTGTTCGAAACCCACCACGGCAAGTCGGCGCGCAGTTACCCGTCCTTCCTGCCGATGTTCCAGCTCGACCGCATCTATGTGCGGCACTTCAGCATTGAGGCCGCGCACGTCCAAACCGGCAACGCCTGGCACCGCATTTCCGACCACGCGGCGCTCACCGCCAAGCTTAGACCGGCCTGATGGTTGCGCGCAAACCTGGTCCGATGTGGGGAGGCCCGCCCTGGGCCGAATGCTGGCGGCCGCGTGCGCCGGCATTCTCGGTAATGGCGCTATAGGCCAAAGTCGATGAAGGTGCCCCTGCGCACATTATTCTTTCGCGGTGTCGAGCTGGTTTCCGGCAACCAGCTGCGGCTGCTGCAAAGCGGCGCCGAATTCTTTCCGGCGCTGATCGCGGCAATCGACGCTGCGCACAGCGAAATCCATCTTGAAACCTATATTTTCAACGTCGACCCCAGTGTCGAGGCGGTGCGCGATGCTTTGATCCGCGCCGCCCGGCGCGGGGTGCGGGTGTGTCTACTGATCGACGGCGTGGGCTCGCGCGGGCTCCCGGCCGCCTGGCTGGATGCGTTCAAAACGGCAGGCGTCAGTGTGCTGCTCTATCGTCCGCTGGTGGGCCGGGGCTGGCGTTCCAATCCCAGGAACCTGCGGCGGCTGCACCGCAAGCTGGCGGTGATCGACGCGCGCATTGCCCTGGTCGGCGGCATGAACCTCATCGACGACTTCGAGCCGGTGCGCTTCGACGTGCCTCGGCTCGATTTCAGTGTCGAAGTGCAGGGCCCGCTGCTTGCCACTATTCACCAAAGCGTGCGCCACCTGTGGCGGTTGGTGGCATTGACCCAACTGCAGCCAGGCGAAAGCAGCGCCCCGTCGATCCAGCCGTCCTGGCCGACCGATGGCCGCATGCGCGCCGCTTTCGTCGTGCGCGACAACTTCGCCCATCGCCGCGACATCGAGCGGGCCTACCTCGCCGCGCTGGCGTTGGCGCACGATGAAATCATCCTCGCCAATGCCTATTTCCTGCCCGGCTCCCGCTTCAGACGGCTGCTGAAAAATGCCGCCGCACGCGGCGTACGGGTGCATCTGCTGGTGCAGGGCCACACCGACCATCCGTTTTTTCAGGCCGCCGCACGCGCCCTCTATCGCGACCTGCTCGCCGCCGGCGTGGCTATTCACGAATACCAGGCCAGCGAACTGCACGCCAAGGTCGCCGTGGTCGACAGCCATTGGGCCACCGTGGGCTCCAGCAATATCGATCCGTTCAGCCTGTTGCTCGCGCGCGAAGCCAACATCGTCGTCGACGACGCGGCGTTCGCGCACGACCTGCGGCAGCGCCTGCGCCACACCATCAGCCAGTCCATACCGCTCGATGTCGCCGACTGGCAGCGTCGCCCCTGGCCGCATCGCATGTTGTCGTGGCTGGCCTACGGCGGCGTGCGGCTGATGGTGGGGCTGTCAGGCGTCGGGCGCTGGGTTTGAAGCGGACGGCAGGGGCACCGCTAGAAACCGCCGCCCCAATCTGTCGCACACGAAATCGCGCGGAGCGCTAGAATCCCGGCCATGCAGGGAGGGCCCACATGAAAACCATTTTGGCCGACGACCACCCGCTGATGCGCGAGGGGGTGAGGCAGGTGCTTTCGCAACTGGAGC